>JAESFG010000075.1_pt1 | contig 403056 bp, 317 predicted proteins | sample 9269371 | NCBI WGS metagenome assembly JAESFG01 (sample SAMN14506227, study PRJNA617093) | algae metagenome | isolation source: Aetokthonos hydrillicola CCALA 1050 (B3-Florida) and co-occurring... | place: USA: South Carolina | collected 2013-01-01 | reverse complement strand
TCGGTGATCTGGAAGGCGTGGCCGTACTTTTCGGTCCAGACCTTGTCGAACATCTCGGCGTTGCCCTTGAAGCGTTCGACGACCTCGCGCGGCATGGACTGGCCGAGCCGCTCGCGGTCGCTCTTGGCGATCTGGTCGAGGACGCCGTTGATGTCGCGCCGCGAGACGGCGTCGGAGAAGGCCTTGGAGAGGAGCTCCTTCACGGCGGCTTCGTCGAGCTGTTCGCTGGCGGGATGGTTGGCGCTCTGCGGGGCGGGGTTGGCGGCGGGGAGAGCGGCCGGGCTGGCGAACGCGGCGGGGACGACGGCGGAGCTGGCGCCGGCACAGAACAGCGCGGCCGCGGTGCGGGTGAATCGGCGGGTCATGGGGCTACCTCGGGTAAAGGGCCCGAGCCCGCCGACGCTCGTGCGCGGCGGCCGATGAGACCGGTGGGGTCGTCACGGCCGAGGCGGGACCGTCTGGCGTGGCTCGGAACGCTCTACTGGACACCCGATGCGGCCGAGGGCCCATCGGGCGTTGTCCCCGTCGCGATGCACGGATTGCGCGAGGGGGCGGACGGACCAGCGACTTTGTCGCAGCGTGGCGTGGTGACCCGGTGGAAAGCGAGCGGTCTCACGTTGATCGAACGATCCCGTGACCTTCGATGTACGTGCAACAGTAGCGGCCCTGATCGTCGCGGACGTACGCGAAGGCCCCGTTTCGGCGCTCGCGGGTGCGGAGCAGGCGGTTGTCCCACAGGCGCGCCCATAGCCGGGGCTGGGGCTTTCCCTTCACGCGTGCGGACGACTTCGTCTTGAGCTTGGCCATCGCGTCGTCGAACGGATCTTCCTGCAGGGGCAGCTCGGCGACGGCGTGGACGTGCACGCGGCAGACGGTGACGATCATGATGCGGAATTCGAGCTCGCGGAGCGTCGCGACGATCGCCTCGCACACCTCACGGCGCAGGGCGACGGTGTGCAGGACGACCTCGCCCTTGGTGATGCGCTTCATGTAGTCGCGCAATCCCGCGTGTTCATCGGGCGGCGGGCGGTGCTTGTAGTCCCCGGAGGAATGAATGCGGTGATCGCGGTCGCGGAACCCCTTCTCACTCCCGTGCAACCAGGTGCCGTAGGTGTGCCACATGACGTGCCACCATGCGAAACCGGGGCGGGGCATGGGAGCTCCTTTCGGGGTCCTCGTGGTGCTTTTAGCTGGGACCAGCGACTTCGTCGCAGCGTGGCATGCGGGTGAAGAGACATCTGGTGCAACGCTGCGACGCAGTCGCTGGTCCCGAGTCCCGACTTACATCCAACTCAACTCAACACAACCTCACCGCGTATTCGACCCCATCGGTGTCGTCACATTGTGCACCCCGCGCGAGATGGTCAGCGGGACGCGCTTCACCGCTTCTTCCGGGCAGCGCGCCGCGAACTCGTCATAAAACTTGTTGATGAAGGTGCGGGTGGCCCAGGCGGTGCCGTCGGCGAGGCCGCAGATGGTGGTGCCGGGCATGATGCCCATGGTCTTCTCGAGCTCGAGCAGCATGTCGAGGTCGCGGGCCTTGCCCTGGCCGTCGACGATGCGGTCGAGGATCTTCTTCATCCACGCGCTGCCCTCGCGGCACGGGGTGCACTGGCCGCACGATTCGTGGGCGTAGAACCGCACGCAGTTGCGGAGGGCGCGCACCATGTCGGTGTGCTCGTTCATCACGATCATGCCGGCGGTGCCGAGGCCGAGGCAGCCGCCCTTGAAGCGGACGTCGTCGAAGTCGAGCTTGACGTCGAGCTGGTGCGTGGCGAGGACGCCCATGCTGATGCCGCCGCAGATGCTGGCCTTGAACTTGCCGCCCTTCATGCCGCCGGCGAGGGTGTTGATGGCGTAGTCGAGCGTGATGCCGAGGGAGTCCTCGTAGACGCCGGGCTTGTTCACGTGGCCGGACATGCCGAAGAGTTTCGGGCCGGGGCTGCTGGGCGTGCCCATCGTCTTGAACCACGCCGCGCCGCGTTCGACGATGTGCGGGACGTTGCAGAGGGTTTCGACGTTGTTGATGACGGTCGGGCGCGCGAAGGCGCCGGCGATGGCGGGGAACGGCGGCTTGTTGCGCGGCCAGCCGCGCTTGCCTTCGAGCGCTTCGAGCAGGCCCGTCTCTTCGCCGCAGATGTACGCGCCCGCGCCGCGGTGGACGTGGCACTCGAGTTTGTACTTGCTGCCGAAGATGCCGTTCTGGCCGAAGATGCCCTTGTCGTAGGCTTCCTTGATGGCGACCTCGAGCACCTTGGCCTGGCGGTGGTATTCGCCGCGGATGAAGATGTAGGCGACGTCGATCTGCGTGGCGATGCTGGCGATGGCGATGCCTTCGAGCATCTGGTGCGGGTCGTAGTCGAGGAGGTAGCGGTCCTTGAAGGTGCCGGGCTCGGACTCGTCGGCGTTGACGGCGAGGTAGTGCATCCCCTTCTTTTCCTTGGGGATGAACGACCACTTCTGCCCGGCGGAGAAACCCGCGCCGCCGCGGCCGCGCAGGCCACTGTCGGTGACGAGCTTGATGATGTCGTCCGGGGTCATGTCGAGCGCCTTGCGCAGCGCGGAGTAGCCGCCGGTGGCGACGTAGTCGTCGTACAGGAAGAGCTTGCGCTGGGCGGGGTCGAGCGGGATTCGCTTGGTCAGGACGGGTTCGATCGGCATAAGTGACGGCACCTGGCTAGAGCGAGGAATGGTACGGATTCGGCTCGGGCGGGGCTAGCGGGGGCCTTTCAAAAGGCGTGAGGACGGCAGTCTTCTCGTAGCATGGGCGTCTCGCCCATGCCTTTGCTGTGGAGTGAAGGATGGATCGGCTGCGCCGATGCTCGCTTCGCTCGGCCATGAGCGGGACGCTCATGCTACGAAAGACGGGGGGGACCCGGCCTTCCCCGATCCCGTCGAGGCGTTGGTTCGGCACGATCACGCGATGTGCTAACGACGTTTTTCGCATCCCCCGCCGTCCACCTGCCGCCGCGGTTGATGGCGTTGTTGCTGGCCCGCGGGATTCGCGTCGAGTCGGCGACGACGGACCTCGCGGCCGACCTCGCGCGGCTGGGCGTCTACCCCGGCGCGACGGCCGTCGTCGCGGCGACGCCTGCGGAGGCGGAGGCGGCCCGTCGCGCGGGGTCTGTGGCGGTGGGTGTCGGCGCGGATGAAGTCGCGTTGCGCGACGCGTGCGCCCGGCTCGTCGTGCCGAACGTCGATGCGCTCGTCGATCGGATCGACGAAGTGCTGGATCGACTGTCGCCGACGGAGATCGTCGTCGATGACGCGTTCGCGAAGCGGGCGCTCGGCTTCGCGATCGATGCCGCCCGCGCGGCGATGGCGCTCGAGCAGGTGCCGATCGGCTGCGCGATCCTCGATCGATCAGGCACGCTGCTCACCTCAGCATTCAACCGGCAGCAGCTGGATCGCGATAAGACCGCCCATGCCGAGATCGTCGCGTTCCGGCAGATCGCCGGGCGCGTGCCAATGGACGAACGCGGGCTGATGGTCGCGTGCACGCTCGAGCCGTGCGTGATGTGCGCGAGCGCGTGCATGCTGGGCGGCGTGGACACCGTGCTGTTCGGCCTGCGTGCGCCGTGCGACGGCGGAGCGGAGCGCGTCTCGCCGCCGCGATCGCCCGAGGCGTGCGTGCCGCGGTTCATTGGCGACGTCGAGTCGGACGCGTGCCGGGAGCTATTCATCGAGTGGCTCAGCAAGCACCCCGGCGCACCGGGTGCGCCGTTCGTGCGGCAGCTGCTGGAGACGACGTGAGTGCGTCGTCACAGAGCCCGGGGTGTATACCCCGGGCCCGGTGTGCGATCGCTCATCAGATTCGCGATTCGTCCGGTGCGGGCCCGGCATATGCATGCCGGGCTTTGAAGAAGAGATCGATCGGCTACGCCGATGCTCGCTTCGCTCAGCCATGAGCGGGACGCTCATGCTACGGAGCGAAAGCAAGTCTTGGAGAGTTACACCGCGATCACACCTTCCGCTCGCCGAACAGGTTGCCGGTGCTGGTGGCGCCGTTCGCGAGCGTCTTCGTGAAGAGGCCGCCCGTCGGCGTGGTCAGCGTCCACGTGGCCTGTTGGACGATGCGGATGCGATACGTGCCTGCGACGAGCGCGTTGAACTGCCACGCGCCGCTGCTGTCGGTGAGGACGCTCGTCTCGGTGCTCTGCCAGACGCCGTCGTTGTTGGCGTCAACGTAGGCGCGCCAGTTGGCGAGGTACGCCTCGGTCGAGTCCTTGATCTTGTTGCCGTTGGCGTCGTTGAAGACGTTGCCAGCGATGCGGACGCGCTGCGTGTTGGCGAAGTTCTTCGCCGTCGCGATCGCGCCGCTGGCGAGCGTCTGGTCGTAGTACGACGCCGTCGGCGAGTTGATCCGCCAGCCGGCGGGCACCACCTGCCGCACGCGGTACGTCCCCGCGGCGAGGTTATCGAAGGCGTAGTTGCCGCTCGCGTCGGTCAGCACGCTCGGCTCGGTGGTCTGGTAGATGCCGTCCTTGTTCGTGTCGAGGAACACGCGCACGCTGCTGAAGCCGACCTCGGTCGATTCCTTCACCGCGTTGGCGTTCACATCCTTCCACACGTTGCCGGTGATGCGGACCTTCTGCGTGAGGGCGAACGTGCGGCCGGTGACGGCTTGGCCGGCGGTGAGCGTGACGTCGAAGTAGCCGGCGCTCGGCGCGGTGGCGCGGTAGCCGGCCGGCACGACCTGCCCGACGCGATACGTGCCCGCGGCGAGGCTGCCGAGCGTGTAGTTGCCGCTGGCGTCAGTGACGACGCTCTGCTCGGTCGAATCGAACACGCCGTCCTTGTCGGCATCGATGAAGATGCGCACGGAACTGAACACCGTCTCGGTGCTCTCACGGATGCCGTTGGCGTTCGCGTCTTTGAACACGTTGCCGCTGATCTTCGCGGTGTTGGCGACCGGATAGGTGACGGACCAGCCCAGGTCGTCCAGCCCGGCGAAATCGAGGTCGGTCATCAGCTTTCGCGTGCCCTGGGTGAGGCTGGGGTCCATGACGACTTCGACGCTCTTGTACTTGGTGCCTTCGGCGAAGTGTCCGCCACCGCCGTCGAGGGGGACGTTGGCGCCGAATAGCTGTTTGCTCTTCGCGCCGGTGAAGACGCCGCCCACATTGAGCGCCTCGAACGACTCGGCCGTCCCGAAGCCCAAAGCGTGACACAGCTCGTGCGTGGCGACGCTGAGGAAGTCGCTCTTGCCACTGAGGCCCGTCGTCGTCGCGCCGAAGTGCCAGTTGGCGGTGGTGCTGAAGGTGATCGCGCCGGCGAACGGGGCGAAGTCGGTCTTCGGCGTGGCGAGCGCGCCGGCGTTGCCGCGCGCCATGATCGTGTCGAACCAGTTCGCCGAGATGCCGCTCGCCTGCCAGCCGGCCGGCCCGCCGATGCCGAGGGTGTTGCCGCCGAGCACGCGTCCGCCGGCGTAGATGCGGATGATGTTGGCCGGGATCGTCGGGTTCTCGATGCTGAAGTCGGCACCGTTGCCCGGGTGCGTGATGTTCACCGACCACGTGTTCTGCCCGCTCGGCGTGACGGCCGTGAGCGTGTCGGTGAACCGCGACGTGATCGAATCGGCCGCCTGCTGCAACATCGTGCGACGGGTCGGGTCGGAGAAAAATCCGTTCTCGTCGAGCGAGTAATCGAACTGAATCGTGACGGCCAGCAGCGTGCGACGCTCGATCGCTTCGACGAGGGGACGACGGTTCGACATGATGTCACTCCGGGAGGAGAGGCTGTGCCGCCGTCACACAGACGCGGCCGACGCCGCAACGTATCAGCACGGCCCGCAGCACGAAAGATGAATCTGCGTTTGTAACGTCCCGTAAAGCGGGTGGGCTCTGGCGACCACCACAACTTGCGTGGGAGGATTCAGTTTCAATTCAAAGCCCGGGGTATGCACCCCGGGCTTTGGATGCGTCGATGAACTTGCGCGGGTGACCAGAAAGAGAAAGGCCCGGCACGTCGATCGACGCGCCGGGCCTCTGATTTCTTCTCTATCAACTATCAACTACCGACTATCAACTCCTCACTGATAGAAGTTCGTCGACTCTTCCTCGTTCACCGGCCGCTTGATCTGGTCGGTGATGACCTTCACTTTGAAGCGGACGTCGGCGCTGGCCTTGGCCTTGACCTGGACGGTCCACTCGGCCTTGGCTCGCGGGGCGAGCGTGGCGAGCTTATCGAAGCCGATCTTCAGGCCGTCCGCCTTGCCGGGCGTCGTGCCGTTGATCGCGACGACTTCCATCTCGTTCTCCAGCTCGGCCGACACGTCGACGTTCGTCTGCGGGGCGCTGCCCTGGTTCGTGATGCGAATCGTGTAGGTGGTCTGATCGCCGACGCGGACGGGGTCCGGCTCGTCGACGACTTCCACCAGCACGGCGGGCACGCCGACGAGGTTGGTCGTGGCGGTCACGACCTTCGGCTCGGCACAGCTGGCGGTGACGCCCACGCTATTACGAGCGGCGCCGGCGTTGTCGCCGCGGACGGTGAGCTTGAGGGCCTTCTCGCCACCCTTTTCGATGACGCCGAGGTTCCACACCACTTGGTTCGGGCTGATCGCGCCGTTGTCGGTCGCGCTCACGCCAACAAGGCCGGCCGGAAGCGTGTCGGTGACGACGACGTTCGCCGCGGGGGCGTCGCCGGTGTTCTTGACGACGATGTCGTACGTGTAGGGCGTGCCGATGTAGACCTTCTCCGGCCCGGTCTTCGTGATGACGAGCACGGGCTGGCGGGCGGTGGTGTTGGCGGTGCTCTCAGCGGCAAGGCCGTCGTTGGCGGTCACCTTGCTGACGGCGTTGTACGCGCCGACCTTCGCGAGCTTGAGCGACACCGGGAACGACTTCGTCTCACCCGCGGCGAGGTCGCCGAGGTTGACGTCGAAGGCGCTCTTGCCGTCGGCGGTGGTGAAGCCTTCGCTGAGCGTTTCGCTGAGCTTCACGTTGCGTGCGGTGCCGGTGCCGGTGTTGGTGACCTTCACCTCCATCGGGACGCTGTTGCACACGAGGATCTCGCTCGGGAGGGTCTTCTCCACCTTCAGGCTCGGGCTCACGACGTTGAGGTCGAGGCAGAGGTTCGTGGCGTAGCTGACCGAGGCACACGTGCCCACCGCGCCGGCCGCGGCGGCGGTGGCGGGGATGACGACGGACTTGGTCTCGCCCGGCTTGATGTTGCCGAGGCCGATGTGGGCGGCGTTGTCTCGCATCGACAGCGTGGCGCCGTCGACCTTGTCGCCGAACTTCAGGCCGGCCGGCACGCTCTCGACGATCTCGACGTTCTCAAGCGTCTGCTTCGTGAGGTTGGTCGCCTTGAGTTCGTAGTCGTAAGGCTTGCCCGCGATGATCTCGGCGGGGACGGCCTTCTCGAGGAGGAGCGTGCTGGTGGACTTGTCGCCCGTCGGATAGGCGAGCACGCCGCGGACCTTGCCGTCGTTGGCGAGCTTCTTCATGGAAGCGTCGACGCCGGTCGAGGTGACGGTGAGCGGCTCGCTGGGCACCGTCGTAGCGGTGGACGACGATGTCGACTTGCAGCCGGTGGAGATGATCGCCGAAGCGCAGATCGCGATCGCGGCGGTCATCCGAATGAGTCGGCGGTGACGAATGAGGACCATGTTCGTGTTCTCCGAAGCGGGGACTTTGCCTTTACGTGGACTGCGCGTTCCTGTTGTGTCGCCTGATGCGCGTCGCGCTCAGTCTCAACGCAGGGCGAGCCTTCTCTCGGACTGATCGGGCGAAATCGAACTCAACTGAACCTCGCGCATCGACCAGCCCTTATGAGACGCGCCTCGTCGAGGGTGTCGAAATGAGAGCTGCTCGCCAGACCCTGGAAGGGCAGATCGAGTGCCGGCACACGAAACTGTCCCGCTACGACTGGCGCGGCCGATACAATCGGACGTTTGCGCCGCGCCCGCCTCGCGACCAGCCCGCGTCGCCTCGCTATGATTCCCCTCACATGGACGACCGACCTTCAAGGCAAGCTCGACGAAATCCCGAAGGCATCCGCGCGACCAACTGGCAGGAGCGGCTCAGCCTAGTCGTCCAGATGATGCGTGCCGTTTCGCTCGAGCGCGAGCCGCAGAACATGGTCCGCGTGTACGGCGACTGGGTGTCGAAGCTGATGCCGGTCGACTGGTTCGTCAGCGTGAGCCGGCGCGACCTCATCAAGCCGTTCTATCGCATCACGCGGTCTGACCTGTGGGAGAACGAGGGGAAGATCATCAACCCGTGGAAGCAGCGCGACCTGCTGCCGATGTTCGACCGCGGCATCCTGGGCGAACTCATCTATTCGGAAGAGCCATACTTCAACAACGACTTCACGGCCGACCCGGCGGACCCGGCGTACGAGCACCTGCGTGGGTTCCGGTCGATGGTCGCCATCCCCGCATATGAGGACGGGAAGGCGCTCAACATGACCGTCATCATGCAGCGCGAGCCCGGCGCGTTTGATCCGAACGAGTTCCCGGAGCGCGTCTGGCAGGGCAACCTGTTCAGCCGGGCGACGAAGAACCTGGTGCTGAGCGCCGAACTAAGCGAGGCGTACGCCGCCGTCGAACGCGAGTTGCAGACCGTCGCCGACATCCAGCGGAGCCTGCTGCCGGTGGACGTGCCACAGATCGAGGGGATCGACGTCGCGGCCTACTACCAGACGTCGCGCCACGCGGGCGGCGACTACTACGACTTTTTCCCGCTCGACGACGGCAAGCTCGGCATCCTGATCGCCGACGTGAGCGGCCACGGCACGCCAGCGGCGGTCGTGATGGCGGTCGCGCATTCGATCGCGCACACCCGCGAGCCCCCGCAGCCGCCTTGCGAACTGCTGAACTTCCTCAATCGCAAGCTGGTCGCACGCGGATACACCACCAACGGCACGTTCATCACCGCGTTCTACGGCATCTATTGCCCGAAGACCCGCACGCTGACCTACAGCAGCGCCGGCCACAACCCGCCAAGGCTCAGGCGGTGTACCGGCAACGAAGAGGTCGGCGAAACGGTCCCGCTCGACGCCGGCCGAAACCTGCCGCTGGGTATCGTGGATGACGAGGTGTACGAGGACGCCGTCGTGCAGCTCGAGCCGCACGACGTGATCGTGCTGTACACCGACGGCATCACCGAGGCGCGCGGGGCCGCTTCGAAGGTGAAGGCGGGCGAGGACGAACTCTTCGGCAACGACCGGCTCGACGCGGTCGTCGATGCGTGCGGCTCGTCGGCGAAGTCGCTGGTGGACCGGATCGTTGAGGCGGTCAACGACTTCACCGATTTCGCCCCGCCGACGGATGACCGGACGCTGGTGGTGGTGAAGGTGCGATAACCCAAGCTCTGGCTTGTTGTTCAGCGGGAGTTGGGCCGCCAGTGGTGGGGTGCTGGGTCTCGCCGTGGCGGTGCGGCTGAGTGTCGCAATTGCCTGCGAAGCGGACGCATTTCGGGGGATCGATAGGATCATCACGGTGCGGCCCGAAGTTTGCGGTCTGTACTGTTACTGCGGGTTACGCGGACGTCGGCCGCGCGCAAACTGGGCAACCGCGCCGGATTCCATGAACAGATGGTCAGGGTTTGCCTGATTTGTTGACAATGCCGTTGGTAACGCGGATGCTCGCGAGTTGAAGCAGTGACCGCGCGGCGCGTCAATTGGCCCGAGGCTAGAACCCGAGGCCAAACCGACGCGACAGGTCCTGTGAGGAAGGCGTAAGTAATGTCTATGCGTGTGTTTATGCTCGGCTGGGAGTTTCCTCCCTTCATCAGCGGCGGCTTGGGAACGGCCTGTTACGGCCTGACCAAAGCGATGTCCGCTGCGGGCACGGACGTCATCTTCGTCCTGCCCCGGCCGATCACGAGCCCGTTCTCCACGCATGTGCGCCTCGTCTCGCCTCGCCCGGGGTCGGTCCTGTCCCAACCGGAAACCGAACATCGATTGGATGAGTTCGAGCACGTCAGCTTCCGCATGGTCGAAGCCCAGCAACTCGACCCGTACGGCCACGCGGGCGACCCGATCACGGCCGTTGAAGAGCTTCGCCGCAAGGAGCAGATCGCCAGCGCGCAGACGACCGTCAAGGAGACCTACGTCGCCAGTCCGCCCGTCGAGAGCTACGTCAATACGTCGTCGGCCGGCGCGCATTACGCGGGCGACCTCTTCAGCGAGGTGCAACGCTACGCGAGCCTCGCACAGCAGATCGCGAAGGACGAGAGCTTCGACGTCGTCCACGCCCACGACTGGATGACCTATGCCGCCGGCATGGCCGTTGCGGGGATGAGCGGGAAGCCGCTCGTGGTGCATGTCCACAGCACCGAATTCGACCGCAGCGGCCAGAACGTCGACAGCCGCATCTACGACATCGAGCGTCGCGGCATGCACGCGGCGATCAAGGTCATCGCCGTCTCGCATCTGACGAAGAACATCATCGTCCACCAGTACGGCGTCGCGCCGGAAAAGGTGGAGGTCGTCTACAACGCGATCGACCTGAACGGCGCCGTCAACGGCTGGGACGCCGACAAGTACAGCATCAAGAAGGACGAGAAGATCGTCCTGTTCCTGGGCCGCATCACGATGCAGAAGGGCCCGGAGTACTTCATCAGCGCCGCGAAGAAGGTGCTGGACGTGATGGACAACGTGAAGTTCATCATGGCCGGCTCCGGCGACATGATCCGCCGCGTGATCGAGATGGCCGCCGCGATGGGCATCGGGCACAAGGTGCTCTTCACCGGCTTCCTGCGCGGGAAGGACGTCGACGACGTCTTCAAGAAGGCCGACCTGTACGTCATGCCCAGCGTGAGCGAGCCGTTCGGCATCACCCCCCTCGAAGCGCTCGGCCACGACGTGCCGGTCATCATCAGTAAGCAGTCCGGGGTGAGCGAAGTGCTCGAGAACGTCTTGAAGGTCGACTTCTGGGATGTGAACGAGATGGCGAACAAGATCGTCGCCGTGCTCAGGCACAAGCCGCTGCAGCAGACGCTGAAGGAACACAGCGCCTACGAGGTGAAGAAGCTCAGCTGGTCCGACAGCGCGGCCAACTGCGTGAAGGTGTACGAAGAGGCGATCGGGCTGATGCCGTGAATGGCTGCAGCACTATTTCGTCGACTCACTGACCTACGCTAAGCCGCGCCGCTCGTCGACACTTCCGATACACTCGCCGCGCGTGTCGCACTCGGCAACTGACACACCTTCGTCTGTCTCCGTCATCGTCCCCGTGCTGCGCGAGGCGGAGAACCTGCCGGAACTCGCGCGGCGCGTACATGAAGCACTCAAGGGCCGTGACTACGAACTCCTCATCGTCGACGACAATTCGCAGGATGGCACAGATCGCGTCTGTGCCGAGCTGGCAAAGACGTATCCGCTGCGGCTCGTCGTCCGCACCATCCCGAAGGACGGCCTGAGCGGGGCGGTACTGCACGGGATCGCGCACGCGCGCGGGCAGTCGTTCGTCATCATGGACGGTGACCTCCAGCACCCGCCGGAGAAGATTCCCGAGCTGCTCGCCGTCATCGAGACCGGCCGGGCGGAGTTCGCGCTTGGCTCGCGCTACGTCAGCGGCGGCGGGATCGCGACGTCGTGGTCGGCGTTTCGGCGTCTCAATAGCAACGTCGCCACGGCCCTCGCTCGCCCGTTCGCGGGCACGGTGCGCGACCCGATGAGCGGATTCTTCGCGCTCTCGCGGGCCACGTTCGAGCGTGGGAAGTTCATCGCGCCGCTCGGGTACAAGATCGCGCTGGAACTCATCTGCAAGTGTCGGGTGAATCGCGTCGAAGAGGTGCCGATCCTGTTCGCGCTGCGCGAGCGTGGGCAGAGCAAGATGAGCGTGAAGCAGCAGGTGCGGTACCTCGAACACCTGAGTCGGCTCTACGATTTCACGTTCCCGCGCCTCGTGCCGGCCGCGAAGTTTGTGATCACGGTGGGCTTCGCGCTGCTGGCGGCGTGGACGGCGTTCTACTTCCTCGGCTTCTCGACGATCAACCCGCTCGCGCGGACGGTGATCGCCTACGCCGCGGGGTCGGCGATCGTGGCGGTGTTCCACGCGCGATATGTCCGCACGCAGCGTGAGTTCCTCGCCCGGCCGACGCCTTGGCGCGATTACATTTTGAGCGCCGTTCTGGAATTGCTCGCCGTCACGATCGTCGGCGCGTACCTCGTTCAGCGCGTGCCGACGCTGGCCGAGTGGGAGCTGCTGATGCTGCCATTCGCGTGTGGAACTGTCGCCAGGTACGTGCTGCGGAAGGAGTTCCTGCTCGACATCCGCGGCCTGCGATTCGAGACGACTGCCATCGATCGCCGCCGCGACTGATTGTGCCGTACGCGGCGAGAAAACGGGATACAATCGGGGGCCATGAATGCCATCCGTCGAACCATCGTGCTGGGAGTCGCGCTCTTGATCGCGATCGCGTCGGGCGTGCTCGCCCGCGCCGAAACGCCGACCACTGTGCCCGCCACCGCACCCGCGCTGCACCGCGGCGGGAAGGCGGCGGTCGTCGTGATCGACGGGATGATCGACGACTACAACCGCAATCGCCTCGAGCGGCGCTTCGCCGAGGCGAAGCAGCAGGGAGCCGACGTCGTTATCCTGCAGATCAACACGTACGGCGGGCTCGTGACAGCGGGGCTCGACATCTCGCGCTTCATCAAGCGACAGACCGATCTGCACGTCGTCGCGCTGGTCGACGAGAAGGCGATCAGCGCCGGCGCGATGATCGCGCTCTCGTGCGATGAGATCGTGATGGAGCCAAACACCCTCATCGGCGACATCGGCGTCATCATGGGCGGCGGCCAGGCAATCGAAGGCGCAACCGAACGTGCAAAGGCGGAGAGCGTCGTCCTCACCGAGTTGCGCAACAGTGCCGAGACGAATGGCTACGCATCCGAGGTGCTGCTGTCGTTCACGCAATTGAGCCGAGCGGTCTACGCCCTTCAGAACGAGGCCGGCGAGCGGAAGTTCGTCGCCAGCGAGGACGAGTACAAGAAAGCCAAGGAGGCAGGCTGGCGCGACATCCCCGGCGTCGACGTTCCGCTCGACGGGCCCGATACGCTGCTCACGCTGAGCGACATCACGGCGGAGAAGATCGGCATCAGTAAGGGCACTTTCCGCGACGCCGAGGCATTCGCCGCGAGTCGCGGGTACACGATCGTCTCCACGCTTTCGCCCGGCCTTGGCGAGCGTTTCGTCGAGTTCCTCTCGGGCGGCCTCGTGCGGGGACTCGTCGTCGCCGTCCTCTTCTTCACCCTCTACGGCGCGATCAAGCTCCCCGGCACGGGCGTGATGGAGACGCTCGTCGTCTGCTCGCTCGCGCTGTTGCTCGTCGTGCCGTACATGACGGGCTACGCGCAGTGGTACGAGATCCTCCTTGTGCTCGTCGGCATCGTGCTCATCGCGCTCGAGATCTTCGTCATCCCGGGCTTCGGCGTTGCAGGCATCTCTGGTATCGCGGCGCTACTGCTCGGGCTCACGCTCACGTTCCTGCCGCCGCTGTGGTCGCCGGGGTTGCCGGCGTTCATGGGCATCGACATGACGGGCATTCGCAACGCGCTCGGTGCCGTCGTGGGCGGGCTCGTGGGCGGCGTCGTGCTGTGCATCGCCTTCGGGCGTTATCTGCCGAGCCTGCCTTACTTCAACCGCCTCGTCCTCACGACGACCACTGGCAGCCAGGTGGCGATCGCGCCGGGTGTTCCGAACGACGTCGTCGCGTTCCCCAAGCTCGGCGCGACCGGCACCTCACTCACCGACCTCCGCCCCGGCGGAACGGCGAAGTTCGACGACGACCTCGGGCAGAGCCAGACCGTCGACGTCGTCAGCGATCGCGGGTTTGTGAGTGCGGGTCAGTCGCTCGTCGTTGCGGAAGTGCACGGGAATCGCGTGGTGGTGCGACCCGCGTAGCGGTGCTCGCTCACACCAGAGCGTTTGCTCACGCAAGCGTGTTTGCTCACGCAAGCGTGTTCGCTCACGCCGGGGTGCTACGCACCCGGATCCGGTCGCACAGCGACTCGGCGTGGTCGGAGCATGCGAGCGCCCCGCAAGTGCTCACGTCATCAGTGCTCGCGCCACACACGCTCGCGCGGATGCGTGATCACAGCTTCTTCAACCACGCGTCGATTCGATCGATCCCCTTGTCGATCTGCTCCATGCTGGTCGCGAAGCTGAGGCGCACGTGCGTGTCGAAGCCGCTGTCGTTGCCCGGCACGACGGCCACGTGTGCTTGATCGAGCAGCGCGGCGCTGAAGCTGATCGCGTCGGTGATCTTCACGCCGTTGGCGGTCTTGCCGAAGTGTTGGCTCACGTTTGGGAAGCAGTAGAAAGCGCCCTGCGGCCGCACGCAGGTGACGCCGGGCAGCTTGTTCAGGCGTTCCCACATGTGCTTGCCGCGCTTCTCGAACTGGGCGTGCATCTGCTTCACGGATTCCTCCGCACGCGGGTCGGTGAGCGCGAGTGCGCCGGGCATCTGGATGAAGCTGGTGACGTGGCTCGCGATCTGGCTGTTCAGCTTGTTCATCGCGTCGATGACATGCTTCGGCCCCGCGACGTAGCCGAGTCGCCAGCCGGTCATGGCGAAGCTCTTGCTGTGGCAGTTGAAGGTGAGCGTGCGGTCGAACAGGTCCGGCCGAAGCGCGGCGAAGCTGATGAACGCGATGCCGTCATACATCAGCTTCTCGTAGATCTCGTCGGAGAAGACGGTCACCTGCGGGTGCTTCGCGACGACGTCGGCGAGCGCCTTCAGCTCGGCCGGCGTGTAGGCGATGCCGCTGGGGTTGCTCGGGCTGTTCAGGATCAGCACGCGCGTCTGCGGCGTGATGGCTCGGTCGAGCTGCTCGGGCGTGATCTTGAACCCCTTCGACTCGTCGCCCGGCAAAATCACCGGCACGCCCTCGGCCAGCTTCACCTGCTCGGGGTAGCTCACCCAGAACGGCGACGGGATCAGCACCTCGTCGCCCGGGTTCAGGACGGCCATGAACGCGAGGTAAAGGCACTGCTTCCCGCCCGCGCCGACGCTCACCTGATTCTCGGCGTAAGTGAGCCCGTTGTCGCGCTTGAACTTTTCGACGATCGCCTTCTTCAACTCGGGAATGCACGGCGTCGGCGTGTACTTCGTCTGCCCCTTCGCGAGCGCGTCGACGCACGCATCCTTGATGAACTGCGGCGTGTCGAAGTCGGGCTCGCCGGCCCCGAAGCCGACGACGTCGACGCCCGCGGCCTTCAGCGCACGGGCCTTCGCGGTGACCGCAAGCGTGATCGAATCGGCAACCTTGGCGACGCGGGAAGCAAGGGGAATCATGGGGGAGAGATCGTGGAGGAGGGTGCCCAGCGATTCAAGCGTCGCCCACGAGCCATTTGCGATTTTCAATTTGCGATTTGCGATTGGGGGTCGGTTCAGACAATCGCAAATCGACATTCGCAAATCGCAAAGTCAGATTCACCCCTTCACCACCCACCGCACGAGTTCGCCAAAGCTGGCCGGGCGGGAGTTCATGAGCATGCCGACGCGGAAGATGCGGCCCGAGATCCAGACGATCATCGCCGTGCCGACGAGGCTGGAGACGACGCCCAGCGCGATCTCCCACGCCGGCAGGCCCGGCGGGATGGTCAGGCGCAGCATCGTGCCCAGCGGGGCGGTGACGGGGAAGTAGCTCATGGTGCGGGCGAGCATGCCGCTGGGGTATTCGAGGATCACGCTGAACACGAAGAGCGGGGCCGTCACCAGCAGGATGACGGGCGTGATGATCGCCTGCGCTTCCTTCACCGTCGTCACCGCGGCACCGGCGGCGCTGAAGATGGAGCCGTACAGGAGCGTTGCGAGCGTCGTGAAGAGGATGAACCAGCCGATGACGGGCGTCGGCACGAACTTCAGCACGTCGTATTGGTGCGCGGTGTAGACGATGCCGGCGAAGTAGATGGATGCGAGCGTGATAGCGACCCCGACGCCGCCCAGTAGTTTGCCCATCATCAGTTCGAACGGCGTCACGCTGCCGAGCAGCACCTCGGCGATGCGTTGCTGCTTTTCCTCGATGATGTTGGTCGTGAGCGGGCTCGTGCCGACGACGATGATCATGAACATGAGCAGCGTGACGACGAGGGGGAGGATGACGTTGGTGATCGCCATCGCGCGGTTCTCTTCGTAGCTGACCGTGCCGGCGGAGTCCTGTCGGGCGAGGCCTCGATCGAGGACGACGGGGCCCTTGAAACCTTTGCCCTTGCCGAGCGCGTTCGGATCGATGCCGAGTTTGCGGAACTGCTCGTTGACCGTCACCTCGATGATGGCCGACTGCAGCCACCCGCGAAACGCTTGAAACGTCGGGCGATTGGAGCTGTACCGTACGATGCCCTCATCGGACGCGGTATTCATGCTCTCGGTCAGGCTCTCCAACGCGTCCGACATGCCGGGCGACGAACTCGTTGTCGGCTCCGTCGTGCTCGGCGACGTCGCGGACGGTTTAAGCCCCACGCCCGACACCAAGTTGCGAAAAGCGCTACCGATGATCTCAAGCACGTTCAGACCCTTTGTCATGTTGCCAACGTCTTCGCCGATCTCGACGAACGCTAGTAACTCGTCGGACTGCACCCGCTTTGACAGGTCAAGCCGCTGCTTGTCGATCGCCGTTTTGTCTGATCGAGGAGCAGGCTCGACGAGTTGGAGGTCCCACTTCGGCGCGACCTGCTTGCCGTCGCGCATCACCTGTTGACGATCGCGGACGACGTTCCGTTCGAGGATCGCCCGACCGATCGCGCCGCCCTCGGAGCGGTCGATCAGCGCAATCTTGTACGTCTTCGTGTCCGACATGCTCCGCGTGATCTTCTGCGAGACGATCCCCGCCAGCATCATCACGGGCATGAGGATCACCGTGATGAGAAACGCCTTGCTCTTCACGGCGGCGAGGTATTCGCGGCGGGCGATGATGAGGGTCTTCATGGGAATGTCGAAGTCCGAAGTCCGAATGCCGAAGTGAAGAAATGAACCATGCGGAGAACTGCTTTCGTCCGAACTTCGGCATTCGGACTTCGCACGTCAGACTTCTCCGCGTCATCCCATCGTCGCCATGCCTTCACGGGCGCCCTTGTCAACGATTCTGACGAAGATGTCCTGCAGGCTCGGGCTGGCGATTTCGAAGTGGTCGACGGGGGCCGTCGCGATCAGCTGGCGGAGCAGTTCGTGCGGGTTGGCGTCGGGCTTCAGGCGTAGCTCGGTCACGTTGCCGCTGTCGTCGATGCCGCTGATGCCGGGGAGTTGGCTCAGGTCGTGTCGGGTGCCGTTCTGGAACTTGAGCCGGATGACGTCGCGGCCGTACGTCTGGCGGACCTGCGTGAGCGTGCCGTCGAGCACCTTCTGGCCGCGGTCGATCATGAAGATGTAGTCGCACAGTTCCTCGGCGACGCGCATGTCGTGCGTGCTGAAGATGATCGTCGTGCCGCGCTTCCGCAGGTCGGCGATCGCGGTGCGCAGGACGACGGCATTCGTCGGGTCGAGCCCGCTGAAGGGTTCGTCCAGCAGCACCAGTTCGGGCTTGCTGATGACCGTCGCGATGAACTGCACCTTCTGGCTCATGCCCTTCGAGAGCGTGCGGACGGGCTTGCTGCCCCAGTCGACGGTTTCGCCCCTGTCGTTCTTCGTGATGAGGTCCATCCGCTGGAGCCAATCGTCGATTTCGGCACGGGTGGGCGTGTAGTTCTTGATCTGGGCGTAGAAGGTGAGCAGGTCGCGCACCTTCATCTGGTTGTACAGGCCGCGCTCTTCGGGCAGGTAGGCGACGCGGTCGTTCGCGGGGCCGTGCGTGGATTCGCCGAGGACGCGGACGGTGCCCGAGTCGGGCAGGTAGATCCGCGAGATCATGCGGAGCGTGGTGGTCTTGCCCGCGCCGTTGCGGCCGATGAAGCCGTAGACGCTCCCGGTCGGCACCGAGAGCGACACCTTGTCGACGGCGAGGTGGTTGCCGAAACGCTTGGAAACGTCGACGAGTTCGACAGCGGGCGTGGCCATTGCCGCGGGATCATGCTCGCGTGCGAACGGCAGAGCAAGCGACCGCACTTTCGGGCAACAGATTCCCCCGAGGCGATGCGTCAGGCGAAGAGGACGAGCAGCCCGAGCACTTCGAGCGCCAGCATCGACACCACGAGCCACGGCAGCGGATTGCCCGCACGCGGCGGACGCTGAGGCGGCGTTGGCCTGCGTAGTAGAACCGGGGCGGGCGGCCGAACGCGAACCGGCGCACGCACCACCCGAGCGGCCGACCCTTCGATCGAGCCCTGCGGGGCGTCGCTATGCACATACGCGCGCCAAAGCCGACGCCGCTCATCGCGACGGGCTTGGGAGTCGAGGGTGACGACGGAGGAGGGCATAAGCGTTCGTGAACCGCCGCGCGGCGGCGTGGCCATCAGTGCGATCCGACGACGCAACTTTATCCACCTCGGGCGCATACCGTTCCCCGTGCGGTTTCCCCCGACAACTCGTCCACACCGAAAACCCGCCCGGTCGTGGCGGCGGTGCGGGTCGTGCGGCTAGACTCCCCGGGCTTCATGGCGTCGCGCAGCCGCAAAATCATCGTTCGGTCGTTGCTCGGCTCGGTCCTCGTGCTGCTGGTGGCCGGGCTGTCGCTCGTCTACCTGGTGCGGCGAACGCCGGCGTGGTTTGCGAAGATCGAGATGACGGAAGCGCAGGCGCTTGACGAGATCAACAACACGCAGTCGCAGTTCATCGGCTTGCAGAACTTCATGGACGGCGCCTCAACGCAGCCCACTGAGTCGACGTTCACGTTCACCATCACCGAATCGCAGATCCACGCGTTCTACGTGCAGCGCTCGGGCGACACCGACACGACAAAACTGATCGCCAGCAAGGTGCAGGACCCGCAGGTGCGCATGCGTGACGGCCAGTTCATCCTGGCGGGGCGAGTGCCGGGCATCGAGAGCGTCGTCAACGCGCGGTTCGCATTTGAGAAGAAGCCCGACGGCTCCGGCGGAGTGTTCAAGCTCACGGGTATCTACGGCGGAAGCCTGCCAATGCCCGACGGCCTCATCGCGGGGCAGCGCGACTTCGTCATCCGCGCCCTCGACGGCGAGGTGAGCCGTCGTCGCAGCGACGTGAAGACCAACCCGCCCGACGAGACCACGCTCAAGCTGCTGACGGCCATCAACGCGATCGATCTGCTCAACGGCAAGCCGGTCGAGTCGACCGTGATCCTCCGCAAGGGTGGCATCGGCGGAAGCTTTGACTACGCCCGCGTCATCGACGCGAAGTTCGACGACGGAAAGGCCGTCCTTACCTTCCGGCTCGCGAACGAGAAAGAGATCGCGGAAGTCGTTCAGCGGGTGAAGAAGGGGAATTGAGTTCGCGGTTTGCGGTTCGTGGTTCGCTGTCGCCATCTTTGCGGTGACAAGCAGGACTTGCGCGTCGCGAGCGAACTCTGCCGAATCGCGATCCGTTGGCGATTGGCTTCTGCGAACGGCCAGCCGCGAACCGCGAACCTGCGATCCCCCGGCACGCCCTTCGCATCTCCGTCGCGTTGCCATGGAAGGCAACGACCTCCTCAAACTCGGACTCGGCGAGCGGATCGTCACGCTCGCTCGGCTGCTGGCGGCGGAGCACGTCAGGCAGGAACTGGAGTCTTCGACGAATTCGCCGAACAACCCGCCGCGCGAGAAGCCGGGGCACACCCCGTCGCTCACGCAACTCGCGCCGCCCGATGCGCCGCGGGTTGAGCAGCACGTCTACACGCCGTCGCTAAAGTCGAGGGAGGCCGCATGATCTACGGCATGTGGCTCAGCGCGACCGGCGTCGTCACCGCCAATCACGCGACCGACGTCATCTCGAACAACCTCGCCAACGCCGAAACCACCGGCTTCAAGCGGCAACTCGCCACGATGATGGAACGCCTGCCGGAACGCCTCGAACGGCGTGGCCTGCAGCGCGGCGACCCGTTCCTCGACCGCATCGGCGGCGGCCAGCTCATGGCGCCGTCGCACTACGACCTCTCCGACGGCGTCATCGAGCCGACCGACCGCAATCTTGACGTCGCCATCTCCGGTGACGGCTTCTTCGCCGTGCAGGATGCCAACACAGGCGAGACGCGTCTCACCCGCAACGGCAACTTCATGATCGACCGGGCCGGCAGGCTCGTCCTCGCGACGGCGTCGGGCGAGCCGGTGCTGAGCAGCGAGGGGCAGCCCATCACGATCAACCTGCAGGACGTGCGCGTCGACCAACTGAAGATCGGCAAGGACGGCACGATCTCGAACGGTCCGGAGATCATCGGCCGGGTCGGGCTGTACACGATCGACCGCCCGCTCGACCTCCGCCCGATCGGCGGATCGCTGCTGAAGATCCCCGCCGACGCTGCCCTGAAGGAGAGCACCGCCACCGCCCACGGCGGGTTCCTCGAACGGTCGAACGTCGACCCGACCATCGAGCTCACCCGGCTCATGGAGAACCAACGCCTCCTCGAAGCCAACGCCAACATGATCCGCTTCCAGGACCAAACCCTCAGCACACTCGTGAACACGGTGGGCAAGATCGGGTGAGGCTGAAGTCCTCTGTCACTTGTCCCTGGTCCTTGGTCATGTGACGTGTCGCACGTGCTCAAGTCTCGAAGGTGTGTGGGCCGATAACTTGCAGGTTGCGAGTCTTGGCCGTCAACAAGTGACCAAGGACCAGTGACTAAGGACAGTTGATTCCCCATGGCCATCGCCGCACTCAATTCCGCCGCTACTGGCCTGAAGGCGCTTTCGACGCGCATCGACGTCATCGCGAACAACCTGGCCAACGCAGAAACGACGGCGTTCAAGCGCAGCCGGGCCAACTTCGAAGACCTCTTCTACATCACGCAGCGCCAGCCCGGCACGCTGAACGCCGCCCAGCAGGTCACGCCGGCCGGTCTGCAGATCGGTTTGGGCGTCAAGATCAGCAACACGCAGCTCGACCTCGAGCAGGGATCGATCGACACCTCGGGCCGGGCGCTCGACGTCGCCATCGAAGGCGCGGGCTTCTTCCGCGTCGTCACATCCGACGGCATCGGCGACGGGTTCGCCTACACCCGCAATGGCAACTTCTTCATCAACAACAACGGCGAACTCGTCCTCGGCATGGGCGACGGCTACCGCCTCGACCCGCCCGTGACGGGCCTTGCCGGCATCGCCGAAGACCGCATCACGATCGCGCAGGACGGCACGATCAGCATCATCCCGAACGGCCAGCTCAACCCCGTGCAGGTCGGGCAGCTGCAGGTCGCGCGGTTCTCCAATCCACAAGGCTTGAAGAACCTCGGCGGAAGCCTCTATCAGCAGACGGAATCGAGCGGCGCACCTGTCATCACCAACCCGATCCAGGACGGAGCGGGGAAGATCCTGCAGGGCTACCTCGAAGGATCGAACGTCGACCCGGTGAAGGAACTCGTCACGCTCATCAAGACGCAGCGCAGCTTCGAACTGAACAGCCAGAGCATCCAGACGGCCGACCAGGCGCTGCAGACTGTCGCGAATCTGCGGCGATTCTGATCGATCTAGCCCCGGGCTTGCCCGGGATGCTTTCCATGGGGTCCGGTGCGACATGGAGGTCGCCAGCACATGCGTTTCAGGACGACGACATTCATTCTTGCCGTACTGCTCGCCGCGATCACGTCGCGCGCCGACGAAACGCTCATCGCGCAGAATACCGCGCCGACGAACCACGAAGAGCAATTCGTCCCACGCGACCCGCGATCGATCGTCGCCCGCGTGGAGATTTGCGACGAGGTCACCGTCTACGGGAACGAGATCACGCTCAAGCAGATCTGCCGCTGGCCCGAGGCGGACGACGCGGCGATGTCGGCCCTCGCCGAACTGGTCATCGCCCGCATTCCGACGGGCGAGCCGCGCGCCGTGGTGTCGCTCGACGAGGTCCGGAATGCGTTGCGGGATGCCGGCGCATCGATCGCGACGATCAACTTCGCCGGCGCGTTCGAGTGCGTCGTCACGCGGTCCGATGTCGCGTTCGACGAGAAGAAGGCGCTGCAAGATTGGGCGACCGGCCAGATCCCCGATGCCTCGCAGACGCAGGTCGCGATCGCGGTGGATGCCGTCACGAAGCAGCAGCAGCAACTGCACAGCGTCGTCGCGCCGCCGGCGTCGAACACGCTTCGCACGCTGCTGATCGAAGACATCGCCACGCGATTGAAGCTGAAGGCCGACGACCTGCAGGTCGATTTTCGCCCCGAGGACCGAGCGACGATCGACCTCGATGCGTCGCGATTCCAGTTCCGCATCGAAACCATGCGCGGCGGCCAGCTGGGTGATTGGCGCTGGGCGGTGACCGTCGACGCCGGCGCGCAGCCGCGAAAGCTGCAGGTGCTCGCGAAGGCGCGGGCGTGGCAGGAGCAGGTGCTGGTCTCCAAGCCGATCGCCTACAAGACGTCGATCGAGAAGGAGGAGGTCGAGAGCCGGCGCGCGCTGGTCGATCGGCTCGGCGACGAGCCCGCGACGTTGGCCGCGGTGATCGGCAGCGCGGCGGCACGCGACTTGCAGCCTGGAACGATCATCACCGGCCGAATGATCACGCCGGTGGAACTGGTCCGTCAGGGCCAGCTCATCACGGTAGTCATGCGGCGCGGAGGCGTCGAAGTGCAGACGGTCGCCACGGCGATGGAGTCCGGCAGCATGGGCCAGATCGTTCGAGCGCGGAACAACACCAACCACGAAACGATCGACGTCCAACTGGTAGGCCCGCAGCAAGCCGTCGCCGGCGACGCCATCACCACCGCGAAGGCAGAGTGACGGAACAGTGGGCAGTGGGCAGTTTGCAGTGGGCAGCACATCAGATCGGAAAGCACACCTTTATGCGTCTCCTCATCGCGATCACGCTTCTCGTCGCCGCGCCCGCGTTCGCGCAGTCCACGCGCGACGCCGCGCAGGAATCGCAGCAGCAACAGCAGCAGTCCTCACAGCAGGAGCGGCCGCGCTCCGAAGCCCGCGCACGCACGAACGGCGGAAGCCTGATGCGGTCGCAACTCGAAGCCATCGCGGGCGAGCCGCTCGACGGTGCGGTCCGGCAGCGCAGCGAGTACGACCGCGTCGCGTATGGCGCGGTGAAGACCCCCGAGCCGCGCGTCATCCGCAAGCACGACCTCGTAACGGTCATCGTCCGCGAGCAGAGCGAGTTCAAGAGCCAGGCCAGCAGCGACATGAAGAAGGACGCCAAGCTGGCGGCGGAGCTGACGGATTTCATCAAGCTGAACATCCCCAACCTGAGCCTCGACCCCGCGATCGGTAGCGTGAAGCCGAAGATCGGCGCGAGCGCATCCGACGACTGGAAGGGCGACGGCAAGTTCGACCGCAAGGATCAGTTCACCACGCGCGTGCAGGCGGAAGTGGTCGACATCAAGCCGAACGGCAACGTCGTCCTGCAGGCGCGCACGAAGATCAAGACCGATGACGAGGAGCAGCTCTTCGTTCTCAGCGGCATGATCCGCGCGCAGGACATCACGCCGGACAACAGCGTCCTCAGCACCCAGATGTACGACCTCGAACTGAACAAGCAGCACCAGGGCACGCTTCGAGAAGCCACCCGCCGCGGCTGGTTGGCGCGGTTCCTGGACAAGATCTCGCCGATCTGATGCCGAACTCAGGCAAGAGGCACGAAGGCGCGCAGAAACGAAGGACTGACGATGACATTCCGAGCCATTCCGTTCCTCCTCTCGGTGCTCTCCGTGTTCTCCGTGGTGAGCCTCACCGCGCAGCGCGCAGAAGCCACCCGCATCGGCGACATCACGCGCCCGAGCAACGAGCGGACGAACAAGCTGCAAGCGCTTGGCCTCGTCGTGGGCCTGAAGGGGACAGGTGACGGCGGCGACTTCCAGCCCGCAATTCGTCCGCTCGCCGAGACGCTCGCGAAGTTCTCGAACACGTCGTCCGTGAGCGAACTCGCGAAGGTGAAGAACGTCGCGCTCGTCAGCATCGAGGCCGAGATCCCCGTCAACGCACGTTCGGGCGATAAGTTCGACGTCCGCGTCCGCTCGATCGGCAGCAGCAGTAGCCTCAAGGGCGGCCAACTCTTCATCTGCCCCATGATGGGCCCGATCCCCACAGGCGACGTCTTCGCCCTCGCGAGCGGCCCGGTCGTGCTCGAAGACCCGTCCACGCCCACCGTCGGCATCGTCCGCAAGGGCGGCCAGATGGAGACCGACATCCCCGTCGAAATGATCGATCCCGGCGGGCGATTCACCCTCGTTATCGACGACCCGAGTGCCAGCTGGGCCACCGCGAGCATGATCGCCACCGTCATCAACGGCGAAGAGGACGGCTCCACCTGGGCGGTCGCGATCAATCCGAAGAACGTGGTCGTCACGATCCCGCCTTCGCAGCGGGAGGCGCCGGATATCTTCATCGCCCGCGTGCAGAACCTGCCGATGCCCCGCGTGCCCGTCGAGGCGCGCGTCACCATCAACGATCGCACCGGCACGATGATCCTGACGGGCGACGTGACGATCAGCCCGGTCATCATCACGCACAACGGGCTCACCATCTCCACGCGACAGCCGCCACTGCAGGGGACGGATCGCGTGCCGGTCATCAAGTCCGAAGAGTGGCTAAAGGTCGACCCCGACGCGGCCGGCGGCGCGAAGCTGCAAGACCTGCTCAGCGCGCTCGACCAACTGAAGGTGCCCGCCGCGGACAAGATCGCGATCGTCAAACAACTCCACGACACGGGGAAGCTGCACGCGAAGCTGATGGTGGAGTGACTGAATCAGGCAAGAGGCAAGTGGCAAGAGGCAAGAGGGAGAGCGCGCGGTGCTCTCCCTCTTCTGCGTTCTCCTCTTGCCACTTGCCTCTTGCCGCTTCCCTTCCTCCGAGGCACGCCCCTTGCATCCGATAACGGTGTGAAGGCTTCTTCAGGCGTCATCTCCACCGCGATGGATTTCGGGCAGCAGGCCATTAAGGCGAAGCGCACCGCCGAGCTTCGCGAGAAGGCCGGCCAGCTCGTCGCGCAGACGTTCTTCGGGACGCTCATGCGACAGATGCGGCAAAGCCCTTGGAAATCCGAGCTTTTCGGCGGCGGCCGCGGCGGCGAAGCGTACCAGCAGCTGCTCGATCAGAAGCTCGTCGAACACATGGCGCGCGGCGTCGGCTCGACGCTCGTCGAGTCCATTGTGAAGCGATGGTCGCGCGACCTCGACAAGCCCGCGAAAGCGAAGCCGAAGTCGAAGGACGGTCAGCAATCGCCGACCGACGCGCAGCAATTGCCGACGCCTGCGAACGCTCCGGCGTCCCCGTCGTTCCAGCAGCGTCGCCCGATCACGCCGCAAGACATGAAGCGTCAGCTGCACGAGAGCACTCAGCCCGCAAAGCGATATGGCCCCACTTCAATCACAGCTTGAGATGGTGCTTCGTCAGCTCCTCGTCGAACACCGCGCGCTGCTGTTGCGCGTCGAGGCGCACGAGGCCGCGCTGCGCTCGCACAACCCGGAGTCGATCGACCGCGCCGCACGCGAGGTCGAGCTGACGCGGCAGCGCATCGCGCTGCTCGAGGCGCGTCGGCGCGTCGTCACGCACCAGCTCGCTCCGCGGTTCAAGCAGGAAACCCCGACGCTCGCCAAGCTGGCCGAGCTGTTCCCCGATCGGAAGGTCATCCTGCTGCAGATCCGCGACGAGCTGCGCGCCATCGTGCTGCAGATCCAGGAGAAGACGCAGCAACTCGTGAAGGTGGCCAGCGGCGTGCTCGGGCACCTGAACGCGACGGTGAGGATCATCGCCCAGGCCGCCAACGGCCCGAGCACGTACACGCGCACCGGAGCGGCGCCGTTGCCGCAACGGGTGGGCGTGTTGGAAGCCGTAGCCTAAGAAAGGAGGAGGGCTGAAAGCTGAAGGATGAATGTGATGAGCGACGCGCGCCGCTTCGCTTTCCCCTTTCTCCTTGCTCCTTTCTCCTTCCTGACCCCCCATGTCCATCTGGGGCACGCTCAACGTCGGCAAGACGGCCCTCGCGGTCAACCAGGCCGCGCTGCAGACCGTCGGCAACAACATCGCCAACGCGGGCAACGAGAACTACGTCCGCCAGCGCGTCGAGCAGGTCGCGACCAAGCCGCTCGAGTATCGCCCGGGACTGTTCATCGGCACCGGCGTCGACATCGACGACATCTCGCGGCAGATCGACGAATCGCTCGAGAATCGCCTCCGCAGCAGCAACAGCGACGCCGAGGGCGACCAGGCCAGCGTGCAGTGGCTCAACCGGCTCGAAGCCGTCTTTAACGAACTCGGCGACGACGATCTGTCCACCGCGTTCAGCCAGTTCTTCGGCAGCTGGAGCGACCTCGCGAACAAGCCGCAGGACCCCGGCCTGCGCCAGGTCGTGCTGCAGCGCGGCGCGAACCTCGCCGACCGCTTCAAGGGCATGCGCGAGCAGCTCGCCGGCGTGTATTCCGACGCCAACGACCGCCTGAAGGGCTACGCCGGCGAGGTGGACGAACTGATGGGCAAGGTCGCCGACCTGAACGGTGCCATCAGCAAGGCCGAGGCGACCGGAGGCACGAACAACGGGCTCCGCGACGAGCGCGACACCGCGCTCCGCGAGCTCAGCAAGCTCGTCAACATCTCCGTCAGCTACGACAACACCGGCATGGCCAACGTGTCGATCGGCAACGATCAGGTCGTCATCGGCACGAAGAGCCGCGGCCTGACGACGGAGAACGAGGTCGACGAGGACACCGGCGTCGTCACCACGCAACTCGTCACGAAGGACACCGGGCTTCAACTCAAGATCACCGGCGGCATCCTCGGCGCGGTGAAGGGCGCCCGCGAGCAGGTCCAGAGCACCATGCTCGAAGTCGACAAGATGGCCGGCGCGACCATCTTTGAGCTGAACAAGATCCACTCGTCAGGCCAGGGCTTGAAGGGCTTCAGCGACGTCAGCGCCGAGTGGACCGCGGATGACGCCGATGCGGCGCTGAACTCGAAAGAGGCGGGCCTGAAGTTCGAGCCGAAGAACGGCAGCTTCGTCGTCCGCGTGAAGAACGTCGCGACGGGCGCGGTCACGAGCACGCTCGTCAACGTCGACCTCGACGGCACCGGCCTGCAGACGACGCTGAACACGCTCGCCGCCGACATCGACGGCATCGACAACGTCACCGCCACCGTCACCGGCGGGCGCCTTCGCATCGCGGCCGACTCGAACGCCGTCGAGGTGAGCTTCTCGCAGGACAGCTCGGGCGTCCTCGCATCGCTCGGCATCGGTGGGTTCTTTGAAGGTAAGGACGCGAGCGACATCGCCGTCAAGCAGGAACTCGTCTCCGACAATCGCCTGCTCGCCGCGTCGAAGAACGGCCAGCCGGGCGACAACCAGACCGCCAAGGCGATCGCCGCCCTCGAGACGACGAAGGTGGGCGCGCTGAACGACCGCACGCTGAAGGAGACCTACGAGGCGTCTGTGAACGACGTCGCCACGCGCGTCAGCGGCGCCCGCACCGACGCCAACGCCAGCGCCGCCATCCGCGACACGCTCGCCAACCAGAAGGACGCCGTCAGCGGCGTCAGCCTGGATGAAGAGGCGATGAACCTGATGCGTTACCAGCGTGCGTACCAGGCCGCCGCCAGAGTCATCTCCACGGCGGACGAGATGATGCAGACGATCTTGGACATCGTGAGGTGAGGGGGCCGAGAAGGCGAGAAGGCGAGAAGGCGAGTGGGCGAGTGGACAATGGTGAAGCTATGGCCAAGGTGACGCCCATCGAAGAGTTGGAGGTGTATCGCGTCGCGGAATTGTTCGCAGACGCCGTGTGGGATGCCGTCATTCGCTGGCACTCGTTCGCGAAGGATGCGTTGGGCAAGCAACTGGCTCGCGCGGCAGACTCGATTGGCGCAAACGTCGCGGAGGGAGCCGGCGACGAATCACCCATCGAGAATCGTCGCTACCTACGACACGCTCGGCGATCGCTGCGCGAGACTCGTTGGCATCTGCGGCGCGCCTATGCGCGGCGACTGCTCGACGAGAACGAAGTTGCAGCAATCCGAAGTCTGCTTGATCAACTCGCCAAGCTCCTGACCGGCTACTTCAAGTACGTCGATCGACGCTGCAAGGAAGGCAAGAAGCGCAACTAGGCGTCTGTCCCACTCGCCTACTCGCCCACTACACCTCTCGCCCACCCCACCCCATGCCCGTCCAACCCCTCTCACTCACTCGCATTTCGAACCTGCTCCGCGGCAACATGGCCATGCGGTCGATCTCGGACGCGCAGAAGCAGATGTTGCAGGTGCAGCAGGAGCTCACCACTGGCAAGCGGCTCAACATGCCCAGCGACGACGCGGGCGACGCCGCGATCGCCATGCAGATCCGCAAGCTGCTCGAGACGCGTGACACGTTCTCCGGCAACCTGAAGGCCGCCGACAATGGGCTGTCGGAGGTCGACTCGACGCTATCGAACCTCACCGACCTTGTCCGCCAGGCGAAGGACGTTTCGAGCCAGAACGTCGGCTCCGACGTCAGCAGCGAGGAACGCCAGAGCGCCGCCACGGTCATCGATTCGCTCTTCAGCCAGATTCTGACGATCGCCAACAAGAGCGTGGCCGGCTCGCACCTGTTCGGCGGGGACCGGGCGACGGATGCGCCGTTCGTTGAAGAGGGCGGCGGCGTGAAGTGGGTCGGATCGAGCCAGCTCCTCAGCAACGTGTTCGACGAGGGCACCGAACTCGGCTTCCAGGTGAACGGGGCCGAGGTGTTCGGGGCGCTCTCGACGATGGTCGTCGGCAAGCAGGACGTCACGCCCGCCCTCGCAGGCACGACGCGGCTCGGCGAGTTGAACGGCGTCGCCGGCAAGGGCGTTCGGCCGGGCGTAATCTCGATCGAGAACGGCACGTCTTCGGTGCAGATCGACTTCGCCGACGCGGACAACGTGCAGGACGTCGTCGACCGCATCAACGCGGCCGGGCTGGGTGGCGTGACGGCGTCGATCAACGCGGCGGGCAACGGAATCGATATCAATGCCGGGCCGGGCGACGACCTCGTCATCAAGGACGTCGGCGGCGGGACGATGGCGAGCGACCTCGGCATTCGCCAGCTCAGCGGCGCCGGCGCCGGCGTGAGCGTCAACGGCGGAAACGTGTCGCCTCGCATTGACGATCTCACGCCGATCAGCGCGCTGCGAGGCGGCTTGGGGCTCGATACGTCCGGACTGACGATCTCCAACGGCGCGACGACGCAGCAGATCGATTTCGCCGGCGTCACCACCGTCGAAGACCTGCTCAACCGCGTGAACACGTCGGGCACCGGCGTGCAGGCGCGGATCAACGCGGCCGGCACGGGGATCGACATCTTCAACGCCGTGCAGGGCATCTCGATGCGCATCAGCGAGAACGGCGGCACGACGGCGGCCGAGCTGGGCGTGCGAAGCTTCGACGAGACGACGAAACTCGCCGACCTGAACAGCGGCAACGGCGTCCGGCTCATCGAAGGCCCGGAGCTGCGCATCACCGACACGGCCGGCATCGACGTCGACGTCGAACTCGACGGCGTAGAGACGGTTCAAGATTTCATCAACGCGGTGAACAGCGCCGCGGGCGTCGCCGGCGCGGGCGTCGTCGCCAGCTTCGATTCGCAGACCAACGGCATCGTCATCAGCAACACGGCCGGCGGCGGCGGGACGCTGCAGGTGAAGGACATCCAGGCCAGCGGCGCGACGGCCGCCCTCGGGCTCGACGTCGCGCCGGTCGCCGACGTGATCACCGGGAAGGACGTCAACCCGATCGACAGCTACGGCCTGTTCGGCAACCTCGACGCGCTCCGCAAGGCGATGCGCGACAACGATCAGCAGGCGATGACGATCGCCACCGGCAAGATCGAAGACGATCTCACCCGCATCACCAAGGTGCGCGGCGAGGTCGGCGCCCGCGTGCAGGAGTTCGAGTCGCGGCAGGAAAAGATCAAAGACCAGAACGTCGGCACGAAGTCGCTGCTCAGCGAACTGGAAGACACCGACTTCAACGATGCGATCGTGAAGTTCCAGACGCTCCAGACCAGTCTCCAAGCCGCCATGGCGACGGCGGGGAAGACGATGAGTCTGAGCTTGATGGACTTCATCAGGTAGTTGATAGCGGGAAGAAGTTGATAGTTGATAGCGAAGACAGTCAATCGCGGTCGTCATCAGCAGCGACCGCATGTCCGCTTTCAACGATCAACTATTCCCTTCTATCAACTATCTCTGGCACACGGTTCGCCATGACGTGTGCAGGAGCGGTGGAAAAGCCCCTGACAGGCAACTGTTGGGGGGCGACGCGCAGGAATGTGCAGCGCGACGCGCAGGAAATGCAGAGTGACGAACGCAGGAGCGCTGTCCAGGGAAGGACGACGCGAAGGCGTGTGAGAACACGCGAAAGCGTGCGGGAGAGAGAGTGCAGGAGAAGTGAGAAATCGGTTCGACTCGCCGCGACGGATCGCGGCACGGTCGGGCCGGCCGCTGGCGGTGGAAAGCGCCGGTGGTGCAGCAGGTGGAACCAGCGAAGCGAAGGCGACCGCGGCTCGAAAGGGCCCGCAAGCCTTCAAGTGGCCCGCGGCGGAGTCCGAGGGCCGGGCAGGAGCACGGTGTTGGTAACGCGGTCCCCTCGGTTGGCTCCGAGGCTGATCGCACAGAAACGGAGTTCTGTCTGATGGACATCCAAACGACACGGTTCGGCACGCTCACCGTCGAAGACGAGCGGATCATTCACTTCCCGAGCGGCCTGCTCGGGTTCCCCGACACGGGCGATTACGCCCTCATCCAGACGGGCGAGGAGAACTACTTCTTCTGGCTCCAGTCGGTCAGCGATCCGAACCTCGCGTTCGTGATCTGCGACCCGAGCATCTTCTTCCGTGACTACGCCGTCGCGCTCCGCGACGAGGTCACGAGCGAGATCGAGCTCGAAGACGTCGGCCACGCGCAGACCTTCGTGATCTGCAACAAGGTCGGCGACTGGCTCACCGGGAACCTGCTCGGTCCGATCGTCATCAACGTGAAGAACCGCAAGGGCGTGCAGGTCGTGCTGACGGACAAGAAGTGGACGACGCGGCAACCGCTGCTGCGGCTCCAACCCGAAACGGTCCCCCTGGCGAAGTCTGCTTGAGGTTCGATGCGACGCGGAGAACCGCGCGTCGCGTGATCAAACGTCATGCACCGTTCAGTCGGTGCAGACGTCACGCGAGACGCGAATCCGCTGTATCGGACCCGGTCAGACAAGTGGGCGAAGGCGGGATTGATCGGCCCGGACTCGGAATGCGGTCTAGAATAGACGTGAACGTCAGTTCAACCGCGAACTGAGTCAGCAAGTCAGATCAACCCAACCTGAACCCGTCACCGGGCGACAAATAACGTGGTCACCAACCGTTCTCACGCATTGTGTGAGAGCGAGTCACGGAAGACGCAGTTGGTCGCCGCGCGCGGACTCTACGGAAGGAGCATGCCATGCTAGTGCTGTCCCGACAGCGCGACGAGACAATCATGATCGGTGACGACATCGAGGTCACCGTCGTGGACATCCGAGGCGATAAGGTTCGCCTCGGGATTACGGCCCCCAAGGAAATCAGCGTTCACCGCAAGGAAGTTTACGAGGCGATCAAGCGCGAGAACCGCGAGGCCGCCCAGAACAAGCTCACCCCGCAAGACCTCCCGAAGATCGGCCCGAAGCCGGCCAACGGGAACGGTCACGCGAACGGGAACGGGAACGGCAATGGAAGCGGCAACGGCCACACGCCGCCGCCGCCAACGCCGCCCAAGGTGTGAACGCACCTCAAATACGTGTCGTCTTACTCAATCGAGTCAGGAAGGAAGTCCAGTTTAGTTGTCAGTGAATCGCGAGGTTTGCACTGTCCGTCAATCGAGTGGTGTCGCCCTAACGCATGATGCCGCGGGCGAACCCGATGACGCGGGCCACGTGAAAAGGTGCAGGCCGTAACGCGATCAGAGAACTCCGAACCCACTCCCTCTCGGCAGGCCGCCCTTGAGCGGCCAACCCAGAGCAGCAATCACGGAGGATTGCGCGATGTCCCGGATCAACACAAACGTCCAGTCCCTCACCGCTCAGCGCGGGCTCTCCAAGGCCCAGATGCAGTTGAGCACCACGCTGAATCGCCTGAGCACCGGTCTGCGGATCACCCGCGGCGCCGACGACCCGGCGGGCCTGATCGCGAGCGAACAGCTTCGCTCGGAGATCAGCGGCGTCACCCAGGCGATCGACAACAGCCAGCGCGCCAGCAACGTCGTCGCCACCGCCGAGGGCAGCCTCGCGGAAGTGGCGAACCTCCTCCTCAACATCAAAGACATGATCGTCGAGGCGGCCAACACCGGCGCGCTCTCGAAGGACGAGATCGACGCCAATCAGCTGCAGGTCGAAAGCGCGATCGAATCGATCACCCGCATCAGCAACACGACCAGCTTCGCCGGTCTGAAGCTGCTCGACGGCTCGCTCGACTACGTCACCAGCGGCGTCGACAACAGTTCGATCGACGCGCTCCGCATCAACCAGGCCAACTTCGGCACGCAGGCCGACATCCCGGTGAACGTGGACGTGCTCGCCAGCGCCAAGCAGGCCGAGCTGATCTACAACGGCACGACCCTGAGTGGTGCCGTCACGCTCGAAGTGACGGGCAACGAGGGCACCGACACGCTCAGCTTCGCCGCCAGCACGCCGGTCAGCGCCGTGCTCGCCGCGGTGAACACGATCTCGGACGTCACCGGCGTCACCGCCACGCTCGTCTCGGGCGGCAGCGGCATCAGCTTCAAGAGCACCGGTTACGGCTCGCGGCAGTTCGTCTCCGTGCAGGCCCAGGGCAACAGCGGGACGTTCACCGTCGTCGACAGCACCGGTGCAGCCCGCACCCGCTCCGCCGGCACCGACGCGACCGCCACCATCAACGGCACGCTCGCGACGGCGGACGGCCTGAACCTGAAGCTCAACACCACCAACCTCGACGTCGAACTCACCCTCGACAGCGGGTTCGGCACCGGCACGACCAGCTTCGCCATCACCGAGGGCGGATCGCTCTTCCAACTCGGCGGCAAGGTCAAGGCCAACCAGCAGGTCAACATCGGCATCCAGTCGGTGGCGGCGAACAAGCTGGGCAACCAGGACATCGGCTATCTCTCCGACATCGTCGGCCGGGGCCCGGGCAACCTCACCACCGAGGGCGGCCCGGCGACCGCGTCGAAGATCGTCGAAGAGGCGATCAAGCAGGTCAGCGTTCTGCGCGGTCGGCTCGGCGCGTTCGAGAAGAACACGCTCGACACCAACGTGAACAGCCTGAGCATCACGCTCGAGAACGTCACGGCGGCGGAGAGCAGCATCCGCGACGCGGACTTCGCCGAGGAGACGAGCAACCTCACCCGTGCCCAGATCCTCACCCAGGCCGGCACGAGCGTCCTCGCCACGGCGAACAGCAGCCCGCAGGCGGTCCTGAGCCTGCTCGGCCGATAAACGACCGGCATGGCGGCTTGGCCCTTGAGCGGCGTCATCTTTTGATGTGACAGCGGTTTAGGCGCGGTCGGTGTGTGCTTCTCGGCCGTCCCGGATGACCGCTCGGCTCGCGCGATCGGATCGGTCGCCGCGACGGATCGGCTGTCCACTTACATGTTAGCGCCGGCATGCCATGCCGGGGCGTGAGAGGGTGTTCCTCTGTTCTGAGCCGGGCTTGGCGCTCGGGCTCCGCCTTGCTGCGCGCGGTGATTGCGACGCCCTGACGCGCAGGATTTGCCGATTCGGTTCGGCGTTCGTCAAACGGGGTTAAGGTTTTTTCGCGGGGCGGGTTACGTCACAATAACTTCGGTTTCCACGAGGTTCCCCGGGCGTCCGATTCGCCCCGGTTTGGGGGCGAGGCCCATAAAACGCGCACTCCCCGGACAGACCTTGCCGCAACGCATTGCATCGGGGCACAGCAGGATCGTTGGGGCGCGGCAGGGCGGGGCGCGGGGGTCATAAATCGTGTGTAGCAGACATCTAAAGTGCCCCGTCTGGCGGCGTCGATGCCTCCCGTGCCACGCCCCGGTGCGGCGGTGCTGCATTCGTGCAGTCCCGTAGCGCCGGTGAAGCAGTGGACGGACAAAGGAAGAGAGGAGGTCGACGGCAACCGCTAAGACAAAAGAGACAGCAACGAGAAGGAAGTCCAACTGTCGCCGCCAGGGTTTGCACCCCCTTCCCAGGCGGTCGGTGAATCAAGGGAGTGATCGAGCCGCACGCGACCGAACACCAGCGCTGGCTCGGGCCGGACACGAAGTGCATCGCGGACCGCAAATCCGCCAGGCCAGTCCGACGAGTCAGTGATCCAAGCGTGCGGCTAAAGAAGGCGTGCCGATCGCGGCCATCTGTGAAAGGACGAGCCGCGGTCCACAAGGAAGACCTAAACCATGAGCAGAATCAACACCAACGTCCAGTCGTTGATTTCGCAGCGCGTGCTGCGGAGCAACAACGACCAGCTCAACACGTCGCTGACGCGTCTGAGCACCGGTCTCAAGATCAACAGCGGCAAGGATGACCCCAGCGGTCTGATCGCGTCGGAAAACCTCCGCGCCGAGAAGACGGGCATCCAGGCCGGCATCAACAACGCTGAACGCGCCAGCAACATCGTCGGCACCGCCGAAGGTGGTCTGGCCGAGATCAGCTCGCTCCTCAACGAGGTGCAGAACCTCGTCACGACCGCCGCCAACACCGGTGGTCTGTCGAGCGACGAAGTCGACGCGAACCAGCTTCAGGTCGACTCGATTCTCAACACCATCAACCGCCTGGCCGGCAGCACGAGTTTCAACGGCACGAAGCTGCTCGACGGCTCGCTGGACTACACCACCAGCGGCGTCGCCGCCAGCGCGATCAGCAACCTCCAGATCAACGGCGCCCGCCTGACCGACGGCGCGGCCCGCTCGATCGTCGTCACCCAGACCCAGTCCGCCCAGACGGGTGTCATCTCCTTCGCCGCTTCGGCCACCACCGGCCCGAACACGATCGAGATCGCCGGCCTTGGCGGCGTGACCCAGGTCTCCCTCGCCTCGGGCGCCACCGACGACGACGTCGTCGCCGCCATCAGCGCGGTGAAGGATGCCACCGGCGTCAGCGCCACGCTCACCTCGGGCGGCGGCGTCACCATCGCTTCCACCGACTACGGCGCGAAGGCGTTCGTCACCCTCCGTTCGGTCAGCGGTACGGACTTCTCGTCCGTCGCCGGCACCGACTACGGCCAGGACGCCGCCGTGACCGTGAACGGCTCGACCGCCCAGGCGGACGGCCTGAACGTCAAGGTCCGCAGCGCCGACCTCGACTTCGAGTTCGACATCGCTGCGACCGCCAACACCGGTACGCTCAGCAAGAGCTTCGACATCACCGGCGGTGGAGCAAACTTCTCCATCGGCGCCAAGGTGAACGAGAACGCCAAGGCGTCGCTCGGCATCAAGGCCGTCACCACCGGCGCTCTTGGCAACGGCACGCTGGGCTACCTCAGCAGCCTCGCCTCCGGTCAGGGCAACGACCTGTCGAGCGGCAATCTCACGAACGCCCAGAAGATCCTCGACAAGGCCATCGGCCAGGTCAGCCAGCTGCGCGGCCGACTCGGCGCGTTCCAGAAGTTCACGATTGGTTCGACCGTGAACAGCCTGAACGTCGCGCTCGAGAACGTCAGCGCGAGCGAGAGCGCCATCCGCGACACCGACTTCGCCGAGGAAACGTCGAAGCTCACCCGGTCGCAGATCCTCTCTCAGGCCGCCTCCAGCGTCTTGGCACAGGCCAACTCGGCCCCTCAGGCCGCCCTGTCCCTGCTCAGGTGAGGATTCCCCTAGCAGCGCCAGGGCGTTCGCTGGAGACGCCATATATGCGACTGGTCCGCGACTGATTCGCACTCAGTGGTCGCGCGCCATCAGCCGTCGACAACCTCGACGAAAGTCAGAAACCTCTCTTCCACTTGTCCAATACGACACCCCCGGCGGGGATGCGCCGGGGGTGTCGGTCTTTTCCGGGCGAGTAGGCGAGTAGGCGAGTAGGTGAGTAGGCCGCCACGCGTCGGCGGTCGTTGGATCAATCCATAATCCACAATCTCCATTTCGCATTTCGCATTTCGCAATCCACAATTCGTCCCGTGCCTCTTCGTCTGACCATCGTCCAGCCCACGCTTGCCGCATACCGCGCGCCGGTGTTCGCACGGCTCGCGCTGGTGCCTGGAATCGAACTGCACGTGGTCTACGCGAGCACGCCAGCACTGAAGAACGTCGAGCCGGCCGGCTTTCTCGGGTCGTTTCACCCGATGACCGTTCGCCAGTTCGTCGGGCATCCGTTTTATTGGCATCAGGCGCAACTCGACTTCGCCACGCCCGATCGGTGCGACGTGCTGATGCTCAATTGGGATGCCCACTACCTCAGCCTGATCCCCGCCATCATGAAGGCGCGCCGGAATGGCGTTGGCACGGTGCTCTGGGGGCACGGCTACTCGCGGCACGTCGGCGTGCGGGCACTTCCACGTCGGGCGATCGCACGACTGGCCGACGCTTGCGTGTTCTACAACTGCCGCGGGCGATCGATGTACGTCGCGGAAGGCGTGGACCCAGCCCGGCTGTTCGTCGCGCCCAACAGCGTCGATTCCACCGCGATCGACGTCGCCCGAGCCTCGCTTGCTCCGGAAGACGCCGCTGCAGCAGTTCGCGCACTGGGGGCCGATCCGTCCGTGCCGACGGCGCTCTTCATCGCACGGCTGACGCGAGAACGGCGCGTCGATCAGCTTGTTGACGCGACCGCGACGGTCCTGCGCTCCGGCCGGTCGATGCAGCTGGTCATCATCGGTGACGGTCCCGCCGCGGCTGAGCTTCAGGCGTCGGTGCGCGATCGCGGGCTCGCCGATCGCGTCTTCTTTACGGGTGCGCTGTACGACGAGGCGTCGCTCGCGCCCTGGTTCGACCTCGCTCGACTGGTGGTCCTGCCGACGTATACGGGCCTGAGTCTTCTTCACGCCTTCTGCTACGCCAGGCCCGTCCTGACGAGCGATGCGTTGGACGCGGCGATGCCCGAGTCGGAAGCGCTCGAGCCCGAGGTGAACGGCGCGATCTTCCGCGCAGGCGACGTCGACCACCTCGCGACGCGGATGGCCGAACTGCTGTTCGACGGTCCGCGTTGCATCGCCATGGGCAGGGCGGCGCGGCAGATGATCGACCGGACGTTCAACCTCGATCGAATGGTGAAGGGGCTTGCCAGCGCGGCGTTTGCCGCGTTCGCGAGGCGATCCTGAATCGTTACCATGGCGCGACCCATGCCCGACTGGTACGGCTCCATCACTCGCCTTCTCCGCGCCGGTCCGATCCACGCGCTGTCGAAGCGCGTCCAATACCTCGTGCCCGACGTCGCCGTCACGCGCGACGTGCCAGAGCTCGGCCTGTTCCGCTTCCGACTGCGGCGCCACCGCTGGTTCCTCGGTAAGGGACCGATGGCCGGCCATCGGCAACACATCGAGTTGTACAAGAGGCTGCTGAACGACGGCGCTGCGCCCGGCAGGCCGCGCATCGCGTACGATGTCGGCGCGAACATCGGCTACTACGCCCGCCCGCTCGTCACGACGTGCGGCGCGGCGCGCGTGCTCGCGTTCGAGCCGATGAGCGAAAACCTCGACTTGCTTCGCGCCAACGTGCGGCTCGGCAAGCACGAAGAACAGATCACCGTCTTCGACCTCGCACTATCCGACACCGACGGCGACGAGAAACTGCAGATCGACGACATGTCGGGCGGCAGCGCGGTACTCGACAGCGTATCGGGCGGCGCGCCGTCGCAATCGCGGCGCTACTTCGGGCTGAAGGAGAAGACGGAAACGGTGCGCGTCGCGAAGCTCGACACGCTTGTCGCGCAGCGAAACCTGCCGTTGCCGCACTTCATCAAGATCGACGTCGAAGGGGCCGAGGCGAAGGTGATCGCCGGGGCACGCGATACGCTGCGTAAGAGTCGGGCCAGACTCGCGATCGCCCTGCACGGCGAGAAGGCCGCGCGCGACACGATCGCGGAGCTGGCGCAGATCGACTACGTCGCAATGGGCCGAACGCGCGGCGAGACGCAGGATCGCCCGCTTCGCGTTGACGATGCGCCGACGCTGCATGACAACAACATCATCGCGCTGCCCGGCGGGGACAGCTTCGCCGCGTAGACGAAGCGATTGGGCGACGTTGTCGAACCAAGGCGCGTGAATCGCAGTGGGAGGGCGAGGCTCCCGCCGAGCCAATGCGGATGCGCGACTGAAAGCGCCTGTATCGCGCATCCGCAGGCTCGGCGGGAGCCTCGCCCTCCCACATGCGACGTCAGCTGATCGCACTCGACGTGATCGCATCGAGGTGCAACGTCGGGGTGGCCTTCCCTTCGTTCAGCAGGTGTGCGCCGAGCCCGGCGATCATCGCGGCGTTGTCGGTGCAGTAGCGCAGCGCCGGAACAAATGAGGGCAGTCGCAGTCGGGGCAGCGCGTCGCGCAGGCCGCGGTTGGCGCTGACGCCGCCGCCGATGATCACTGATTTCGCGCCGATCAGCCTCGCTGCCCGGCGGAGCTTCTCGATCAGCGTGTCGACGCACGCCGCCTGGAAGCTGGCGCAGACGTCGTGCAGCTCGCGGCCTTCGATCGTGCGGCGCGGGCCTTCGCGGAGCTTGCCTTTGCCGTCGCCGTGGACGTGGTACAGCACGCTCGTCTTCAGGCCGCTGAAACTGAAGTCGAGGCTTTCCCGGCCCATCATGCTGCGCGGGAACGCGATCGCCTGCGGGTCGCCCTGCGACGCGAGCTTGTCAATGATCGGCCCGCCCGGATAGCCGAGCCCGAGCAGGGCGGCCACCTTGTCGTACGCCTCGCCGACGGCGTCGTCGATCGTCTTGCCGAGCAGCGTGACGTCGGTCCAACTCGCCACGCGATAGAGCGCGGTGTGCCCGCCCGAACAGACGAGCCCGACGGCGGGGAACTCGATCGCCGCGTCGTTGTCCAGCATCACGCTGTAGAGGTGCGCGTGCACGTGATCGACCCCGACGAGCGGCACGCCCAGCGTCCACGCGAGCGTCTTGGCAGAGGTGACGCCGACCATGAGCGACCCGATCAGGCCAGGCCGATGCGCGACGGCCACCGCGCCGACGTCTTCGAGCTTCGCACCGGCCTTCGCGATTGCTTCCCGCAGCACGGGCAACAGGTTTTCGATGTGCGCCCGCGATGCGATCTCGGGCACGACGCCTCGGTACACCGCGTGAATGTCCGCCTGCGATGCGACGACGTCGCTCAGCACGCGCCGCGGCGCGGCAAGGTCGACGACGGCGACGCCGGTCTCGTCACAGGTGGATTCGAAGGCGAGGAGGAGCATGCGTGAATTGCGGATGCGGAGTTCTGGCTCCCTCCCCCGCTTGCGGGGGAGGGCTGGGGAGGGGGTCGCTCGGGAACTGAGAGTCGCTCAACTCAGTCCTCGGCCCCACCCTAACCCTCCCCCGCAAGCGGGGGAGGGGATCGATCAGTCAACCTTCTTCGTTGTCGATGTCGCCGGCATCGTCGTCGGCGGTGTAAGCAGCTGCGCCGCCAGGATCGACGTCGCCCGCGCCAGTTGCGGGTCGTCGGCACGTTCGTCTTCGCGCAGTCCTGGCGGGGCGTCCTTGCGGCGGAGGTTTCGGCGGGATTCGAGCGCCTCGTACAGCTTGGCCCAGTTCTCCTCGTTCAGCGGCACCACGACGTCGGGCTCGACGCCCCACACGTCGGAGTCGGACGTCCGGTGCACGCGTCGGCCGCTCGGGGTGTACCAGTACGCGATCGTGAACTTCAGCTCCTCCTTGCCGGTCGACAGCTTCTGATCGACCTGCACCGAGCCCTTGCCGTACGTCCGCGCGCCGACGACGACCACCGCTCGCGGGTCGTCCTTCAGCATCCGCGCGTGGTCGGCCAGCGCGCCGGCGACGATCTCGCTCGCGCTCGCGGTGTACTCGTTCACGAGGATCACCACCGGGAAATCGGGAAGCGTGACGTCGGGCAGCGAGTAGTGCTGCTCGGAGCCCACGCGGCCCCGCTTGCTGACGATCAGCTTGTCAGGCTGCAGGAAGAGCGAGCTGATGCGCACGGCTTCTTCCAGCGAGCCGCCGCCGTTGCCGCGGAGGTCGAGGATGAGGCCCTTCATGCCTTGCGAGAGCAATCCACGGATGCGGCGTTCGAGCGGGGCGGCGCTGTTGATCGTGAACGACGTGAACCGCACGTAGCCGATCTTCGCCTGTTCGTCGACGAACCAGTTCCAGCTGTTGTCGGGATTGCGGGCGTAGCCGACGGCGACGGGGTCGACCACCGGGCCGCGCGTGATCTCGATGTCGCGCTGGCTTCCATTTGGCGAGCGGACGGTGATGAGCACGCGCGTGCCGCCCTCGCCGCGCAGGCGCGAACTGATCTGCTCGAGCGGCCAGTCTTTCAACGGTTCACCGTCGACGGCGGTGATCGCGTCGCCCGCTTCGACGCCCGCCTCGGCGGCGGGAGAGCCCTCGAGCGGCGTCTCGATGTACAGGTACCCCTCCGGCGTCCGCCGCCCGCCGTGCCGCACGCCGATGCCTTCGTAGCGACCCGTCACCTGCTCGGCGAAGCGTTCCGCGTCGGCGGGCACGAAGAACATGGTTGCCGCGTCGTGCAGCCTACCTCGCTGAATGGAGCCGACCATGCCTTTGATCGCCTCGACGCGCAGCGCATCCGAATCGAGCGGCTCGACGTATCGTTGATCGAGGATGCGGTGCACCTCCGCGACCGACTGCGCGAACTGCTGGTCTTCTGATCGCAGCGTCGCGGTGCTGGCGAGACGCACCGTGAGCGCGCCGCACAGGAACGCGCCGACGACCCACGCGACGCGCTCGGGCGTGAGCGCATCGGTGATCGGTTTGGCGGGCGCGGGGTCGTTGAGGTCTTCGTCACGCATGGCGGTGGGGCCTCAGAGGTCGTGCTGATGCAGGAACGCGCCGATCGCGCGGGCCGTCTCGGCGGGCTTCTCGAACGGCGCGAGGTGGCCGGCGCCTTCGATCACGTACAGCGAGCCGCCCGACGCCACCATGCCCGCGGCCGGGCCGACCGGGGCGATGACGTCGCCCGAGCCGACGATCGCGCCGAACGGCACCTTCAGCGTCGGCAGGAGCGGGACGAAATCGTCGCGATCGCGCATCGCGTGGCAGGCGTTCGCGATCGTCTCGGGCGATTGCGATCGCATAATGATGTCGAGCGCCTTCACGAGGTCGGGCCGGGCGGCGTAGGCGTCGGCGTGGAGCATCTTGGGCATCATCGCTTCGGCGACGCCGCCGCTACCGCTCGCGAGCGCGTCGGCAGCCATCTTGTTTCGGCCCGCCTTGCCGGCGTCATCGTCGGCGGTGCTCTTGCTGTCCACCATCAGCACGCCCGCCAGCACGGATGGGTTCCGCTTCGCGAGCGTGAGCGCGACGTAGCCGCCCATCGACAGCCCGGCGATCACGAACCGCTCGACGCCCATCGACCGCGTCCGGGCGACGAGGTCGTCGGCAAGCGAGGCCATCGTGAACGGGGCCGAGCTTCGGCTCTGACCGAAGCCGGGCAGGTCGGGCACGATGAGCCGATGATTCGGCGTGACGCGGCGCAGTTCGGCGGCGCAGTCGAGCCAGATCCGGCTGTCGAGCGGGAAGCCGTGAACGAGCACGATCGGGACTGCCCGCTTGGGCTCGTTAGGGGCGAGGTCGTGCGCGAAAATCGAGGAGGCTCCGGCGGTGAACATCTCCGCGGGAGTGTAGCGGCGGGATTGCGGAATGAGGATCGTCGCCCCATGGCGAATTGCGGATTGGTGATTGCGGATTTCGGATGGCCCGCTGGATTGCCTGCTTCGCTCCGCAATCCGCAATCCGCACTCCGCAATGCGATCAACCTTCGATCAGCTCATCCCGATGCCGGGCGATCCAAAGCGTGAGTCCTGCAAGGGCGACGGCGGCCAGCAGGCGCGAGCCGGCGGCGAGGGGGAGGGCACCGAACGCGCTCAGCATCGCACCGTAGGCGAGCAGCAGGGCGACCATCGCGAAGGAGAAGAGGCACGCGATCGTCGCCGCGTGCCAGGCCGAGTTGAGAAGGCGTTCGGCGGTCATCAGACAAGAAATCGGCAGGGCGGTACGAAGAAGAACAGAATCGGACGTAGTCGGGCCAACGTCTCATAAGGCTTCTGCGGGGCCCTGAGGAGGCCGGAAGCGCGGCACAGCTTCTCAAATCCGGTGCGGAAGGCCGATGAAGAGGGGCGGATGGAGCCCGTTGAAGGTTTTCCTGACGGTTTTGTGCGTATCTCGGATGAATCGTAACTCAACCGTGCACGGTGGACGGTCGATGTCCTGTGCAGACCGGGATGCGTTTCCGTGCAGCGGACGCCCCGGGGCGCGTGCGGGCAGCGTAGCCCGCGCGTGGTCGCGGCCAGACGGTTTGGCCGCGTTCGCTGCGAGGGTTCGCGCAAACCGGTGAGCGTTCATCGAAGAACGCGACCCCGCACGCGTGGGAAATGGTTCCCATCGCTGCACGAGAGAAAGGGAGCACAGTCATGAAGGCTCTGTTGAAGAAGCTCGTCAAGGACGAGCAAGGTGGCGAGATCCTGGAATACGCCCTGATCGCTGGCCTGATCGTCGTCGCGGCGATCGCGGTGATCACGGCCGTCGGCACGAAGGTGCTGGCGCGCTGGAGCTCGCTGAACTCGTCGATGTGAGAAACGCGTTCGCCGCATCGAGCGCCGTCCTCGGACGGACGTACGATGCTTCGTGACCGTGCTCACATCTCGTCGCTGTGCGCGCCTCGGAACGGCCCGACCCGAAAGGGCCGCCCGTTCCGAGGCCGCGCGACAGCGGTCCGTGAACCGTTCGTCAGCTGTTCCTAACGCTGAGCGTCCGCCATGCACCGTCGATTCATCAAAAGCCTGATCGCCTGCCTCCGCGACGAACGCGGCGGCGAGATCATGGAATACGTGCTCGTCGGCGGACTGGTGATCGTCGGCGGGATCGCGGTCGTCCTCGCGTTCGGCGGCAAGGTCGTCGCACGCTGGAACTCGGTGAACAACGCGGGCCTGTGACTCGCGTTGCCGACCCCCGAATCTGAATCAATTGCCCCGGATCGATCCGCACGCCTTGCGGGACGATCCGGTTTGCGTTTTTGGCACGACACCCGCGTTGCGGTTTCGCCGATGACTACACGTAGATGCCACTTCAGCACGTGATCTACTTCGTGCCGCTCGTCGCCTGCCTGATGTGGGCGGTGCGGACGGACTGCGCCGAGCGGCGTATCCCGAACTGGCTCACGCTGCCGCTTGCGCTGGCGGGCGTGCTGAATGCGCTGGCGTGGGGGTACCCGATCAGCCCACTCTGGTCGCTGGCCGGGCTGGCGGTGGGATTCACGCTGATGTTCCTGAAGTTCGCGATCGGCGCCGCCGGCGGGGGCGACGTGAAGCTGATGGCCGGCATCGGCGCGTGGGTCGGGCCTATCGCGGGGTTGCAGGTCTTCCTGCTGTATCAGGTTCTCGGACTCTTCATCGTCCTTTTCATGGCCTGGCGAAGCGGGCGTTTGACCCGGCTCTTTTCGAATTCGATGTTGATCACGGCGAACGTGCTGAGCCTGAAGCAGGTCGGCCGTGCGCACGTGATCGAGACGGGCCAGTCGAATCGATCGCTGGACCACTACATGCCCGACGCCGTGCCGATGTTCGCCGCGACGCTGATCGTCCTGGCGATGAACGTGATCGGGGCGTCGGCGGCGGGGTAGTCCAGAGAGTCAGTCGTCGTCACACCGGGAGAGAATGCGATGAGCGGAGAACCCAAACAGCTAACGCGCCGCCGACGTCGCGGCAGTGCGGTGATGGAGGCGGCCCTCGTGCTGCCCGTCCTCGTCGTCCTGACGATGGGCGCGATGGAGTTCGGCTACTTCTTCTATGTGAAGCACACCCTGCAGGGTGCCGCCCGCGAAGGCGCGCGTGCCGCGATCACGCCCGGCGCCACGAGCACCGACGTCAACACCGCCGTCAACGCCGCAATGAAGGCGGCCGGCTTCGACATCGTTGCCAAGCCTGGCCTGTACACGACGCAGATCCTGGACTCCACCGGCGCGACCACCGTCAACCCCAGCACCGCGACGGCCGGCACGGGTATCCAGGTGAAGGTCAGCGCCACGTGGGGCACGATCGGCGTGAACCCGCTCGGCTCCGTCAGCCCTCTCCGCTCCAACCGCTCTGTCGCCGGACAGACGGTGATGCGCAAGGAAGGGTGAGGAACAGTGGGCAGTTGGCAGTGGGCAGTGGGCAGTGGGCAGCAAGACGCCTTTCTGGCAACTGACAACTGGCAACTGACAACTCCCTCCCACCGTCTCATAAGAAAATTCTTCGGCACGCATCCTCCTCCGCGACGACGCCGACCCTGTCTTAGGGTCGGCGTCGGTCGTTGATGGGTGGGCCGATAAAACGCGCTCTGCCAGTGGCGACCGAATTGTGAAACTGCCTTCGAGCGATCGCGTCGCGGCAGGTCCGATTCTGCGCGTCCGCTCGAACGCGGACCTTCGCGGGAGACATCACGTCTGCTCGCGTGAAAAAACCGCACAACTTGTCTCACCCGCACATCCGATTCGAACGACACCAGAAGAGTAGCCGGCGAGCGGCGAACGCGTCGCGCGATGCTCGGCTTCGACTTCATGTGTGTTGTGTGGCGTGCGTGTGCCGCGTGCGAATCGAACCGAGTCGCAGCGGCCACGCGTGTCGGACGAGTTGTGTGTGTAGGACGGATCCGCCGGGAGGCACTTCAAGATGAACGCCAAGACAGTCATCCCGCTCGCCGCAGCCGTTGTGCTGGGGCTCGTCGCGGCGATCGTCGCGTGGCAGATGGTGGGCGCGAAGCCCGTGGTGACGGCCGACGGTGGTCCACGCGTGGACGTGGTGGACGTAGTCGTGGCCGGTCGCGACATCGAGCCAGGCAAGACGATCGACGCCGAGAAGGACTTCAAGCTCGCCAAGATCGAGCGGACGAGCGTCACCGACCTGATGTACACGCCCGATCGCGCGGGCCTGCTCAACAAGCGGATCACCCGCTTCGGCATCAAGCGCGGCCAGCCGATGATCGACGCGATGCTCGCCCCCCAGGGCACGCAGGCCGGTCTGCCCGCGGTCATCCGCCCGGGCTACCGCGCGATCACGATCAACGCCGACGAGGGCATCGCCACGTTCCTCGACCCCGGCCAGTTCGTCGACGTCGTCGGCCGCGTCCCCAACGAGGCCGGCCAGCTCGTCTCGGCGACGATCGTGCAGAACATCGAAGTGATCGCGGTCGGAAGTCGCATCAGCCCGGATCGTCCCGAGTTCAAGCCGACCGAAGGTTCCGCGCCGCCGCCGGTGAGCCGGGCCATCACGCTGCTCGTCACGCCCGAACAGGCCGAGAAGATCGACGGCGCCGCCACCGCCGCCACGCGCATCGTCATGCGGAGCCCGACCGACCGGAACACGAGCCCGACGCACGACGTCGGCGTCGCCAGCGCCAAGCTCCCGCCCACCACGAAGCCGGTCGGCCAGACCGCGCAGCGCGACCCGTTCGCTCCCGAACTCGCAAACGACGACGGCAAGCACCGCACCCGCACGATCACGGTCATCCGCAACGGCGTCGCTCAGGCGATCGAAGTCGAAGACCCGACCGGTAAGCCCTCCGCCTCCGCGGCCACGGGCAAGCCGCAGCCGAAGCCCGCGACGACCGCCTCGCCCGCGGCACCCGCGGCGAAGCCCGACCCGGCCGCCATGTCCGGCGCCGGCGGCTACTGATTGCCGGTCAGCGCAATCTAACGCAATCGAACGTCAACCGACCATCGTCCCACGCCACTGAGCCCTTCGCGATTCACGGAAGAACATCGAGGACCCCATGAAGACGGAACGACGACACACCCGCAGCAACGGCCCGCGCAGCAACGGCCCGCGCAGCGATGCCCGCGCCCAAGACGTACTGGTGCTGAAGCCCCGCGCGCCGCACCGCAAGGCGCTCGTCGCAGGCATGGCCGGAGCGGCCGCGCTGGTCGCGGGTGCGATCGGCCTGCACCTGTGGGTCTCCGCGACGGACGCGGCACAGCAGTCGTTCTCCTACGCAGCGCCGGCCGCGCCGATCGCTTCGGCGATCGCTTCCTCGGCTGTCGCCCCGATCGCAGCGCCGACGCCGCTCGCTCCCGTCGCTTCGGCCGAGCCCGTCTTGACGTCGGCTGAACCGATCCACGCGGCCATCTTCGTCGATGCGCCCGCTCCGAAGCTCGAGGCGCGGTCGGCTGACAGCTACACCATCGCCGACTCGCTGAAGCTGGTCGGCTTCAACTGGGGTGGCGCGAAGCCGGTCGAATCGACCGCGTCGAAGCCTGCTGCCGTCACCGATCCGTTCGGCTCCGACACCGTCGGCGACGCCCAGCCCGCCGCCGCGAAGCAGGGGACCGAGACCACCGCGGTCTCGACGGCCAGCCCAGCAAGCAGCGCGTCGACGGGCAATGCAGCTGCGGGCAACGCGACGCCCGCCAACTCGCCGCTCCTACCCGAAGCGAGTGCGGCCACGCCGACGACGCCGACCACTCCCGCGACGTCCGCCGCCGCGCCGAACGCGAATGACGCGGCCCGGCTTGTCGCTGCGGGCTTGAACGCCGACGGCAAAGTGCAGATCGCGATCGGCAAGCAGTCGATCGTGAAGACGAGCGTGAAGATCGCCAAGCTCAGCATCGGCAACGCCGAGGTCGCCGACGTGCTCGCGACCAGCGCCGACACGGTGCTCGTCACCGCGAAGAAGAGCGGCGCGACGCAGATCATCGTCTGGGACGACACGGGTCGCACCGAGACGGTCGAAGTCCTCGTCAACACCGATCTGGCCGGCCTGACCGACCAGATGCTGAAGAGCCTGCCGAACACGCCGATCGAGGTCGCCGAGGCGAACGGCGCGATCGTGCTTCGCGGCCGCGTGCAGAGCGCTCAGCAGGCGGCGCAGGCGCAGCTCCTCGCCGAGCAGTTCGGTAAGGTGGTCAACTTCATCGAGATCGCCGGCGGACAGCGCATCAGCGTGAAGGTGCAGTTCGCCGAGGTGAGCCGCAGCGTCCAGAACGACCTCGGCATCAACTGGGGCTTCTCGGATGGCCGCAACGTCTTCGGCTCCCGCGTGGGTGGCCTGGGCACGAGCGGCGGCTACGCGTTCAACCGCGGCGGCGGCGGCATCGGCGGCATCCTCACGCCCGACCCGACGTCGAACATCGTCCTCTTCGGTCGCGGCCTCGTCGGCGCGAACGAGTTCAGCTACCTCGTTAACGCCCTCAAGCAGAACAACCTGATGCGCATGCTCGCGCAGCCCTACATCACCACCAACAGCGGTGAGGCGGGCGAGATCTTCGCCGGCGGCGAGTTCCCCGTCCCGGTGCCGAGCGACTCGGGCGGCTCGCCCACCATCGACTACCGCGAGTTCGGCATCCGCCTGAAGTGCACGCCCACCGCGCTCGGCAACGGCAACATCCTCATGAAGGTCGAGTACGAGGTGTCGGACCTCGACTTCAGCAGCGCCGTGAACGTGCTCGGCGTGCAGGTGCCCGGCCTCCGCAAGCGGAGCGGCTCGCAGACGATCGAACTCGCCGAAGGGCAGACCCTCCCGCTGGGCGGCCTCTTCGACAGCCAGACCGTCGCCAACATCCAGAAGGTGCCCGGGCTGGGCGACATCCCGTACATCGGGGCGCTCTTCCGCAGCACCAGCTTCCAGCGCCGCGAGACGGAACTCGTTGTGCTGATCACGCCCGACCTGGCCGGCGCGTTCAACCCCGACGAAGTCCCCGCGATGCCCGGCTCCGGCTGGCGCAACCCGAGCGACGCCGAGATGGCGTTCCACGGCGACCAGGGCGGCGACGATCAGGCCGACGCGTTCCGCGATCAGTTCAAGAAGCCGTCGGAGCGCGGCGCTCGGTCCGACACGAAGCCGGCCGGCGACAAGCCCGCCGTCGCGAACGCGAATCCGACGGGTTACGAGGCGTTCTCGCCCCTCTCGAAGAAGGCGTCCGAGGTCGGCACCGAGGCGAACAGCACCCGCCCCGGCGCAGCGCCGCCGCTCTTCCTCGGCGAGGCCGGCTACGCCCCGGTCGATAACAACGCGAGCAACACCGCCAGCGTCCGCGAATAGTCGGCATGCAAAGCCGTCGCCCGATCTGGCCGACATAACCGGCAGGGACCGCAAGGTCGCCTCTCGAAAGAAGAGAAACAGTAGTTCGTGTGTCATCCACGGAAGCAGGACGGGAAGTACGCCCCATGTTCATCCAGCTCACAGCACTGATCGTCGACGCGGCCGAAGAGAACCGCAGCGAGCTTGCCACCTTCCTGAGCATGCACGGCATCACCGCTCAGGGCGCGATGGCGAACGCCGACCAGCTCGCGCAGCACCTCGGCCGCGGCGACAAGCCGCAGATGGTGATCTGCAACCTCGATCCCGGCGCGATGGACACGCTGCGCTCGCTCGCGCCGCTCATCCGCCAGTACCCCGAGGTCAGCTTCTTCGTCATGAGCCAGGTGCTCGACCCGAACCTGCTCATGGAGGCGATGCACTCCGGCGTGAAGGAGTTCATCCCGCTCCCGATCAACGAACAGAAGTTCAAGGCCGCCCTCGAACGGCTCGCCAGCCAGTTCGGGATGAGCACCAAGGGCAAGATCATCAACGTCATCCCCGCGCAGGGCGGCGTCGGCTCGACCAGCGTCGCGTGCAACGTCGCGGCGAGCCTCGCTATGCAGGGGCAGAAGACCGTGCTCGTCGACCTCGACCTCGTCCGCGGCGGCGTCGCCGGTTACTTCGACCAGCGCCCGCGCTACACGATCGCCGACATCATGAGCAGCACCGAGGCGATCGACCGCCAGGTGCTGGAGAACGCGATTGTGACGCACCAGAAGAGCGGCGTCGCCGTGCTCGCTCGCCCGGAACTGCCCGAAGACAGCCAGCGCGTGAACCAGCACGGCTTCACCCGGCTCCTGAGCCTGCTCGGCCGGATGTACGACTGGGTGGTGCTCGACAGCATGATGAGCATCGACCCCGTTTACAGCAGCGCGGTCACGAGCGCGACGCTCAACCTGATCGTCATGCAGCTGAACGTGCCGTGCGCGAAGAACTGCGAGCGGTTCGTCGGCACGATGCGGCGGATGGGCATCGAGTCGAACAAGATCAAGATCATCGTGAACCGCTTCGTGAAGAAGGGCTGGGACATCGAGCCCGACGAAGTCGAGAAGATCCTCGGGCTCAAGCTGAGCTGGATGGTCCCGAACGACTTCAAGAACGCGATCGCGGCCGTCAACTTCGGCGAGCCCGTCGTGCTGCGTACGCCCAAGTGCGAGATGAGCCAGAGCCTTGTCGAACTCGCCCAGTTCATCGGCGGCGCGAAACAGGCGATGGCGAAGGCAGCTTGACGAGTTTAGCCGCCGGGCATGCCCGGCGCGTGGCGCGAAGTCGCAACCAGCAGGTTGACTGAACAGAAGAGGATCGACGATGGGATTGTTCAGCCGAAAGACCGAACCGACGCCTGCTCCCGCACCGCAGGCACCCGCGCCGGAAGCGCCGGTCGCCACCGCAACGGAGCCCGCGCCTGCTCCGCCGCCTGCCGCACCAGCAGCACCGCAGCGCACCGGCGGACTGTTCGGCGGGAAGTCCGAGGTCTCCGCCGCCGACTCGGCGTTTCTCGCGATTCAGCAGATGAAGAAGGGCGTGACCGGCCTGGGCCTGAGCACCGGCGCCGCGAAGCCCGCCGCCGAGGCCGCGCCGAAGCCGGCCGAGGTGCCCGCCACTGGCTTCGCCGCCACGCAGGCCGCCAGCAACCGCGCGAGCCTCGTGCAGACGGCCGCGCCGAGCGAGCGTCAGCAGTACCTTGTGCAGCTGAAGGTGAAGCTGCACCAGCAGCTCGTCGAGAAGCTCGACGTTCAGAACCTCCGCACGCTGCCGCCCGACGTCGTCCGCCGCGAGGTGCGCGCGCTCATCGCCGACCTGTGCGCGAACGAGAAGGGCCTCTTGAACTCGTCCGAACAGCAGAAGCTGATGGACGAGGTGATGGACGAAACGTTCGGCCTCGGCCCGCTGGAGACGCTGCTGAAGGACGCCGCGATCTCCGATATCCTCATCAACAAGTGGGACCGCATCTTCGTCGAACGCAAGGGTCGCCTGGAACTGTCCGAGGTGAAGTTCCGCGACAACGCGCACCTGAGGCAGATCATCGACCGCATCGTCGGCGCGGTCGGCCGACGCATCGACGAGACGAGCCCGATGTGTGACGCGCGCCTCGCCGACGGCAGCCGCGTCAACGCGATCATCCCGCCGCTCGCCCTCGACGGTCCGGCGATGTCGATTCGTCGCTTCGGTTCGAAGCCGCTGCAGCTGGAAGACCTGATCCGCGCCGGCGCGTTCCCGCCCGCCGTCATCGACTTCCTCGCCGCCGCTGTGCAGGCGCGGGCCAACGTCATCATCTCGGGCGGTACCGGCTCGGGTAAGACGACGCTGCTCAACTGCTTGAGCCGCTACATCCCGTCCGACGAACGCGTCATCACCATCGAAGACGCAGCCGAACTGCAGCTGCAGCAGCCGCACGTCGTCCGCCTCGAGACGCGCCCCGCGAACATGGAAGGTCGCGGCGAGATCAGCCAACGTGAGCTGGTGAAGAACTGTCTCCGTATGCGTCCCGACCGCGTCATCATCGGCGAGTGTCGATCTGGCGAAACGCTCGACATGTTGCAGGCGATGAACACCGGTCACGAAGGATCGATGACGACGGTCCACGCCAACACCACCCGCGACGCCCTCGCGCGTATGGAAGTGCTGATCCTGATGGCCGGCTTCGAACTGCCGACGCGTGCGATGCGTCAGCAGATCGCGAGCGCGGTGAACCTGATCGTGCAGGCGAACCGCCTCTCCGGTGGTCGTCGTCGCATCACCCGCGTGTCGGAGATCACCGGCATGGAAGGCGACCAGGTCCAGATGCACGACATCTTCGGCTTCGAGCAGACCGGCGTCGATCAGTCCGGCGCAGCGGCAGGGCACTTCTACTGCACGGGCGTTCGCCCGCGCATCCTCGACAAGATCGAGTCGCGCGGCATCAAGCTTCCCGCGGAGACGTTCACGAAGCGTGTGTTCGAGTAGTAGAGCGAGGGCGGGGACGAGAAATGCACGGATGTGTGATCGCTAGATCGGAGTAGTGGCCATGGTTGGCATCGTGTTCCCCATTCTCGTCGCGGGCAGCGTCGGTCTCGGCGCGTGGTCGCTCTCGAATTTCATCTTCGAGATCACCGACGGCGAGAAGAAGCGCCTCAAGCAGCGCCTGCAGAACCAGCTGAACGGCCGAAGCGATCCGCGGAGCCTTGGCCACGAGATCGGCAAATCGATCCGCACTGACCTTGAGCCGCAGGGCTTCGAGGGGAAGCTGCTCAAGTACAAGATCTTCCGCAACGTCGACGACCTGCTCCAGCTCTCGTTCCCCACGCTCGGGCTCGCGAAGTTCCTCGGCATCGCGGCGGGCTGCTTCGGGACGGCGTTCATGCTGATGCTCGCGTTCACGCTGCAGCCGATCGTGGCGACAGTGGCGGGCGTGCTGCTCGGGGCGTGCCCGTTCCTGTACCTGACCAAACGCAAGGCCGCCCGTCAGCGGATGATGGACGACCAACTCCCGGACTCGATGGACTTCCTCGGCCGCGCGCTGAAGGCGGGCCACTCGCTCGCGACGGGCCTGCAGATGATGGGCCAGGAGCTGCCGCAACCCATCGCCGGCGAATTCCTCCACGCGTTCGGCCAGCACTCGCTGGGCGTCCCCATGGACAAGGTCATGAAGGACATGACCCGTCGCGTGGACTCGAGCGACTTCGCCTTCTTCGTGACGGCGGTCCTCATCCAGCGTCAGACCGGCGGCGACCTCGGCGAGGTGCTCAAGAACATCAGCGGCATGATCCGCCAGCGCATCCGCCTCCAACAACAAGTGAAGGCCAAGACCGCCGAAGGCCGATTCACCGGTTACCTGCTCACGGCGTTCCCCGCGGTGATGTTCGTCATCACCTACACCATGAACCCGAAGTACGGCGGCACGCTGGTGAACACCAGCCTGGGCCTGCAACTGCTCGGCTTCGCGTTCACGATGCAGATCATCGGGCTGTTCGTCATTCGGAAGATCACGACGGTGAAAGTGTGATTGTCATTTGTCCTTCGTCACTTGTCCCTTGTTTGCCAGCGCGGCGTGTCTGCCCAGCGAGCCACGAGTGACCAAGGACAAGTGACAAAGGACTGCCAGCTACTGACCACTGACTACTGACCACGGACCAAGCCGATGTCCCTCCTCCAATCCAGCCTCTTCTTCGTCAGCGTCGCCGGGAGCGTCGGGTCGGCGGCGTACCTCGTGGCGACGCGGTTGCTGAACGACGACGAACGCAAGATCAGCAGCCGACTCAGCAATCGCAACGCGCAGCAGGAGTCGCCCGTCCTGACGCGCAATGCCGATCCGCGAAACAAGCCGGTCGGTCCGTTCAAGAAGATCGGGCTGCTGCTCGCGAAACCGTTCATGTCGGACAAGTCCGACAAGGCGACCGGACTGCGCGCCAAGCTCGCGATGGCGGGCATCTACGACCCCGCCATGGGCAAGACCATCGCCGGCTGGAAGCTGATGGGACTCATCGGCGGCGTCTGCTTCGGCTGGTTCCTCGGCAGCGCGGCCGGGTACGACTTCCTCGGCGCCACCTTCGGCGGACTCATCGGCTACATGTTCCCCAAGGTCTGGCTCAGCTCGAAGATCAAGGGCAACCAGAAGGCGATCAACATAGGCCTCCCCGACGCGCTCGACCTCATGGTGATCTGTGTCGAGAGCGGCCTGACGATCGACTCCACGCTGCTCCGCGTCGGCGACGAACTCGCCAACACGCATCCCGCCATCGCGCGCGAGTTCGGCATCGCCCACACCGAGACGCGCCTCGGCGTGTCGCGCCAACTCGCCTTCCGCAACATGGCCACCCGCACCGGCAATCCGGCCGTGCAGGGCCTCAGCGCCATGCTCATCCAGGCCGACCGCTTCGGCACCGGCATCGCACAAGCCCTCCGCATCCTCGCCGAGAGCATGCGCACGAAGCGCCAGAACGCCGCCGAAGAACTCGCCGCAAAGGCGAGCGTGAAGATGAGCTTCCCGCTCGTGCTCTTCGTCTTCCCCGCGACGTTCATCGTGCTCGCGGGCCCGACCGTCATTCAGCTGATGAACAGCGAAGTGATGAAGTGAGTTGGCAAGAGACGAAGTGACGGAGAGACGTACTGACGAAGTGACGGAGAGACGTAGTGACGAAGAGACGGAGAGACGGAGTAAGTCGAACTTGCCACGCTGCGACGAAGTCGCTGGATCGAGCGGTGAGTCTGGTGAATCGGAAAGTGAATTGCAGAACAAGGACGTGTGACATGAACAAGACGAAGATCATCCTCGCATCGCTCGCGCTCTCGCTCGTGACGACGGGCTGCACGCTCAACAAGCAGGGTGACGAGAAGTGGCAGGACCCGTTCTTCCCCAGCGAAGACAAGAAGAGCAGCGTCGACATCATGCTCGAGCACACCCGCGCCAAGGGCGCGGCCGAGGATGCCACGCTCTACGCCGCCCACTTCGACGGCGACGAGCTCAACGGGCTCGGCCAGCACAAGCTGGCGCTCATCGTGAAGGGGCGTCAGAAGAACGTTCCCGTCACGGTCTACGTCAACACGCCCGGCGAGCAGGACCGCATCGCGAAGCGCGTGGCGATGGTCGAGAGCGCCCTCGGCAAGCTCGGCGTCTACGGCAGCGACGCCAAGGTCGAACAGGGCCAGAACCCGAAGGTCGGCGCACCCGCCGCGAAGGCAGCGAAGGCCCTGCAAGGCGACGACGCCAAGGCCGGCGCCGAAGGCGGCGGCGGAGCAGCCCCGGCCGCACCGGCGAAGTGATCGCGCTCGCACGCCGATCGCCCGCGTCACGCACACGTCAATCGCAAACACCCCACGCACGCGCGTCCGGCCGCAGAATCCGGATTCGCGTGCGTTCTTCGTTGGCGCGTCGATTCCCCAAACGCTATCGCAAAGCCCGGCATGCATATGCCGGGCCCGAACTGGACTGTCGTCGCGAAAGGCGACTCAGGGCACTCCGGGCCCGGGGTATACACCCCGGGCTTTGAGATTCCGTGAGGGCACACTTGCGTCCGGCCGCAGAATCCGGATTCGCGTGCGTTCTTCGTTAATGATTCGCGCCGCAGAGACGGCTATTCGGATTGGCGTTTTTGAGCGGCTGCCCTGGCCGCCTGAAACCTAGCCATTGCCTCTTTCGCCCGGCGATCTCTTTCGGCGCGGGTGATGGTCCAGAACCGCTCGTACTTCTGCGCGTCGGTCGCGTATCCGGTCCCCAGGACCTGGTCGCCATCCGTGAGCACATCGAGCCCGTGTTCTTGCTCGAACTCGCAGTGGAATGTCAGGCCTGCCACGAGCTCGCCGTCGCCGTGATAGTCTGCGCGGACGAACAGGCAGTACGGCCTCAGTAACGCCACCAGGTCGTCTCTTGTCTTAAGCGGTTTCTCGAGCCACTTGTTCGCCAGCGCCAGGCCGCCATCGCGCGCCCACCATGATGTGCCTTGCGGCTCTTCGCCGCTGAACTCGCGCCACAATCCGTCGAGCAGCACGTTGGTCAGATGCGACGATCGCTCGACGAGCGCCGCGGCTAATTCAATTGCTCGCTTCTCGGCCTCGGCCTCGTGCGAATCGATCGACACCTTCAGCGCGCGTGCCCATTTGCCGCGGCCAAAGCCGCGCATCATCACTTTGCCTAGCCACTCGCCCGAGCCTACTGACGTCAGCGTGCCGAGCACCGGATGCTTCTTCGTTCGCTTCTCCATGTCGACCCCCGCGCTGTCTCACCCACCAATAAACCGCTTCGTCATATCCCCGTACGCATCCACGCGGCGGTCACGCAGGAACGGCCAGTGTGTGCGGCTGAACTCCACCTTGCTCAGGTCGGCCGGCTGGACGATCACCTCTTCCTTGTCCGTGCTCGCGCGGTACTGCACCTGGCCGTCGGGTTTGGCGAGGAAGCTCTGGCCCCAGAACTCGATGCCGTCGTCGTTCACCGGCTTGCCGTCGGTGCCGATCACGAGTTCCTTGCCGATGCGGTTCGCCGCGGCCACGTAGCAGCCGTTGGCGATCGCGTGGGCGCGCATGCTCGTCTCCCACGCGTCGTGTTGCGCGTGGCCGAACTCTTTCTTCTCGCTCGGGTGCCAGCCGATCGCGGTGGGGTAGAACAAAATCTCCGCGCCCTGCAGCGCCGTGAGACGCGCGCCTTCCGGGAACCACTGGTCCCAGCAGATCAGCACGCCGATGTTGGCGAACTTGGTCTTCCACGCCTTGAACCCGGTATCGCCTGGCGTGAAGTAAAACTTCTCGTAATAGAGCGGGTCGTCCGGGATGTGCATCTTGCGGTACACGCCCGCGAGCGAGCCGTCGGCATCGATGATGGCGGCCGTGTTGTGGTAGAGCCCGCTCGCGCGCTTCTCGAACAGCGACGCGACGATGACCACGCCGTACTGCTTCGCGATCCGCGCGAAGCGCTCGGTGGAAGGCCCCGGGATGGGCTCGGCCGTCTCGAAGAAGCGGTGATCTTCGATCTGACAGAAGTACTGCCCTCGGTAGATCTCCTGCGTGCAGAGGATCTGCGCGCCCTGCTTGGCCGCCTGCTCGAGAAGGCGGGCCTGCTTGTCCTCGTTGGCCTGCGGGTCGTCGGAGCAGGCCATCTGGGTCAGGCCGATCTGCACGATCTTCGATTTCATGGTCGCGGATGATAGTCGCGGCGCGGGGTGAACGCGCGGGGCGAGGGGATCGGCAACGATCGACGCCCGGCGGACTTGCGCGCCTCGCAGTCAGGAATTAGCGGAGTGCTGTAATTGTAAGCGAATCGGTAAATCGGCGGTTTGTCGGTGCTAAACACGAAAACTGCATTGATTTGGCCGCAAAGAGCAATACATTACGTCCCGGCAGTCGGCGCTCGGAACCCGCCACTGCCTCATGTCTGACAAGATTGTACTGGCTGTTCGTCGGTCGGGCATCCCTAGGAGAAAATGCAATGAGTTATCGTCCAGTTGCGTCCGTTGTTGCGCTGTCAACCCTTGCCCTCGTCGGGTCTCAAGTACACGGCGCTGTGATTGCGGGCTGGGATTTCAGCACGCTGGCGGGTGGAGCGGGCGCTTGGGGGGCATCGCCGTTCGCCGCGACTACGGTCGCGTCGGCCGGGTCGGTCGGCGGACTTACGCGCGGCAGCGGCATTCTGACCCCGAGCGGCTCGACCGCGGCCGGTAATGCCTGGGGTGGAACCGACTTCTTGGGAACCGACCTCGCGACCGCCACCACTGCGAACGACTTCGCCACGTTCACCGTCACCGTTCCCAGCGGCAACACGCTCTCGCTCACAGGCTTTGACGCTTACAACATTCGCCGGTCGGGCTCCGGACCTACGACCGGACAATGGCAGTATCAGATCGGCAGCGGCAGCTTCACGAACATCGGCTCCGCGATCACGTGGGGCACGGGAACGAACTCGGCAGGCAATGCTCAGTCGGCCATCTCCCTCACCGGTGTTTCGGCGCTTCAATCGGTCGCCGCTGGAACCGTTGTAACGTTCCGCGTGGTCACTTGGGGCGGCACGGGCACCGCGGGCACGTGGTATCTCAATGGACTGCAGCCCACGAACGGCACGGCCCTCGATTTCGTTCTCAACGGTGATCTGACCGCGGTTCCCCCGCCGAATACTACTCCGTCCTTCGGCGCTGCTTCCTACTCCACCTCGGTCGACCTCGGCGCCCGCTCGTCGAGCGTGACGGGCAGCGTGAACGTCGCCGTCGCGGACAGCGACTCATCGCAGACGCTCACCCTGACGGCCGGCACGCTTCCTGCGGGCTTCTCGCTTGCCGGGTTCTCCCCGTCGACGTTCAGCACGCCGGTCACGCTGGCCGCAGGCATCTCGTCCTTCGGCTTTACCGTCGATCCGTCGGTCGCGAACGGCAGCTACGTCATCCCGATCAGCGTCTCCGACGGCACCGCTTCCGCCAGCGTGAACGTGAACGTCACCGTCGTCCCCGAGCCGGCCTCGCTCGCTGTGCTGGGTGGAGCGGCGTCGCTGCTCGTGACGCGTCGTCGTCGCTGATTGCCGTTGGCGGCTCGAAGCTAAATCGTCCTGCATTCTTTGCATGCGACCCGATCGGACATCGATCGGGTCGCGTGCGTTTCACCGCTTTCAGTTGCACAACGCGCGGCGCGCGACCCGTGGTGCGATGTCTGCGTGCAGGATGCGCCACGTGTAGCCGCGAGCTTGCTCGCGGTTCTGGGGGGAATAGCCAGCAAGCTGGCGGCTACGCGGTCGTGCTCATAGGTGCCTGACTCGCGCCGGCGTGCGCGAAAAATCCGCTGCGCGCTGCGCAGCGCGCGCACAAACGCGCAGCGCCAGGGAATAGATAGAGGGACCGCGCGTGCCCACAAGCACGGCCCCTCGACGCGCGCGCCAAGCACGCGGAAAGAATGTCGGGAAGTTGTGCGTCAATCGAGCGCAATCGAGCGCAATTGAGCGCTTGGCCGATTCGGCGTGATCGGCAAGCGACGCGATCCGGTCCGATCCGGCGGCGAGCGTGGCGCAGCACCTCGGTTCACGCCTTGTTCGTCGTCTGACCGATAACCATGAACATGGACACCGTCATCATCGGCGCCGGCGGGCACGGGCGCGTGGTGCTCGACATCCTCCGCGCGGCGGGCCAGCACCGCGTCGTCGGGTTTCTGGACGCCGATCCAGGACTGATCGGAACCGAGATCCACGGCGTCCCGGTGCTCGGGCCGGTCAACCTGCTGATGCGACTTCGCCAGCAGGGCGTCCGCGGCGCGATCGTCGCGATCGGCGACGGGCGATCACGCGTCGCGTATGCGAACGAGATCCGATCGGCCGGCCTGGAGACGTTCAGCGCGATCCACCCGAGCGCCGTCGTGAGCCCGCGCGCGACGATCGGGACGAACGTGGTCGTGTGCGCCGGTGCGGTCATCTGCACCGACGCGACGATCGCCGACTCGGTGATCGTGAACACGTCGGCCGTCGTCGATCACGAGTGCACGATCGGCGAGGGCGCGTTCGTCGCGCCCGGCGCGCTCTTGGCGGGACGCGTGACGGTCGGCCCGCTCGCGTTCGTCGGGCTCGGGGCGAAGGTGATCCAGTGTCGCGCGATCGGCGCGGGGGCGACGGTGGGCGCGGGCGCGGTCGTCGTGCGAGACGTGCCGGAGAACACGACCGTCGTAGGCGTGCCGGCGCGGAAGCGGTGAAGTGGAAGGCGGGAACACGAATCGGCACGAATGACACGAATCAACACGAAGGGGAAGGGGTCACTGAACGACGCAACACGCGAGTATCGCTACCATCGCGCCGAAACGACGCGTTCGACAGCTCCGCGATTTCTTCGTGAAGATTCGTGTGATTCGTGCGAATTCGTGTTCCCGCCTTCGAACGGCGAAAGCTCACCTTCGCCGCCGAGTGAGCGTGAGCGCGCCGGCGAGCGTCGCGACGAAGATCGCGGACGGCTCGGGCACGCTCGATTGGGAGAACGCCCACGCGCCCGCGGGCACGGACGTGTTGTAGTTGGCGGCGAGGAGCAGCAGGTCGTCGAAGTCGGTCGTGCCGGAGCGGTTGAAGTCGCCGGTGGCCCACGCAGTGGGACCTGCCGAGTTGTAGTTGGCGGCGAGGGCGAGCAGGTCGTCGAAGTTGACGGAGCCGTCGAGGTTGGCGTCGCCACCGAGGGCGATGCGGGCGAGCAGCGTGAGCGTCAGGGTCGATCGCGACTGCGCGCCGGGCAGGTCTTCGTCGCTCGTCGCGATCGAATAGCCGGCGCTGTACGTGCCGATCTGGGAGGCGATGAACGAAGCGGAAAAGTTCCGCGCAAAACCGGCCGTCAGGTTGCTCGATGTGGCGAGCGTCGTGCTGAACGCGCTGCTCGCGCCTGACGTCGTGATCGAGTCAACGTCGAGCGCCGCCTGATCGCCGCCGAGCGCGAGGTTGGCGATCGAGTACGCCTGAGCCCCCGGCAACGGCAGGCCGAGCGCGACGATGCCGAAGTCGATCGTCTTCGTGGTGGTCGTGGAACTCGTCGCGAACGACGGCGCTGAGCCGCGGATCACCGAATAGCTCTGAGGAAACGACTGCGATGCATCCTGTGCGCCCTGGCTCGCGGTGGAGACGGCAACGGTGAACGAACGCGTCCCGAGAACAGAGGTGTCGAGCGCGAACGAGTGAGCGGGATTGGCGACGAGCGCGCGGGCCGTGCCGCTCGCGGTGCCGGTGACGTTTCCGGTGAGCGAGACGGCGTACTCGAGTTCGTCCGCGCCGACGCTGACGGTCACCGGCGCGACGTTCGACACCGCGACGCTCGCGCTGGCCGAGCCGTTCTGGATGACGCGCGCGGGGACGCCCGTCACCGAGGCGGCGAGCTTGCCCGGGATCTGGTAATCGACGACGACGGGGATGTGATCCGAGACGGCGTACAGCGCGTTCAGCACGGCCGGGGGTTGGGCGGTGTTGCTGGCGTCGTTGAGCGCCTTGTTGAAGACCTGGCCGATGTTGCCGAAGGAGCGGTAGCTGTGGGTGGACGTCGTGCCCGGCACGGTGGGGCCGAGATAGCTCAGACCTTCCGCGTCCATGACGGTGCTGCTGACGAGCTGGAAGTCGAAGCGATCGTCGACGCCGCCCGTCGCGCCGCCGTCCGACTCGGCGACGAGCCGGGTCGACTGGGTGTGCCATCGCGCGACGGATGAGTTGTTGTTCCAGGTGCCCGGAAGATTGATGGGGTCGTACGCCTTGCCAGTCGCGGTGCCGGAGATGAGGTTCTGGTAGCTCTGCTCGGTGGACGAGCCGACGTTGAAGTCGCCGGCGTAGACGATGGGCGAGCCCGCGGGCAAGAGGTCGCCGATGGCGCGCATCTGACTCGTCTGCGCCGCACGGCCCGTGGGGTCGGTGGCCATCAGGTGTGCACCGACGGCCGTGAGCGTGCTCTCGGCACCCGTGTACCCCGCGATGCGGAAGTCGGCGCGGATGACCCCGCGATAGCCCGTCACCGGCACCCAGAGCGGCGACGTGCCCGGCGCCAGGCCGATCGTCGCGCTGTTCCAGACGAACGCCTGCTTATCGGTCGGCTGCGAGCCGGCAGACGGCGTGCTGGAGGTGTACGTCGTGACGCCGAACGTGGCGTTGAGGATCGTCGCAAGGTTGGCCGCGCTGGTGGAGGTCTGCTCTTGGCAGATGATCAGGTCAGGCCGACGCGCGATGCCGTTGACGGAGTCCGACGCGATCGCGGCGAAGACCGCGGAGACGTTCGCGTTCGTCGTCGAGGTCGGTTTATCGAGCAGGTTGTAGTTGACGATGCGGAGCTGCGCGAACGCAGGACCAGCAACGAGACCCGCCGCGACGAAGCTCGCAGCAGCGAGAAGCGGCGCCACAGCGATCGAAGACGATGCGGCGGCGATCGAAGACGACGCAACAGCGACGGGCGAGCGGCGGCGCGCGGGCATGACGGGGCGACAGGTTTTGCGCATGAGCGTCGCAAGTGTACCGCGAAGCGGGCGGAACGAAGGGGAGAAAACCATGGAAAACGGGAGGGATCGCGAGCAAAAACGCCGCACGGGGTCCGACCGAAGTCGAACCCCGTGCGGGGGTGAAGGCGTGGGATGTTCACGTCGCGTTCACGCGTGCGAGCGTGTGCCGCGACGCGTGCCGATCTGCCAAGCCGCGAGCGGCAAGGCAGGGCGGAGCGGTTCAGCGACGGCGACGACGGCCGAGCAGGGCGGCCGCGCCAGCGCCGATCGCGGCGAGCGAGGTCGGCTCGGGGACAAGTGACTGAGCGAGCGCCCAGTCGCCGCCGAGGCTGCCGGTGACGGTCTGGTTGTAGTTGGCGGCGAGGACCAGCAGGTCGTCGAAGTTGACGGAGCCGTCGCCGGTGGAGTCGCCCTTGGTCCAGCTGGTGAACGGATCGAGGCCGGACGTGTTGTAGTTGGCGGCGAGGCTCAGCAGGTCGTTGAAGTTCACGGTCTGGTCGAGGTTGCTGTCGGCCGTGAACGTGAAGCCGAACAGGACGGTGGTTGCGTCGATGGTGTAGCCGCCGGCCCAGATGGAGCCGTCGGTGTAGCCGAGCGAACTAGCCTCGGCGAGGCGGATCGTATAGTTCGAACCGGCAGCGACGACGTCGGAGCTGATGATGCCGGGGCCGTTCCACGCGCCGCCATTGAAGCCGGTGTTGAGCCGGTTGGCGATGGCGCTGAGCGGGCTGAGCGTCGCGCCGCCCGAAGCGATCGGTCCGGCGAGGTAGTCGACCGCGACGATCGAACGGCCGACGTCGAGCAGCGTGGCGTCGCCGTTGGCGGCGGTCGCGCTGTAGCCGTACACGATCGAGTTCAGATACGACGGGCCGGAGAGAAGCTTCACCGTGCCGGACGTGATCGTCAGGCTACGGGCCTTGATGTCCTGGATCTCGAGCGTGCCGCGGCCGACCTTGTGGAAGTCCTTGCTTCCGGTGCCGTAGCTGACGCTGTTGAGCGTCAGCTTCTGGCCCTGGTCGACGTAGACGGCGATGGCGCTGTTGATGACGACGGGCTTGTTGACGACGTGGTTGCCACCGCCGGCGTAGATGGCGGCGTAGCCTTCGCCGCCCAGGGTGACGGCGCCGGTGCCGTTCAGCGTCGTGCCGGCCGTGTCGAACGTCAGGCCCGTCATGGCGTACGCGCCGTCGGCGACGACGGTGCCGCCCGAGTTGAGGGTGGCGTAGGTGTCACCCGTGCTGAGGGCGTTGGTCGGAGCGGCGCTGAGCGTGTCGACCTTGATGTTGTCGAACAGGAAGTACGAGAGCGGGCGCTCGGCGACGGCGGGGATGCTCACCGAGCCGTCATAGGCACCGACGCTCACCTTGCCACTGCGGGCGTCGGTGGTGAACAGGGTGTTGAAGACCTGCCCGTTCATGATGAAGTTCACGATGCGACCGCGCTGGACGACGGTCGAGCCGACCCACTTGTTGCCGGGCGTGCCGGCGATGGGGAAGCCTTGAGCTGCAGAGAAAGTGTTCGCGTGGAGCGAGTTGAAGTTCGAGTCGGGCAGGGTGTTCGAGCCTGCCGTGTAGACGCCCGTCGTCGGGTCGAGGTAGAGCTCGTTGTAACCGCCCGTCCAGGCGGCGTTGCGCTTGTAGTAGAGCGCGCCGTCGTCGTTCGATTCGGCGGCGGAGTAGATGCGGCTGTCCTGGCTGTTGCCGCCCTCGTTCGTCATGGCGAAGCCGTAGCCGGTGGTGCCGTTGACGGCCGCGCCGCCGCCCGCGAGGGCTGCCAGCGCCGGGCCGACCACGCGGGTGGGCGTCGGGGTGGTGTCGGTGTTCAGGCCGTAGATGGCGATCTCGGTCGAACCGGCGACGGCCGGGTCGCTGTACGACATCCACGTGTCGAGCGACATGCGGTAGTCGGTGCCGACGGTGGCCAGCTTCGGGGTGATGGCCGCCTTCGCAAGGCGTGCGTTGGCGTCGCCGTCGTTGACCTGGATGCGGACCGCCTTCAGGCCGCCCGCTGCGTTGGCGGGTACGTTCGCCAGCGGATTCGCGCCGCTGCTGCGCCACTGGTTCGCGGAAATGGTCGAGTTGAAGTCGACGGTGCCGTCGGCCGTCACGGTCGACGGGTCGACGGCGCTGTTCGACTCGCGGGCGAGGAAGTCCCAGCGCGAGGCGGCGTTGCCGTCCTCGAAGTCTTCGGTGAACGTGCTGAGCACGGTCTGGGCGTGGGCGAGCGACGGCAACAAGGCCAGCGAGGCCGACAGGGCGAGCAGCGAACGACGGTTGAGGCGCATCTTCTCTTCTCCTTGCAACAAGGGCTGACCCTCGCAAGAGGAGGGACAACGCACGGGGTTACGGGGACGCTTCGACGGGCGGAGGTTGTACAGTTGGGCAGACGTGAAGCCGCCCGCGTTGCGGCACCGAGGGGTGCACGAACGCGGGCAGCCGGGCGAGATCATTGTGTATCACTGCGTCTTGCGATCAAACCAATTCCAGATGCCAGCGCGAGAATTTGCGACGGTGACGCTGCCGCCGGGGAAGATCGGGTTCTTGGTGTAGTACGCGCCGTTGCTCGCGACATCGGTTGGCGGCGAGGCGTTTCCGCTCGGGCTGGTGATGTCGAGGCCTTTCCACGGGATCGCCGAGCCGCCACCGAACGGGCCGGATGCGGTGCCGCCGCGGGCTTCTTCGAATTCCTTGTTGGCAACCCAGGTCGCTGAGGAGTCCGCGAAGGCGACGTTCACACCCTCGCGATGCCCCATCTTGACATCCTTCGAATCGCGGGCGAGGTCGGCAAGGATTGCCTTGTTCTTCAGCTTGCTGAATCGCGGGTAGCCCGATGGGAACTTCTGGCCCGTCGCGAGCGGGTAATTGCCCTCGATAAGGTAGGCCGACTCCGCACCACGAACGCTGGAAGCGGCGTCGACCGCCGGGAAGCCGGCAGCGGGGCGCATCATGTAGCCGATTCGGGTGTTCGTGCGCGATGCAGGTTGCGGCGCGTTCGGGCCATAATTCCAGAGGTTATCGGATGCGTTGTAAAACAGATAGGTGCGGTCGTTGGTGATCGTTGGACAGTAGAACACCTGCGGGCCAGACGTGGCGATCTTCGATCGTGCGAGAAGGCCGAGTCCCATGTCTCGCTGGTTCGAGCCGTTCACCCAGTAAATCGTGTAGTTAAATGCGAGCTGCGGCGTATCGGTGATGCCGATGACTTCGCCAGCCGAGTTGGTGGCCGGCGTTGCCACGACGCCGATCGGACACGCGTCCTTGTTGTCGGCGGCATAGACGCGGAGCATCGTGGCGATCTGCTTCAGGTTGCTGAGGCACTTGGCTTTGACGCTCGCCTCGCGCGCCTTGCCAAGCGTCGGGAGGAGAATGCTGATCAGCAGCGCGATGATGCCGATGACGACCAGCAGTTCGACCAGCGTGAAGCCGGATCGGCGTTCACCGGCGGGGACAGTTCGCGGCGAGGCGGGCGAACAGCGGGACGTGAGGCTCATCAGGGGCTCCTGCTTCGTTTCGTGCTTCGTTTGGCGAGTCATCAGGTGATCCGGGTTCCAGTTCGGTCCGAACGCACCCATTCCGGTGTCTGCCACGGGAAGGGCGCGACGCGGAGGACAGATCAGTTTCGTGTAGCCGACCGGCTGCGCGTGCCGGGCAAGACATGGTTCGATTCCGGACACGCCGGACACGCCGTCCACTCACCTCGTCGCATCGCTGGTTCAGGGCGTGCGGCGGTTAGTTATGTAATAGACTGGTGCGACAGTTTTGTCCATACATCATTCAGCTATCCACAGCGCTGAGCGCGCTGCCGGCCGTCAGGCGGGCCCATCGGCATTTTACCGGAACGACGGTGCAACGACGACATCTGGCCAATCGGGGCATGGATGGCTAACCTATAAGACCGTGTCGAGAAGCCAGGCAAAATCTCTGCCCGTCCAGCAGCCGACATCGCCGGGCGTTATCGGGGCCGCTGCGTCCGTGCCGACGGTCGCCGGTCCGGCCGCGGGCGACGACCTCGACCGCCGGGTTCGGGAAGCCCTCGAACGCATCCGGCCGGCCGTCCGGGCCGACGGGGGCGACGTCGAACTCGTCGACATCGCGGCCGGTACCGTCCGCGTCCGCTTCAAAGGCGCCTGCGTCGGCTGTCCGTCGTCCAGCCTTACCCTCCGCATGGGGATCGAACGTGCCATCCGCGACGGTGCGCCGGAGATCGCTCGCGTGGAAGCGGTGGGGTGAGGTGAGTAGGCGAGTAGGCGAGTAGGCGAGTAGGTGAGCAGGTGAGTGGGGACGATAGCGCGGACCCGCCACGCTGCGACGAAGTCGCTGGTCTTAGAATCCGAAATCCACAACTCGCACTCCGCAATTCGCAATTCCCCATGACTGACGACGCCCTCATGCTTCTCGCGATCGAGCAGGCTCGGCTGGCCCACGCGGCGGGCGAGGTGCCGATCGGGTGCGTGATCTGGCATGCGCCATCGCAGCGGGTGATCGGGGCGGGGTTCAACGAGCGCGAGACGACGGAAGACCCGACCGCGCATGCCGAGGTCGTCGCGATGCGCCGGGCCGTCCGCGAGACGGGATCGTGGCGGCTCGTCGACTGCACGCTGTTGGTGACGCTCGAGCCTTGCCCGATGTGCGCGGGGGCGATCGTCAACGCCCGCGTGCCGCGCCTCGTCTACGGCTGCCCGGACCCGAAGGCCGGCGCAGTGCGGACGCTGTACCAGCTCTGCGACGACGGGAAGCTGAACCATCGGGTAGAGGTCGTGGAAGGCGTGATGGCAGAGGAGTGCGCCGAACTGCTGCGGACGTTCTTCCGGGAGCGGCGCGCGGAGGGGAAGAAGTGACTCGGGAAGGGACGGAGTGACGGAGAGACAAAGTGACGGAGTGGAGGCGCGTTACGCCGTCGCGATGGCGGGGGGCTCGGTCACCTCGACGTCTGGTGCATCGGGTGCGGCGCGGACGCGCGGGCGCAAGGCGAGGATGAGTTCGATCTCGCCGAGCGGACGCTGCACCCGGGCGGCGATCGCGCGGGCGTCGAGCCCTTCGTCGGCGAGGCGGTACAGCTCGGCGTAACGGTCGGCGGACGTCGTCGGCTTTGCGGACGTCGCGGTTGTTGCGGTCGACTTCGCCGTTGTCGCGTCTTCGGTCGTGCCGCCGTCCGATTCCGCATCGTCGTTCGTCGCGAGCCGCAGCGGCGGGCGGTCGTAGTCGGTCGCGTTGAACGCCGAGCCGGCTTGGCCATCGCCCGACGGACCGACAGCGCCTCGGCCGGTGCCGCTCTCGAGCCGTGCGATTTTCGCGTCGGCCTCTTCGAGCAGGAGTTCGAGCTTCGCGACGCGCGTCTCGATCTGCGACGACATCTGCCGCGCCATGTTGTGCAGCTCGACGAGCAGGCACTGCATGTCGCGCTCGAGCGCCTTCTGCTGCGCGAGCGACGTCTTGAAGGGCTGATCGGTGAGCGGGTCGGTCGGGCGCTTGCGGCGCCCGTTGATCCACGGCCGGAGCAGGATGTACAGCATGAACGCGCTGCCGACCGCAATGAGGATCCACTGCGTCTGATCGGAGACGGCCTCGGCGGCGAGCGAGAGAGTGGAGAAGCGGTCGTCCATGACCATCCTGCCGTGAGTCTCCCGATGAATCGCCGCAAACGCAAGGCGATTCGCGCCGCGAAGCTCACCGCTGGTGCCGACGGAGGAACGTCGATGCGCCGAGAATCACGATGAGCGACGCCGGCTCTGGCACGATCGATGTCGCCAGCGCCCAATCACCCGCCCCGGCTGGCGCGTTGTAGTTCGCGGCCAGGATCAGCAGATCGCTGAAGTTGACCACGGTATCGAAGTTGAAGTCGCCGTGGATCCACGTGCGGCCCGAGGCTCCGTTGTACTGGCTTGCCACGATCAGCAGGTCGTCGAAGTTCACGACGCCGTCGAGGTTCGCATCGCCCGGGCGCGGCGTGCCCTCCTCGAACGCGCCCACGTCCGGCGCAGCGCCGACGAACGGCAGCCCGACGTTCGTGCCGGCGTTGATCAGGTTGCTGTCGGCACGCAGCCGCAGGAAGCCGGTGATCGGCAGGCTTCCGTCCGGGTTGCGCGGGCCCGTCGCGAGGGCGTCGCTCAGCGAGATGAAGTCGTTCGCGTCGACGGCGATGCCGTTCCACGTGTTGTTCGACTGCACGTTGCCCGACTTGATGTTCGCGTTGCCCGATCCGCCCGCCAGCGAGGCGTTGTTGCGAAGCACGTGGGCGAAGATTTCGTCGAAGTTGAAGTTGAAACCGTTGCCTCCCGCGCCGTTGTTGTACGCGGTCACGTTGTGGATGGTGACGCCGTGCGCGATCGGGTCAGCAGGCGCGACGTCGAGCTGCGTGGCGTTGCCGTTGATGTCGATGCCGTTCAGGCGATTGCCCCACACGGCCACGTTCCGCAACACGTGTGTGCCGCTGTCGTGGCCGAGCTTCAGGCCGTTGCCGTCGCCTTGCCAGTTGGTGTCGCCGAACGTGTTGAAGCCGTTCTTGTACGACCACGAGTTCTCGACGGTGACGCCGCTCGCCGCGCCCCAGAAGTCGAATCCGTCGTCCGAGTTGCCCCACGCGCGCACGCCGCGAAACACGTTGCCGGTGCCCAGCCCGCGAAACTTCGCGGCGAAGCCGTCGGCGTTCTCGCCGTTGTTGGCGGGGTCGTAGTTGCTGTACGAGTCGGTGTTGAGGATGAGGTTATTCGAAGGCGACCCCGCATTGCCCGACGAGAGCTGCACGCCTGAGTCCTGATTCGCGTAGACGCTGAACTGTTCGATGCGGTTGTTCGAGCCCGAGATGAAGAGCCCGTTGTCTTTCGAGCGGGTGATGGAGATGCCCTTCATCTGCCAGTAGTTCGCGTCGAGCTGCACGCCTCGCTTGCCGGCCGGCTGGGCGTTGAAGTCGAGGACTGGCGTCTCGCCGGGATAGGCGAGCAGCTTCAGCGGCGCGGCCGCGGTGCCGCTCTTGGAGATGGTGAGCTGCGCGCTGAGCGCGTACGTGCCGCCGCGGGCGTAGATGGTGTCGCCGGGCTGGGCGACGGCGATCGCCTTCGTGAAGGTGGCGAACGGCGCGGCGAGGGAGCCGGCGTTCGCGTCGCTCGCGCCGGCACTCGGCGAGACGTAGTACGTGCCAGCGCGGGCGATTCGCGACGCGAAGGCCGCCACCGCGAAAGCCGCCACCGCGATGACACAGCATCGATGGATGAACCAGGTTGTACGCACGCGCACGGGGCGACTCCTCTGCCAGGTCAGCACGACAGGATAGCAGAGATGTCGTTGCGGTTTGTCGGCAATGCGTTGCCGGTTTCAGGCCCACCGCGGTGAATGTCAGCGTCGCACAGGCGGGCCCTCGGGGATCGGATGAGTGTGACACGGCCGAGCGTCGAATAGCCTGCCGGTATGCCGAACGACACGCCTCCCGCGTTGCCCGTCGCTGCGCTAACCGGACTACTGGCCGAGCTGTTCGACGGTGCGACCGCGACCGCGTCGTACATGCTCAACGGCGGCGATCCCGGCTTCCTCGCGCAGATGGAATCGATCGATGCCCGGACCGCTTCGGCCCGCCCGATGCCCGGCCAGACGACGATCGCGGCCCATGTCGACCACGTGCTATACGGCATCGACCTGCTCAACCGCTGGTCGGCCGGCGAACCGAACCCGTGGGCGAACGCCGACTGGGGCGCGAGCTGGAAGCGAGCAACGGTCGACGATGCGGCGTGGCGCGATCTGCTCCGACGATTTCGCGAGGCCGTCGAGACGTGGTCGAACCACGTCAAAGTGCGGGCCGACTGGAGCCACCGCGCCGCCTCCGGCGCGATCGCGAGCGTCGCCCACGCGGCGTATCACCTCGGCGCGATCCGGCAGATCCTGGCGGCGCAGAATCAGAACCGCGCGCCGGGCTGATTCGTCGACCTCGCGACGCGCACGAAGTGCAGCAATCGTGAATTGCGGAACTGGAGGGCGGCAGTCCCCTGCCGCCGGGGAAGGACGACTTCGCGGCACACCGCTGAACGCCGCGCATCGGTTCGGATCGGCTTGCGCCCGTCGGGATCGGCTCGCGCCGATGTCGTCGGCGTACCGGCGACCCGGCGGCAGGGGACTGCCGCCCTCCAGCGCGCCGCTCGGTTGATCGGCGCGCCTCGGTAGCGCTAGCGACGCCGACGACGTGCGAGCGAAAGAGCGGGCACAACAGCACCCGCGAGCAGCGAGGCAGGCTCGGGAATGGCGGCCTGTGCCATCGCCCAATCACCCGCCGCGCCCGTGTTGTAGTTGGCGGCGAGACTCAGCAGGTCGTCGAAGTTCACGAGGCCGTCGCCGGTGAAGTCGGCGTCGAGCCACGAGTCGGCGGGGCGGTTGTAGTTCGCAGCCAGCACGAGCAGGTCGTCGAAGTTGACGCGCTGGTCGACGTTGGCATCGCCGTCGCGGAGGGGGGTGAGGAGGACGATTTGCGTCTGGCCCGCGGCATTCCTGGCGAGTCCCGTGATCTGGCCGAGCGAGTTGATGTCGGTCGCGATGGTCAGCGCCAACCCGCGGCCGCTGTGAAACTCGAGGCGGTCTTGGAGGAGCACCGTCGAGTTCGGCTGGTCCCCCGTCCACATGACGGCTGAGCCGAACGAGTTGTCGAAGTCGACGCCAACCGCGTTCCCTGAGTTGTCGACCGCGGTGGCATAGCCGAAGGACGAGCGAGGCGTCGCGGGACCGAGCTGTTGCTCGACATATGCGCCTGAACTTGAACGCACCCAGCGCGTGGGGATGCGCTTGCCGGTCCCGTCTCGGACTGCCCCGACGATGAGTTCGCCGGCGTTCACGTCCATCGCCAGCCCGGAAGTTGGGACTGACGTGCCCTCGCGCAGCGTCACCGTACTGCCATCGGCGCGAAACACCTTCACTTGACCGAAATCCATCGACCCCTGGCTACTGGAAAGGTACGCGGTCGTCACCACCGTGCCGGCGTTTGACAGTCGAGCATGGAGGATGCGTCCATCGCTCACAGGTACAGTGCCCGCGACGCGCGTCTGCGTCGGCGCAGCGCCAGGCGCGCCGGGTCGCCAGATGCTGTGCTGGACGGCCCCGGACGAAAGCACGCGAACTGGCCAGACGAATTCGCCTGACGAATTGAACGACGTCGCCACCAAGCCAAGCGTGCTAGAACCCCACACCTGCGTTGGCGCACTGTTCGGCGCCGTAGGCACCCATAGTCGCGGGTAGCCGTCTATAGGGTTCAGGTTCGCGTACGTTGCCCCGAACACTTTGCCATCGTCGGCGATATCGAACCGCCGAAGCAGACCGCTAGCCCCGTACGCCGGCAGCGTCGCCGACGCACCAAAGACGCCGTTACGAGGTGAAGGTGTCCAAAGCGAGCGACCCATGACGACCTGCCCGAACGAGTTGATCCGCGCAATGTCCTGAGAGAGAGGCTGGAGCGCGTCAGCGTCGGTCACCGCAATAGGCGTGACCAGGTAACGCGACGCCGGCGCGGCGAAGGCGGCGGCAGCACTCCCGGTCATGAAAATCAGCAGCGCGCCTGGCGCGACGATGCGGCGTCCGGCCGGCGAATTGACTCCAGAACATGCAGAGTGCATGCAAAACATCGTCGCGAATGAGGCGTGCGAGCGTCAACAACAAAGTACCGGGTCGTGTCGCTCGCTTAGCATCGTCAGCTGCGGGTTCTGCGAGCGATCCGTGCCGTGATCCGAAACCCACTAAGCGGCGTTCACCCCTCAGCGTGTCCCGCTTCGTCGCACTGGCGGCGAATCGAAATCGGCGATTTTTCTTCTCATCAGCCGAACGTGTGGCCCGGCCATGGGTTGGCCGAACGGTTGGAACGCAAATGCTCTTTCAATCGCCTTGATCTGATGAAGATAATGCACGTCGGGCCGGTCGGCGGTTCCGTCGGACGGGCGATGCTCTTTGAAATCCTCATTGTTAGAGCATCTTCAGTTCACACATAGCGGATCGTAGCGCACACCCTCTCCCGGTACCCCGGGAGAGGGCAGGGTGAGGGTCTTCTCCTTCGTTGTGCAGCTTCACGAATGATCGTCGTTCTGCCCTCACCCTAACCCTCTCCCGGCGTACCGGGAGAGGGGACCAGAGGCGGCCACGTGTCGGTTAAAGATACTCTAGTTGCCGCGGCATCGGGCTCGCTTACCGGCGCTGCATCGAATGCGCCAGGTGACGAATCGAATGCGACAGCGGGTGCGCGAAGTGCGTCCGGAATGCGTCGAAATGTTCCAAAATGCTCCACGTGACGCATCGGAATTCGCGGGAAATCAGTTGAGAATCGCGCGAATGTTCCAAAATGCGACACTTCCGTTGTTGAGCACGTGTCGCGACGCGTGTGGCGTCATGCGGCTTGATCAGGCGACATGACCGGCAGCGAATGGCGTTTCCATTCGTGGTCATTCGTGCAATTCGTGGCCGTTTGCGGATGTGGAGCGTTTACTCGCCGAGGACGGTGAGTTGCAGTTTCCGCGAACGATCCGTGCCGTCGTCGGCACCCGTGATGCGGGCGTTGACGTCGTCCAAGCCCGGCGCTGCGCCGATCCAGGTCTTGTCGTCGAGCTTTTCGACGGAGCGGGTGGTGGCGTTGGGGTCGGGGAGGAAGTCGGGTGAGTCGGGGCCGGACCAGAGCTTGACGATGTTGTAGTACTGGTCGCGCTGCGCGGGCGTCCAGCCGGCCTCGCGGATGAGGCGGCAGAGTTCGCGGACGGCGAGCTTGTACGTCGTGCCGGCCGCGCTGACGACGTTCTCCTCCATCATCGCGCCGCCCATGTCGTTCGCGCCGAAGTAGAGCGCGAGCTGGCCGATCTTCGGGCCCATCGTCACCCAGCTGCTCTGCAGGTTGGGGATGTTGTCGAAGTAGAGCCGGGCGATCGCGAGCATCTTGAGGTACTCGTGCGCGCCGGCGCTCCGCACGACGCGGCCCTTCTGGACGTCTTCGTGTTCGAGCGAATCGAAGTCGCCGTACTTGGCGGGGTCGTACTCCTTCGCCCGGCCGAGCGGGACGTTCTCTCGCTGGAAGGGCCAGTGGATGAAGGCGGTGTAGGAACCAGGACGGGACTGAGGGGCTGAGGGACTGAGGGACTGAGGGGAATACGGGCTCTTCTCGAAAACGCTGCGATGCTTTTCGATTGTGCGACGGACGACACCTGACAGTAGGCCGCTTGCTCCCTCAGTCCCGTAGTCCCTCAGTCCCTCAGTCCCGGCCCGTAGCGCCAGCGCATAGTCCTGCATGTCCCGCAGCGCGCTCATGTGTTCGATGCGTTCGTGCACGGTCTCGATGTGGCCGATGAGCATGGTGCACGAGGTGTTCATGCCTTCCTCGTGGCAGACGCGCATCACGCGGAGCCAGTCGTCGCCACTGCACTTGGTGGAGCCGATCTTCTTGCGGACGCGCGGCGCGAAGATCTCGCCGCCGCCGCCGGGGACGGTCTTCAGGCCTGCCGCTTTGAAGCGTCGCAGGATGTCGCGAACGTCGAGGTTGAAGAACCGCTCGAACTCCACGAACTCCGGCGGGCTGAACGCGTGGATGTGCACGCTCGGGTACTTCGTGCTGATGAAGCGGAGGAGGTCTTCGTACCACTCGATGGGCAGCCGGTCGTTCATGCCGCCCTGCATGAGGATCTGCGTGCCGCCGATGCTGATGAGCTCTTCGATCTTCGCGCCGATCTCTTCGAACTTGAGGGTGTAGGAATCGGAGTCGTCGTGATCGCGCCGGAACCCGCAGAACGTGCACTTGGCCGTGCAGACGTTGGTGTAGTTGATGTTGCGGTCGATGACGTAGGTGCGGTGCGACTCGGGATGGAGGCGATCCGATACCGCCTTCGCCCACTGGCCGAGGTCGTGCAGCGGGGCGTTGCGGTAGAGTTCGAGGGCCTGCGCGTCGGTGAGGCGAGCTTTGCCGGTGAGGACGGGATCGATGTCGAAGGACAACATGGCTCGCGTATGGTAGGGGCTTTCAGAAGGGGCTGAAACTGTCTTTCGGGGGGTTTGAAAGCTGGGCAAGGCGGCGGTCACGCGGGTGCACGATCGACGCGTGAGCCTCGCCGTTCGGGTTTTGTCCTCCCATCAACTGACGCCCGGGATGCCCTGAAATGGGCTTGTCGGCTCGCGTGTCTGAGGGGTAGTGTGCCGGTCATCCGGCTGTTTCACTTCTCCCTCAGGCTCTCAGGAGGCCTTCATCATGTCTCTCGATCCCACTGCCCCGGCCCCGTCGTATTCCGGTCCGGCCGCCACCGACGCGGACAAGAACGACGCGACCGTCACCTACGTCGCCGGCTTCTTCACGCCGCTCGTGCCGCTCATCCTTTTGCTCGTGAAGAAGGATGCGACGCCGTTCGTGAAGGACCAGATCAAGGAGACGCTGAACTGGGGCATCACGCTTATCATCGTGCTGATCCCGCTCGGGATCGTCGCAGGCGTCCTGAGCGCGATCAGTGGGCTACTTGGCCTGCTGTTCCTGCCCGTGCAGCTGGCGGTTTTCGTCGCGCACATCTACTTCACCCTTGTGAAGGGCATAGCGACGATGAAGCAGGGCGTTGCCTATCGCTATCCGTTTGCGCTTCGTCTTGTGAAGTGAAGGTCGCTGCTGATCTGACCCATTGCTTTCTCGCAGAAGGGACGACTCGCCGCACCGCGCGAGTCGTCCCTCCGTCTTTTCTGCCGCTCGACCGTTATCTCCGCGCCGCGTATCGTGTCCTCACCTGCAGATGTCCTTACCCGCCGACGCGAACCCGCCCGAGAAGCACGATCCGTACGCCGCCTTTCGATTCGCGCCGTTCCGGCTCTACTCGATCTCATATGTGCTGGCCGTCATCTCGTCGCAGATGCTGGTGACGGCGTCGATCTGGCAGGTGCACAAGAACGCCGGCGCGACGGCCCTCGCCGGAGCGAATGCGGATCTCACCTCCGCGCTCAAGCTGGCGCTCTTCAGCCTCGTGCAGGCGCTGCCCACGCTCGGGCTGGCGATCGTCGCCGGGCAGGTGGTCGATCGGTTTAATCGCCGATCGATCCTCCTCTTCACGCAGATCATCCTGACGATCTGCCCCGGCCTGCTCGCGCTCTTCGGCATGGCAGGTCAACTCAGCAGTTGGGCGATCTACCCGATAATCTTCACGAATGGCGTCGCGCTCGCGTTCGCTCGGCCCGCGCGGCAGACGATGCTGCCGATCCTCGTGCCGCGCGTGCACTACACGAATGCCGTCACGTGGAACAGCACGCTCTTCGAAACGAGCACCGTCGTCGGCCCGCTGCTGACGGGCATCATCATGGCAGCGACGAGCCCGGCCGTCGCGCTCGCGATCAGCTCGGCCTGCATGGGCACGGCGTTCCTGCTCGCGCTATTCTTCCCTAATCCCGGCCAACCCGAAAATCGCGAGCCCGTCACGCTGCAGTCGGCCCTCGCCGGGTTCCGGTTCATGCATCGGAACAAGGTGCTCTGGGCTGCCGCGAACCTCGACCTATGGGCCGTCCTGCTCGGCGGCGCGACCATCCTGCTGCCGATGTTCGCGACGCGGCTCGGCGTGGGCGAGTGGGGCTTCGGCGCTTTCCGCGCAGCGCTCGCCGCAGGCGCGCTCGGGATGGCGCTCGCGCAGGCGCACCTGCCGCCGTTCCGCCATGCGGGCCGGGTGATGCTGATGGCCGTGGGGCTGTTCGGCATCTGCATGATCGCGTTCGGGCTGAGCCCGAACTTCTGGGTGAGCCTGATGATGCTCGCCATCGCCGGCGCGGCCGACAACGTCTCCGTCGTCATTCGCCACTCCCTCGTGAATCTGCTCACGCCTGACGCGATGCGCGGAAGAGTGCTCGCGGCGAATCAGGTCTTCATCGGCGCAAGCAACGACATCGGCAACCTCGAGGCGGCGCTCGTCGCCGCCGTCATCGGCCCTGTGGGCAGCGTCGTGCTGGGCGGCGTCGGCACGGTCGTCGTCGTCGGCTATATCGCGATGCGCTACCCGCAGGTTCGTCGGCTCGGCAAGCTGCGCGACGTCGAACCGACACCCGAGGCGTCGCCCGTGTAGCATGCCCTGCATGCCGCGACGCATCACCGTCATCGGGAGCAGCAACGTCGACTTCGTCACCCGCGTGCCGCGATTGCCCGGGCCGGGCGAGACGGTGGGCGGCGGACGGTTCGCACAAGTGTTCGGCGGGAAGGGCGCGAACACCGCCGTCGCGGTCGCACGGCTTCGCGCGGCGGATCAGCAGGGGTCCTTCATCACCGCGCTCGGCGACGACCCTTTCGCGCCGCTCATGCTCGACAACTTCTCGCGCGACGGGCTCGACACCTCGATGAGCGTCCGCGCCACGGGCATCGCGTGCGGCACGGCACTCATCCTCGTCGACGACGCGGGACGGAACTGCATCGCCGTCGCACCCGGCGCGAACGACCGCGTGACGCCCGGCGTCATCGACGCGGCCGAGGTGATGCTGAAGCAGTCATCGCTCGTCGTCATGCAGATGGAAATCCCGCCCGCGACGGTGAATCACGTGCTGAGCCGATGCCGCGAGTGGAACGTGCCGACACTGCTAAACTATGCCCCGGTGCGCGAGCGCGAGGTGCCGGTCGACGCACGCATCGGCACGCTCGTGGTGAACGAGCACGAGGCGAACGAACTGGGAACGGGCCGAATCGAAACGGTGGAGGACGCGATCCACGCCGCTCGCGATCTGCAGAGAAGGGGCCCGCAGACGGTCGTCATCACGCTCGGCGCCGACGGCGTCGTCGCGGTCGACGCGACGGGCCATCACCATGTGCCCGCGCCGAAGGTGAAGGCCGTCGACACCGTCGCGGCCGGCGACACGTTCTGCGGCGCGCTGGCCGTGGCGATGGTGGAGGGGAAGCCTCTCAACGAGGCGCTTCGCTTCGCAACGCGAGCCGCGTCGATCAGCGTAACCCGCGAAGGCGCGCAACCGTCGATCCCGCGGCGCGCGGAGTTGTGAATCGACGCTCCCTCCCCCGCTCGTGGGGGAGGGCCGGGGTGGGGGCTCGCTGAAGAGCGAACTCGCTATCGAGTTGTCCGAAGCGATAGAGCGGTCTCGCGCTTCCGCGCCCCCACCTAACCTCCCCCGCAAGCGGGGGGAGGGATCAGAGACACTCACGGCCGACGATCCGCCAGCAACTCCACCGCTTCCGCCTCGAACACCAGCGTCTGCTCGCCCGGCTTGAAGTCCTGGCTCACTGCTTCGCTCCATCGGCCGTTCTGTTTCACGATCACTCGGTATCGGCCATCGGTTTCCACCTTTGCCTTCCACGCGTTGTTCGCGCCTTTCGACGCGACGATGGGCGCGGGGCGGTGGTCGCCGGGCTTGAAGGGGTGCTGGGCCTGGCCGTTCTTCGCGACGTCGTAGTACGCCTTGAACTGCTCGGGGTAGACGTCGAGCACGCCGCGGCTGAACCACAGGCAGTGGCCGGCCAGTTCCTTCTCTCGCGTGTAGTCGAGGACCTTCTTCATGTCCTCCCAAGGCATGTCCGGCCCGTCGCCGACGACGCGGATGCCGGGCACCAGGTACACCTTCTCCTCGCCCATGTGCTGGATCTGTTCGTCGATGCTCTTGATCGTCGCGTCGCCGTTCATGCGGTAGGTCTGCGGGAGGTATTCGCTCCAGCGGTTTCCGCCGCAAAGGCACCACTTGGTCCACTTCATCCAGTCGCACGCATAGTTCTGCAGGCTCCACGGGTACGGCGCGGGCGACACGCTGATGAGGATCTCCGGATGCGCCGCCCGGATCGCGCGGACGTACTGGATGCTGTACTCGCTGATCTTGTCGGCACGCCACTGCACCCATGCGTCCCACTTCGGGTCGGTCTTTTCGGTGGGAGGCGCTTCGCCGCTGTGTTCTTTCTTGTACAGGCCGACCGTGTACGGGTCGTAGCCCATGTCGACGGGCATGGCGATGCGGTCGTCGAGTTGGACGCCGTCGAGGTCGTACTTGCGGATGGCTTCGAGCGTGATGTCGAGGATGAGCTTCTGGGCTTCGGGGTGAAGCGGGTTGAGCCATGCGAAGCTGTTCTGCTTGCCGACCTCGTTGCCGTTCTTATCGAGCAGGAGCCAGCCCTTTTCGCGGGCAAGTTTGCGGAGAGGCGGTTCGGAGTCTTTCCACGCGGTCATGAAGCCGTACTCGAACCACGCGATCGCGAGCATCTGGTTGCGATGCGCCTCGATGACGGCCTCGCCGAGCAGGTCGCGTTGGAGTTCCTTCGGTGCGCCGTTCACCTTCATCGATTCGCCGGTGAGCTTCTGCATGACGTCGCTGGGGAACTCGGTGTAGCCCTGCTTCCAGCACTCGATGTAGACGACGTTGAGCCCGATCTCGCGGAGCCGCTTCATCGTGACGGCCGTCTTCTCCGGAGACGAGATTGCGTCGTTGGCGGTGGTGGTGAGCCAGGTCCCACGGACTTCGGGCGGGGCTGCGCTGGCGCTGGAAGCGAGCAGACATGCGACGAGGGAAGCGAGGATTCGTTTCATGAGAAAGGTGGTTGAAATGCGATTCGAGCAGTGTTGATGCGACTGATACGGAACCGAGTTGATTCGCGCGCCGGAATTCGATCGATTTCAGTCGACGAAGTCGACGTTTCTTCATTCTGTCCGGCGCGCGAATCGACGATGGTCCGTATGACGAGGTTAGCCGCGAACGAAGTGAGCGCCGCAGAGGTCGACGGAAGCGATGTCATTCTATGGCGCGATCAACGCTCACTTCGTTTGCGGCTAACCGATGATCTTTACACCGGAGGGGATCGTCGTGTTCCGTGCACCATGGGTGACCTCCTCCAAGACGTCAACGCGCTCGGTGTGTCAGCGATGCACCCGACGGAGAGCGAGACACGCGAGCGAGCTGACGAGCAGCAGCGCCCCCGGTTCGGGCGTGACGGTGAACGGGAACGCCTCGATCGCTCCGCCCGCGACGCCGTTGCCCCAGCGGGCGGCGAGGTAGTCGATGTCCTGCTGGTCGACGACGCCGTCGAGGGTGAAGTCGCCCTGCGTCCAGAAGCGGTTCGATTGCCCGAAGTTGGCCATCAACGCGAAGGCGTCGTCCAAATCAACTCGGCCGTCGAAGTTGGCGTCGGCTTCCATCCAGCCGCGACGATCGACGAGGATTTCCACTTGCGTGAACGAGCCCGCAATCCCGAACGCGTTCGCCCCTGCGGGGAGCACAGTGCTGAGGATCTCGCGCCACACGCCCGACTGCAGGCCGACGATGAGATATCGGTTCTGCTCGGGCGTCGTCGCGCGGTAGAGCGAATCGGCTCCCAGCGTCATCACGATCGGCGCGCGGCGCCAGTTGGCGGGCTGATCGGGGCGATCGACGGCGCCGCCGTAGAAGGTGGTCATCGGTCCCGACCACGTGCTGCTGAGGAGTTCGTTGGCGTACCACAACACGTGCCCGGAGACGCCGCTGGAACGCGTGAGGTTGATCGCGCTCTGCAGGTCGGTGACGGAGTTGGTGATGCTGTTCGCGGTGAAGGCGATCCCGCCGGCGAAGTCGGCCTTGCGGTTGCCCATGTACTGCACTTGTCCGCCCGTGGTGGAGTTCGTGCCGTCCCAGGTCTGGTCGAAGTTGGCGAAGGTGTTGCGATAGACCTGCGGGACGAATTCGTCGAGAAGGCCCGTCGATCGCCAGGTGGGCCAATCGACGCAGAAGCGGTCGTAGCTGTCGGGGTAGATGCCGGGCGAGACGCTGACGATCGCGTTGGGCCTGACGGCTTTGACGGCCTGCTGGATCTCAGTGACGAGGCTCGTGATCTTCCCCGCGCGCCACTGCTTGAACTGCGTGTTGGTGGCGCTCGTCGGCAGCGCCCGGCCCGTCTCGGCGAGGTAGATCGACGCGGTCGTCGAATCGAACCCGTAATTGATCGGCCAAGCGAGGTGGTCGTCGAACTGAAGCCCGTCGACGTCGTAGTTCGTCACCAGCTCGACAGCCATGCTCTTGATGAACGAGCGAACCTCCGGCACGGCCGGGTTCATCCACGTGAAGTTGTTGGAGTTGCCCGCGACGGTGTCGGTGTACGTGCCCGCCTGGTTCTTCAGGAGCCACCCGCGGGTCGCCATGTACGACGAGAGCGCGTTTGGCGACGTCGCCGCATCACCGAACTGACTCATCAGCCCGTACTGAAACCAAGGGATCACGCTCATCCGATTCCGATGCGCGGCGATCGTCACTTCCGAGATCAAATCACGCGTGCTGATCTCGGTCGCCCGGAGCTGCCCGGTCACGCGTTGCATAGTGACGGAGTTGAAGTATGTCGCGCCGTTGCGAAAGGCGTCGGGGTAGATCGTGTTGAGCCCGATCGCGCGGAGGTTGGCGACGTTGGCGTTGGTGTTGGCGCTCGTGTTGAACGGGCCGGTGGAGTAGCCGGTCGTCGAGTACCACGTGCCGCGCACCTCGACCTGTCCCCACGCGAGAGCGGGGAGGAGCGCCGTCAGAATGGGGGCGAGGAGGGGTCGCACTTCGGGAATTATATAACATGTTCAATGTCGGGCTGTCGAGGGAAACATTTGCTCCACTTCGCGCGGTCGCTCGTCACGATTGAACATGCGTCGACGTCAAGCGTTCTCGATTGGGTGTGCTGCCTACCATGCCGCATGATTTCGCCCTCTCGGTTGCGAACGCTGAACGGTAAGCCCGTCGACTCGTCCAAGCCTTACGTCCTCTACTGGCTCCAGCAGGCGCAGCGGGTCGGGTTCAACCAGGCGCTCGCGCATGCGATCGACCGGGCGAACGAGTTGAAGAAGCCGCTCGTCGTCGGGTTCGGCTTGATGGACGACTACCCCGAGGCGACCGAGCGCCACTACGCCTTCATGCTGGACGGCCTGCGCGATCTGAAGTCGGCGATCGAGAAGCTCGGCGCGACGTTCGTCGTCAAACATGGCGTGCCGAAGGACGTCGCGGTGCTGCTTGCGAAGGACGCGGCGTGCGTCGTGACGGACCGCGCGTACCTGCGGCACCTCGTCGGCTGGCGCGAGCACGTCGCGAATGCTGTGAGCGTGCGCGTCGAGCAGGTCGAGACGGAGCTCGTCGTGCCGCTCGAAGTGGCGAGCACGAAGTCGGAGATCGGCGCCCGCACGCTTCGCCCGAAGATTCACCGGGCGTGGGCGGAGCATCTGGTGCCGGTGGAGATGCCGAAGCTGGCAGTGAAGTCCGCGCCCGGCGCGAAGGGACTGCAGTCCGACTTCGACGTGTCCGATCCCGATGCCGTGCTGAAGAAGATCAGCTGCATTCGCGAGGTGAAGCGGTCGCCCGTCTTCACGGGAGGCGAGCGGGCGGCACAGAAGCACCTCGACGACTTCATTGCGAGCCAGATCGACGACTACGCCAAGGGCCGCAACGAGCCGGCCCGCGGGCAGTCGTCGACGCTGAGTCCTTATCTGCAGTACGGCCACATCTCGCCGATCGACATGGCGACGCGGGTTGTGAGCGCGAAGCGCGGCGCGCAGGCCGACCGGGACAGCTTCGTCGAAGAGCTGATCGTCCGCCGCGAGTTGGCCCACAACTTCACTAGCTACAACGCGAAGTACGACCGCTTCGCCGGGCTTCCCGAGTGGGCGCAGAAGTCGCTCCGCGCGCACGCGATGGACAAGCGTCAGTACGTCTACACGCGCGACGAGCTCGCGACCGGCCAGACGCACGATTCGTACTGGAACGCCGCCCAGATGGAGATGGTGCTCACAGGATTCATGCACAACTACATGCGGATGTACTGGGGCAAGAAGATCCTCGAATGGACGCCCGATCCGGAGGAGGCGCACGCGACGACGCTGTGGCTCAACAACCGCTTCTTCCTCGACGGGCTCAACGCGAACAGCTACGGCAACGTCGCGTGGATTTACGGCCAGCACGACCGGCCGTGGGGCCCGGAACGGCCGATCTTCGGGCTCATCCGCTATATGAACGCCGCGGGGTTGGAGCGGAAGTTCGACATTCAGGATTACGTGGTGAAGGTGGACGACCTGAGCCGGGAACTGACCGGCTCGGGAATTCGGTCGAACGTGCTCTTCTGACCGCGGTCACGCCGCGCGCGTTGCGATCCATGCGGCCGCTGAGATGAGCAAAGCACTGGCCGAGACGGTCGCCAGTGCGGCGGCGAGCCTGCCGTAGATGGGACGACGCTTCAGCAACATCGGCAGTGCCATCCACACCGCGACGCCTTGGGCGGCCGCGCCGAGGCCGACGGCGAGCCCGCGCATCGCGACCACGAAGCCCTCCGGTAGCGCCCGGTCTCCCGGCCCCGGATACGAGTGACCCCACGCAACACAAGCGGCCGTCATCAGAGCGGTCGCCGCGGCGAGCCAGCAGAGGGCGGGAGCTTTCGCGTCACGGAGCATCGTTGCGTCGTATCGCGCTAGAACTAGGAACGCAATCGTTGTGATGCATGCCCCGAGCGCCATCCCGGGGGAAATGGTCGAAATCAAACTCGATTTGGACTGGAAAGTTTGGGTTTTGTTTGGATATGATCGAGCTATGGCGATCTCCCTACCCCAGCCCGGCCGCGGTGCGGCGATCAACCCGCTCGGGCGGTTCGAGCGGCTCGCCTTCGAGGTGGACGGCGATCACCTCGATGCGCTGCCCGAAGACGAACGCCTCTCGCCGCGAACGCAGTTCTTCGTCGATTCCAGCAAGTCGATCATCGTCCGAAACGACTCGCCGGATATCGCTTTTGACTCGAGCCTCAATCTCTATCGCGGCTGCGAACACGGGTGCAGCTACTGCTACGCCAGGCCCTTCCACGAATACCTCGACCTCAGCTCCGGCATCGACTTCGAAACCAAGATCTTCGTGAAGCCCGACGCCCCGCGCCTGCTCCGGGCCGAGCTGTCGAAGCCGCGGTACGAGCCGGTCACGCTGGCGATGTCCGGCGTGACCGACACCTACCAGCCAATAGAGCGGCAGCTGCGGCTGGCGCGGCAGTGCATCAAAGTGCTGGCCGAGTTCAGGCACCCCGTCGGCATTGTGACGAAGAACCATCTGGTCACGCGCGACATCGACCTCTTTCGCGAACTAAACCAGTATGGGGCCGTTCGCGTCGATGTGAGCGTCACCACATTGGACGCATCGGTCGCGCGAAAGATGGAGCCGCGCGCGAGCAGCCCGCAGCGTAGGCTCGACGCGATCGAAGAGCTCGCGTCGAACGGCATCCCGGTCGGCGTGCTGACGTGCCCGCTCATCCCCGGCCTGACCGATCACGAGATGCCCGACATCCTTCGCGAGGCATCGCGTCGCGGCGCACGGTGGGCGCACATGATCCCGCTGCGCCTGCCAGGCACAGTAAAGGACGTCTTCCTGGATTGGCTTCAGCGTGAGTTCCCGGATCGGTACGACAAGGTGGTGAACCGCGTCCGCGACATGCGCGACGGAAAACTCAACGACGCCCGGTGGGGGCATCGATTCTCAGGCTCCGGCAAGTTCCACGACCAACTGGTGTCGCTGTACGAGGTACACCGCACCCGGCTGGGCCTTGCATCACGCGGGCCGAAACTGGAGATGCGACACTTCCGCGTACCGGGACGGGCGGTGCAGCTCGGACTGTTTGCTTAGCGGGGGAGCAGGCGCGTTGCTCACTACCGAACACGCTCGTGCGGCGCGTTCGTCAACTTGAGGCATGAACAGTAGCGACGTGCTACGTCTCCACTCGCCCGCTTGCCCAATCCACTAAAGGCCTAACGTTACTTCTTCAACGCGTAGACGCCGCGCGAGACGTTGGAGAACGTCTTGCGTTCCTTGATGAGCGTCTGGTTGACGATGCCGCGGAAGTTCGGGCTGCTGGTCTGGTAGCCAGTGCCGAGGACGCCGTCGACGATGTCCTGGACCGAGAGGCCCTTCTCGCCAGCCTTGGCGAGGACGTCGGACATGGTTTCGACGAGGCTCTTGGCGTTGCGGACGCGGCCGCCCGGGGTGAGCGTGCCGGCACCGGTGCCGCCGAGCGAGCCGGAGCGGCCATCGAGCTTGGCGATCTTCTCGTCGACCTTGCGCAGCTCCTTCACGATTCGCTCGCGTTCCTTCATCAACGTCTGCTTCTTCGACTTGATCGAATTGATGAGGTTCTCAAGTTTCGCGATCGTCAAACCTTCGAGACTCGGGCGGGCCATGATTCGCATCCTCTTACTAGGAGTACATGTCCCCAATTTCCAATGCCAGCGGACCATAGATGTTTTCACTCGTGAACGCAATAGTGGCGAGCGACGACTGTTTCATAGTCAAATCGGCGGCGTCGGATGGACGGATGGCCGCGGGGCTGCACCGTGGTGAGTTGGATTGACGCGGTTCTGCTGCTTGTAGCGTCGGGGATCGGGCGACGGCCGACTTGCCAAGGGCCGGACCGTCGATGAAGGTATCGCTCAGCATGCGACCTGCTAACGATTTCAAGCCGCTTCCGCCCCGTTCCGCACCGCTCGGCCGCTTTGCCCGCATCGGGCCGATGAGGACCGCGTCGGCTGTTGCCGCACTCGCCGCGATGGCAGTCACGTTTGCAACCACCGGCTGCGGCGACACCACCGCCGACGACCAAACCCGCACGCTCATCCCGCTGCCCACCACGGCGACCACCACCGCGGAAGCCGCGACCGCCGAGATCGGGCGACGCTCGCTGCGGATCATCCCCTTCACGGCCGAGTTCTCTCGTGAGTGGCAGATCACCTCCGGCTCGAACGGCACCACCGTCGTCGAGGCGAAGTCTGCCGACGCGGGCGACTTCGACATCTTCGTCCTCTCGAAGGACGGCACGACGACGCAGCTGATGAACCTGATGCTCGCCGATGCGAGTGAAGCGGCAAGCAAGCCAGCCGTCGCCCCGACGACGGCGGCGCTTTCGGCGCACGCCAGCGAGACGCAGCGGCTCCTGTCGATCGACGGCGCGAAGGGCGTCGAATACACGCAGACCGACTCGCAGGGGCTGGTCACCGTGCGTGCGCGGCTCTTCGTGCCCACCAACGCGAGCGACTCCGCCGCCGCCGTGCAGGTGTACGAGGTGAGCGTTTCTTCGCTGTCGCCGGAGCAACTGAAGAAGGCGAGCCCGATGATCCGCTCAATCATTGACAGCCTGAAGTACGACGCGAGTGCGCTACGGACGGGGAACTGATCGCCGTGAGCGCCCGCGTCACGCGACTCGCTCCGTCGCCCACCGGCGCGCTGCACCTGGGCAACGCGCGCACGTTCATTGTCAACTGGCTCCTCGCCAGGCAGCGCGGCTGGCGCATCGTCCTGCGCATCGAAGACCTGGACGGCCCGCGCGTGAAGGTCGGTGCCGATCAGACTGCGATGGACGACCTGCGCTGGCTCGGAATCGACTGGGATGAAGGGCCCGTTCGCCAGAGTGATCGAGCGACGATCTACCGCGCCGCCGTCGATCGGCTGCTCGTCTCGGGTGCTGCCTACCCGTGCATCTGCACCCGCGCCGAGATCGAGCGGGCCGCCAGCGCACCGCACGCGGAAGATGGCTCGGCTGTCTACCCCGGCACGTGTCGTGATCGGTTCGCGTCAGTGGAAGAAGCACGCCAAGCGGCGAACGGCAGAGAACCAGCGATCCGCTTCGCCGTTTTGCGTGATCGCGTCGTGAGTGTTCGAGATGCGTTCGCGGGTGAGCGATCGTTCGAGGTCGCGCGCGAGCTGGGCGACTTCGTCATCTTCAAAAACGACGGCACGGCGGCGTATCAACTCGCCGTCGTCGTCGACGATGCCGAGGCGGGCGTGACCGACGTCGTTCGCGGCGACGACCTGCTCGACTCCGCGCCGAGGCAAATGCTGCTGTACGAGGCGCTCGGACAAGCCGGGAGAATCCCGGCGTACACGCACCTGCCGCTCGTCGTCGGCCCCGACGGCAAGCGCCTCGCCAAGCGACACGGCGATTCCCGGCTCGGCCACTATCGCCAGCAGGGCATCTCGCTCGCGCGGCTTCTGCGATTGCTGGCGCCGTGGTGCGGCGTCGACGTCCAAGGCATCGCCGACAACGCGATGACGCTTAAACACTGGATCACTCGGTTCGATCTGACGCGCTTGCCCCGTCAGCCGATCACGTTCGACGGGCGCATTCCGTAATCGCAATCACTACACTCGCGGACCGAATGTCGGGCGAAGGAGAACGCTACATCCGCGGCGTCATGTCGGGCGACGACCGTCGTCTCGGCGCGCGGCTGCTGCGCTCCGCGCTTGCCGTGGCCGAGCCTGCGTACCGCGGGGCGACGTGGCTCCGGAATCGACTTTTCGATCGCGATCTGTTCCTGCATGCCCGCAAGCTGCCCCGGCCGGTCCTGAGCATCGGCAACCTCACCACCGGCGGCACCGGCAAGACGCCGGCCGTGGTGTGGCTTGCGAATGCGCTGCGCCAGCGTCGCAGTTGGAAGATCGCCGTGCTGCTGCGCGGCTACCGAGCGAGGCAGGGCGAGGCCAGCGATGAGGAAGAGCTGCTCCGCGGTGCGCTTCCCGACGCGATCGTGCAGGCCGGCTCCGATCGGTTCGCGAGCGGGTCGAAGCTGCTCGCGCGCGACGCATCGATCGATGCTTTCGTGCTCGACGACGGCTTTCAACACCGAAGGCTTCATCGCGACGTCGACCTCGTGCTCATCGACGCGACGAACCCATTCGGCTACGGCAGGGTGTTGCCGCGCGGCATGCTGCGCGAGTCAACGGCTGGCCTGAATCGGGCGAGTGCCGTGCTGCTCACGCGGTGCGATCAGGCGTCGCCGACGTCGCTGGCCGCGATCGAGGCTGCGGTGAAGCGGGCCAATCGCGACTTGCCACGCTTCCGCAGTAGCCACCGCATCGGGCCGATCGCGGTGGGCGACGAAACACGTCTGATCGGGTGGATTCGCGGCCGGCGCGTGCTCGCGTTCGCGGGCATCGGCAACCCTGGCGCATTCGCTCGCTCCCTACAGGATGCCGGCGCGGTCGTCGCAGGGACGATGTGGTTCGCGGATCATCACGACTACGATCAGCAGAACGTCGAGGCGATCGCCGCTCGGGCGAAATCGCTCGGCGTTGACGCGGTGGTGACGACACAGAAGGACCGCGTCAAACTAGATCGCCTCGTCGACGCCGCCGGCGAGATCGGCGTGGCCGCGCCGCTGGCGTACGTGGGCGTGTCGCTCGCGTTCGCGGATGGCGACGAGGCGCGACTGCTCGCGCGGATCGACGAACTTCTCAAGTAGATTGCGAACTATGGCTGACGACGACGCGCTCACCATCGCCGGGTTTCAGAAGCACATCTCCGATCGCTACGAGGCGACCGATCGAGCCCGCGGCACGCCGAAGACGTGGCTGCACTTCAGCGAGGAGGTCGGCGAGCTCGCTAGAGCACTGGCGCGGATGGACAACCGAGCAAACCTGGAGGAGGAGTTCGCCGACGTGGTCGCGTGGCTCTGCACGCTGGCGAACATCAATGACGTGGACTTGGCCGAGGCGATCCGGAAGAAGTATCTGACCGATGGCGGGCCTGCCGGAGTGAAAGAGTGACGGGCAAACGAGGCTCGTCGCGCGGCCCGCTCACCACTTCTTGAAGTAGATCTCGTACTCACGGCTCGGGTCGAGGTCGTACTTCCCGCGCGGCCCAGCGGCGCGGCCGCCGTCTTCCAGGGTGATCTGGTCCTTCCGCGGGCTGACGTTGATGCGGAAGCCTTTGCCGAGTTCAGCCTTGTAAACGATGCGGCCCTTCGTGCGGTCGTAGACGAACGCGTTGCCGCGCTCCTTCGTCGAGTACGACAGGTCGCCCTTGCCGTAGGCGACGCGGGACGCGCCGCGCAGTTCGCCCGGCAGGTTCGGGCCGGCGATGTCGTCGTTGGGGTCGGCCTTCTTCTCGAAGAGGATGACGTGCCGCGAGCGTTCGTCGAGCCGGCCGTTGTAGCGGTTGTAGCCGTTCAGGCGGATGTCGTTGTCGCGCGGGACGATTTCGATCTCGTCGCTGCGTTTCACGGTGACGGAGTAGAGTAGGGATCGCCGGTCGTCGTCGACGACGTATGCCTTGCCGTCGCCCGGCATGCGCGTGCGGACGATGCCGAACCCGTCGGTGAGCACCTTCGCCTCGCGCGGCACGTCGGGGTAGCTCGGCCGATCCCAGCCGGAGCCGTTGGAGTTGCCGTCGCTGCCGCCGTCGGTGCTGGTGCAGCCGAGCGCGAAGAACGTAGCGAGGGTAAAGCCGGCGGCGATGCGGCACAGCGTGCGCGTGCGGGGCGAGATGTCCATAACGAATGCCTCCTGTGCGGCGACGATAACTTCACCAGCCATCGTCGAAAAGCGCCGATGATCACGACGCCTGTGCTGGCGTCCGATTCGCCGGCAACCCGCGAAAGGTACGCGGGCAACGCGGCCGTCGTTGTGATAGGTTGTCTCGCGCTTCGCGCCGGATCGCACGTCCTGATCTCGCTCAGTCGAACCGAGATGACTCCAGCCGCCAGTCTCAATTCCGCGCCGAAGGCCTCGCTTTCGTGGGGCCTTGCGATCGCCACGTATCGCCGGCCGACCGAGCTGCTCACCTGCGTCACGAGCGCGCTGGATCAGACGCTGGCGCCCGTGGAGATCGTGATCTGCGACTCCACGCCCGAGCCCGACGCCGCCGCCACGCGGGAGGCGATTCGCGCACTCGTCGAGGCGCGGGGCATGTCGCACATCCGCCTGGCGTTCCCGCCCGCACCGCGACCGCAGCAGACGTCGCAGCGCAACGCCGCCGTCGATGCGTCGAGCGCCGACGTGCTGTTCATGATCGACGACGACACGTATATGCACCCGAAGTGCGCCGAGCTGGTGCTGGCGACGTTCGAGGCGGGACACGATCAGGGCGTGGTCGCGGTCGCGGCCGACCTTTCGCCAACGTGGCCCATCGCGGATGCTGCGCTGCAGCATCCGTCGTCCGATGCGAGTCCGCTGCAGGATTTCTTCTGGCGTTTGCGATCGCCTTACCGCTGGCTGCGCGGCCCACACCGCAGCGTGCCTCGCAAGCTCGATCTATCGAAGTTCCCCGTGCCCGTGAAGAGCGTGCCGTCGATCGTCGGGGCGTGTCTCGTCGTACGGCGCGACGCGGTCTTGAAGTTCCGATTCGAGGAAGACCTGCTGAGCAACATGCACGAGGACAGCGATTCGTCGATCAAGCTGTTGAGGCTTGGCGCACTGTGCCGAATTCGCCTCCCGTTGATGCACCACGTGGCCGCGGGTCGGAAGGACGGCGAGGCGCGCGGGTCGACGCTGAATCGATTCTGCTTCTCGCTGAACTTCGTCTACCTGCTGTACAAGTGGTACGGCACGGGGCCGTACATCCGCGCGTACGGCGTGATCTGGTCCGCGTGGCTCGCGACGCTCGACACGTTTGCGTCGCTTCTGAACGGTAAGCGCGGCGCCGCGCAGGGCGCGCGGGCGGCGTTTCGCGAAGCGGTGCGGCTTGCGCTGACGGCGGGAGCTGCGCAGCAGTCATGCTTTCTCAATGCTGTAGAAGCAGCGCGAGCCCGATGGCGCGGCAAGTGATCTGAAGTCCCGCTATGCGCGGTGGAACACGCTCAGATTTCGCGACATGAACGCTTCGGCCCGCGACTTCTCGATGTCGGAGCGGATGGCCGTGGTGAGCGCGTCGTCGTAGCGAGCGCCGATGGCTTCGAACTTGCGAATCCAGTACTCGCGCGGTTGCAAATTGATGTGGCCGGTGCCGCCCTGACCCGGTTGAGCCGCGGTGAAGACGATCGTCCGACCGGCCGCGTGAACGAACTCGACGAAGGCGTCGGCCAGCGACTCCGGCACGTGTTCGGCGACCTCCGTCGTGAGCGCAACGTCGTACGGCAGTTCGGGAATCGACGCGTAGCTCTTCGGCTTCGAGACGTCGAACGGGAAGACCTTCACGCCCTTTGCTTCGACGCGCTTGCGGAGCCGGGCAGAGTACTCGCAGGCCGCCACGGTCAGACCGCTCGACTTCGCTTCGGCGGCAAAGGTGCCTGTTCCGCAACCGACATCGAAGAGTGACCTCGCGTGCGGGACGTGTCGACGGATCGCCTCGATGAGCGGCGGTGCATTGCGGCGGGCCGATCGCTCGAATGCGGCGTGGACGAGCGGGTTGTAGATCAGCGCCTCCGAACCGACCAGCTCGCCGAGCCGGCTCAAGCTGCGCATGGTGAAGAAGTACGCTGTGCCGATCGCACGTTTGATCATGACGTCATCGCGAAAGAGATTTCAACCGAGTCCCGGGGGCGCGTCAGCTTACGCGAGTTCGACTCGGCGTTCACGTCGTCGGCGGCGTCCTGATTACACCGGCTTTCGTGCCACGACGATGACGAGCGACGGCGCCAGATCGCGAGCGCTCTTCGGCGTGATCCGATCCTCGATCGCCATCTTCAGGTTCGCGATGCCGTACAACGCGTAACGCAGCGAGCCCAGTACGGGGACGCGTCGCAGCATGCCGCCCAGAAGCACGGCGCGCAGGTGCGTCGTCTGCGCGAGCGGGCCGACGGCGGTGTGAGCGGATTCCACCTCGAAGCCTGCGGTCTCGAATTCGTAGCGGATTCCGTCGATGGTCCAGCGTCGGAAGTCCGTAGGGATGCGATGGAGGATCCAGTTGCCGTGCGTGGTGCAGAAGAACAGCCCGCCCGGCTTCATCACGCGCAGCGCCTCCCTCAGGTAGAGCTGCGGGTCGGGCACGTGCTCCATCACCTGCGTGCTGATGATGCCGTCGTAGCTGCCTGCCTCGGCGTCGATCGATCCGTCGTCGTTGATGCGGACGATGTCGCCCGTGCGAATCGAAATGTCGGCCGCGCGCAGGCGAACGTTTGCGAAGTCTGCCAGAGGCTGGTAGACGGGGCGCGGCGTGCCGTAGTCGAGGAAGACCGCGCCGTTCAGCTGCTGCTTCCGCAGCCTGAAGAACCGCGACAGTTCGTCGCGAACGGCGCGCAGCGCCCAATAGTCGCGGTGGAGGACGCTGGGCTTGACTTGGTTGACGTAGCTGCCCTGACCAAGCATCTGTTCCAAGCGCATCATTCCGAAATGTTAAGTGATTGCTGCGCAGCTGTCGAAGTAATTCTTGAAGTTCAGCGATGTCGCCGGACCGCCCGATGTCGCGGTCCGATGGCTTGCGTCGAGAGCAGGAAGCCCGGGCAAATCAGACCTGTAGGCGCGGCCTGGACTTGATCGGCTTCGCGGGGTTGCCGACGCAGATGGTCCACTCGGGCAGATCGCCGAACACGGAGGCGCGGGCGCCCACCACGACGCCGTCCGCGATCGTCACGCCCGGACCGACGAAGGCGTCGGCGGCGATCCAGCAGTCCTTCCCGATCGTGATGGGCGGACGAAGAAGCGGGTAGTCGGGCGAGGTGAAGTCGTGCGTGCCGGCGCAGAGCTGGGCGTCCTGGCTCAGGAACGAGCGATCGCCGACGACGATCGGCCCGAGCGCGTAGACGACGGCGCGGTCGCCGATCGAGACGTGGTCGCCGAGCGTGATGTTCCACGGTATCTCGAAGCGGGCGGAGGCGCGCACGCGGACGTTGCTCCCGAGCTTCGCGCCGAACAGCCGGAGGAGCCACGCACGAAAGCCATACATGCTGTGGAAGCTCCACGCGAAGAGCGTCGACTGCACGAAGCCCCACGCCACCCGGCCGATCTTCTGGCGGGTCGTCCAGGGGCTGACGTTGCGCTGGGGGACACTCATGCGATTCGCTCGGACGCTCCCGCGACGGAGTTGCCCGCGAAGAAGGTCACTTGGCCGAGCCGACCGCGTCGCGATCGGCGGTGATCGGCGCACCGGACTCGTCGACGGATGCCGGCGCAGCCTTCCCTTGCTCGATCGCCACGCGCCAGTCGCGCTCCGGCACGGTGCTCAGGCTGCGGGCCATCTTGCGGTCGTCCTCGGCGCGCTTCAGTTCCGTGTACTTCGCCACGCTGAGGTACTCGTAGATCGCGAGGAGCCGGCAGAAGACGTAGCCGGGCTGGCCGTCCAGGAAGCCGCCCTTCCAGACATAGCTGTAGAGGAACCGCAGTGCCGATCGGAACGGCAGCTTGCGGCTGAAGTTCTTCAGGCGGCGACGCTTGCTCAGTTCCGAGCCGATCGCGGCGTTGTCGGCATCGGCGCGGCGGAACTGCACGGCCGCTTCCCAGTTGGAGTAGCGGTTGTGCTTCTCCATGAACGTGTGAATCGTCGGGAAGGCGAAGTGCAGCATGTCGTTGTCGAGGTAGCCGACCTGGCCCTTCGGGACGACGTGCTCGTGGACCTCGTTGTCGCCGGAGCCGGTGTTGCCGACGCCGGTGAGCTGCTCGTACTCGCCTCGGCCGCGCTTGATGAGGCGCAGGTTCCACGACGGGTAGTAGCCGCAGTGCTTGATCCAGCGGCCCATGAAGATGAACCGGCGGTTGACGTAGAAGCCTGCATGGTCGGGCTGCCGCTCGATCGACTGCGCGATCTCGCTGGCGAGATCGGGCATGATCCACTCGTCGGCGTCGACGATCAGCACCCAGTCGTTCCTGAAGTCGACGTGGCGCAGCGCCCAGTTCTTCTTCTTCGGCCACTGCCCGTTCCACTCGAACTGCACGACGCGTGCGCCATACGCATGCGCGATCTCGACGGTGCGATCGGTCGAGCCCGAGTCGACCACGACGACCTCGTCCGCCCAGGCGAGGTGGTCGAGGCAGCGCGGCATGTTCGACTCTTCGTTCAGCGTCGGGATCATCACCGACACTTTGATCTTGCCTGTACGCGGCGGGAGCGGAGAGCCGTCGCCCGGCAGCAGTTCGATGCCGCGCGAGGGTTGGACCGCAAGCGGATCCGCATTCAACGAGATCGGCGGCGCGTTGACGACCGACGGGACCTTCGGGCTGCGAACTTCGATGTCCGACGGGACGGGCTGGACGAGCGAACGCCCGAGCCCGTTGGTGGTGGCGGGGGCGCCGTCCGTGACCGACGGTGCGCCCACGGAACGGCTTGCGCTCGCGGCCCGCATCGCGTCCGCTTTCGCGCGCAGGCCGGTCTCCTGCTCACGCGTGATCTGGCCCTCGGGGTCGCTCAGCGCGCCCTTCACGGTCGGCTCGAACAGCCCGAGCTTGCGCAGCCGCTTCAGCTCCTGGTACTTGGTCTGGATCAGGAACTCGTACGTGCTGATGAAATTGCACAGCTTCCAGCCCGCCCAGCCGTCCATGAAGCCGAGGCGGAAGACGTACATGTACAGGAACCGCATCACCCACGAGACGGGCACCTTCGGCACGACGCGGCTCTTCAGGAACCGGCGCCGCGCAATGCGGTCCTTGATGAACCCGCCCAACCCGGGCCAGTCCTGCGGATGTTCGAAGATCTCGCGCGCCTCAAGCGTGCTGTAGCGGTTGTGCTTCGCGAAGAAGTGCTCAAGGCCACGACGGTCTTCATGGATGAGCAGGTGCTTGAGGTACTCGGTCGGGCCGTCCACGATCATGTGTTCGTGGACGAGGCGTTCTTCGTACCGCGCCTTGCCGGTCTTGAAGAAGCGGAGGTTCCAGCTGGGGAAGTAGCCGCAATGGAAGATCTTCTTGCCGAGGAAGACGAAGACGCGGTTGAGGTAGAAGCCGGCCTGCGGGACGTCGTCAGGGTTCCTTTGCGCGATGGCGAGCATCTCGTCGCGCAGCTCCGGACTGACGGCCTCGTCGGCATCGAGGATCAGGATCCACGGGCTCTGGAACGGGATGTTCTTCAGCGCCCAATTCTTCTGCTGGGCGTATCCCTCCCACGGGTGCGTGACGACCGACGCGCCGTATTCCTCGGCGATCTTCACCGTGCGGTCGGTCGAGCCGGAGTCGACGACGAAGATGCGGTGTGCCCATCCCTTCACGCTCTCCAGCGTGTGGGCGAGGTTGAGTTCCTCGTTGAAGGTTTGGATGAGGACGTCGATCAAGCGGTTACCGGGCCTTTAACTCCAATGCCCCCCGGTCTCACTCGCGCAGCACGAATCTATCGAATCATCGGCCCGGCGGGCAGACCGGGTGAGCAGCACAATATACACCCGCCCGGATTGCCGACATAACGCGGGAGAACGCTTATCTTGTCTGATGCCGTGTCCAAACCGTCCGCTAACAATCGAACGGCCCTGCATCTCACCCTCGCCAGCGATGCCGGCGGGCTGAGCCGGTACGTCATCGACCTGGCGTTAGCCATGCGGGAGCACGGCTGGCACAGCATCGTTGCGGGCGACGTGGGCGTCTGGCAGGACCGATTCGACGACGCCGGCATCGAATACATCCAGGTGCCGCTCAAGGGGGGCGTCCGCGGATTTCTGAAGAGTGCAAAACTCGTCCGAGAACGCCTCGGATCGAGGCCCGTCCATCTCTTGCACGCGCATTACCGCCGAGCGGTGCAGCTGGGCCGGTGGATTCAACGGCCGCTCGGAAAGCTGCTGCCGCGCGATGAGCGGCTTCAACTGCTCTACACGCTCCACCTCTCGCACATAGACGTCTCCGGCATCCGCCGGCTCTTCTCCGACTTCGGCGACCACACCCACTGCGCCAGCGTCGACGCCCGAGAGTGGCTCGTCGCCGACGCCCGCGTGCCAGAGGAGCAGATCACGCTCATCCCGCACGGCGTCGACGTGGAGAAGTTCCCCGTCACCACGCCCGACGAGCGGGCGGAAGCCCGGCGATCGTTCGGGCTGAGCGAGTCGGACGTCGTCTTCTGCTTCGCCGGCAGGCTCGATCATCCGAAGAATGAGGACTGGCTGCTCGACGTCGACGAGGCGTGTCGACAGGCGGGCGTACGGAACCTGAAGATCCTGCTCGCTGGAGAGGGGCCGCACGAGGGCGAACTCAAGCGGCGGATCGAAGCAGAGGGCCGAACGGGCCGGGTGTTCGTGCTCGGCCATCGCGAGGTGCTGCCGGTCTACCAGGCGAGCGATCTGCTGTGCCTGCCGAGCGAGCGAGAGGGATTCAGTCTCGTCTGTGCCGAGGCGATGAGCACAGGCGTCCCGATCTTGCGGACGCGGACGAGCGGTACGTTCGAGTTGGTCGTCGAGAATCGGACCGGCCGAAGCGTGCCGATCGATCGCAATGCGTTTGTGGCCGCGGGCTTGATGCTGGCGCAGGACCGAGAGTTGCTCCGTCGAATGGGCGAGCAGGCGGCCCGGCACGTCAGACAGCACTTCACGTTCGACCGGCAAGTCGCGCGGACGGCGGAGCTCTATGCGGCACTCTCGCGGGCATCGGGCGAGCGGTGATCGATGCGGACGTCGGACGTGAAGGCGCGGGTGATCCTCCGTTGGACGCTGACGGGTTGCGGGGCTTCGTCGATCACGCGACGATCGTCATCGGAATCGTCGACGACGCGGAAGTAGGGCATCTCAGCGGGCCGACGCGCTGCGTTGCGCAGCGGCAGGGCATCGGGGGAGACGGTGTGGGTCCGACCTGAGGTTGGCGTGGCCATGTAGTACGTCCTTTCAGCAAACCGATTCCCGATCCGCCCTGATCCCCAATGACGAGTCGTCCGTAGTACGTTTCGTGCCACGGCGTTCAACCCCGGGTGGCCCCGATGGGCGCGTAGGGCCTGTTTCCGGCTCCCCAACATCTTGAGTTTCAGGTCCCAGATGCGAAGATTCGGCACAAGGGGTAGTCGTCCGATAGTTTTTGATTAATTCTGCTTTTCTGCGCGCCCCGGAGGGCTCAGCCATGAAAAACGTGATCCGAACCGGCGTCCTGGTGCTCACTCTCTCAGCAGGTTCGATGATGCTTGGCTGCAGCTACGGCAAGGACTCCCCGAGCCAGGCGAACGGCTACCGCGGCGACGCGCGGGCGGACGTCCTCACTCCGAGCGAGCCCGTCGAAACCCTACCGCCCGTGAAGCCTGCGCCTGCACCAGAGCCGATCGTGACCCCCGCGCCTCAAGTCGCCCCGGCACCCGTCGCGCCCGCTCCCTCAGCGGCACCCGTCACTTACACCGTCAAGCAGGGCGACAACCTCTGGCAGATCGCGAAGGCTCATTACGGCGACGGACAGAAGTGGAAGCAGATCGTCGACGCCAACCCCGGGCTCAACCCTGACAAACTCCCCGTGGGAAAGAAGATCGTGCTTCCGTAAAGCTCGACGAACATCTACAAACCCCTGTGGATTGCGCGTATCCGAACGCGCTGCGCCCCTCGCGTGAGCGCAAGAAGCGATTATCGGGGCACTTATTGCGCGAGGCGGCATTCGCTTACGCGTCAAGTTTTTCGGTTTATCCGTCGATCCTACGCATAGACGGTCCGCGTTGGACCTGTCTGGCGTTCATGCTGTTGGCTTGAAGTTCGCTTGGAGCTGAGGGAAACATGTTCTCCGTGGGTCACGTAGTGCATCTGTGGAATCCGGCGACGTCGCGTCAGCGCGTGCTGGTGAGCGGGAAGGTCGAGCAAATCCTGGACGGCGGTGCCGTCGTGGTTGCGCGGTTTGAAGAGCCGATCGGTGCTGCCGCAGGCGCGAACGTGCAGGTGTATGCCGAGATGCGCGGGAAGTTCTACCAGCAGGGGGCGACCGTCCGCGCCGTTCCGGCGACGGACGCCGAAGGGAAGCCGATCGCCGCTGAGACGCCCGTCGTCGAACTGCAGCGCGTGGGCGAGCCCGTGTCGGCCGAGAGCCGTGGCAGCTATCGCGTGGCGACGACGATCTCCAACATCTTCTGCACGCTGACGAACGACGCGAAGACGAAGCGCAACCCGCTGCAGGTGGTCGACGTGAGCCCCGAAGGGTTTGCCATCCTCATGCCGGCCGCCCCGAGCGTGGGGACGATGCTCGCCGTCCGCTGGGAGTTCGCCGGCATCGTCGTCGAGGGGCCTGCCCGCGTGCAGACGATCAAGCAGACCCGCGGCGGATCGTTCCGGGTCGGACTGCTCCTGCCCGACAGGGCATCGCCCGCTCGCAAGGCGATCGAGAAGGCGAGCGTTGCCCTGCAGCGCGACCAACTGCGCCGCGCCAGCCGCGCGGCGTGACCAGGCCGCGCGAAGTTGCGCCTAAAACTGCCCTGTCGATAGCAGCACCAGTGTGCACGCCTCGATCGCTTCGATGCGCGACGCCTCCGCACGTGCCGCGAGCGCCGGATTCTCCGCGCCTGGATTAAAGATGATCCGACGCGGATTGAGCGACAGCAGGTAGTCCGCCATCGCCTGCTGATGCTCGGCCCGCAGGTAGAGCGTGACCGTGTCGATGCCGTCGAGTGCGGGCTGACCCGTCTGCACGCGAACGCCGTCCGTCTCGCCCGGCGTCATGCCGAGCGCGACGACCTCGTGCCCGTTCGCCAGCAACATGCGGACGGCCCGGTTGGCGTACCGGTCCGCATTAAGGGAGACGCCGACGACGAGGGTTCGCATGAGGCAATCTTAGGCATCTTTTTCAACTACATCGGCGTTGGATCGGCTACAGTAACGCTAGCAGGGGGACGCTATGCACTCGCAGTGGCTCGTCGATCTGGTCAACAACTGGATGCTCGATACTTCGGATCAGAAGGTCGAGCGTCGCGGCGCGATGACCATTGCGCGATATTCGTGGCGTGTCAGCTTTGCGATGGGAATCTGTAGCTTGTTGTGGCTCGGCGTGGTGATCGCTGCAGCGCTGATGCTGCCCGGCCTCAAATTGAAGGTTGTTTTTTGTGGCTTATTCGTGGCGTTTCTACTTCCCACTGCCTGGTGGTGGCTTGAAGCGCGGGCGTGGTACGCTGAGTTTGACGACAAGGGGGTCATGATTCGACGGCCATTTCGCAGCACGATAAAGCTTCGCTGGGTCGACGTGAGATCAGTTGAATACAATTCGCTGGCGAAGTGGTACGTGGTCCGTTCGCGGCTGTCACCAAAGCTTCGCGTCCACGACGCCGTGGTTGGCGGCGACCTGCTCGTAAAGATGGCGCGGTCGCACTTGGTTCGCGGCGCACAGACCCACAAATCGGCAATCGCAAATCGGAAATGACGCCATGGTCCTCAAAATCGAAAACGACCACCAACGCTTCCGAAAGATCGTCAAGGGACGCATCCGCGACGACCTGCGGAAGTTCCTCAGCCGTGGCGAGCTGATCGGGAAGGAGGGGAAGCACCTCATCAGCATTCCCGTCCGCTCGATCGACCTGCCGCACTTTCGGTACGGCGACAACTCCGGCGGCGTCGGGGCGGGTGACGGCGACGAGGGTGATGCCGTCGGCAAGCCTGGCAGCGGGAAGGGGCAGGGCGGCACGCAGTCGGGGCAGCACCTGATGGAGGTCGACCTCACGCTCGACGAACTCGCGGAGATCCTCGGCGAGGAACTGAAGCTGCCGCGCATCGAGCCGAAGGGGAAGCACACGATCACCACGGTGAAGGACCGCTACTCGTCGCTGCGCCGCGTCGGGCCGGAGAGCTTGCGGCACTTCAAGCGGTCGTATCGCGAGGCGCTCAAGCGCCAGATCATGCTCGGCAAGTACGACCCGAAGCGCCCGATCGTCGTGCCGGAAAAGCGCGACATCCGGTACCGCAGCTGGAAGGAAGTGAAGAGCCCGCAGTCCAACGCGCTCATCGTCCTCATGATGGACGTCTCGGGATCGATGGGCGAGGAGCAGAAGGAACTCGTGCGCCTCGAAAGCTTCTGGATCGACACGTGGCTGCGGAAGAATTACGAGGGCGTCGAGACCCGCTACATCGTCCACGACGTCAACGCGAAAGAGGTCGACAAGCACACCTTCTACCACCTCCGCGAAGACGGCGGCACGAAGATCAGCAGCGCGTATCGCACCTGCAAGGCGCTCATCGATCAGCACTACGACCCCAGCGAGTGGAATATTTACCTCTTCCACTTCAGCGACGGCGACAACAGTTCCGAAGCGGACTCACGCGACTGCGTGAAGCTGTTGCGCGAGCAGATGCTGCCGATCTGCAACCAGTTCGGCTACTGCCAGGTCGCCAGCGCGTACGGCTCGGGCAACTTCATCAACGTGCTGCACGAACACCTGCGGAAGGAAGAGAAGGTGGTGACGAGCCGGGTGAATTCGAAGGATGACATTCTGGATTCGATCAAGGCGTTTTTTGGGAGGGGAAGATGAGTCATCCGACCAACGAGCAAGGCAACTACGCGTCGAAGCAAGCTTCATCTCTCCTGTATCAGAGCGCCCGTGATGCGAAGGCTCAGCGAGCAAATGAACCTTGGCCCACGTGGGCGTTAATCCTTGTGACCGTCGTGTGCGTTCTGGTGATGGTGGGCGGCTACTACGCAGTCTGGATTCTGGCGGCGTCATCGGCATTGAGCGGCGTCAACCCGGGATGAATCTTGTTCAGCCAATCGAGAATCGCGATACACTGACGACATGGCACCGAGCGACATCGAAATCTTCCTCGACTCCAACCCGGTGGGGCCGTATCGGATCACGCTTTCCAGCGGCGATCAGATCGTCATCGACGGGCGGAACAACATCCTTCTCGCGGGCGGCGTGCTCGCGATGGCGGTGACGGACGATCCGAATCTGCGGAGCGAGAAGCGTCTACAGATGGTGTCCGTGCCGAACATCGTGCTGTTCGAGCAAATCAAGCGGCGTCCGCCATTCGGTGGGCGACGTCGACGATAGCACTCGACTCAATCACTTCATCCGAGGAGCGAAACAACCCCCGAGCGCTCTCGCGGAGCACTCGGGGGCTTCACTTCGCCGGATGAACTGCTTCAGCATCCGGCTTTAGTTGTCGGTCGCGATTGGCTCGCGACTCATCGATCGTCGCCCGCGCCGGCGGTGCCGGTGCCGCTGTTGCCGGGGGTGTTGCCGCCCGGGGTGCTGCGGGGTTGGTTGCCGGTGCCGGCTGTGGCCTGCGTATTGTCGCCGATGTTCTTCGCCTGCGCGACCTGCATGATCATCTGGCCGTGCTGTTCCAGCTTCGGCGTGGCCTGCGTGATCCACTGTTTCAGCTGGTCGTTCTTCGCCATCTTCGCGTGATCGCGATAGGTGCTGATCGCCGCGAGGTGGCCGGCCTTCTGCGAGGAGACGTAAGCCTTCTCCAGCTCTTCCGGAGGCAGCGTCGATAAGACCTGCAGCTTCGCCTGCTTGGCTGCGGGCAGGCCTTGCGGTAGCTGGAGGTCAACGGTCTGCGCGAATTGCTGCAACTGCTGGGCGCTCTGCTCGTGGTCCTTGCCGACCATGCGGGCGAGTTCCTTCACCTGCTGGTCCTGTCCGCGCTGCTCGACGAGCCTCGAGAACGCGATCTCCCACTGGTCCATTGCTGCCGCTTCGACGACGAACAGCTTGTCGCCCGCCATGGTCGGGTCCTGGGCGATCTTGCGATACAGCTCGATCATCTGCGTCTGCTCGGCCTGTGCGTTCTGCTGGCCCTGCATGCCGCGCTGATCGCCCTGCATGCCGCCCGCGCCTTGAGCGGGCTGTTGCGTCGGCGTGTTGCTTCCGGTGCCCGACGACGGCTCAGAGCGGTTGTCTGCGGTCGCGATGCCCGCGACGGAAAGGGCCAGGATCGAGGCGACGGCGTACTTGCGGTAGTTCTTCATGGCGGTGTTCCTCAGCAATACGTGCTGGACGTTGACCTCGCGTGACGAAGGAAGACCGCGCGGGCCATCAACCTTGACGGCCGCGTATAGACGAATTCGCGGGTGCCTTCGAGCGAGGGAGCCGCAGTGTCGCGGAATGAGCGAGGCGCCGCAGTCGGATTGTGCCGCTTCATTCGCGTGGTGAGTTCACCGATCGCGCTGCGGGATGCGCGGAGGGGAACGCGCTGACGGGGCGAGGGCTTTTGGTCCGTCGACGCTGCGCGAGGAGATCTGAGCCAGCCGGTTGTGGACTGAAGTCTTTCGGTCCGTCGGATCGCTCACTCGTCTCGTTCGCCTCGCAGCTTCGCGGTACGCGGTGTGCCGTCGACGGCCGGCAGCTCTTTCGGCCGCCACCACGACACGTCTCGCACCTGTGCAAGGCGCGTGAACGTATGCACGTCCCTGCCTGACCCGTCACTCGATGAGCTGAGATACTCCGGCCGATCGGTGCGATAGCTCCAATCGCACTCACCTTGGCCGCCCTTGAAGGCGACGAGCGGGCGATCGACTCCGAGCGGCTTCGCGTTGCGGATGAGACAGTAACGGATGCGATCGGCATCGCCCCCGCTGGGATCGCTTGGCAGGGCGTCGGGAAATGCCTTCAGAAGCTCGACTGCTCTGTCGGGCCAACGCTTGTTGTCGTGTTCAAATCGCCAGACCGCGATCGCCGCCCGCGTCGTGCGCTGGAGAGCCCGGATGTGATTCGCCACGATTGCGATGGGTGTCTCGTCGGGCGAGCACGGCTTGTCCGTGACGGAGACGTGCGAGGCCGCTCGGTCGATCGCGGACTCATCGCCCAGGACGTCGTATAGTCGCGCCCAGTCGGCGGCGACGATCGCGCGCGGATCGACGGGACCCGTCTCGTTTGCGGCGATGCGGTCGCTCGTGCGTGTGACGAGGTCGTGGATTCGCACCAGCGCCTGTTCGCGAAAGGCGAGCGAGAGCCGGCTCGGCGATCGACATCCGCCGCCTGTTGACTCGAAGCTTAGCGCCAGATCGCCGAAGAAGAGCAGGTCGTCGATCAGGCCGAGCGCTTGCCGCTCCTCGCCGACCGAGAACGCGTAGAGGGAGGCGTCGAAGCAGTTGTACGCGATGACAAACTGAGTCTGCGCATCGACGGCCGCGCCGGCTGGCTGAGTCGTGGGGAGCGACCTGGCGTACGGCCGCAACGCGTGCAGCAACTCGCGGCCCCTAGCGTTGCGCTCCCACGACGTCCGCGCCAGGTCGCGCCAATCGGGGCTCTCAGCGACGGGGTCGATCTCGAACTCGTAGTCGCCCCGGCTCGGCGTGGTAGCCGGAAAGGCATCGGCGATCCGCTTGATGCGCTCGCTCAGATTCAAATCGCTGACTGGCGCAGTCGCCGGTGCCGGTGCCGGTGCGGCTGTTTCCGCTAACGCTGTGCAGCGGGGTCCCGGGAGCAGGAGAGTCGAAACGACGATCGCCCGGATGACGTGAGCGTTTCCCAAGAAGGTGGTCATGCCGAAATTTTATTGATGCGAATGAAGTGAATGCAATGCAAATTTGTCGTCCACGCGATCGCTTTCCCAGCGGAGTTGGGGCAGCCGGTGAGGTCAGGTGTGCGGGCGTGTGTCGGAGTCTACCGGGCCTTCGCGTGAGTCGTCCGTCGCCTTCTTCGCCCGTCCACTCTCCTGCAACGCCTTCCGCAGCAGGAACTCGATCTGCCCGTTCAACGAGCGCAGATCGGCGTCGGCCCAGCGCTGCAGGTGCTCCAGCAGCTTTGGGTCGACGCGAAGAAGGAAGGGTTTCCTTGGCATGGCAAAGGCAAGTGGCAAGAGGCAAGTGCCAAGAGGGAAAGACGGGCTTGTGTGCCACTCTTCCCTCTTGCCACCTGCCTCTTGCCTGCGTCCATCACTGATAGATCGTCCCCGCGTTCACCACCGGCGTGGCTTCGTGGTCGCCGCACAACACGACGAGGAGGTTGCTCACCATCGCCGCTTTGCGGTCGTTGTCGAGGTCGACGACCTGCTTCTGGTTGAGTTGCTGCAGCGCCATCTCGACCATGCCAACTGCGCCTTCGACGATCTTCGTGCGGGCGGCGATGATCGCGCTCGCCTGTTGGCGGCGCAGCATCGCGCCGGCGATCTCCGGGGCGTACGCGAGGTGGCTGATGCGCGCCTCGACGACTTCGACGCCCGCCTTCGCGAGGCGGTCTTTCACTTCGCTCTTCAGCTTGTCGGCGATCTCGTTCGTGCTGCCGCGCAGGCTCAGGTCCTGGCCCTCGTGGTGGTCGTAGGGGTACTGCGTGGCGAGGTTGCGTAGCGCCGACTCGGATTGGACGTGGACGTAGTTCTCGTAGTCGTCCACCTCGAAGACGGCTTCCGCGGTGTCTACGACCTTCCAGACGACGATCGCCGCGATCTCGATCGGGCTGCCGTCCTTTTCGTTCACCTTCAGCTTCGCGCTCTCGAAGTTGCGGACACGGACGCTGACGCGCTTCTTGGTGAAGAACGGGTTGGCGAACCGCAGGCCCGTCTCGCGGGCGGTGCCGACGTACTCGCCGAAGAGCTGCAGCACGCGCGCCTCGCCCGGCGCGACGCTGAACAGCCCGGCCATGAACAGCATCGAGCCGAGCAGTACGAGAGCTCCGAGGACGCCAATGACGGGCGAATCCGCCCGCCCCGCAACCACGAAGCAGATCACCGCCGCCACAACGCCGGCGACCGTACAGAGCAGCACCGGCAGGCCGGGCATCGTCTTGCGTTCGAATTCCTTCACCATGTCTCAAGCCTCCTTCAGGGGTTGATGTCATAGTGATATCATTTTGATTTCTCGCAAGCAAGCGAAATCTCATTGGCATGTAAGTCTTGCATTAGACGATGCTTGCAACCCGTAGTGTCCGCCTTCCGACGCGTAGCCGCGAGCTTGCTCGCGTTTCGGAGCCCACCGCGAGCAAGCTCGCGGCTACCCTGCGCGTTTCGAGCGGTCTATCATCGCACTCACCCATGGACGTCGACCCCATCCTCTCTTCCGCATCCAAAAAGCTCGATTACGACGTCATCGAACCCGTCGGCAAGCGCGTCGTCGTGCGGAAGGACGAGAACCGCAAGCAGACCCGGTCCGGCATCGCGCTGCCCGATAGTCACGAGATCCCGGTCATCACCGGCCGCGTGATCGCGATCAGCAAGCAGCTGGAGAACGACGAGGACTACACCCTTCGTCAGTACGACCGCGTCCTGTTCGACCCGCGCGAGGCGATCCCCGTCGAACTCGAGCACGACAACCGCATGTTCGTCGTCCACGTCGACCGCGTGCTGGCCATCTTCCGCAAGAACGCACCCGTGAAGAACGCACCCTCGAAGAAAGACGAGAAGTGAACCCGATGAGCGATGTCACCGCGAAGAAAATCGTTGGCCTGGTGGGGCACTGCGTGCCGGACAGTTCGCACCTGACGATGATCGTGACGCGGGCGCAGCCCGGCGCGGTCGTGAAGCGCGTCACCGATGAGGCGAGCACGCAGGCGCTGCTCGCAGCGGGCGTCGACCTGCTGCTTGTGAACCGCGCCATGGAGCCGGGCTACGCCGACTCGCTCGGCACCGACTACATCCGTCGCCTCCGCGCGAGCCATCCGAACGTGAAGCTGATGCTCATCAGCAACTACCCCGAATCGCAGGCGGAAGCGGTGAAGGACGGCGCCCTGCCCGGCTTCGGCAAGGCAGAGCTGACCAAGCCCGAAACGCTGGAGAAGCTGAAGCTGGCGCTGAAGTGAGCCGGCCCGAGCGATCGACGTCGCGCGCGGTGACTTGCATCACCCCGGCAGCAGGCCGATCGCGAAGTACTGGTTGCCGGTCAGGTACATCACCACGCACACGATGAGCCACAGCGCGATCGCGGCGCACTCGCCGACGATGAGTCCGATCGCGACGGGGGTCATGCGTCGCATCATCGGCGCGCCGCCGAACCTCACCACGATCGTCTTCACGAGCCAGCCGATGAAGACGCTGAACCAAATCATCCGCATTGGGTAGCTGTACACGAGCAGGTACCCGACCGGGTGGAACGGCCACCACGAGAATTGGAGCCTCAGAAACCCGAGCACGCCTGCGAGCCCCGCTCCGCCCAACAGGTGGCCCCACCAGGAGTGGCTCTCGGTGGGCACGCTCGTGGTGTACGCGATGTACGCGTTGAGCATGTTGGCCGACGAGTCGGCGATGCCGTACTTGTTGATCGGTCCCGAGCTGGCCGCGCCGAGCGTTGCGCCGACGTTGTATTCCAGCACCAGCGTGCTCGCGCCCGACGCGATGTACCCGACCGCCATCGCGAGCGCCAGCACCAATATGAACGACACGCGCGACCGGCGATCGCCGCGATCGATCGATTCGTCGGCGAGGCGAAAGGCCTGGTTCTGGAATGTGAGCGGGTTCTCGCGTGCGTCGTGGATCAGGTTCTGGTTGAGCCAGATGTTCGTGAACGCGCTCGAGTTGTCGACCCGGACGGGGTCTGCCTTCGCCCAGAGGAGCGGGTACTGCATGAACCGCGTCGAGAGCCCGCGCAGCTGCGCGAAGACGAGCCCGGTTTCGGCCACCACGCGCGTCAGCAGCAGGTAGCACAGCAACATGAACCCGACGATGTAGATCGCCATCGTCACGCTCGCGCCCGCGGCGGCGATCCACACCACCATGCCGACAAGGCAGACGACGAGCCCCCAGCCCGCCGGGCCGTAGCTGATGAATTCGGGTTTCGGGTCGGCCTCTCGTTTCGCGCCGAACATGCGCCGAACGATCATCGCCCAGTGCGCCCGGCCCACCCAGGCGATCGTCGCCGCGAACGCGATCATCGCGCCGAGGTTCTGATCCTGCTCGGCCTCGCTGCTCATGCTGATGTTCGCGCCGCGTCCGACCACGAGGATCACGTCGAGCACGACGATCGACGCCCACAGGCTGAACGACACCTTGCTCTGGAGGAAGAAGCAGATGCCGATGATGGTGAAGTAGATCGCCTGCTTCTTCACGTACCAGCTGATGTCGCTGAGCGGGCGCTCGCTGAACATCTGGTTGAAGTCGAACTCGAGCCGCAGGTTGGGCACGTTTTGCGGGAAGTAGGCGTGGAGCCCGACGAACCCGTGCATCAGGAAGACCGCGCCAGCTGCAATCCAGAAGCCCGGCGAGCGGAACGTTGCGTTCAGCGCTCGGCCCGGCTCGGGCGGGGCGAGCAGCGCGACGTACACGCCCGCCAGCGGAAACGCGAGACGCTCATTCCGGGCCCACTGATGATGGACGAGGACCGAGAGGCACAGACAAGCGCCCCACAGCGCCGCGGCCAGCGCGCCCCAGGCAACCGCCGGCCTGAGCCACGCCCGCCACGGCACGGCGGCGAGGCCCGACTGCTCGGTGTTGCGGCCCCAGTAGTTCCGCGCGATGTCCTCCGCGCCGCGGTCGGCCGGGTCGGTCGTATTGAAGCTCGGTAGCACCCAGTCGCGGACGCCCGCGGTGCGCATCGCTTCCGCAAATCGGCCGTCGTCTGCGGACTGCGAATGAATGCCGATCAGCGTGGCCGGCACGTAGCGCATGAAGCCACTCGTCGGAATCGCGCATGCGGCGAGCATCATCGAGATCGCGACGGCCAGTTCGCCCGCGCGCAGCGCGAACCGCGGCGCGAGCTTGTGCAGCGGCGCGTTCACCGCGAGCACGAGCAGCAGGATCGCCAGCACGACGGCGATCGGCAGGAAATTTCCGATGAGGTAAGTGTTCGCCAGCGCGAAGTCGTTGAACGGTGCGAGCACGCACGTGGCGATCACGCCGACGAGGCCCAGCAGCACGGCGCGAATGGTCACCGACCGGCCCGCGCGAACGTCCGCCGGCACCTCGGGCACGCCGGCCGCCTCCGATTTCACGCCGTCCGCTTGCTTGAACATCCGGCTGCGCTCCTCGTGCCCTCGCGTGCGCGCCCGAATGCCGGCGCGGCCGCGCGAAGCCCATGCAGACGACGCGAACAACAGCGGGCGCGTCGCAGACCCTCTCGTAACTCGATCCGCCAAGTCGTGGACCGGCATCGCTTTGTCGGGGAAGTATCCCGATGCGTCAACCCGATTCCCGAACTGCGGCATCTAGGCGGCGAGACTCCATGAGGCATCCATCTCACGTCGGCTTCGCGATCGGCTGCGGCAATCCGAACGTGCTTCCGCTTTACATTGATCCAAATTGCCGTAAAACACCCGATAACTCTGGCCCGAGGCGGATGCCCCGGGATCGCAGGCTTTCGACGCGAACCGAATCGCGCGTCGTGCGTCTGAGCCAAGCACATGGAGGTGCCCGTCATGCCCGCCCACGCCGTCACGTCGTTCGACGCCACTCGCCGCTCGTCCCTCACTTCACGAATTCTGGTCCGCCGCGCGGGACTACTCGCCACCGTTGTGGCGATCTCTGCCGGTTCGCTTGTGAGCCGCGCGATCGCCGCGCCCGACGCGACCGCTGGAGCCACCGCCGCCGACCCCGCATCGATCGAGACGGGCTCGACCGCCTACGCGGGCGTCGTCAACACCGACGGCACGCTCCTCCGCTCCGGCCCGAGCGAGAACGACTACGCCACCAAGCGCCTCACGAAGGGCGACCAGCTCACCGTCGTCGGCATGCGGTTCGAGTGGCTCAAGGTGACCCCGCCGCCCGGCAGCTTCTGCCTCGTGCCGCAGGCGCTCATCACCAAGCGCGGCGACGGCACCGTCGGCCGCGTCACGCTGAACGCCGCCACCGTGCGCGTCGGCTCTGAGTTGACGCCGAGCAAGCACAAGGTGCCGATGCGGCTCGAGGTCGGCACCGACGTGAAGATCGTCGGCGAGGTCGACGAGTTCTACAAAATCGAACCGCCGGAAGGCATCTTCCTGTACGTCGACAAGCGATTCGTCGACCCGATCCTGAACGCGCCCGCCAGGAACGCGACGCCCGCCCCGACCGGTCCAACCGCTGTCGTGCCGACGACGCCGGACAACACGAGCACTGCCGGCACCACCGGCACGACGACGGTCGAGCCGCCCGCGCCCGGCCCGGTCGCGAGCACGCCGCAGCAGCAATCCAACGGCAACGGCAGCTTCACCGTCAGCAGCGATCCGAACGCCGGCCCGGCCAGCTTCACGCCGCCCGCCGATGCGGGTTCCGCAACGCCCGGCACGCCCGCTCCCGGCGGCCCGATCGTCACCACGACCAGCGAGCCCGCCACCTCGGCCTCGCCGGCCGGCGCGCCGACCAGCGTGCAGGTCGAGCCGACCCGCACCGAGCCCCGCACGCCCTCCACGAAGCCCGCCGTCGCCGCCAAGTCCAACGCGCTCTCGCCGCGGCAGGTCGTCGATTCGTTCGTCTCGCTCGAGAAGCAGTACGACGAGGCCGGCAAGCAGCAGATCACCGATCAGCCCATCGACACGCTTCTGGCCGGCTACAGCGAGCTGCTGACCGAGCCGAACCTGCAGCCCGCGTCGCGGCAGATCGTCGAGTTCCGCGTGCAGACGCTGCAGGTGCGGAAGGAGACGCGCGATCAGTACGTCGCCGCCCAGAAGGACCTCGCCGACGCCGAGGCGCGTCGCCGCGAACAGCTCGCGGAAGAGCAGGAGCTCCAGCAGCGCGTGCAGGAGACCGCGATCACGCGGTACCAGGGTCTCGGCAAGCTCACCGTCAGCAGCCTGCAGGTGGGCGGCGCGAGCCTGTATCGCCTGGTCGACCCGAACACGGGTCGCACGGTGGTGTACATCCGCACCGACGCCCCGCAGGTGGCCGAGCACATGAACCAGTTCGTCGGCATCAAGGGAAAGGTCGTGAAGAACGAGAAGATGCGGCTCACGTACATCGAGCCCGAATCGTTCGACAACGTCGACGTGAAGCTCGTCAGCACGAAGGTGTTCGCCGAGTACACCCCGCCGAGCCTGATCGGGACGGCGTCGACGGCTTCGCCGCAGTGACGATGCGTTGCCGCGAAGTGACGTTGGCCACAGAGGCACAGAGGACACAGAGAAGACCAACGCTGAAATGAGAAGAGAGGAGAAGGCGATCACGAGCCTTCTCCTCTCTTCGTTTTCAGGCCGATCTCCGGGGGGCAGCGGGAAGACCCGCACCATAGCGTGTAGCGCGATCGAAAAGAGAGACGCCGGTTGCGGCTTCGTAGTCCTCTCTGTGTCCTCTGTGCCTCTGTGGCCCACCCCTTCACTTCTTCGCTTCATCCAGCTTCGCCAGCCACTTCAGCGGCTGCTTTTCGACTTCTTCCACGCAGTCGGCGCAGCACAGGCGGACGAGGCGGACGCCGATGACCTTGTCGATCGCGTCGCCGCCGAGCTTCTCGCCGCTGATGAGGCACTTGTCGAGCGGGTAGGTCGGCTTCTGCTTCGCGATGACCGCTTCGTCGAGTTTCTTGAACGCCTTCGCGGGGTCCTTCTTCGCTTCTTCAACACAGCCCTTGCAGCAGAGCTTCACCAGGCGATTGTCGACGACCACCGTGACCGGCTCGCCCATGCCGCCGAGCTTTTCGCCGGAGATGGGGCAGACCTCGAGCGGGTAGTGGTCGGCCTGTTGTTTCACGACGGCGGCGTCGATCGCGGGCTGGTACTTCGCGGGGTCGGCCTTGAAGGCTACTGCGTTCTTCTCGTTCGCGAACCGCACCTCGCCGTTCGGGCCGCGGGCGACGATCGGCTTGGCGGGCAGCGTTTCGCCGCTCACGGGGTCGGTGGTGAGCGTGTAGGGGTCGCCCTTGAAGGCGGCCTCCTCCGCGAAGCCGGCCGATGACAGACACGCGATCGAGGCGATCGCAACCGACGCGAACAGACGGAACGACATGATTGGCTTCCTTTCGAACGGGAACGACAGAACGCCGAAGAGTATAGGCGATTCGCGGCCGATTACCGCGAGAGCCGCCTCGCGAACGGCGACGTCAGCTCCGGCAGATGGATGTCGTCCGGCACGGGCGATTCCCGCACCTGCTGCGTGAACGCATCGGACGGCCGATACGCCGTCGCCTCTCCTTCCACGCGCAGGATCACCTGCAGTCGCAGGTCGGCGATGAACTTCTCCGGCGGCACGAGCGTGTCGCGCTTCTTCGTATCGCGATCGAAGAAGACCACCACGCCCGTCGGCCTGCGGCAGAGCCGCTCGCGGGCGACCGTCTGGTGATACTGGTACCGCGACGTCGGCGTGCCGTCGCGCAGCTTCACGGCGGGAACGCGAATGGCCGTGTGGCCAGTGAGGAGCCAGATTGCGGTGGGGTTGTTCGTGTAAACGATCTGATCGATCGGCAGCGTGCGAAGGAACTCGATCATCTTCGACTCGCGCCAGAAGCGGGAGGTGAAGCCGAGCGCCTTGTCGTCGACGTAGCCCAGCCACGTCCACGTGGCGATTGCCTGCAGCACGATGACGACCGCCGCCGCGACGACCGTCGCACCGGCCAACGCGCGTCGCGGCCGCTCGCAGTGCCTCAGCCAAAGCGCCACGCTGCCGACCACGCCCGCAATCAGCGAGAAGTGCATCGGCATCAGGATGCGCTCGTCCAGCCCGGTCGTCTCGTCGACGAATGTGGTGGTGAACAGCACGAACGCGAGATAGCCAGCCGCGTACAGCCAGGGCAGTAGCAGGGCGCGCTGCGCGGCGCGGTCCGTCGTGTCTGCCGATGTCTTGGTAGCTGGCGTTCGATCCCGCAACACGAGCGCGAAAGCCGCGAAGCCTAGCAGCACCGCGATCACGACAAGCCCCACGCCGATCGCAGGAAAGCTGCGCGATTGGTCGTACGGCAGCACGAACGACGAGATCGTCACCGCGCCCTCGCGCCAGCGATCCGCGTCCGGCGGGTGGAATCCAAATTCGCGATTCGCCAGGCGTCCCGTGGAGAGTTTGCCCCAGAGCATCCACGCTAGCGGGAAGAGCGCAGCGACCGCGAGGAACGCCAGCGCGCGACGCACGCGGGCCCAGCCGAACCGATCGCCCGAGCAGAGAATGAGTGCCACGAGCAGCGTCGGCGTCAGCGCCAGGTTCGCGTACCGCGTGGTCGAAGCGAGCCCCGCGAGGACCGCCAGCACGAGCACGGTTCGCATTCGCGAGAGGTCAGCGAATGCGAACACCAGCATCGCCGCCACCGCGATCGCGAGCGCCGGCGGATCGCTGTAGAGCATCACGTGGCTGGTGAGGAAGCCCATCGAGAGGAGCGCGATCGCCCCCGCGATGCCGGCCGCGACGAGGCTTCTACCGCTCGCGCGATACGTCAGCACGACCAAGCCCGCACAACTGAAACACGCGACGACGACGTTCAGCAGCCGGGCCGTCCCCATCACGCCCAGCGGCGTAAGCGTTCCCGCGGCGAGCGCGAGCGAATACCCCGGCGGGTAGTGGAAGTGCGCCTCGTAAATCCCGTCGCCCGTCGGACTGACGAACCCGTGCCCGGACGCCAGCGCCTCGGCCAGGCTCACATAGGCGGCCGAGTCGACCGACATGCCGACGCCGTTCCGCATCACGTACGCGACCAGCCCCGCGGCGAGGAGGCCGAACGCCAACGCGATGCCAGCGACGATCCAGTTTCGATTTCGACTGCCTGATTCCATCGGGGTGCGTCGCCGCCTGTGCAGAATGCATTGGTTGATCGTGCCGTGAAGCGGAATCGTAAACCGGCACTGTCCCCGACTCCACGCGCAGAGCCGCGACGAATGAGAGCGTGTCTTCAAAGCCCGGCATGCACATGCCGGGCCCGAATTGCACGGACGAAGTCAGCGAGCGATTGATCGCGCATGGGGCCCGGGGTATGCACCCCGGGCTTTGAAGAGACGCATCTTGGCAACGACGGTTGATTGCCTCCTTCTCGGCCGGTTCGTGCCGGATTATCCTCCGCCGCATGAACCTCGGCCTTCTCAAGCAGCTGTCGGAAATGCCTGGCGTCCCCGGTCGTGAAGAACGCGTGCGCGAGTTCCTCACGCCGCACTTCAAGAAACTGTTCGACACCGTCACAACCGACGCGATGGGCAACCTGATCGGCCGAAAGGCGCCGAAGAAGAAGGGCGCGCCGCGCGTGCTGATCGCCGCCCACATGGACGAGATCGGCTTCTACGTGAAGCACATCGACGACAAGGGCTACCTGAAGCTGAACAACGTCGGCGGGTTCGACACGCGGAACCTCTTCGCGCGCCGCGTCCGCGTGCAGCCGAGCAGCGGCGAGGAACTGGTCGGCCTGCTCAATCCGGGCGGTCGTCCCGTGCACATCGCGAAGGATGAGGACCGCAAGAAGATTCCCGAGATCGGCGAATTCTTCGTCGACCTCTGCATGGACCCCAAGCTCGTCAAGGAACGCGTCAAGATCGGTGACCCCGTCACGCTCATTCAACAGTTCGACGAGATCGGCGACTGCGTCACCGGCAAGTGCCTCGACAACCGCGTCGCGTGCTTCATCGCCGTCGAAGCGATGAAGAAGGTGAAGAACCTGAAGTACGACCTCGCCATCGCGGCGACGGTGCAGGAAGAGGTCGGCCTGCGCGGCGCGGGACCCGCGGCGTTCGCGACAGACCCCGAGATGGCGATCGGCCTGGATACGACGCTCTGCTGCGACACGCCCGGCATCCCCGAAGACGAGCGCGTCACGCAGCAGGGCAAGGGCGTCGCCATCAAGGTGATGGAGGGCAGCTCGATCTCCGATCGCGGCATGGTCGACTCGTTCGTCCGCGTCGCCCAGCAGAAGAAGATCCCGCACCAGCTCGCGTTGCTGCCGCGCGGCGGCACCGACAGCGGCGCGATGCAACGCGTCCGGGCCGGCGTGAAGACGCTCACGCTCGGAATCCCCACGCGCTACATCCACACCGTCACGGAGTGCATCCACAAGACGGATATTCAGAGTGCGATTGATCTGCTCGCGGCGTGGCTGGAGGCGTGATCGGTCTTTACCGCGAAGACGCGAAGGAGTCGCGAAGCGGCGAAGAAAGGCGTAGTGGCCGCAGATGAGACGCGGATGGAGCCGCGCAACGATTGAGCCCGCCGCGAGATCCGACTCAGAAGCGTAGGGAACAGATTCCATCGAAGTTGATCCGTGCATTCTCTTCATCTGCGTCTTATCCGCGTCTCATCAGCGGCAACAAACTCTGCTTCGCATCCTTCGCGACTCCTTCGCGCCTTCGCGGTAAGGAACCCAAGTGCCCGAGCTCCCCGACGTCCTCCTCTACCTCGACGCCTTACGGCGAACGGTGGTCGGGCACGCGGTGGAGCGGGTGCGCGTCGTCGGGCCGAGCGTGTTGCGGACGTTCGAGCCGCCGATCGAGGCGATCGACGGGCGAACGCTCGTCGGCGTGTCGCGGATCGGCAAGCGGATCGTCTTCGAGTTTGGCGACGAGCTGTTCGCGGTGGTGCACCTGATGATCGCCGGGCGATGGCGGTGGGCGGCGAAGGTGCGCGACAAGACGCCGGGCAAGATCGGGCAGGCAAGCATGCTCTTCGATCACGGCACACTGCACCTCGTCGAAGCGAGCCAGAAGAAGCGGGCCACGCTGCACGTGGTGCAGGGGCGCGACGCGCTGCGTCAGTTCAATCGCGGCGGGATCGATCCGACGAACTGCTCGCTCGACGTCTTCGCGTCGCGACTGCGAAGTGAGAATCACACGCTCAAGCGATCGCTGGCCGACCCGCGGCTGTTCGACGGGATCGGGAACGCGTTCAGCGACGAGATCCTCTTCTGGGCGAAGTGCTCGCCCGTGAAGCTGACGAGCCGGGTGAGCGATGACGAGGTCGCACGGCTGCACGAGCAGTGCGGGAAGCAATTGCGAGGCTTCACCGAACTGCTCCTCAACCGCTTCGCCAAGAAGTTCCCCGGCCCGGGCGATGTGACCGCGTTCCGCCCCGAGTTCGCCGTCCACGGCAAGTTCGGCCAGCCGTGCCCGGTGTGCGGCACGAGCGTGCAGCGGATCGTCCGGGCCGAGAACGAGACGAACTACTGCCCCCGCTGTCAGACGGAAGGCAAACTGCTGGCCGACCGGAGCCTTTCACGGCTGTTGAAAGATGACTGGCCGGCGACGGTGGAGGAGTGGGAGGGGCAGAGAAATGCCCAATGACCAAGCCCGAATGCCCAAGAAAGCTCGGGCCAGTCGTCGTCTTCCTTGGGCATTAGGGTTTGGGCATTGGGCATTCCCCCCCAACCGCGCGTTCGAGCATCCGCGCGCCTAGACTCGTTCCTCTCGGCATGAGCAAAGCAATCGTCATCGGCGCCGGCTTCGGCGGGATCGCAGCGGCCCTTCGTCTTCGCGCGAAGGGGTACGACGTCACGCTCATCGACAAACAGGACAAGCTCGGCGGACGCGGCTACCAGTACGTCCGCAACACCCCCCTCGGCACCTTCGTCCACGACGCCGGCCCGACCGTCGTCACCGCCAAGTTCCTCTTCGACGAACTGTTCGAACTCTTCGGGAAGAAGCGCGAAGACTACATCGAGTTCCGCGACATCTTCCCGTGGTACCGGATCGTGTTCGCAGGTGCAGGCAAGGGGCAAGAGGCAAGTGGCAAGAGTGAAGGCGATTCGTCGTCCTCTCTTGCCCCTTGCCCCTTGCCTCTTGCCTACCCCCACTTCGACTACGGCGGCACCATCGAGCAGATGGAAGCCCAGATCCGCACCTTCGGCGGCGACGAAGACGTCGACGGGTTTCGCCGGTACCTGAAGCATTCGAAGAAGATCTTCGACGTCGGCTTCACCGACCTCGGCGCGGTGCCGTTCCACAAGTTCGGCACGATGCTGAAGTGCGCCCCCGACCTGCTTCGCCTGCAGAACTACAAAACCGTCTGGGGCATGGCGAAGAAGTACATCAAGAACGACTCGCTCCGCCGCGTGTTCAGCTTTCAGCCGTTGCTGGTGGGCGGGAACCCATTCAACACGACGAGCATCTACTCGCTCATCTTCTACCTGGAGCGCGAGTGGGGCGTGCAGTTCGCGATGGGCGGGACGGGGGCGATCGTGCGCGGGCTGGAGAAGCTGATGCGGGAGGAGGGGGTCAACGTTCGGTTGGGGGAGGAAGTTGAACTAATTCAGTGCACCGGAAGATACGACGGCGTCCATGGTGAGGATGGCGTGCACGAGGTGCCGGGCTGCACAAGCGCGGTGCGCCTGAAGAGTGGCGAGACGATTCATCTGCGACCTCATGTGGAAGACCCAAAGATAGGCACTGTGTACTACAGGCCAGGCCACTCACATTTCGACGTTGGAGTCAGCAGTAGCGAAGTGGTTCCTGTCAGTGGTGGGCGTGGCTTCCCCTTCGCAGATGATAAACCGAATCCAGTCGTCGTCTGCAACGCCGACGCCCCGATGGTCTATTCCAAGCTGCTCGACAGGAAGTATCGCAAGGGCGTCGCCGCGCGGCGGATCGATTCGAAGGTCGCGCCGCAGAAGTACAGCATGGGCCTCTTCGTCATGTACTTCGGCACGAAGCGCACCTACCCCGACGTCGCGCACCACACCATCGTGCTGGGGAAGCAGTACAAGGAACTGATCGACGACCTCTTCGACCGCTTCGGGCTGGAAGGGGACGACACCAGCGTCTACCTGCACCGCCCGACCGCCACCGACCCGAGCATGGCCCCCGCGGGCTGCGAGAGTTTTTATGTGCTCGTGCCGGTGCCGAACAATCAGCCATTGAAGAGCAAGCAGCGTCGGCGTCGCAGCGACAACGGCGCTGGCATGGACGTCGCGCTGCGCCCGGACGGTTCGATCGACTGGTCCGTCATGGGGCCGAGATTTCGCGATGCGACGGTGAAGTACCTCGAGCGCACGATTCTCCCCAACCTGTCCGAGACGATCGTCGACGACTTCTACGTCACGCCCGACCACTTCGAGAAGAACCTGAACTCGATGCACGGCGCGGGGTTCAGCATCCAGCCGATCTTTTCCCAGTCCGCGTGGTTCCGGTTCCACAACAAGGCGCCGGGCATCGAGGGGCTGTACTTCGTCGGCGCGGGCACGCACCCGGGCGCGGGGATGCCGGGCGTGCTGTGCAGCGCGAAGGTGCTGGAGCACCTGATCCCGTCGGTGAAGTGAGCTGGGGCGCTGCGCCTTGCGAACGCCCGTCTCCACGCGATGCTTTCAGCGTGGAAGCTTCTCGCCCGCGATTCGCCCGTCTCTTTGTTCCGCTGCTCGTGCTGATCGCGCTCGCACACGCGCTGCTGGCCGGCTGGGCGAGTTCGACGAAGTCGGCGACTTACGACGAGCCGATGCACCTGATGGGGGCATACCTCCACTGGCAGCACGGCGACTTCCGCGTGAACCCGGAACACCCCGCGCTGTGGCACAACCTGATCATGATGAGCGACGTCGCTCCGAGGAAGCCGTACTCGCTCGACTTCGATTCGCCCGCCTTCGGACTCATCCCGTTCGATCAAAACAACCAGTGGCTCTGGCTGTTCGAGCAACTGAACGGCCCGAAGGGAATCGGAAACACCGACTACCTCTCGCGCCTTCAGGACGCCAGATGGCGCAGCAGCTTCCTCTTCGGCGGCGCGCTGGTCCTCTTCACCGGCTTCTTCCTGCGCGACCTGCTCCGCTCCCGCGCGCAGCGGGATGTGCTCGCGCTGCTCGGCGCTACGTTCGTCGGGTTCGATGCCAACTTCCTCGCCCACGCGCCGCTCGTGACGAACGACGTCGCGATCACCGCCGCCGTCGTGGCGATGACGTGGGCGGGGCTTCGCGTCGCGCGGGGGATGACCTTGCCGAACCTCGTCGCGCTCGCGCTCGCAACGGGCGTGGCGACGTGCATCAAGTTCACCGGCGTCGTGATCGGCGGCGGCGTGTGGATCGCGATCGTCGCGCGGGTGATGGCTGCGGGGTTCGTCCCCGAGTGGACGTGGCGCGCGGTCGGCCGGGAGACGAGGGCGTGGTCGCACCGCGTCGTCATGCTCGGGCTGCTGACCGTTGCGCTCGCCGTCGGCGTGTTCGGCGTGATCTGGGCGTCGTACGGGTTCCGATTCGCCGCCATCAGGCCCGACCTCGCGACGGCGACGCAGTTCCCCATGCTGCCGCCCGATCATCCGCTGCAGCGCGACCGTTCGTCGCTCGGCGCGTTCAACTTCGACGCGATCCGCATGATGAACCGAGGCTTCGACTTCATGCGCCGCGAGGGCCGGCCCGCCATGCCGCAGCGCGATGCGATCGATGCGCAGACGCTCTCCACCGACGCGCACGACGGTGCCGTCACCCGCGCCGTCTACCTCGCCCGCGAGTTGAAACTGATACCCGAGAGCTACCTGTACGGCTTCTACTACGCATACGTCCGCAGCAAGCTGCGCGGCGGATTCGTCGCGGGCGAGTACTACAACGACGGGCGGTGGTACTACTACCCGCTCGCGATCCTCTTCAAGACGCCCACCGCCACGCTCGTGCTGTTCGGCGTCGCCGGCGCGGTGGGCGCGACGTCGCTGTCGCGACGAAGGCTCGCCCCGGGCGAACTCACCGCACTGCTCGTCGTCGGCTTGCCTGCCGCGATGTACTTCGCGAGCGCGATCACGAGCGGGCTCAACATCGGCGTCCGCCACGTGCTGGTGATCTACCCGGCGGTGGTGGGGCTGTCGCTCGCAGCGCTGACGAGAAGGAGAATTCCCACGGAGAATTCCGGCAAGATAGTCGCCTCCGATGAGATGCGGACGGATGCGGATGCACACCAGACGAAGGGTGACGTCGAAGCGTTGGCTTCATCTGCGTCCCATCCGCATTCACCCGCGGTCCCTCGCTTTCCGATGGACTGGTTCATCGCCGCCGCGTGCGGGTTGACGGTCGTCGAGTCGGTCGCCGCCACGCCTGACTTCATCCCGTTCTTCAACGTGCCGAGCCGCGTCTTCGGCGACGGCGGCGTCTCGCTGCTCGCCGATTCCAACCTCGACTGGGGTCAGGATCTTCCGGCCCTCGCGGCGTGGCAGCGCGAGAACCCGGATCGCCTCCTCTACCTGTGCTATTTCGGCACGATCGATCCGGCCCACTACGGCATCCGCTTCGTCCCGTTCGGCGAAGGCTTCGACACCCGTCCTGCCGAGGCGGCCCGCGCGCGGTTCGATCGGCCGGGCGTGGTCGCGATCAGCGCCACCAACTGGCAGGGCGTGTACGCGTCCGGCTTCCGCGGCATGTTCAAATCCCGCACGCCGAAGCCTTTCGCAAAGGTCGGCGGATCGATCTTCCTCTTCGACTACACACCGAAGGCGACAACCCAAGCGACCACTCAACCATCGACGGCAGCAACGTCGAATCCGACGTCGAAGCCGTGACGCGATGTGCAGCAAGCACCGGACGCAGATGCACGGGCGCCGTGCGGTGAAGTCTGTGAAAAAGCCCGGGCGGCTGGCCCGGGCTTCTTCGTGGAGATCGAATGGTGCGTGCTCTTCGCTACCCGCTCAGTTGGTGGGCTTGCCAGTAATCGCGGTGAACGCTTCGGGCACGGTGACGGTGTCGGCGTGCCAGTCCATGAACAGCATGTTGGTTCCCTTGACCTTTGGGTCCTTGATCGCGCCCGGCTTCGCGTGGCGAAGGCCATCGACATAGAAGGCGGTGCCGCTGTTCGTGTACGAACTGCTGATCGTGCCGGCCGGGCCGGGTTGCCAGTTGCGCGTCGGACCAATCGAAGCCCACGGGCCCGTGCCGGGACCCGTGTATGCCGCGCTCGAGCCGGGTACCTGGATGATATGGGTCATCGAATCCGCGACGAGGCCGACCGCGGAGGCCGGATTCCGGCCGATGATGTCCTTCGAGGTCAGATACTTCCCGCGGAGCGACGAAGCGGTGAGATAGGTGAGCTCCGTTTGAAGCGCGAGGGTGAAGTTGACCGGCGCGAGATCGAAGAAGTCTCGCGTGTAGTACTGCATGCCATAGCCGGGTCGACGTCCGTCGTTTGCAGGGATGTCGACGAAATCAATGTTGCGCGTCCACTCCGGGCAACCCCAGAGAACCGAACTGCCACGGATCTGAACGATGTCAGCCGAGGTGTTGATCTTCGCGCTGCTAACGTACTTCGCGATGAGGTCGTACCACCGACGCTCTTCGTTGATCGGAACGGACTGCGCGTTCTGCTCGTGAACCGTAGCGGGCATCTTGCCCTTGTAATCACGCATGTAGAACTCGAACGCCAAGCCGATCTGCTTCAGATTCGCCATGCACTTTACGGTGTTGGCGCTGCGTCGAGCGCTGCCCAGTGCGGGGAGCAGAATGCTGACCAAAAGCGCGATGATGCCGATCACCACGAGCAGTTCGACCAAGGTGAAGCCAGCGGGGCGGCGGGGGGTGCGCATGGGGTGAGTCTCCGAAAGACGTGGATGACCGGCAGAGCGGTGCGGTGTATCGGTCCGCGCAGGACGGGTTTCACGAGGGGTGCCGAGACGTCGTGCGGACGTGATGCATCGCACGGCGAGTTGGCCCGGGGATTTCAAACGGGGCACACGAACGAGAAGCACGGACAAGCGCGACGCGGGCACGGCCGGACCAACCACACACCTCGACCTGCCGTGCGGCAGCGATAGCCTTGCCAACGGGGCAGCGGCGTGGGGAACACCGTCCGCCGCCGTCGCCTGCGCCAGATTCTATCCCGCTTATCGGAAAACCGTCAAGTTGAATTATAGAATTAGGCATAACTCCCACTCGCGAGGGCAGCGGGGCTCGCCGATGGGCGGCGCGGTCTGGTGGGCTGGAACTCGATTGAATTGGCCGATTTTTCGCTGGATTCGCCGTTGCGTGCCTGACCACAATGGCGGGGTTTGATGGGCATCCGGTGCGAACAAGCACGCTGTAATTTCAACGCCTTTGGAGGGAGGCCAACGTCGGCTGCTGGAGAGATCGCAGTGGGAGCGATGCATGGATTCCGGCTCATGCACCCAGCGAGCGAACCACCTCAGGAGGTACGCTTTGTCGTGATCTTGTCGCGAAACACGACAAAACTGGACAGAATTGGGCGCGCGGCCGCGTGAAGCGGAGCACCCGAAACGGGGTGCTGCCTTCGACACGGACGCGAGAATGCTCCTACGAGCGGCGACGTCGCCAGGCGTCGTCGTCCTGAGCGGAGCCATCGCATCGCCGCGGCGGACTCACGATCGCATGCGATTCGACATGAGGCGTGGAAGCGCTGGTCTCGGCACTCCGCGCGATGCGCATCGCGAAGACGAGAAGCACGACGCCAACGGTTTCAGCGCCGCATCGATCGCGCTCTGATGGGCGCTCGAACGGAGGACGGAACGAAGTCGTGCAGGACGCCCATCAAAAAGAAAAGCACGAGCTTGACGCTCGTGCGTGGGCATATGCCCGGAAATCATGAGGAGGGACGATGAAGTCTTACGCGATGTCTACCAGCGAGACGTCAGTACCACGTTGGGATTACTTCAAAATCGAATTTCGATTCAAGATTCTCGCGGGCGAGGCGATCGTACATGGCGCGCATCCAGGCGTCTGCGCTATCTTCGTCGGGAAATCGGAAGACGAACGTTTTACCATCGGCGCGAACGACGCGGACGGCGACGTCGAGCGAGACGAGCGGGTTCACGCCGTTCGAAAGGCCGCCCTGCGCGTTGGGAGAGTTGTCGACGTTGGTCGCGGCGACGTCATCGGGGTTGGGGACGCGGCCGACGGAGTTGCCGTTCGGGTTGGCCAAGCCGAAGCCGGCGAGCGACGCGGTGTCGAGCGTGCCGATCGGTCCGCCCGTGGTGGCCGGCCGACGGTCGACGGCGATGCCGACGAGCAATCCAACGAACAGGCACGCGGCCGCCGCGCCCCAGAAGCGGACCTGCCGCTGGCGCGTCCAGAACGATTGGCGGGCCGTGGTGGCAGGCTTCAATTCGATCGGATTTTCAGGCGTTTCCTCGCGGTGCAGCACCGGCCCGCGGGAGGCGGCGATCAGCTCGCTCGCCCGGGCGGCGCGGAGGCTCAGGAGCAGTTGGTCCAGCGCCGCAGCCGACGCCTGTGCGGGCATCTCGAAGCTTTCGAAGGCGCGGGTCCGCGCCTCGCGGGCCGACACCAGCGACTCGAGCCGGGCGGCGAGCATCGGCTCGCGCGTCACCCGCACCTCGATCTCGCGCGATGCGGTCAGCGCCAGCTCGCGGTCGAGGTACAGCTGCAGAAGTTCTTCATCGTGAATCGACACCATGTCTGTCACACGCCTCGTTCGTACGCCTGCCTAAATAGGAACCCGCGATTCTCGCCCGGCTCCGATCCGACCGCTCGCCCGGGACGGGCGAAACGCGGTCGGATCGGAGCCGAGGTGGGCGAGAATCACGGCCGGGTATTTAGACGCTCTCGTCCTCAACCTCGTCGCTCGCCTGCTGTGCGCCGACGTAGCCGCTCAGCATCTTTTCCAGCTTCCTGCGCCCGCGGTGAATCCAAGTCTTCACCTGCGGAACCGACGCGTTCAGCGCATCGGCGATCTGCGCGTAGCTCATGTTTTCGTACTCGCACAGCACCAGGGCCGAGCGGAAGTGTTCGGGCAATTTTGCGATCGCCTCGCGAACCTTCAAGACCGTTTCGTCCAGCACCACTTCGTCGTCGGGCGTGGGGATGCGGTCGGTCTCGACCTCGTCCGGCACGCTCGTCATCTTCGGCTGCCGGAGCAGGCGAAGGGCTTCGTTCACGGTCGCCCGCTTCAGCAATCCGCCGGGCTCGCGCCAGTCGTAGCGGGCGCGGTGCTTGAACAGGTTCATCACCGCCTGCTGGACGACGTCTTCCGGGCTGAACCGGTAACCGACGATCGCTCGCGCGATCGCCACCAGGCGCGCGAAGTTTTTGCTCACCGCGGCTTCGAAAAGCTCGACCGTGGCGAACTCGTTCGCGGCGGGGGCGTCAGACGATGTCTCGATCGGCAACGCGGTCATCTTCAGGGGCGATTCACCCGCCGCCGGTCCCTTCCCGTGGGGGGCAGCCGAGGTGGCCTGCGGATCATCGCCTCTGTCTGGATTCACGCGCTAAGGGGGTGGAGGTTGCAGCGGGGCACGTCAATTCCGGACGATTCGAGGCGTTTTCGCGTCGAGACCGCAACGAAGGCGTCGCCTTCGACCTATATTGTACGACTCTACGCAGCCTTACATAGGAGACACCCCATGCGACGCGATATCCGGACCTTCATCGCCTGTTCCGCCGTGGTGCTGGCCATGGCCGGCCTACACGCCGGTGCTGCCCAAGCCGACCGATCTCAGCAGGCGCAGTCGACCGTGCTGGCGGCGTCGGTCGACGCCCGCCTGCAGAAGCTGATCGACCGCGGGACGGCGTTCCTGCTGACCCAGCAAGCCCCGACCGGCCAGTTCGGCAACGAGAAGGCCCCGCCCGCCATTACCGCACTCGCGATCCGCGCGCTGGTCTCGGAAGAGTCGCTCACTGCCGACAGCGAGCCGGTCAAGAAGGCCTACGACTACCTGCTGAGCCAGCAGCTCGAGAACGGCGGCATCTACAAGGACCTGCTCGCCAACTACAACACGGCGATCGCGATCAGCGCGCTCGCCGCCGCGGAGGACGGACGCTACAAGCCGCAGATCGAGAAGGCGGTCGCCTACCTCAAGCGAATGCAGTGGACGCCCGAGACGATCCCCGAATACGTCGGCGAAAAGGAAGAGAACACGGGCAAGCAGGTCGTGAAGGACGACAAGGACCCGTTCTTCGGCGGCTGGGGCTACGGCGGTCGATCGCGCGGACCCGGGCGGCCTGACCTCTCGAACGTCCAACTCGCGCTCGACGCGCTGCACGACGCGGGCGTCGGCAAGAATGATCCGGCGATGCAGCGGGCGATCGTGTTCCTGAGCCGTACGCAGAATTTGAGCGAGACGAACGACCAGCCCTGGGCGAGCAACGACGGCGGCTTCGTGTACGGCCCGAGCGCCGATCGCCGCGGCGAAAGCTCCGCCGGCGAGACCACCGACGCTGCGGGCGAGCGTCGCCTCCGCAGCTACGGCTCGATGACGTACGCGGGCCTGAAGAGCTTCATCTATGCAGGCGTCAGCAAGGACGACCCGCGCGTGAAGGCGGCGTTCGACTGGGTTACGAAGAACTGGAGCCTCGACGAGAACCCCGGCATGAAGCTGCTGAAGCCGGAGGCCGCCCAGCAGGGCCTCTTCTACTACTTCCACACGCTCGCCCGCGCGCTGCACGCATACGACGCCCCGACGATCGCCACGCCGGACGGCACGACCGTCGACTGGCGCGTCTCGCTCGTAGAGAAGCTTGAGAAGCTCCAAAAGGAAGACGGCAGTTGGACAGGCGAGAAGCGCTGGATGGAGGACAACCCAGTCCTCACGACGAGCTACGTCGTCTTGGCGCTGCAAGAGACGCGCGACGACCTGAAGCGCTCGCCCGCGAAGTGAGTCACGCGACGACGGTCCCGGCCTTCCACGCGCCGTCGCTGCTGCCGGTGAAGAAGTCGGGCTTCAGGCCCGTCTTCTGTGCGTACTCGGCCATGATCTGCTGCAGCGTCTCGTCGACGCGTGAGGAGATGTCGCACAGCACCGCAACCGTCCCGCCGGAGCCGCCGCCGGTGATCTTCGCGCCGTACAGGCCTGCGGGCTCGTTCTTGCGGACGAGGTCGACGAGCAGGTCGCACTCATCCGCGCCGAGCTTGGCGTTGTTCGTGTAGCTGACGTGGCTCGCATACATCAGGTGACCGGCCTTATCGAGCGTGAGCTTGCGATCAGACCCGGTCGCTGAAGCGACCTCGCCCAGGTACTGGACGAAGTCTCTCACGCGGCGCGCTTCGAGCACGTGGTGGTCGGTCGCGTCCTGAACGTGGTAGGTCTGCTTGGGGTCAATTGTGGTGGCGCGGTCGATGGTGGCACCGTACTGGTCGAGGAACTGTTGCCCGGTGATCGACTCGGGAAGTGCACCGCGGAAGAATCGCTTGTAGTCGTTCGGATCGAGGTTGGCGAGGTAGCCGTTCATCGGGTCGCTGATCATGGGCTTGCCTGCCTGTTCGCCCATGCGTTGCATCTGCTTGACGATGATCGCGTGTCCCATGAACGCCGCGCACCGCGTGAGCCCGTAATGCCCGCCGCCGACGCTGTGTTTCACGTTGCTGTTGATGCCCACCGCGCGGATGCCTTCGGGGAAGCGCAGCACCGGCTGCAATTCGTGCGGCTGGCACAGGAGCCGCATCAGCGATCCTTGTTCTCCCGCGACGCTGGCCGCTTGGTCCATGATGCCGCACGGCGCGCCGACGACGCGGTTCTCCACCTGCTGGCACATCGAGGCGACGCGCATCGGGTCGACCCTCGAGCGGATGCCGAAGTGGTCGAGCAGGTTGCTCATCGTCGCCACTTCGATCGCGGCACTGCTGCTCACGCCTGCGCCGAGCGGCACGGTGCTGTAGAGCGCGAGGTTGATGCCTCGAATCGACGCGTCGGCGAGGTCGATCAGCTTCGCCTCGTTCAGGATCCACAGGCACCCGACGAGGTACCCCGCCCACGTTCGGCCCGGCTCGGCGAAGTTCCTTCGCAGGCTCGCGAGGTCGGCCCGGGCGAGGTCGTCGAGCGAGATCGTCAGCGTGAACGGCCTGTGCTCGTCGAACAGGTTGAAGCTGAAGACCTGCACGAGCCGGTCCTCGCGCTGCTGCAACGCGACGGCCGCACTGCGATCGAGCGGCATCTCGCAGACGAGGCTGCCCGTGTAGTCGGCGATCCCGCCCATCACGTCGAGCCGGCCCGGCGCGCGGCTGAACCGCACCGGCTTCCCGGGAACGAACGAAGCTGCAAGCTCGGCGGCGATGCGCTGACGAAGGACGTCGACAGGAGGCTGGGAGAGGAGGGACATTTCGGGGAGAGGAAAGAGAAAAGTGGAAAGAGGAAAGGAGCAACGAGGCTGTGCGTACCCGAACTAGACGACGTGATTCTTCACCTTTTCTCTTTGGTCTTTCCTCTTTCCTCTATTCCTTAGAACTTCACTTCCCCAGCACCATCTGATCGAACAGCCGCTTCCCGCCGATGGGCGTGAAGGTGGCGCTGAGGACGTACTGATTGGTCGCCTTCGCGCCGTCGAAGGCGAGGCGGAACGCGTAGCAGCGGGAGGTGTTGCTCCAGCGTTGCCGCTGCGTGTCGGGCGAATCGACAGGGCCGACGAAGGCGTTGGCGACCCGCGGGCCGCGCGGGTCGGCGCTGTTGGGCTGGAAGGCGTACACCTCGAACACGAACGTGCCGGCCGCCTTGGTCGAATCGCCGAAGCTGTCGCGAAACTCGACGAGCACTTCGATGCCGTCGGGCTTGTTGTCGCCGGTCCAATCGGACACCTTCGTGAAGACGGGGTGAATTTTCAGCTGAACGGGGTCGAACATCGCCCGCGCATCGTCGCGCGAAACAGACGCGCCACCGCCGCCGTCGCCGATGCAGCCGGTCGAGATCGCCGCGATGGAGATCAGCGCCGCCGGTGCAAGCATGCGAAGGAGTGTGCCGTTCATGGGTGCACCGACGCTAAGCGTCCCCACGCGACGCGTCAACGTGCCCGGCCGGCGCGGCGATAGTCGTAATGTTCTCAGCGATGAGGGCAAATCGCCTATCATCCGCGGCATGGCCAACTTCCTCGTGATCGCACCACACCCCGACGACGGCGAACTCGGCATGGGCGGCACCATCGTGTCGCTCCTGCGGCAGGGACACAACGTCCACCTCCTCGATATGACCAACGGCGAGCCGACACCCAACGGCAGCCCGGAAATCCGCGAGCGCGAGTGGACGGCTGCCACGAAACACCTCGGCTGCACGCGGTCAAACCTCGGGCTCACGAACCGGCAGGTGACGCACGACCTCGCGAGCCGCTACAAGCTCGCCGCCGAGATCAGGCGCGTGCGTCCGAACGTGATGTTCATCCCGTACACGCCCGATGCGCATCCGGATCACGTCGCCGTGAGCCGGATCGCGGAAGATGCGCGGTTCGACGCGAAGCTGACGAAGACCAGCATCCCCGGCGAGCCGTGGCACCCGAAGCGGATCATCTACTACTTCTGCACGCATTTGAGGCTCAACATCGAACCGACGTTCTGCATCGACGTGACCGACGCCCACGAAGCGAAGGTGGCCGCGTGCGCGTGCTACGAAAGCCAGGGCTTGAGCCGAGAGGGCGGCTTGATCGAACAAGTGAAACTGACGGCCGCGTACTTCGGCACCCGCATCGGCACGAAGTACGCGGAGCCGTTCTACAGCCACGAAGTGATCGGGCTGCGGGGGCTTGGCGAACTGGTGTGACGGTGTTGCCATGGCAGAGGTTCTTTGTGGCAGGGGTTGTTCGTGGCACGGGTTTCCAACCCGTGGACGAGCGAAGCGAGCAGTCGCCTCGGCGACTCCAGCTATTGCGTCAGCTCGCAACTGAGCAGTGCGGCATCGTCGCGGCTGCTGCGCTCGAGATGTTTCGACTTCGTCGAAGGTCGCTGCGCGACTCCACGGGTTGGAAACCCGTGCCACGCAGAATCACGCCTCCGCCCGCTTCACGGCCGTTCCACACTCCGGGCATCGATCAGGCGACGCCCGCAGGTCGTACCCACACTTCCGACAGATCGGCCCCGTCGGCGTCTTCACGGGGTCGAACCAGTTCCAGACGATGGCGATCCCGCCTGAACAGATCACTGCAAGGGCAATCCAGATGCCAACGGTGACAATGCGATGCAGCGTTGGCTCACGCTGGGGCTCACTCGGCGCAGCTGCTGCTACCAGCAGAAGCAATGCCGCTCCGGTTGTGGCGATCGTCAGACAATGCTTGCGAAGATGTTCGGAGAGGCGAAGCGGCATCGTCTTCATTCGTAGCATGAGCGTTCCGCTCATGCCCAAGTGACGAAAGGCATGAGCGAGACGCTCATGCTACGTCGGCAACTCATTTCGCCCGCTCGACGAGCGTCCCGCACTCCGGGCACCGGTCCGGCGTGGCGCGGAGGTCGTAGCCGCAGTGGACGCACTGGCCCTGCGATCGCCGCAGCGTCTGCACGATCGCGTTCCGCAATGCCCGGCTCGCGACGAGCAGGCCGCACAACCCGGCACACGCGCCGATGAACACCACGCGATCCACATTCGTCGCCCGCGGCCGAACGAGCGCCCAGTACCACGCGTACCGCGCGATCACCGCCACGCAGATGACGACGGCGATCGTCCAGAGAATGCGGGTGGCGCGGAGCGTCATGAAGGGTCAGTCACTTTCTCGATCGCGTGGCCGCACTCGGGGCAGCGGTCTTTCGATGCGCGGAGGTCGTAGCCGCATTCGACGCATCGGCCTTGCTCGACGCGGGCGTTCAGTTCTTTCGTTTCGCGTCGTGCGATCCAGGACATGACGATGCAGGCGAGCACGCCGAACCATCCGGTCGCAGAGATGAGTACCGACCAAGGGCGCGGAAACAGCTGACTCAGATTGCCGACCGCGACGGCGAACGGGAACAGCAGGATCGCCCTCAGGTAGTACTTGTGGATGTAAGTCGTGTCCTCGGCCATTCGCACACCGCAATCGCGTCTTGAGATCGGCGTGACTCCGTAGCATGAGCGTCCCGCTCATGCCCTCCGCGGAAGAAGCATGAGCGAGACGCGCATGCTACGACGAACTCACCTCGGCCGCTCGGCTGCCGCCGTCCCATGCTCTGTGACCTCCTTTCGTGCCCGCCTGACACCGCGAAGTCGGGCCGAACCTCAGGCCGGGCCCGCAGTTGGCCCGGCGTGTGAAGCTGGGCCATCGCCAACTCGAAGTCACCTGACAAAACCTGACATTCCGGTGCACTCAAACCCCCGCCATCGCGCCAGAATCGCGATTTCGCTGTGTCAGTGCCTGATGCTCCATTTCAATGCGATCGACGCTCGCACAGTCACCCCTTTTCATTTGATTGAGCCGTCCATACGCAAATTGAAAAGTTGTCCCGGCGCGCGCCCGGACCTCGGATGTATCGCACGTTGTGCGGAATGGAATCAAGTCGAATTCGCGTGCTTGGTGCAGGCGATTCAAGTGCGCTCTTCCGCTACGTCTGAGTGGAAGATGCTCGACTAGGGGACCCCGTCGGCTCGCATCGCGACTCCACGGGCGATACGCCCGAAGGCAACGCCTCCGCACCCATTTTGCGAAGGGTCGGGGCTTCGGTTGTTCCACCGCCGTCACGCACTCAACCGTCGTGGCACGGGCGTCCCGCCCGTGGACGAGCGAAGCGAGCATCGGCGCAGCCGATCCGGCCTCAGCGTCAGCCCGCGACTGAGCAGTCCGGCAACATCGCGGCCGCTGCGCTGGAGAAGCTTCGACTTCGCCGAAGGTCGCTTCGCGACGCGACGGGCGAGACGCCCGCGCCACGCAAAACTACGGCTTCGGCCGCTCGACCGCCGTCCCGCACTCGGGGCAGCGGTCGGGGGTGGCGCGGAGGTCGTAGCCGCACTGCGGACAAATAGATCCAAGACGCTGCTTCTTCGCCATCATCTCTGGCCAGCTAACGAAGAGAAGGACGCAACCCGTAACGGCCATCACACCTTGCAGGATGGCTGACCACAACGACAGCCACGATGGAGGCAACTCCCCGCCGAACACGACGAATCGACAAATTGTAAACGCCAACCACGCGGCGAATACAACGAGGAATGCGAAGAGCATTAGGTTGACGCGCCTCGAGTAGTGGGGAAGTGGCTTCACATCGCCTCCAACCTCGGCCCCGCAAGACCGTCATTCGTAGCATGAGCATCTCGCTCATGCCCTCTGCGGAACGGGCATGAGCGAGACGCTCATGCTACGCCGAACTCACCTCGGCCGCTCCACCGCCGTCCCGCACTCGGGGCAGCGGTCGGGGGTGGCGCGGAGGTCGTAGCCGCAACTCGGGCAGCATCCAAGCGACCTCCAATGCCGAGACAAGCGTTGTCGACGTCGGCGCCACGCGATTCTGCCCACGACGGGCAACGTCACCATGAACAGCGCCAGTGTGTAGATCCCTCGATTCGGGGCGAGCCCGGACACCACAAGATGGACGATCGCCGAACATGCAGCCCACGTTAGCAGCACGGCCAAAACCAGATACACGGCGAACGGAGCGGGCGGCGGCACGCTGTCGTTTGGCCGATCACCGTGCGGCGTCGGTGCCGTCATCGCGCACCTCGCTCCACCGCCGTCCCGCACTCGGGGCAGCGGTCGGGGGTGGCGCGGAGGTCGTAGCCGCAGTGAGGGCATTGTTGCATGCCAGCCCGCTCTCGCTGAGCTCTCTCTACTCTTCCATCAATGAGTATCCCGGCAAGCCATGAGCCAGCGGCCAGAATGACAAGCGCGACACCAATGACCACGCTCGCGACGGATCGATCTGGCATGCCGCTGACTACAAGTGCGAAGCCAGCACAGTTCAAAGGGATCGAGAGAAGACCGAGCGTCCTAGACCCTGGCCCCAGACGCCTCTTGCGACTCGATCGATTCACAGCGCCTCCAACCGCGCCCGCGTGTCCAACTCGATCAGCGCCGCGATCAGGTCGTCCATCTGCCCGGCGATGACCGCTTCGAGGTTGAAATTCTTCGCGCTGCTCTCCTCGCCGCCGAGGCGGTGGTCGGTGCAGCGGTTTTGGGGGAAGTTGTACGTGCGGACGCGTTCGCTGCGGTCGCCGGAGCCCATCATCGCTTTGCGGGCGCCGGTGATCTGGGCGTGTTGCTTGGCGCGTTCGCGTTCGTAGAGCGTGGCGCGCAGCAGCGCCCACGCGCGTTCTTTGTTTTGCGCCTGCGACTTGTGTTCGGTCATCTTGAACTGCAGGCCGCTCGGCTTGTGGCTGATGAACCAGCCGGTCTCGACCTTGTTCACGTTCTGCCCGCCGGGCCCGCCGCCGCGGCAGCCGAACTCTTCGATGTCCTTCGGGTTGATGTCGATCTTCACGTCCGCCAGCTCGGGCAACACCGCCACCGTGGCGGCGCTGGTGTGGATGCGTCCCTGCGCCTCCGTCTCCGGAACGCGCTGCACACGATGGCCGCCGGATTCGTATTGGAGGTGTCGGTACGCGCCGTCGCCCTTGATGTTGACGATGACTTCCTTGAACCCGCCGCGCTCGCTCACGCTGTAGTCGCTGGGGACGAAGCTCCAGCGTTTGCTGTCGCAATACTTGCGATACATCTCGAAGAGATCTCGCGCGAAGAGGGCGGCCTCCTCGCCGCCGGTGCCGGCGCGGATCTCAAGGAAGAAACTGTCGACCGCGTTGTCCTCGGCCGCGACGAAGTCGCTCTTCAACGCCTCGCCGAGTTGCTGCGCCTGCGCGACGGCATCGGGAAGCTCCGCCTGCGCGATCTCGCCCATCTCCTTGTCGTTGAGCAGCGACTGAAGTTCGCCCGCGTTCTTCAGCGCGGCCTCGTACGCGCGGAACCGCGACACGACCGACTCCAGCTGTCCGCCCTCGCGCGAGAGTGCGCCGACGCGCACGTGATCGGTCAGCACGGCCGGGTCGGAGAGCAATTGCTGAATCGCGGCGTGGCGCGCGGACATCTCCATCAGCTTGCGGAGAAGCCCTTGTGGGAGCGGGGTTACACCTTCGACGTTCACGCGACGGAGTGTAGCGACCGCGCCCCGATCCGCGATTCCCCGACACGTTTGTCAGTGGTCACGACAGTGCTCTGCGAGCCGCTCGCGGCTTAGCGTTCAGACATGAGTCACGACAACAAAACCGAATCGGAGAAGCGCGAAAAGGTCCGCCAGCTCGTCAACAGCATCGACTTCGCGTTCCTCGTCTCGCAGACGGGCAACGGCATGCTGCACGGCCGCCCGATGTCGACGGCGAAGGTGGAGGAGAACGCGGACGTAATCTACTTCGCGGCCGACCGGCACAGCGCGAAGATCGAGGAGATCGTCCGCGACCCAAACGTCTTCCTCGGCTACGTGAACACGAGCGGCAGCGACTGGGTGAGCATCGCCGGCACCGCCCGCGCGGTCGACGACCGCGCGAAGATCCACGAGCTGTACAGCGCCCACTGGAACAACTGGTTCGACGGCCCGGACGACCCGAAGCTAATCCTGATCGAAGTGCAGCCCAGCGTGGCCGAGTATTGGGACAGCGGCAGCAAGCTGATCGCCGTGGCGAAGTTCACCTTCGGCGCGGTCACGGGCAAGAAGATGGACATCGGCGAGAACGATAAGGTGACGTTCGGCAACGCTATCCGCGCGAACGTGAAGCGCGAGCCTGCGGAGGCGAGCGCGGTCGCGTCGAAGCTGAACTCACCGAGTGAGGAACTCTGACGCGCGCTTAAATGAAGCGTGAAGGACGATGGTTAGCCGCGAACGAAGTGAGCGCCCGCGAAGACGCTCACTTCGTTCGCGGCTAACTCTCGTTTTCCAGGTGTCGAGTCGATCCGATCAGTGTGTCGGTCGCTCACGCCTTGACGAGCTTGCTCGCGTCGATCCCGCTTTGCGCCATCGCGTTTCGCGTGTCGACGACCAGCTTCGCGTGCTGCGCGATCAGTTTGTAATCGACCGCCTTGTGGTTGGTGCTGATGAGCAGGCAGTCGTAGCTGGCGATCGTGGTCGCGGTGAGCGGCACGCTGGTCATCTGCAGGTCGTGGCGGCGCATCTTGTGCGTCTTGTCGACGTGCGGGTCGTGGTAATCGACGTGCGCGCCGAGGTGCTCGAGCTTTTCGATCAACTCGAAGCTCGGGCTCTCGCGGACGTCGTCGACGTCGGGCTTGTAGGCGAGGCCGACGATGAGGATGCGGCTGCCCTTCACGCTCTTGCTGCGGTCGTTGAGCGCGAGCGCGGTGCGTTCGACGACGTACTCCGGCATCGCGCGGTTGACCTCGCCGGCGAGTTCGATGAACCGCGTGCCATGGCCGTACTCGCGGGCCTTCCACGTGAGGTAGAACGGGTCGATCGGGATGCAGTGCCCGCCCAGCCCCGGGCCGGGGTAGAACGCCTGGAAGCCGAACGGCTTGGTCTTGGCGGCGTCGACCACTTCCCACACGTCGATGCCCATCGCGTCGAGCACGACCTTCATCTCGTTCACCAGCGCGATGTTCACGGCGCGGTAGATGTTCTCGAGCAGCTTCGCCGCTTCGGCCACTTCGGCGCTGCTGACGGGGATGACCTTCGCGATCGCAAGCGCGTAGAGCGCGGCCGCCACTTCGCCCGATGCCTTGTCGATGCCGCCGACCAGCTTGGGGATGGTGACGGTGTTGTGGTCCTTCCGGCCCGGGTCTTCGCGCTCGGGGCTGAAGGCGAGGTAGAAGTCGGTGCCGAGCTTCAGGCCGGTCTTCTCGAAGCGGGGGAGCATCACCTCGCGCGTGGTGCGCGGGTAGGTGGTCGACTCGAGCACGACCAGCTGGCCCGGCCGAAGGGTCTTCGCGATCGCGTCGGCGGTGACTTCGATGTACGACAGGTCGGGCTCGAGGTGCGTGCCGAGCGGCGTGGGGACGCAGACGATGATCGCGTCGGCCTCGCCCAGGCGACCGAAGTCGCTGGTGGCGTCGAAGCGGGGGCCGACCATGTCGGAGACGAGGGTTTCGCCCAGGTGCTTGAGGTAGCTCTTGCCCTGCTTGAGGAGTTCGATCTTCGAGGGGTCGATGTCGAAGCCGACGACCTTCAGCCCCGCGCGGTGAAACGCGGCGAGCAGCGGCAGCCCGACGTAACCAAGCCCGATCACGCCGACGACGGCCGACTTCTGTTGGATCTTTTGGAGGAGGGTCATGGGGGAGGCGAGTGGAAGCGCGGAACTGTATCAAATGTACGGGGAGGAGGTAAGTAGTCGGGCGGGGTTGCGCTTCAGGTGCGCTGCTTCTCGTTTCCCTCAGTAACGCTCCGCGACGACGCAAGCGACCCCGGCGAGCGCGTCGACACGCCGAACGTCCATCTACTCAGCTCCTCACCTTCTCGATATACTGCCCGCCCCAACTCTCAGGAGAAACAATGTCTACCCCCAGCGCCGCCGCCCCGAAGAAGATCGTCCTCGCCTACTCGGGCGGACTCGATACGTCCGTCATTCTGCCTTGGCTGAAGGAGCGGTACCCGGGCGTGAAGCTGGTCGCCTTCGCGGCCGAACTGGGGCAGGGGGACGAACTCTCGGGCATCGAGAAGAAGGCGTACGCGAGCGGGGCGGATGAAGTCGTCGTCGCCGATCTGCGGAAGGAGTTCGCCGAGCAATACTGCTTCCCGATGCTGCGCGCCCACGCGATCTACGAGCAGGACTACCTGCTCGGCACGAGCATCGCCCGTCCGCTCATCGCGGCGAAGCAGGTCGAAGTCGCTCGGCAGACCGGCGCCGATGCCGTCGGCCACGGCGCGACCGGCAAGGGGAACGACCAGGTCCGCTTCGAGCTGACGTACATGGCCCTCGCGCCCGACCTGAAGATCGTCGCGCCGTGGAAGGACACCAGCTTCGAGCTGCGCGACCGCGAGAGCGCGATCGAGTACGCCGAGAAGAAGGGCATCCCGATCCCCGTCTCGAAGAAGAAGATCTACAGCCAGGACCGCAACCTCTGGCACATCAGCCACGAGGGTGCCGAGATCGAGCATCCGGATAGCGAGCCGAACTGGGACGCGTGCCTCACGATGACGAGCCCGCTCAGCAAGACGCCCGCTGAGAGCGAGGTCGTCGAGGTCGAATTTGAGAAGGGCAACCCGATCGCCGTGAACGGCAAGAAGCTCGACGGCGCGAGCCTCATCGCCGAGCTGAACAAGATCGGCGGCAAGCACGGCGTGGGCGTCGCGCTGCTCGTCGAGAACCGCCTCGTCGGCATGAAGAGCCGCGGCGTGTACGAAACCCCCGGCGGCACGATCCTGTACGAGGCCCACAAGGCGCTCGAGCAGATCTGCATCGAGCGCGACACGCTGCACTTCAAGCAGCAGGTCGCACTGAAGTACGCCGAGCTGGTCTACTACGGCCAATGGTTCCACCCGCTCCGCGAGAGCCTGCAGACGTTCATCGACCACACGAACGCCACGGTAACGGGCACCGCGAAGGTGAGACTGTTCAAGGGCCGGGCATTTGCGGTGGGCGCGAAGAGCCCGCACACGCTGTACGACAACAAGCTGGCCAGCTTCAGCATGGAAGGCTACGACGTGACGGCCGCCCGCGGGTTCATCGACCTGTTCGGGCTGCCGATGAAGGTGGCGCAGCAGGCGAAGCGGTGGTGAGCGTTCAGGGTATGACGTCCATTGCCTCTCGCCGCGGTCATCTTCCTCATCGCCTTTGCGATGACGGTCGTCTTCGTGTTCGTACTGAAGCCGGCGCTCATTCGGCGCATCCACGCATGGGTCGCCGAGAATGGGCCGAGCGTGGAAGAGTTCGCGTTCGTCCGGGCGATGTGTGAGTGGGCGTTCGCGCACCCGAGCGCCGTCTACTCCTGTATCGACGAAGGTCGACTGGATGCAGTGCTTCGAATGATGTGGCGGAGGAACGCGGATCGGGTCAGCCGGGTGACGAAGCGAGAGTTCGTCAATGCGGACGAGCTGACTGCAAGTGTGCATCCAGTATTGGATGGGCGAACCGCAGTGCTCGTTCAAATGCCGATGCACGAGCGAGTGCGCGGGATTTACTGGGCGATCATTCTCCCGCCTCGGCTTGCCGTGCAGGCGGATGAGCGAGCAGCGGCGACTCGCGTAAGGCTGATGGAACTTCGGCGCTGCGGTTCTCGCGAACGCCCTGCGGAACTGAACGGCTACGTGAGTCCGAAAGACCACCGCACGTTCAATGTGGGCGCGCCGATTGAACCGCATAAGTTTCTGATGGCTGCCTTGGAGAAGCTCCGAGAATTGAAGCTGTAGACTGGCGTCAGACCTATCGTGGTTGCGTGGGCCCGGCGCGTAAATCAAAACTTGTCGGTGCTCCCATCACGTCCAGCGACACTCGCTCGCCGCGTACTTCGTAGCTCCACGGCGGCTCGACGTACATCGACCACAGCTTTGTCCCGTCGATGCTCCACGCGGCCAGTTCCAACTCCGCTGACATCACGACCACGTCGCCGTGACGATGCCAGGCCCAGAACCCGCAATAGGTTTCGTCTACCCAGAGCCGCTGAATATCGCTGGCGAATCGATAGCAGAGCAGGCGTTCGCCCGCACCGATGAACAGCGTGCCGGCCTCCGGTGCAAACAAAACGCCGGGATTAAATCCGCCCACCGAGGGGCTGAATCGCTGGTCGACGATGAGTTGTGCGGATCGTTTCGGGTCGGTCGACGCGCCGATCCACAGGCGTGCGCCATCGTCAGATTGGCCGTACTCGTCGACCTTCTCTGCGTCCCGGCGATGCATGTCGAAGTAGCTCGGCGCGTTTCCCCGGCAGACGATGAGGTGCAATCTGCCGCAGGCGAACTCGGTGATGGAGAAGTCGTCGCCCCGCATCACAAGTGAACATAACCACGGCGGCCTTGCTTGGATATGCTGCCCCCCATGCCCACCAAATGGTCCGAACGCTACTCCCCCAGCGAGATGATGGTCCTTGAGATCCTCGTCGACGACGAGGTGCGGTGTTACCTTCACCACAGCCCCGGCAGTGCTGACGTGTGGACGTTTGACGAGGTGCTCGCCGGGGCGGTCCGGCGGGCGGAGGCGGGGGCGGTGTTCGGTGGGGATGTGATGGCGGAGCTGGAAGCGGCCGTGCGGGAACGGGGTGGCGGGACGCCGAAGCGCTGATTTGCGTTCCGCCAGCAGTAGATGTGGATCGACGGAGTTTTAAGTGCAACCCGAACAATCGTTTATGGGATGGATGTTTGGTCTTTGATAGGGTCGCAATTGCGATGCGGTGCCCCTACAATCACGCGGTGGTCGCGGACCGATTCTCGCCGTCCGCCCGGCGATTGAAAATCATTCCCGCGGCCACAGAATGCCGAATCTGACTTTCGCTGGTTGAACGGTACGCCAGCACGCCGATTTTCGTTCCGCTGACTTCCCGCACGAAGGAGCCACGGATGGCCCTCGAATCCTCGTCCAACCGAAATCGATCCGCCGGCGCATCAGGTGCGTCCGATAATTCCCTCTTCGATTCCGCCTCCCCTCGATCTGAAGCCGTCATGAAGACTCTCTCCAAGCCCGAGCCGGCCAAGTCTGCTGCTCCGAAGCGTCGCGAAACCGCCGAGTCGATGGCGGCCCGTCAGAAGGAGATCTCCGTCTCCGAGTTCTTCGCGAAGAACCGTCACCTCCTGGGCTTCGACAACCCGCGCAAGGCGCTGCTGACGGCCGTGAAGGAAGCCGTCGACAACTCGCTCGACGCATGCGAAGAGGCGGGCATCCTGCCGTGCATCACCGTCGTGATCGAAGACCTCGAGCCCGGTCGGCCGGCCACGCAGAAGGCGTCGCGGTATCGCGTCAGCGTCGTCGACAACGGGCCCGGCATCGTTCGCAAGCAAGTCGAGAACGTGTTCGGCCGACTGCTGTTCGGCAGCAAGTTCCACCGCCTGAAGATGAGCCGCGGCCAGCAGGGCATCGGCATCAGCGCCGCCGGCATGTACGGCCTGATCACGACCGGCAAGCCGATGATCATCCACACGCGCCCCGGCGCGAAGAAGCCCGCTCACCACATCGAGCTGGCGATGAACACCAAGACCAACCGCGCCGAGGTGACGGTCGACAAGGAGACCGACGACTTCCCGCCCGAGCGATTCAAGTCGCTCAACAAGGGCACGAAGCACGAGTCGTTCATGGCCGCGACCGACTACGTCACCGGCACGAGCGTCAGCATCGAGCTCGAGGGCCGTTACCAGCGCGGCCGCGGCTCCGTCGATGAGTTCCTCGAACTCACCGCCATCGCGAATCCGCACGCGCTCATCACATTCGTCCCGCCCACGCGCGTGATGGAGGAAGAGAAGGACGACGACACCGGCAAGAACAAACAGGAAGCCCCGCTCCTGATCGACGAAAAGGCCGCCCAGGCCGACCCGACGCTGGCCGTCGCGCCGGTAAGCATCCTCGAGACGATCGAACGCGACGGCGTGACGATCTTCCCGCGCGGCATCGGCGCGCAGCTTCCCCCGGAGACGCACGAAATCCAGCCGCACCCGAAGGGCGTCGAGCTCGGCACGCTGCTGCAGATGATCAAGGATCAGCAGCACGACGAGGGCGGCACGCTGTATCAGTTCCTGCAGGACCGCTTCTGCCGCATCAGCTCACACACGGCCGGCGTGCTGTGCGAGAAGGCGGGGCTGACCTCGCGCTCGCGCCTCGCGAGCGTGGAGCCGAGCCACGTCGAGAAGCTGTTCAAGGCGTTCGAAGAAGTGAAGCTCGCGCCGCCGCCCACGGACTGCCTCGCGCCGATCGGCGTGCAGCAGCTGCTCAAGGGCATCACGAAGGGCGTGAAGGCGGAGTTCTACACGGCCGCCACGCGCGAGCCGAGCGTCTATCGCGGAAGGCCTTTCCAGATCGAAGCGGCGATCGCCTTCGGCGGCGAACTGCCCGGCGACGACTCGGCGCGCGTCATCCGCTTCGCCAACCGCGTCCCGCTGCTGTTCCAGCCGAGCGCGTGTTCTTCGTTCAAAGCAGTAACTGAAACGGGTTGGCGCAACTACAACTTGTCTCAGCCGCGCGGCAGTCTGCCGGTCGGCCCGCTCGTCATCATGATCCACATGGCCAGCGTGTGGGTGCCGTTCACGAGCGAATCGAAGGAAGCGATCGCCGACTACGACGAGATTCGAAAAGAGATGAAGCTCGCGTTGATGGAGTGCGGCCGAAAGCTCGGCACGTACCTCCGCAAGCGCCAGGCGATGGCCCGGCAGGCCGAGCGCCGCGACGTCTTCGAGCGCTACATCGGCGAGATCGCGAAGGCCGTCAACAGCATCAACGGCGAGGACACCAAGAAGCTGTACGAAGTCCTGCTCGCGCAAGCGAAGAAGCGCACCGCGATCGCCGACGCGAAGCTCGACGAAGAGGGCAAGGTCATCAAGGCAGAAGAAGAACTGAAGAACGACGACAGCGTGGTGATGGTCGAAGCCAGAATGACGACGACCGGCGCCGACACGGAAAGCGCCGCAGGCGAGTCCGCTTCAGCGGGTGCGACGCCGGAAGCGAAGAAGCCCGACGTCGAAAAGCTCACCAGCGGAAAGAAGAAGTCGAAGGCGAAGAAGGACGGCGAGCTCTTCTAGCCTCCCGCAACTCGTTTCCGCGCGACAGCAGCCTTGCTCAACCAATCCGTCATCTCCGCCGCTCTCGCGGCACATCCGTATCCGCTCCTCTTCGTCACGATGAGCGGCGCGCACCTCTACGGCTTCGAGTCGGCCGACTCGGACTACGACCTCCGCGGCGCGCACGTCACGCCCGTCCGCACGATGGCCGGCCTGAGCGAGGTGTCCGAGACGTTTGAGGTGATGGACAAAGACGCCCCGATCGAAACCGACCTCGTCACGCACGACGTGAAGAAGTTCTTCAAGCTGCTCTTGAAGAACAACGGCTACGTGCTGGAGCAGGTCATGTCGCCGCTCGTGGTGCGGGCGATGCCAGAGTTCGACGAGCTGAAGTCGCTCGCCCCGCGCACGATCACGAAGCACCACTGCCACCACTTCCGCAGCTTCAGCCAGAATCAGTGGGACCTCGTCATCAAGAACGGCAAGCCCACCGTGAAGGGCCTGCTCTACACGTACCGCGTCCTGCTCGCGGGCATTCACCTGATGCGGACGCACGAGGTTGAATCGAGCCTGCCGCGATTGAACGAGACGTTCAAGCTCGGCTACATCGACGAACTGATCGCGATGAAGCGTGCTGGCCTTGAGAAGGGCGAACTGCCGCTGAGCGAACTGCCCAAGCACGAGGCCGAGTTCAATCGGCTGAAGCAGGACCTCGACGCGGCCCGCGAGGCGTCCAGCCTGCCCGAGGAACCGACGTGCCGCGCGGAGTTGAACGATCTGCTCGTCCGGCTGCGGATGAAACACTTGGGCTGACGCAGGTCTGCGCACCCTCTCCCGGTACGCCGGGAGAGGGCAGGGTGAGGGTCTTCGGTAGAATCGCACAGCCCGCACGTCCTTGGCCCTCACCCCAACCCTCTCCCGGATTACCGGGAGAGGGCACCAGAATTCGTTGTGCTCATGCGATCGGCCGCGTCCCATCTTGCGTTGTACGCCGCCCTCTACGTCGCGTCGGCGTCGGTGATGCTCGCTCAACTGTCGGGCCAGAACTGGCGGCGATGGCAGTTCGCGGTTGCGATCCTCGCCGCGTTCTTCAACGCGGCCGGCGTGTACCTCATCGATCGACTCAAGCTCCGCGACGCCTGGATCGACCCGGCCGACCTCGAATCGCAGCCGGACCGGTACGCGTTCCTGATGCGCCGCTCGGCCCGCTATCGCACGCTCGCGTACGCGATGTTCGCGCTCGCGGCCGTCGCCGGTTTCGCGGTGCATCCGCTCGCGCCGGTCGTCGTGGCGCTGTCGTTCGTCGGTATCGTGATCTACGCGCCGTGGCCGCGCAAGCAGGTGGCCCGCGTGAAGGATCGGCTCTGGCTGAAGAACCTGTACGTCGCCGTCGGCATCACGGGGATGGGCGCGATCGTCGCGCTCGTTTCCACGCAGGCGAGCCTGAACGCGGGCGACCCGCACAGCTTTGTCGTCACGCACCCCGCGCGGTTCGCGATCGCCGCGCTGCTCGTGTGCGGGTACGTGTACGTGGATGCAGCGCTGTGCGACATCGATGACGAGTCGGCCGACCGGCACTTCCGCACCGACACGTTCTCCACCCGCTGGGGCGGCTCGCACGTCTACCGCGCCGGCATGACGGCCCGCCTGATCGCGTCCGCCGTCGTGCCGATGCTCACCGTGCTGGATCTCCGCGCCCGGCTCGCCTGGTCGATCGCCACCCTCGCCGCCACGCTGGTGCTGATCGCGACGCGATCGCCATCGCTGCGCGATCGGGTGGATTCGGTGTTTCCGTACGAAGCGGCGGCGGTGACGGTGGCGCTTCTAGCGGCGGGGTACTTTTGAACACGCGTGCCCGGAAGGGGATCTAGCCGTGCCCTCGATTCATCAGGGTTGCGCGATCCACGCACTGATGCTGCATTCAGCACACCAGAACGCGAACGCAGTGCCGCTGGGATATGCAAACCAAGTTCGGCCGCCGACATCGCAGTCCAGCTGAAGCAAGAACTCCATCTCTCGATCGCAGCTTTGGCACTTCGGATACTCGGGCAGTTGGGAGTACTCCGGCAGACCACCAAGCTGATTCTTCATGTGCCCGGAGTGCTTCCAGCGCGGATTGGTGCGGACAACGGTGAGGGGCTTCGCGTCGTACGGCGGTCTGCGACCGAACTCGGGTTCGATGGCTAGATCAGCGTGATCCAGCGATGCGAGCGATCCGTCAACGTGATGTCGGTACGAGAGGACGTGCTGCGCAATCTCAATGCAGTCAATGCAGATGGCGAGTCGCGAAGGCCCGCGCGACCAGAGGGACTTGGGCAATTCGCCAAGTTCTAGCAGCATGGTGAGCGGCCCTCCGCACAAGCCGCATGTGGCGCCGGCGACCGCCCCGCCGGTGCTCGAATGTCCCACGATGTCCGCGGCTGCGATCCGTTCCGAGGGGTGCGGCCAAATGGTCGGTTGCTTCTGGCTGTCGGCGTCCAATTCGATCAATGCCAGGTTCGCGGGCTCGAACAATCTGCGAAGATTCCCTTCGCTCGTCAGTCCATAACCTCGCGCGTGAAGCAGGTCTTCAACGGACTTCCGATAGCAGCGGGCGCGAATGCCATGACGGTTCTCAAGCAGTGGCGGTTCAGACGTCAACGGTGCCAACGCCTGAGCAGTCTTAACCAGAACATCCGGGCGTGACGACTCCAGTAAGCACCAGAGCGCCTTGAACCGCTCGAGTCGATCGGGTGACGCTGCCTTTGACTGCAGAAACTCGACGACCTCCTGACTGCATCCCTCGAATGGTGAGGCCCAGTCGAACCAGTCGAGACCGGCTTGCCAGATGTAGGTACCGCCGAAGTCGTCGGGCGCGGCGACCTGTACGTCCGGATGCAACCACAACAGGTCGAACAGCTGGCGGTGAAGTCCTTGAAATGCCTGTGGAGCTTGCAGAGCAATCTCGCGGATCAACTGCGAAGCGGGCTCGCTCGGGCCGAGTTCGGAGCGTTCCACGGCCAGGCGCGCCAGCTCCGGCAGCCGATCATTGGATACGTAGCTCACGATCTGCGTGAACAACCGCGGGATTTCAAAGCTGCCTTCGTATTCGCGGATGTCCTCGACCTCGCGAATGCCGCGTCGCACGAAGTCAAATGCTGCATCCGAATCGTTGACGACGCGATGAGCCAACTCCGTGAGCTTCTCGTCCCGAAAGGTGCGGAGCGCTTCGTAGGCATCGCTGATCCAATCGGTTGAAGCCATGCGCGAATGATAGTCGTGTCCTCGGGCAACTCGCATGTTGGAAGGATGTGCATCGCAGCGCCAATCCTCGAAAAGCGGATACGCATCTCGACGATTTGAGCTCGCGCTCAGCGCATGCGCACTAGCGCAGCGGCGATTCGGCGTGTCGCGACGTGCGTTCGGAATCGCACCGCAGCGATGCGGAGTCGCATGGCGGGAGTCGTGATTCGGGTCTCAAAAGTGCCAATCCACAGCCTTGGGTTGTGGAATCCGGAACCATGGGTTCGCATTCGCGCCGCGCGAATCAGAATGCGCACGGCCACCCCGTCGATCGCAGCACGGCGGTGGCCGGTTTTATCGGTGGCGATCGCGGCGGGGCGGTTTTCGTCATGCGTGTTCGCGGGTGGGTCGATGCTTTGGGTGTGAGTCGCCACGTCCCTGCCGGTGCGGGAGCGGGGCGTTTCTGAGCTGAGGTTCACGATGGCCATCCCTACCGCAGATCAGTCGCTTCTCGAATGGTGTCGGCGGTTCCTCGACGTCGTTCGGCCTGAGCCGGGTGCGTTCGGGCTGGACCCGGCACTCGTGGCCGAGTTGGACGCGGCCACCGACGCTTACGGCGAGACGTGGTCGCTCGCGCAGATGCCGGCCACGCGCACGAGCGTGGTCGTGATGCTGAAGAACGAACGGAAGGCCGTCGTCGATCGGCTGGCGCGGACGTGCTCGGGCGTGTGCGATGCGTGGCAGGGCATGACGGACGACGTGCGGTCAAAGCTCGGGCTGCACGTGCGGAAGCGGAAGGCGTATCGCGTGCCGGTGCCGACGCTCGTGCCGCGCGTGGAGGTCGTCGGCGTGCGGGCGAACGAGTTGACGATCCTCGCGCGGAACCCGTTGTCGGGCGAACGCAAGCGACCGCCCGGCGTGCACGCGATCGGGCTGTACAGCTTCGTCGGCCCGAACGGCCCCGCGACGCCCGGCGAGATGCGATTCGAGGGCCTCACCACCAACCTGAAGGCCACGCTCACGTTTCCGCTGACGACCGCGCCGTTCGCGACGGTGTGGGTGGCCGCATGCTACCTGAACCCGCGCGGCGAACACGGGCCGATCTCGAGCCCGATCAGCACGAACCTCGGCACGTGGGCGGTGCGATCGGTGGAGGCGGGGCAGGCGATGGCGGCGTGAGGGCGGCGTGAGGGCGGGCGGGCGCGTTTCCGCTTCCTGTCTTCTTCGCCGGTTCGTCCATCCGCGTTTAAACCGAGTCTTTCCCCGCGTAGAATCGCGCACCTATGGCCAAGACCAAAGCTGCAACGGATGGCAAGCGGAAGACGCTCAAGGAACGAGACAAGGTGACGAAGGAGAAGATCGTCGCCCTTGCGGATGACGTGGCGAAGAAGGCGTACGCCGGGCGCGAGCCGCAGCTGGCGATCCCGATTCGTGCGAAGAGCAACACGCTCTGGAACCGCAAGCGCGGCATCCTGCAGATGGGCGACAATAAGTCGGAGCGGCAGCTCTTCAACCTCAACCAGGCGAAGCAGTACATGCAGACGCTCATCCACGCGAGCACGATCAAGGAGCTGATCGACCGCGAGAAAACGCTGAGCCTGCGTGGCGTGTTCTACAAGGCCAAGCACACCGTGGCCGGCACGAAGGAGAGCACGTTCGATGCGCAGGAGGAGAGCGACCCGATCCTCGAAGACCTCGAGGTGACGCTGAGCTCGCTGCGCGAGGAGCTGCACATCTTCGCCGAGAACCGCGGCGCGATGGTGGGGAACATCACGATCGTCGACAAGGGCGACGAGATCGACTGCCGTCGCATGGGCAGCGGCGGCTACGCCATGCCCAGCATCGTCGAGCCCGACGTGATCCAGTTCAAAAAGTGCGAGGCCGACTTCATCCTGCACGTCGAAAAGGGCACGGTGTGGAACCGCTTCAACGAAGACCGATTCTGGGAAGAGAACAACTGCATCCTGACGCACGGCGCCGGCCAGCCGCCGCGCGGGTGCAGGCGGCTGCTGCAGCGGCTCAGCAGCGAGCTGAAGCTGCCGGTGATCTGCGTGCTCGATAACGACCCGTGGGGGCACTACATCTACAGCGTCATCAAGCAGGGCTCGATCAGCCTCGCGTTCGAGAGCGAACGCCTCGCCATCCCCGAAGCGAAGTTCCTCGGCATCCGCTCGAAGGATTTCAAGGAGTGCAAGCTGAGCGACGACGTGAAGATCGACCTGACGGACACCGACAAGAAGCGCGCCCGCGAGATCGCCGCCTACCCGTGGTTCAAGGACCACAAGGGCTGGCAGAAGGAGATCAAGCTGATGGAGGAGAACGGCTTCAAGATGGAAGTGGAAGCGCTCATCAGCAAGGACATCACGTACGTGACGGACACGTACGTACCGGAACGGCTGAAGAAGAAGGATTGGTTGGATTGAGTGGCCGGAGCGTCGGCGGAATCATCAAGTCGCTTGCGCGGCCGGCAGGTCGTGAACTGTGCTCTTCACGTGCTCCTGTTCAGTGTCGCAGGCACGACGGGCCAGTGGGTGACAACGCAGCTGTTTCTCTACGCTTCCGTCGTCCAACATCTCGGCGTGTCAGCCGTGTGGCCGCAAGGCGTACGCGTGGTTTCGTCTGTTCGTCACGCCATCACTCTTTCAAACGGCCAAGTAATCGACGAAGCGAGTGGCTTGTGGATGCTCCCGATCGGTGCCCTGTTTCTGCTGGTCACGGTTTCGCTATTTCTAGGATTGCTCCGGCTCATGCCTCCGTCGAGGAGTGTCGCGGACGACGCATCATCGCGCGAATTTCAGGCGGGAGTATTCTGGGCGGTGCCGCTGGCTTTAGTGATGTTTTTCTCGATGTCGATGGCCCCCAAGATCATGGTCGCGGCGGTAACGCTCGGCATGGCGTGGTGTCTGGATTTGAAGGATCGTCGCGTTAAGGCTGGGCGCGCCGAACGGAGTGAGCATCAGTGAATCATCCGACGGCGCTGCACAGAGAGGGCTTCGCGATCGCGGCACAGCTGTTGGCCGTCTCCGAACTGAACACGCTGTGCATTGCCGCAGACGAACTGCACGCCGCGCACTCCCGCCCGCCTGCTGGTGTTCGCAGCCCGACGTCGTTGCACCTGGCGTTCGATCGCGTCGCGCGTTCGGATGCCGTGACCGCGCTCGCCGCGTCGCTGCTCGACGGCCCGCCGCGGCTGGTGCGGTCGATCCTGTTCGACAAGACGCCCGAGACGAATTGGGACGTCGTCTGGCATCAGGACGTCACGATCGCGGTGAAGGAGCGCATAGACGTGCCCGGCTTCGGGCCGTGGTCGACGAAGCAGGGGATGCACCACGTTCAGCCGACGGCGCGCGTGCTGGAGCGGATGGTCACGCTGCGCATCCACCTCGACGACTGCGGTTCTACGAACGGGCCGTTGCTGGTCGTGCCGGGGTCGCACGCGGGCGGGTTCATCGATGTCCGCATGCTCGACGTGGCCGACTGCGAGCGGCGGGCGGTCGCGTGCACCGTGAGCGCCGGCGACTGCGTCGCGATGCGGCCGTTGATCCTGCATGCGTCGAAGAAGGCCTTGGTTCCCGCGCATCGTCGCGTGCTGCACTTGGAGTTTGCCTGCGAAGATCTGCCAGGTGGCTTAGCGTGGGCCGATTGAAAGTCCCTCGTCTTTCCACGTCCCGCAGCACGCCGTGCTGTGTGCAAGCTGCGATCTCGCAGGCAATGAAGGAGTCATGACTTAACGCGATGAAGCAGCATGATCGTATAGTTCTTGGCTCGCTCGTGGATCAGTTCGGGGCGGTGCATTTTGCGTGAAAATGGGGGGCGTTGAAGGAATTGAGAACGTCCTGATTCGCAATCCGATTGCCGGAATGTCGGGCACAATCGATTGCGATATGGCGACTTATACGAATGTCTTGCGGGCGTGAATAAAATCGCTCAATCTTGTGTTTGGCTGAGAGGCGTGGCAGAGATCTTGGTCCTCTGTTGTGCCGTCGATGGTCGTCCACTTCTTCGGATAGGAGAGAATCTCATATGCGTAACGTTCTTGCTCTTGGCGCCCTTGTTGGTGCCTGCGCGCTGATGTCCAGCTCGGCCGGCGCGGCCGTCATCGTGTACACCGGCACTCTCAGCGGCGCCGCCGAAGCGCCGTCCAACTCGTCGCCGGGCACCGGCACGGCGACGATCACGATCGACACGGTCGCCGACACGATGCGCGTGCAAGCGACGTTCTCGGGGTTGACCGGCAACACGACTGCCTCGCACATTCACGGGCCAACCGCAGTCGCGGGCACGGGCACCGCTGGCGTGATGACCATTACGCCCACGTTCACGAGCTTCCCGCTCGGCGTAACGGCGGGCACCTACGATCAGACGTATGGCCTGTCCGCAACGACGGGCACGTACAACCCGTCGTTCGTCACGGCGCAGGGTTCGGTCGCCAACGCCCGGGCCGCGCTGCTCAGCTCGCTCGCCGGTGGCACGTCGTATCTGAACATCCACACGTCCACGTTCGGCGGCGGCGAGATCCGCGCGTTCCTCACGGTGCCCGAGCCGACCACGTTCGCAGCGCTCGCTGTCCCGGCCGTCGGAATGCTCGCCCGCCGTCGCCGCGTTGCGGCACGCTGATAAAGTCTCGTGTCAAACGACAGACGCCTTCCGGCCCGGGTTCTCACCCGGGCCGGAAGCTTTTCCATACGTCGTAGCATCGCCCGCGCGCTGCGCCCGCGCGCTGCGCCCGCGCGCTGCGCCCGCGCGCTGCGATCGCGCGCTGCGATCGCGCGCTGGTTTGCCCCGCGACGCCGTCGATGCGACAGTCACGAGGGCATGCCTCGCATGAAGAACGTCAACGTCTTCGTCGACGTCGACCTCACGCTGGTCGACGAGCGCGGCGTCATGATCGACGGGGCTGACGCCGCGATGTGGACGCTCTACGACGCCGGCTGCACGCTCTACCTGTGGTCGACCGGCGGCGCGGAGTACTGCCGCAGCGTTGCTGAGCGACTGAAGATCGCGTCGCTCTTCGCGGCGTTCCTGCCGAAGCCCGACGTATACGTGGACGACAACCCGAGCACCATCGTGAACGGGCTTCACTTCTCGGTGCGCGAACAGAAGTCGTGGGAGGAGCTATCGAAGCTGATCTGCCGGAAGTACGTGCATCCGTCGCAGAAGCGGAAGTGATGCTCACTCTGCCGAGTCGCGGAAGGCGAACATCTTTCGCACCTTCCGCAGCATCCACATCACCGGCAGTGCTGCGATGGCGGTGCTGATGCTCATCGCGAGCGTGGCGAGGAACGTGGGGGCCCAGAGCAGGTCGCCCGTTGGTGCGAATCTCGCGCGGAGGAAGTTGCCGATCGCGAAGAGGATCGCGAGCAGGCAGCCCATCAGTAGCGTGAGCGTGCCGTGCGTGAAGGGGTGCTCGCGGTACATCACCTGACGGAGTTGGATCGATGCGAGCGTGACGACACCGTAGGTGAAGGTATACGTGCCGAGCGGAACGGCCGCGATGGCGTCGTGACCGAGGCCGACGATGACCGCACCGTGCAGCGCGGCCTGTGACGGCGCGTGCAGCGCGACGAACAGCACGAAGATGAGCGGCAGGCTCGGCATCCACGCGCCCCAACCGAGAACGCCGCCAAGGCCGAGTTGAAGGCCGAGCGCGAAGTAGGCGACGAGGATGAAGGCGGGCCAACGCATACTCAAGTGGCGAGGGACGAGGGACTAGGGACGAGTGTGAATGGAGTCCGTTGGATTGGTGTTGTGTCTGGAATTCGTCGGTCTGTAGCTCGTCACTTGTCCCTCGCCCCTCGTCCCTCGTCACTCGCGAAGAATCACCGTCACCTCGCGCAGTCGCGTGAGGTCGACCTCGGGGGCGATTCGCACCTCGGCGAAGAGCGGCCGAAGCCGGTTCTCGCCGACGGCGGTGACGGTGCCGACGCGGAAGCCGGCGTTGCCGACGGGCCACTCGGTTTCGGGGCCGGCGAGCAGCACCTGATCGCCCACGCGCAGGCCGATCCGGCGGGATTCTTCCATGCTGAGGTTTCGCACGCGCAGCTCGTTTCGGCCGGTGCCTTCAACGAGCAGCGGTTCCTTTGTGGGCAGTGCGACGAAGCCGTCGCGTTCCAGTCGCCCGACGCGGACGACGAACGTGGTGTCGACATCGGTGATGAGTCGGACTTGTCCCTGGCTGCCGACGCCGACGCCTTCCATTACCTTGCCGACGAGGCCCGTCGCGCCGCCCTGTTGGAAGACGACGACCTCGCTGCCCGTGATGGGACGATCGGTGCCGGTGAGCTTGATGATCTGCCGCGTGCCGTCGGCCTTGCCGATCACGCGGATGATGGCGCTCCGCTCCGCGAGGTCCGGCGGAAGCCAGTCGGCGACGGCGACCTTCGCCTTCAGCAAATCGAGCTGGGTCGAAAGCCGCGAGACGAGTTCCTTTAGCTGGCGGTTCTCTTCGGTGAGTCGACGTCGTTCATCGCTGATGCCCGGCTCGATCGGCGCGTCATCGACGAACGGCGTCGTCTTCCGCGCCGATCCGGCGAGCCAGTGGATCGGCCCGGCGATCGGCGCGAACAGGCTCTGCAGCGACCCGCTCACCCGGCCGGCCGCGCTCGCGGGCATCCGCACGGCGCAGAACAGCGCCACGAGCATGATCGTCGTGAAGATGTGGACGAACCGCAGATGCACGAGAGCGAGGATACGGAGTTGTGGTGGAGACGCGAGCCGTGGCTCTCGCCAAACCGCGTGCTGCGTGCCGCGTATTGCGTTGTTCCATCAAGAGTGGGTTCTCTTCTGACTACGCAATACGAAGTACGCAGTAATCAGATCTCCCAGCTGAACTCGTCGCGCTTGGTCAGGCCCGGTCCGTCCCCGCGCGCGATGACGAAGATCGCCACGTCGGCCTGGCTGTTCGGGTCTTGCGTCACGCGCGTGTCGCGCGTCGTGTCGAGGAAGAGTTGTTCGCGCACGGCGATGCCCTTCGCACGGCAGAAGTCCTGGAAGTCGAGGATCGTGGGGAACCGCTTGTTCGGCGACTCGTACCACTCGTAGCCGTAGCCGGCCTCGCCGCGCGGCGCTCGGCCTTGGCGCACGTACATGTCGCGCAGCTTGTGGAAGCCGAAGTTGGGGAAGCTCACGATCGCACGCTTGCCGATGCGCAGCATCTCGTTGATCACACGCTCGGTCGCGCCGACCGTCTGCAATGTTTGGCTCAGCACGACGACGTCGAACGACTGATCGAGCACGTTGGGCAGCGGCTGCTCAAGGTCGGCCTGCACGACGTCGAGCCCACGCGCCGCGGCCGAACGGATGCAGTATTGATCGACCTCGATGCCGAGCAATCGCGACGGGCTCCGCTCCGCGCGCAGGCGCTGCAGGAACGCGCCGTCGCCGCACCCCAGGTCCAGCACGCTGCTGCCGGGCGGGATGAGGTCCAGCATCAGGTCGTAGTCGAGGCGATGCGAGAAGATGGAGGTCTCGGACTTCCGATCTCCGACTTCGGTTCTCCGATTCGACGAGACATCGTCGTCTAGGAACGACTCGATGATCGATCCGTACACCGGCAGCGAGTCTTCGAGCAGGAATGCATCGTGGCCGCTGGGGCTCTCGACGTTGCAGAAGCTCACCTGCTTGCCCGCCTGAACGAGGGCGTCGACGATCTGCCGGCTCTGCTCGGGCGGGAAGAGCCAGTCGCTCGTGAAGCTCAGCACCAGCCAGCGACAGCTCGTCTGTTCGAATCGCTCGCGCAGCAGTTCGACGGTTTCGCCCATGTCGAAGAGGTCCATCGCGCGGGTGAGCGTGACGTAGCTGTTCGCGTCGAACCGCTCGACGAACTTGTGGCCCTGATATGCGAGGTATGAGCCGACGGAGAACTTCTTTTCAAAGCTCGTGTCGACGTCGCGCGGGCTGAGGCGCGTGGCGTCGAACTTCGCGGTCATCGCCTCGCGCGAGAGGTACGTGATGTGCCCGAGCATGCGCGCGAGCGCAAGGCCAGTAGCGGGATTCGTGGGCTTGTCGTAGTAGTCGCCCTCGTGGAAGCAGGGGTCGCGCAGGATGGCGTTCCGTGCGACGACGTCGAACGCGAGCGCCTGGCTCGTGAGCCGCGGCGCGGTGGCGAGCAGGGCGGCGTTGCGCACGCGATGCGGATGACGAACCGCCCAGGTCAGCGCCTGCATGCCGCCCAGGCTTCCGCCGACGACGGCGTGCAGTTTTTCGATGCCGAGCGAGTCGATCAGCTTCGCCTGCACGTCGACGATGTCGCCGAGCGTGATGACGGGGAACGACGCGCCGTAGGGGCGGTCCGTGCGCGGGTCGACACTGATCGGGCCCGTCGTGCCGCGGCATCCGCCGAGGATGCTGCTGCAGATGACGAAGAACTTGTTGGTATCGATCGCCTTCCCCGGGCCGACGATGAGTTCCCACCAGCCGGGCAGGTCGCGCTCGTCGTGCCGGGCGACGTGCGAATCGCCCGACACGGCATGGCAGATCAGCACGGCGTTATCGCGCGCCGGCGAGAGCGTGCCGTACGTTTCGTACGCGACGTCGACACGAGGGAGGACGTCGCCCTTCTCGAGCGTGAAGGGCGCATCGATCGCATGCCGCCTCACGTGCGGGCTGGCGCCGCTGCTGCGGACGGAATCGGAACTGGCGAATGGGTCGGACATCTGTTCCCTAGAGACGGTGGCGCCTGAGGCTCACGCCTTCAGCGCCTGATCCAGATCTTCGATGATGTCCTGCACGTCTTCCAGTCCGACGCTCAGGCGCACGTATTCCGGGTTCACGCCTGCGGCGCGCTGCTCGGATTCGCTTAGCTGGCTGTGTGTGGTGCTGGCGGGGTGGATGACGAGGCTCTTGGCGTCGCCGATGTTAGCGAGGTGGCTCAGGAGCTTCACCTTGTTGATGAACTCGACGGCCTTCGGCGCGCCACCCTTGATGCCGAAGCCGACGATCGCGCCGGCGCCATTTTTCAGGTACTTTTTCGCGGTGGAGTGATCGGGGTGCGACGGAAGGCCGGGGTAGTTCACCCACTCGACGGCCGGGTGTTTGCTCAGCCACGTCGCGACGGCGAGCGCGTTCTCGCAGTGTCGCGGCATTCGCAGGTGCAGCGTTTCCAAGCCCTGCAGGAACAGGAACGCCGCGAACGGGCTCATCGCAGCGCCGGTGTCGCGGAGCCAGTGGGTCCGCATGTGGATGATGTAGCTGATGTTCCCGAGCGGGCGTAGTGCCTCTTCGAACACCGCGCCGTGGTAGCTCGGGCTCGGGGCGCAGAACTCGGGCCACTTCTTCGGGTCGTTTGCCCAGGGGAACTTCGCGCTGTCGACGACGATCCCGCCGATGTGCGTGCCGTGGCCGCCCAGGAACTTCGTCGTGCTGTAGACGACGATGTCGATGCCATGCTCGATCGGCTTCAGCAGGTAAGGCGTCATCACCGTATTGTCGGCGATCACCGGCAGTCCGAGCGCGTGGGCCGCGTCCGCGATCTTCGCGTAGTCTGGCACGTCGTTCTTCGGGTTGCCGAGGCTTTCGATGTACACGCACCGCGTGTTCGCATCGACGAGCTTGGCGATCTCTTCCGGCTTGTGCGGATCGAAGAACCGAACCTCGATGCCCAACTGCTTGAACGTCTGCGTGAAGAGCGTCCACGTGCCGCCGTAGAGCGACGTCGCCGCGACGAAATTCTGACCCGCGTGGCAGATCGTCTGGATCGCCGCGCAGATGGCGGACTGCCCAGATGCGAACGCCAGCGCCGCCGCGCCGCCCGCTAGCGACGCGATGCGCTTCTCCAGCACGTCGGTCGTCGGGTTCATCAGGCGGGTGTAGATGTTCCCGAACTTCTTGAGCGCAAACAGGTCGGCCGCGTCCTGCGTGTCGTCGAAGACGTAGCTGGTCGTCGCGTAGATCGGCACCGCCCGAGACTTGGTCGTCGGATCGACGGCCTGCCCGGCGTGGAGGCACTGCGTGGCGAAGCGTTGGGACATGATTGATGAACTCCTACAGGATTTCAGTGGAATCGCGAAAGGATAGACGAGGCGGCGGGGAGGTCAATCGCGTCGATGTGCTGGAGTGCGTCGGCGGAACGCGTCACGGAATCTCCGCCACGCCCAGGTCGCGCATGGCCATGCTGCTGGCGATTTTGCCGCTCAGGGCCACGAGCGGAAGCCCGCCGCCGGGGTGGGTGGCGCCGCCGGCGAAGTACAGGCCGGCGATGTGTTTGTCGCGGTTTGGCGGGCGGAGGAACGCGGCTCGCAGGCCGTTGCTGCTGATGCCGTAGATGCTGCCGGCGTTCGCGTTGTACGTCCGCGCGAGATCGGTCGGGCACCAGCTGTCTTCGACGACGATGCGCTTGCTCAGGTCGGTCAGGCCGCACTTCGTTTCGAGCGTGCGGACGATCTGGTCGCGGTACTTCTGCTTCGCGACCGACCAATCGAGCTTCCCATCAATCGGCGGGGCGCTCGCAAGCACGAACAGGTTCTCGCAGCCGTCGGGGGCTTGCGTGGGATCGGATCGCGTCGTGGCGCAGACGTACAGGCACGGGTCGTCGGGGATGGTGCGCGTCTCGAACATCGCGCGCAGGTCCGACGCGTAGTCGTCGGGCATGAACTTGGTGTGGTGGGCGAGCTGCGGGTAGGTGCCCTCGACGCCGAGAAGGAGGACCATGCCGCTGCCGCCGGGCTCGAGCTTGTCCAGTTTGGCGTTGTTGAAGTGCGGTCGATCGGCTTCGTCGACGAGGTGCCGATACGCCCACGGGACGTCGGCGTTGCAGATGACGGCGTGACAGGGGATCGACTCGCCGGATTCGAGTTCGACGGCGCGAACGCTTCGCTTCGTTCGCTTCGACTTCACAATCGCGTCGGTCGCGATGCGCGTGGCGGAGGTGTTGAGTCGAATGTCGACGCCGAGCTTCCGCGCCACGCTCTCCAGCGATCGAGCGAGCGAATACATCCCGCCCGGCAGGTACCAGCCGGCGAAGTGCAGCTCGCAGTACGGGATCACCGCCAGCGTGGCGGGGCAGAGGAACGGGCTCGCGCCGGAGTACGTCGCGTACTGGTACAGAACCTCGCGGAAGCGCGGCGAAGTGATGTGCTTGTCGACCTCGCGGCTGAACTTGGTGAACATGCCGATGCGGAACGGGATCGACAGCATCCGCAGGCCGTCCAGCGGGCGGAAGTCTTTGCTCTGGACGATCTGCTCCGGCGCGTTCATCAGGAAGAACTCGCCGGCCAGGTCCCAGATATGCCTGCCGCGGGCGTAGAAGCGACGCCAGCCCTCGACGTCTTGCGGGAAGACGCGGCGGACCTCGTCGATCGTCCGCTGTTCGTCGGCGTAGAACTGGAACGTCATCCCGTCGCGCCACTGGAATCGCGAGACGGGGTCGAGCTTCACGATCGGCAGGTGATCGCGGACGTCCTCGCCGGCGAATTCGAAGAGGTCTTTGAAGACGAACGGGAGCGTGAGCAGGCTCGGGCCGGTGTCGAACTGGAAGGGGCGGTCGGCAGGGCGTTGCGGGTGCGGGACGACGCGGTGGTTGAGCTTTCCGCCGACTCGCGGGTTCTTCTCGATGAGCGTGACGCGCACCCCGCGCGCAGCGAGCCGGATCGCAGAGGCCAGCCCCCCAACGCCGGCCCCGATGACGCAGACATGGTGCATGCGGCGGATGATAGGGAAGGTGAGGCAAAGAGACGAAGTGAATGCCTTGCGACGACGCGAAAGAGCTACCCACAGGTGATCTCAATGCGTGCGATCGAGCAGCGATTGGGAAGGTACGTCAACGTTCGCTAGCGCAAACTAAGCGCTGCGGGTGTGGAACCGGCTGGTCGCCGCGTCTAACCTGCCAATGGAAGGAGCCGAGTTCGCGTTGGAAGGTCGGTTTGAGTTAAACTGCCCCTCAGACGCATCAGATGGCAAGCAGCTCGACGCAATTTCTCGATTCTCCGGCCGGCAAGGCTATCGCGGTGATCTTCGGCATAGGTGCCCTTGTTGGCGCGATCTACGTCGGGATCAGCTCGTTTTCGGGCAACTCTGTGGCGGCGACGGCCAATCAACGAATGTTCGTCGACGCCAAGACGGGTCTGCCCTTCCCGCATGAACTGACGCTCGGCGAGATGATCCCGATCAAGGCGCCGAGCGGCGGAAACACGGGTTACCCTGCGGAGCCGTGCAACTGGACTGCGGACGGGAAGCCTGGAACGAAGATCACGTATGTCCTGATGAACGATTGGATCGGCAAGCCCGGCCCGACGTATTGCCCGGACTGCAAGCGCCGGGTGAGCGCGAACAATCCCGTGGCTGTCGAGGGGGCCAAACCTCCACCGACTGAAGCGGAGAGCCGGCAGCGTTGATCCAGACTAATCAGTCTTGAAATGGTGCTGCGTTGAGGTCTGGCGGACGTTTGTTATGCTGCTGCCGCTGCGCTGCCCTGAACCTGTGGCCAGTTCCGTACGACCGCGATCGCGTCTCGCCCCAATTTCAACCTGAACCGAACCGTTTTGCGCTGTTTCAGTGCGTGTGACCAGCACGCCTAGAGCGAAAGCCGGACGAGCGCCCCACCCGGGCCTCGCGTTGCAACCGGCGTTCACAGACCGGAGTCATCCCTCATGCACTTGTCGTCACCCCTTGAATCTGCATCAAAATGCGCTTCGAGCACGCATCGTCGCGTTGGATTTACGCTCGTGGAATTGTTGGTTGTCATCGGCATCATCGCGGTGCTCATCAGCATTCTTCTGCCTGCGTTGGGCAACGCGCGAAAGTCAGCGAACACGGTGAAGTGCGCGTCGAACTTGCGTTCGATCGTGCAAGGCATGAACCTCTACGCAACCCAATGGGCCGGAGCTATTCCCGGCTCGCCTTGGACGAGCGCGCGATTCATCAATCCGCAAACAGCGGATGCGGCGAGTATGGGCACGCTTCTCGGCAAGTTCGGGTCGGTGATCACCATTCATGACTGGATGTCGCCCATCAGCAAGGTGTTGGGCGTGAAGTTTAACGAGGGGCCGACAGAAGCCGATCGTTTGGCACGGTTCCAGCAACTTCGATCCAATCCCATCTTCAACTGTCCGGAAAACCAGTTCCTTGCCACGCAGTTTACAGGCTCAGCTGCTACGGGCGGGACGCTGATTGCACCGACCGGGTTGATGATCAGCTATAACACGTCGCTCGTCTTTACGTTGCGCAGCGGTTCCGCCGTGGCCTCAGGCAACACCTGGGCTGGCGGCAGGACAACTTGCTTCTCAGTTTGGGAAGTCCCGAAGGCGTACAACAACACGATCTCGAAGATCGGCAATGCATCGCGGAAGGTCTTCATTGCCGATGGGGCGAAGTTCAACACGACCGCTGCCGCCCCGACTTTCAACCTCGCCTTTGACACGCAGCACGGCGGAGCATTCGCCGACCAGCCGCCGGTCACCGGTGGAACGCAGTCGTGGGGCCGACTTCGGGTCCCCGGCAACGGCTCTGCCGACGTTGGTCCGAACGACGAACGCGCCTATGCCTACCGGCATGGTAGCAACAAGCGCGACTCGCGCGGCGACACCAGCTACAAGATCAACCTGGCGTTCTTTGACGGGCACGTAGAGACGCTCGGCGACCTTGCCGCATCGAATCCCGAGTTTTGGTATCCGAAGGGTACTGTTCTATCGAATCTCACCAGTACCTTCAGCAGTCAGGGGCAAACCCGCCCGCAGATGTATCCTGACGTCCGCAGCCGCTACGCCCCCGGTTTGACCACGTACGTCGTTCCCTAAGTGGTCTTCGTACATCCTCGATACCCGTTTAGCCGGCGAGCATGCTCGCCGGTTTTCTTTTGATCAGGGAATGACCAGCGCCCGCCCCCAATCGCCCGCGCGCTGCGCCGGGTTCCCTTCGCTACGGACGAGCAGGGCGTCCGCCCGCGCGAGCGTGAACACGTCGGCCGATCCCTTCCAGTCGAGCGGGTCGATCGATCCATCGTCGCGGAGGATGGCAGGCTGGTAGAACTCGCGCGGGCCGTTCGCGGGGAGGTCGCGTGCGAGCGGGCCGACGACGAAGCGTTCGCGCGGCGCGGGCAGGCCGCGCAGGCGATCGATGACGCGTGCCGCGAGCCGAGCAGTGCAGCAGAACGCGCTGACGGGGTTGCCGGGCAGGCCGAAAACAGTGTGCAGTGTGTGGTGGGCAGTGGGCGGTGGACTAGGATTGCGGTTCGCAGGTCGCGGTTCGCTGATGGGGAAGTCAGGCGTAGCCGCGAGCTTGCTCGCGGGTGGTTCGGACGCGCGAGCAAGCTCGCGGCCACTCGGCGCAGTTTGAGATGTAGTCGCATCGCCGTCTGGAAATCGCGCTCCCGCCACGAACGGTTTTCCCGGCTTGATGCGAATCTTCTTAATCGGGCAGTAAAAACCGAGGTCGAGCAGCGTGCTCGGCACGAAGTCGTACGCGCCCATGCTCATGCCGCCGGTGATGAAGGTGACGTCGGACTGTGCGATGCACGTCTCGATCGCGGCCCGGGTCGCCTCGCGCGTGTCTTTGCACCGTGCGACGTGCACGACATCGCAGCCGAGTCGTGTGAGCAGCGATCGAAGCAGGTGCGAGTTGCAGTCGCGGATCTGCGAGCCGGCCGGCGTGCTCGCGACGTCAACGATTTCGTCGCCGGTGATGAGGATTGCCGCGCGCGGCCTCGCGAAGACGCGCACGCGGGCCGAGCCGACTTGAGCGAGCACGGCGAGTTGTGCGGGGCCGAGCATCGTGCCGCGCGACAGCGCGATCGTTCCTGCCGCGAGGTCGCTCCCGCGGCGAGCGACGAACTGGCCGGGCCGAGCCGCGGACTCGATCGTGATGACGTCACCTGCATCGTCGTGGCACGGGTTTCCAACCCGTGATTCCGAAACAGCCACGGGTTGGAAACCCGTGCCACGTTGCTGGCGACGCGTCTTCTCGATTGGCACCGCTGCATCCGCGCCGGCGGGCAACGGCGCTCCGGTCATGATCGCGACACACTCGCCGGGCCCGATTGCATGGTCGAACGAGTTCCCCGCGGCGACTTCGCCGATGCATCTCAGCGAAACGCCATCGCCCGAGCGAACCGCGTACCCGTCCACCAGCGACTTGTCGAACGGCGGGTAGTCCCGATCCGCGACGACGTCCTCCGCCAGCACGCGGCCGTCAGCGTCGTGCAGATCGACGACCTCTTCGCGCGGCGGCGCGATCGGCAGCGCGTCGAGGATGCGAATCGCGTCGGCGACCGACAAGAGAGAATCGACGGGCAGCTCAGCCATGACCGTGAAAAAGTAGCCGCAGATGAACGCGGATGGACGCGGACGAATGCACGCGCGAACTCAAAAAGAAGTGAACGTCAGAATCGAGCCATCGCTTCGTTCTGCTCTGCGTCTCTTCCGCGTTCATCTGCGGCCAATTACTCCTTCGCGTACCCGTCCGAGTTCGCCTGGAACCATTTCCACGCGGTGGCGATGATCGCCTCGGGGTCTTTGTACTTCGCCTCCCAGCCGAGGATGTTCTTGGCGTGGCTCGGATCGGCGTAGAGGGCGATCGCGTCGCCCGCCCGGCGCGGGCCATACTCGACGGGGACCTTCTTGCCGGTCACCTTCTCCGCGGCCGCGATGATCTGCTTCACGCTGAAGCCGACGCCCGTGCCGAGGTTGGCGAGGATCTGCTTGTGCTGCCCGGCGTCGGTGCCGAGCTTCTCGGCGGCGAGGATGTGCGCATCCGCGAGGTCTTCCACGTGGATGTAGTCGCGGACGTTCGTGCCGTCGGGCGTGGGGTAGTCGGTGCCGAAGATGGTCAGCGCGGGCTTCTTGCCCATGATCGCGAGGAGCACGTTGGGGATGAGGTGCGGCTCGGGATTGTGGTCTTCGCCGATCGAGCCGTCGCTGCTGCAGCCGCTCGCGTTGAAGTATCGCAGGGCGGCATAGCAGAAGTCCTTCCGCGCCTTGCAGTGGTCGTCGAGGATCTGCTCGGTCATCCACTTGCTTCGGCCGTACGGGCTGACGGGCTTCTTCGGCAGGTCTTCGGTGATCGGCACGCGGTCGGGGTCGCCGTAGGTGGCGCAGGTGCTGCTGAAGACGAACTTGCTCACGCGTGCGTCGGCCATCGCTTCCAGCACGTTGATCGTGGTGGCCACGTTGTTGTGGTAGTACATCAGCGGCTCGTAGACGCTCTCGCCCACGTAGGCGTACGCGGCGAAGTGCATGAGCACCTCGATCTCGTAATCGCGCAGCACGTCGGCGAGGAGCGTCTTGTCGTCGAGTTCGCCGCGGACGAATTCGCAGTCGAGCTTGTCCGCCACGACGGCGTGGCCGCGCGAGCAGTTGTCGAAGATGACCGGGTTGTGACCGGCCGCCTGAAGCTGACGAACCGTGTGCGACCCGATGTAACCGGCGCCGCCTGCGACAAGGATGTTCATGATGGGGATGGTGTACACGCGCGCACGGCGCAATTGCAATGGATACTGACCCGATGCGTGCGTCAGTTCGTGCGCGGGCTACTTGCTCTTCTCCGGCATCACCCGGCCGGTGCGTTCTAGCCACTTCATCAGCGGCTTCCGCACCCAGTGATACGGCGCGCTGATCCACCCGTGCAGCTTGTGCAGGATGCCCTTGTTGTTCAGCGTCGCGAGATCGTCGGGCGTGAGCAGATCCGGACGAAAGCGGCGCTTGTTCTTCAACACGTGATAGACGTCGCCCCGAACGAGCGGGCGAAGGACCATCCGCCCCAGCCAGCGCGGCCACCACGCGGTGGCGTCGAAGCTCACTTGGAAGTCGATCAGGTGCGGCCGGCCGTCGTCGCCGAGGAGGATGTTCTGCGGCTTCTGCGAGTCGACATATGCGATGCCGCGACGCTCGAGTTCGCGCACGAGCGACATCAGCTCGTCGAAGAATCCGTCGGGCACCGACTGGCCCTTCTGCAACGGCGCGCCCTCGACGAAGGCGTGGACGAAGCCTGTGTCTGTCGCGTCGCCTAGCAATGCGGGGACGTTGGGGAGGTCGGCGCACCGCTCGTAGGCGCGCGTCTCGCGAAGGCGCAAGCGACGACCGATCCAGCGGAGGGGGATGAAGGCGAAGCTGGTTTGTCGGTTGATCTTGACCACGGCGCGTGCGCCGGATTCGACGTCGCGATAGAAGCCTGTGCCTGCCCAGAAGTCGTGCTTCACGACTTGCTCGAGCGCGTAGGTGCGTCCTCGCGCGGTGACGGTGGGCGGGAGACCCGCTTCACCGAGGGCGTACATGGACCAGATCGTGCCGGGCACGTGCCGCAGCATACGGGACTGTCTGTCGCTTCACGAATGCGCGTGGCCGCTGATGTTCGCAGATGGGACGCAGATGAAGAGGAGGCGAGGAAGGTCACGAAGGGCGAAGGCAAAGAAGCGTCGCGAGGGAAATCGGATCGAAGAAGCACAGCATGCAACCCGCTGCGCCGCTCGCCATCGCGCTTCCCTTCTTCCGTCTCATCGCGAACCATCGTTCCCTTCGTTCATTGCAACCATCCGACGCGTGACCTCATCTGCGTCCCATCCGCGTCTTATCTGCGGCCACTACTCCGCTCACCCGAGCTTCAGCTTCACGATGACGATCTCGTCGCCGGGCTGGAAGCCGGGGCCCATCGGGCCGCCGCCGCCGAAGCCGCGACGCTGTTGGTTGCGGTTGCCGCCGCCGAAGCCGCCGCCGAAGTCGGGCGGGCCGCCCATGCCGGGGCCGCCGGGTCCGCCCGGGCCACCGCCCATGTCGGGAGGACCGCCGGGGCCTTGCTGGTCGTCGCGCGGCTGCGGCTGTTCGGGGATCTTGAACCGCGCGACGTCTTCGATCTGATCGTCGTTCAAGCCTGCAGCCATGCGGTCGATGTCGCTGTCTCGGCCGAGCATGTAGACGCCCTTGCCGTCGGACCACTTGTGGACGTCGGCCCAGAACTGCGTCTGCTTCTGTCGCGTCGTGCCGGTGTAGAGCTTCGCGCGAGCCTCGGCCTTCGCGGCCTGCTGCGGGCTGGGGTCGCTCGGGTCGCGCGCCATGCCGCGTCGCATTCCGCCTCCGCCCGGACCGCCGCCGAAGCCGCCGTTGATGATGCTCACGTCGGCCAGCTTCCACGTGCGGACGAAGTCGAGGTGCTGCTGGACGCCGTTGTTGGCGATCACCACGGCACCGGGCTCGGCCACTTTCTCCAGCTCGGCCGTCGCGAGCGCGAGCATCGACTTGCTCTCGCGCTGGCGATCCATCGATTGCACTGTCGACTGCGCGGTGAGCAGCAGGTGCGTCGCGAGCAGCACCACGGGCACGATGACTTTCGCGGCGCGCGGGGCGTGCTTCAGCATCTCGCTGAGCAGGTAGACCGCACCGAACGCGAACAGCGGCACGAGCGGCACGAGGAACCGCATGACGGCCGACACGCCGCCACCAGGCCCGCCGCCACCGCCAGGTCCGCCGCCCGGCCCGCCACCCGGTCCGCCACCGCCGCCGGCGCTCATTCCGGGGGCCCAGTAGTAGCACATGTACAGCAGCACGAACGGCACCGTCGCGCCGAGCAGCATCAGCCCGGTCGCGTACTTCCGCGTGCAGCACATCCATGCCATCCCGAGCAGGCCGAGCGCGAACAGCACGCCCATGCCGGTCTGGTGCATCATCAGCAGGTAGCCCTGCCAGTACTGGCGGAAGTAGTCGAAGCTGAAGCCTGTCTGTTCGTTGGTGAGCGCGTAGCCGGTCTTCCAGAAGGCGCCGAAGACGAGCTGATTGCGGATGAGCAGCGGCACGATCGGGATCAGCGCGCCGCCGATCATGACGAGCCAGTGCTTCCAGATGCCGCGGTGCGCGAACGCGCTGCAGAGCATGAAGAGCCCGATGCCGAACGCGACGACGGAGTCGGGATAGCGCAGCGTTGGAATGCACCCGAGGATGAGCCCCGCGAGGAACGCGTCGCGCAGCAGGCCCGTCTCCCGCCAGCGGAGCAGGCAGAAGATGCCCCACACGAGACACGCCGCCACGGGCATGTGCGCGATGTCCTGGAACGCGTGCTCGAGCATCGCGGCGTTGGTCATCACGAACAGCATCGTGAGGACGCCCCAGCCGTTGGAGTGCGTGAGTCGACGGCCCGCGAAGAACGAGCCGAGCGCGGCCAAGACGGCGAACGCCGGCGAGAGAAACGTCGCCGCCTTCCAGCCGAACAGCTTCCACGCGATCGCGACGAGTACGGCGAGGCCCGGCGGATAGCGGGCGGCGAAGACGCCGTCCGAGTCGGTCATCAGCCAGTGCATGCCGATGTACTGCGCGTTCGACTCGGCGTGGAGGACGGTGGTGTACTTGCTGGCGAGGAGCGAGCCTTGAGCGAAATAGCCGTTGGAGTCGGGGTGTTGGATCGCGGGCGCGTACCAGTGGGCGAGCAGTAGGGCGTACGCGATGAGGAGAACCGTGACGACTGCAGCGGTCACGCCGGTGGCGAGGCGAGAGGGCTGAGACGGCGACTCGACCTGCCGATCAGCGGTCGGCGTGGCCGGCTCGGCGTACGCCAGCGGGGGAGTCGTAGTCTGCACGAACTGCATGGTCGGCCTGCCTTTACGCGTGGAATGGGCTGGAAATCAGCTTCGATCCGGGCGTGCACAGAACGCGGGACGGGCGGGGTTTATTGCGGGGGGGCAGGCGAGTAGGCGAGTGGGCGAGTAGGCGAGTGGGCGAGTGGGCGAGTGGGCGAGTGGGCGAGTGGGCGAGTAGGCGAGTAGGTGAGCGGGCGAGTCGGATCGCTCTGTCATGCTGAGCAAAGCGAAGCACCTAGCATCGACTCCCACCGATCGCGGGTCCGCGCGGTGGAGGGCATGCGTGTAGCGATCGTCTCGTGGCGCGGCGTCGATGCTCTGGCAAACTACGTCGCTCCGATCAGACATGGCGTTCCCCCGAGTCCCGAGTGCATCCGGTCGACACGCTCGCGCCGTCCCCACTCGCTTACTCGCCCACTTGCCTGCCCACCCACCCTCACCGCGGCGTCGCCACCCAAGTCACCGTCCAGATCGCCACCGCGGCCAGCACCATCGCGCCGAGCATGTAGAAGGTGATCTTCGCCGCCTCGCGCGGGACATCGGTCGGCTTCCAGCACTTCGCGCTCTTGTAGACCACCGACACACCGAGACACAGCGGCACGATCAGCCACACCCAGTGATCCCAGATCGGCAGCGGTGTGAGGAACGGCTTGTACGCGTACTGTGGCGCGGCCGTCGTCGCGGTCGTGTCGCGCACCTGCACGGCGTTGTCGCCGAACACCGACTGAGCGAGGAGCGAACTTGTTGAGGTCTGCGTCTTCATCTGACAACCGACAACTGACAACTGACAACTGCCTCGTCACATCTTCTCAGCGATGCGCGGATCGCTCTCGCGGGCCTTCGCGGCACGGTGGGCTGCGTCGATCAGGATGAACAGGTTCAGCATTCCTGCGACCGCGCTGTACAGCGTGCCGATGTCGGAGAGCTTGGCCGTCGATCGAACATACCCAGCCCGCGAGGCTTGGACCGACGCGTAGCTGGTCGCGATGTTGATCGGGCCCACGAGCGCCTGCGGGATGTACCACGCCTTCTCGAAGACCGCTGACGTGAGGGGCTTCGGCATCACCCTTTGCCGAGGGTCGAAGCGCGAGGCCGGGCCGGACACCGCAGGATTGGTGCCGTATGCGTAGCCGAGCCCGTCATAGCCCGGCACGTCAATCACGCGGACGCCCCCGATGAGCAGGCCGAATACGTAGATGAGAAGAATCGTAATCCCCGCCATCAGCCCGCGCCAGCGAGCACCGATGAGCCAGTAGCCGAGCCCCGGCAATGCCCACGCCGCGGCCGCGACGAGAAACGGGTTCGGCGGGAGCGGCCCCTCGGGCTTGCGACGTCGGCGGGGCGAAGGTGCGGTCGATACGGTCATGCGAGGAGGGGTGAGTGTACCGGGGATCGAACGGAAGGCGAGGGGACGGGTGAGTAGGCGAGTAGGCGAGTAGGCGAGCAGGCGCGTATTGGCCATCACGGTCTGCGAACGCTGCGGCTCTGCCCTGCGGATGGCCATTTGACTCCAAGACGGTCAACGGGAACCATTCCCACTCGCCCACTCGCCCACTCGCCCACTCGCCCACTCGCCTGACACACCCCGTGTTCCCCATCTACAACCACAACCACGAGAGCCCCCGCATCAGCCTGTTCGGTCGATTGATCGCGCTTGCGGTCGCCGGGCTTTCGCTGGGCACGCTGGTCACCGCGATGCTGCTCGTCCCGAGCGGCACCGGGGTCGAGACCCATCGTCAACTCGGCATGGCGCCGTGCGGATTGCTCATGACGACGGGCCTTCCGTGCATGACGTGCGGCATGACCACCAGCTTCACTCATTTCGCGCACGGCCAGGTCCTCGCAAGCCTGTGGGTGCAGCCGGGCGGGACGCTGCTGGCGTTCCTCGCCGCGTGCGCCACGTGGGCGGGCGGGTACGTCGCCATCACCGGCCTGCCCGGGCCGGCGCTGCTGAATCGCCTCCCGTGGACCCGCATGATGCTCGGCCTGTTGAGCGTCCTCCTCGTCGCGTGGACCTGGAAGATCGTCATCCACGCACGCGGCATCGACGGATGGCACTGAGGTGCTCGTCCCTCGTCCCTCGTCCCTCGTCCCTGCGTGCCCGCCGTGGTAAACCTCCCTTCCGATGTACGACGACGACGACAACAAGAAGGGCGAAGAAGCTTCCACCGGCACGCAGCGCGCGAAGGAAAAGGGTGAAGCCCTCCGTCAGCACGCCGAGCTGGCAGCGATCTTCGAGGGGCCGCGGAAGTTCGATGCCGAGCTGCACGACCTGAAGGCCACGCTTTCCCGTGACGTCCAGCAGCGGCTCGCCAAGCTCGCGAAGGCCAAGCAGGCCGGCAGCCATCAGCTTGGCGCGATCCTTCCGCCCGACCTGTTCGACGAAGCCGCCCATCTCCTTGATCTGCACGAGACCGAAGAACTCCCGACGTCCGACTACCACATCTATCGCCGACCCGGCGAGGTGATGATCTTCCGTTGGCTCGCCGGCGAGGACGAGGTCAACACGTTCTACGACCGCATGCAGAAACATTTCGACGCCGCGCTCGAAGGGACGATCGAGGACGAAGAGGGCAACGCCTGGAAGAACGACGACGAGACGAACGCGTATCGCGAAGCGCTCGAGAGCCTCAAGCTCGACACGGCCGAGCGGTACCTGCGCGGGCCGATGCGGCAGCACGATCTGTTCGTCCTGAACACGCTCAGCGCCGACGCGATCAACATCCTGTTCCTGACCGACACGATCATGGGCACCGGCCCCGCCGCCGTGGTCGGCGATGCGTTCAGCCCGCCCGACGACCCGCGCGAGGCCGACCTCAGCTGGTTCTTTAAGCTCTTCAGCCTCCGCGGCAGCGTGGAGAAGGCGGAGAAGATGCTTTTCTTCGCGTTCCTCCAGAAGACCGACGACGACGAGTTCGACTTCGGCGAAGCGGACGACGAATAGCGATCGACGCCGACCGACATGATTGCGCCTTGAGCCTCGCGCCCGGCACACCACGAACGGCCGCGCGCTCAGTTTTGTCCAATTTCGTCCAATTTCCCGACAACAAATCGACATGTGGTCGGTCGGCTTCGATGTCGTCTGTGGCCGGACATCGCGCACGACTGCAGCGCGGACCACCGCACACTATGGTCATGCGATCGACGCGCAGTCCAGCCGAAAAAGCGCGGCGTGGTGACATGGGGATGTCACCACGCCGCGCCGTCGGACAGCGAAGCTTCAAAAGTTGATTGGCCTCGCCGGTCATCTCACGCGCGATGCTCAGTTCCGGCCTGCGCGGCGGCGAAGCGTGAGCAGCGTGAGCGACGTGAGGCCTGCCAGTGTGGTCGGCTCGGGCACGGTCGCCGTGAAGACGCCTTTCGAGCCGTCGCTGAACGTCAGCGTGAACGCGACGACGCCCGCGTCGTTGAATCCGCTCACGCGGCCGTCGCCGTTTCCGGAGAGGCCGGTGAACGTGTTGCTGATGAACGCGATCGCCGTGACGGTTCGGTTGTCGACGAGGGCGCTCGGGTCGACGTCGAACGCGTCGCCGAGGCGCACCACCGGGATGACCGCGCCTTCAAACGTCGCGAAGAGCGCCGAGTTGTTGGTGCTGTTCACGCCCGAGCCGGCCAGCCCGGCGAAGAACGCGACGTTGCCAGAGGCGTTCAGGGTGGGGTTGAAGAAGGAGTCGAACGTGACGCCCGTGCCGGGGAACGCTTCGACGCCGCGCCGCGCCACCGCCTGCACGGTGCCGCTCGCGTTCGTGAAGATGCCGGTCGTGCCGGCCGGAATGCTGCCGCCGCCGACGGTGCCGACGAATGCGACGGCGCCCGCGGCGTTGATGACCGGGAAGTTGAACGCGGTGAAGTTCGTGCCCGCGCCGAGGTTCGGGCCGTACGTGGCGTCGCCGGTCCGGGCGATCGGCGTGCTGGACGCGCCGTTGTTGGTGAAGATCCCGCGGTCGTTGGTGTTCGAGACGACGCCGGTCCCCGTCAGCAGCGCGCCGTAGGCGACGGTGCCGGCGCTGTTGATCGACAGGCTGGTGATCGAGCTGTTGGTCAGGAACGCCGAGTATCTGACCCCGGTGCCGAGGTTCGGGCCGAGCGCGGTGTCGGTGTTCGTACGCGCGATCATGACGTTGCCGGCGCCGTTGGTGTTGGTCATGATCGCGCCAGTGATCGAACTGCTGAGGATCGACGCGATGAACGCCACCTTTCCGTTAATGTTCAGGACAGGGTTCGAGGCGACGCCCGAGACGGAGTAGAAGACGGCGTTGGTTTCGCTGGCGATGCCCGGGCCGAGCAGGCCGGTGAAGCCTTCGCGGGCGATGGGGCCGAACGTGCCGCCGATGTTGGAGAGTAGGACGCCGTCGTTCGAGCCAGTGACGCCGCTTCCGTTCAGCCCCGCCTGCACCGCGGTCTTCCCACCGTTGAACACGGGGCTGTTCATGATTTGGTAATCGATTCCCGCGCCGACGTTCGGGCCGGGTGACCCGCCGGCGCGCGTGGCGTATGCCGGGGTCCCGCCGTTCAAGGTCGCGACGTAAGCCTGGGTGAACACGCCTCCTCCAGCGCCGGCCGTCGTGCCGCTGAACTGAAGATTTCCGTTGGCGTCCCAGGTGGGGGAGGCGAACGTCGAGAAGTAGGGCGACGTCGCCGGGCCGGGGCCGTCGACGCCTTCGCCGGCCACCTTTGTTCGGACGCCTCCGACGCTCGTGTAGAGCGCGTCGTTGTTTGAACTGGAGATGCCCGAGCCACTGAGGGTCGCCATGAAGGCGACTTGCCCGGCCGGACCGATCGTCGCAAGGTCTGGCGAGTAGCTGAGACCGCCGCCAGGGCCAAAATCAACTGCAGTTCCCGTCGTGCCTGACAGCGCGATCGTGTTCACCGCGACTGCCGCGCTTGCGATAGACGGAACGACGCCCACGACGCTCGCCGAGAGCGCCACGACACCGCGAATTGTCCATGCCATCCTTCTCTCCTTCTTGAGTTTGCCGTCCGCCAGGGGCGTTCGGACCGATGAAACGGGTTATCCAAGAGTTACAGGGCCGCACCGTCATCCGCGGGACGACCGCAGGACGACCACGTCATTGCTCGCGAGAGCGAGCGATCATCCGCTGCCGGAATTTCGGCATTAGCGGCGTCACTGTGACGTCGCGTCAAGTCCCACGAGCATTTGGTTATCGATCAAGCTCCGGTCGATCGTGGCGTTCTTGCTAAAAAAGCCGCGGCCACATTCGGACAAACGCAAAAGGGTGCAGCGGACGGCCAAGGTTGGCCCTGGAAGTTGCTTGGACGGGTCGCCAAGCATGCACATCGCGACGGCGCGGCGGATACACTGGATCACCAAATATGGAGCGGCATATACAGCAGGGCGGACGACGGATTGATTAGCCGGCCTCGCCGGCAGCCCCGATTCGTCCTGTAAATTCCCTATCCCTCCGCAGTTTCGGTATCGGATTCTGTCGGCTAGCCCGAAACAGGGCCTTTCGGGTCATTGCTGTGGACGTAATCTTCTGCTCGGAATACAGCGGTTCGCTGTGTCGTTGCCCCGTGTCTCCCCGCCAGCAGAGTGAATTATGACCAATCATTTCGTGAATCGTTCGGATCGTCGGTCGGCGAACTCGACGTTGGCCGTGGCGGTGTTCGCAGCCCTCGCGGGCGTGGGTTCGGTCGCTCATGCGTCGTGGTCGACGGTGAACCTGCATCCCGGCTCGGCGGCGACGTCCTCGTCCGCGCTCGACATCCGCAACGGCGTGATCGTGGGCAACTACAACGGAACCGCCGCGTCGTGGGGCCTGACCGCGGCGTCCTACGCCAACCTCGGCGACGCGAACGCGACGGCGACGGACGGATCGACCATCGCGGGGGGCGGCACGCTGGGCGGCCTGCCGTTCGGCAACCCGCAGATTTTCAGCGGCGGCTCGCCGGTGAACCTCGACCCGGTGCCGGCCTTTCCGGGATACATCGGCGGCACGGTCGAATCCGTCGACGGCTCGACCCAGGTCGGCTGGGTCGTTAACTCAAGCTTCCAGTTCCATGCCGCACACTGGACCGGATCGGGCGCTACGTTCGTCGATCTTCACCCGGCCGGCGCGACGACGTCGATGCTGACCGGCACGTACGGCGGACAGCATTCGGGACTCGTGAGCTTGCCGTCAGGTGAACAGCACGCGGCAGTGTGGACCGGCACGTCGTCGAGCTACGTGATCCTCAACCCGTCGGGCGTCACGTTCGGGCAGGCGTTCGACGTCTACAACGGCAAACAGGTCGGCAGCGTGAGCATGCCCGGCGGCGAGTTTCACGCGTCGCTGTGGTCGGGATCGGCGGCCAGTTGGACCGACCTGCACCCGGCCGGTGCGGACAACTCGGAAGTCATGAGCATCTTCGAGGGCACGCAGGTCGGGTACACGTCGTCATTCGCATTCGAGGACCGCGCCGCCCTGTGGACGGGATCGGCCGGTTCGTACGTCGACCTGCACGCCTTGCTGGGGTCCGGCTACGCCGACTCCCGCGCGGAGGGCGTGTGGGTGGACGGGTCGACCACCTACGTGGTGGGCTACGCGACGCGGGCTGCGTCGACCCGGACCGACGCGATCCTGTGGATCAACGCCTCGGTGCCGGAACCGATGTCGATGGCCGGCCTGGCGGCGGCGGGGACGCTGGCGCTGGCTCGGCAGCGGCGTCGCCCGCGCTGAACGTAAAATCGCCGCGACGCTTTGCGAGCGTCGCGGCGACGGAGTGTTAGATGAGAACGACCTCTTACTTGCGGCGACGCAGTGCGAGCACGCCAGCTCCGGCTGCAAAGGCGAGGGCCGTCGGTTCGGGGATCGGCAGCACGAAGTCGGCACCGCTGAGGTTGATGTACCCGCCCGAGCCGGCGGTGAACGAGCCCGTGCCCGGCAGGATATAGGGGCTCACGCCCGCGGTGGCGAACGCCACGTACGGATCGGTCGCGAGCTTGTAGTCGGCGAGGCCGGTGACGGGGAGCTTCACGCCGTTGGTGCTGAAGTCGAACAGGTTCTGGCTGGCGCTATTGCGTGCGACGGGGAGCGTCGCGCCGACGCCGACCGAGATGTAATACTCGCCCGCTGGCAGCGAGATGCCGAGGCTGGTCTGGCTCAGGGCGTTGGCGGTGCCTCCGCCACGCGAGCCGCCGAGCGCTGTGCCGTCCGCGGCGAAAAGCGTCAGCACGGCAGTGGTGCTGTTGACGTATGCGTTGAACGAGCTGGGGTCGGTGATCTTGAACTTGAACGTGTCGACGTCGCCGTCGCTCCACAGGCCGGACTGGATCTGAGTCAGCGGGCTGGTCTGCGTGTTGCGCTTCTCGGTGATGGCGGCGCCGGAGAGGGTGCGACCGGCCTTGTCCCACTTGCCGCCGAAGCCGCTGGGGGCACCGAGTTCCAGCGAGCCGACCGGAGCGCCCGGCGGCACGAAGTAGAAGCCGTACTCTTGGCCGTTCACCTCGGCGAAAACGCCGGCGTTGGCGGCTTGAGACGAGGCCAGCAACCCGAGGGCTGCGAACGAAGCGACGATGCGAGACCGACTCATTCTCTTCTCTCCTTAATCCACAAGACAACTACGGCCGAAGACCCTTGTGCAACGCAGCCGCAGCAGCCGGGCGGAGACGCGCGGGACGCCCGCGCACCGCCTTTCGCTCGTCGGGCGCCGCACGGAACGGTTGCTTCGACGAGGTGCGTGCGATGTCCTCCGCATCGACATACGTCGTGCGGCAACACACCGAGTTGCATCGCTTTGGGGGGTTCAACTCACACCGCAGAACTGCGGCGGACAACCGACCTGTGCCAGCAAGATAATGGTGCGACACGAGTCGTCAACAGATAAATGCCTTGGTCACTCCGGAGCCGCAATATAGGGTGCGTCGCCTTCAATAGCCGTGGTATTTAGTTGTGCAGCTGGATCACGTATTGTGTCTTGCAGAACGCGGTGTCATTGAGTGTCGCAGCAGTATCTTTCGACAAAAAATGTTCGAAAAAAATCTTCTGCAGGCCGTTCTGGGGCGTCGTGCGGTGCTGCGTGACACGTCACCTTAGCAAGATCGACAAGGTGTCGCCTTGCCGAGTGAGCCCTCTGCCGTGCTCGTTGGTCAGCGTTCTTGGCCGCGTTTCGGAACCTTCTTTGGCGCAGCGACGGCATCGCCCGGACCGGTCAAGGCTCGCAGCATTGCGGGAGCGAAATCAACACAGCTCGGCTGATGTTCCGCGGCTTTCGGTTCGCGATCGGGCGCGAGTCCGATCGGGGTCGCGCAGCACTCAGAATCGCGCAGTGCTCAGCAAAGTGCGCTGGTCAGCGACGCGCGCCGAAATCCTTACCCGTCACATTGTCGCCGGCTCGAAGGTCGAGCAGAAAGAACCGGCTCGCGGGCGCGGTGATAGTCCAACCCGCCAGGGCGACGAGCCTGACTCGAACGCCGAACGTGGCGAAGACGGACGTGAGCTTGTAGTCGCCTGTAGCGCTCGTGACGGCCGAAACTTCGCCGCTATCAAAGATGCCGTTCTCGTTCGTGTCGACGAAGACGCGCCAGCCTGAGAGGTACGCTTCGTTCGTCGAGCGGACGCCGTCGCCGTTCAGATCGTTGAATACCTTGCCGCTGACGGAGGCGATCGGCCGGACGCCGAAATTCTTCGAGGCGAGCTGCTGGCCTGCGGTCGTCGTCAGCGTGTGCACGCCGCCGGTCGGCGTGGTGTAGCTGTATCCCGACGCGGGCGCCAGAGGCGCGAGCACCATTCGCACCCGGTAAGTTCCGGGGACGATTCCCGCGAAACTGTACGTGCCCGTGCCCGACGCGGTGGTCTTGCGTTCGATCGACTCGAGCAGCCCGTTGTTGTTGGCGTCGAGGAAGACGGTCTGAGCAACGAGAGGAACATCGACGGGCCCCTTCACGCCGTTGCCGTCCGTGTCGATGAACGTCGACCCGCTGATGCTGCCCGCTCCCGTACTGGCGAAGTTCTTCGAGCCGACGGCTTGACCAGTGGTCAATGTGATCAGGTTGAGACCACCGATCGGCGCGACGGATTTCCATCCGGCCGGCAACACCTCGCGCACGCGATACGTGGCCGGCGCAAGTCCGGTGAAGGAGTAAGCGCCGGTGGAACTGGTCGTCACGCGCTTCTCCGCGGCGTCGAGCACGGCGTTGTTGTTCGCGTCGAGGTAGACGGTTCGGCCGACGTTCGCGGGCTCGTTGCCGGCCTTCGTGCCGTTGCCGTCCCAGTCGTAGAACGACGAGCCGGCGATCGATGCAGTTGCGACGGCGGTGTCCGTCAGCAGGAAGCGTCGAATCTGCCCCTTCGATGCCGACAGGGTGGACGAGCGCAGGCTCGTGACCAACTTCGATCCGTCGGACGTGATCTCCATGTCTGAGAACACGTAGCCGGACGGAGCAAGCACCTTTCCTGCGGTGCCGAAAGTCGCGTCGACCTTGCCGGCGTTGTCCAGACGAACGATGGTGTTCCCGTTCATCACGATTGCCGCGCCGGTGGACTGCACCAGCAGGTCGCGCAAGCCATACGTGGCGAAGTCGGTGCCGAAGACGGTCTTCGAGAGAAGTTCGAATCCGTCGCCGCCAAAACTCGTGTCGAGCGCGCCGGCGCTCGTCAACCGGCCGACATACGTGCTGCTCCCGCGCTGGCCGACGAGTTCGATCTTGCCGTCGGCACTGGCGATGACCTGATCGACGAGCGCAGCCCCGCCGGCCGGGTCGGTCAGTTCGTAGACGCCGTCGCCGGAGAAAGCGGTGTCGAACGCCTTTCCGTCAGCGGTGAGGCGGATGATGAATCCCTTCAGCGGCCCGGTCGGATCGCCGGTGTTCGCATTGACTGCGCGGAAAGCGCCGGCGAGCAGCAGCTTCCCATCCGCCTGTGCAGCCACATCGCGGAAATAGAGTTCGTTGTTGAAGAGCGCGGGGTAGCCGGCCGTGTAATACGGCAGGTCCGTCTCGCCCGCGGACTTGCCGTAGGTGGAGTCCAGAGCAAGGGCCGACGTGAGCCGCGCCGCCAGGGCGGACAGCGCGGTCGCGCCGTCGGCGCCGATGTATCGCGCGCCGGCCAGCACCTTGCCGCCGCTCAGCGGGAACAACTTGGCGACGGCGGCGTCCTCACGATTCAGATCGAACCGATCGACCAGCGTCGACCCGCTGACCGACTTGACGACGCCTGCCTGCACGAGGATCGGCGTCGTGCCCGACACCGCGACCTCGCTCACGCCGGCGATGTCCGTACCGAACTCGTCCTGCGTGGGGACGGTTGGATTGAAAGTGGTATCGATGGTCCCGTTGGCATTGACGCGGTAGAGCCGGTAGCTCAGCCCGGAAGAGGCGTCGCCGGAGGCGATGGCGCGACCGTCCGATCCAACGCCGATGGCGACGAGGTCCACGCCTGAAATGCTGAGCGACCCCGTGCCGTTGAACGAAGCGTCCAGCGCGCCGGAGGCGCATAGCAGCCGCAACTCGACCTTCTCCAAAGCGATCGCACTTCGCCGTTCGAATCGACGCGAACCAAAACGCTTTGCCGACATCATCAACGCACCTTCTCGTTAGATCCTGATCCCGCAACCGCCATTCACCCTCCGGCCGCGCACCGATGGAGAGCGACTTCTAGACCTCATCGGGGCAACACGAGCCACGCATCGAACCGCGACGGCGATCCGGCAGTGAGGGAAACGTCGTCGAACGTCGCGACAGCGGCAAGCATTTTCCCCTCAATCCGGCTCATGCCCCGGCCGGATCGTCAGTTTGTCCAACTCCCGATCGGCGGCGAACGGCACGTATCCACGGCTCTTCGCCTTCGCGTAAAACGCGTCGATCCGATCGGCTTGTTGCGGGTAGTCGATCACCAGCACGGGCTTCCCGGCACGCTTGAAGCGGTCGAGATCGCGCGCCACCGATCGCCAATCGGCGGCGGGGACCGTCGCGTTGCCGTTGTAGAAGACGTCCTCTCGGCCGATCCCGGTGACGGCCTGCAGGTAGTCGGCGTGCGTCGACAGGTGCTCGGCGTTCTGCACGAAGACGGCGAAGTCGGGTTTGCCTCGCGCCACGCGGGCGTGCTGCGCAATCCGTTTAACGAAGTCGACCATGTCTTGCTCGGCGTTCGGGTTCACGTTTCTGCCGTCGGGGCCCCAGTATTCGTAGGCGTCGACGATGTCGAGGTAGACGCCGTCGAAGCCGGCGTCGATCACCTTGTCGAGGTACGCGGTCACCACGGCCTGCCACGCGCCTTGCCAGTACTTCACGCGGTAGTTGCCTTCCCAGTCGGGGTTCTCGGTGCCGAGCCACTTCGGCGCGCGGCCGGTATCGGGACGGCCGTCGCCGTTACGGTCCCAGCGCGGCTGCCAGTACCAGCGGTAGTCTTCGGCCTCGCCGATCGAGAGGTAGCTCAGCACGCGCTTGCCGCCGGTCGATTGCTGGAGCGTGCGGATCTCGTTCGCGGTGAAGCGCGACGCCTCGTCGCCATCACGCGAGTAATCGAGCACGACGAGGTCGTAGTTCGTGCGCCCGATCGCGCCGAGGTCGGCGTTCTGCAGCTGATAAAGAAAGTCGTTCACCTCGCTCCACGCGGGCGGCGCGGCGAACTGCGTGCGCGGTTCGAGCGAATCGATCGCAACACGATCGCGGCGGGATGTCGGCATGCGCGGCAGTTTAATCGGCGAGGCGAAGCGCGTCGTCGCCACTTCACCGTCGACGTCGTCGCGAGAGGCCAAGCGCCGCGACAGAGCCGACGACGGCCAGCGATGTCGGTTCGGGCACCGTGAGGCTGAAGGCGGACACGTACGTCATCTCGGTCGTGCCGACGATCCAGGTGTTGGCGATGACGTCGATGATCTGGCCGTCCGGTCCGGTGATGATCTGGAAGAACCCGCCGGTATCGCCGAGCGTGGGAGCGGTGCCCGCGAGGCGCATGAGGTCGAGGTACTCGTTGAGCGAATAGCCGATGAAGAGTTCCGGCGGCTCGCCGGCCTCGATGAGCGAAGCCGGGCCGCCGCTGCGGTTGCCGGTCAGGTCGAGCATCAGCACGCGGAGCGAGTTCAAGCCCTGCTGGACGTTGTTGCCCGCCTCGATGCGGACGCGATCGTTTTCGATCCGCTGGATCAACGCCTGGTAGGCGGCCTCGTCGGACGCCTTCAGATCGTTGAGCGATTGGCTCACCAGCGGGGCGAGGTTCGTCTGCAGTTGTACGAGGACCTCCCGTTCGTCGGGCGTGAGCGACTGCACCGTCACCGGGTGGCCGACCGCGTTGAGCGTGCCCGACGCGACGGCGTTCAGCTTCGAGAGCAGCGACTGCGTCACCGACTCGGTCTGGATCGAGACGCCGCCGTCGCTCACCTCGCCCGAGACGGAGACCGAGGCGGAGTTGGTCTTCAGCCCATTCAGGATTTCGTTGACTGGGTTCACCACGCTGGCGAAGCCGGACGTGGTGAGCGTCTGGTACTGCCCCGGCTCTGCACGGCTGGACTGCACGGCGCTGCCGGCCGGGTACTCGTCGGTCGAGGCGAGCGGGTCGAGGATGAGGTAGATCGGCGTGTTCCGGCCGACCGGCTGCAGCGGCTGGTAGACGAGCGGATCGGGCGATTCGACCGGGCGGGTGCCGTTGTTGACGACGACGTTGTCCATGGCGAACTGCTTCGTGCCGCTCGGCGTGGCGATCGAACTCAGGTTGATGTCGAAGAAACGAACGGGCGTGACCGCGGGCGGCGTCGGGTTCCCGGTCGGCTGCTGCTCGCGGAGGAACGTCATCAGCTCCTGCTGCGAGAACTGAAACCGCGCCTCGTACGCCGTCCGGGGGCTGTTGAGCGTCTGAAAGGTTCCCGCCTGCGACGCGAAGAAGTCGCTGCCGGCGCGCGTGCCGAGGTCGCCGAACACGAGTCGGCCGTACGCGACGTTGAAGTTGTCGTCCTGCACCTGGAAGTCGAGGTAGGCGTAGTTCTCCTCGCCGATCGCGAACGTGGGCAGGTCGGTGTCGACCGCGGCGATGGCCACGTCGAAGCTGAACGTGTCGCTCGGCGTGGTCTCCTGCAGCGTCATGCCCATGTTGCAGATCTGGAACGGCGAACCGTTGTAGAGGAACGTCCCCTTGCGCGGGTCGGTCCAGAACGCTTCGTTGCTGATCAGCTGGGCAGGCCGGGTAAGCAGGTTGTTGGCGTCGAAGTACGCGGGGTTGCCGCTGACGTTTTGGAAGACGATGCCGTTCGCGTGGAAGTTCGACGGCGCAGCGCCGCCCGTGCCGGGCACCTGTCGCGCCGGATTCAGGCTGCGTGGGTAGACGACGAGGTCACCCGCCGGGCCGGGCGTGAAGGTGCGCGTGAGCGATACCTGGGCCAGTGCCTGGCCGCCCGGCATCGCCCCGAGCAGGGCGAGTACGGCGTAGGCGAGCGTGCGGCGACGACGAGCGATTGAAGCAGTAGGCATTTTGTCCTCTCGGCAGAAGCGTGGCGCGGAACGGTCGGAAGGCGATCGACTTCAGTCGATCCCTACGTTCTGCGAGTCGAGCGATGCGCAGGGGGCCACAGGAAATCGAAGGATCGCCGTCCTCCGAATCCGGCAGGAAACCGCTTGGTTCGCCTGCGCTGGCGAAGACGGTCAGGCGCTCTGGGTAACGCCGCAGTTGCGTGAAGGCCCCCCGCTCAGAATGTTGTCAATCACTGCTCGTGTTCCGCCCGAATTGTCCCGCGATCGCGATAAAGGCGCTGATCGCGGCGCGATGGATCGCTGCCGAATCGTCCCCGCTGCATCTCACGCGCCGGACTTCGCGTCGCGAGCGGCCACGCGGGCGAGGACGGGCAGGCGCTTTCGGTCGGAGACGACGACGCCACCCGGCTGCTCGATCGTGACGGCGAACATGACGGCCTGATGGACGGGCACGCGCGGCGCGATCCGGACGATGGCTTCGCCGGTGCAGTCGATGTTGAAGACGCCGCCGTCGACGGGATAGCGTTCGTCGCGGGTCGCGTCGAAGATCCAGAGTTGATATTGCGACAGCTCGGGGGCGTTGATCGCGAGGCCGGTGAATCGCATGTAGCCGGCCTGGCGTGCGTCGCTCCAGACGACGTCGCCGCTGACGCCGCGGCCGGCGGGGTCATCGGTGCTAGTCCACGCGACGAGCCGGGCGGTGGGGTCGTCGACGAGGGCTGCGCGACGCGCTGCGAGGTCCTCCGCAGATGCACTGGCCTGCTCGGGCCGATCGGCCAGCTCATCGGACGCCCATGGCCATCCGTTCGCCGAGCCGAGTCCGACGAGCATCAGCAGCGCCCCGACGCACGCCGCAGCCGCCAGCATCCACGCGCGCGGCCACGACTTGCCATCGCGATCACTCGGGCCGATTCGGGCCAACACATTCGGCGCGTCATCCGCGGCGCGTGCGGAAGACCGGCTCGCGGATACGGTCAGCACGCGCGCGTCGGATTCGGACTTGAAGAACAGCTTCGAATCGCGACGGACTCGCTCGGCGAGTTCGGACGGGATGGCCTGCAGCGGTTCGGAGAGCATCGCGAGCTGCGTCGCGGCGACGACGGCGTCGTAGTCGGGCACGCGGCCGCCGTGCTGCGCGAGGCGGCGCTCCAACTCGGCGCGGTCGTCGTCGGCGAGGTCGCCCAGCGCGAGGTCGGCAAGGAGGTCCTGGAGGCGGTCGTCGTCGCCGGCCATCTCGGTCGGGGGACGGGCATCGCGATCGGGGTTGGGTGTGGAAGCGCTCATCGCGTTTGCTCCTGGGTCCGCGCTGCGGTGCGTCCCGGTGCAGGGTCACGAATCAACATCTCGCGCAATCTGCGCAGCCCGCGACGGGCGTGCGACTTCACAGTGCCAAGCGACAGGCCGGTCGCCTCGGCGATCTGCCCGTGCGACAGGCCGCGATCGATCGACAGCTCGAGCACGTGGCGTTCGTCGGGCTTCAGCGTGAGCAGTCCCTCGCGGGCCTGCCGCACCTCTTCGGTGAGTTCCGGCCCGGGGGTGGACGCGGCTGCACCGACGGGCTCGTTGCCCTCGAGCGGTTCGATCGGGCCGAGCCGGCTCAAGCGGCGCAGTCGATCGACGATGCGCCGCCGTGCGATGGCGGTCACGAACGCTTGTTCGGACGCCGCCGCGGGATTGTATCGGCCCGCGACGCGCCAGAGTTCGATGAAGACCTCCTGGACGGCGTCCTCGGCGTCCTCGCGGCGGCGCAGGGTCCGGCGCGCGAGCGTCCAGACGACCGCTCCATAGCGGGCCAGACATTCGTCCGGAGCGCCCCGGTCTCCGGCGGCGATGCGCTGAAGGATCGTCATCGTCGGTTCCATTCCCAATCAGGTCGACGGCAAAAGTCTTGAGCAGGCTTCTGCCCGAGCGATCGACAAGACGGGCCCGCGATCTTGACTAATGAAACGCCGATCGCCGCCGCGCGTGGGGAGGCCCGAGGCGGCGTGCCTCGGGACCTCCCGGCGCAGATCGGCATGGCGTGATGCATGCAGATCAGATGATCTGCACGTTGCCGAAGTTGCGGAAGGCGTCGCGCGTGAGGTCGGTGCCCGTCGCGCTCGCGAAGCTGAAGAAGCCGCTTCCGACGATCGATCGGCGTCCGCTGAAGAACGAATTGCGGCTATTGAAGGCATCGCCGAAGCCGGTGCCGAGCGAGACGTTCGTGTCGACGATGGCGCTGTTGATGATCGAGACGTTGTCCGCGCCGGCGCTGCCGACGACGTCGAGCTTTCGCACGGCGACCTCGTTCAGCGAGACCGAGTTGCTGCCGAACCCGAAGCCGCTGCCGCCCAGGTTGACGGTCAGCGCGCCGCCGTAGTCGAGCTGGCTGAGCGTGACGAGGTCGCCGCCGCCGCCGGAGTTGACGACGATCGACGAGACGGCGGAACTGTCGAAGCTGAACTTCGGGCCGAACGCGAAGTTCACGCCGATCGTGCGCACCTTCGCGAAGCTTGCCGCGCCGTTGACGGCGGCCGCGCCGACCTCGGCGCCGGTGAGCTTCGGATTGCCGAGGAAGTTCGCGAACTCGGGCGAGACCAGCAGCGGCGTCCGGCCGATCCGCAGCAGGCCCCGGCTGGCGCTGAGCGAGCTCGGGCTGCCCAGATCGAAGAGGGTCGCCTTCACGCCGGTCGTGCTCGCGACGAAGAATCCGCTTCGGCCGTTCGTGGCGCGGGAGGCGTCGAAGCCGATGTCGAAGTCGCCGACCGTGACGCTGTTGTTGAACGTGACGGTGCCCGAGTGTCGGATCGTGCCGCCGGCGGGCGAGAAGGGGACGGCGTAGCGGAAGTCGGTCGAGGGCAGAATCGGGAAGCCGACCTGATAGGCCGACGAAGCGGGCCGGCCGTCGCTGTTTGCGGACGTCAGGTTGAGCCCGGCCGCCGAACTGAGCAGGGGCAGATTCAGGAACACGCTCGTCGTGCCGCCGACGAGGGTCGATCGGCCGTCGTTGACGACCGTCGACGGGGCGACGGTGATCGCGTCGAAGCCGCTCGTGCCGTTCACGACCAGCGTGCCGCCCGACAGGACCGCCGTGCCGGCCATCAGTTGGCGCGACTCCAGGGTGTCAATGAGCTTGTTGAACCGGGCCGCCTCGTTCCGCTTCAGGGTTCGCATGTCCGTCTCCAGGGTGCAGTCAGGGTGATGAGTCGACGCCGAGCCACGCGGCGTGGCGTCGGCCTGCTATTCGCGGGAGAGGTGGGGCCGGATGCATGAAATCGCGAAAAACAGACTGTAAATCGGGGTAAACTGTGCCAATCTTAACGATTTTTTCGACGACGATTCGGATGAGTTCGCAGGCAATCTCCGCGTCCAAGGGTTGCGAATTATCGAATGATTGCCTAGCCGGTGGCGTGATTGCAAGTCGCAGCGATTGCGCATGTGCGTGGGAGGCCGTCGCCGATGGACAGGCCGTATACTCTGCGGTAGAGGGAGGCGGATACGCGCCCCGGTTGCGCCGTCGTCGAGACGGGTCGCCGCGGATCGAATTCGTCCTAACTGCAATCTCTCGAACAGGTTAAGCCGCAAACGAACGACCCCGGGAGTACACCCGCTATGGCCACCTTTCAATACGTCGCGATGAACCAGTCGGGGCAGGAAGTGAAGGCGGAGATCGACGCCGATACGGCCGACGAAGCCATCAAGAAGATCCGCGCCCAAGGCTACTTCCCGACCAAGGTCAAAGAGAAGGCCGCCAAGAAGTCCGGCGCCGCCAAGGCCGGCAAGGCCAAGCAGGAAGAGGCGCAACCCGTCCAGACGAAGCGGAAGATGCCGTTCGCCATCGGCGGCGTCTCGGAGAAGCAGCTGGTCGGGTTCACCCGTCAGCTCGCCACGCTTCAGGACGCGGGCCTGCCCATCCTGCGGTCGCTGCAGATCCTCGAGCAGCAGCAGAAGCCCGGCCTGTTGAAGGCGATCATCGGCGGCGTCGCGGACGAGGTCGAGGGCGGCGGCTCGCTGTCGGAAGCGATGGCGAAGTTCCCAAAAGCCTTCGACAAGCTCTACGTCAACATGATCAACGCCGGCGAGGCGGGCGGCGTGCTCGACATCATCCTGAACCGTCTCGCCGAGTTCATGGAGAAGGCCGCCAAGCTCAAGAAGAAGGTCATCGGTGCGATGATCTACCCGGCCGTCGTCATCACCATCGCGGTGTTGATCGTGACGGGCATCATGATCTTCGTCATCCCGAGCTTCGAAAAGATCTTCACCGACTTTAAGGTAGAACTGCCCGGCATCACCAAGTCGCTGATGGCCCTCAGCTACTTCATGGGCCCGCAGTATGGCTGGGCCTACGTGCTCGCGGCGCCGATCGTCATCCTGGTGACGCTGAAGCTGCTCCGCATGAGCGAGGGCGGGCGCTACGCGGTGGACGTCGTCGTGCTGAAGATCCCGATTCTCGGCACCATCGTCGGCAAGAGCTCGGTGGCCCGCTTCACGCGTACGCTCGGCACGCTCATCAGCGCCGGCGTGCCCATCCTCGACGCGATCAACATCACCAAGGAAACCTCGGGCAACGAGGTGTACGCCCGCGCCCTCGCCAAGGTCCACGACAGCATCCGCGAGGGTGAATCGATGGCCGACCCGCTCCGCGCGACGAAGGTGGTCGACAGCATCGTCGTGAACATGGTCGACGTCGGCGAGGAGACCGGCGACCTCGACAAGATGCTCATGAAGATCGCCGACAACTACGACTCGGACGTCGACGTGCTGGTCGGCTCGCTCATCAGCATTCTCGAGCCGGTCATGGTCGTCGTGCTCGGCGTCATCGTCGGCTTCATCGTCATCGCGCTGTTCATGCCCATGGTGAGCCTCATCCAGGGCGTCTCCGGCGGCGGGTCGAAGAAGTAGTCTCCGGATTTTCGATTTGCGATTTTCGATTTGCGATTGCCGAAGGCGGCATCGCAGATCGAAAATCGTCCACCAACGGAACGCACACCATGCAGCCAATCGCAAATCGCAAATCGCAAATCGCCAACGGGTTCACTCTCGTCGAGCTTCTCGTCGTCATCGCGATCATCGGCGTGTTGATCGGCCTGCTCTTCCCGACGATCGCAGCGGTTCAACAGCGTGCGAAAGAAGCGGATACCGCCTCGCTGATCGCTTCGCTTCAGTCGGCGTGCGAGCGGTACGCGGTAGACTTCAACGGCGCGTATCCGGGTCCGATCGGAAACGGGCCGATCGAGTTGGCGACGCAAGACCCCACCGCCTTTCCGGTCGTCGTTGCGTCCGCCGATTTCGCTGCGACGCCTTACGTGTCCGGTGCGAATCGAGTCACAATGGCGGAGAACCTCTACCTGGGCCTGATGGGTGGACTTAGGCTCCAGGCGGGCGTGGTGGTCTACGACCCCTCCGCCGTGGGCCAAGGTCCGGCGACGCTCAATCCGCTCGCGCCGGCTCGCCGCGCCGCTTACTACAACGCGAACGCCGATTGGAGCATGAAGGACAACGGCGGCACGAAGTCCGGTCAGTTCTCCGACCTCGGCGGCTCGGCGAGCGACACCGTCATCCCCGAATTCGTCGATCGCTTTGGGACGCCCATGCCGATCCTGTACTGGCGAGCGCGCCGCAGCTTGCCTGCGGTTGCCGGTGCCACTGCGGCCAACAACCCTGTAGTGACGCTCAGTGGTACGGGCTCCGCACCTTACGATTTGAACCAAAATATCGCTTACCTGAACTCCGGTATCGGTGAAGGTCGCTCGCTGAAGCAGGCGGACATCAAGGGTTCCAGTGCCACTCCGTCGCTTCCGCACGGGCTGCGGTCGGTCGACCCGACGACGACCACGGTCGACAAGACGACCGTTTACCCCTTCGACGCCTACGCCTACTTCTACGACCGCGCGAGTGGCACGGGGGCCGCGGCACGAGCCAAACAGAAGGAGGGCTTCTTCCTCATCAGCGCCGGCCGAGATCGCGTCTACGGCACCGACGACGACATCTGCTCCAGCAACTTCGGCAAGGTCGGACAGTAGACGCATTTTCGATTTGCGCTTGCCGTTCCGCGATCGAGCGGCCGGCATTCGCGGAGGTGGACCACTCGTGAGCCTGCAAGCCAATCGCAAATCGCAAATCGCCAATCGCAAAACCGCATTCACTCTCATCGAACTGCTCGTGGTGATCGGCATTATCGCCGTGCTGATCTCATTGCTCGTCCCGGCTGTGATGAGCGCGTTGCGCGGCGGCGACAAGGCTCGGCTCAACGCGCACCTGCAGGCGATCGTCACGGCATTGGAGGCCTACAAGACCGACTTCGGCGGCTATCCGATCACCCGAGCAGACCTCGGCCCGAGCGTCGCCCCAGCGGCCGCATCTTCGGGGGACGCGTCCTCCTGGGATAACAAGATCAACGCAAACGGACTCCGTGGTGCCCGCCTCCTCGCGAAGGCCCTCGTCGGGCCGCAGAGCGCGGTGTACGCCGACAATCGAGCGGCCACCAACACGGCCCCGCGGACCGATGAAGACGGCGCGGACGGCCCTGGATTCCGTGTCCCCGACCGCACCGGCGAACTCCCCGCACGTTCCATCGCCTTCCAGCCCGTTGCCGTTGGCACCGAGCGTGGACGGGTCTATGGGCCGTACCTCAACGGCGCGTACGGCAAGGTCTCGAACACGGACGCGACCGGCGCTCTGGTTGTCTCGACGTCGTTCGATGACTCGGCAGTCCTGGTCGACCCGCTCGGGAAGCCGGTTCTTTACTTCGTCGAGGCGACTCAGAACCTCGCCAACGTGTCTATCGATGGAGGCACGCCGACGGATGGACTAGGCGGCCTGGTATGCGACTCGTCGGGCGGCGCGGTGACGCAGGGTGGCCTGTTCGACATCAACGACAACAAGACCTACATGGATACGGACGGCTCCCGTGCCGTCCGCAACCTCGGCCGACTCCTCGGCGATCGAAACAACGCGAACTCAACCCTGACCAGCGGGCACATTGGGCCCGGCGAAAACCTGCGTAAGCCGCCCGCGCCATACCTGCTTTGGTTTGCCGGCCCCGATCGAAACTTCGGAATCACGTCTGGCTCGGAAGACTCAACTGCGCAGTCGAAACTCGACGACGTGACGAACATCGCCCCCTGACGAACTCGTCGCCATCCGTGGAGCACGTTCCTCGGCACGTTCACATGCGGGTTCGATCAGCCATGGCATCTCGAACCGCACATCCGGATCATGGACGCGTGCCGATGGCAGAGGGCGGCGCTCGCCGCGGGCTGGGGCTGATCGAATTGCTCGCGCTGGTCGCCTTCCTAGCGATTGCGCTCGGGTTGGCCGTCTCCGTGGCCCGGCACGTGCGGTCCACTTCCGCCCAAGAAGCCACTCAGGCCCGGCTGGCGACGTTGGTCGAAGTGGCAAGGCTCTACTCGCACGACTTCGGCGGGCAACTGCCCGCCGTTGAGCCATCCGCATCGGCGACCGTCGACGGGCCGGCGTTTCGCAACTGGGTCCGCCAGCAGAACCAGCGTGTATTAGCCGCGTTTCTCACTTGGCAGGGTTCGGCCAGCTCGGCCGGGTCCGATATCGCGGTGGGGCAGGTCAGCCTCAAGCAATCCGACGCGCTCCCGCTTCCCGGCCCGCGAGTGGACGCCAGCCTGCTCGTCGACGTCTGGGGCTCGCCGATCGCCTTGATGCCACGGTCGCACACCCGGATAGGCCTGTCGCCGGGCAACGGGCCGTTTTTCTTTAGTGCTGGTCCAGACAGGGATTACCTCACGCTGTCGGACAACCTGTACAGCTACGAGGTGACAGGCTTGCTCCCGGCGGCGGCGCCGACGACCAATCGCGGGGTGGGGCAGTGAAGAAAGGCCATTCTTTCGGTTGGACATCCCGAATAATCGGTTGGCCCGCGCGCGGATCAGCGGGCCGGCTTTGGGGCAATTGGCCTGAACCGGGCATGACGCCAGGGGAGGGCGGAACGACCCCCGCCGCGCGTGGGTGCCCCCTGAGGGCGACGCGAACGTGGAACAGTGAGACGACACCCGTGGTGAACTGCATGCCTTTGCCGACCCCATCGTCCGACCGGAGTGGCCCCGTCGCCCGTCGCGGCGCGCCGCGATTGGCGGCCCGCGGTTTCACGCTGCTCGAAATGATGGTCACGATCGGCATCCTCCTGGTGCTCATGGGGATCATCACGGTGGGCCTGTCCTCCGTGATCGGCGGCAACCAGCGACGCCAGACCGAAACGATCCTGAAGCGTGCCCAGGCGTTCACGGCCGAGATCAGCAATTCGAAGCAGGCGCGGGATTCGTTCTACCAGAGGGTGATGTGGCGGACGTGTTTGAATCCGCCGTACAACGTGCCAAGTGATGCCTCTCCGCCCTCGCCGAATAACATTCCCGTGAACCTCTCGGTGCCAGTAACGGCAGTCTCGCGAAGCTGCGATGTAATGAGTTATCTGCTCAGCATCGGAGCCAACAAGGCGATCGCTGAAAAGCTGCCGCCTCGAAGCACGAATGACCTTCCGTCGGCTTATCAGAGTCGCTTCGCCGCAAGCGATGGCAAGCTCCTCGCGAACGTGATGCTGGACGCCTGGGGCAACCCGATCATCTTCGTCGCCGATGGCTTTGAATCGCTCAACTCGGCCGGCGTCGTCATTCCGCAGGCCAACATGGGCGGCCTGACCGGCCTGACCAGTTCGCTCGCAGCGCCGCAGAGTCCATTCCGGGCCCCCGATCGTCGCCCCTTCTGGTTCAGCGCCGGCCCGGACGGGAAGTACGAGACGCACGACGACAACATCTACTCGTTCAACTGATCGCGGTCGATGGGACGCAGGCATGTGACGCAGGCACCTGACGCAGGCACGCAGTGAAGAAGCAATCGCCATGGACGCAGTGACACCGACATTTTCTCCTTCGCGAAGCGACGCCCGCCTCGCGTCGCGCCGTTCCGCCCGTGGCTTCACGCTGACGGAAGTGCTCGTCACGGTCGGCATCATCATCCTCGTCGTGTCGCTGGGCGTGCCGGTCTTCAACGCGCTGCGCGGCAGCCGAAGCACCGAGGCGGGGATGAACGTGGTGTCGGCGATCGTCGGCCAGGCGCGGACGATCGCCGTGAACGAGGGCCGCTACGCCGGCGCGATGTTCTTCGTCGACCCGCGTAACGGCCGGACCAGCGTCGCGATCGTCACCATCACCGACCCCGCGCAGGACCCCGACCCGTACGACAAGTACCGCGGCTGGCTCGGCCCCGCCGCCACGGGTTGGCCCGCGTCGGGGGCGTCGCAGCAGTACTACGTCGGCGACGTCGCGTCGGCGACGCCGCGCCTCGGCGACCGCGTCATCCGGATGACGCAGGACGAGGCCGCGTCGGGCGGCGTCTCGTTCGCCGCCGGCGGTCCGCGCACGGGCGTTCCTTCGCACATCGAAGCTGCGAACGGCGGCTTTGGCGGCGCGTACGGCAGGCCCACCGTTCGCCTGTGGTACGCGAAGACCGATCACTCCTCCAGCACGGGCAACGCCCCGAAGGCTGCCGGAGACGGCACCGTCGCCGGCGACTTCGACACCGGCGATTGGACCAGCAGCCCCAACCGCATCTCGCTCTACGGCGGAACCGACTTCACCCTCCTGCCCGAAGGCGTGGGCGTGCAAGTCATGATCCAGCAGCTGCAAGCCAGGAGCTCGAACAGCGACATCCGCGCGATTCCCAACACGAGCCCGCTGTACGAAGCAGCCCTTTCACCCACGTTTGCGGACAACGCTGCCGACTCGTTCGTCGGACTCGGCGTCATCATGTTTGACCCCACAGGCAACATGTCTTTCCGCACCTACACCATTCAGCAGACTTCACCGCTGGGCCAACTGCTACAGCTGACGACCGATGCAACCGGCATCCCGGCTGGCATCGGACTCGTCGTGTACGACAAGGTGCTGTTCGACTCCGCGGGCTTCACGGTCGGCGACTACACCTACACCTCGGTCCAGCCCGCCAACGCGCCGCGAGCACAATTGCCTCTGAGTCCGGTCACCGCCGCCCTGCTGCCTCGGCCGACCAACGCGCACTTCTACGACGGCTCAGCGAGTTCGGAGTACGCAGAGGAATTGTGGCTCATGCGGAACGGCACGCCGTTCTACATCAACCGCTTCAGTGGAATGGTGACGCAGGGGAACTGATGCGGCGCGGAGTGGACGGCGAGGAAGTTGATAGTTGATAGCGATCAAGGCGACCGAACATGAACGACCTGTGCAGGCAACCTCGAAAGCACTCGACCGCGACACTTGTTTGCGCTGCGCGGTCCCGGCTATCAACTATCAACTATCAACTATCAACTCACGCCCGAGCCTTCACCTTCATCGAAGTCCTGTTCGCGATCATCATCCTCGGCGTGGGCCTGATCATGATCGCTGGCATGCTGCCCGTCGCCATCCAGCAGGGGCAGAAGAGCCAGGAAGACCTGAACGGACGCGTCGTGTGCGACAACGGGTACGCGGTCCTTCGCGCTCGCATGGAATCTGAGGATCGGGCGAACTCGCCGACCAAGCTTGGTCCTAAGAGTGTCCCCGGCGCGTCCGACTTCTCCGTGCCGCCCACTTACCCGTTTGCACCGATGGTTTACGGTGCGGACAGCGGCGCAGCTGCGGGCAACTTTTGGGATCTCATTCAGAATGACCGAATCAGCACGGTTGATCCGCGGTTCGCGTGGGTTCCGTTCTGGCAGCGTGAGGAAGGCTCGAGCAGGGTGAACCTGATCGTTCTGTCCATCCGTCGCGTCAATTCCGACGTGGAGCTGACGCCGCCGCAGTACAGCGATCGCTACACGAATGGCGTCTTGAACCAGCCCGACAGCGAGCCGCAGGCGATCAAAGCAACGATCGTGGAAGGTCTTCGCGATTCAACGGGAGCGGAAGTGTCGCGCGTGAACAGCGCCTTCGTCGGCGTATCCGGGCCGAGCATTACTTTGCCAGCGGGCGAGCCGGTCGGACGCGATTACATCTTGTTTCGCGATCCCGCCACGGCATCGTCGAACGCGCCGGACAATGTCGCCGAGGGCACATTCGTGATCGTGGCCTACACGCCCGTGGCGCCCTCCGGTGCGACCGAGCCTGCCCGCAATAACGGACGCGTTTTCCGTATCGGCACGCAAGTACTCGACGGCGATCGACGCCTTTGGACGCTCGACCCGGCGTACTCGCTCGCGGAACTCGCGAACGGTATCGACGACAGCCTTGCCGACCCAACCCGGCCGCCGACCGTGTACGTCGTCGGTCGCGGTTTGCAGAACCCGTATCAGATGGTCGGCAGCGGCAACGGCTACGTCGGCCCCGCGCAGGACGTCGCCGTCGAGCGGTATTCGTTCACGATTCGCTGAACCACCCCTGAAACGATCTCAGCAATGACCGCACGCCCGCACAATCTCCAGCCGCGCCGCTCGCTGGCCACTGGCCACTGGCAACTGGCAACTCGCCCCGTCCGTCGCGGCTTCACGCTCACCGAAGTGCTCATCGCGATGGCGCTGGTTGCCGTCCTCATCGTGGGCCTCGGTCGCATCTTCCAGATCACCAGCGACACCATCAAGACCGGCCAGGCCTACCAGACCGCGCTCCGCAAGCAGAAGGCGGTCTACAGTGCCATCAGCAGAGACTTCCTCGGCTACGCATCGGATGGCAACATCGGCCAATCGGAGAACGGCAGCGGCATGCTGCCGATCTCGAAGCAATTCGCGATCGTCATCGGAATGAACCGCGTCGCGACGTTCGCCAACCGAGCGACGGCCAGCACGAACAACGATCCCGTGCTGTCCGACGCTGTGGTCAGCGACGATCAGAACGCTCGCTCAGAGAGTGTTCGGACGACCCCGTCGGGCAAGATCAGCGTTTACCAGACCGGTGAGCGAAATTTCCGTGTCGACACGATCGGCTTCGGCGCATCGGGTGAGTTCGCCCGTCAGACGGGCACGGTCCGAGGTGGCTCTTCGGACTACGTAAGCCCCATGCGATCGAACGAAGCATTCGTCTGGTGGGGACACGGTCGCGTGTTCAACAGCATAGGCGACCCGAACGCGCTCGTTTCGTACGGCTCGCCAGGCCTTCGCTCGACCAAGCAGGGCAACGCCTTTCTCGCAAACACGAATCACCGGTATGCCGAGGAGTTCCAGCTCGCGCGCATGGCGCTGCTGATGCGCGAGCCGGCGTTTCGAGCTGGCATCCCGGTCATGTATGGTGACGATGGACAGCCCCAATCGTTCGTCATGCGGTCGTGGGACCAGCCGACCGACGGAATTCAGCAGGGCGAGGTTGGCGCAGGCGGATCTGCCGCCGCCAACTTGAACAACTCACCTCTTTCTGCGATCGCCCCGGTGACGCTTTCCACGGGTTCCGCGGCATTGGGGCGCGTCGACGTTGTCGGCGCGTCTGCGGCTGCGATGCGGGAACGCCTGATCGAGGTTCTCAAGGGCCAGTCCGCAGGGAAGCTTGCCGAGCGACGCGAAGGCTGGTGGTACGAGCTCTTCACGAGCTACACTGTCGCCGGAGCAACAGGTCCGGACGCCTATCGCGACTGCCGTCCCGCGGTGAATCCGTTCCCGACTCGGCCGCTCACGACCGCAGGTGCGTCGCAGCGAGCCATGCTCGTCGGCGATGCTTGTTCGCAATTTATCGTGGAGTTCGCCGGCGATTTCTATGCGCAGAACCCAGCAACTGGCGACGTTACGGCTACCGGGCCTGATGGCGTGATGGACTTTGCCATCGTCAACACGAAGAGAGTGACCCGTTGGTACGGATTGCCTCGCGATGCCGATGGTGACGGCCGTATCCTTCGACGATTGAGCGGGGATCTCCCTCTGGTGTTCCCCCGCACTGTCAATGGATTGGTCACAACGGGACCCGACGTTCTGCCTGTTCGCGACTTCGCTCCTAACGCCGATCTCGCAGATGGTCGAAGCCATGGTCAGGCAACAGCGAACAATTCCACTTCTGTGGGCGGAACACCGCGTGCCTATAGCTTCGAGAAAGTGGTTCCGCCGATACCTTCAGACGACGATTACTCGAAGAACACCACTTCACGAGGTCTGCAGGACGACGGCTACGGCTATGTCGTAGCTTGGGGGCCTGAGGAGTTCACGGCCCCCAGCACCTTGGGCGGCCTTGCGACGAACGACCCCACTGTTCACGGCGGCACCGTAAACGGTAAGGCTGTCGCACCGGTTCCCCAACTCATCCGCATCATCGTCGAAATGCGTGACCCGGCCGGGGCGCTCGGGTCGCCGGTGACGCAGGAGTACATCTTCCCCGTTCCGCAGAATTGATCCGCGACGACGAGCGAGCACGCACGCGATCCGCAAGACTCGGCATGCGATCCGGACGGTCGCCGGGCCGATCGGGTCGCCAGACATCACGAAGAATTCAGCATCATGTTCGACCGCGACCAACAATCTCATCGCTCCGCCGCCCGGCCCGAGTCCGGCCGGTCGGCCCTTCGGCACGACGTGCGACGTCGCAGCAGGCAAAGCTGCGTCCGCCGCCGCGACCGTCACGGTATCGTCCTGGTGTTCGTGGTGGTGCTGCTGGTCCTGCTGGCGATCATGGGGACGGCGTTCCTGGCAGTGAGCCGCGCCGATCGGCAGAACGTCACCGGCCGCGGCGCGAGCGCCGACGGCGCGAAGCGCGCCCTGCTGCGCGACACGTCGCTCTTCGACAGGCTCGTCACGGAAACCGAGGACCGCGCGAAAGAGGTGATCCTCGACGACCTGTTCGGTCGCCAGGCGCGCACGATCGCGAACTACCGCGGCGGCCCGAACTACATGAACTTCACGGCGCATGGGTCCTTCCTCGCGGACTCCACGCCGGGCGGAAACGCGACGACGGCGCGCAGCGGTCAGGAGTGGCTCGCGAGCCTGCTGCCCGACCTGGTGAACCGCTCGACAGGCGTGCTGGCGCCGCCGCGCGCGAGCGCGGGCGTCCTGCCCCAGCAGCCCGACGCGACCTGGCGTCCGGCGTGGCCGTGGATGAGCGCACCGCTGGCGGACGGCGGATCGAACACGCTGTTCAGCCAGTCGGAGTTCGCCGACCCGCGCGACCCGAGCGGCACGCGGTTCACGCGCCGCCGTAACGTCATCATCACGTCGGTCCCGATGCAGCGAGCCGCAGATACCGAGCCGGGCCCGCGGCTCTACCCGGGCGGCATCCTGCCCGGCGCGACGAGCGGTGCGTTCATCGCCGCCGATGCAGATGGCGACGGCATCGCCGACAGCTTCCTCACGCCGTTCCAGATCGACTCTTCCGCGACCGGCGTCAACCGCTTCTGGGATCAGGCGAACAACTGCATCTACTTCTATGCGGTGCGCATCGTCGACGAGTCGGCGAAGGTGAACGTCAACACGGCGCTGAGCGCGCGGTCGGACATCGCGATCTCGCTCGGCACGACGCCGTTCGGCGAGGTGTCGACCGACTCGACTTACGCTGCGCTGCGACAGCGGCCCCTCGGCTCGACGACGTCCTCGTTGGAACGGCCGAACCTAGGCTTTTTCCGCGGCAACGTGGGTCTGGTGGACCTGTTCGACGGATTGGAGCCGTACTACGCAGCCAACCTTCCGCCGGTCGTTTCAGCACTGGGTTCCACGGTGCGGCAAGCGGAGGTCGATCGGTTGCTGGGCTTCCGGATGCCGGGCTTCACGACGAGCGACAGCGTGGTGACGTTTAACGCGTTCGCGCCGCTAGTCGCCAATTCGAATCCCGACGGGGCGACGCTGAACGTGACGGCGAACAGCACCGCATCGCTGATTCGCAGCAACGCGGTGGGTACGCCGTTCCAGTTCCGCAGCGCCCAGTGGACGTCGGCTGCGGCGACGGTCGCCGGGGCCGGCGCTGCGAGTTCGGCGCTGAACGTCCGCTATCTTTCGATCGGCGACTACCTGGATCACGGCGTGGCAAGCCGTTCGGACGCCCCGTCACCCTGGAGCTTCACCACTGGTGCCGAGCCGACCGACGCGCAGATGTTGACTTCGGTCGGCACGATCTACCGTGGCCGGTCGTTCGGCGACGATTCGAGTCAGTCGCTCGCGGCCCGCGCAGGCGCGGTCCGGCCGAGCCGTTTCTCGGTGACCTCGGTCGAGTCGACGCTGGCCGACACGACGCTTTACTCCGCGAGCAATTACGGCGTGAACGTGTCGAACGCATGGGAGTGGTTCCCCGCAAATGAGGGGGACCTCTGGTACACGTGGACCCACGACTTCCGCACCGTGCTGGACGGCCAGCCCGATGCGCTGTTCGCCGGCCTCACGAATTCATCGGCGACGTTGCTGCCCTCTTATGATGCGCGCACGGGTCAGGTGGCGGTCCACGCGGCGCGATCGCTTCGGCCGCTGCTGACGACCGCTAGCGGCGTGAGCCAGGGCGTGCCGACGCGGCCGCTCCTGGATGGCATGGCGAAGTACGGCGTCAACACCGCCGCTGGCCAACATCCGGCGACCCGCGTGGCGGCGGCAACTGCGAAGTTCGCTGCGCTGTGGCGCGCGTTCTACAGCGTGATGACCGACGCGAGCGGCGACGCCCTCGGCGGCGGCAACGCCTTCAGCGACGAGAACATCTTCCGCTGGGGTCGCAGCGCATCGCAATCCGCACCGGGAAGCAAATTCAGCCTGTTGTCTGGCGCTGGCGGCGTCTCGCGTCAATGGATTGCAGCGCTTCGCGGCGCGATCGCGGCAGCGAACACGGTGTCGATGCGTCGCGTCGGCGATGGTGTGCAGGACCCTGCCGCAGGCGAGGCGGCCAATCTCGATCGCGATATGCCCGCATTTCTCGTGCCGCTCGGCACGTTCCCGACCGGCGGCTCGAACAGCGTGACCTATCGCGCCCGCGTGTTCGGCTTCCGGCCGCAACCCTTCATCACAGAAGCGATCGCCACTCCGGGCGACCCGGCCGATCAGACGGGCACCCGCGCGATGTACCTGGAACTCTACAACCCGTATCCGTTCCCGATCGACCTCTCGACGTACACGCTGGCGGTCGTCGAGCGCAAGCTCAACGGCTCGACTGCGACCGCTTCAACCTCGAAGGCTTCGCACGACCCGGCCACAAGCTGGCTTCACACCCCGCGCGAGACCGGTGCCCTCTCAACGCGTGAATGGTCGTTCCCGCTCAACGGGACGATTCCGGCCGGCGGCTTCGTCGTTGTCGGCGACGGCACGATCGATCCGACCAAGATCGACAACACGTCGTTCGCCGGGCCGGGCGCCCCGGCTCGGCTCATCACCGCTGCGCTGAGCAAGCACGCCATGGGGCGCGAGGTGGTGCTGATGCGCAAGCGCCGCGGCGACGGCACGCCGTATCAGCCGCGGGCCTCGCTCGGCGACAGCTTCGGCGATCAGATTCTGAATACGACGGAAGTGAAACCCGTGAGCGGAAGAGAGTCGATCGAGATCGACCCGTTCGTGCCGGTTGACGCGGTCGACCTTCGCACGCTACCCGACGAATCGAACGTCTCGCTGATCGATCCCGATGGCACGGGCCCTCTGCCGCCGGTGCCTTACTTCTTCGAATACCGACGTCCCACCGGCGGCTGGAGCGGAGCAGGCGAAGGCGATCGTTGGCGTTGCGTCTACGCCGGTCCCATGCAGCGAGCGCAGGACCCGGACGGCACGCTGCGTCCGGCCGCCGGCACGACGTACGACGCGACGTTGCTCGAGAACCACCAGCGCAAGGTGGGCGCAGCGTTGCAGGACGTCCTGGCGATCCGCGATACGTCCGCCAACACCCCGCCCTCTACGGGCCGCGGTAGCCTCGGTCGACCGAACCGCACCGCACAGACGGGGGCCGGCCTGCCCGTACCGACGACTGACTTCAACACCACTACCGACGCCGCGACGTTCCTCTCGCCCGTTATCAACCTCTATTTCCCATCGACGAACAGCCTTACCGTCGCCGACAGGCTGAGGAACGACGCCGTCCCGTACGGCACACCGTTCGCGCGCGACGGCGACCTGATCAACGTGCCGTTCATCGGCCACTACATCATTGACGTCGAGCAGGCCGGCCGATGGGTGCCGATCGAGTTCGTCCCGATCTCTATTGACGCCGTCGCGGCCGACAACATCGAGGCGAGCACGTCGATCAACCCCAGTGTGGGTCGGTTCGATCCGCTTCAGACCCCGCAGACCACCTGGGCCACCCGGCTCACCGACTTCGTCAGTGCTCGTCACGGCGGCGGCGACGTCGTCGTGCCCGCGGTGCCCAACCTGGTCGAGAATTCCTCAGGTCTTCCGACGGCGGACTCGCCGATCCAAGGTGCCGAAGCGGCGAACCCCGTACTGGTTCGGTGGAACGTGAACACCGGTATCACCGGGACTGCATCGCTGAATCCAGTGGTTGAAGTCGCCGCGGCGAGTGCGCCATCGCTGTTGCAGGGCAAGATCAACCTCAACACCGCCCCCGCGGCCGTTCTTCGAATGCTGCCGCTGATCGTCGACAACACCGGCCGAATCAACCGGGCGGACACCGAAGCGGTGGCTGCCGCGATTGAGAATCTCCGTCGGTTGAGCCCGGCAGGCGCGATCAAGTCACTCGACGAGCTTCGTACGCTCACGGCCGGCGGTCCGGCGTATGAGGACGCGCTGCCGGCCATCACGAGTCGTGACCAGCTGTTCCGCGCGGGCGACATCACGCCGGCTCCCGGCGGTGCTGACCTCGGCGACTACAAGCGGAAGACGCTCAACGTCACGCGGCTCTCCAACCTCGCGACGACGCGATCGGATGTCTTCACCGTGTACATCACCGTGCAAGCCTGGAGCTACAAGCCTGACGGTGGCGGCTGGCTCCAGACGCGAGATTCGCGGCTCATCGCGGAGAAGCGATCCGCGTTCATCGTCGACCGCAGTTCGATCGTTCCATTCGTGAGTGGCACGACGCTCGATGTGAAGAAGACGATCAACGACCTGAAAGTGATCGACATCGAACGCGACTGATCCGCCCTCCGGACAGTCAGTGCGTATCGTTATGTCGACGCGCGGTAAAGACCTACCTCGCAGATCGTGGGCGCAGCGTCGTCGCGGGTCGACAGGACGTCGAGTCTCAGTTCGCTCGCCGTCACGCGGTCGCAAGTGATCAGTCGACGGTTGCCGATCGTTTGTCCTTCGACAAGCCAAGCCCACTCGCCTGCGGGCGATCGGTAGCTGACGCGGAATGAGGCGACGCGCTGGCCTGCATTGATCGCTTCGCGCAGATCGATCAGGTCGAACGTGATGGGAGCCGCGAAGGCGAGTCGCAGAGATCGGCCCGGGCGGGCGCTCGTGTCGCCGTGCGTCAAGCGGGCACCGTTGGCGAGATCATCGCGGAAGATCGCTTCGAGGCGGCGGCGAAACCCGGCAAGCCGCGCGACGTCCGTCGGATGAAACAGCCCCTGCGGCGTCGGCGGGACGTTGAGCAGCAGGAACCCATTTCGGCCCACGCTGCGGAGGTAGACGTCGACGAGGTTCTCGACGCTCCGCACCTCGCCGTCCTCTTCGGGGTGATGGAACCAGCCGGGCCGGATCGAGACGTCGCACTCGGCCGGTCGCCAAACGGTGCCGTCGCGGTTGCCGTGGTTGAGCTGGATGCGGACGCGATCGTGCCGTGCCTCGGCCCCGGTGGCCTGCTCGATGCCGCCGTCGCCGGGGTAGCGGACGAGTGCGGGGTCGACGGTGGACCAGTTTTCCTCGCCTGCGATGCCACGTTCGTTGCCCACCCAGCGGACGTCCGATCCGCCGTCGCCGAACGTGACGGCGTTGGGCTGCACCTCCTTGCACAGCGCGAAGAATGCCGGCCAGTCGTACTCCTGCCGGCGACCGTTCGGGCCCTCGGCGCACGCGCCGTCGAACCAGATCTCCGCAAGCTCGCCGTACTCGGTCAGCAGTTCGCGCAGCTGCGCGAGGTAGAACGCGTTGTAACGCGGCGAGTCGCCGTAACTCGGCTCGTGCCGGTCCCATGGCGAGAGGTAGAGCCCGGCCTTCAGCCCGTGCCGTCGGCAGGCATCGACGAACTCGCGTACGACGTCGCCGCGCCCGCCGCGGAAGGGGGAAGACTTCACGCTGTGGTCCGTCTGCTTCGTCGGCCAGAGGCAGAAGCCGTCGTGGTGCTTCGCGGTCAGCACCATGTGCTTCGCCCCCGCATCCCGCGCGGCGGCGGCCCACTGGTTGGCGTCGAGGTGTGTAGGGTTGAAGATCGCCGGGCTCTCCGTGCCGTCGCCCCATTCCTTTCCGGTGAAGGTGTTGACGGTGAAGTGGACGAACACCGCGAACTCGCTCCGCTGCCACGCGAGTTGCGCGGCGCTGGGAACGGGAAGACGGGCGCTGGCCGTGACGATGCGTGGATCGGTGGGGATTCGCATGGGCGCGTGCTGGACGCACCATCCTTCATTCGGACCACGATCGGGCAAGTCGGGTGCGCTGGACTGGGGTCAGGCATCGCTATCATTCCGCCATGCACGGCCTTCGCGGGTTCTTCGTCACAGCCATCGCCATCGTCTGCCTGCTTGTCGTGGCGGCACGCGCGGATGCGCAGACGACGTCGCCCACGACCGCGCCCTCCGTGTCCATCTCGCTCCGCGCCGGCTTCGACCGCGTCGCCCGGCCCGGTGGGTGGACGCCCGTCTTCGTGCGGGTCGACGTGCCGGACGACGCCGCGCCGATCGACAAACCCGTCGATCTGCTCATCGCCAACCCGACGCGCGGCACACGCGAAGACGTCGTCCGTACGCCGGTGTCCCTCGCACCAGGCGCGGCGACGTTCACCGTGTACCTCCGTGCGGGAAGCCCGATCGATTGGCCCGTGCAGGTGCGGCTCGTCGATCGCGCGACCGATCGCACGCTGGCCGAGGCACCGCGCGAGCGCGCGAGCGATCCGCTCATCGCGACGGGCTTCGGCCGACTCGTCGGCGTGAGCGGCGATGCGGCCGTCGCGGCGAACGCGGTCACACAGATCGTCCGCGTGCCCAACGCCGCGCCGGGCCGACTCGATGCGACGCTCCTGCCCGACGTATCGCTCGGCTACGAGTGCGTGGACGTGCTCGCGCTCGCCGGCGCGAACGCGTCGACGCTGTCGATCGACCAGTGGCGGGCGATCGATGAATGGACGCGCGCCGGCGGGTCGCTGCTCGTGTGGCTCGATGCATCGCCCGTCGATCCGACATCGCCTCTCGCGGAACTGTTGCCGGCCACCGTCGGGCCCGTCGGGCTTGATGCGCGAGGCGTGGCGAGCCGTTCGCTGGTGCTGAAGAGCGGCGCGACGCCGTTCAGCGTGGGGGAATTGACCGGCGCGTCCGCCCGCCACGGGCTCGGCCGCGTGCTGCTGCTGGCGAGCGACCCGACGACGACCGCCTTCTCGAATGACCTCGCCGTTGCCCAGCAGTGGACCGCGATTCTCGATGCCGCCACCGTACCGCGGCCTATCGATCCGACGGATGCGATCGTCTCGTCGATGGGTTTCGTCGAGCCGAAGCCGGCGTGGATCAACTGGCGCGCCGTGGCGATCGGGGCCGTCGTCGCGATGGCGCTGCTCGGGCCGGTCGATTCGCTCGTGCTCTGGCTGATTCGGAAGAACCCGCGAACGTGGTACACGACGACCGGCTGGGTGCTGCTCGTCCCGGCCGTGCTGTTCGCGGCGTATGCGCCGACCAACGCGCCGCAGCTTCCGACGCTGCACCGCGTGACGGCGATCGATGAAGTGGACGGCGAGCGCGTGCGCAGCGCAGCGATCATCGGCGCAGCATCGACACAGCCGGCGGATCGCGACGCAGCCGTTTGGGCGAGCGCAGCGCGTCCGTCGACCGAACCGCCGGGTCTCGCGCCGCGCCATCGTTTCGATCAGACGCGCACCGGCCAGCACGAGGTCGCTTCACGAGAGCAGCGTCCAGTGCTGGTGGAGGAGCGCAACCTCGGACCGTTGCCTGCCATGCTGGAAGTGAAGTCGACTGAGTCTGGCATCCGAGTCACACACCTCGCCGACGCGCCGATCACGCGGCTCCGCGTCGTGCGCGGCGATTCATTTTGGCAGATCGACCGAGTACTGCAGCCAGACGAATCGATCGACGTACCGCTCACGCCCGCCGACGCGAAGCGGCTTCCGGCGCTGCGTTCTCCAGTCGGGTTCGAGCAGCGGATGGGCGTCGCCCCGCGTGACGCCGACGACGCTCTGACGGCGCTGTCCCGCGTCAATCGCCCCGACGCGACGGTGGTGATCGCGGAGCAGGGCACCGGCGAGGCGCGGACGTACGTGCGAGCGTGGCTCTTCGAACGCTGACTAGGGAGGCGACGATGGCGACGGAATCGGGATGGTTTGGTTTCATCGACGCAGTCGACGAAGCGCACTTTTGGTCAAAGCCGCTCTCGGCGGCGAAACGCCGTGTGATTGGCCACGCGATCGCCGAACGGCAGGGGCTGCCGGGCGCGTACGGCGGCGTCTTCGCATTGACGGAGCCTGAAATTCGCGACGGCATCGTCCTCTTCACCGGCGACCGCGCGACGAGCGCGGCCGCCCGGCACATCGCGGGCGAAGAGGCGTGCCGGGCGCTCCGCCTGCTGCGTTCGGACGACGCGAAGGTGCGAGCCGCGCTCGAGCGGGCGACGGAACTGGTCCTCGCGTTCCTTCATCGCGCCGAGTACAGCGATCGTGGTGCCACGTTCGACCGCAACCCGGGCGCGTTCTGCTGCGGCAAATGCACCGTGAGCGTGTGGCGACACATCACCGCCGGCGGACTCGATCGGCGTGACGAACGACTCTCGCGCGGAATCGAACTGCTCCGCGCTCATCGCACGCCCGACGGCAAGTTCAGGCGCTTCCCGTTCTGGTACACGGTGGCCGCGCTCGTCGAGGCGAATGTGCCCGAGGCGACGCGGGAGTTGAAGCGACTGCGGCCGCTCCTGGAACGCGCCGCCAAGCGCAAGCCTGCCGACGAACGGTACGCCCGCCGCCGCTGCGAGATCGCACGGCGGGCGATGGAGATCGTCCCTTGATTCCGCGTGACGATCCGCACTGTTCGGTTATGCCCTACGCGCCGTTCCTCGAACTACCGTCCGCGAACTGGTGTTGGCGCGAACTGTCGACGCGGCGCGATGATGTCGCTTGGGCCGCGAGCATGCTCGCCGGCTAAACGTGGGGTGTTTAGGTTGTGCAAGAGCATCTAGAGCATCTTCAGTCCACACGTAGCGGATCGTGCGCACACCCTCTCCCGGTACTCCGGGAGAGGGCAGGGTGAGGGCCATTTCAATCGACGTGCAGCTTCACGAATAATCGCTGTTCGACCCTCACCCTAACCCTCTCCCGGCGTACCGAGAGAGGGGAGCAGAAGCCGCGACGCATCTACTGAAGATGCTCTAAGCCGCGCGTCGCGGAGCGAGCGTTTGCAGGTCTTCGTAGCCGAGCATGCCGTCGTGGTCGGCGTCGACTTTTGCGGTCGCGATCAACGATCGTCGCGACGCGTGGGCGACCAGCGTTAGCGTCAGCAGCACTGCGCCGTTCACGTGCGTCAGGCCGATCACGTGGATGTTGAGCATCGTCCAGACGAGCATCGCCACGCCCGTGTATGCGAACGCGCGGTCGGCCCGCGTGACGTCGCCTCGTGCCAGGCACTCGCGAGCGACCAACGTCGCGGGGACGGCCAGCAGGAGCAGGTCGTAGTCGAAGTAGAAGGGCATCAGCACGGGCGTCGCGAGCATGGCGATCGCGAGCATCCGATCACGCGAGATCGCGCCCGCCCGCATGCGGAGCCACGATAGCGCCAAGCCGGCGAAGAGGGCGATCGTGCTCAGCGTGGCGCACACGCTCGTCGCGGCGTCGTGCATGCCGGTCGATTTGCCCTGCAGCAGCACGCGCCAGAACCCCAGCAGCGTGACGTGGCGATCCCACGGGTACGGCCGCTCGAACTGCATGTCGCGCAGGTTGAGCGGGAGCTGGCGAACGAACGCGAGCGACGCTTCGGGCATCGTCGCGAAGGCGATCGCCGCCTGCGGAGTGGTGGTCAACAGCAGTCCGGGCAGGACGCGCCAACCCATCAGCAGCACCAGCGCGCCGGAGAGCAGGGCAGCGTGCTGCGGCTTGTACGCGAGCAGGCCGGCCACCGCGCCGGCGATCAGCGGTCGCCGCGCGACGAACGCCCAGGCGCAGCCGCTCAGCAGCAGCAACGAGAGCCCGGTGTTCTGCCCGTGGCCAAGGAATTGCAGCGTGGGGAACGAACACGCGATCAGCGTTGGCACGAGGAGCGACTGCGACCACTTCGTCCCGCGCAGCACGCGCATCAGGATGAGCGACGACGCAACGAGGCACGCGAGGTTGAACGCGGTCCAGAGGAGCAGTGCGGGATGGAGCGGCAGCCGGGCGAGCGGGGCGAACAGCCACGCCACCTGCGGCGGGTTCCACCACGGCGCGACGCGGTCGAACGGCGGCATGCCGGCCTCGCGGGCGATCCGCATCTGCTCGGCGTGCATCGCGGCGAGGTCGTACAGCTGAGCCGACCGGCCGTCGTTCGCGAACGTGCCCGCCGTGTAGAACGCGAAGAAGTCGTGGCCGAAGTCGCTCGCACCGACGCGGTCCTGCGGTGCGGCAGCGAAGTTGGCGACCACCAGCGTGAGCGTCCAGACAACGAGCAACCCCGCGACCTGCCAGAGGCGCACGGAGATCGGTCGCGGCGCGAGTATCGCGAGCGGCATACCGTGTCATCGGCACAATTGCGGTCGAGACTTTCACGCCCACCGACTGATCGGGCTGGCTCACCGGACGGCCAACTCGCTGCCGTCGAACGTCAACCCGAGCGAAGGCGCTTCGACGGCCTTCCGTGATCCCTGCTTTGAAACCCGGCCCGCGACCCACGCGGTGTAGCCGGCGCGGCGGGCGACTTCGACGGTGCGATCTGCGTCGGCTGCCGACACGTATGCCGCGAAGCCCACGCCCATGTTGAACGTCGCGTACGCCTCGCGTGGGTCGATCGGGCCGCGCTCCATGAGGAAACGAAAGAGCTCGGGTACCTCGCCGGGAGCATCGATCGTGTAGACGAACGGTTCGTCGAGCCGCATCAGCTTTCGCCAGCCGTGGCCGGTCACGTGGGCGACGTAGTGCAGGTCGATGCCCGCCTGCTGGGCCTGTTCGACGAACTTCACGTAGATGACGCTCGGCGCGAGCAGTGCGGCGCCGTAGGTGATGCCGCTGGGGAGCTTCGTGAGGTAGCCATCGGGCAATCGATCGGCGACGGCGCGGCACAGCGTCAGGCCATTCGTTTGCACGCCGCTGCTGGCGAGGAAGACGATCGCGTCGCCGCTCTGGACGTCGCCCTTGATGCGGCGGCTTTTCGGCGCGATCCGGCCGATCGCGCTGCCGGCCAGGACGATCGAGTCGGCGTTCACGATGCCCTTGAGCGCGGGCGTTTCGCCGCCGCCCCAGACGGCGCCGCTTTCGCGACAGGCTTCGGCAAATCCCTCGGCCAACTCGGCCGCGCGGTGGCGGTCGTTGAACCACTCGCTCGCGCCGACGGCAGCATGCATCGCGATGCTCACGGGCATCGCGCCGCAGGTGATGAGGTCGTTCACCATCGTGGCGACGGTGTCGATGCCCATCGCGCGGTAGTAGCACTCGCCGGTAAGACGCTGCATCGCATCGGCGACGAGGTTCTTCGTGCCGAGACCTTCTTCGACGTGGGCGAGGTAGCCGTGCTCCGTTTCGATGAGGTAGGCGGACTCGCCGCGCGTGCCCTCGGCTTCGTTGAACCCGCGTGCGGCGAGCAGGTGACGCGTCGTCGCGCCGGCCCGCTGACACGCCCGCTTGAACGCGTCGAGCGGCCCGTAGTCGACGCCGGAAGATTCGTAGCTGAGGGACATCCGCAGCGTTGTAGGGCGGCGGCGGGGAAGAGGCAACGCGGCGTCGCCCTCACCGCATCGCCGCGGGCTTCACGACGATGCTTTTCGGGTTCGTCGGGCAGCGGTGCTGGCAGGAGCCGCAGCCGGTGCAGCCGTTCTCGAACACCTCGATGCGCGAGCCGTTCACGCGGATGGCCACCTCGCCGACCGGGCAAGCGTCGACGCAGGCCTTGCAGGTCTGCTGCTCGCTTGTCGCGCCGGGCCGAGAGCGGAAGCAGGTCGATTCGTTCCACTCGGCCAGCCCCATGTCGATCTTCGCAAGCGGCGTCGGCACGAGTGCGCCGGTGGGGCACACGAACATGCACGCCAGGTCTTTGCAGAGCACGCAGGCGGACACCGACGCGTTGATGAACGGCGCGCCGCCCGCGATCTGGCCGTCCGGGTCGAGGCGGATCGCTTCGACGGGGCACGCGCGGACGCAGTTGCCGCACTTGCTGCAGGTATCGAGGAACTCGGCCTCAGGGAGCGCGCCCGGCGGACGCAGCAGCGGCAATGCGAACGCAGGCTTCGGTGCTGGCGCTTGAGACTGCTCCGCGAGCGGGCCGAAGTGCTGGCGGATGGCTTCCGACTTTTCCTCGATCGACTTCGCCAGCGGCGCGAGGAACTCCCGCAGGCCGCGCCGAAAGAAGGCTCGGCGGTTCATCTGCGGGTCATCGGGTCCGTTGGTCGGCATGGGCGATCGTCGAGCATAACGAAAAACCCCGTGCGCGGGTTGAATCACGCACGGGGCTCAGGGGGGATAGGAGGCTCGTTGATGCGTCGCTCGAAACTCTTCATCGTTCCGGTCGACGGTGAACTGTAGGCGCGCATCGCCGGCAGGCGATTCCAAATCGGCGCGATTTTTCAAACCGATCTCCGGCGGGAGCCTCGCCCTCCCGCTCTCACGCCATAACTACTCAGCTGCGGGATACTGGCCTTCCGTGAGGCTCCAGCCGGCGTCGAGCGTGAGGACCTGCCCGGTCACGAATCGAGAAGCGTCGCTCAGGAAGTAGATCACCGCTTCGTCGAGCGCACTGGACGGCAGTGGCTTGCCGTGCGCGAGCGGCTGTTTCGTCGCCATGTAGGCCATGATCGTTTCGTTCTCGGTCGAACGTTTGCTCATGGGCGTCTCGATTAGCGCGGGAACGAGCAGGTTGAACCGCACCTCGTGCTTGCCGTAGTACGCGGCGCAGGCTTTTGTAAAGCTGATGGCCGCCCCCTTCGCGGCGGCATATGCGTGCGTGGCGAAGTGGACCGTCGACGGGCTCTGCGCGAGCACGCTGCCGAGGTTGAGGATCGCGCCGGGCGACCGTTGCTTCAGGAACTGCGTGACGGCTGCACGGTTGGAGTGGAAGATCGTGGTGAGGTTCCAGTCGACGGTGGCGCGCCAGCCGGGGTCGGTGATGGTGTGGAGCGGGCCGTCACCCATCTTGCGGCCCGATCCGCCCGCGGTGTGGTAGAGGCCGTCCAACTTGCCGAACTCGCTCACGCATAGCGCCACGGCGCGCGGCACCGATTCCGGATCGAGCGCATCGCCGACGACGATGCGCGAGCGATCCGGCGCATCGAGTTCGCGCAGGACGGCGTCGGCCTTGTCCTTGTTGCGACCCATCACGACGACGTTCGCCCCCTCGCGCAGACACGCATGCGCGGCTGCGAGCCCCATGCCGCTGGTTCCGCCGACGATCAGAATGGTGCGTGAGGCGAGTCTCATGACGCGAGATTGTGACGTGGTGCGACGGCGTACGCCTCAGAGAAAATCGTGCGTGCGACGAAACGGCTGGGAGGAGGCAAGGGGCAAGCGGCAAGGGGCAAGAGGGAATGCACCGAGGGCGTGGCGCGATCACGCAGGAAAGGTACTGGGCACGAGACACAACTCCCCTCGCCACTTGCCTCTTGCCACTTGCCTGCTCCGTCAATCAAACTCAAACGAATCCTCCGCCATCACCAGCGGCCGGTGCTGGCCGATGTTCAGGAGAATGCTCGCCGCCATGAAGCTGGCGATCAGGCTGCTGCCGCCCGCGCTGATGAAGGGGAGCGTGACGCCCGTCACGGGGAACAGCTTGATGCTGACAGCGATGTTCAGGAACGCCTGCGACGCGAGGATCGTGACGATCCCCACGGCGACAAGTCTCCCGAACGGCTCGCGCGTGCCGGCCGCGATCTCCACACCGGCCGCGAAGAGGACCACGTACGCGACGATCACGACGAGGCAACCGACGAAGCCCAGCTGCTCGCCGATGAGGGCGTAGACCATGTCGTTCTGTCCCTCGGGCACGCGTGCGCCGACGGGCACCTGCCCGAGCCCCTTGCCGGCGAATCCGCCCGAGCCGAGCGCGATCAGCGCGCGGTGCTGCTGCAGGCCGAAGCTTTGGCGGGTGGCCTCGTCGTCGTTGAACATCGCGTAGACGCGGTTGCGTTGGTAGTCCTTGATGAGCTTCGGCCCGTGTTCGAAGACGGGTACGCCGGGCTGGCCGCTCAGCCAGAGCACGGGGGCGAGCATCAGGCCACACGCGAGAACGGCGCCGATGTGCTTCATCTTCGCGCCGGCCATGAAGAGCATGGCGATCAGCGTCGGGCCGAAGACGAGCGCGGTGCCCAGGTCGGGCTGTTTCAGGATGAGCACCACCGGCGCGAGGCACAGCACGAACGGCACGACGAGGCCGATCAGCGTGCGGTAGTTCTCGCGGAAGCGAAGGTATCGCGCGAGCGCCAGGATGAACGCGATCTTCATCAGCTCGCTCGGCTGCACGCTCATGCCGCCGGGAAGCTGAATCCAGTTGTAGGCGCCGTTGCGTTCCTCGACGAAGGGCAGCGGGTTCTTCCCGCCGATCGCGGAGCCGAGCACGGTGTAGAGCAGCGGCACGAACGACGCGAGGTAGAACGGCCAAGCGAAGCGGCCGAGCTTCTGATAGTTGACGAGCTGCAGCGCGATCATGCAGGCGAACGCGATGCCGAGGTAGATCGCCTGTCGCTGTCCGTCGTCGGCGTCGACGCTCCAGATCGTCGTGAGCCCGAGCGCGACGAGGACGGCCATGCTCGCCAGCACGGGCCAGTTCGTCGCGATGGCGAACCGCTCCCACAGCCGGCGACTGCCGAGCCAGCGGGAGATCGGGCGGAACGTGGAGGCGGCACGGGCCATGCGTGTGGGGAGTGTAGTCTCGCGGCGCGCGCAAACGCCAGCCAGCGCGGCGGGCACCGTGCCCGTCGCGCTGGTGGCGATGATGAAACTGAATTGTCGTTCGAAGCCCGCTACTCGCGGGGCGGTGCATCGGAGATGCACCCTACGGCAATTGCGCCGTGTTCACGCCGCGAGCAGGCCGTAGTCTTCCGTCATGGCGGGGATCTGAAGTCGAGTCGTGTCGCGGAACTGGTCTTCGCCGACCTCGTCCTCGGCATTCCAGCTGCTGCGACTGACGTAGCCGCCGTTGACCCAGAACATGGCGTTAGCGGTCGTGCTGGTATTGTCGTCCGTGTCCGGCCAGACGTTCTGGCTGATCCGCGTGAAGCTGCGGAGGTCCTTGTCGTCGACGTACACGGCCGCGGTGCCGAAGCTGCCCGGGGCGAGGTTCGGGGCGACGTACGTGTTGTGCGTCAGCGTGATGCCGCTGGCCCGGCTGAGCACATTCAGGAATCGGCCGCGCGTGGAGTCGTTGAAGCCGATGTTCGAGTCGATGACGAGGTCGAGCGCGACGCGGCCGAACTCCAAGTTGCTGCCGTCGACCTGGATGATGCTGTCGTTGTCGTTGGTGATGCGGTTGCCGACGACGGTGGCGTGTTCGAGGCCGTGGTCGAGCTGCAGCGAGCCGTCTCGACCGACGTTGTCCTCGATGCGGACGTGCTCGAAGCGGTTGTCCTTCGTCGGGAGCCCGTCGACGCCGCCGAGCGGGCCAAATCGCCACGGGCCGACGAGGTCGTTGAGCGACACGTATGCGTGTGTGCCCACCTGCACGTTGATGACCGACTTCGCGGTGTCCATCGAGTCGGCCCCGTTGCCCGTGCCCGCGCGGCGGTCGAGGTTCACGAAGTGGTTGTTCTGGATCGCGATTCGATCGGTGCCCCACACGCGCACGATGTGCTCGCGCGTGCTGTTGGCGACGTCGTTGCCGACCAGCACGTGGTCGGAGCCGGCGCTCCACAGGAAGTAGGCGCGGATGCCGCCCTCGAGCGGCGCGACGTTGTCCATCATCATGAGGCGCGTCGCCTTGCCGTTCGAATTGACGGCTTCCAGCACGTTGAAGAACGCGCAGTCGCGGATCAGCACGTCGGTGCCCGCGACGCTCAGTGCGCCGGCGATGCCCGTCTTGCCGAGGATCGAGCCGCCGTTCTTCGTGTCGAAGGCGACGCCGTCGACCGTGACCTGCTGGGCCGACTTCGCGATGGTGAGGATCGACCGCCCGGCCGCGTCGGGGCCGGTGAAGCGGAGGACCGGGCGAGCGCCCGAGCCCCACGTGCTGATCGTCACGCGGTCCTGCGTGATGGTGAGCGGCGCGGAGACGTCGTACGTCTGACCGGCGGCGAGCAGGATCGTCGTGTCGTCGGTCGCAATGCTCATCGCGGCGGCGAGGCTCTTGAGGGCGCGCTCGCCGGCCTGGCCGTCGTTGTCGTCGCTTGCCTGCGAGCCGCCGACGTAGATCACCTTGCCCGCGTCGGCGGGACGCACCGTCACCTGCTTCGACGTGGTCGCGGTGCGGCCCTGCGCGTCGGTGACGGTCAGCTTCACGGTATACGTGCCCGGGTTGGCGTAGACGTGCGCGCTGTTGAAGCCGCGCATCGTGTTGTACTTCGCGCCGCTGTCGCCGAAGTTCCACTCGAAGCTGGCGTCTTCGATGTCGGCGCCGGTGACGGCAGTGTCGGTGCCGTCGACGTGCAGCGCAGCGCCTGCGGTGACGGTGGCGGCGCTGAGGTCGAACTTCACCGTCGGCGCGCCGGGCTGATTCGTGTTGCCGTTCTGCCCACCCGAATTGCTGCCGCCGCCCGAGTTGGTCGAGCCGGGCTTGATGTTCAGCGTGAGCGAGATGGCCGAGCCCGCCGTCGCGCCCTTGAAGGGCGTCGCGGTGATGCGATAGGTGCCGTCGTCGGAGGTGAAGCCGCGGACGCTGCCCGTGTCGGTCGCCGCGTTGAACGGGGCGGCCGTGTCGGTGTTGTCGAGGACGCCGTTGAAGTTGAAACGCACCTGCGTCACGCCGCCCGAGGTGTTGGCGACGACGTTGATGTTCTGCGGCAGCGTGGCCGAGCGGACGAGGTTGAGCGTCGAGCCGACGGCGACGTTTGCGTAGCCCGGGATGACCTGGCCCGTCGCGGCGTCGACGATCGACAGGCTCGTGATGCGCGGCGATTCGGTCGGCGTCGGATCGACGTTCGAGCCACCGCCGGAGTTACCGCCGGAGTTGTTGCCTGAGCTGCCACCCGAGTTGCCACCCGAGTTGCCGCCGGTGTTGCCGGTGCTGCCGCCGGTGCCGGAGGTCATCGGCACGACGGTGTTCTGGCCAGCTCCGGGCTCGACGCGGTCTGTGGGCTTGGCGTAAAGCGTGTCGTTCGCGGGGCCGCCGTAGAGGGTGTCCTTCGCCGGGCCGGCGACGAGGGTGTCGTTGCCGCCGCCGCCATTGATGAAGTTCTGTCCCGATCCGCCGACAATGCGGTCCGGGTTCGCGCCGCCAAAGAGCTGAGCATCGCCCGAGCCGGCGACGAGCGTGTCGCGCCCCGCGCCGCCGACGCCGAGCGCGGCGCCCTTGCCGGTGTTGATGCGGTCGTTCCCCTTGCCGCCTAAAAGTTGCACGGTCGACTGCACGTTGTTCGAGACTGAGATGCGGTCGTCGCCCGCTCCGGCGTCGACGAGGAACGTGAACACCTCGTTCCATTTGAACTTCGGCGTGTTCACGCCGTTCACGGTGACGTACTTGTCCCCCTGCGCCCCGGCGTCCTGATTCACGACGATCGTGTCCGCGCCGGTGGTCCCGTAAACGGTGAGCGTCGTGCCCTCGAGTTCGAAGTGGCCGTACGCGTTGAAGAGCTTGCGGTCTTCCAGCCCCTGGAAGGCCTCGTTGATCGCCCGCTTCAGGGCGCGGTTTCGATTGGCAAGGACGCTGCCGGCGTTCAGCTCGGCGAGACGTCCGATCATCGCGGTCGTCCCAATGCTGTTAAGCTTCATCATGCCCCGGATGTCCGATTCGACACCCGGAACGGGCGAACGCTGAGCAACCCCGAAATCACTCTTTCGCGTGCGACAAACGGTCGGGGCTTTTACTGATCGCTACGACCGGCAAAGCGCGATGCTGATAACAATTCGTGTTGCGATGCTGATACGTCGTGCAGTCGTGAATGGGTTACTCGATACTTGATACTTGTTGCTCGTTACTTGTCAGTGGTCGGCGGTCCTAGATCAGTAACGGGGCGCCAATCGCTTCGTTCGCCACGCTGCGACGAAGTCGCTGGTCTGCGGGCGTCGCGTCCCTCACTTCACCTTTAGCATCCGCTTCAACACCCTATCGAACACCCCGTCCGGCAGGAACCGCTTCGCCATCGCGCCGATCTTCGCATCGCGGCCCACCAGGATGCGGGTGGGCGGGCGCGTCTGCGTCAGGCACTTCTCCACCGCCCGCGCGACCTCGCTGGCCGGGATCGCATCTCGCGCGGCCTCTTCCGCCGCCCTGGCGACTGCGTCGAACAGCGCGCCGTAGTGCACGCGGAGCGGATGCGCGTCCGATATCGCTTCGACCTCGCTCTGGCTCTTGCGCCAGATCTCGCTCTGGATCGCGCCGGGCTCGACCAGGCTCACGCGGATGTTCTGCTTCTCCAGCTCGATGCGAAGCCCGTCGCTGACCGACTCGAGCGCGGCCTTGCTCGCGGTGTAAGGCGTCAGCATCGGCTGACCGACCCGGCCGGCGATGCTGCTGATCATCACGATGCGGCTCCCGCGCGTGGCGTGCCGGCTCGCGAAGTTTCGCAGCAGCGGCAGCATCGCCTGCGTGAGCGCGATTTGCCCGAACAGGTTCACCTCGAACTGCCGACGCCAGTCGTCCATCGCCACGTGCTCGACCGGGCCGACGACGGCGATGCCCGCGTTGTTCACCAGCGCGAAGAGCCCGCGATCGCGAAGATGTTCGCCCAGTTCCTTGGCTGCCTCGGCGACCTGCTCGGCGTTCGTCACGTCGAGCTGCAGCACGTCCAGCTCCGGCACCTCGGCTTGGAGCGAGTCGCCGTCGGCCTCCTTGCGGACGGTGGCGATCACCTCCAGCTCGGGGAACCGACTGAGCCGTTTGGCGATGGCCCGGCCCAGCCCGGAACTCGCACCCGTGACGAGGACGGCTCGACGCTGCTTCATGTCGCCCGTTCTATCACGAATCGCTGCGGACATGGGATCAGAATAGACCGTAGCGCCACGCCTTGGGTAACCTTTGGAGTCGACGCGCGTGATAAAACGGGCCTTCAACGCATCGCCATGCGTGGAAGGCACCGTTAACTCGACCGGTCGGCGAGTGTCTGTGTTGTCGGAATGCAAAACCGACCGGCTGCCCGGCCTTTCGCGTGGCCGGATTCTGCGTCGACTGAAGTTGGCCGATAGTTAGTATGTGAGGCCGCCCGCGACCTCGTGACCGCAAAACTCTGTCCTCTCTCTTCCGAGGCTTTCCCACGATGACGTCTCTCCTTCGCCCGAGCTGGTCCAAGCGAATCCTGGGTCTCGCGATCGCCGCGTCGCTCCTTGGCGGCGTCGCCCCGACGTTCGCCCAGCCGCAGAATCCTGCCGCGCAGCTCGCGCAGGTCGAGGACCTGAAGAACAAGGCGTTCGCGCTCCTCCGTCGAAACGACCTCGCCGGCGCGGAAGACCTGCTTCGCCAGGCGCGGATGCTGTCGAACGATCCGAAGATCGACCAGATGACCGCGTGGATCGACACGTATCAGGTGTCGCAGACGCAGGCGCTGGACGAGCGTAAGAAGGATTACGACGAGGCCGTCGCCGACGTGCAGAAGCTGCAAAAGGCCGGCTACCTCGGCTACGCCGCCGACGCGGCCGCACGGGCTTACGTGCACGCGGTCGACAAGGACGCCTTCCACGACGAGAAGTGGGTCGTCGACCTGCTCGCCGAGACGCTCACGCTCGCCCAGAAGAGCGAAGGCGACGGCGACCTCCTGCAGGCCCGTCGCCTGTACGGCGACCTCAGCGCCTGCGAGCCGAAGAACCCGAAGTGGCACAAGAAGCTCAACGAGGTGAATCGCAAGCTGAACGTGCTCGCGCTGTACACGCCCAAGCAGCTCGAAGACGCCTACAAGAAGGAGGCCGACCTCCGCGCCGAAGTGGCGAAGCTGATCGACCCCGACAAGGCGCCGACCACGAAGCCGAGCGACGAGCTGCCCGTCATCGATGACGCGTTCAAGCTCGATTGGAAGGAGCTGCTGCAGGGCGTCCGCATCGACATGCTCCGCGATGCGCTCGACAACGCGCGGCAGCGGTACTACCGCGACGTGAACTACGTCGAACTCACCAACGGCGGCATCGAGGGCATCCGCAACCTCGTCACGACGAAGGGCATCGACGTCGCCTTTCCGACGCTGGCCGACGATGACAAGCGCAAGGCCTTCGAGGCGGCGCTGAGCGAGATCAGCGCTGACGCCGAAGTGGTCGGCGAACGGCGGTTCCTCCGCTACGCGCTCGATAAGGTCCTGCAGGCCAACGCCGACACGCTCAAGCTGCCGCAGGAAGTGATCGCGTACGAGTTCGCCAGCAACGCGCTCGGCCAGCTCGACCCGTTCAGCTCCATCATCTGGCCCGCCGACGTGCCCGAGTTCCTCAAGAGCACGCAGCAGGAGTTCACCGGCGTCGGCATCCAGATCGGCGTCGACGACGAAGGCTTCCTCAAGGTCATCACGCCCATCCCGGACTCGCCGGCCATGAAGGCGGGCATCCAGTCGGACGACCTGATTACGCACATCAACGGCAAGAGCGCCAAGGGCGTCAGCACCACGCTCGCCGTGAAGCACATCACCGGCCAGCGCGGCACGAAGGTGACGCTGACGATCAAGTCGCCCGACGGCACCTCGCGCGACGTCGAACTCGTCCGCGACGTGATCAAGGTCGCCAGTGTGAAGGGCTGGAGCACGCTGCCCGGCGGCTCGTGGGACTACCTCGTCGATCACGACAACGGCATCGGCTACGTCCGCCTGACCAACTTCGGCAAGGAGAGCAGCCGCGAACTGGCCGAGGCGATGCGCCAGATCAAGGACGCCGGCGGCCGTGCTGTCATCCTCGACCTGCGCAACAACCCGGGCGGCCTGCTCACCGCGGCGACTGAAGTCGTCGACAAGTTCATCGACGACGGCATCATCGTCTCGACGAAGTCCCTCCGCGAAGGCTCGCAGGCGCCCGCCGCCCGCGCGACCAGCTCGCCCGACGACGTTTCGTTGCCGATGGCCGTCCTCGTCAACCAGTACAGCGCGAGCGCTAGCGAGATCGTCTCCGGCGCGCTGAAGGACCACGACCGCGCCCTCATCGTCGGCGAACGCACCTTCGGCAAGGGCTCCGTTCAGCAGCTGTTCGGGCTCAACCAGAACAGCGCGTTCCTGAAGCTGACGACGAGCCACTACTACCTCCCGAGCGGCCGCTGCATCCACCGCGAGGAGGACAGCAGCGAGTGGGGCGTCGACCCGGACATCGTGGTCGACGTGACGCCCGAACAGATGCGCGCGATGAACAAGCTGCGCCAGGAGCTGGACGTCCTCCGCGACAAGGCCGAGGTGCACGCCGCGCCGACCACGAAGCCCGAGGTCGTCGGCGACAAGCTCCTCCACGCCGACCCGCAGCTCGGCGCCGCCATCCTCATGCTCCGCATGCAGCTGGCGGGGGCGAACCTGCTATAAACTGATGAGAGAGCCCAGCGGCTCTGCCGCGGCGCGAGCGGAACACGCTTCGTCCTGCCCGACCGCGACGGAGTCGCTGGGCTCTCTCAAGCATGTCGTCGACGCGGCACCTTCTCATCAACGCCCTCAGCGCCAGCTACGGCGGCGGCTCCGTCGTCGTGCGGGAGATGACGCGTCACCTCGCGCTGGTCCGGCCGGACTGGGCGATCTCGCTCCTGCTCACGCGCGGCAAGCCCGCGCACGATCAACTCCGGACAGACCTTCGCGATGCTCGTCTCAGCGTCGTCGATGCGCCAGCGTCGACCGCGGGCGTCGCCTCCCGCTGGCTCTGGGAGAACCGCAAGCTCGGCCCGCTGCTGAAGTCGATCGGCGCGACGGTTCTCCTCCAGCCCAACGGCATGGTCCCGCGCGGCATCGGCGACGTCCCCGTCCACGCCCACATCGGCGACCCGTGGCCGTACCTGAGCGTGCGCGACCGCTGGTTCGACCCTGCGATCGCCGTCCTGCGCCGACGCGGGCATCGGCGTTCGACCCGTGTCGCGCAGTCGATGGGCTTCACGAGCCGCTACGTGATGCAACTCGTCGAAGACGCGTTCGGCCAACTCGCGCCGAAGTCTGACGTCTACTACAACGGTCTCCCTCCTTCCTGGCTTCACCGCGAGTCGATCGTGCCGATCGCCGAGCGCGAGCGAACGATCGTCACGGTGAGCCTCGTGAGCCCTTACAAGCAGCAGGAGGCGATCGTCCGCGCCCTGCCCGAGGTCGTTCGTCGCACAGGCATTGCCGATCTCCGCTACCGCATCATCGGCCCCTGCGACGACCGCTACTACGCCGAGCTGAGCGAACTCATCGACGCACGCGGCGTGCGTGATCGCGTGTCGCTCGAGGGCCGGGTCGAGCAGCACGTCGTCGAGAAGGCGTTCGCGACGGCCCGCTGCTTCGCGCTCCCGAGCCTGAGCGAAAGCTTCGGCCTGCCCAGCGTCGAGGCGATGAGCTTCGGCACGCCGGTCGTCGTCGCCCGCGCCGGCGCCGCGCCCGAGGTCTGCGCCGACGCGGCCGAGTATTGCGAGCCGGAGGACGATGAATCGCTCGCCGACGCGCTGTGCCACGTCCTGACCGACGGCGCCCGTGCCGCGCACCTGCAGCATGCGGGCCTGCAGAATGCGAAACGCTTCGACTGGCGCGCGACCGCGGAGAAGCTGGCGCAAACGCTGGATGCTTTGTGACGCGCGATGCGCCACCCCGAATGCACCGTTCACCGCTGTTCCGCGATCGACACGAACCACGTTACGCCGAACTGGTCCTTGCACATCCCGAACTTCGGCGACCAGAACGTCTTCGCCAGCGGCATCACCACCGACCCGCCGGCCGACAGCTTGGCGAAGGCGCGGTCGACCTCCGCTTCGGTCGGGAACGCGATCGCCAGCGAGTAGCCGTCGTGCGCTTGACCGTGCGCGCAGCCGTCGGAGCACATGATGAGCGAGTCGCCCACCTTGAACTGCGCATGCATGATCTTCTTCTCGAACCCCGCCGGCAGCCGGCCGCCGCTCGACTCGGGCGACTGGTCGTACCGCGTCGACATCTCCGGCACCGCGCCGATCGCGTCCCGATAGAACGCGATCGCCTCCTCGCAACGACCGCCGAAGAACAGATACGGCTGGATGAACGGCTTCGACATGACGGGCTCCCGATGAGTTCTCAATTCGCCGCGACGCACACACCTCGCGGCGGCGGGATAGATCAATCGGTGTTGATCGATGCGTCAAGCACGCTTTGTTGCGGCCCCGCGATTCGTTGAACGAAAGCCAAACACATGGCGTCAGCGTCGACCCAGCCAGCGCCACCCGAGCCACGCGCAAGCGGCCAACCCGAGCAGCCATATCGCGATGATTGCCAGCGCGCCCGCCATCGAGCGAGGCTTGCCGTTCGCCTCATTCGCCCGCGCCCGGCACTCGTCCATCACGTCGCGCGGCACGAGCTTCACCGCCAGCGCGATCCCGGCCGGCACGAGGATCACGTCGTCCAAGTAGCCCAGCACGGGGATGAAGTCCGGAATGAGGTCGATCGGCGAGAGGGCGTACGCCACGACGACCGCGATGAGCGCCTTCGCATACCACGGCGTCCGCGGATGCCGGGCGGCGAAGTAGAGCGCGACCGACTCGGCCTTCACGGCGCGGGCCCAGGTGCGGAGTTGGTCGAAGAGCTTCATGCGTGGTGCAACTCGTATCGCCGTCAATGCAGCTGGTGCCGTTGATTCAACTTTGGAGGGCGGCAGTCCTCTGCCGCCGGGAAAGCAGCACGTTGCCGGAGGGCCTTCGGCATCACGCGTCCGTCTGGATCGGCTTGCGCCGATGGTCGCCGCGGCGACCCGGCGGCAGGGGACTGCCGCCCTCCAATTCTGTCGATCTCCCCGCTCACTTTTTCCCCGCCGTCAGCGAATCGTGCATCACTGTCGGCGGCTGATTGTGGACGATCTCGCGCGCCCGCTCGAGCGCCTCGTCGAAGTCGTCGAACATGTTGTCGACGCCCACCTTTTCATCGAGCCCGTACCTCGTCATCGCGAAGAGCGGCTGCGCATGAACGCCGGCCAGCAGCAGTCTCGTTCCGCGGCGTTTGCACTTCTCGTGGAACTCGTCGAGCGCGTGCATCGCGCTCGCGTCGATCGCGGGGACGCGCCGCATCCGCAGGATGAACACGCGCGGCGGCTTGCCGACGCCGGCGATGGTGTCCTTCAATCGATCGGCGACGCCGAAGAAGAACGGGCCGTTGATTTCGAACACCTCCACGCCGGCGGGCAGGGCGCGCTTGCTGGCGTCGACGCGGTCCTTGGTGTCGATCGCGAAGTCCTGTTCTTCAATTTCCTCCTTGATCGTGCCGAGCGTGGTGACCTCGCTCATCCGCTTCATGAAGAGCAGGCTCGCGAGGACCATGCCGACGCCGACGGCTGTCGTCAGGTCCACCAGCACCGTCAGGCCGAACGTGATCAGCAGCACCACCACGTCGCCCTTCGGGGCGCGGAACATGCTTTTGAAGTGATCCAGCTCGGCCATGTTCCACGCGACGACGATCAGCACGCTCGCGAAGATCGGCATCGGGATGTGACTCGCGTACGGCGCGAGGAGCAGCATGCACGCGAGCACGAACACGGCGTGGATCATTCCGGCCAGAGGCGTTCGGCCGCCCGATTTCACGTTGGCTGCGGTGCGGGCGATCGCGCCCGTCGAGGGAAGCCCGCCGAACGCGACGCTGGCGAGGTTAGCCGTCCCCTGCGCGACGAGTTCGACGTTCGAGCGGTGCCGCGTGCCGATCATGCCGTCGGCGACGACGCAGCAGAGGAGCGATTCGATGCCGCCCAGCATCATGATCGTGACGGCCGCGGGGATGAGGTCGCGCACGCGCGCCAGGTCGGCGAAGCCAGACAGGAACCCGAGGTTGAACGTCGGCAGGCTGCTCGGCACACCGCCGGCGAAGCGGCTTTGGATCGTTTCGACCGTGTGCCGACCCCACGACAGGTCATCGAGATGGACGGCCCAGACGAGCCCCGTCGCCGCGATCACCGCGACGATGTAGCCAGGAACTTTCGGCACGAATCGCCTGACGAGCATGATGACCGCGACGCCGAGGCAGCCGATCGCGAGGTGCAGCGCGTTGACGCCGTGCTGGCGGATCGATTCGACGTACCACGCCGCCCGTTCGATGAACTCCGCGGGCGGGCCGTGCACGGTGCCGTCGGCGTGCGTGACGTTCTGCAGGCCGAGCAGGTCTTTCACCTGGCTGAACGCGATGATGACCGCGATGCCGCTCGTAAAGCCGGTCGTGACCGGGTACGGGATATACTTGATGAGCGACCCGAGCTTGGTGACGCCCAGGATGATCAGGCAGACGGCCGCCATCGCGGTGGCCATCGCGAGCCCGTCGTAGCCGTGCTTGCTGACGATCAGGAACAGCACGGGCATGAATGCGCCCGTCGGCCCGCTGATCGACACGCGCGAGCCGCCCAGCAGCGACGCGAGGAACCCCGCGATGATCGCCGTGTAGAGCCCTTGCTCCGGCTTCAGTCCCGGCCCGGAGTTGATCGCGAACGCCATCGCGAGCGGCAGCGCGATCACGCCCACCGTGATGCCCGCGACGAGTTCGCTCAGCAGTGCCCGCTTCGAGATTCCCTCGCGCAGGCACACCACCGACTTCGGCAGCCAGGGTTCGATGCGCTGGAAGAGCGAAGGTGCGGGCGTTGGCGTGGGATCGAGCGTAGACATCGAAGTGGCCACGACTCGGAGCGAACCGCAGCGCTGCATATGTATCGATCCGCGGGTCGGGTGAAGTCAATTGCGACAAGTCGGTTGCGCAGCAGCACAGCCGGTAGGGGCAATACCGGACCAGATCGCCGAACTCCTCGCTGGCCCGCCTCGCATGTCGACCGTGCGGGTTTGCCTCACCTAAGTAGGTATCTTCCCGTGCGAGCCGAATATTGCGGCGTCGCTGGTCGATGGGAGGTCTGGGAACGACCGGAGGAACCACCGCGCAGCGTGCGGGCCACCGAGCCATCGGGCTTGGCGGCGTGCACGCATGAAGGCCACCGAAGACAGGAAAGCATACCGTGCACGACAAGATCGCCTCGCTTACTCGCCGCGTCTCGGATCGCGCGCGGACCAGTCTGAACGACATCTACTCGGTGACGCGGATGACGAGCATGCTCGCCATCAACGCGCAGATCGAGGCCGCCCGCGCGGGCGACCACGGCCGTGGGTTCGCCATCGTTGCGCAAGAGGTCGGCACGATCGCCACGCGCGTGCGCAGCATCACCGACTCGCTCGGCGAGGGCCTCCAATCCGAGTTGACCGAGTTCGATCAGGTGAGCCAGTCGCTGCTCGTGGAGACGCGGGGGCAGCGCCTCGCTGATCTGTCGCTGGGGATGATCGACGTGATCGATCGCAACCTGTACGAGCGGTCGTGCGACGTCCGCTGGTGGGCGACCGACAGTGCCGTGGTCGAATGTGCCGCGAAGCCCACGCCCGATCGCTGTGAAGCGACCGCCGCCCGGCTCGGCGTCATCCTTCAGAGCTACACCGTCTATCTCGACCTGTGGATCGCCGCGCCGGACGGCACGATCCTCGCCAACGGTCGACCGGAGAAATTCAACGTCCGCGGAGGCAACGTCTCGGGCAGCGGCTGGTTCCGGAAGGCGATGCGCACCGCGACTGGTAACGACTTCGCGGTGGACGATGTCGCGGAAGAGCCGCGGCTTGGCAACGGCGCGACCGTTGCCACCTATTCCGCGGCGATCCGCGAAGGGGGCGACCCGAACGGTCGAATCATCGGCGTGCTCGGCATCTTCTTCGATTGGGCCACGCAGAGCCGGACCGTCGTCGAGCGCGTCCGCATCAGTGACGAGGAACGTGCGACGACGCGCTGCCTCCTCGTCGACAGCCGATCGCGCGTCATCGCGTCCAGCGATGGACGCGGGGTAATCAACGAGCGTTTTGAGCTGCGCGTGCCGCAGGGCAAAACGAGTGGCTTCTACGTCGATCAGCGGCGGCAGATCGTCGGCTACGCGCTCACTCCCGGCTATGAGACCTACAAGGGGCTGGGCTGGTGGGGCGTGATCGTGCAACAACTCCCGAGTGAGACTGCAGCCAGCGTACGCAGCGCGGCGTGATCGCGAATGTCACCGTCGCCTCTGTGCGGCTCGTCTTCCCAACACGACGGATGCGATTCCGATCGATGCCAACATCGTCGGCTCCGGCACCGCGCTCGTCAGCGACATCGTCATAGGCGAGGCGCCGAGCGACATGTTGTAGTTCGACGCCAGCAGCAGCAGGTCGTCGAAATTGCAGCGGCCGTCGGCGGTGAAGTCGCCCTGGCTCCACAGCTTGCCAGTGCCGTTGTAGTTGGCGGCGAGCAGGAGCAGGTCGTCGAAATTCACCGCGTTGTCGCGGTTCGCATCGCCAGCCAGGCGCGGGCCCGATTGTGCGATGGACCGCAGCGCGTCGATGATCTGATTCGTGACGGGGATGATGTTGCTGGAGCGTGACAGCTCGGTCGCGATCACGCCGGTGTAGCCGAAGGGAAGATCGACCCAGGCGTGGAAGCCGCGCGCGCCCGCCGCGAGTGGCACCTGCACCGCATCGCCCGGCCCGCCGCTGCCAGCGCGGCGCAGGATCCACGTGCCTACGCCGTAATCGGTGCTGGCGAAATCCGTCGCTCCGGGAAACGGGGAGTTGACGAGCGTGATGTCGTTCGCGGTCTGCCGGGTGAACATCGTCTGCACGCTCGCGGGCGCGAGCACGCGAACGCCGTTCAGCACGCCGCCGTTGCGGAGGGCTTCCATGAAGCGAGAGAAGTCGGTCGCGGTCGACTCGATCCCGCCGGCCACGCGGGGGTTGGACTGGCTGGCGAGGACGAACCGCGTGTTTGTCATGCCGAGCGGCGTGGTGATGCGATCGCGGACGAGCTGCGCGAAGCCCGTCCCGCCCGCGGCAACTTCCGCCGCCGCGCCGGCCGCCTGCATGCTCACGCCGCCGTAGCTGAACTTGCTTCCGCTTGGCAGGTTCACCATCGGCAGCTGCGCGATCATCGCGGCGCTCTGCTGCAGCGTGATGGTGGGATCGGTGAGCGCATCGCCGCTCTCCGATCCGGGCAGGCCTGAGCTGTGGCTGAACGCCTGGCGGATGGTGATGTTCCGCTTCGCGAGCGTGTCGAACGACGGGAGGAAACTGCTGAGCTTCGAGTCGAGCGAGAACGACCCGCCGCTCGACTCGATCACGGACATCAGCGTGGCGGCGGAGACGGTCTTGGTGCTGGAGTCGACATTCGCTGGCCGATCGATCGACCAAAGGCCGAACGCCTGGTGGTAGATCGGCGAGCCGTTCTTCAGGAGACGCAGTTCGAATCCGGGCACGGGGTCCTGTACGCCCACGCCCGACAGCATGCCGCGCGAGAGGAGCGTGACGGCGTCGAGGTCGTAAGCGAGCGCGGGAGCGGCGCGGGCGGCGGAGGTGGCGACGAGCGCTAGACAGATCGATAGACGCGTCGCGAGTTTCATATGCTCGAATACGCTGGGGAGTTCCTACAGGTTACACGAGAAGAGCGTCCGAATGCCCCGCGTAGCCGCGAGCTTGCTCGCGCGTCGCCTCCAAAGCGCGAGCAAGCTCGCGGCTACGCCGGCGACTCACTATCTTCGTAGATATGGTGCGCTGGTACCACGTCATCCTGAGCGCGTACGGCTTCTGGCTTCCCAACGATCCGCGGGGCTCATGGAGCGATTTTGTGCACGCGTTCGATCTCTTCCGCTTCGGGGGCGAAGCGAAGAAGGTCTCCGGGAAACGCTCCTACGCCCACGACCCGCACGATGCGGCGACTCGCCGGTCGACGAAGGAGCAACTCAAGTTCCCGCCAGTCCGATTTGACGAGGCAGCCCGCGTATCCATCGCCAGCGGATTCGCGCGGGCGTGTCGCGAGTTCGCGTTTCTCATTCACGCCTGTGCGATCTCGTACGACCACGTGCACCTTGTGATTGCTCGCGATGCGACTCGCTCGGTTGAGAACGTCTCAGCTGTGTTGAAGGCTCGCGCGACGAGTCAGATGCGTCTCGATGGCACGCATCCGATGCGGAACTACCCCGGATTACCAACACCTTGGGCAAGGAAGGGTTGGTCGGTGTTCATCGATGACGAAGCGCATCTCGCGAGCGCCATCGCGTACGTGCAGCGTCATCCGCAGAAGGATGGACTCTCACCGCAGACGTGGGACTTCGTCGTTCCGGTGTGAGGGCGTACGCGTAGCCGCGAGTTTGCTCGCGCTTGGCTCCCAGGCGCGAGCAAGCTCGCGGCTACGCGGGGGAATCGAAGCCTGGGGACATCGGAACCCCAATGACGTGAACGCGAAAGCTCGTCACCGCCGGAACGGCATCTGCTTTCGCTCGAGCGCCCGCTGGTGCTCGATACTGAAGCGGCTCCACGGGACGGCCTCTAGGCGGGCGCGGCTAATTGCGAGGCCGGTGCCTTCGCAGATGCCGAAAGTGCCGTTCTGGATCTTCGCGAGGGCGTCGTTCACGTCGCGCAGCAGTTGGCGGTCCTTCTCGACGAGCGTGAGGGTGAACTCCTGCTCGTAGGCGTCGGTGCCCTGGTCGGCCATGTGGACGGGCAGGGTGCTGAGGTCGCTGCTGTTCTTGCTCAGCGCCTCGCGCTCCATGGAGTGCATGTCGCCGAGCAGTTCGCGGCGCTTGTTGAGGAGTTCGAGCCGGAAGAACTCAAGGTCCTTGTCGTTGAAGTGCGGGTTCTTGACGCGCTTCTCAGAGGTGGCGATCGCAGGCTTGGGCGGAGTGGCCGCGGCGCGGGCGGCGGCGTTGGCGGCCACCGTGGCGGCGGAGTTCACCGTGCGTGCGGCGATCGTCGGACCGGAACTGCCTAGAAGCGGCCCGGTGCTGCCGGCCAGCTTCTGCGAGCCGCCCTTCACGGGGGCGATCGGCTTCGTCGGGATAATCACCGGCTTCGCAGCGGCTGCGGCGGCCTTGGCGGCCTTCGAGTTGCTGGTCGGCTGCGCGCGGACGATGGTGCCTTGAACCAGCGAGGGCTTCCGAGGCACGCCGTCCTTCGACGGGGCGGCCGGCGTGCCGTTGATCGTGACGACGCCGTTGGCGGTCGCGACGTGGATGACGTTTGAGCCGGACTTGGCGGGCTTCTCGGCCTTCTCGGTCGCCTTGCCCTTCGGAGAGACGGGCACAGGCGCGGACTTCGCCTTGTCGGCGACGACCTTCTCGGGAGCCTTGGCTGAGTCGGCGGGCTTCACGGGCGCCTTCGCGTCGACCTTCCCGACTGGCTTCGCGGCAAGTTTGCCCGCGGGCTTGGCAGGCGACTTCGCGGCGGGTTTGGGAAGCGGCTTCGACTTGGCGTTCTTGATTTCGGGCTTCTTCGCGGCTGACTTCGCCGCGGGTTTGGATGCAGGCTTCGGAGCAGATTTCGCCACGGAATGCTTGGCGGCTGCACCGGGCTTCTTCGCAGCGGCGCTCGCGGGCTTAGCGGCGGCGCTCGACCGCTTCGCGGGAGCGCTCGGCTGCTTGGCGGCTGCAGGCTTTTTCTTCACGGAGGTCTTGGCCACGGAGTTCCGCTTTCTTCCCGAGTCGAGGCATGGTTCGCTTACGCGCTCACGCGTAGGTAGGCAGCCCGCCCGAGTCCAGCAAGTCTATCGAAAACAATGGGTTGAGTCAATTTACAGGTGCAAATGATCTAGCTGGATAGATATGTCGGCAACTCTCTTTCAGGCAAAGGGATAAGCTCGTCGGCGGGAGTGCCGGATCGGTCGTCTGTCCCGATCCAGCCGCAGCTCAGATGCAATTCGGGCGTCAGGCGTCTCCCGCGAGCTGTCCGATCGGTCGTGTCGAATGTGTGTCGTGTTGCCCGAATTGGAGCAGTGTTTTACGGCGGAGTAATTAATCCTCTTTCGCTGCCCGTCGATGTAGCCTGCACCGTGGGATCACGTACGACCACTATCCATGTTGTTTGTTTCACGTTGGGCACGCTCGTCCCGTGCGCGCTCGTCTCGGCATTGCTTGCACACCACGCCCGTCCGCTGACGGCTCTTCCAGTGGACAACAACTCGGGCCGGGCGGCATCCGTGAGCGCAGCCGACGTCGGCGATCGTTCGCCTTGGCGGATGACGCACGTGCTGGTCTCCACGTGTCCGTGTTCGAGGTCGCTCGCGGATTACCTCGCCCGTCGGGGGCCGATCGACGGCGCCGAAGAGCGCGTGTTGATCGTCGGCAACGCGTCGGCCGGTCAGCGGATCTTCGATGAACTCGCGGCGCGCGGCTACGGCGTCTCGTTCGCCGATGCGCAGTCGCTGAAGGTGCAGTTCGGCATCACGGGCGGGCCGTGGCTGATCGTTCACGCGCCGGACGGCCGAGTACGCTACGCGGGCGGCTACGCGTCCCGTCGTCCCGCGGCCGACGTGCCCGACACCGACTACCAGGACACGCACATCGTCTCCGACCTCCGGGCCGGCAAAGCCGTCGAGCCGCTCGTGGCCCTGGGGTGTTCCGTCAACCTTTCCTTCAGCGATCTGTTCTCCGCGCCGTCACGCCGACCTTTAGCAGGTACCCCATGACCAAAGCATCCTCCGTTTCTTTCGCTGATCGCCACATCCGTCGTTGCAGCACGTGGTGGCTCGTCTCGCTGTGGGCGATGATCCCCGTGCTGGTCGGCATCGCGATGTACTTCGACGTCGGCGCAGCGCTCGTGGCCGGGCTCGCCGTGGCGAGCGTCGCGGGGCCGACGCTGCTTCACGTGACGCGCGCACCGGCGCGGCTCACCGCGATCGCGGTCGCCATCGCGGCGATGGGCATCGTCGGGGTCCTCATCCACGCCGGTCGGGGCATGATCGAGATGCACTTCGGCGTCTTCATCGTGCTGGCGCTGCTGAGCGTGTACGGGTTCTGGCCTGCCGTGTTGGCGGGCACGGTGACGATCGCGGTACACCACCTCGCGGTCTTCTTCGTCGCGCCGCGGAGCGTGTTCAACTACGACGCGCATCTCGGCATCGTAATCCTGCACGCGACGTTCGTGATCATCGAAACGGTGCCCGTCGCGCTGCTCGCGCGGAAGATCGGACACATGGTCGAGGCGCAGCGTCTGTCGCTCGAGCAACTCGGCGCGGTGGCGGGGCAGATCGAATCGAGCGTGGCGAAGATGAGCACGTCAAACCAGACGCTCGCCGACGGCGCGACGCAACAGGCGGCAGGCGTGGAAGAGACGAGCAGCGCGATGACCGAGATCGCGAGCCTGACCGATCGCAACGCGGAGATGGCGCAATCGGCCGCGAGTCTCGCCGCGGGCAGTCGCACCGCGGCCGGCCGGGCGAACGGCGCGATGAGCCGGATGAGCACCGCGATCAACGAGATCGAGTCGAGTGCCGCCGAGACCGCGAAGATCGTCCGCGCGATCGATGAGATCGCCTTCCAGACGAACCTGCTCGCGCTGAACGCCGCGGTGGAAGCGGCCCGAGCGGGCGAGGCGGGCAAGGGATTCGCCGTCGTTGCGGAAGAGGTCCGCACGCTCGCGATGCGCAGCGCCGAGGCGGCACGGAACACGTCAGGCCTGATCGAGCAATCCGTCGCCCGCGCGCGCGGCGGCGTGTCGATCGCGCACGAAGTCGAGTCGAGCCTGGGCGAGATCACGTCGGCCACCGAGAAGGTCGCGCAGATGGTGTCGGAGATCGCCAGCGTGAGCCGCGAGCAGGCGACGGCCGTCACGCAGGTGAATGCGTCGGTCGCGCAGATCAGCGAGGTGACGCAGCGCACCGCCGCCAGCGCCACCGAGACGGCCGGCGTGAGCGAGGAACTCCTGTCCGAATCGCGCCGCCTGAACGATTTGATCAGCCAGCTGAACGCGCTCGCCGGCGGCAGCGCCGCTTCGACCGTCTTGAACTAAGCATCGCGCGGTGAGCATTGCGGCGGCGCCCGCTCGTAATCGAACGTGCACCGTGAGATGATCATGCGTCTCCCGGAGAGCCCGGTCTGCGTTTCTTCGCGCTCGCGAAGTTCGCGTGGCGTCGCCCGATTCTGGCGAGCCGGGCCTTGGCGGGGGGCGCGAGTGAACGAACCGACGCAACAGGCTCCGCAGCTGGACCCGCCGACGCTTCCATATGAGACGCCGCCGATCGTCGGCGCGCGTGTGATTGAGACCGCTCGCGGCGTCGACGCAGAAGTGAAGCCCCACGTGGCCGAGTCGGCGGCGCGACCGTTCACACTTCTCATCATCGGCGTCCCGTTCCTCGGGATGCTGGGAATGGCAACCGTTCTGTCCCAAGTGCCGACGGCATGGGCGGCAATCGTCGTCCCGTTCCTGGGACTGACAGTGCTCGCGTCCTTCGCGGGCGGCGGGGTGCTCTTCATCGCGCTCGCGGTTCTCTCGATGGGCACGCAGGTGCTGATCGACGCGAATCGCGTGCGCGTGTGCGATCGCGGCAGCTGGCTCGCGATCGATCGGGAGAAGCTGCTGGGCGTCCGCGTTCGGGCGCGGGGCATCGGCTGGGTCGTGCGCGGCGGCGCGTCGCTCTGGCGAACGGCGGAGCGGACGGACGTGGCGCAACTCGAACTGCTCGTCGACGGCGGCACGCTCGTCTGTATGCGCGACCGGCCGGTCGAGCAGTGCGAGTGGGCGAAGCGGTTTCTGATCGACCGACTGGGCATCGTCGCCGCTGAGGATGCGCCGAGCGACTCGCCGCTTGCCCCGCCCAGGCCAACGACGGCCAGTGCGTCTGCCGGGCCGAAGGGGCGTCGCTCGCTGCTACAACTCGGGCTGGTGCTGCTCGTGCCAGCGATTGTGCTGCTCGCCGTGAACGGCTGGCAGATCGTCCGCGGGCAACAGGCGTGGAACTGGCCGAAGCGGATCGGCACGATGACCGAGTCGTACTACCTGCCGAAGCGAAGGGGCGTCGAATGGCGCATCGCGTACGACGTCGAGGTGGCCGGCCAGCGCTACTCGAACACGCGATACCAATACGGCTGGCCCGACCTGCCGCCGGACTTCGCGGGCAAGCACCCGGCGGGCTCGGCGATCGAGGTGCGGGTCGACCCGGATGACCCGCGGAATGCGACGATCGAGGCCGGTGCGGCGCGGACGTCGTGGGGGCTCGCCGTGATCGGCGCGGTGCTGCTCGTGCTCGCGATCGTCGTTCTCTTCGCTCGGCCAACTCCGGCGGCAGATGATCTGCGGACGCGATTTGCCCACACGCCGGGCGTGGACGATGCGATCTTTGGGGAGCGGTTTCGGTGGGAGGTGCCGGCGGAGTTGAAGGCTACGGGTGAACGAGACTCGCGCGAGTCCCGTCGGCGTCAACGTAGCGAACTCATGTTCGGCGTGTTGTTCTTGGTTGTGACGCTTGGCGGCCTCTCGACTTTGATCTGGCCGTTCTTTGGGACGAGGGCAGTACTTGTCTTCGGCGGGTTCACGTTAGGAATGGCGGCAATCGGTGCATTTGGGCTTGCGATGGCCTATCTCGGTGATCGGCTCGACAAGCGAACCAAGACCCATCCAAAGCGCGGCATAGCCATCGGCGAAGACCACTTCGCCGCGCTCGGGCCGCGCGATCCGAGTTGGTGGCACAACTACGTGCAGGTGACGTCGAAGCCAGACGCCGAGAACGCAGGTTGGCACGAGATGACGCTGCTGCGGGGCGGCGGCAGCGAGCGGACGTTTCTCGTGCCGACATCGTTGAGCGACGCGGTCGAGTCGTTCATCCGCGAGAAGTTGCCCAAGGAGCCGCCGACGCCAACGCGGGCTCCGCCGCGGAACCTCGCTCGCGCGTTGCGCCATCGGCAAGAGCGACGCGATCGCTTCGCGAAGTCGACCGCCGCGTGGTGGCTCGTCGAATTGACGCTGCTGTACGCCTTCATCGGCCTGGCGGGGCAGTTCGTGTTCCGCGGGCTGTTTGCGAACGGCCTGATCCGCTTCACGCCGCAGTCGGTCGGCTGGATGACGCTTTTCGCCATCGTCGGGCCCGGCACTGCGTGCCTGCTCCTGCGGTGCCTGCGCCGCCGGGTGAGCGGGCCGGACGTCATCGCGGCGTTCGCGTTCAATCTGGTCGCGGTCGTCGGCGCGGTCGTGTACGGCGTAGCGCTGGCGGTCTTCTGATCGGGCACGCTCCCGCTTCGATCCGACGCCGGGTCGGAGAACTCCCTCACGACACGCCGCCGCCGGCGCGCTACCATGTCGGGCATCGTTCCGCCGACGGACATCCTCTCGGCCGCTGCGTCGGCCCTCGCGTCGGATGCGTCGCCGCCGATCGCTCCTGCGGTCGTCGACGCTTCGCTCGCGGACGAACTCGCGTTCGTCGATGCGCTCGTCCGCGACGTGAGCCGAAAGCTCGACCCGATCGACCTCGCCGGGTTGTTCGAGCGGGCGACGCAGCGATACTTCGCGGCCGATCGGTGGCTGACGCTCTCTCGCCTCGGGCTCGAATACCCGCGCGTCCGCATCACGCGCAGCAGCGACTGGACGCACCCGCCCGACCCGTGGAAGGAGCCGCACAAGCTGCCGCTCGTCCGCGGGGGCGTGCTGCCCGAGCTCATCTACGACGTGCCGAACGCCGGGCCGCGTTTCGTGGAGTCGATCAACTTCGACCCTGAGGACCCCGGTGCCGAGTACCTGCGCGACATGCAGTCGATGGCGATGGTGCCGGTCTACGACGTCGGCCGGCAGCTCCACGTGGGCGTGTGGCTGTGGCGCGACGCAACGCAGGCGCGCGAGGCGATGCGGCACCTGCCGATGATGATCTGGCTATCGAACCTGTTCGCGCGCACATCGCACGCGTTGACGCTGCGCAGACAACTGCAGGCCGCGCTGGAAGTGGTCGAGGACGAGATGAGCATGATCGGCCGATTGCAGGAATCGCTCCTGCCGACGCCGATGCCGAGCGTGGACGGGGTGAAGCTCGCCGCGCACCACCAAACCGCCCGCCGCGCCGGAGGCGATTACTACGACGTCCGCGTGCTCGGCGATGACACGCTTCAAGTTTTCATCGGCGACGTCTCCGGCCACGGCGCGTCGAGCACCGTCGGCGTCGGCGTCGTCCACGCGCTCGTGCGATCACTGGAGCGCGACGAGAAGTTGCAACGCGATCCCGGTGCGTCCGTCGCGTGGCTCAATGAGCAGATCACGCGCCACTACACGAAGGGCAACGGCCGATTCGTGACGGCGTTCTACGCGTGCTACGACGTGCGGACGCGACTGCTGCGCTACGCCAACGCCGGCCATCCGCCGCCGCGGGTGAAGCGCGGGCCGCACGCCGTAGCGCTGCCGGGCGAGACCGGGCTGCCGCTCGGCGTCGACGAATCCGAACAGTACCTCACGCACGAGGTGCCGCTCGCGCCGGGCGATGCGGTCGTGCTCTTCACCGATGGCTGTTTCGAATCGAGCGATCGCACCGGCAAGATGCTCGGCCTCGCAAGGCTTGACGAGCTGATCGCCGGCTGCGAGGCGACCGACGCCGCGAGCATCGTGGCACACGTGCGCGAGCGATTGCAGCACTTCGCAGGATCGGCCGCGCTGGCTGACGATGCGGTGCTGCTGGCGATGAGCGTGGACAAGGGCATGGAGATCGACGCATGACGGGGACCGACGCGACGGCGACGACGCCATCCGACGAACGACGTCCGTTCAGCTTCGCGAAGCTGGCCAAGAAGTGCCTGCACATCTTCGTGATGCTCGGCGCAGCGGGCGTGACGACGCTCGCCGTGCTCGGCCAGTTCGGGCCGGCATTCGTGCAGGCGTTGTGCAGCCCGCTGTCGCTGCACGTGTGGGTGTGTCTGCTGATCGGCGCTCTGCTGCTTGCGTGTTTGCGGGCGTGGAAGTCGCTGGCGTTGGTGCTGCTGGCGGTCATCGCGATTGGCGTGCTGGTTGTGCCGGTGATCGTGCCGCGAGGCGCAGCGGTCGCGCCGACGACGTCGCCGGCGATCGTGCTGAAAGTGGTCGGCGTGAACACGCTCGTCGGCAACACGCCCGACCGCGCGGGCGGCCGGGCGTGGCTGAACGGCCTCGATGCCGACGTGATCGGCGTGAGCGAGCTCAGCACGCCCTGGCAACGCGCGATCGAGTCGACGACGAACGCCGACGGCGCGCCGCGCTGGCCTTACAAGCTCGCGCTGCCCGAGGACCGCAACGCGAGCGGGATGGGCATCTACAGTCGACATCCGCTCGTCTCGGTGACGACGATGCATTCGCCGAAGGGCGTCTTCCCGACCATCGACGCCACGATCGACGCGCCGGGCGGCCCGGTTCGCGTGATGGTGGTGCACCCGCCGCCGCCGGTGAATGGCAATCTGGTGTACGCGCGGAACACGGAGATCCAGTGGATCGCCGAGCGATGCGCAGAGCAGGACGTGCCGACGGCCGTCGTCGGCGACTTCAACGAGACCCCGTTCGGCCGACCGATCCGCGCGTTCGCGAAGCGGACGGGCTACACGAGCGCCCGCCAACTCGTCGGCCACGCGCCGACGTGGTCGACGACGCTCTTCGGCTTCCAGCTTCCGCACGCGGTGGGCGTGACGATCGACCATTGCTTTGTGTCGCGGCACTTCACGCCGACGAAGTTTCGCACGGGGCCGAACGTGGGGTCGGACCATCTGCCGATCGAGGTGGAGCTGGTACGGACGGCGAAGTGAGCGCCACATTCAGAGCCCGGGATGCATATCCCGGGCCCCGATCGCGCGGTCGAAGAAATCGATTACGACGCACCGCTCCGGGCCCGGGGTATGCACCCCGGGCTTTGAAGAGATCATTCGCTCATATTCAGGCTTGTCCCGATCCGGGTCTGCGCAGCAGGTGCATACGGTGACGTCCTTCACTCAAAGAGGAGTCATCGCATGCCGAAGCCCATCACCAGGCCGCAGATCGACGCCAACCGCAACGTCCACGAAGAGAAGCAGGAGTCCACGCGCCCCGTCGGCCCCGGGCCGGCGCATCGCGGCGACCGGCGCGACACCCACCCGCGCCATTCCACCGGCATCGACAAACGCAAAGGCGGCAAGCGCGGCCCGAGCACGCGGCGCGGCGAGTGAAGCCGTCTTGGAAGCACGGAAGACCAGTACACGAATCAACGCGAATCGAACGAATCTTCACGAAGTAGATACAGCCGCTGGTGTCAGGTAGCACGCTATTGCGTCGTGCCGTCGGGATGCTTCGCTGTGCTTGATGTGAAATTATCGCGCGATCCCTTCGTGCGGATTCGCTTGATTCGCGTCGATTCGTGTTCTGGTCTTCTTGATCTCGCGGACGTCTCAATCGACTGGCCGCAATCCGCGCGACAGGTTCGGCACGAACTTCGTCGCACCCCACGTCGCCAAGAACACCGCGAAGAGTGCCAGCACGATCGCCGGCCCCATCGGGATGATCGGCCAGCGATAGCCGATCGCTACGCCGACCCACGCGCCCAGAACGCCGACGATCACGCTGCCGAGCATGGCCTCGCCAAGCCGTCGCGTGACGAGGCTGCTCGTCGCGCCGGGGAGCACCAGCAGCGCGCTGATGAGCAGGATGCCCACGATGCGCACGCCGATCACGACGACGAGCGCGATCATCACGATCAGCAGGTAATGCACGAACCCGACGCGCACGCCCGACGTCTCGGCCAGCAGCGGGTCGAGGCAATACGCGACCATTTCACGCCGCAGTGCAAGGACAGCGAACGCAACGGCCGCGCTCATGGCGATCGCGCCGATCGTGAACTCGACGCCGAGCGAGAGGGGCGTGCCGTAGAAGAGCGTATCGATGACGGCCGGGTCGGAATTGAACGTGCGGAGGTAGACGTTCTGCCCGACGAAGCCGATCGCCATGCACGCGACGAGGAAGATGCCGATCGACGCGTCGCCCGACAGTTTGCCGCGTCGCGACAGCACGCCCATCCCCAGCGCCGCCAGCACCGGCACGCCGATCGACGCGAGGAACGTGAGCGCGTCGTACGTCTCGCCGCGCAGCGAGGGGACGATCGCGGTGAGCAGACACACGAGCCCGACGCCGCCAAAGCCGGAATGGCCGACGCCTTCGCCCAGGAAGGCCCACCGCCGCGCGATGACGAACACCGACAGCATCGCACAGGCGACGCCGACGGCGGTGGTAGCGAGGATGGCGGAGAGGAGGGGGGACATGCGGAGGGACGAGGGGCGAGGGACTAGGGACGAGTGGAATCCGGCAATCTCACCTCACGTTGAACGGCACCTCTAGCGCCTTCGCATGTGTGCCGTCGCACGCCGGGTCGTCGCAGCGGACGCCGCTGGCGATGCCGAGCGTGGCGAGGTCGCATTTGAACATGTTGTAGACGAGGTCGGCCGGCAGGTGGTTCGGCGTGTCGTGGAAGTGCAGCGTTCGCGCAACGCACGCGATGCGGTCGGAAATGCTGGAGACGGCCCGCAGGTCGTGCGAGACGAACACCACCGCGAGCTGCAGCGCGTCGCGGAGTTGTGCGATGAGCGTGACGAACTCCTGTTGCCCGCGTTGGTCGATGCCGACGGTGGGCTCGTCGAGGAGGAGCAACTTAGGCCTCGGCGCGAGCGCGCGGGCGATGAGTGCGCGTTGCAGTTGCCCGCCCGAGAGTTCGCTGATCGGCCGACGGGCGAGGTCGGACAGGCCGACGCGGTTGATCAATTCGTCGGCGAAGACGACGTCTTCGCGTGCATGCGAGCGGAACATGCCGGTCCGGCCGAGCAGGCCCAACTGGATCAAGCCGCGCACGTCGATCGGGAACCGAGGGGCGAGCGACGGATTCTGCGGCAGGTACCCGATGACGTCGCCGCGCCGGACGGCGTCCGTCGGCGAAAGGCCGGCGACGCGGATCGTGCCCTTCGACGGCTTCAGCAATCCGAGGACGAGTTTCAGCAGCGTCGTCTTCCCGCCGCCGTTCGGGCCGATCACGCCGAGCGTGGTGCCGCGCGCGACGGCGAGGTCGATGCCGGAAAGTGCCGGCCGATCGCGATAGGCGAAGTCGACGCCGCGGATGTCGAGAACGATGTCCACCGGTTGCAAGTATAGGGGAGGTGCAAGCGGTTTGCAGGAGGAACGTGGTTGCGGGACGTGGAGCGGGAGGATGAGCTGGCCGGAATCGCAAATTTCGGCCTGCATTGCGCGCGAATTGGTGTTGAAGCGAAACCGCACAGCGTGGGATAAGCCATTGTTTCGAGGGCCTGTGCGTCGCGTGACGGTCAGTAAGTTGGGCCGAAGCCCTTCTGAGCGGAGCAACTCGCCCCGCGAAGTGTCACGGCAGGCGGCGGGGAGGTGACATGCAGAAAACGCGATTCCTGCACAGCGGCGAAGGTTTTCGGTGGTCGGAGTGTCAGGTTTTGTCAGGAGAATCCAGTTTCGCGCTAGAGCAGCGCATTCGGCCGTGCAAGTCGCGGTCCGGCCATGCGATCGGCCGGCATCGTGCGCCCGGGGTGCCAGACACTGGCAGGCGTTTGCTTGACTCCCTCCCCCTGCTTGCGGGGGAGGAACCGCATTGCGCCGCCTTGCCTATGGCCGGCCACCTGCTACCTTACCCGGCTCGCGCGATGCGTTACCTGGTCCCCGGTTGTCGGCGGATCGGCGCTCTCGCGACGCGGTCGGTGTGCCTCAGGTCCACGCCAGTGCCGCGATGAGCACGTCAGCCGAGTCGGCGCAATGCCGCTCGCAGTGCCTGTCCTGAGCGCGATCGGCAAGCCCGGTCGTGAAACCGAAAGGTCGTCTCGCATGTCCCGTTACCTCGGGCCGAAGGTTCGTCTGTCCCGTCGCGTTGGCGTTCCGATCGCCGACATCCCGAAGCACACCGCCAAGGAACTCACGATCCCCGGCATGCACGGCTTCCGCGGCCGTCGCAGCACGGAGTACGGCGTCCGCCTCACCGAAAAGCAGAAGCTGCGCTTCCACTACAACATGCTGGAGCGCCAGTTCCGCAAGTTCCTCGGCATCGCGCAGAAGTCGAAGGGCAACACCGCCGACAGCATGCTCAAGCTGCTCGAGAGCCGCCTGGATAACGTCGTCCGTCGCCTCGGCGTGGGCCGCACGATCTGGGCCGCCCGCCAGATGGTCGTCCACGGCCACGTCCTCATCAACGGCAAGAAGGTCGACCGCCCGAGCTACAACGTCGAGCCCGGCATGGTCATCACCTTCAAGGAAAAGGTCTCGAAGCTCGCCCGCGAAAACATGGAGTCCATGCCCGGCCTGAACGTGCCGGCCTGGATCGAGTGGAACCCGGCCAAGCTCGAAGCGAAGATCATCGCCGAGCCGCGCAAGGAAGACGTCCCGTTCGAAGTGAACATGAACCTGATCATCGAACTCTATCAGTAAGCCGAGTTCGGTTGAGCAGATCGAAGCAAACGAAGACGGCCGAGTCCGACAGGACTCGGCCGTCTTCTTGTTCTGTACTTGCCGCATCTGCCCGTTACACTCCGCCGCGAGTTTTGGGTCAGCAAAGGGTTTTGAAGGAGGACACTTCCGATGAGCTTTAATTCGCCGCAGCAGCCACGCCCCGGAATTCCGCGGGCGCATCCGGTCACGCTGGGTTACGCCGGCCCGGCGACGGGGCGCGGGCAGCCGCCCGAGCCGGTGGGAAATCCGCTTCTGTCGATCTGGCTGAAGCCGCGTCGCACGATGGCGTGGCTCCTCTATTACGACCCGAAGAAGTGGCTGTACCTGCTGCCCTGCGCGGCGATCCTGCTGAGCGTCGTGAGCAATGTGCTTGGCATCGACAAGGGCCCGCGCGGCACCGCGGGCGTGCTGACCGGTGGCACGCTTCTAGTCGCGCTGGGAATCGGCGCAACGGTTGGCTTGGGCATCGGCCTACTCATCTACCTCATCTTCACCTCGGTCGTGAAGATCGTCTGCGGCTGGTTCGGCGGGACTGGAACCATTGAGTCGATCCGCATGGCCAGCTCGTGGGGAATGATCCCCTCGATCGCGTCCAGCATCGTCTCGCTTCCCGGCGTGCTGATCGCCTACGTGATGCTCAGCTCGGGCATCACCGACGACAAACTCATGACCGCCGGAATCACGCTCCTCGCCTTCGGCATCCCGGCCCTCGTGCTAGGCATCTGGGGCATTTTCACCATGAGCAACACCGTCGCCGAGGCGAGCCGCTTCAGCACCGCCTGGCTCGGCTTCGCGGCGATCCTGGTGTCGGGCGTGTTGATCTTCGCCGTGCTGTTCGGGCTCATCTTCGGCTTGATCATGCTGATTCGCTGAGCTGGGTTCGACCGACGGTGCCGATCTGCGGCACACGTCGTTCGTCGCCTCGCGCGCGAGATAAACACTCGCCGACGTACACTGGCGTACGCCATGCCACGCCGCACTGCCACGCCAACCGCCAAGCACACCCTCCACGTCCTCTCCGACTCCACCGGCAACCTCGCCCGGCACATGGTGACGGCGTTCCTCACGCAGTTCCCGGCCGGCGCGTTTGAGGTGCGGTCGCACAACTTCCTCAACACGCCCGCGAAGCTGGACGAGGCTCTGAAGTCGATCGCGAAGGACAAGCACGCGATCGTGCTGCACGCGCTGGTGACGCCCGAGGCAAAGCGGTCGGCCGAGGCGTTTTGTGCGAAGCACAAGTTCGCCGCGTGCGATCTGACGGGCTCGTTCGTCGACTTCATCGCCACCAGCAGCAGCGTCGAGCCGCGGCGCGACGTGAAGAAGCTGCACGAGGTGAGCGATGCGTACCAGGCCCGCATCCGCGCGCTCGAGTTCACGATGGAACACGACGACGGGCTCGGTTTGGACACGCTGCACGAGGCCGACGTCGTCCTGACCGGCGTCTCGCGCACCAGCAAAACCCCCACGTGCGTCTACCTCGCCCAGCTCGGCCTGAAGGCGGCGAACGTGGCGCTCGCGATGCAGGTCGACCCGCCCGCACAGCTACTGAAGCTGACGGCCAAGCAAGTCGTCGGCCTGCTGATCGACCCCGTTCGCCTGTTCGAAGTCCGCAAGTCGCGCCAGCACAGCTGGAGCCTGGAACAGTCCGGCTACAACGAGTTCGAAGAGATCGAAAAGGAAGTGAACTGGAGCAAACGCCTCTTTGCGAAGCAGGGCTGGAAGACCCTCGACGTAACGAAGACGGCCGTCGAAGAGACGGCGGTGAAGGTGACGGAGTTGCTGGGGTTGCGATAGGGTCGAGGGACGAGGGTCGAGGGACGAGAATACGCAGGGCGTTCTGCTAGTCCCTAGTTACTCGTCCCTCGTCCCTCTGCGATGTTCATCACGCGTTCCCACATCGCGTCCGGCGTCGGCACGACGCTGAGCCTGCCGATGCGGAGCAGGTCCCATCCTTCGAAGGTCTTGTCGGCCTTGATCTGCTCAAGCGCGACGGGCGTCTTCAGCATGCGCACGAATTTCAGGTCGACGATGACCAGCTTCGGGTTGTCCTGCTTTGGATCGGGATACGCGGGCTTCACCACCTGCGCGACGGCCACGCACCGCTTCTCGTCGCCGGTGTGGTAGATGAGGCACTGGTCGCTCTTCTTCATCGCGCGAAGATGAATCAGCGCGGTGGCGTTGGCGACGCCGTCCCACGGGGCGACCTTCGCCTTGCGGAGATCGTCGGCGGAGTAGGTGGAGGGCTCGGTCTTGAGGAGCCAGAACGCCATGGTGCTCTCGTCGCGTCAGAACATCAGCGGATCTCGAATTGCGAAATGCGAATTGCGAAATGAGCGACGGCGAAACTCTTCATTTCGCACTTCGCAATTCGCACTTCGCAATCTCGATCACCCCGGCATCACCAATCGCGGTCCGCCGCCCGACGGCGCGGGCGAACCGCCGCCGCCGCCCTTGACGGCGCTCTGCGCCTCGGCCACGGGGCGTTGCCAAGCCTGGCTCACCTTCCGGAGGAGTTCGGTCATCTCGGTCTGGGCGATCGAGAACGACTTCACCTTCAGGTTGCCGGCGATGGTCGCCTGGAGCGATTGCAGTCGCTGGCGTTGCGCGGCGCTGACGGGCTGGCCGGACTGTTCCTGCTGGCTGAGCGTCATCACTTCGCGGTCGAAGTCGGCGAAGAGGCGCGACGCCTCGGGGTCGGCGCTGACCGCCTTGGCGGCCTCGACGTACTTCCCGATGGCCGGGTGCTCGGTGATCAGTTTCCCGAGCTTCTCGGCGGCGTCCAGAATCGATTGCGTGTCAGCAGGCATGGGTCGGTCCTTTCAGAGGTGGGGAATGGTACGGGGAGAAGGGGGCGGGAACCAGTTCGTAGGGAGTTCGTGGTTCGCGGTTCGCGGTTCGCGGTGCATACGCTGTAGAGTTGGTGCCGCCTCGACTGACGCTACTGCGAACCACGAACTGCGAACCGCGAACCCCTGCATGTCCCGTTACCACCGCCAATCCCTCCTCCCGCAGATCGGCCCGGCCGGTCAGGAACGAATCCGCGCGGCGCGCGTGCTCGTGATCGGCATGGGTGCGCTCGGGGCGACGATCGCCGACCAGCTCGTCCGGGCGGGCGTCGGCACGATCACGCTGGTCGATCGCGACATCGTCGAACTGACCAACCTTCAGCGGCAGACCCTGTACGAAGAATCCGACGCGAAGCGAGGCCTGCCGAAAGTCGAGGCGGCCGCGAGGCGACTCCGCGCGGTGAACGCCGACGTGAAGATCGACCCGCGCGCGATGGACCTCGACGCGGCGAACGTCGAGCAACTCCTGCGAGAGACGAACTGCACGCTCGTCGTCGACGGCACCGACAACGCGGCCACGCGGTTCCTGCTGAACGACGCGTGCGTGAAGCTCGGCCTGCCGTGGGTGATGGGGGCGGCGATCGCGACGGAAGGCCGTGCGATGCCGATCGTGCCTGGGAAGTCGGCGTGTCTGCGGTGCGTCTTCCCAACGCCACCCGATGCTGGCGAGGTCGATACCTGCGACACGGCCGGCGTGCTCGGCCCCGTCGTCGGGCTCGTCGGGTCGCTGCAATCCGCGATCGCGATCCGGCTCATCGTCGAGCAATCGATCGACCCGAAGCTGCACGTGATCGACGCGTGGTCGGGCCGATTCAAGAGCGTCGACCTGACCGACGCGAAGCGCGACGACTGCCCGTGCTGCGCGAAGAAGCAGTTCGAATTCCTCGACGGGCCGCGTGCCGCGAGCAGCACGAAACTCTGCGGCCGAGGTGCGACACAGGTCCGCCCGCCCGCCGGCGCGAAGGTGCGGCTCGACCTCGCTTCGCTCGAACAACGCCTTTCAAAAATCGGCGCAACGGATCGAAGCGACTTCATGTTGAAGTTCGTCGCGAACGATCGACCCGACTTAGCGGTGACGATCTTTCATGACGGCCGAATGATCGTCTTCGGCACCGAAGACCCTGCCGTCGCGCGGACGGTGTACGCACGCGTGGTGGGGCATTGAAGGCGCCACCGTGTTTATCGAGGGCGGGAACACGAATGGACACGAATCACACGAAACGGCACGAAATCATTGCGCTGTGAAACGAGAGTGCTTCGCTTGCGCTGAACCATGGCAGTCAGCATCGCTGCGGGGCAATGCTTCGTGAAGATTCGTGCAATTCGTGTCGATTCGTGTTCTGGCCTTCCGAAACGACGGGGCCGGCCCATTTTCACAATCCGTTCGTTCGCTTGCGTGTCTGAAAAGCGCAGGCACAATCAGGTGTGGGAAACGAGTCTGCGCGTCTGATGCCGACAACCCGATTTCGCTCGTCCATGGAGGTGGACGGTGAATAGAATGTGCTGAGCGAGTGTTCTCCCATGAACCGCCGGGAGCGCAATCGCGACGCACGGGAAGGGCGAATGCCCATGACGATTCAACAGCAGCCGACTCATTCCATTGTCCGTTCCACGCTTGTGCTGGACTTCACCCAGCGCGAGGCGATCCGCCTCGGCGCGAAGCACAGCTATCCCGACGAATACTGCGGCCTTCTCCTCGGGCGCAAGGTCGGCACGACGATCGTCGTGTCGCAGGTCGTCAACACGCCGAACGTGGCCCCGCGCAGCAGCCGTCACGAGCACTACGAGATCAACCCAGGCCTGATGCTGGCATGGGAGCGCGAGGCCGAGAAGGAAGGCCTCCGCGTCGTCGGCATGGTGCACAGCTACCCCGACCACGACGCAACGCCGAGTGAGGAAGACACGGCCCGCGCGTTTCCGGGCTACGTGTACGTCGTCGCCGGCATGAAGGGCGAGAATGTCGCGAGCCTTCGTGCCTGGGCGTACTGCGAACAGGCGAAAGAGTTCGAGCCGGTGACGATCGGGGAGTGAAGGCGTGCTGGCCACGAATCTTCACGAATCGACACGAATGAAATGCGCCTTCAGAGCCCGGGGTGTATACCCCGGGCCCAAGTTGCAACGGCTTTGCCGAGTCTTGTGACAACGAGAGAAGTCCGGGACCGGCATGTGCATGCCGGGCTTTGAAGAGGGAGTTAAGCTTTTCCTCCCTGCTGATTCGTGTCTATTCGTGAAGATTCGTGGCCAAACAGTTTTCCGCTAGCATCGCCGCCCCATGCCCAGCGAACACCTGATCTGGTCGGACAAGCCTGCGAAGAGTTGGAACGAAGCCTACCCCCTCGGCAACGGGCGGCTCGGCGGGATGGTGTGGGGGCACGCCGAACGCGACGTCGTCTCGCTCAATGAGGACAGCATCTGGTCGGGCGGCTCGCGCGATCGCGTGAACCCTTCCGCGGCCGAGCATTTGCCCACCGTTCGCAAGCTCGTCCGCGAGGGCAAGCCGCGCGAGGCGCAGGCGCTCGCGCTCGATGCGCTGTCGGGCCTTCCCGAAACGCAGCGGCACTATCAGCCGCTCGGGCAGCTTCAGTTGTTCCAGTCGCACGCGGGGCCGGTCGAGTATCTGCGGCGCGATCTGCATCTCGACTCCGCCGTCGCGTCGCTCAGCTACCGTGCGGGCGGCGTCACCTTCACGCGGGAATACTTCGCGTCGAATCCGGATCAACTCATCGTCGTCCGCGTGACGGGCGACAGGCCCGGCGCGATCAACCTCCGCGTGCGGCTCATCCACGAGTTCCTCATCGGCTCGAAGAAGGCCGACAGCCGGTACATCGAACAGGTCGGCCCCGCCACGCAGCAGGGCCTTCGCATGCACGGCGGGAACGAAGGCATCCGCTTCAGCGCCGGCTGCGAGGTCCGCGCCACAGGCGGCAGCGTGCGCGTGATCGGCCAGACGGTTCACGTGGCCGCGGCCGACAGCGTAACGATCGTCGTCGACGCGCGGACGAGCTTCTATCACGGCGACGCGTATCGCGATGAGCTGGAGAAGTCGCTCGCGCGCGACTTCAACTTCGACGCGCTGCGCTCGCGTCACGTGGCGGATCATCAGAAGCTCTATCGCCGTTCGCACGTCGATCTCGGCGGCGCGGATCAGTCGGCTGTCACGACCGAGCAGCGGGTCATCAACGTCCGCGAGGGCAAGCTAGATGCCGGGCTGATGGCGCTGTACTACCACTTCGGCCGGTACCTGATGATCGCTGGCAGTCGTCCGGGCACGCAGGCGCTGAACCTGCAAGGCATCTGGAACGACCAGCTCTGCCCGCCGTGGGACAGCAAGTTCACCATCAACATCAACACCGAGATGAACTACTGGCCCGCCGAGGCGTGCAACCTCAGCGAGTGCCACGAGCCGCTCTTCGACCTGCTCGAACACATGCGCGCGAGCGGCCGAGATGTGGCGAAGAAGATGTACGGCGCCCGCGGCTTCTGCGCTCACCACAACACCGACATCCACGGCGACTGCGCCCCGCAGGACGAGTACGTCCCCGCGACGTTCTGGCCGCTCGGGGCGGCGTGGATCGCGACGCACCTGTGGGAGCGATACCTCTACACGCTCGACCGCGCGTTCCTTCAGGCGGTGTATCCGACGCTCGTGGAGTGCGCGCAGTTCTTCCAGGACACGCTCGTGGAAGACGCGAAGGGCCGGCTCGTCGTCAGCCCGTCCACGAGCCCGGAGAACACGTACCTGTTGCCCGACGGAACGAAGGGCATCTTCTGCGAAGGCTCGGCGATGGATAACCAGATCGTCCGCGCGATCTTCGCGATTGTGGAAGAGGCGTCGGCGCTGCTTGGCGTCGGCGCAGCGCTGCGCGACGAGCTGGCGAAGCTTCGCGTGCGCATCCCCGAGACGCGCATCGGCAAGCACGGGCAGATCATGGAGTGGAGCGACGACTTCGATGAAGCCGAGCCCGGGCATCGGCACATCTCGCACCTGTGGGCGCTGCACCCGTGGCACGAGATCACGCCGGCCCACGCGCCGGAACTGGCGAAGGCGGCCCGCGTCACGCTCGATCGACGCCTCGCCAGTGGCGGCGGGCACACCGGGTGGAGCCGGGCGTGGATCATCAACTTCTGGGCGCGGCTGTGTGATGGCGAAAAGGCGCACGCGAACATCACCGCGCTTCTCGCGAAGAGCACGCTGCCGAATTTGTTCGACGATCACCCGCCGTTCCAGATCGACGGCAACTTCGGCGCGACGGCCGGCATCGCGGAGATGCTGCTGCAGAGCCGGCCGGGCGGCGAGGTGACCTTGCTTCCAGCCCTTCCGAGTTCGTGGCCCGACGGAAAGGTCTCCGGCCTGCGTGGCCGCGGCGCGGTTGAGGTCGATCTTTCGTGGAAGGCAGGCAAGCTGGAACGGGCCGAGGTGCGCAGCGTCGGCGGCGACAGCTGTACCGTCCGTTACGGCGATCGGTCGGCGAGGCTTTCGCTCGAGCCGGGCAAGCCGGTGCGACTCGACGCGAATCTGCGCGTGAATTGAGTATCATCTCTGGTTCCTCCCCCCTTGAGGGGGAGGTGAGGTGGGGGTATGCAGACTGAGCAGTGAGACGCTCGCACGCTGAGCGGCTCAGTCGTCGTACCCCTCCCCCTGCCCCTCCCTCAAGGGGAGGGGAGTTAAAGGCAATACCTGCAATACCCTGGAGAAAACCGTATGACTCGTCGCTTCCTCCTCGTCGCTGCTGTTTGTTCGCTCCTCGCCGGCTCCGCCCTCGTTCGCGCCGACGACAAGCCGGCCACTGGCTCGGGTGCTGCCGCTTCGGGCGTCGTGGCGGCGACGGATCACGACCAGATCAAGGCGAACCTCGACAAGGAGATCGTCGTCGAGGGCAAGGTCGAAAAGGCCGAGTGGAGCCGCAGCGGTAAGGTGTTCAACATCAGCTTCGAAGGCGTCGACGAGAAGCAGTTCGCCGTCGTGTTCTTCGAGCGGAACAAGAAGAAGTTCGACGAAGCCCTTCAGGGCGACGCCGGCAAGACGCTCACCGGTGCCAGCGTCCGCATCCGCGGCAAGGTGGTCGCGTACAAGGGCAAGAACGAGAAGCAGAAGGAACGGCTCGAGATCCACCTGACCGACCCGACGCAGATCACGATCACCACGCCGACGACGCAGCCGGGGCAGTGATTTCGGATTGCGAATTGCGAAATGCGAATTGCAACGCGTTTCGACGCCATTCGCGTTCGATAGGTCTTCCATTTCGCAATTCGCAATTCACATTTCGCAATGCGTTTCGCCCTCGCTCAACTCAACCCCACCGTCGGCGACATCGGCGGGAACGTCGCGAAGATTCTCGCGGCCATCGACCGCGCCCGCGCGGAAGGCGCACGCGTCGTCGTTTTTCCGGAACTCGCGATCACCGGGTATCCGCCGAAGGATCTGCTGCTGAAGCCGTCGTTCATCGACGACAACCTGGCGGCGCTGGAAGAGGTGGCGAAGAAGACGGTCGGCATCGCCGCGATCGTCGGCTACGCCGATCGCAACAGCGGGCCGGTGGGCAGGCCTCTACACAACGCCGTCGCCGTTTGCGAGGGCGGCCGGGTGGCGAGCCGACACTTCAAGACGCTGCTGCCCACGTACGACGTCTTCGACGAGAGCCGTTACTTCGAGCCCGGGCCGATCGAACTGCGGAATCAGATCGTCGTCATCGATGGGGTTAAGGTCGGCATCAGCATCTGTGAAGACCTCTGGAACGACGAGCGATTCATCAGCCGCCGGCTGTATCACCAGAACCCCATCGCCGACCTCGGCGCGGCCGGCGCGCAGGTGCTGGTCAACTGCAGCGCAAGCCCGTTCGTCCTCGACAAGCACGACTTCCGCCTGAAGCTTTTCGGCGGACAGGCGGCGCGGTTCAACGTGCCGATCGTCTACGCCAACCAGGTCGGCGGGAACGACGAACTCGTCTTCGACGGGTGCAGCGTGGCGTTCGATGCGCGCGGGAACGTGATCGCGCAGGCGAAGGGGTTTGGGGAGGATCTCGTTTGCGTCGACGTGCAGTTGCCTGGAGAGAGAGACGAAGAGACATCGAAGGCTAGAGACGAAGAGACGAAGAGACGAGGAGACGAAGATGTGCAAACCACTTCGTCTCTGGTTTCTCCCGTCTCTCCGTCTCTGATTCCCATCGGCCTCGACTCCCTCTACCACGCCCTCCTCCTCGGCCTTAGCGATTACGTCAACAAGTGCGGCTTCAAGTCCGTCGTGCTCGGCCTTTCCGGCGGGATCGACAGCGCGCTCGTCGGCACGCTCGCGGCCCACGCGCTCGGGCCCGACCGCGTGGTCGGCGTCGCGATGCCGTCGCGGTTCAGTTCCGATCACAGCGTGAACGACGCGCGTGACCTCGCGAAGAACCTCGGCATCGAGTTCCACGTCGTGCCGATCAAGGACGTGCACGATCAGTACGAATCGCTGTTGCTCCCGTTCTGGGGCGACCGCGGCCGAGACGTCACCGAGGAGAACCTTCAGGCCCGCATCCGCGGCGCGATCCTGATGGCGTTCAGCAACAAGTACAACCACCTGCTGCTGACCACGGGCAACAAGAGCGAGGTGGCCGTCGGCTACTGCACGCTCTACGGCGACATGTGCGGCGGCTTGGCCGTCATCAGCGACGTGCCGAAGACGATGGTGTGGGACCTCTCGCGGTGGATCAACGCGAAGTTCGAGCGCGAGGTCATCCCCGTGAGCAGCATCGAGAAGGTGCCGAGCGCCGAACTGCGTCCGAATCAGACCGACCAGGACAGCCTGCCGCCGTACGACGTGCTGGACGGCATCATCGAGCGGTACGTCGAAGACGAAGAGGGGTACGAGCAGATCGTGGCCGCTGGGTTTGATGCGGCGACGGTTGCACGGGTGATCAAGCTGATCGACCGCAGCGAGTACAAGCGAAGACAGGCCGCCCCGGGGCTGAAGGTGACGAGCCGGGCGTTCGGCTTCGGCCGGCGCATGCCGATCGCGCAGAACTATCGTTCGTGGGAGTGAGGCGATCGATCGTCGCTGCCCCTATTCTACGCGAACACAAAACGACGGCGGGCCTCGCATGTGGGAAATGCGAGGCCCGCCGCTGTGTTTTCAGATCAGACAAGAGGCTTGCCCGGCACCTGCGTGCCTTCGTGCCCCTTGCCTTCGTGCCTGTTCAGCTCAGAACTTCACGACGAGGTTCACGCCGTACTTCCAGTTGTTGTGCTGGCTGTCGTCGGCGGTGCGGAACTCGTACTTGTGCTCGGTGAACGCCTTCAGCGCGATGCCCTTGGCGTGGTCGATGACGGCTTCGTAAGCGATGGTGCTGACGATGCGGCCGTCGGCGAAGTCTTCTAGGCTGGGGAAGTAGTAGCTGCTGTAGGTCAGGTACTGCTTGTTGGGGTCGATGGTCCACTTGCCGTCGATGCCGATCATAGCTTCGAAGCGGAAGTCGTCGGTGAGTTCGTTGCCGAAGTCTTGGCTGAAACCGAGACCGGCGCGGCCGGACATGGTGTAGTCGGCCTTCTTGACGAAGTCGTAGCCGGCGCCGCCGAAACCGCTGAGGCGCTGGTAGAACGACTGGAACTCATCGAAGTCGTACTGGGCCCAGCCGAACACGAAGAAGCGGTCCGACACGCTCGGGATGTACTTGTCGTACTTGCCGTAGGCGCGGAAGGCGTTCTGGCTCTTGTCACCGTCGTTGGTGCTGAGCCAGTACCGGGCGCCGAAGGCGGCGCGGTAGTCGGTGATGGAGTCGCCGGTGGAGAAGTCCAGGCCGGTATTGAACGCGATCGACTCCGACGAGCCGCCCGACTGGCCGAGCAGGCCGAGGTCGAACGAGCGGTTCCAGCCGGACAGGAAGTCCGACCCGAAGACGCCGACGTCGGCCGTCGGGACGTACGCTTCGCCGTTCACGCTGTCGATCTGGGCGACCGGGACGCTGACCGTGCCGACGGTGTCGGACTTGAAGACGGCCGTGGTTTTGCCGCGCTCGATGAACTGCCCGGTCAACGACTCACCGGTCTTGAGCTTCACAGTCGTGGTCGACGCGACCTGAGCGAACGCCGCCACGGGGGCCACCGCGACGATCACGGCAGCAGCGAGCAGATTTCGAACCTTCATGGGTGTTCTCCTTCTGGGTTAATCCCACAGTTGATCGGGAAACGTACTACGTACGTAGGGGTCGTGCAACGCAAACGGGTCGTGCGGATGGTGTGGGTTGTACGGAGGGGCGAGCGCGATTGCGGATTTTGGATTGAGGATTTCGGATTACGAAACGATGGCCAGACCGCGGCGCTCCACGTCTGCGGTGCGCTCAGCATGACAGTACGCGCACGGCCGGTTATGACGTGAACCGCAGCCCCGGTGCGAGGGATGTCGCGTTCGCGCGCCAACGCGAGTCAATCCGCAATCCTCAATTCCAAATCCGCAATCCGCTCCCCCGTGTCCCCCCTCGACCACTTCCTCGTCCTCGACAAGCCGCTCGGCATTTCCAGCGCGGCGGCGCTGAACCGCGTGAAGCGGCTCTTGCCGCGCGGCACGAAACTGGGGCACGCCGGCACGCTCGATCCGCTGGCGACGGGCGTGCTCGTCTGCCTCGTCGGCAAGGCGACGAAGCGAAGCGACGCGGTGATGGGGATGCCGAAGCAGTACGAGGGCGTCGTGCGTCTCGGCGCGACGAGTGCCACCGACGACGCCGAGGGGCCGATCGAATCACACGGCGGCGCGATGCCCGCGACGCGAGAAGCAGCCCAGCAAGTGCTGCAGACATTCGTCGGCCAGATCGAGCAGATGCCGCCGGCGTTCAGCGCGCTGAAGATCGACGGACGGCGAGCCTGCGACCGCGTTCGCGATGGGCAGACGGTCGAATTGAAGCCGCGCCTGATTCGCGTTGACGCGATCGAACTGCTCGACTTCGCCCCGCCTGACCTCCGCATCCGCGTCGACTGCGGCAAGGGCACATACATCCGCTCGCTCGCCCGCGACATCGGCGCTGCGCTCAGCACGGGCGGCTACCTCGCCGAACTCCGCCGGACGCGCGTCGGCCCGTTCGACCTCGCCCGCTCGGCCACGCTCGATGCGCTACAGCACGACGGCATCGAACAGTTCCTCATCCCGGCGGCGGTTATTCAGACCGCTTAAGTGTGAGCCAAAGGCGGGTACACGAATCGACGCGAATTACACGAATCCGCACGAAGCCCAAGTGAGTTCTTCGTGAAGATTCGCGTGATTCGTGTCCATTCGTGTTCCGGTCTTCCGAATCCAGCGAGCAGCTCATCAACGATGCGTCCACGCTTCGCGGAGGACGAGGTTGTCGCGCAGCGCGTCGCGAAGGTCGAGCACGCGTTTCCACTCGTCGGGCGGATCACCCGCAGTTGTCAGGATCACTGGCCCGTTGAACCTCTTGTCCTTCATCGCCTGCCGAAACACGTCGAGCACCTTCTGTTCGTTCGACGGCTTGGCAGCCGCGTCGGCCGCGTCGGCGACGATCGTCGACAGGTCGGCTGGCAGCAGCAGGGCGGCAGCGTTTGCAACGAGTGATTCCATCTTGCTTCGCCACGTCGCCAGCAATGTCGCGCGCGACGCGTCGGCGCGGAGCTGCGGATCACGCCTGCCGTCCAGTTCGACGACGACGGCCACATCCTTGCGCACGTCCTGATCGAGCGATGCGAGCAGCGCATCGGGCGAGGTCGTCCGCAGGAGGAGTTTCACCTCATGTCGACGGGCATGCTCGGCGAGTTCGCTGATCGACTCCTTCACGCGATCCGTCGATGCATCGTCGGTCGCGGTCGGCGGTGTGAATCGGACGTATGGCGCCTGCAGCACCGACGTCCGCGCGATCCACGGCTTCACCCGGCCCACCGCTTCGTAGCGGGTCGCCGCGTCCGCGTGGGCGAGGCCCGTCAGGTCCGCGAGATCAGCGACGCCGTCGATCGCCAGCGAGAAGAGCTCCACGTCGGACGCAGCGCACGTCGCGCGGAAGTCCGTCAGGTAGACGTCATCGACGCGCGGCAGTTGGGCGGCGCGGAGTTCCAGCGTGTCGATGCCACGACGGGCACACTCGCGCGGCAGGTCGATCAGCGACACGCGCGGCAATTCCGTCGACGTGGAGGCCCACTCTCCGGCAACGTCGGATGAGCCGCGCGGGTGGCCGAGTCGGGCGTCGAGCGCGAGCGTGTCGAGGGCGAGGCGGGGCATAGGTCGGTCACGGCAGGCGCGCGACGTTGACGGGCCGCGGGGCGTCGTGAACCCAAGGGGAGGGACTTCGAATCGGAGATGTTTCGTCCGCAAACCCGGCGTCGCGAGACTTCATCGGCCGCGACTGCGAGACGGACTCATTTGATTGGCGTGGCGCGAACTGACCGTCGCATCGGCACGAATGCGACTCACGATTCACGATTCATACTTCACGCTTCACAGCCCTGCAAGCGTCTCGATCGCGTACTTCACGTCGGCGAGCCGTTCGTTGCCCGCCTCGCGTTCGATCACGAGTGGCCCATTGTAGCCCACCGCGTGCAGCGCGGCGACGAAGCTGGCGTGCGGCACCTCGCCGTCGCCGAACGGGACCTCTTCGCCCCAGTCGATGCCGGGGTTGCCGCTCCTCACGGCATCTTTGACGTGAACATGACGGATCTTCTTCCCCAGGATGCCGATCGCTTCGATCGGGTCGCCCGAGCCGTACAGGATCATGTTGGCCGGGTCGAAGTTCACGCCGAGGTTCTTCGCGGGCACGTTATTGATGAACTGCAGCAGTTCGGCCGCGGGTTCCTGGCCGGTCTCCATCAGGAGGTCGACGCCCATGTCGTTGAGCGGCTTCGTGAGTTCGACGATCCGCTGCACAGTGACCGGGTACATCGCGTCGTTGGGCGGCGGGATGAAGCCGACGTGCGTGGTCAGGCACTTGCAGCCGATCGCACGGGCGAGGCTGGCGGCCTTCAGGGTCAGCTCGCGGCGAGCGGGCCAGAGGTCGTCCGGGATCAGGCCGCCCGTCCGCTTGATTGCGGAGATGGTGCTGTAGTCCTCGCCGGCGTAGCTGATCATCGTGGCGGTGAGTTTGAGCCCGGCGTCGACGATCTGGCCGAGGGCGCGGTCGCGGTCCTCCGGGTGCAGTTCGAGGAACGCGCCCAGCGCCAACTGGAGGTGCGACAGCCCGGCCGCCCGGACCTGTGCGATCAGGTCGGGCACGTCCTTGGGCCGCAGCGACCAGCTGCACACACCGATGGGATGACCTTGCAATTCCATTGCGGACGAGAGTTTGGCGACGCGGGCGCGCGTGTCAATGCGGGGGCGTCCAGTCGGGTAGATCCCCGTTTCTCGAGGTTGCTTCCGGTTTGGCCGATCCGCGGGCCGGGCCGATTCACACGTTCGGAGCCTTGAAAATGGCTTGATTCTGCACCTGAAAACATGCGATGGTGAATCGCGAGCATGAGCAGATGCTCCAAAGCCCGGCATGCATATGCCGGGCCCGGAAGGGGTGAAGGGGAATGGTGTGCGATCCGAGAGGTTCGCGCCCGGGGGTATGCACCCCAGGCTGTGAACGCCTAAGAGAGCGTGATCTCTGGTGCGTCAACTGTCCCGATTTGTCGTTTGGTTGCGTAGGAATTGGACGAAACTGGACGTTTCTGAGCGCCCGGCCGTTTTGCCGGTGTCGAGCGACGGGGATGCCATCCGTGACAGTGAATGTGTAAAGCTGCTGCCCCGGGGTGCGTCATCGAGATGACGGCGGCGTCCGGGCGTCGCTCGAGCCACTTTCTCTTCCGCAGAGGGATTCGTCATGGGTCAGTCGGTGTTGAATCGTCGTTCGGTCAATCGTCGGGTGATGCGTCGCGGCACGTCGTGGGCGTCGTTCGTCGCACTCGAATCTCGCCAGTTGCTCGCCGCCAGCTTCGGCGGGGAACTGTGGAAGATCGTTGGCACGAACCGGGACGATCGCATCTCGGTCGTGCAGGACGGCCGCGATCCGTCGCTGCTGCTGCTGCGCGTGAACGGCGAGGCGAAGCAGCGGGCGCGGGTCGGCAAGCTGACGACGATCTGGATCGACGGCCGACGCGGAGACGATCGGCTCGACGTGCAGGTGCCCGCGCAGTACGCAAAGCAGATCAGGGTGCGTCTCGACGGGTCGGCAGGCAACGACACGCTGGTGGGCGGCGCGACCGCCGACGAACTGCGCGGCGGGACGGGCGACGACGTCCTGCTCGGCCGAGGACGAAACGACGTCCTCGATGGCGGCGCGGGCGCGGACGATCTCTCGGGCGACGACGGCGCCGATTCGCTCATCGGCAGTCAGGGCCACGACAAGCTGTCGGGCGGCCCGGGCATGGACACGCTTCGCGGCTCTGGCGGCGACGACTCGCTCGCGGGCGGCGCGGACGGCGACAAGCTGTTCGGCGAGAAGGGCCGCGATCAACTCGACGGCGGCGCGGGCCGCGATCGGCTGGACGGCGGCTCCGGTGTCGACTCGGTGCGATACACGAAGAAACGCGACGAGGTGCGCGGGCCCGTCGGCGAACGGCGCGAGGGTGCGAGTGCGTCCTCGCTCGAGCGTGTCGCGTCCGGTCTGGCGCAGTCGGCCGTCGAGTACAACGTTGAATCGAACCGCTGGTACTTCGGCAAGCCGGTCGCCGAGGTGGGGAACCGCGGGTGGTACTCGGTTTACCGCAACTCGTTCGGCGACTCAGTCGTCCTGCGCACCGCGTCGCTCGCCTTTGACAGTCGATCCGTCGTGTCCGGAACGTCGGCCAGCGTCGTCTCCGAGACGAACGTGCAGGAGGTCGGCGTCGACGAGGCCGACACTGTGGAGACCGACGGGCAGCACATCTACTCGCTCGACGGCGACGAGCTGATCGTCACCGACGTACGCGATCCGCGCGACCTGAAGATCGTCTCGCGCACGGCGCTCGCGGGCTCGGTGAGCGGCATCTACCTGCTGCCGGGCGGGAAGCTGACCGTGGTGAGCCAAACTGGCGGGTTCGCCGTGTGGGGCTGGCGCAGCGCGCGGCTCGCGATCACCGACGAAGTCGCGGCAGATCAGCAATCGACAGGACCGCAGGTGACGATCACCACGTACGACGTCTCCGAAGCCGCCGCGCCGAGCGTCACGAATGTCACCACGCTCGACGGAAGCCTGCAGAGCAGCCGCGTGGTGGACGGGCGGATGTACGTCGTCCTGCGGAACCAGCTCGAAACGGTCCCGGTGGAAGCCGTCGGCAGCGGAGCCGATGCGCGCTATGAGACGGAGGGCGAGTTCCGCACGCGCATCGCCTCGCTCGGCGACGCCGTGCTGCCGGGTTTCACGAGCGTCACGGGCGATCGCACCATCAGCGGAGAGATGATGTCCGACGCGACGACGTTCGCCGGTGCGCAGGCGAACACTGATGGCAGCTACGCGACCGTCGTCGGCATCGACCTCGCCGCGCCGGAGAACGGACCGTTCGCGAGCACATCCGTCGAGACCCGTTGGGTGACGACCACGTACGCATCGAAAGACTCGATCTATCTCGCGGGCACGAATTGGGATGGCGCGGCCGGCACGCACCGAACATCGATCGCGAAGTTCAGCCTCGCCGGCGGCGCGATCACGCTCGATGCGACGGGCACCGTCGCGGGCCGGGCGGAGAGCAGTTTCAATTTCGACGAGTCTGGCGACACGCTCCGCGTCAGCACGACGTACACCGCGAACGGCACGAGTGAGAACGCCGTCACAATCCTGCGCGACGTCGGCGACACGCTCGAACAGATCGGCCAAGTCGATGGGCTCGCGCCGACGGAGCGCATCTTCGCGACGCGGTACATCGACGACCGCTGCTACCTCGTTACGTTCCGGCAGACGGATCCGCTGTTCGTGATCGACCTGTCTGATCCGACGAAGCCGACGGTGGAAGGCGAGCTGAAAGTGCCCGGCCGATCGACGTACCTGCACCCGCTGGCGGACGACCTGCTCTTCGGCGTCGGTCAGGAGTTCGACGAGACCGGATTCCGCACCGGGCAGCTAAAGCTGCAGCTGTTCGACGTACGAGACGCGAGCAACCCGCGCGAGTTGGACGTGCAGTACGTCGGCGAGGAGCAGTCGTACTCGATGTCGAACGCCGAGAACGATCACCACGCATTCCAGTTTTTCGCAGATGCCGGAGTTATCGCGCTGCCGACCACGCAGCGTGGCGAAACCGTGATGTCGCTGTTCAAGGTGGATCGAGAGGCCGGCATCGAAGCCGTCGGCGACTTCGGTGCAGCGCCCGGCTGGTGGTGGACCGACATGAAGCCCGTCCGCATCAATGGAACGGTGTTCGCAGTCGATGCGAACCACGTCGCGAGCGCGACGCTCGACGAGGGCAAGTCGCTGGATGCGGTGACGATCAACGAGGAATCCGAGTCGTCGAACACTCCGGATGTCGGGTTGGTCATTCGCGACTGAGCTCGCAGGTCGGACGCTATCACGACTGCGTCTGCATCCCGTCCACCGCCAAAGCGGCCTGCTTCAGCGCCTCGCTCATCGTCGGGTGCGCGTGGAAGCTGCGGGCGATGTCCTCGGCCGTCGCGCTGTACTCCATCGCGAGCGTCGCCTCGGCGATGATGTCGCTCGCGTGGGCGGCGAGCACGTGCACGCCCAGCACTTTGTCGGTCTTCTTGTCGGCGATCACCTTCACGAAGCCTTCGGTCTCGTCCATGCCTCGCGCTCGGCCGTTGGCGATGAAGAGGAACTTGCCGACCTTGATCTCGTAGCCCTGTTCCTTCGCCTGATCTTCGGTGAGCCCGACTGCGCCGAGTTCCGGATGCGTGTAGACGACGGCGGGGCACGCCTTGTAGTTCACGTGGCCGGGCTTGCCCGCGATGATCTCGCACGCGGCGACGCCTTCCTCTTCCGCGTTGTGCGCGAGCATGATCTTCCCGATCACGTCGCCGATCGCGTAAATGCCGGGCACCGCCGTGCGGTAGTGATCGTCCACCTCGACGAACCCGCGCTTGTTCGGCGCGATGCCGACGTTCTCCAGCCCGAGCCCGTCGGTGTAAGGCTTTCGGCCGACCGCGACGACCACCTTGTCGACGACGAGTTCGCTCGTGGCGTCGCCGGTCTTGATGGTCAGCTTCACCTTGTCGCCCTCGGGCTTCGCGCTCTGGGCAGCGGTGTTGAAGAGGAACTCGATGCCCTGCTTGGCGAGCGACTTCTGCAGCGCGTTCGCCATCTCGCGATCGGAAACGGGAAGGATGCCCGGCGTGAACTCGACGATCGTCACCTTGCTGCCGAGCCGGCTCCACACCGAGCCGAGCTCGACGCCGATGTAACCGCCGCCGACGATGGCGAGCTTCTCGGGCACCTTGTCGAAGGTGAGCGCCTCGGTGCTGCTGAGGACGTGCTTGCCGTCGAAAGGCAGGCCCGGGATCTGGATCGGTGCGCTGCCCGTCGCGATGAGGATGTTCTTCGTGTCGTACGTCGTCTTCGTGCCATCGGCGGCGGTCACCTCGACCTTGCCCGCGGCGAGGATCTTGCCCGTGCCGGGCAGGTGCGTGACCTTGTTCTTCTTGAAGAGGAAGCCAACGCCGTTGGTGAGGCCCTTCACGACCTCGTCCTTGCGCTTCATCATCGCGCCGAGGTCGAGCTTGACGTCGCCGAGCACGATGCCGTGCTTGGCGGAGTTGTGCTTCGCCTGGTGGAAGCGGTGCGAGCTTTCGAGGAGCGCCTTCGACGGGATGCAGCCGACGTTCAGGCACGTGCCGCCGAGGTATTGCTTCTCGACGCAGGCGACCTTGAGGCCGAGCTGGGCTGCGCGGACCGCGCCGACGTAACCGCCGGGACCGGCGCCGATGATGATCAGGTCGAAGGAGGGGGTGTCGCTCATAAGGATGGAGAACCGTAGCAGGGCCGGACGTCCGATCAAGCGTGCGGGCAAGCTCCCGTCGCTACGCGCGTAACAGTCTTCCCGGGTTAACGGGTGCGGGTGGGAACCGGAGGGCGAATCCGTACCATCCAGCCACCCGGGGTTGGCTTTGGTTTAAGCTTCCAACCCTACCGCTTGGCGAGGAGTAGGGCCGCGAGATTAAGGGACGTGCAGCCCATGCTGCGCGCTTCCGTCGCGGAAACGTACGAGGCAGAGGACGCGAGGGTAAGCGTCGCGAAGAGTTGAGAGTGGAAAGATCAGGACCGCAGGAGCCGTCAGAGATGTCGATGAAGAACGTTCGCCAGACTCGCCGCCGGAAGAGCCGCCTCGCCCTTGCGGTCTCGCACGTGGAACACGTGGAGTCGCGTCAGTACCTCTCCGTCACGCACGAGCCCGCCGCCACGCCGCTGGGCGTGAGCACCACCGAAGTCGTCGCCGAGATCGCCAGCAAGCAGGGCAAACAGCGCCTGCTCGGTTTCGTCAACGCGCATCCGAATCACCCGCTCGCCAAGCTCGTCAACGCCCGCGGCAGCAACGTCCTCTGGTCGCGCGGCCAAGCGACCAGCTTCGTCGAAGTGAAGCTCCGCGCCGGTGCGAGCGTGAAGAAGGCGGTCGAAGCCCTTCGCAGCGCGTCGTTCGTCCGCTGGGCGAATCCGAACCAGCTCTACAGCCCCGCCAAGCAGGGCGACGTCCGCGAGTTCACGCCCAACGACCCGTCGTTCCCCAACCAGCCGCACCTGACGCAGATCAAGGCGCCGGCCGCTTGGGACGTCACGCAGGGCGATCCGAACCTCATCGTCGCGGTGCTCGACGACGGCGTCGACCTCACACACGGCGACATGATCGGCAACGTCTACGTCAACCCCGGCGAGATCGCCGGCGATGGCATCGACAACGACAACAACGGCTTCATCGACGACGTCCGCGGCTGGAACTTCGCCGACGGGAACAACAACGTCCAAGCCCAGTTCAGCACCACCTATAGCCAGTACGACACGCACGGCACGCTCGTCTCGAGCATCATCGGCGCCGTCACCAACAACAACCTGGGCGTCGCGGGCGTCGCGCCGAACGTGAAGGTGCTTCCGGTCCGATTCAACGGCGTGAACGCGCCGTTCAGCTCCATCACGCTCGCGAACTCGATGATCTACGCCTCGGCGATGGGCGCGAAGATTATCAACCTCAGCTTTACGTGGGACGCCTTCGCCAATGACGCGACGTTCAAGGCCGCCACCGACACGATCTACAGCCGTGGCGTCCTCTGGATCAACTCCGCGGGCAACCAGACCACGCTCAACCCGCTCCGTCAGAACTACGAGAACGTCCTGCTCGTCGCCAATGTGACGGGCAGCACCGACGTGAAGTACACCGACAGCAACTGGGGTTTCGGCATCGACGTCGCCGCGCCGGGCGTGAACATCCGAGCGCTGTATGCGGGCACGCCTGGTCAGAATCTGGTCGGCACCGGCACGGGCACGAGCTTCGCAGCGGCGATCACCTCGGGCGTGGCCGCGCTCATTTGGTCGAAGAACCCGACGTGGACGCGCGAGCAAGTCGCCGCGCAGCTCATCGGCACCACCGACAACATCGACGCGAAGAACCCCACGTTGGTGGGCCTGCTCGGGTCGGGCCGCGTGAACGCGGAACGCGCCGTCGGCGCGACCGTCGCACCGCCGAAGATCTTCCGCGTGAACGGCCTTCCCGCTCAGGGCGCGGACGGCGCAATCCCGGAATCGTTCTCGGTCGATCTGCGGAACGTCTTCAACGCCGACAGCGTGGTCGCTTCGAACTTCGCGCTCGAAGGCGCCGGCCCGGATAACGCCTTTGGTACGTCGGACGACGTGGCCGTCCCGATCACGCTCGCGAACGCAAGCTACAAGATCGGCACGAACCGCCTGACCTTCAACGTGACCGGCGGCGCTGCAGCGATCTCGTCGCTTTCGGCCGGCGCATTCCGGTTCGTCGCCAAGGGCGGGCCGACCGGACTGCGAGATCCGTTCGGCCAGTCCCTCGACGGCAACGCCGACGGCACCGCCGCCTCGACGGGCGACGACTTCGCGCAATCGTTCACCATCGGCAACCCCGACGTCCCCGTCCCGCCCGCTGCGCCGACAAACCTAGTCGCTTCGCAGCCGACCGATCCCACTGTCATCGGCGCGACGCTTGCTTGGCAGGACAACGCCGTCAACGAGACGGGTTTCATCGTCGAGCGTGCCACCGACGCGGCCTTCACGCAGAATCTCGTCACGACGAACGTCGCCGCCAACGTGCTGACGACGAGCTTCGCCGACCTGGCGCCGGGCACGCAATTCTTCTTCCGCGTCCGCGCCACCAACACGGCCGGCAACAGCGGCTACACAAACGTCGCCACGCTGACGACGCGCATCCCCGTGAACGTGTTGGCCGCCCCGACGAATCTCACGGCCTCGCCGCAGGAGTTCCAGCAGGTCTCGCTCCGCTGGACGGACAACGCGACCGAAGAAACGAAGTTCGTCATCCAGCGTTCGCTTGCGAGCGACTTCGCGCAGATCGACGGCACCCGCGAGGCCGGCGCGAACAGCACCGGCTTCTGGGACTGGAGCCTGCAACGCGGCACGACGTACTACTATCGCATCCGCGCCGAGACCGCGACCACGCTCGGGCCGTGGAGCGCCACCGTCAGCGTCGTCACGCTCGGCACGACGCCCACGCCGGGCGGCGCCCCGACGAACCTCGCCGGCGCGCCGCAGACCGGCGGGCAGGTGTCGCTCTCGTGGGATGACAACAGCTCGAACGAGACGTCGTTCACGATCGAGCGCTCGCTCTCGGCCACCTTCGCCACGCTCGACGGCACGCGCAGCGGCGGCCCGAACAACGGCTACTTCTGGGATTGGGGCCTCGCCGACGGGACGACGTACTTCTTCCGAGTCCGCGCCGAGACGCCGACCGGCCCGAGCGCGTACACGAACGTCGTCAGCGTGACGACGCTCGGCACGCCCACCGCGCCGGCCGCGCCGACGAACCTCACCGCCACGCTGCTCGGCCAGACCGGTGCTCGCCTCGCGTGGGACGACAACGCCGCCAACGAGACGGGGTACGAACTGCAACGCGCCACCGATGCCGGCTTCACCGCGGGCCTCGTGACGACCACGCTCGCCTCCAACGCGACGACGACGGACGTGACCGGTCTCGCCGCCGGAACGACGTACTACTTCCGCGTCCGCGCCGTGAACGCGACGGGCAACAGCGCCTACGCCACGACGGCCACGCTGGCGATTCCCGCACTGCCGACAGCTCCGGTCGCACCGAGCGGCCTGACGGTCGGCCTCGTCGGCACGACCGGCGCCGTCAACAACTGGATCGACAACTCGGACAACGAGACCGGCTTCGAGCTCGATCGCTCGACGAGCGCCACCTTCTCCGCCAACGTCGTCACGACGACGCTCGGCGCGAACGTGACGACCAGCACGCTCGCGAGCGGCCTGACGCCCGAGACGCAGTACTACTTCCGCGTGCGCGCCGTGAACGCCGTCGGCCCGAGTGCGTACTCGGCCATCGTGCAGATCGCCATCCCGGCGCTGCCCACCGCACCGGCCGCCCCGAGCGGCCTCACCGCCACGCTGTCCGGCACGACCGGCGTCGTGAACGCGTGGGTCGACAACTCGAACAATGAGACGGGCTTCGAGCTTCAGCGTGCGACCGACGCCGGTTTCACGACAGGCGTTGTCACGACGACGCTCGATCCGAACGTCACGACGAGCACGCTCGCTAGCGGGTTGATCGAAGGCTCGACTTACTTCTTCCGCATCCGCGCTATCAACGCTGTCGGCCCTAGCGCGTACAGCGCCACCGCTACGCTCGCCGTTCCGGTCGTGCCCACCGCACCAATTGCTCCGAGCGGCTTGACCGCGACGCTTTCCGGCACGGCCGGCGTCGTGAACACGTGGGTCGACAACTCGAACAACGAGACGGGCTTCGAACTGCAGCGTGCAACGGATGCAGGCTTCACGACGGGCGTCGTCACGACGACGCTCGATCCGAACGTCACCACCAGCACGCTCGCGAGCGGACTCGCGCAGGGCACGACGTACTTCTTCCGCGTGCGCGCGGTGAACGCTGTCGGCCCGAGCGCGTACAGCGCCACGGCGACGCTCGCCGTGCCCGTTGCGCCGACAGCGCCCGTCGCGCCGAGCGGCCTGACCGCGACGGCGTCTACCGGCGCAGTCGCGCTGGCGTGGGTCGACAACTCGAACAACGAAACGGGATTCGAAATCGATCGTGCGACGGACGCCGGCTTCACCGCGGGCCTCGTCACGACGACGGCAGCGGCGAATGCGACCTCGCTGAACGTCACCGGCCTCGCCGACGGCACGACTTACTTCTTCCGTGTCCGCGCGGTGAACGCGGTCGGGCCGAGCGCGTACTCGAACGTCGCGCAGGCAGTGGTGCCGGTCGTCCTGCCTACGTTCGCAAACGCGGGCTTCGAAGCGCCCACAACCACCACCTACATATACAACCCGACGGGCGGCAGCTGGGCGTTCAACGCCTTCAGCGGCATTCAGCGGAACGGCTCCGCGTGGAACGCCGCGACCGCGCCGGAAGGCGTGCAGACGGCATTCATCCAGGGATCGTCGGCCGGGCTCGGAACGATCACGCAGTCGCTCACGCTGCCGGCCGGCACGTATGCCGTCACGTTCCGCGCGGCGCAGCGTGCGGGCTACTCGGTGCAGCCGCTCCAGTTCCGCGTGAACGGCGCGCCGATCGGCGCGACGATCTCGCCCGCAGGCACCGCGTTCGCCACGTACACTACGGCCGCCTTCACCGTACCGGCAGGCACGGCTTCGATCAGCTTCGCCGCCACGAATGGTACGAGCGATCGATCGACCTTCGTCGACGCCGTCACTATCGCGACGGCTGTCCCGACGGCTCCCGTCGCTCCGACCGGCTTCACGGCCGCGCTGCTCGGCACGACCGGCGCGCGCCTCGCGTGGACGGATGCATCGTGGGATGAGACCGGCTTCGAAGTGCAGCGAGCTACCGACGCAGCGTTCACCGCGAACGTCGTCACCACGAACGTCGCCGCCAACGCCGCCACGCTCGACGTGACGAACCTCGACGCCGGCACGTACTTCTTCCGCGTCCGCGCGGTGAACGCCGTCGGCCCGAGCGCATATACTGCGTCAGCTTCGGTCGTCATCGCGGCGATTCCTGCTGCCCCGACGAATCCGATTGCCTCGCTCATCAACACGGGTGGCGTTCGCTTCGCGTGGACAGACGCATCGACCAACGAGACCGGCTTCGAAGTGCAGCGTGCGACGAACGCGACGTTCACGACGGGCCTCGTGACGACGACGGTCGCCGCGAATGCGACGTCGCTCGACGTCACGACCGGTCTCGCGGCGAACACGACGTACTACTTCCGCGTGCGTGCGACGAGCGCTGCGGGACCGAGCGCCTACGCGACGGCCGCGCCGATCGCGGTGCCGGCGGTGCCGACCGCACCGGACGCGATCGCCACAGCGGTGCTGCCGGGCGGTCTGTCGGTTCGCGTGACTTGGAACGACCGATCGAACAACGAGGGCATCTTCCAACTGCAGCGTGCCACCGACAGCGCGTTCACCGCGGGTGTCGTGACGCAATCGCTCGCCGCGAACACGACGACGTTCGACGACACGGGCCTCGCCGCCGGTACGACGTACTTCTACCGCGTCCGCGCGGTGAATGCGGGCGGCGCTAGCCCGTACTCTGCGACGGCGAGCCGCGCCACGCAGGCCGCGCTCGGCACGCCGTCCGGCGTGACCGCAACCCGCACGGCGGCGGGTCAGATCCGCATCGACTGGGTCGATAACGCCTCGCTCGAGACGGGCTTCGAGATCCAGCGGTCGACGAACTCGTTCTTCATCGGCACGACGACCACCACAGCGGCCGCGAACGCGACCACGTCGCTCATCACCGGGCTCACCGCTGGCACGACCTACTACTTCCGCGTCCGCGCGATCAATGCGTCGGGCACGGGCAGCTGGTCGACCGTCGTGATCCGCGCCGCGTAAGCGTGCCTGTCGAGCAGGCCTGCTTCGAGATTCCGCCACGCCGGACCCTGCGGGTCCGGCGTTTTCTTGGTACACCGTCCCGCTTGTGAACGTCGTCCTCGAAGGTGCTCAGTCGGTCGCAAGCGCGCTTCGCGCGCGGGTGCGGCGCGTGCAGGTCGTGCTCGTGAAGCACGACGCGCCGCTCGTGCGCGTGCAGGAAGTGCTCGAACTCGCCGAGGCGAACGGCGTTCCCGTTCGGCGCGTCGACGGCGCGGAACTCGAGTCGATGAGTCACGGCGCGAGCCACGGCGGCGTGCTGGCGGTGTGCAACGCCAAGCCGCGCTGGGACGGCGACGAACTCATCGACCAGGTGAGCCGGATGAGCGGCGCGCCGCTGCTCCTGCTACTTGAAGGTGTGGACGATGCGCGAAATCTAGGCTTCACCATCCGCACGGCTGAGGCGCTGGGGGCGACGGCGCTGCTCATCAAGAAACACCTGTGGGACTTCGACGAGGCCGACGTGGCCCGCAGCAGCAGCGGGGCGTACGAGCGGCTTCCGCTCGCGATGTTCGACACCGTCGACGTGCTGAAGCAACTGCAGAAGCGAGGCGTGAAGCTCTACGGCTGCCTCGCCGGCGTGAAGCGGAGCGTGTTCGACATGGACCTTCGCGAGCCCGTGTGCCTCGCCATCGGCGGCGAGAAGCGCGGGCTCAGCGGCGCGGTCCGCGACATCTGTGACCAGTTCGTCACCATCCCGTCGATCGGCGGCGCGTCAAGCCTGTCGCTGAGTCACGCCGGCGCGATCGTGCTGGCGGAAGCATTCAGGCAGCGCCGGCCGTCGCCAGTGAAAGTTGAAGAATGACCGCCATTCCCACAGCCATCGTTGCCTACGGATACGCCGGGCGGTCGCTGCATGCGCCGCTGATCGCGCTGGAGCCGCGGTTGAAGGTGTCAGCCGTCGTCGCGCGCGATCCGGCCAGGCGTGAGCTCGCGGCGCACGAACTCGGCGCGAAGACTTATGCTTCGCTCGATGAATGCCTGCGCGCGGACGCGTCGATCCAACTCGTCGTCGTCGCCACGCCGCACGATTCGCACGCGTCAATCGCGATTGATGCACTCAACGCGGGCAGGCACGTCGTCGTGGACAAGCCGCTGTGCCTGTCGATGAGCGAGTGCGACGCGATGCTCGATGCAGCACGCCGGGCGAATCGCGTGCTCACGGTTTATCAGAACCGCCGATTCGATGGCGATGCGTTCACCCTGCGCCGCCTCCTCGACGCGGGCGAACTCGGCGAATTGAGGTGGCTCGAGCTGAACTGGAACCGGCACGGTCTGTCGAAGAAGAGCGCGTGGCGCAACGACGCCAGGCTCGGCGGGCGTCCGATCGATCTTGGGGCGCACCTCTTCGATCGCGCAGTGTCGATCTTCGACGGAGACGCCGTGCAGGACGTCGTCGTCCGCAAGCAGCACGATTGGCCGGATGCGCCGGTCGCGAGCAGCGCGCTCGTCACGATCGCCTTCGCGAGCGGGCGGACGTGCGTGATCGACGTGGGCAGCATGACGCGGTACCCGAAGCCGCAGATCGTCGCCGTCGGCACGCGGGCGACGTTCGTGAAGTTCGGCGAAGACCCGCAGGAGGCGGCCCTGCTGCGCGGCGATCTGAAGAGCGCCACGCACGACCCTGCCACGTTCGGCACGCTCTACGCCGAGTCGGGGCCGCGGGCCGTCGAGACCGTTCCCGGCGATTGGACGCGGTTTTACGTGAACGTCGCCGACGCGATTGAGGGGAAGGCGCCGCCCATCGTGCGCACGGATCAGATGCGCGAGGTAATGAAGGTGATCGACGCGGTGATGCGGGCGTGAGCGCTCATCGCCGACGCAGGCCCAGCAGCGACACGCCTGCGATGAGCGTGAGCGTCGTCGGCTCGGGGACGAGGGTCCAGCCGATGACGTCGAGCGCCTGCACGTCGCGATTCGCGATCACGGCAAGCGTTCCAGAGCCGAGCGCGGGCTGCATGATGCCGTACGTAGTGTTGGTCTGCGACCAGTGGCTCGCCTGGTAGCGGATCGGGCCGAGCCCGTTGTAGGCACCGGTGGAGAGGTTGCCGAGGCTGGTCGCGCCGTTGTCGATGGAGAAGTAAGCGGCCTGTGCGACGGAGAGGTCGCGGACGCCGTCGTTGGCGGTGAACCGATACAGGTCGTTCACGCTCGCCCACGCGAACGTGCTCATCTGAGAGTCGGTGTAGGTGCCGCGACCGGGGCCCGACGATTGGGAATAGTAGTCGTAGCCGTCGACGCCCGAGACGAATCCCATCGCGTGCCCGATCTCGTGGGCGGCGACGCCGACGAAATCGTACTGACCGGACGTGATGCCGTTCGAGCGGTCGAAGTCCCAGCCGAAGTTGGAGCTGAAGCTGATGCTGGCGTCGGATGCCGTGTCAGAGTTGGCGATGAGTCCGAGCGCACGGGCGTTGGCCCGGTTCACGCTCAGGAACCCGGCCGAGCTGGTACCCGACTCGGTGACGATGTTCGCGAGGTTCGTGACGCTGCGACGGCGATACGTGAGCGCGGACGGGAGCGAGCTGTAAGCAGTCGTATCGTCAAAGCTGGTCTTGTCGGTGTTCAGCGCGCCGCGGACGGTGGCGTAGGAATAGCTGTTGGTGTTCGATCCCGCCTGGCCGAGGATGCCGGCGCCGAGCGAGGGATAATCGATCGTGACGCGGACGGTGACGTTGTCGGAGAAGCGATCGCTCCAAAGTTGGCCCGCGGAGGCAAAGCCGCTGAGGACGTTGCTGTAGAGCGTGGGGTTCGTGCCCTGCAGATTGGCGAGGGCCGACCCCGGCGTGACGGAGAAGGCGAACGAGAGGGCCGCGGACGCGGTCCCGCCGATCAGGCCAACCGTTGCCAGTCCGAACAGGGCGAGTCGAGCCATTCGGCGATACTGGCGATTTCGAAGCGGTCCAATTTTCTGCATTTCTCTGTCTCCTGCTCTATAAGCGCGAAGCTATCGGCTCAAATCATGGCCTAGAACAGAAATCTGTCAAGATGAATGCTGTGCATGACCGCCACAATTCTATCTGATGTAATGCACTATAATTTTCGGCAGTGTGTGAGATTGGCCGTCAGAGCATTCGACAACCGAACACTCCCGAACGAGTTGCCGGGGTCCGACCTGCGGCCGCCGGGTCGCGTCAAAAGGTCTGGCCGGCGTGCGGGTTACGGGGATGGGCGGGCGCGAAGTACGTCCGAAAAGTCCCTTCGCGGCCGACGCGGCCGAGGGAATTGCGCACTTCGGCGCGACGCTGAAAATCGCTGCGATGTCGTGCTGAGTCCAGCGAAGCATCTGGCCGACGCGTCGAACGTGATCCGTTGTCCGTCGCTCAGGCCCGCCGAATCCGTCCCTACTGGCTCCGCGCCGCGCATCGCGCCGCCCCGAACTGCCCGACGCGTCGTGGTCCGAAGAGACTCGCCCGGCGAGTCCTCGCGATCGTCGGCCACGCGCGGTAGACGCTGTCGACATCGAGAAGTGCAAACCTCCATGCGGGCTTCGCTGGCGGCGATGACGACGCCCCCGCAGCGGTGAATTGGAATGCGACTTCGCTCGTTCCGTTGCGCAAGTCGGCCTACGCTTCGGCATGAGGCAGGGCATCAGTCGGGCGATCGTGTTGGCGGCGCTGATCGGGGTCTGTGCCGCTGCAGTGCGGGTCGATCCGGAGCCCGCGGCCGCCACGCCGCCGCCGCCCAAGTCAACCACCCGAGAAACCGACAGCGGCTGGCCACGACAGTACCCGGATGGGCACATCCGGCTCGACCTGGAGCGCTTCCGCGAGCAGGACCTTTTCCAAAGGCCCGTAGCGACAACCCAGCCGACGACGCGTCCGACGACGACGCGCGAGGTCCGGCTCGGACGCGGTCGATGGGAAGCCGTCGCCCGGGTCGACGCGCGGTGGACGCTCGTCGGCGAGGACGTGGAGGAGGATGCGATCGGCGGTCGACCGGCTACCCAGCCCGCCTGGCACCGCGTTCGCCTGCGCGACTCGACGGGACGCGCACTCGTCCTGTTTCAGTCCGGCGAGTACATGCCGTTCCGAGAGGGCGCGATGCTCGCGCTACCCGACTGGCCGGGTGTGACCGACCGAGAGAAGCCGCGCATTGTCCGAGAGCGATGGAAGACGGACCTCGAAGCCGCAGAGTGGGCATCACAGATTACCGTCGAAGACTACGACCAGTTGCGCGTCGAGCCGGAGGCTCGGATGAAGTATCGATACCTGAACCTCTGGCCGTTGCCGTGGCGCTTCCGGGTGGATCGCCCGGACGTGGTGGCGTTCGTCGGATGGAAGTGGGTCCGTTCGAACCGGCGCAACGCCGACCCGGTCGTGCGCAACGTGGCGATCGTGTCGGTCTACGACCGTGCGACCGGCGACGCGGTCAACACGTTCGGCGTCTCGCTCGCGGAGCCGGCAGGCACGCTGGACGAGGTCGCCGACGTGGCCCTGCAACTCGCCGCGACGATGGAACGGCCCGCAAATCGCTGATGCGGCCGTTCAATCTGGATTGGTTCCGCCACGCTCCGCCCTTGCCGCCGCGCCGCCGATCGCCGATGATCGCGAGCGAACCATGAGCGACTCCGCCGACGACATCCTCCGTAATCTTCGCTCGGAAGGGACGGCCGTGCTCGCGTCGATCCACGGCGACATCGACCTGCACAACTCGCCCGACCTGCGCGGCAGGCTGCTCCGCATGCTCGAGGGGAAGAAGCCCGAGAAGGTGATCCTGAACCTGGCCGAGGTGCCCTACATGGACAGCAGCGCGATCGCCGTGCTGGTGGAAACCATGCAGCGGGTGCGGCCGCACAAGGGGAAGATCATCCTGACGAACCTTCAGCCACGCGTGAAGAGCCTGATCGAGATCGCGAAGCTGCACACCGTCTTCGGCATCGCTGCGGACGAAGCGGCGGCGCTGGGGAAGTGATTACTCGAAGACTCTCTCTCCTTCGATCTGCGTCATGTGACTCACGATGCGACGTGCATCTGCCTCGTCGCCAGACCAGACGAGCACGTGATGGTGCACCGCGTCCGTACCCGCACCTACACGGGTAGTCGTGCATCGAAGACGCGCGTCAATTCCACGTGCCATCAAATGCTCGCATAGCAGAGTGGCGAGCCGATGCTGAACGGTATCGAAAACCGATGTGGGCAGCTCTGTCGGCGACGGTTGCCGCGTTGAGAGTTCGGCTGTTGGCCAATCCTGCACCAGCTGTTCTCGCAGACGCGTGATCGCACTGGGAGTCAGCGAGCCGCACTCTGGACATCGATGTGGTGATGCACGGATGTCGTAGCCACACGTACTGCAGGCTTCGCCGCGCCGAAGATCTACTTCCGGATAGGATTGACTATCATCCCAATCGTCGTCGGGCAACGCTTCAATTGCTCGCGCCTGCTGGCGCGCGAAGCGGTAGATGTACAGCAGCAGTCCAGGGATGATGGCGAACACCGCCAGCAGTACTGCGATTTCGAAGATGGTTGTGATCCACTGCAAGGGTGTGGCAATTTCGTCACTGCCCGCCAACCGCCGTCGGCGTCTCCTCGATGATCGTCTTCAGCACGCTGTCGGTGGTGACGCCTTCCGCCTCGCCCTCGAAGTTCAGGATCACGCGGTGACGCATCGCGGGCGTGGCGACGTCCTTCACGTCCTGGAAGCTGACGTTGTACCGGCCGTCTAGCAGGGCGCGCACCTTGCTCGCGAGTTCGATCGCCTGCGCGGCGCGGGGGCTGGCGCCGACGCGGAAGTACTTGTTCACGAGCGGGACGGCGAACTCGCCCTGCGGGTGCGTCGCGAGGACGAGGCGGATCACGTAGTCGCGGACGTGCGGCGCGATGACGACGCGGCGAACGAGCTGCTGGTGCTTCACGATCGTCGGGCCGTCCACGACGGGCTTGAGTTCGGTCACCTTGCCCGTGGCGGTGCGGTCGAGGATCTCGGCGAGTTCCTGCCGGCTCGAGTAGTTCACGACGAGCTTGAAGAAGAAGCGGTCGAGCTGGGCTTCGGGCAGCGGGTAGGTGCCCTCCTGCTCGAGCGGATTCTGCGTGGCCATCACGAAGAAGGGTTTTTCCAGCACGCGGATCTCGCCGCCGGCGGTGACCTGCTTTTCCTGCATCGCTTCGAGCAGGGCCGACTGCGTCTTCGGCGTGGCGCGGTTGATTTCGTCGGCGAGGACGATCTGCGCGAAGATAGGCCCGGGCTGGAACTCGAACTTGCGCCGGCCGTTCTCGTCCTCGTTGATGATGCTCGTGCCGATGACGTCGGCGGGCATGAGGTCGGGCGTGAACTGGATGCGGCTGAACTTCAGCTGCAGCGCTTCCGAGAGCGCGCGGATGAGGGCCGTCTTGCCGAGCCCGGGGACGCCTTCGAGCAGCGCATGCCCGCCCACGAAGAGGCAGGTGAGGACGCCGTCGACGATCTCGGAGTGCCCGACGATCGCCTTGCCGACCTCCGCCTGCACGGCCCGGTAGTCGCGGCGGAAGTCGTCACAGAGCTGTTGGATGGTGGGGTCGATTTGGCTCATGGGATTTGGCCACAGAGGCACAGAGACACAGAGAAGAAGGAGAATGAAATCGGGATCGAGTGCGTTAGCGAGCGACGCGCCGTATGCCGTCCTTCAGAAGGGCGACGTTGAAGTTCAGAATAAGGCAGAGTCGTCTGTTGGTTGCCTTGAGGTAAGAGATGCACTGAGCGACATGAACAGAACCGATCGCTTCCACGTGCTTCAGCTCTACGACGATCGTGCCTTCGACGAGAAAGTCGAGCTTGCCTTCGCCAACGCTTTCGCCCTCGTAAAGCACCTGAAATGGGTGCTGTCTTTGAAACTCAATGCCGGCCTTTCGGAAGGCGATGGCCAGTGCTCGCTCGTAATACGATTCAAGGTAGCCAGGACCAAGCGCGCAGTGAACTCGGATCGCACATCCAATGATGCGATTCGTCAGCTCGCGCAATTCCAGTGAAGGCTCTTCTTCAAAATCAAAGTAGGAGTTGATGTCTTCCGGCTGCATGCATCACCCTTTCCTGATTCTTCCTCTGTCTTCTCTGTGTCTCTGTGTCTCTGTGGCCCATCACTTCTTCCCCTCCTCCGCATCCCGAATCTTCTGTTGCGCCCGCCGCTTCGCCTCCATCAGGCTGCCCATGCCGCCGCCCTTGTCGCCTTGTTCGCCCTTCGGGCGTTCGGTGGCGGGCTTCGACGTGGAGACGGGCTTGTCTGTCGCGCCGCCGATCATGCTGCTGAGGTCACCTGCAGGCTTGTCGGTGCTGCTGGCCTCGAACTTGTATTCGCTCGTCGGACGCGGGGCGTTGGCGGACGGAGCAGTCTCGCCGCGCGAGGGCTTTCGGCCGCGGATGTCGCGAAGGGCGTCGACGCTCGCGGTCGTCTCCACCTTGCGGGTCGTCGTGTAGCTCTTCACGCGGTTCACGCTCGCCTGCGCCATGCGCTTCGTCGCGTTCCAGTCCCACGCGATTCTTCGGATGGCGATGTCGATCAGCACCATCGCCAGGATGAGCGGGATGAGCACTTCGCGGATGTCGCGCGGGGAGTTGCTCTTGCTGAGCCCTTCGCGCGTGAAAAGCGACAGGCCGTCCGTGTTGAAGCCGTCCAGCACGCGGCCGCCGGTGCGCTCGGCGACCTCCTTGATCGCGGCGAGGTTGCTCCGCAGGTCGCGCATCTCCGGGCTGCTGTTGACAACGGTGCCGCCCAGCAGCCGGCCGCTCTTGCCGTCGGGGCTCTGCCACGCGAGGGCCATCACGTAGTTACCCGCGTCGCTCGCCTTGAAGCGCGCCTCGTAGACGCCGGGCTTGGTCTGGCTGAGCCGCAGTTCGATCGGCTTCCCGTCCGGGCCGCTGATGGTGCCGCGGAAACCCAGGCTGCCGCGGAAGGCGCTGTTGGCGTCCATTGCCTCGACGACGACGCGGCCCTCGTTGCCCTCGACGGTGACCTGCGTGTCGAAGTCGCTGCTCTCGACCGGCTTGCTCACGCCGCGAACGATCTGGCTCCAGAACTTCCGGTAGAACGGCTGCGGCACCCAGTTGGCGAGCCACACGTCGTGCGCGTCGGCGGTGAAGACGGCCGCCTTGCCCAGGCCGATCTGCCAATGGGCGAGCAGCGGATCGATCTCGCTGGGCTTCTTCGGGTCCTGGCTCGCCGTCTCGACGACGAGCGGCATCTCCACCTGCGCGGCCGACTTCTTCGTCGTCAGGATGAAGCCGTACACCGGCGGCAGCTGCGACAGGTCGATTCCGCGGACGAATTCACTAGCGCTTTGCGCCTCGCGAACGGGCATGCCTTTCGCGTCCTCGGTGATGAGGCTCCGTCGGACGACGGTGGCCTCCTTCACGAAGATCTGCGGAAGCTGATCGGGGTTGGATTCGATCGGGCCGTACGACTCGCCGCCGAGCTGCTCGGCGATGTCCTGCATGGTCGGGCTCACGCCGCCGTGCGGGTAGACCATGACCGTACTGACGGTGATGCCGGCATCCTTGTAGTCCTGCATCAACTGATTCGAGGGCGGTTGCGGGTCGCCGTCGGAGATGACGATGACGTGCTTCTGCTTCGCGGTGGACTGCTTGAGCCCCGGGTGCTGGCCGTCACCGTTGAGGATGACGTTCATCGACTCGTGGAAGCTGGGCATGTCGCCGAGCTGCATGTTCTTCAGAGCAGCGATGGGCTTCGTGCCGTCGCCGCGCTCTTCGAGCGGGAAGTCCCACACGGTGCCGCCACCGCCGACGCCTTTCCAGCCGAAGCTGGTGACGCCGATCTCGTCGCGCGGGCTGAGGGCTTCGACCGCCTTGATGCCGCACTGCACGCCCCAGAAGTTGCCGTTGTTCATCTCGCACGAGTGCATCAGCAGCACGAGTGCGCCCTTGGGGATCATGCGCTTCGCGGGCACGTCCATGTCGACGGGCAGGACCGCTTCGAGCCGGCTCCCGCTCCAGCCGCCCGCGCCGAACGTGTTCGGCCCGCCCACCATGAGCAGGCCGCCGCCCATGTCCTTGACGTAGCTCGTCAGCATCTGCTCCTGCAGTTCGCTGATGCCGCCCGCGCCGCGCGGGACGTTGCTGAGGATGACGGCGTCGTAGTTCTGCAGGTCGACGAGGCTCAACGGGAACTGGTCGACGCTGGTCCGCGCCTCGTCGAAGATGATGCCTTCTTCCTTCAGCGCATCGCGAAGGAACTTGCCGCGGCCGTTCGGGGCGTTGTCGACGAAGAGTACGCTGCCCTTGCCGCGGACAAAGGTGAAGGCGGTCGCGCGGTTGTTATCGACGAGCGTGTCGCCGACGTTCACCCGGCGTCCGCCGACGACGGCCTCGTCGGGGTAGAAGATCGCCTCGAATTGGTGGACGCCGCCGGTCGGCAGAGCGGGCACCTGCACGCGTTCGACGGTGCGGCCGTTGCCGGCGGGCGGGCCGGGGTTGAGCGTGATGCGTTTGCCGCCGTCGGGCTCGTTGCCGATGCGGAGCGGCTTGCCCTGATGCATCAACACGAGCCTGCCGGGCTGGGCGCGCGAGTTCGTCGATCGCAGCACGACGTCGATGCCGAACGGCTCGTTCTCCTTGCGCCACGCCGGGGCGGCGATGCGTTCGACGATGACTTCGTTCTGCGCGTCGTAGGTGAGCGGCACGACGTCGATCGGCACCTTGGCGGCGGCGGCGCGTTTGATGGCGCTCTCGAGGTCGCCCTGCGTGGCGTTGCCGTCCCAGAACAGCACGATGCGGTTCATCGCGTCGTTCGCCGAGCGGGCGAGCGCGAGCTGGATCGCCCCGGCGACGTCCGTCCCGCCGCCGCGACCTTCGCGCGTGGCGCGGGCGCCGAAGTCGAGGCGGTTTGCCGGGTCGGCGTCGAAGTAGGCCTGCTGGTCGAAGCTGACGAGGCCGATGCGGTCCAGTTCCTTTACGCGTTCCGGGTCGCGGCTCCACACTTGGCGCAGGAACTCGTCGATCGTCTTCGATAGCGACTCGTTCCCCGGCGGACGGACGAGCGAGGTGGACGCCGACACGTCGCGGACGGCGATCACCTGCACGTCCTTGTTCACGCGCGACCACTGCACGCCGGCCAGCAGCAGGATCAGCATCAGCAGCAGCACGAGCCGCGCTCCGAGCGCCACCCATCGCCGAACGGGGCCGAGGCCCGCCATCGAACGGACGCCGAGCAACACGATCGGCACCGCGAGGACCGCGAAGAGCCCGATCGCCTGAAGGAAGGTGAGATGTTCGAGTCGGATCACGAGGTCGTGCGTCCCGGTAGAAGAGGTCCCATCCGTCCCGCTGGCCCGGAGACTGTACCAGAGGGGCAGAGCGAAGCGAAAGAAGTTCTGTGTCAGCTGAGCGACAAAGCCGGAGGCGAATCAACAGCACCTTGTCAGAGAAGCGTGCTGCAAGTCACAATGCGGGTCATGCTGAGTCGGCTCTTCGCCTGCGTCGCGCTTTCTCTTGCCTCCACCGCCAACGCCGTCGTCTTCGACGTCACGCTCGACGCGAAGATGGCGACCGCGCCCCAGACGGGTCGGCTCGTCGTTTACCTTGTCGGCCCGGACGTCGACCTCGGCCGGAGCGAGCCGGCGCGGTGGGATGCTTGGTTCGACAAGATGCCGCTCGTCGGCACGAGCGTGCGCGACCTCGCCCCGGGCGCGAGCGCCACGCTCGACGACACCTGCGACAGCTTCCTCACCGCGCCGTCGAAGCTCGCGCCGGGCAAGTGGTCGGCCCAAGCCGTCCTCGACGTGAAGCAGGACACCAGCAGCTTCTTCAGTGAGACGGGCAACTTCTGGAGCGAGCCCGTCACGTTTACCGTCGACAGCACGGGCGACGCGAAGCCGATCAAGCTCTCGCTCACCCGCGTCACGAAGGGGAGCGAGTTCACTGATCGGCAGGGCGTGGAATTCGTGAACGTGAAGTCGAAGTTGCTCTCCGACTTCCGCGGCCGCGAGGTGACGCTGCACGCGGGCGTGGTGAAGCCGGTCGACTTCGATGCGAAGAAGACGTACGCGGCGATCTACGATGTGCCCGGTTTTGGCGGCCGGGCGACCTCGGCGCTGCGCCAGGCGGCGAAGCGTCAGGCGGGCGTCGGCAGCAGCGACGACGAGCGCACGCTCGCCCGCAGCACGTTCTACGTCGTCCTCGACCCCGAGGGCCCGAACGGCCACACGCTGTTCGCCGACAGCCGCGTGAACGGGCCGTGCGGGCGGGCGCTCGTCGAGGAACTCATCCCCGCGATCGAGGCGAAGTACCCGCAACTCGCTGCGAAGCCGGCCGGGCGGATCGTCACCGGGCACAGCTCGGGCGGTTGGTCGTCCCTCTGGCTCGGGCTGACGTATCCCGAAACGTTCGGCGCCGTCTGGAGCAGCAGCCCCGACCCGATCGACTTCCGCAAGCTGGAGCTCATCGACATCTACGCCGACGCGAACGCCTACGAGAAGGACGGCAAAGAGGTCAGCAGCACGCGCGACCTGAAGATGAAACGCGGCGGCGAGGTGCTCAGCGTCCGCGAAGAGAACGGCCAGGAGTACATCCTCGGCCCCGGCAATTCGTCGGCCGGCCAGTGGGACAGCTGGCAAGCGGTGTGGGGCACGCCGCGCGACGGCGACAAGCTGCGCCCGAAGCCACTCTTCGACGAAAAGACCGGCGCGATCGATCGCGAAGAGGCCGAGCGATACCGCCAGTACGACGTCGGCCACCTGTTGCGAACCGATCCGGCGAAGTACCTCCCGCTCTGGCGCACGCGCGTACGGCTCGTCGTCGGCGCCGACGACAACTTCTACCTGAACGAAGCCGTCCAACTCGTAAAGGCCGACTTGGAGAAAATGCCCGACGTTCCACTCGCCGAGCCGCGCGACGGGTACATCAAGATCGTCCCAGGCACCGATCACGGCACGGTGTTCGGCTCGGCCGAGATGCGCGGGCGGACGAAGGAGATGATCGAGTTTCTGCGGCGCGGTGGGTTCGTCGGCGAGAAGTAGTCCAGTGGCACGGGCCTCCGGCACGTGCTGATTGATGCGCACTTGCCGCAGGCCTGTGCCACGATGAGGTAAGCCTGCCTTCGTAAAGCTAGGTTCTGCGATCTACGCCGGGCTCTTGCGGGGCGTACACGTCCAGCTGCGCCAACACCTGTCGATCGACAAAGAGCGCGATCAACTCGCCGTCGCTCGCGACGCCGAAGTGTATTCGCAGGTCGCGAAGTTCGAACTCGATTTCGTCGGTCATCTTGTTCGCCATCATGGCGATTTCGGGCACGCTGAACCCGTGCAGCAGATCGGCCAGCGTGCGGCGGAGTTGAGCGGGCACAGAATCGACCATCGCCGCTGTGGGTGACGTTGATGCGGTCGCTACAGATGAAGGCTCCGGGCAGGTCGTCGCGAAGAGTTCGCTGTCCATCACCGGCGCGACGGCCCGCGTAATGAGCGACAGCTGATCGCGCTGTCGATCGTCGAAAGGCCCATGCCCGACCCGCGTGTAGGCATGTACCGTCACGAGGCGTGCGTCGCTACTCGCCCACACGCCGGTGAGGACGTCGGTCCACCCGCGCGGCACCATCACGAGCGGCCGATAGACTTTGTGGTACCACGCGGCGTCGGTGTCGGCCGAGTAGATGAACGTCGTCGGATTGCGGAGCCGTGCGAAGGCGGTCGCGAGGAACAGCTCGCGCAGCGGCGCGCTCTGGTCGACGATCTGCTGGACCACTTCGATCGGCGCGGCCGGTTTCGCGGCAAACGACGGCCCGACCGACACGCAGCTCACCACCCGCGGGCTCGGCCAGCGGCCGATCGAGTCCATCAGCAGCACCGCGAAGTCCAGCCCCGGCTGCAGCGTGTGGCCGACGTGGTCGAGCAGCCAGGCGACGCGCTCCCGCTGCGGAATGCCGCGCCGGCACGCCTCAGAGAGTGCAGTGACGACCGACTCCGCATCGCGCATGCGAACGTGCCCGTGAATGTGCGATGACGGCGATTGTGAATCGGACTGCATGACGCAATGCCCACGTTTGACGTCGGCCCTCGAATTCCCGTGTGCGCCATGCTAGGCAAGCGGCCGGCAATTCGTCGACAAGATTTCCCGCTGAGGCGGCTGAGCGTCAGCGCCCGTCGGCGAGTTCGTTCAGATAGACCTCAAGCCACGGATAGCCCGTCGCCGCGTCCATCTTCCACGCGTCGGATGCGTCGTTCGGGTCGAGCTTATGCTCGCGCTCCCACGCATCGGGCAGGCCGTCCTTGTCCGTGTCGACGACTTCCACGCGCGGCGCGTCCTTCAAGGCCGCTTCGTCGGCGTCGATGCCGTTCACCTCGGCCTCGCTGCGGATGATCTGGCCGAGCTTGCCGAGCGACGTCACGTGCTCGATCGATCGACGATCGGTGATGTCGCGATGCTTCGGGAACGCGCCGGCGTGTGCGATCACGTGGTCGTACGCCTCGCGCGCCGGGATAGCCTTCACCGGCACGGGCGACTCGTTTTGTGATTGCTCGAAGAACGTCGGCGAGCCGTCGGTCTCCTTCATCGACTTGTACGTGTCGCGCGCGGGTTCGCTGCCGTTCAGCGCGCCGTCGCGGTCGACGTCGACGAGGTTGCCCGCGGCGTACACGTGATCGTTCGTTCCGAAGCCGCCCAGCGCAGCGCCGCTGCTGCTCGGCCCGGCGATGAAGACGTTGTTGATCAGGTCCTGCTTCCACACCGCGCCCGAGTGTCCGCCGCCGTAGCCGCCGCTGCCCCAGTTGTAGACGACGTTGTTCACGTACTGCAGTTGCGCCTTCCCCTTGGGGTTGCGGTTCTGATTGTTGATCCACAGCACGCGAGCGACGGTGACGCCGTCGATGCCGTCGATGATCGCGCCGAACCGCTGCGGGTCGATCGCCTCGGCGACGATGCTGTCCTGCAGCGTGAGCTTCGACGACTTGTCGGTGAAGCCGACGTTGTCCCAGCGTCCCCAGCTGATCGAGAGATGATCGAACATCATGTTCGACCCGCCGTCGGCGACGTTCAGCTGTTTGCTGCCGCGCGAGTTGTTGATCGACCCACGCAGGCGCAGGTGCCGGACGATCACGTTCGACTGCCCGCTGAACGAGATGCCCGGCCCGAAGACCGTGATGCCCGGCGCGGGCGCGGTCTGCCCCGCGATGGTGAGGTTGCTCGCCCCGGCGATCTGCGACTTCGTGCGGATGACGCCCGCGACGTCGAACACCACCACGCGTCCCGGCTGGCTGACGGCGTCGCGGAGCGAACCAGGGCCGTCATCATTCAAATTGGCGACGCGATAGACCGTGCCGCCGCGGCCGCCCGTGGCGAGCGCGCCGAAGCCCTCGGCCCCGGGAAACGCGGGCAACGCAGGCTGGGCGGACTGCGCAATTCCGAGCCGGCCGACACAAAACGAAACCGCCAACGCCGCCAAGAGGGTACATCTCCGCATGACGCGGAACGATACCGCGACGGCCCGCGGGCGTCGTGGCACTCTTGAGCGTCTTCCTTGGCGTCTTCGCGTCTTGGCGGTTCGGTCGATTTCCCGTTACATTTCGCGATTCTCGAAATCCGGAAGCAAACCCATGACGTCCGACGAAATCCGCCAGAGCTACATCGATTTCTTCGTCAAGAAGCACGGCCACACGTTCGTGCCGAGCAGCCCCGTCGTGCCGCACGACGACCCCACGCTCCTGTTCACGAACGCGGGCATGAACCAGTTCAAGCCGATCTTCCTCGGCACGGAGAAGCGCGCCTACACGCGGGCCGTCAACACCCAGAAGTGCATCCGCGCCGGCGGCAAACACAACGACCTCGACGACGTCGGCCGATCGCGCAGGCACCACACGTTCTTCGAGATGCTCGGCAACTGGAGCTTCGGCGACTACTTCAAAGAAGGCGCCATCAAGATAGCGTGGGAGCTGCTCACCGACGTGTGGAAGCTCGACCCGACGCGCCTGCACGTGACCGTGCACGAGGGCGACAAAGAGGCCGGCATCCCGCGCGACGACGAGGCCGCCGACATCTGGCACAAGGTCGTCGGCGTGCCGCGCGACCACATCCACTACGGCATCACCAAGGACAACTTCTGGGAAATGGGCGACACCGGCCCGTGCGGCCCGTGCACGGAAATCTTCTACGACAGCACGCCGGATAAATCGGGCGGCCCGACCGTCCTCAGCGGCTCCGACCCGCGCGTGATGGAGATCTGGAACAACGTCTTCATCCAGTACAACCGCGAGTACACCGCGGAGGGCGCGAAGCTCCTCGCGCAATCACAGGGCGCGAGCGACTTCGATGAACGAGATCGGCTCAAGAAGGCAGCACTCGCCGCGCGGCAACTCATTAAGCTCCCCGCCCAGCACGTCGACACCGGCATGGGCTTCGAGCGCATCTGCCAGGTGCTGCAGAAGAAGACCGACAACTACGCCACCGACCTGTGGACGCCGATCCTGAAGAAGATCGAATCGCTCAGCGGCCAGACCTACGGCGGCACGTTCCCCGCGAGCGATCTGGGCGATCGCTCGAGCGAATCGAAAGAGCTGAAGCGCGACATCGCTTTCCGAGTGATCGCCGACCACGCCCGCATGGCGACGTTCTCCATCACCGACGGCGCGATGCCCGGCAACAAGGGGCGCGACGCGGTCGTGCGCAGCGTCATCCGCCGTGCGTTCCGATTCGGCTACCAGGAGTTCGGCCTGCGGAAGCCGTTCCTGTTCGAACTCGTCCACACGCTGGCTGACTGCATGGGCGGGTTCTTCCCCGAACTGCGCAAGGACCCGAAGCGCATCGCGGGAATCATCGAGAGCGAAGAGCAGAGCTTCCTCGCGACGATCGAACGCGGCTTGAGTCTCTTCAACGAAGCGGTCGACCGCGCTCGCCACGCTGCGACGAGGTCGCTGGTCCTTGCCGCGCAAGACTCCTTCGACCTCCACACCACCTTCGGCTTCCCCATCGACCTGCAAGAGCAGATGGCGCTCGAACGCGGCGTAGGCGTCGACCGCACGGGCTACGCCAAGCTCTTCGAAGAGTTCCAGAAGAAGAGTGGCGAGGGCCGGAAGACGCACGTCGTCGTCGCGGTCGACCTGACGAACATCGCGAAGACCGACGATAAGCCGAAGTACGCCGGCGCAGAGTCGAGTGGGACCATCGTCGGCGTCATCAAGGGCACCGATGTGCTCATCAAAGGCAGTGTCACGTCCACTGACACGGACATCGCTCTGCTGCTATCCACTACCAACTTCTACGGCGAGCAGGGCGGCCAGGTCGGCGACACAGGAACCATCACCACCGATTCCGGCACCTTCGTCGTCGAAGACACCCAGCGCCGCGGCGAGCACGTGCTGCACGTCGGCCATGTGTCGTCGGGGACGATCTCGGTCGGGAAGACTGCAAAGCTCTCGGTCGATCCTCGCCGAAACCTCACGCAGCAGAACCATACCACCACCCACGTCACCAACTGGGCCCTCCGCGAAGTGCTCGGCGACGACGTACAGCAGAAGGGCTCTCTCGTCGACCCCGAAAAGCTCCGCTTCGACTTCTCGCACGATAAGTCGCTGACGGATGAGCAGGCGCGCAAAGTGGAGGAGCTCGTCAACGCCGCCATCGCGAAGGATCTGAAGGTCGATGCGAAAGAAGTGCCGCAGGAGCAGGCGCTGAAGATCAACGGCCTGCGTGCCGTGTTCGGCGAGAAGTACCCGCCCATCGTGCGCGTCGTGTCGATCGGTGCGACGGTGGACGAGTTGATCGCGAACCCGAGCAACCCGAAGTGGCGCGAGTGCAGCATCGAGTTCTGCGGCGGCACGCACCTCAAGAGCATCGGCGAAGCCAAGCGGTTCGTCCTCGTCACCGACGAACCGGTCAGCAAAGGCGTGCGCCGAATCGTCGGTTACACCGGCGCAAAGGCTGAGCAAGCACAGAAGCTCGCACAAGACCTCGACGCAGCGATCGCCAAAGCAGGCAGTGTCGATTCATCGACGCTGTCCCCGACGATCCAAGTGATTCAGAAGCAAGCAAGCCTCGAAGGCACGCCCCTCGTCGCGCGCCGTCGTGCCCAGCAGGCGATCGCCGACCTGCAGGCGAAGCTGAAGGCGTTCGAGAAGGAGCAGAAGAAGGCGAACGCCGCCCAGATCGACGTGAGCGCCACGGCGACCGACCTCGTCGCGAAGGCGAACGGCAAGGCGATCGTCGCCCGCATCGACAACCTCGATAACGGCCAGATGCTCGCGCTGCTCGACAGCGTGCGGGCGAAGGCGAGCACGCACGCGTTCCTGCTGGCCAGCGTGGCCGACGGGAAGGTGCAGCTGCTCAGCGCGGTGAGCGAAGACCTGATCGCCAAGGGCCTGAAGGCCGGCGATTGGATCCGCGACGTCGCCAAAGCCACCGGCGGCGGCGGCGGCGGCCGCCCCAACATGGCCCAGGCCGGCGGCAAGGACCCGAGCAAGGTCGACGACGCCCTCAACCTCGCTCGCGAGATCGCGGCCAAAGTCCTCTAGCCACGAATCTTCACGAATGGACGCGAATCAGGAGGACGCACTACGCCGCCCGTCTTCACTCGTGTTTATTCGTGAGATTCGTGGCCTACCTCTTCGCGTCCGCAGCCGCTATCCTGCTCCGCCCGTTTTCACCGGAAAGCTCTGAACTATGGCACTCGAAGTCGGCATCGTCGGTCTGCCCAACGTTGGCAAGTCCACTCTCTTCAACGCGCTCACCAACGCCGGCGCGCTGGCGGCCAACTATCCGTTTGCCACGATCGAGCCCAACGTCGGCGTCGTCGCCGTGCCGGACGAGCGGTTGCAGATCATCAACGAGCATCAAAAGACCGAGAAGATTATCCCGGCCGCTCTGCGCGTGGTCGACATCGCGGGGCTCGTCCGCGGTGCCAGCAAGGGTGAAGGTCGCGGCAACGCGTTCCTCTCCAACATTCGCGACGTGAACGCGATCCTCCACGTCGTCCGCTGCTTCGTCGACGACGACATCCAGCATGTCGAAGGCAAGGTCGACCCGATCCGCGACGCGGAAGTGATCGACCTCGAACTCGCGCTCGCCGACCTCGAGAGCGCCCAAAAGTCGCTCGACAACGCCGAGCGGAAGGCCAAGTCCGGCGACAAGGAATCGATCGCCCGCGTCGAGACGCTGAAGAAGGTCGTCCCGCACCTGAACGAGGGGAAGCCGGTCCGCCAGCTCGAGCTGACCACGCGCGACAAGGAAGTCATCGCCGGGCTGAACTTCATCACGGCCAAGAAGGTGCTGTACATCGCGAACGTGCACGAGAGCGACGTCGAAGGGAAGGGTGAGCTGGTGCAGCGCGTCCGCGATCGCGCGAAGCAGGAAGGCGGCGCGGTGGTGCCGGTGTGCGCGAAGATCGAGAGCGAACTCGCCGAGCTAGGTGAGGCCGACCGGGCCGAGATGCTCGCTGCCGTCGGGCTTAAGGAGCCCGCACTCAAGACGCTCACGCGTGAGGCGTACAGTCTGCTCGGCCTGCAGAGCTACTTCACGAGCGGGCCGAAGGAAATCCGCGCATGGACGATTCCCATCGGCGCGACCGCCCCGCAGGCCGCAGGCGTGATTCACACCGATTTCGAGAAGGGCTTCATCCGCGCCGAGATCTACACGATCGCCGACCTGCAGCAGTACAAGACCGAGCCCGCCATCAAGGCCGCCGGCAAGATGCGCAGCGAAGGCAAGAACTACGTCATGCAGGACGGGGACATCTGTCACTTCCTGTTTAACGTGTGACGCGCGCGAGTCGTCGTTGAAGTCGCGCACGAACGCGACTGCCCCAGCAAGGCTGGGGCAGTCGGTTGGGGCGCGGAGGACAGTGCGGATAGGGGTCAGAACAGAATCTGAGGATTTCGCTGACGCTTAGCGTGCAGCAACGGTGGACGGGGCGGTGCCCAAGGCGTCGTCATCGTCGTCGACTGCACGATCGCGTGATCCGAGGAACCCGCCACCTGCAGCAGCGGCAAGGCCGAGCAGCATGGAGATGAGCGTGCCCCACGCGGCCGCGGCGCTGTTGCCGGCGGCGCGTTCGACGTTGTCCGGCGTCACGCTCGCCCGCACGCTCGACGCCACGTTGTTCGCGCCGCGCGTCACGTCGCCGACGGGATCGCTGTTGCCGGTGCCAGTGCCAGTGCCAGTGCCAGTGCCGGTCGAATTGTTCGTGCCGGTGGCAGCACCGGTGCCGGTTCCATTCGTGTTAGAGGCATTGTTCGCGCCATTGTTGCCCGCGTTGTTGCCCGAAGTGTTGATGCGTTCGGAGGCGACGCTCGACGCGGTCCGCGTGGCGACGTCGCTCGTGGCGCGGAACAGCGTGCCGACGCCGCCAGCGACGAGGTACAGCAGCAGGCCGATCGTGGTCATCCATACCATCGCGCCCTGCAGCAGGCCGTTGCCTCCGCCGTCGACGCGGGCACTGGATCGAGCGGCAAGCCATCCGCCGAACGCGAAGGCGACGAGCGCCGAGATCGCGCCCCAGATGCCCGCACCGATGCCGTAGTCGCTGGCATTGCTGTAGCGATCAACGGTCGATAACCCGACCGCAAGGCCGAGCACCGACAGCACCGCCAGTACGGAGAGCGTGCCGAACAGCCCCGCGATGATCGGCCCCCAGCGGACGCGATCGCGCGAAAGGCGCGGCACCGATCGGCCGTATCTGTCGCCGACATAGTCGTCGGCGGGGATGCGGGAAGTGTGAACGGAAGGATTGGATGCGACGTCGACCATGGTGGAACCTCAGTTCGAAGGGAGCCGTAGAACTCGGACTCAAACGCTTCGAGCAGGGTGCAACGGCCGGCGCGGGATGTCTCCCGGGCAATGCGAGCGTGGTCGACTGGGTGGAGTGCTTGCGAGCGTGTGAGGGGGACGCCGTCAGGGATGAGATCGATCACTCTGACTTAGCGTTCACAACGGTCTTTTCCCGCGCCACCTCGGCGAGTTTCAGTTCGCCCTCATCGATCGGCTGATCGCGGCGCGTGCCGGCGTAGATGGCCCAGCCTTGCATGCCGCGGACGAAGAAGCTCGTGCGGATGTAGTACGGCCCACCCTCGACTTCGAAGCGAAGGCCCTCGATCTGCTCGTCCCACTTCTTGCTGATGAGGTTCGCCTCGCCGGCGTTCTTCTTCATCTCGGGCAGGAAGCCGTACTGCAGCGCGAGTTCGTGGCCGACGGGGAACGGCAGCTTGAAGAAGACGACGCCGTACGCGGTGCGACCGGTCGGGCTGACCCAGGTGGTGTGGTGGCTTCGGTCGTCGCCGCCCTCGTTGCTGAGCTTCCAGCCGACGGGCGGGACGGGGTACGCGCCGAGCACGGCGACGAACGCCGGCGTCTCCAGTCCGTCCGCGATCGGCTGCGATGCCGGCGGCGGCGGGGGCTGCTTGTAGCCGCTGGAGCAGCCCGTGAGCATCGCGGCGGCCGCGATTGCCACAAAGAGCAGGGCCACGAATCTGCACGAATCTGCACGAATCTGTCTGATGACGTTCACCACGAAGGACGGAACAGGATGGACCACAGAGAGCACAGCGTACACAGAGACGAGCAGAAGCGAGCGATCGAACTCAGCGTTCAGTTGCCGGTCGTGCGGAAACGATAGGTATCTGCGAACCCTTAATCACTACGAGATCACGACCGTGTTGTTCAATCCGCGGCCGACTTTTTTGCCTGCAGTTCTCTGTGCCTTGTGCGTTCTCTGTGGTTCGAACGAGAAGAGCCACGCATCCGCAAGCACCGCCATGCATGGCGATTCGTGCAGATTCGTGGCTCTCTGGTTCGCGCAGACGCGACAGCTTACTTCTTCGCCGCCGGGGCGGTCTTCTGGAAGCTGTACGTGCCGCCGAACTTCTTGCTGAACTTCTCCAGTCGGCCGGCGGTGTCCATGAAGGTCTGCTTGCCGGTGAAGAAGGGGTGCGTAGCGCTGCTGATGTCGACCTTCACGAGCGGATAGGTCTGGCCTTGGTATTCGATCGTCTCAGTGCTCTTGATTGTCGAGCGGGTCAGCAGGTGGAACTGTGCACCGGCATCGTAGAAGACGACCGGGCGATACGCGGGGTGGGTGTTTTCCTTCACGGGCGAACTCCGAATGCTTTTCGATGCGCTGCCTGGACAAGCGAACGAGCGTCAGGGCCACGATAGCCCCGCGACGTCTGCCGCCGGTCGGCAAAACGCGAGCCGGGCACTGTAGCGGATTCTGATCCGTTGGGGAAGGGTTAAGAGCCACGACGATTCAAAGGCACAGAGGCGAGCACAAAGTTGCCGGTAGCTTCGTTGATGTAAAAGGTTATTGATTATTGGCTTGCGATGAAATGGAGTGATCGAGACGTCGGGTTGATGGCGGCGTTCATCGGTCTTTCTGATGCAGCGCGATCGGACCATTCCCGACTCATCGTGGGGCGAATCCGTCAAGGGCGGAAGTCGACTTCCCCGAGCGTAACGCTTCAGAAGGTGTGTGACACTGGCAGCCAGTCAATTCACTCACGGAGGTCTGACATGGCGATGCAGCAACACAAGCACAAGCAGTCCGGCACGGGCGATTACGTCCCCGGACGCGACACGAAGGACGACCGCGCGAAGCCCGGCGACAACAGCGGCGGCCAAGCCGTCGGTACGGGCGTCGGCGGACTGAGCGGTGCCGTGACTGGCGCGGCGATCGGCACCGCGATCGGCGGGCCGGCCGGCGCGATCATCGGCGGCATCGCCGGGCTCGCGGTCGGCGCGGTGAGCGGGTCGGCCATCGCCGATCTGAACCGCGAAGACGAAACCTACTGGCAGAACAACTTCCAGAGCCGTCCGTACGTGCAGCAGGGCGACACCTACCAGACGTACGCCGACGCCTACCGCTTCGGCGGACAGACCGCGGAGAACGAGCAGTATCGCGGAAAGACGTTCGATGAAGTCGAGGCCGACATCCGCGCCAACTACGAACAGACGCCGGCCGGTGCGAATCTTGCCTACGACCGCGCCCGCGGCGCGATCAACGACGCGTACGAACGCCGGGCGAAGCTGCGCTGGAACGACGAGTCGCCTGCAGCGGTGCCCACGACGAGCGGGCGCGATTCGTCATCGGCGAGTTACCACGACCCGCTGATCGACAACCGCAGCAATGCCGATCGCGGCGCGCAGCAGTCGCACATCGAGACGCAGGAACAGACGCGCAGCGCGAACTCGCCCGACACCGGGAGCGCCAACCGCAACCGCGGCGGTGGCGGTGGTACGGCTGGCGGCGCGGAAGCGTTCACCGATGCTTCCGATGAGCAGGAGGTCGACTTGGGCGTGTTGCCAGGCACTGCCGCGGGTGATCGCGACACCTCGCTCGAGCAGGATGCGCTCGACAATCGAGATGACACGACTCAACGTGACGACATGCTCGAACGCCCCGACGCAACGAAGCAGCTTCCGCCACAAGCGAAGAACCAGTCGCGCGTCGGCGGCAAGAACCGCGATCGGCAGATCTGATCGCGACGACGTGAGCAGACGAAGCCACGAATCTTCACGAATCGACACGAATCAGGAAAGCCTCTCCTGCGTCGTGAAGGATCGTGAAGATTCGTGGCTTTACGCGTTGAGTGCGGGGAACAGGTGATAGAGCAGTGCATAGATCAGCACGCCCGTCACGCTCACGTAAAGCCACACCCACACGAGCCAGCGCGTGATCCGCTTGTGCTTCTCCCACGCGCGGTTGTACGCATGCCAGAACGCCATCCCGATGAACGGCAGCATCGCGACGGCGAGGATCAGGTGCGGGATGAGGACGACGAACCAGTAAAAGTACACCCACGCATCGGCCAAATTGGGGAACCGAGCGCGAACCTCGAAGTTCGGGCGATAGAATTTGTGCAACAGGTAGAAGACGAGGAACACGGCGCTGGTGACGAACGCGCTCGTCATCACGATGCCGTGTGCGCGGTACTGCTTCTGCTTGATCAGTATGAATCCCGCGCAGAGCAGGATCGTCGCGAGTGAGTTGAGCGTGGCGTTGATGGTGGGGAGTAGATCGATCATGTCGGTGCGTCACGAGAGATCAGAAGTGCATGTCGGGAGGGCGAGGCTCCCGCTGAGCCAGCGGATGCGCGATTCGACGTCGCTGAGTCGCGCATCCGCAAAGGCTCGGCGGGAGCCTCGCCCTCCAGATGGAGTGGTCAAAGCTTTCCCGTTTCCGCCAGCCGCTTCGCGTCCTCGGCCAGTTGCTTCATATGCGCGTCTTCGCCGCTCGAATACACGCGGCGGATGACGCCCTGCTGGTCGACGAGCAGGATGCGCGAACTGTGGTTGGCCGGCTGGTCGTAAGGCAGGCCGATCCGCGCGGCGACTTCGTGCATCTGTTCGAGCGAGCCCGTCAGCATGTGCCAACGGCCCGCCTCGTCGCCGGCCTGCTTGTGGTACTCGGCCAGCTTCTCGGGCGTGTCGCGTTCGGGGTCAACGCTGAAGCTGACGAAGTGCACGCGCTCGTCGGTCACCTGTTTCTGGAGCGTCATCACGCGGCTCTTCATGCCGGGGCAGACGCCGGGGCAGTTGCTGAAGAAAAGCATGGCCGTCCACACCTTGCCCTTGAGCTGGTCAGACTTGAACGGCTTGCCGGATTGATCGATCAGGTCGAACGCGGGCGCGGGCATCTCGATGTCGACCGGTCCCTCATTGGCGGTAGTGACGCGGTCTAGCCGGACCGGGCCAGTCGTGGGGAGCGTGCTGGGGTCGATGACGACTTCGATCTGCGGCTTCGCCGGGGCGGCGTTGCGGTATTGCTGAAACGTGATCGCCCCCGCGACCGATGCGGCCGCGAGGATCCACATCACCACGGTGAACTTCTTCTGTGCAGGTCCCATATTGAGCGAAACAGGATAGGCGTTTCCCTCCCCGGCGTCCCGTCCCGCCATCGTGTATATTTGGTCGCATGACCTCTGCCGGCGCTCACTCAAACGGACTTCGATACAAGCGGGTGCTCCTCAAGATCAGCGGTGAAGCGTTCGGCGGCGAGGGCGGCTTCGGCATCCACGCGACCGACCTCGAAAACATCGCCGCGCAGTGCCGCGACGTCGCCCAGCTGGGCGTCGAACTCGCCGTTGTGGTCGGGGGCGGCAACTTCATCCGCGGCGCGACGTTCAGCGAGACCGGCCACATTCCCCGCGCGACGGCCGACTACATGGGCATGCTCGGCACCGTCCTGAACGCGATGGCGCTTCAGGAAATGATGGAAAAGCTCGGCCAGCCCACGCGCGTGCTGAGCGCGATCCCGATCAGCCAGGTGGCCGAGCCGTTCATCCGCCGCCGGGCGATCCGACACTTGGAAAAGAAGCGAGTCGTCATCCTCGCGGCCGGCACGGGCAACCCGTACTTCACCACCGACACCTGCGCCGCCCAACGCGCCGCCGAGATCGGCGCTGAGGTGCTGCTGAAGGCCACCAAAGTCGACGGCGTCTACAGCTCCGACCCGAAGAAGGACAAGAACGCCGTCTTCTTGCCCGAGGTGACGTACGACCGTGTGCTGACGGACCAGTTGAAAGTGATGGACATGACCGCCTTCGCGCTGTGCCGCGATCGCCGGCTGCCCGTCGTCATCTTCGACATGAACAAAGAGGGGAACATCGCCCGCGTGTGCCGCGGCGAGCGGGTGGGGACGTTGGTCGTGCCTTGAGCCGATGCCGGGTCGCGCTTTTTCGCGCATGTGGGAGGGCGAGGCTCGGCGGGAGCCTCGCCCTCCCACTTAACGCGACCAGGGTTACCGCTGATCGGTCTCGCGTTGGGGCAGCTCATTCAACGTGCCTCCGGCCAACTCGTTCGATATACTGAGCGGTCCGCGACAGCACGCCGTTCGTTCGCGGCACTACGGAGACTCGCCATGCCACTCGACGACATCATGATGGACCTCGAACTCGCCTTCGAGAAGACGGTTGACCACGTCGCCAACGAACTGAAGGGCGTCCGCACCGGACGTGCCAGCCCCGCGCTCGTCGAGCACATCAAGGTGGAGTATTACGGATCGCTGACCGACGTCCGCAGCATCGCCAGCATCACCGTGCCTGAGGCGACACAGATCGTCGTGAAGCCCTTCAACAAGGGCGACCTGAAAGCCCTCGAGAAGGCGATCGGCGACGCGAAGGTCGGCCTGACGCCTCACTCGGACGGCGTCCAGCTTCGCTGCAACCTCCCGCCCATGAGCCAGGAACGCCGTCAACAGATGGCCGGCCAGTGCAAGCAGATGGGTGAGCAGGCGAAGATCCAGATCCGCAACGCCCGCCGCGATGCGAACAAGATCCTGGAGACGGAGAAGAAGGGCGGCGTCATCCCCGAAGACGAGGCCGACCGCGGCAAGGAACAGATCGACGAGATGACGAAGACCTACGAGAAGAAGATCGAAGAAATGATCGACAAGAAGCAGAAGGAAGTGATGACGGTGTGAGGTGGGCAGGCGAGTAGGCGAGTAGGCGAGTGGTCCGCGGCAAGGGTCGCGCCTACCGTCTTCGCATGATCTCACAACTCGCGATCGCGTCGCTCCTGCTTGGCGGTTCGCCCGACGTCGCTCCTTCGACCCAGCCCGCGGTGGCGTCGAATGAAGTCGATGTTCAAGCTGTCGCAAAGATGCTTGCCGAGGCGGCCGACGCGAAAGGTGGGGTCGCCCCACGAGAGGTCGCCCGACAGGCTGCCGAGACGCTCGGCAACTCGTGGGCGGCATCGACGCGGCTGCGCGACGTGGCGGCCAGTCCTGAATCGACCTCCGACGACGCCATCCGCAAATCGCTCAAGCAGATCGCGGCCGATCTTGGCTTCAAGCCGACAAACGAAGCCCCTGTCCCGAAGGGCTGGCCCGCGTTCACGCCGGTGCGCGAGGTGCGGCTCGTCAGCTATCCGAAGTACCGCATGGCGATCGTCGAATCGACCGGCGCCGGCGAGCAGGGTGCGTTCTTCTGGCAACTCTTCACGCACATCCAGCGGAACGAGATCCCGATGACCGCGCCCGTCGAGATGCACCTCTCGAAGACCGACAAGGGCCTCGCGATGACCGGCATGGCGTTCCTCTACGAGAACCCCGACCAGCCCACGCCGGCCGGCACGCGCGGGAACGTGAAGGTCGTTGACATCGAGCCGTACGAAGCGGTCAACGTCGGCCTGCGCGGCGAGATGAACGACCGCGAGATCAAAGCGGCGCAGGAGATGATCGACGCCTGGCTCAAGGCAAACGAGTCGACCTACGAAGTGCAGGGCACCCCACGCATCCTCGGCTACAACTCGCCGAGCCTGCCCGCGGCGAAGAAGTACTACGAGGTGCAGGTGGTGGTGAAGCGGAAGGGCTGATTTGCGAATCTCGATTTGCGATTTGTGATTGGATGAAGGGTGACTGCAAGTGACACTGAAGGCCGTGACTGAATCGCAAATCGCAAATCGCAAATCACAAATCGATCCGCCCGCGTCGATCCTCGCCGACGCGTGGTCGACGCTTTCGCGTGCCGTGACGAATCGCAAGTGCGCGATGCACACGCCTGTCGTTGCGACGATCGGTCTTGATGGGAAACCTCGGGCTCGCACCGTTGTGCTGCGGCGAATCGAGGTCGATCGGCGCGAGGTCTACTTCCACACCGACAAACGCAGCCCAAAGTTTGCCGAGCTTGCTCGCGATCCGCGGATTCAAGTGGTGCTGTACGAACCCGAGGCGCGGGTGCAGATCCGACTCGATGGCGCTGCCCATTTGCACACGGATGACGCCGTCGCTGACGAGCAGTGGGCGCGGTCACATCCGAACAGCCGCGAGTGCTACAAGGCGGCGATCGGGTCGAGCGAGGCGATCGACGACGCGCTGGCTACGGGCAAGCCGTTCATCGACGGTCGGCCGAACTTCGCAGCGGTGCGAGTGGTCGTCGCTGAACTCGAATGGCTGTGGCTCCACCACGAAGGGCATCGGCGCATCGCCTTCGACGTCGCGCAAGGCACGCACCGATGGCTCGCGCCGTAGTCGGTTCGCTCATGCCAGCGTCTTCGCGCTGGCGACGTTGCTCGGGGCGCTCGCGGTCGAATTGAGGATCGCGACGACGCGGTAGTAATACGTCGTGCTCTTCGACAGGCCCGTCGTGTTGGCGTAGTAGGTGGCGTTCGCGCCGAGTGTGGCGACCGTCGTCCACGTGCCGCCGGGGCTGGTGGAGCGTTCGATGCGGTAGCCGGTCTCGTTGGTGGCGTTGTCCTTCCACGCGAGGTCGATCCGGCTCGAACTCTTCGCGACCGCGACGAGCGACGTCGGGGCAGCCGGCGCAGAGACGACTGGTGGGCTCGCCGCGGGCGTCTTCGCGCTGACCGTCGCACTCGCCGGCGAGAGGAGCGCGCCGCTCAGGGCATACGCGCGGAAGTAATACGTCGTGTTGGCGAGGAGGCCGGTCACGTTCAGCGTCTTCACGTTGGCGGCAAGATTGGTCGTCACCAGGCCGGTCGTGAAGGCGCTGTTGGTGGCCCGCTGTACGCGGAAGCCGGTCTCGTTCGTGCTGTTGTCGGTCCAGCCGAGGTTGATCTGCGTCGCGGAGACGACGGTCGCCTTGAGCGCGCTCGGCGGATTCACGGCGAAGGTCTTGGCCGTGACGACGTTGCTGGCGGTCGAGAGGAGCGTGCCGTTCAGGGCGTACACGCGGAAGTAGTACGTCGTGTTTGCGAGAAGGCCGGTCGCGTTCAGCGTTTTCACGTTAGCGGCGAGGTTCGTCGTCACCAGGCCGGTCGTGAAGGTGCTGTTGGTGGCACGCTGCACGCGGAAGCCAGTCTCATTGGTGCTGTTGTCGGTCCAGGCGAGGTTGATCTGCGTGCTGGACGCGACAGTGCCGGCAAGAGCCGTCGGGGCGTTAACGGCAAGCGTCTTGCCGCTGACGGTGGTGCTGGCGGTGGATAGCAAGGTGCCGTTGACGGCGTAGACGCGGAAGTAGTACGTCGTGTTCGGCGTCAGCCCCGTCGCGCTGAACGTCTTACTGTTGGCAGCGATGTTGCTCGTGATCAGGCCGGTCGTGAACGTGCTGTTGGTGGCGCGCTGAACGCGGTAGCCGGTCTCGATGGGCGAGTTGTCCGCCCAGGCGAGGTCGATCTGCGTGGCCGATTTCACCGCAGCGGCGAGGCCGGTCGGGGTGGCGGGCGTGGCGCTGGGCGTCTTGGCGCTCGCCGTGCTGCTCGGGCTGCTGGCGACGGCGCCGTTCAGGGCGACGACGCGGAAGAAGTACGTCGTGTCAGCGGCAAGTCCGGTCACATTGAGCGAGGTCGCATTGGCGGCGACGCTCGTCGAGACGAGGCCCGTCGTGAACGTGCTGTTGGTCGCGCGATCGACGCGGAACGCGGTTTCATTTGTACTGTTGTCGGTCCACGCGAGGTTGATCTGCGTCGTGCTGGCAGCCGTCGCGGTGAGCCCGCTCGGCGCGGCCGGGGCGACCGGGCCCGTCGAGCGGCCGACTTGCTTCACGGCGCTCTTGAGGATCGTGAGCCACGCGCCGGGCTGGCTGATGCCGATGAAGTCGAAACCGAGGAAGCCCAAAGAAAAACGGTTTGCGTAATTGAAGAGTGCGACCGTCGTGACGTTTTCAGCCGTGCGATAGATCGACTTGACGTTTGCACCGGTGGTGAGGTTGGTCAGGCCCGTCGTGATGAGCGGACTCGGAAGAATCGAAATAGGCGTGCTTGCAAACGCCGTACCCGCGGCAGCGTCGGCCATGTAGTTGGCGTCGCCGCTGAAGAGCAATTGGTGGCCGAGCGCGGCGGTTCCGTAGACGGCGCTGAAGAGTTCTTCGTTCTGATACACAGCGGCGGAGTCGTCGAAGTCGCCCGCGCCGACGGCCAGGAACCCTCCACCGCCCGTAACGAAGCTGCGCAGCGTAGTGACGGCCGTCGCGGGGATCTCGCTGACCGGCAGCGGCTGGCTGAACCGCGGGATGACGACGAGGTCGGCGCCGGTCAACGCCGTCGAAAGTGATGCGGGCGAGAAGTCGTTGAACGTGCGGACGGTGTTGCCCAGCGACGTCGTCAGCGTGTTCTTGAGGACGTAGGCGTTGCTCGTGTCGCCCGACGTCTCCGTGGCGACGTAGGACGGGTTGTAATACATCGCGACGACCGCGAGCAGCTGACGCCCTTCCAACGATTCGACAAGCTGACCCGAGGCGGCGCGAACACGTGACGCGGAACGGCGAGCGGCGGGGCGAGCTGAGCGGCGGGGGAATGGCGTCATCTTCATCGGCGACAATGCTCCGTGAATCGTTCGAGGCGGGCGACAGCTTGTTCCAACTGCGAGCGGGGAATCCTACCCGATTTCACAACGCCGCTGCAACGCGAATGTTCCAGTAACGAGGGATAACTTTGCGCTTTATTCGACCTGTAGGCCGCTACACTCCTCGATCATGGCATCTCGTTCGTTTGCCGGTTTTCCGAGATCGGCGCTGTCGTTCTTTCGTTCGCTGAAGTCGCATAACGACCGGGACTGGTTCAACGCCCACAAGGCCGCCTTCAAGCGTGACCTGCACGAGCCGATGTTGGACCTCGTCGATCGCCTCCGTGCGGTACTGCAGTCCGACTTGCCCGATTACGTCTTCGAGTCCAAACGAGCGATCTACCGCATCTACCGCGACACGCGCTTCAGCAAGGACAAGACGCCTTACAAGCTCCACTACGGCGCACAGTTCCAACACGCCAAGGTGACGAAGAACCTCGGTGCGGGCTTTTACTTCCACGTGAGCGCGACGGAGGTGGCCGTCGGCGGCGGGTTGTACATGCCGGGGCCCGACGAACTGCTGGCGGTGCGCCTCGCGATGGTGCGACACGAGAAGGCGTTCCGCGCGCTGCTGGCCGACAAGAAGACCGCCAAACTGCTCGGCCCGATCGGCGGCGACGTCGCGGCGCGCCTCCCAAAAATGATGGAGGGTGCACCAGACCACACCCACGACTTGGTGAAGCGGAAGCAGGTTTACTACTACCAGGAACTCGACGCGAACCTTGCGACGACGCCGAAACTACAGGGCGAACTGGTGAAGCGATTCCGCGCGATGATCCCGCTGGTAACGTGGCTCAACAACGCGATCGTGGAAGCGACTGTGAAGTCGTCAGGCGAAGAGCTGCGGCCGAAACGACCGGAGCCGATGTGGTGAGGAACAGTGGGCATTGTGCAGTGGGCGGCGGGTCACACTTCCACTTTCATCACCACTTTCCGCACCGTTAGTGCGGGCGAGTCGTCCAGCGCGAGCGAGGGCATGTGCGCATCGTGCGGGAAGAAGACCGCGAACTCGCCCGGCGAGACGATCACCGACTGGCCGACCGATAGCTTGCCGAGGTGGAAGCCGAGGTCTTTCGTCGCGTCGAACGGCGACTCGTACGGCACGCGGTCGAGGTGGATGAAGCCCATCCGCTCCGAGCCCGACAGCATCACCTGGATGTCGGCGTAGCGTTTGTGCGACTCCCATCGGCCGCTCGCGATGGGCTTCGGCACGTACGACTGATAGATTGCGAAGACGCGCTCGCCGTCGACGAGGTGCTTGCCGTCGGCGATCGACGCGTGATCGGTCTGCAGCAGGAAGTCGAACGCCCGCGCGAAGGCCGGCGAGAGCGAGCGGTACGCAGCGGCGCGGGTGAGGAGGTCGTAGATCACGTGAGCGAGGATAGACGATCGATGATGAGCTGACACGCCGGCGAGGCGTTCACGGTGCCGACTCGGCCTCGACGGGCCGCGACGCTGGCGATGCGCCAGGCGTGACGAGCAGCGACGGACGCGTCGCCGGATCGGGCAGGCCGTCGATGGGGTTGTAGTCGCGCGGGCGGATCATTCCGGGCGGCGAGTCGAGCCACGGATAGCCTTCAACGCCCATCTTGTAGCCGAGATCGTAGAGCTTGTTCATCGCGTCCTTGTCGAAGGTCTCGTGGCTCATCGTTGCGATCGGCACGTCGTCCGGGACGAACGCGAGCTGGTACTTCATGTGGTTTCGCTTCGCCTGCACGTAAAGCATGTACAGGTTGCCGACGCCCTGACCTTTGAGCACCGTCTCGAGCGCCTTCGCGGCGATGTCTGGCACCCACGCGCGGACCTTTGAATACTCCGGCGCGATGCGCGTGTTGCGGATGACGTAGAGCGTCCGATCGCGCGAGCCGCCCGCCTCGTCGTGGATGAGCGCGAGGTCGAGCATCAGCGGCGCGAGGAACACCTGGGCGGTGGTTCCGCCGTCCACGTGCATTTCGTCGAACATCGTCGCGAGCGGGACGTCGCTGCCCTCAGACGTTGTGGCGGCATCTCGCTGCATGATTCGATACGCTTCCGCATCGGCGTCGCTCACTTCGACGTCGATGTACTGCGGCGGGAACGCGCCGGGGATCGACGCGCTCGCGATCAGCACGGTGCGGAACAGATCGAGCGCTTCATCGGTGCCGACTGAGGCGATGACGCCCATGTCCCACACGACAGGCCGCTGCGCGTCGAGGTTGGTCGTGCCGATGTACAGGCGTCTGCCCTTGCGGTGCTCCTCGGCGACGCGGGTGAGCACCGTCTTGTCGATGTACTTCGCGGCCAGCTTGCCGAGCGGCGCGGTGTCGCCGACTGCGTCGCCGCGCAGGATTGTGAGGATGCCGCGCATCACGAAGACGTCCTTCGACTGAATCGTGGTGTAGACGGCCTTCAACTCGTCGTCGTAGTCGCTGCCGAGGAACGCGAACGGGGCGATCAGCGCGCCCGTCGAGATCCCGGTGACCACCTTGAACTGCGGGCGATCCCCGCGCGCGGTCCAACCGTTCAAGAGGCCCGCGCCGAACGCGCCGTCAGCACCGCCGCCCGAGAGCGCGAGGTAGCTGCTCGGCGGCAACCGAAATCGCTTGTCGGTGATGCCCAGGTACTCGCGTTCCTGTTCGAGCGATTCGACGAGCGACGTCTCGAGCTCGTCCTCGCCGGTATCGCCCCAGAAGCGGATGTTGCCCGGCATCCCTTTGATCTGCGCGGCGTCGGTCAATTCATAAGGCACCGGCGTGCGGACCTTGAATGGGCCGCAACCGACGGCGATCGCGACGATCAGCAGGGCAATAACGCGCATCATGCTCCCCAAAGTACCTTGCCGATTCCTGCCGTGCGAATCGGCGTTTCCTACGCTTCAGCGTCGGCCAGGGTGGGTTCGACTTCGTCGATCCTGCCGTGGAACTGTCGCTTCACGAGCCGTGCGTAGACGCCGCCGCGCGTGACCAGTTCGTCGTGCTTCCCGACTTCCACCACGCGGCCCTGCTGCATGACGACGATGCGGTCGGCATCGCGAATCGTGCTCAGGCGATGCGCGATGATGAGGCACGTGCGGCCCTTCATGAGTCGTGAGAGCGCCTCCTGCACCAGGTGTTCGCTCTCGGCGTCGAGCGCGCTCGTCGCCTCGTCGAGGATGAGGATTCGCGGGTCTTTCAGGATCGCGCGGGCGATGCTGAGCCGCTGCTTCTGTCCGCCCGACAGGTTCACGCCGCGCTCGCCGAGGACGGCGTTGTAGCCTTCGGGAAGATTCGCGATGAACTCGTGCGCGTTGGCCGCCTTGGCGGCTTCGATCATGTCGGCCTCGCTCGCATCGGGCCTTCCGTAGGTGAGGTTCTCGCGGATCGTGCCGCTGAAGAGGAGCGACTCCTGCTGCACGATGCCGATGCCCTTGCGGAGCTTTCGCAGGCGGTAATCGCGGACGTCGACGCCGTCGATGCGGATCGCGCCGCTCGTCACGTCGTACAGTCTCGGCAGGAGCGTGACGAACGTGCTCTTGCCCGCGCCGCTCGGGCCGACCAGTGCGACGCGCTCGCCCGGGGCGATGTGGAGGCTCACGTCGTCGATCACCGCGCGGCGAATCTCACGCCGAACTGTCGCGAAGGGGCTGTGATCTTCGAGCGTGATGGTGGACTCGGCCGATTGGTCGTCGCCGTAGCCGAAGGTGACGTGGTCGAACTCGATCTCGCCGCGCTCGATCTTTCGCTTCGGCGCATCGGGCTTGTCGACAATCTTCGGCGTGATCTCGAACACCTTGAACACCCGCTCGATCGCGCTGAGCGAGGTCTGCCACACCACGTTGATCTCGGCGAAGCGCCGCACGGGCAGGTACATCACCGCGAGCGTGCCGAGGAAGTGCGTGATCTCGCCCGCCGAGAGTTCGCCCTTCACGGCGAGGTAGCCGCCGTAACCGATCACGATCGTCTGCCCGAGGTGGACGAGCGTTTCGCTGCACGCGCCGACGAGTTGGCTCAGCGTGTTCTGCGTGAGCGTGCGGTCGTAGTGCTCGTCGGTCTCTTCGCGGAACCGCTCGCTCTCGCGCCGCTCGGCCGCGTGCGTCTTCACGAGCGCGATCGCCGCGATCCGCTCCTGCACGGTGCCGCTGATCTTGCTGATTTGGCTCTGCACGGCCCGGCTCGCCTCCTTCACGCGCGGGTTGAGCAAGCGGAACACGAATGCGTACAGCGGCAGGATCACAAGAGTCGCCAGCGCCAGCTTCCACGAAATCGTGAACAGCACGAATAGACCGAACACCGTGCTGAAGAGGTCGATCGAGATGTTGATCAGACCGGAGTTCACGATCTGCGACGCCGTCTGGATGTCCGTGATCACGCGGCTCACGATGCTGCCCGTCCGCTCCTTCGAGTAGAAGTGCAGGCTGAGCCGATGCAGGTGATCGAGCAGGTCGACGCGCAGGTCGCGAATGATGCGCCCGCCCAGCCGAGCGGAGAGGTTGCCGCGGAGAAAGCTCGTCACGCCGTGCCCGATCGAGAGCGCGACGCCGAGCAGCACGAGCCACCAGATCGCGCCGAAGCGATCGTCGAGGCTGGTGACGGTCTTCGGCTCGACGACACGATCGATCGCGAGCCCCAGCAGCCAGGGGAACGAGTAGTTGAACAAAAACTTCGCGAACCCCGCTAGGATCGCGACCACGAGCAGCCACTTGTAAGCAAGCGCGTAGCTGAAGAACCGCCGGGTGTACTGGCCGCGAAGGGGGACGGGCATGGGCACCGCGATCATAGCACCCCCGGCAGAGCGGGCGGTGTCGCTTCCGTGTGCAAATCGGCTGCGTCCGGACCGCGGGTCGGCGCGGCGGACTTCACCTCACTGCGACGTCGTCATTCGCAGCTTCTCAACGGTACGTTGCATCGCGCAAGCCCCGGCCCGGCCAGTCGCTGCGCGGAAAACGGGGCGCAAAGCGGGCCGCGCGGGTCGACAAACGTTGCACGGCGTTGCATTTCACGGCTTCTCAGTTGGGAAACCCATGAGATCGATGCAACGCCTGTCACGCGCGCCAAGAGATCTGGGCATTCAAGTCGCAGGTTGTCAAAGAGCGTTGGACGCATCGCTCCTACGACGGCCCTCGTGCGGGGTTCGCGCGAAAATCGGCCCGCTAAGGCGCTGCGTTTCGCGTTTCGAAAGAGGCACGGTCGTGGAGCCGGTCGTGACGCATCGCGTCAGATCAGCAGTGCCGATTGCGCGAGTTGTTCGACGCGTTGCTTCGCCTCAGCCGCGTCCCGTCCGGCGTCGCGCGCCACGTCCGCAATCGCCCGCGTGCCGTCGAGCAGTCGCAGAACGGCTCGGCCCGTCTCGTCGAGCTGGGTCGACTCGTGCCGTCGCGTCGTGATCGGCTCGTGCTCGGTCGACTGCAGCCTGGCGTATGCCGACGCGACCGGCCGCTCCGCGACGCGCGTCGTGAACGGCGACGGCGCGGCGAGGATCTCCATCGCGTCCGACCCCGTGTAGATCGTCAGCAGCGCCTGCCCGATCGCCGCGGCCGCGCGGTCGCGGGAGACGTAGTCGTGCTTCACGCGATATCGCTGCAGTTGCCCGAGCGCGCGGTCGACGAGCGCGTCGAACTCCACCGATGCCGGCCATTCGGTGGCGAGGATCGCTAGCGCGCTCTTCGTCAGCGCGTTCGTCGTCGACAGCGGGAATTTCGTCCGCGATTCGAACTTCTGCTCCACGTCCGGACGCAGATCGAGCGGGTCGGCCGTCGGGCGGAGCGAGCTTGCGATGAACAGGCCTGGCAGCCGTGCGGGCGCGAGCGTGTAGTCGGGCTCGGCGTTGCCGGTGGGCTTGTGCAGGAGCGTCTCGCGGAAACTGCGGCTCCGCAGGTAGTCCATGAACTGCTCCAGCTCGATCATGTTCGTCGAGATCGCGGCGAGCGCCTCCTCGGCGTCCTTGCCGAACACCGTCGGCGCCATCGCGGCGAGGCGCGATTCGCCCAGGTACTTCAACCTGTGCTTCTCCGCGAGCGAGACGAACTCGTGGAAGTAGTACGGCTTGCAGTGCTCTTCCAGGTGCTCGTGGAAGAGGTAGTGATCGGGCAGCTTGTCCAGCATCTCCGCCTCGGAGCGGAGGAACGCCGCGTATCCCTCGGCGTGTGCGCCGGCCGTCGCGCTGGCGACGAACTTCAGGATGAGCCGGGCTTCCTGCGTCTGCTTCTGCGGGTTGGGGAAGCGGAACGCGTGGTACCGCATCATGTCGCGTACAACGCTTCGAAAGTGCCAGCCCGGATAGCAATTGTAGCTGATGTACGCCACGCCATCGGTTGCGAGGTGCTTCGCGCTGACGTCGAGGATGCGATCGCGGACGAGGTCCGGCACCCAACTGAAGACGCCGTGACAGATGATGTAGTCGAACGAGCCGAAGTCGGGCGGGATGTCGGCGATGCTGATCGCGTGGAACGAGGCGTTCGACAGGCCGAGCTGTTCGGCGCGGCGTTTCGCCATGTCGATCTGCACGGGCGAGTAGTCGACGCCGACGAAGGTGGAGCCGGGCAGTTGCTCCGCCATCGGGAGCAGGTTGCCGCCGTCGGAGCAGCCGAGTTCGAGGACGCGGCACGCGTGCGGGTCGGCCGCGCGGAGGCCGAGCAGTCTGCGCACCGCAGCGAGCGACGCCGGATGGGTGAGCCGGAGCGGCTGGCCGTGGTAGGGGACGACGTCGTAGCTCTCGGCGCCGTTGAACGCGTACGAGATGGGCTCGGGCATGATGGAGATGGTCGACGCGACTCGGCAGCGCGGTCAAACGCGCCGTCTGCGTCTGGACAGCAGGGCGGCGCATCCGCCCGCGAGCGTTGCGAGCGTCGCAGGCTCGGGCACCGGCGCGGCATTGGCGGTGAGCAGGTCGAGGACGCCGTCGCCGGTGAAGTCGCCAAGCGCGACTTCGACGCCGCCGATGTAGTTCGGGCCGTAGCCGAGGTCGGCGGCGCTCAGGCCAAGCGATGGTACTTCGGCCCAATTGGCTTCGAGCCCTGCGCCGGCGGGCGGCGCGGATGCGATGCGGACGCGCGGCGTGAGCGTCACGCCGCCCACGGTGACACTGCTCGTGCCCTCGCCCAGCACAACGTCGGCCCGGCCGTCGCCGTCGACGTCGCCGACGGCGATCGAGATCGGCGCATCAGCGCTCGCCGCTGCGATGGTGAAGCTGTCGAATTTGATGAACGACGCGGTGCCCGTCGCGTCGAAGTCGATCTTGATGAAGCTGACGGTGCGATCGAGCCCCGTCTGCGGCACGGTGACGATGTCGGCGACGCCGTCGCCGTCCACGTCGCCCGAGGCAACGCGGATGCCGCCCGTGTAGCTGCTACCGTAGACGGCGTACTCTTCGGCTACCTTCATGTACGAAGTGAGGTCGCCCGAAGCGCCGAGGCTACTCGCCATGCTGATCCGGCGAATCTTGCTCGAGGGCGTCGGCGTGCCGGGCGGGCCGGCGAGCGCGCCGCTCGTGCCGACGATGATGTCGCCGAGCGGATTCGGCGCGCCGGTCGTGCTGGGGCGGAATCGGCCGGCGGCGATGGAGACGCCGGCGTTGACCTTCTCACCGAAGGCGTTGACGCCCTGAGCGGCCCAGTCGATGTCGATCTTGATCTTGACGGGTCCGCCCGCGGCGCGGATCGCGCTCGTCGAGCCGGCACCATCGCCGAGGATGAGGTCGGGAACTCCGTCCCCCGTCACGTCGCCGACGGCGATTCGTTTCGCGCCCTTATCGTTCTCGGGGTAGTTGTACGTGATCTTCGTGAAGTTCAGGCTCACCGAGTCGAAGCCGAGCACGTCGAGCGTGTTGCCGCTGGGGCTACTGCCGCTGACGAGCAGGTCGGCCCGGCCGTCACCGTCGATGTCGCCGGCGGCGACGTTCACGCCGCCCGTGGCGGACAGGCGTTCCGCGGGTACGTCGAACACCTTCTTCGATGTCTTGATGTTCCACCCGGTCGTGCGCGGCTTGTCCGCGAACACCGGAGACCCGCTTGCCGCGAGTGCGGCCAGTCCGACCAACGCCGTGCCGATCGCGCGACCGTGCAGTGATCGCACGGACGACTCTGCGTGTTGTTCTGTGCTCATCGAAGTTCCTCGTATCCGAGTTCCTGAAGTGCGTGCGACTTGAGAGGTCGCACGACCATCACCAGCCGGCTTCCCCGCGAGATTCACTTGCTGGACGTGTGATCCCCACATTGACGCAGTAGTGCGGTCCCGTCAATCTTATTGTGATCCATTTCCGGCGACATCCTGAATTGGGCGCTTTGTCCGTACCCCCTCCCCGTGTAGCCGGCTCGCTCGCGAGCCGGGATGGGCTCCCCATCACGAAAGTCCGATCGGCTCGCAAGCGAGTCGGCCAAACGGGAAGCGCTTTGATCCCTTGCCCACTTTCACTACGCTGCCCTTCACATGAGCAAGCCCATCTACCTCGGAACCGACTGCGGCGCGACCACCAGCAAGATCGTTGCCCTCACGGAAGACGGCAAGCCGATCAGCACGAAGCTCCTGCAACGCAACACGCGGTCGGCCGATGGTCCGGAGGCGACGGTGAAGGGGTGGGTGGATGCGGTGGGCGAATACCTCGCCGAGCACAAGCTGAACTGGACCGACATCAAGGCCGCCGGGCTGGCGACGCCGGGGCCGTTCCAGCGGTACGGTGTGTTCGACAAGCTCGCCAACCTGCCGCCGAGCTTCACCGGGTTCGACGTGCTGACGGCGTACACGAAGGCGATGAAGGAACGCTGCGGCCGCGACGTGCCGTGCGTGATGGGCAACGACGGCAACCTCGGCGGCGTCGCCGAAGCGGCCGAGGTGCGTGGCAACACCCGGGCGACCGTCGTCATGCTCGCGCCGGGCTCGGGACTCGGCTGCGCGTACATCGACGGCAACGGCCTGCCGCTCGACGGCGACAGCTTCGCCGGCATGGAAGGCGGCCACATGCCTGCGCCCATCCACGAGCTGAACATCCCGCCGCTTCCATGCGGGTGCGGCCGAACGTGGGGCTGCATCGAGAGCTACACCACCATCGCCGGTCTCGGCTACCTCCTTCAGATGAAGCTGAAGGACCACCCCGGCCACCCGCTCGCCAGTTCGCCGAAGGCAGGCAAGGAACGCGCGCTGGAACTGCGCGGCTTGGCACAGAGGGGCGACGCCCTCGCGCAGGAACTGTTCGACTTCCAGGCGAAGGCGCTCGGCCACTTCGTCGCCGTCCTCGCGATGGCGCTCGACCCGACGTACGTCGTCATCGCGGGCGGCCTGATGGACCCGGAGAGCACCACGCCCGCTTTCCGTAAGCGGTATCTCGACCTCGTGAGAGGCACCGCCATGCCCAACCTCTGGCCCGCCCAGAAGTCGAAGATCCAGATCGTCGAAGCCAAGCTCGGCGAACTGAGCCAGGCGATCGGCGCGGCGCTGGTGGCGAAGTACCAGACCAAGTGATCGCGGGGCATCCGGTTTAGCCGGCGAGCATGCTCGCCGCGCGTCGCTCAATCCCGGCGAGCATGCTCGCCGGCTAAGCAGGGACCGTTACTCAGTGTGATGACTGCTCATCGCGCCCGCGGCGACACGCGCAGCAGGGCCGCGTCGTGCGGCGCGAGACGCATGATTAGCGTGTCGCCGTGCACGTCACGCGTCGAGCCGTCCCACAGATTGCGCACGGTGACAGGCCCGGTCAGGCCGAGGTCGGCCAGCTTCGCGGTGACGTCGATCTCGCCCTTGTCGGCGCGGACGGGTGGATCGCGGTCGAAGACGAGCATCTGCACGGTCGCCCAGTCCGATCGGCCTGCGCCTTCGTCGGCGCCGCCTCGGTCGATGCCGACGACGGCGGTCAGCGTGTCGTAGCCTTCCGGAATGTCGTAGACAATCGTCGAGTTCGCGTGCGTGCCGATGCCGAACGTCATCGCGGTATCGCCGATCTTCATCGGCCGGCCCGCGACGCTCTTGCCGAACTGCACGCTGCGCCAGCCGCACGTGGCGGAGCGGGGTTTGAGGTCGGTGAGCTTCAGCTTGCCCGCGGGGCCGGTGAGGGTGGGCTCGCCCCAGTTGGCGTGATCGCCCTGAATGCCGTCGCCGCCGTCGAGGACGACGAGGTGCAGCTCGCGTGCGCCCTTGATCGGCACCTGAATCGCTCGGCCGTGCCCGGGCGTCTGCTGGTTGATCAGCGCGCTGTCGTAGAGCGCCTGTCCGACGTCCAGGCCGACATCGCTGATGTTGAACAGCGCGACGTACTTGTCGTTCGAGCCCGGCACGTCGGCGCACCACACCACCGAGTCGTCGTCGCGCGAGAGTTGGCGATTGTTCGTCGAGTGCTGGTTGACGCCGATCACGTCGCGGTTCGTCAGCAGCGAGAGCGTGAACGCATCGTTCTTCGGCAGGTGTCCGCCCATCATGAGCGGCGACCGCGCGATCGCCCAGAGCGACATCAGCGTGCGCTGCTCTGCTTGTGTGAAGTGCGTCCAGCCGTTCGGCGTCATCGCGCGGACGTTGCCGATGGGGAGCATGTCGGCGTCGGGGAAGTGGCCGGGGCCGCGGGCGATCGTCCAGTCGTGCATGCGCTTGAACTGTGCCTTGAGCGCGCGCCAGTCGTCCCAGAAGTCGTCGCTGACGCGCCACATGTTGGCGTGCCGCTCGACGTGCCCCGCGGCAGCTAACGGCGTCTCGCCGGGCGAGGTGCTGAACACCATAGGCCTGCCCGTCTTGTCGATTGCCTTGCGGATCGCGATCACTTCCGCCTGGTGGTACGGACGCGTGAGGTCGTCCACCTTCACGAAGTCCACGCCCCAATCGGCCAGCAGGGCGAAGACGGAGTCGTAGTACGCCTGCGCGCCGGGCTTGGACATGTCGACGCCGTACATGTCGGGGTTCCACGGGCAGGTGCTGCTCGTGTCGGCGATGTCTGTCGCGCGCACGTTCGTGCCGAGGATTGGAAGGTTTTCCTTCACGGCGCGCTTCGGAATGCCGCGCATGAGGTGGACGCCGAACTTCAGCCCGCGGGCGTGCACGTCATCGGCGAGCGGCTTGAAGCCGGCGCCGTTCGCAGCGGAGGGGAACTTCGCCGGCGCCGGCAGCAGTCGGCCGTGCGTGTCGAGGTGCGGCTTTGGCGTGGGCGTGTAGTCGAACCCCTTCGAGCTCGTTTCGTACCACTGGATGTCGACGACGACGTAATCCCACCCGAACGCCTTCAGGTGCTCGACCATGTAGTCGGCGTTGGCCTTCGTCTGCTCTTCGGTCACGCCCGTGCCGAAGCAGTCCCAACTGTTCCAGCCCATGGGCGGCGTTTCCGCCCACGACCAGAACGCGGGCGGGGCGGTTTCAGAGGTCGTCGAAGCAGTGATTGCAGTCATGGCGAGGATGGCGCGGAGGATCGACATCAGAAGGACGCGTCAGAGCCTTCCAGATACCGTCACGCTCGATCCCTCTGCAATGGTCAAATTGCACGGTTCATAGTCATCCAGTCGTTTCCACTTCGGCCCGTACACCTCGGCGAAGCTCCACTGCTCCAGCTTCAGCTGCGGGTTCGAATACACCTGCCAGTGCGGGTGCTGCACCTTGTAGGTGATAAGCTTCCCCTTGCGCGATCTGCCGAATCCCCACGCGTGCTCCTTGAAGAACACCTCGGCCGAGTCGGGCCCGGGCGTCCACAGTGGCTTCTGTGCGTTGCCGCGAATGCGACGCGTCTTGCCGGCGATCGTCAGCACGTGGTCGATTTCGATGCTGACATCGCTCTCCAGGAATCGGCTCCGCATCGGCACCGCGGTGTACGGCTCGTTGTGCGTGAGGCGGGCCATCCGCGCGACGAGCTTCTGCGGGACGAGTTCGCTGACGAACGTCACCCCGCGCCGGCCATCCGCGTGGCGCACGTACGCCCGCAGGTTCACCTCCGGAAAGTTCACATACCCCGGCCAGCGGATGCCGAGCACGCGCGTGTTCAGGAAGTCGAACGCGACCAGGCTCACGAACGCCCGATCGTCCCGCACATCCGCCACGCACCCCGGCGGCAGGTGCTCGTCGAGCATCGACGGATCGATGTCATACGTCGCGAGGATGAGTCGGCGCCATTCGGCGCGGAGGAAAGTCATGTGTCGGAGAAGGCAAGGGGCAAGAGGCAAGGGGCAAGAGGGAAATGCGGGCATACGAAGGCGAGGGGCAGGAGGCAAGGCGCGAGAGGCACGGCTTGCGTTGTCTTTCCCCTCTTGCCTCTTGCCACTTGCCTCTTGCCTGCCCTTACAACCCCAGCCGCTTCTTCTTCTCTTCCCACTCCGCCGCCTCGCGCTTGTTTTGGGTGGCGAGGGGTTGGCCGGTCTTCATCGCGTCGATCTCGAGGCGCGTGAGGTGCATCCCGCCGAAGTCGTAGTCGAGGAACGCCTCTGCCGCCACGGGCGCGACCGGCTCGATCAGCGCGAACATCGCCCGCGCGAAATCCTGGATCTCCTGCTGCGCGTGCGAGTCCATCCGCAGGCTCAGGAACCGCATCGTGTTGTGCAGGTCGCACTTCCAGTACCACTCGGTGTAGCCGGACACCGGCAGGCCGATCCGGGCCAGCTCGCGCGTCACGCCTTTCTCGATCAGCTTCTCGTAGTCGGCGTACAGCGCCTCAGCCTTGTCGAGATACGCGAGGAACTCGCTGGCCGTCATCGCGTCCATCGGCTCGGTGCCGCCCTGGCGGTTCGTCAGGCTCTGCTTGCGGACGTTCTCCTGCGACGGCTTGTAGAAGCGGTCCTGCACGATGCTGTACCGCGCGGAGTATTCGTTCACGTTGGCCGTGCGGTGCCGAATCCACTGCCGCGCGACGAAGATCGGCATCGCACAGTGGAACTTGAACTCGACCATCTCGAAAGGCGTGGTGTGCCGGTGCCGTGCGAGGTAACGGATCAGCCCGCGGTCCTCGTTCACCTGCTTCGTGCCCGCGCCGTACGACACGCGGGCCGCCTGCACGATCGCGAAGTCGGCCGTCTTCCCCTCGGGTACGAGCCGCGGCATGACGTCGACCATCGCGACGAACCCGTGCTCGTGCACCTTCACCTCCCACCGCCCGGCCCCGCGCATCACGTCCACCAAAGGCACCTCCGGCGCGACTTCCTTGATCACGGGACGAGCGATGTGCGTGGCGTCGTTCATGGGCGAACGAAGGTACTCGCGGCGATGTGAAACGCGAAGGGGCGAAGGGGCGAAGAAGAGGCGAAGCACTGCACAGGAGAGCCCCGCGACTTGTCCCGGACTCGACAGAACCACCGAGGCACAATCGCCCATTCACGCCGCGAGCGACTTAGTAGGGTGGGCGAACTCCAGTTTGTTCCCCGCGTCCACCGCGCGCGCCACGTCGTACTTCCCCGCCGGCAGCGCGACGAACTGCTCCTGCTGTTCGCTCCACCGGTCGCGCACTTCGCGCACCTGGGCGGCCACCTCCGGCGCGAACTTCGTCTTGACGCGCTGTTTCTTCGCCTTCGCCTTCTTCTCCACGACCGGCGACGGCGCAGCGAACGCCTGCATGCGCCCCATCTGCACCGTCTCGACCGGCTTCTCCTCTTCAGCCTCCGCCTTCTTCGCAACCCGCTTGGTCACACGCTTCTCCGTCTTCTCATCACTGGCTTCACTGCCTACCGCACACTGCCCACTGCCCACTGTGATCCGCGGCATTTCATCGCTCCACCGCACCCCCGGCGGGATGGGCAGGACGATCCGATGCGCATCCATCAGCCCGCCTGCCGTCTCGCTGGGGAACCACCACGGCGTGGTCGTGTCACCCGCGCGAATCCGCTTCTGCCAGAAGATGTGCACGCGACTCCGCTTCTCACTTCCAGCGCGAAACGCGATCGGCACGAACCCCATCGATTCATAGAACCGGTTGCTCTCGACGAGGTCCTGCGCGCACCAGCAACAATAGAGTCTGCACCCGTAAGCAGACGACTCGAAGCGCGCCTTCAACAGATGCGCCCCGACCAGCATCCGCCGGTACTCGGGCACGACGCACACTTGGTAGATCACGCCCAGCTCGTCCCGGTGCTTGTACCGGTCGTTGCCGATCAGGTATCCCGCGAACTCGCCCGTCGCGGCCTCTGCCACGAGCGCATGGCCGAGCTTCACCTTCCCGATGAGCGTCTCTCGCGTCAGGAACGCCAGCTGCTTCGAGTGTCGCTTCATCAGCGCGTCAATCGCGGGCACATCCTGCTCGGCGGCGACGCGCACGCTGATCGCCACGCGCGCCTCAGGCAACGGCACCGCAGGCCCGCTCGTCACGATCGACGACGAGCCCTGCGACGGACGGACATCGATGATCTCGTTCATGGCAACCTCGGTACCTAAAGCGAAGCACGGCGACTGTTCGTCCCCGCGCCTCGTGCATTCACATCCGGAAGACGACGAGCGATCGTCGTTGCATCACGGCACGCATCCTCATGCCGCGATCTTGAGGTCCTGCTGCGCAGGATTGCCCTGCTTCGCCGGGACGTTCTGCACGCTCCACGTGCCGAGGTTCGTCGCCGTCGGGGTCGAGCCGGGACCGGCCTGTCCGCGCGGGTTGGTGTAGCAGACGCTGATCCACACCTTCGTGAACGGGGCCAGCGTCTTCGGAAAGCTCACAAGCGTCTTCGAGTCGGTGCCCGCGCCCTCGAACCGCATCTCGTCCGGCGAGGCGGGGGCCTCGTCGCCCACGTGGGTGTAGACGGCGATCCCGCGCACGCCGCTCGGGAACGCGCGCCGGCCGGTCGTCGGGTTGCGCGCCACCACGCCGACCACGTTCGCCTTCACCTGCTCGACTTCCAACAGGGGGGCGATCGTCGGCACGGGGAGCCGGTTCACGCGCGGCTTGCGCACGTGGATGCCCAGTTCCTTCCGCTTGTCGTTCGTCATCTGCGGCCAGGCGTTGCAGATGTTCACCAGCATTCGACAAGCGTTAATCAAGGAGCGCTTGTGAATCTTCTTCTGCTCCACCGTCACGCTGGTCCGCGTGGCCGGCGTGGTCGCGGCCGTCAACGCCGCACTATAGCGGCCCAGCGTGGTGTTGAATTCGGTCATATTATCGACCGAGAGCCCGAAATTAGACGGCGCGGGCTGTGCCGTGTCGTAGAACTTCTGCGCGAAGTTCAACAACTTCTGATCTGTCGTAGGGACAGACATAGTTGAGTTCCTCAGCGGCGGCAGAGCCGACCGCGGTTGTGATGTCGTCTCCCGCGACACCGGGACTGCATGCCCGGAGCGCGAACGCCAGATCACACGACCCAGCACGAACCCGCCCGGACAACAATCCGATCGGCTGAGAAGGGGAAGCGATTAATCAACGTTGCGGAAAAAGTCGTTTCTTGTCCCGTTCACACGCGGGTCGCGCACGCAAGAGAGGTGCTTTGCCGCCCGCGCCCGATAAAACGTCTGGTTCGCAACAGCTGCCGACATGCGCGTCGCGGACATCGACAAATGCGCCGCGGATTCAGCAATGTGCGCGGCGGACATCGCGATGTGCGCAGCAGATGCAGCTATGCCAGACGCGGACACGACAATGTTCGGCGCAGCTGTAGCAAACCGTGCTGCGGATGTGGCAATGCGCACGGCGCAAATGGCAAAGCGCGACGCGGAACTCGCGGTGTCCGCGTCGCGCTTGGTAATGCGTGCCCCAGAGTTGGCGATGCCCGCGTCGCACGTCGATGCGGGCGCTCACGCGCGCCGACGCCGAGTCAGCACGGGAACCGCAACTGCACCGATCAACAGCGCCACCGTCGGCTCCGGCACCGGAACCGGCCCGCCGGTCAGCCACCAGTTCGGGGCGGGCAGCTTGTAGTTTTGGAGCCGTGTGCCGTAGGGCAGGGACCGCGGCGTGCCGTCGTCGTATGGACCGAACACCGCCGCGTACTGGTCCGGGTAGAGTGCCGCAGCCTCTGCCAGAATCCACGGCGCGCCGGCTTTCAGTTCCAGATAAACGGCCTCTGCACCGCCCAACTGCGAACTTCGCCCGGGCGTCAGGTTGTACGCAGACGCCTGAAGGAGCAGATCGTCGAAGTTTACCGCGCCGTCGTAGTTCCCATCGCCTTCGGTCCACACCTTGCCCGTAAGGTTGTAGTTGGCGGCGACGATGAGGAGGTCGTCGAAGTTGGTCAACCCGTTCAGATTGGCGTCACCACGATAGGTGTACTTGACGAGCACCGTCGTGGAATCGACAGTCTGCCCAGAGAAGGTGGTTACGCCGATTGCCGACGCTTCGGCGATACCGAGCATCCCGAGGTTGGCCGGGATAGCCGCGGTTGACGATGTAATGCCATTGCCTGTCCAATCCTTGTTGGATCCGTAGCCAGCAACGAGCAGCGATTGCACCACCTGGTACGGCGACGTCGTGTCGTAATCGACAACGAAGTCGTTATCCGAAAGGTCGAGCTTTGCGGCTGGTGTCGCGCCTCCAGCCACGGAGATATTGCCCACGCGAGAGACTCCTGTGTCCCCGGCGTTCGGACGAACGACAAGACTTCCTTCCATGATGGACACGCTTCCGGACCGCACGTACTGCGCAGAGATTGACCCAGTCCCAACCTTCGTCAAATCGCCCGCACCGTCGATTGCGCCAGAGATGACAGGCGAGTATGCCTGCGTGTCCAAACGAGCAGGGACTCCGGCGACGCCCGTGTTTATCGAAGTCGGGTATCCACCGCCGCTCATAAACTCCAACGTTGAGAACGTCATCGGTGGATCAGTGTCCGCTGGATCAGGTAGCGTAATCGGAGTGTCAAACTCGAACTCGACATCGTTGACATCTGTGACCGGCACTTCAATTGAACTGTTCAGGCTGCCGCCGTTGAGCGCAGCGTTCCCGCGGATTTTCACCATCGTCTTTGCCGGGCCCACGTAGGGGTTGTCGACGATGAACTTGCCCTTTCCAACCGCATAGAGGTTCTTGAGTCCCGTCGACTTGTTCTTCACAGAGCTAACCCGGAAAACCCCATTCTTTCCGACGCTTATCGACGAGTCGGCTCGCACTTGCAGTTGTCCGGACGACGAAACATTTGTTCCGGAAGGCACCGAGACCGCGTTGTAAAGTGATGGGTCTGTTCCATGGCCGCCAATTGAGATATTTTCACTAATCAAGTACGATTGCCCCGATTCAAAGGTAAGTGACGCCTGTGACTCAACGCGAGTCAGATTGGTGCTGGAACCAAAGATGCTCTGCGACGCCGCGAGCAGTACGCCTTGACTCGCGTTGAGCTGACCCGTGAACGTGTTTGTCCCCGCCAGGCGTAACACTCCTGGCCCAGACTTAATCAGGTCTGCAGAACCGCCGCCATCAACAATGTTCCCGGTAATTTGACTGTTCGACGTTACGGTGACCGTCCGACTTCCTCCGCCTAAGTCGACAACACCGGCAAGAATCACGCCGTAATTTGTAGATCTGCCTAACTCGATATTGCCTTTGATCGAGACGGTGTTGTGCAGCGTCCTAATCGAATTGTCCGAACTGAGTTGGCCACCAATTAGCGTAACAACACCCTTGCCTAACGGCCCATTGGCGACCGCTCCGGGTCCACCCGGGGTACTCGACGCCTGAAGCATTATGCCTCCCGCCTGCAGCTCAGTGCCGCCGGAATACGACGAGTTGGCGGCCTCTGTCGCGAACGTGCCAAGCTGCCCAACGCGTAGAACACCAGCACCGGCCTTTGTAAGTTTTCCAACCTTTCCCTCGGCGTCAGCGAGTTTTGCGCCCAAGATGAACTGTTTGGCAGGCTCAAGATCGACTTTGAGCGTCCCATCAACGTCAATACGGACTCTGCCGAAGCTTGATGACGATCCGGTGAATAACACGGAACCAGCAGCCTCGCTACCGCCGGCCTTCACAACCAGTTCCGGCTGTAGTACCGCACCAGTGGCTGTCACGCCGGGTCGAAACTGAAGCAAACCCCAGTCTGAGCTCGTCGCAGTGTTCTGGTAGAACGCGTGTGTGGTCCGGAAAAACTCGAGCTGCAGTCGTCTTACCGCCCACGGTGTGACGTCGCTGAATGAGTAATTTAGCGCAGCACGCGCCGAATTGTCTTCGTTGACGCGCGGCGTTTCTGGGTCGTCGTTGGCAGGATTGGCAACGTACCTTACGTCGGGTGTGTTACCTGCGACCTGGAGATAGTCGTAAGGGGAGTCAAAATTGGGGTTGTTCTGCGACCAGTTGGATGTGACCTTCCACGAATTGTTGACGCCAGGGTAGGAAGGGTAATACGTAAACTCCGCGACATCTGCAAGTGCAGCCGCATCGGCGAACACGTAGATGGATGCAACGGCTGTCCCGATCGCGAGCCTCACGCGCGTCTTGCTCATGTTCCACTCCAAGTTAGGGCCAAATTAGACAGAATTTTGTGTGAACATCTTCGCGGGCTTCATCCGATAACAACTAGACCAGGAGTTGCCCGTGATTGAACGACTCGAATTCCGCCTCGCATTCTCGGCATACGACCTTCCACTGGACGGTGACGCTGCGGTGGGGCGAATGGCCGTCACCGCTCGCGGCACGCTAGTCATCACTGATGACATGGCGCGCGAGCAGGTTCTCCGGCTTACCGTTGGCGACGTCGAGAAACTCGCTGGCCGCATTCAGTCGAATCCTCGCGAGGTCGGCGGTACGGCCAGCGTGTCCATTCGTCCGTTCGTCGGTAACGGCTTTGATTCAATGTGGTTACCGACCGACATGGAGAGAATTGACGCAGTTGCAGAGTTGCAGAGGCTGTATCCCTCCAAGCTTTGCTGGCTTTTACAGGACGTTGTAAACGGTGTCAATATCTTGGTGCCGGTCAATGCGTTTCGTCGAGCAAGAATTGAACTCGGCGGTGGAAACGATCGCATGGTCATTCAGGACCGTGTCGTGCGTCCTATCGAGATAAATGGTGGGTTGGGTGCGGATCGAATTGATTCGTTTTCCGATGGAGTGACCATCGACGGTGGAGCTGGAAGTGACCGGATCGGCGCATACTGCGATCGTGCGACACTTGCTGGCGGTTCGGGAGACGACCGCGTCTTTGCGCAGTCTACTGATGTAGTTGTCGATGGAGGATTGGGCAGAGACACATTAGTGGTGTCTGGCACCGGGTTGTTTGGCACCGCACCGATTCGCATTGAAGAAGTCAGTCGGCTATTGGACGATTGAAACGTTGAGTTGGCACGTTCGCGTCAGCCTAGCCGTCCCGATCGAAAGTCACCCGCCCACGTGTCAAAAGACCCATTAACGTCTCGCCAGCCCCTTCGTCCCTTCACGTTTCATCACACCAGCACTTCGATCAGCGACCGCGAATCGTTGTCATCCCGCTCCGCCGTGTCGGTGCCGTCGCCGCCGTTGACTAGGTCTGCGCCGCGGTTGCCATACAGGGTGTCGTTGCCGGCGTCGCCGTAGAGTTTGTCGTTGCTTGATCCGCCATCGAGCAGGTCGTTGCCGGCGCCGCCGAAGAGGCGGTCGACGCCGCCTTCGCCGTAGAGGGTGTCGTCGCCGGCGTTGCCGTAGAGGCGGTCGTTGCCCTCGCCGCCCTTGAGGAGGTCGCGGCCGCCGGAGCCGTTCAGGCGGTCACTGCCGGCGCCGCCGACGAGGGTGTTCTTGCCGCTGCCAGCGGTGAGGGTGTCGTTGCCGCTGCCGCCCACGACGGAGTCGTTGCCCGCGCCGGCGTCGACATAGGCGGGCAGGTCGACGCCGGCATCGAGCGTGATGCGATCGGCACCGTCGCCCGCGAAGAGGTGGATGAAGTCGAACGCGGAGCGGGTGTACTCGGTCGATCCGCCGTTGCTGTCGATGCGGATGGTGCTGGCGGACGCGAAGACGTTGATGCGGTCGTCGTCTGGCGTGCCCTGGACCACGAGCGACCGCGCGGGCACGGCGGGCACGGGGCTCGACGTGAGCGTGAGCGTGTACGCGCCGCTCGCGCCCTTGGCGGTGCCGTTGCCGCTGACGGGGTTGTACGAGCGGTTGCCGCTGCCGGAGACGCCGACGAGGTACGTCACGCCTTGCTGCACGCTGTAGCGAATCGCCGCCTCGACGGTGCTGCCGGTGGCGTTGTCGTTGTAGGCGAGTTCCGCGCCGTTCGCGTCGAAGAGTCGGACGATCGGGTCGGCCCCGTAGGCATCCGTCGGCACGGCGCGGAAGACGACACTGCCGGTGCTGGTGGGCGTGAAGGTGTACAGGTCGACGTCCTTGTTGCCGACGACGTACGCGTTGTCGTACCCCACGCTCGCGCTCACGCTGCTGCCCACGGAGACGGAGCGAAGCGGGGCGCGGTTCATGCGGCCGTCGCTGAGCGATTCGCCATCACTCGCGGGACGCAGGCGAATGCTCACCTGGTACTGGCCGGTGTCGCCCACGCTGCCTGAGCCAAGGATGAACGGGTCGTACGTGTCGTTCCCCTTGCCGCTGATCGCGACGTAATAGTCGGCGTTCGGCGCGAGCGCCATCTGCAGGAGCGGATCGGGCGAGCCGTTCACGTCGTCGATGCTGGCGAGCTTGTTGCCCTGTGCGTCGTAGAGGGTGATGACGGTGTCGACGGTGTCGGTGTTGTTCGCGATCGAATAGCTGTCGACGTTCACTTCGAGGATGCCAGTCGAGTCGGGGCGGACCTTCAGCAGGTCGACGTCGCGATCGCCGACCGTGCTGCCGAAGTCGAACCCGAGCGTGCCGCCTCGACTGACGAGCGGGAGGGCGGTCGCATCGACGGGTTGGACGATGCTGCCGTTGGTGTCATTGTTGCGGAAAGTGATCGAGAGCGTGTACGTGCCGCCCGTGCCGGTGGCGTTGCGGCTCGCGAGCGAAGTGGGGGAGTACGACTGGTTCCTGAAGTCGCTGACGGCCACGTAGTACACGGTGCCGCGCGAGACGGTGCCGCTGACGAACGCATCGACGGTGTGCCCGACGCGGACGTTGTTCGCGTTGACGACGTTCGAGCCGCTCGTGAACTCGTCCTGCGCGCCGGAGAGGTCGGTCGAGTTCCCGTCATCGCTCGCGGCCAGCACGGTGCCCGCCTCGTTGAAGACGCGGAGGTAGCTGTCGACATAGCCGGTGCTGGCGGGCGTGTCGATGTCGATGAGGATCGAGCCGTCGTCGGGGGCGATGACTTTATAGATGTCGACGTCGCCCGCGCCGACGGTGCGCGATCCGTCCTTGCCGATGGATGCGCTCACGCCGACAACGGGCGCCCCGCCCACGGTGGCCCGGCTCACGTCGAGCGACTTCGCGCCGCTGAGGACGCCGTCCGGGTCGTTGGAATCGATCCGAAGGCTCAGCGAGAATCGCCCGGTCTTGCCGGCGTTCAGGTTCGAGTTGTCGATCGGCGAGTACGAACTGTTGCCCGCGCCCGAGACGCCGAGGTAGTAGACGCCCGGGGTCAGATCGCGCGAGATCGTCCCGCCGAAGTTGGTCGTGGCGAGTTGCGTTCCGCCGGCGTCGAACAATCGCAGCAGCGCGTTGAAGTCGGCGGGCGACGTCGTCGCGCTCCCGAGCGTGAGGGTCGCCTTGCCCGGCGAATCGACGGTGAACTGATAGAGGTCGACGTCGCGCGTGCCGACGGACGTGTTCGAGCCGTCCGAGCCGATGACGCCGTCCACCACGCTCGGCGATGCGCCGATCGAGCCAAGGTTGATCGAGCTGGCAAGCGTGCCGTTCGCGTCGCGCACGCCACTGCCGGCGAAGAGGGAGCGGACGTACTTGACGGCGCTGTAGACGTTGAGCCGTTTGTAGCTGAAGCCGGTCGTCGTGAGCGGCGTAGTTTCACCTGAATCGACTCGTCCGTTCCCGTTCGCGTCGTTGACGATGAAGGCGCGGTTGCCGTTGTCGGTGATGGTGTCGCCGGTGGTGCGGAGGATCGACTGCACTTCGGTGCTGCTGAGCAGACGCCCGCCGAAGGTCAACGCGGCATCTTGAAGGAGTGCCACCGCGCCCGCGACGACCGGCGACGCCATGCTCGTCCCCGCGCTGTCCTGCAGCTGATTGCCCGGCCAGGTGCTGAGGATGTTCGCGCCGGGGGCGAAGATGCCATTCGTGATCGTCGTAAGCGGCCGCTGCGAAAAGCTCGTGATCGCGTCGGCCGCGGTCGTCTGGTCGAACGTGTTCGTGCCGGTCCAGTAGAAGCTTGACCCGTCGTCGCCCTCCCACACCGCGCCGACGGCGAGCGTGCTGAGGATGGCCGGACTGCTCAGGCCTGCCCGCTGCTGGTTGACGGTCTGCCCGGTCGACGGATCGGTGACGAGGCCGTAACTGTTCCCCGCGGCGCTGACGACGGACACGCCGGCCGCTTCCAGGCGATCGATCTCGTCGGCGTACAGCTCGCCGTTCGCTTGAGATGCGCTCGTGTAGAAGCCGCTGCCGAGGCTCATGTTCACCGAGACGATGTTGTACGTGGCGCGGTTGTCGAGCACCCACTGGAGCGCGCGCTGGATCGAGTTGTTGTCCGCCCCGACGTCGCCGCCGGCGATTTGGGAGAAGACGTTGATGGCGACGAGCCCGGCGCCGGGCGCGACGCCGCCGTCGTAGTTCCGCGACGCGTCGGCCTTCCCCGCGACGATGCCGGCGACGTGCGTGCCGTGGCCGTTGGTGACGGTGGGGGTGCTCCCGCCCGTGACGGCGTTGTAGCCCGCGCGGTAGTTCGTGCTGAGAAGCGGGTGCGTGGTGTCGAGCCCGGTGTCGATGATCGCGACCGAGGTTCCGCCGCCGTCAATGCCGGCGTACAGCGGGTCGGCCCGGAGCGCGGTCGCGCCGATCAGGTCGAGCATGGCGCTGAGCAGCGTGCGCAGTTCCACGGATTCAACACGCACAAGCGAACGGCGGCGATGACGCGATGCGATGGCCATGACACCTGACTAGACGGCCGACGGGCTGGATTCGTTGCGGGACAAAACGGAAGAATTGCCCAAACTACTGTAAGGTAGCGGTTGGCAGGAACGTCAGGGCAGTTTTGCCGCCAGAAATCGGTCCGAGTGGCCGGTCAGGGCACGACCAGTTTGACGTCGGTCGGTGCGTCGTGCTCAGTGACGATCGTTCCGTCTCGCCTGCGCTCGTGGCGAACGCGAACCGGGCCGTAAGGCGTCGGGAGCGAGCCTTCGGCCCAGTCCAGATCGGCGAGCTGTGGTCGCACGGCAACTCGCTGGCATCCGGGTGAGAGCGGCGTCAGGCCGAGCACGTGTTCGCTCAGCCACGCCGTCGGGCCCGACGCCCAGCCATGGCACAGGCTGTGGCGGAAGCCCTTGTAGCAGTGCGCGCCGAAGTCGCCGTGCAGGTCGAGCTTGCCGGCCGGCGTGAGTTCGTCGATTCGGCCGGCGTTCTTGGTCCAGTCCAGATCGAAGTCTTCCCAGAACGTCGTCGCGCCGACGTCCAGCATGCCGCCCCAGTACCGGCGGATGACTTCGAGCGCACCGGCGTGGTCGCCCGCGCGGGCACGTGCTTGCAGGACGTAGTAGCCGAAGAATGTGCTCAGCCCCGACGGTCCGCCCGGTGCGAGCGACTCGCGGTTGACCGCGCCGGCATCGGCAAGGCCCGACAGCGCGAGCATCGCAGACGACGCCTTGCTCGCCGGCCGCGCGGGCTGATGGCGGCGAAGTCGCGAGGCGATGTCCGTTGCTGCTTCAGCGTTTCGCTCGTCGCCGAGCGCGCGTTCGATCCGCGCCGCCGCCTCGTGCGCGAGCACCATCAGCGACTGCAACCCCGCATGCACGGCGACGGGATCGCCGAAGGTGGGCCAGTCGATGAATCGCATGCCGTCGAGCGTCTCGCTGCCCGTGTCGTCAATGAACGATGCGAGCCGCGCCAGCAGTTCGTCGAGGTACGCCTTCTGCGCGCGGAGGTAATCGACGTTGCCGAAGTGCCCGAACCACGCTTCGTGAATCAGGACCCACCAGAGCGAGTATGAGCTGATGCCGTTCATCCAGTTCGATGCCGGGGTGCGGTCGCGCACCCAATCGAGGCTGTGCCGCACGACGTCGACGTCGCCGAACACGCGGGCGATCGTCATCGCTTCCGGGTGCATGTCGCCCACCCACACCAGGCGGTCGCGCTTGATGCCGTCCCACAGGTAGTACTGCAGGTTCAGGTGAACGGTGTACGCGCCGACGTCGAAGATGCGGTTGAGGCGATCGTCGTTGCAGCGAAACGTGCCGATGCGCGACAGGTCGCGCATCACGCTCACCGCGCGGACGGCCCGCAGGCGCATCGACGCGTTCGGCTCAATCAGGTCGATCCGCCCGAAGCGGAAGCCCGACATGCCGATCTCGATCTGCCCACACCACGGCACAAGGCACGTCTGGTCGCGGATGGCGTGGTCGTTGCACGAGCCGCGATCGCCGAGTTCGGACATGGCTTCGCCGACCGATTCGCCGAGCCGGATGCGCACCTGCACGGGCTTGTTGCCCTGCACGGTGGAGACGACGTGAAGCTGAACCGACCCGTGCAGCTCGCGGCCGAAGTCGAGCAGGACGCCTGGCGCGGCTCCGCGGTGTTCGAGCGTGCACGCGGGCGATTCGTTCGGCGCGATCTGCCCCGTGAAGGGCGCAAGCAGCACCTCGGCATCGCGGATCGATCGCGCGTCGTCGTTCGGCGTTTGCCAGACGATTCGCGTGGGGTGGACGTAGACGCGTTGCCGTGGGTCGACGAGGTCTATGGTCGGCATGGTGTGGAAAGAGTACGCCGCGGACCTGATCGATGTGGCGGCATCGTCGAAGTCCGCGGCGCGCGGAGGGAAATCGGAGGAGGTTCTACGATTCAGAGCGGCCGACCGCGGCGGCGCAGCGCGACGATGGAAATCGTTCCGAGCGCGAAGAGCGTCGTCGGCTCGGGGATCGGCTGCAGCGTGATTGCGTTCGGCACGATGACGCCGTAATCGACGTAGTGCGACGCGGGCAGGCCCGTCACGCCGCCGGCGAACGTGCCCGTCAGCGAGCCGGTGTAAGTGAGTAGCGTGTAGGCGGTGGAGGCACTGTACGTGTTCGTGCCGGGCAGGCTGAGCACGCTGCCCGCACCGAGCGACACGCTCCCGGTGACGGCGAGCAGGTCGGCGTTGAGCGGCGTCGCGCCGTGCGTCACCTCGGCGACGAGCGTGCCGTTAAGCGCGAGGTCGGAGAGGACGTCGAGGCTATCGATGCTGTTGCCCGGCGCGAGGAAAGCGCCCGAATCGATGGTGACGACGTTGGCGCCCGTCGGATCGATGAAGCCGCTTCCGCCGAGCGTGGCACCGGACTTCACGAGCACGAATCCCTGTCCGGTTGCGGAGCCGGTCGTGTTGTTGGCGAGTACGGTGCCGGCGTTGACGGTGAAGCCCGTCGTGCCGCCGAACGTGCTCGCACCGCGGAGTTCGAGCGTGCCAGCGCCGTTCTTGATGACGGAGTCGTCGGTCGAGGTGTTGCCCGAGGGCAGACCAATCGATCCGGTCACGACGAAGTTGCCCGCGCCGGAGCCGAGCGCGGTGCCGGTGCCGTTGAAGTAGAAGTTGCGAGCGCCGCCGGGCGCAGCGTTGTCGATGAGGACGTTGGCGAGGGTGAGCGTGCCCGCGTTGGAGCGGACGCTGTACTCCGCGCCGCCGCTCGTGACGCTGACGGTGCCGGTGATGCTGTTGTTGCCCGAGGTATTGACGATGGAGTCGAAATCGGTGCCGGCGCGACCGGTGATGACGAACGAGCGCGCCGTCGTGATGCCGCCCGATGCGGCGCCGTCGAACTCGAAGTAGCCTCGGCCCGTGGCGCCGTTGCCGTTGATCGTGCTGGTCGGCGTTCCGCCCAGCGCGGCAGAGTTGAGCACTCGCGCGAATCCGAGGTTGGCGCTCGACGCACCCAAACCGATGTTGACTGGCACGCTCGCGTTGGAACCCGACAGGAGCAGCCCGCCGTCACCGATCTTGTTCAGTGCGGCGGCCGTGGCGCTGGAGTTGAGGATCGCGCCGCTCAGTTCGGCATCGACGGATGCCGCACCGTTGGGAACGTCCACCGTGCGAGCGGCACCGTTGATGTCGACGTCGTTCATCAGCGTGAGCTTGTGCGTCGCGGTGGCGTGGCTCAGGCCGATCGTGCTGTTGCCCGCGAGCGGCTTGGCGGCCTCGCCAAACTTTACGGTGGCGAGCGTCGAGCTGCCCAGCGCGGTGACGAACTTGAGCGTGCGGTCCGCATCGGTGGCGAAGAAGCCGGACGTTGAGCTGCCCCAGTTCATGCCGCCCAGCCCGTCGGCGACGGCGGCGTTGTCCCACACGCGAGTGAGGTCGGTGCGAAGTTCGACGCGGGTGTTGGTGGCTTCGAGGCGGAGATGGGAACCGCTGCCCAGCGCGGTGGCGCTGCCGAGCCTCAGCGTGGAGTTGGCAACACCGACGAGGATGGCGCCGGCCCACTTCGAGTTGTCGCCGCTTAGTGTGAAGTCGAAGGCGCCGTTGTTTCCGGTGAAGTTGATGCGGCCGCGCGATGCGCTCGTGGTAGCGGCGTTCGGGTCGAAGTCTTCAAGGTTGCCGCTGAAGGTGTAAGTGCCCGCGCCGATGCGGAAGCCAATTCCACTTGCGGTGGACGCCTTGATCGTGCCGCTGCCCGAGATCGTCTGCAGTCGTCCGCTGCCAGCGCCGCCGGTGGCGTTCAGCGTGCCGTTGACGGTGAGGGGCGTGGTGCCGCTGCGGAAGACGCCGTCGAGCGGCGTGTTGCCCGCGGTGGTGCCGGTGCCCGTCAGGTTGAGCGTTGCGCCGCTGGCGACATTGATGCCTGCCGTGCCGGTGATGCCGACGTTCTGTCCGCCCGTGCCGAAATCGAGCGTGACGTTCGCGCCAGAGGTCGGCACGCTCAGCGAGTTCACGCTCGTCGTGCCGGCGAGGCCCGTGCCAACGCTGACGGTGTAAGTGCCGGACTGCGAGAAGCTGGCGTCATCATTCGCAGCCCACGCGCCGGCGGTGCCCGTGCCATTCGCGGCGGTGTTCCAGACGGCCGCGCCGTTCCACGCGGCGGTGGGGAAGGGGGGAGCGGAAGGGTACCAGTACCGGATGGCCGCATCGGCCGCGGATCTGGCGGCCAGCGACAGGGCAAGGGCTGAGAGCGTTGCCACCCTGGCGACGCGACGGCGGGCGTGGACCGGCTGCATGATTTCCTCCGCTGCGAGCGACGTGAAGCATCGCGGTACTCGGCCGACCCTCCGCAGGGCTCGTAAGTACCACGTGAAACTTTTTAATCCATAGTCGAGGTCTGTCAAGCGAAAAATGTGACGGATTGCCGCCGATGTGGTGCTGCAGAATGCGGGCAAAGCGATTCTGTGTGGCCTCTTCTCGCCATTGAAAGGAGCCATTTTGTTTGTTTTGTGAGGGATTTGGGCTTTCCCTTTGGTGTCATTGAAGGCGTCGAGGCCCCCTCCTGCGGCTTGTCGCCGATCTCGCGCACGCGAAATCCGAATAAATGGCTTGACGATGTTACGTTTCACGAGATACTTACTCGCATCGACGGCCGCCGTGGCTGGCTCGCCGTCCTCGCCTCAAAATTTCCCGTCTCTCGCGCGGAGGTCTCTCATGGACGGAGCACGAAACGACCGACTTGGTCTTCCCGGTGCGGTGGATGCATCGCGTCAACGCGGCGCCCGGGCGCTCGGAGCAAGCGGATTCACGCTGGTCGAGTTGCTCGTCGTGATCGGGATCATCGCGATCCTCATCTCGCTGCTCCTCCCCACGCTGGGCCGGGCGCGCGAGCAGGCGCAGATGATCCGCTGCGGGGCGAACCTGAAGCAGATCGGCGCTGCGTACTACTCGTATGCGGCGCAGAACCGCGGGAAGCTCCCGCGGTCGATCGTTCGCAATACGGTCAACGCCGGCATCAACTGGCCGTTCGGCAACTTCACCGATACGAACAACGCTTCCGACCGCGATGCCGCCGGCGTCTGGCTGGGCTACGGCCCGGTGGCGCTGGTCCGCTCGCGGCTCGTCATCAACCCGCTGATCTTCTATTGCCCGCGCCTCGAGAACGCGAACCGCGGCGCCGATTCGCAGACGGGCGGCGCGACGTTCATGTACTCGCGTCGCGTGAGCGATTGGGACAACGTCATCAAGAACGAATCGATGGCGACCGCCCCGCAGGTGTACACCAGCTACGTGTTCTGGGGCTCGTGGGACCCGATTACAGTGCCGGCCGGTCGCACGCCATCCGTGATGGCGTCGGCGGCGGGCTCGTTCTATCGCCCGGCAGGACCGAGCAATCGGCCGCAGGTCGTGCCGCTCGGCGAGATCCCGACGTATTTCGACCAGATCATCGCGGGCCGAAATAACCAGCTGAAGGCTGGCCGCATCCTCGCGGGCGACATGTGCCTGGCCGACCTCACCGGTGCGGCGACCGGCTGGGGCATCTACAACGCACACGACGACAACAAGCAGCGGACCGGCTCGCTCAGCGCGCTCGGCGGCTCATACCCGATCCGCTTCAGCGGCGGGAACTTCCTGTTCGGCGACGGCTCCGTGAAGTGGATCGATGCGTCCGAGATGACGCCGCGCGTCCGCCAGCTCGCCGGCTCGTTCGACAACGTCTACTACCTCCCGTCGAGACTGTGACCGCAGGCCGGACGCGCGTGCGCGTGCACGTGCGTCCGGCCTCGTTGAATCGACGAGGGTGGCTTGAAGCAGTGAAGAGGAATCGATGTGCGGTCGTGGCGGACGATCGCGATGCGAAGTCTGAGGTGTGAATCGCCTCGGTTGTAAAGCGGTGTGTGCTCGGAGGAGAAAATCATGCAGCGGAAGATGAATGCTCGTGCGATTCGCGTGGCGATGATATCAGCCGTCGTGGCGACGGTGAGCTTGAGCGCGGCGTCGATTGCCAAAGCGCAGACTGACGGCACCTTCAGCAACACGGCCGGCGGCAGCTGGGCGGATTCGGCCAACTGGACCGGCGGCGCGATCGCCGGCGGCGCGGGCGCGACGGCCAACTTCACCACGATCGACATCCCCGCCAGCACCACGCGCACCGTCGACCTCAACGGCACGCGTACCATCGGCACGCTGAACCTCGCCGACTCGAATGTCACCACCGCGGGCACCTGGGCCTTCGGCACCGGCACCGACACCACAAGTCAGCTCATCTTCAGCAACACGTCCGGCCCGGGCGTCGTGAACGTCGGCGCGATTGCCGGTAACGCCGCCGCGGGACTCGCGAACGGGCAGACGGTCACGATGAACGCGCCGGTCGTCGCCCCGAACGGCCTTTCGATCAACGTCGGCAACAGCGGCACGTCGCTGTCGCGCATCGCCAATCTGACCTTCGGTGCTTCCGCGCACTCGCTCACCGGCGCGGTCTCGATCACCGGTGCGGGCACCGTCAACTTCGGCACGAACAGCCCGGCGGCGCTCGCAGGAGTGACCAGCCTCACCATCACCAACCCGTACACGGCGGGCTCTTCCGGTGCGAGCTTCCCGCTCAACGTCATCGTCAACGCGGGCACGCACAACCTCGGCACGATCAACATCGTCACGCAGAACAACGGCCTCCCCAGCGCCGGGGATCGCCGTGCGTACTTCCAACTCGCCAACGGCGCGGTGGTGAACGCGAACGTGGTGCTGACGGGCGAAGCGGACGGCTACCTCTACGGCGTGACGTCGGGCTTCACCGGCGTGCTCAACGGCAACATCAACATGGCCGGCGTGACCCGCCAGCAGAACAGCGGCACGCTGTTCCGCGGCGTGGGCAACATCACCGTGAACGGCAACATCACCGGCCGCACCGCAACGCCGCAGTATCTCACTCGCAACGACAACGGCGTCGCCACCGTCAACGGCAACATCGACATCTACATGCTCGACCTCGCCGGCGGCAACCAGGCTTCGCCCGGCGGCTTCCGCCTGCCTGCCGGCATGTCGTCGGTGTCGAACAACACGCGTCTCGCGCTCGGCGGCATCGCACTCGAAACCAACGGCACCCTGACCCGCTCGCTCGGCAGCGGCCCGGGGCAGATCTTCACCGGCAGCGATACCAACACCATCTCTGCCGTCGGCGGCGATCTCACCGTCAACTTCGGCGGCGCGGGCGCGACGGTGTTGCTCGACTCGCCCCTCGCGAGCCCGCTGGGCGGGACGACATTCACGGCCGCGGTGAACCCGGCCGCGCTTGACGGCAAGCAGATGGACGTTTCGCCGACCACGTTCGATCCGGTCGGCGCGGGCGTCACCGTCGGCATGCTCGTCCGCGGCAACAATATCTCCGGCCGTTCGATCGTGACCACCGTGACGCCCGGCAGCGAGCTGATCGCGCTCGATCAGGTCGTGCAATCCGCAGGCACGCCGAACAACATCACGTTCCAGCGCACCGATCGCCTCGTCGGCGCGCTGCAGTTCAACAACGCGAACAGCACGAACAACCTCACGGTCGTCAACAAGCTCGACTTGAACGTCGCCAGTGGCGAAGTGGCGCGCACGATCAATGTGGGCGGACGCCGGGCGATCCTCGCGGGCGGCATCGTCAACAGCGGCGCGGGCATCGCCAACCTCGTGAAGGGCGGCGCCGGCGTGCTCGAGTTCGGCCCCGCCAGTTCAATCAACGGCCGCATCGAAGTCACCGGCGGATCGATCTCCAAGCTCTCGAACGTGACCGGCGTCACCGGCGTCTACGTGACCGGCGGCGCGGTCGAACTTCCGACCACCGCAACCGGCGCGGTGAACTGGACGATCGGCACCGCGCTGCCCGGCACGACGACGCCCAACGTCTTCTTCACCAAGCCCGACGGCACGTCGGGCACGGCGTCGGGCCTCGCGAACGCGAGCGGCTCGCCCGTCACGCTCACCCTGAACGGCGGCGCGACGCTCAACCCCGCCACGACCACCAGCTATCGCACCACCGGCTGGCGCCTCGGCGCGGGCAGCAACGCCCGCATGACGGTCACCAACAACTTCGACATCAGCGGCGTCGGCGGCAACTTCGAATTGTGGAACGACAGCACCGATGCCGAACTCGTCATGTCCGGCAACATGCTCGTCACCAACACGACCAACGGCGGCCAGATCGTGAAGCAGGGCCCTGGCGTGGTCGTGCTCGCCGGTGCGAACCAGACGACGAAGCAGACCGCCATCGCCGGCGGCACGCTCGCGATCACGAGCCCTGCGGCTCTCGGCACCGCCGCGCTCGGCAGCAACTTCGACGTTCCGGTCATCGGTGCCGGCGTGAACGGCACGCTCCGCTTCGACGCCCCGATGACGCTGAACGGCAAGGACATCGGCGCGTCGACGGCCGCGTCGGTCACGCTCGACACGAACGGCAACGACGTCACGCTCGGCTCCGCCGACGTGGGCACCGTCATCGGCAAGGGCTCGCTGCTCGTCCAGACCAACACCACTCGCCTCATCAAGGCAGGCGCGGGCACGCTCACGCTGAACTATACCTCGAAGACGAGCAACGTGCAGAACCTCACCGTGTCCAACGGCACGCTGAAGGTGAATGCCGGTTCGACCGTCACCACCAATGGTTCCGCCGGTGCGGATTCGCGATTGCTGATCGGCGACGGCGTCGGCTCGGCCGGCACGCTCGAGGTGAACGGCGGCGCGGTTACCTCGGGCAGCGCGATCAACCTCGCCCGCGGTGCGGGCACGGGCACGCTGCTCGTGCAGAGTGGCTCCGTCACCGCCTCCACCGAACTGCTCATGGGATTCGGCTCCACCGCGGGAAGCACGGCCAACCTCACCGTGAATGGCGGCACGGTTGATGCCGTCTATCTCCGCGTCGCCTCGGGCACGAACACCAGCACCGTTCGCTTGAATGGCGGCACGCTGTCCGTCAACGCGATCAACGAGAACAACTTCACGCCCTCGGCCACGAGCAGCAGCACGCTCTACTTCAATGGCGGCACGTTCGCCGTGAAGTCCGATCGCGTCGCGGATCGCGCCCGTGCGCTGGAAGGCCTCGACAACGCATACATCTCTAACGGCGGCGGGCGCATCCAGGTCGACGACATCGTCACCCCCACGCCGACGGCGATCACCGTCACCGTCAACCAGAAGTTCGACCACGACCCCGCCGGCGCAGCCATCGACGGAGGCCTGGAAAAGCTCGGCACCGGCACGCTCGTGCTGGGCGGCGCGAACACGTTCAACGGCGGCACGAAGGTGTCGGCCGGTAAGGTGGTCGCTGCCACTTCGACCTCGTTCGGATCCGGCCCGCTCACGCTCGCGGCGTCGACCAGCGCGACCGTGAACGCTTCGGTCGGCACGCTGAAGGTGAGCGGCCTGAGCATCGGCACCGGCGCAGCCCTTACGCTCAACGACAACGCGCTCGTCGTCGACTACACCGGCGCGAGCCCGATCGCAGCCGTCGCCGCCGCCGTCAACTCGTTCCGCAACGGCGGCACTTGGAACGGCACGAGCGGCATCATCGCCTCGCCCACCGTGGCCGCGGGTCAGGCGATCGGCGTGGCCGAGTCGTCCGGTGCGGGCACATTCGCGGGCTTGAGCGTCGACGCGACGTCCGTCCTCGTTCGTCGCACCCTCGCGGGCGACGCCAACCTCGATCTCACGGTCAACTTCGATGACCTGCTCAAGCTCGCCGCCGCGTACAACCAAGCGGGCACTTGGGGCAATGGCGACTTCAATTATGACGGCCAAGTGAACTTCGACGACCTGCTGCAGCTGGCGGCAAACTACAACCAAACGCTCACAGGCTCGTTCGGCGGCGACTGGGCACTCGCCGTGTCGTCCGTCCCGGAGCCGGGCATGCTGAGCCTGCTCGCGGTGGCGGCGCCGCTGATGACGCGTCGTCGCCGCTGCGCGAGCACATCGCGCTGAGCGTGTTCCGCGTCGGCGTCGATCGCCTCAGTCAACGTTTGATCATCACCAGGAGTACGACGTCGTGCAGCCCGCCAGATCAGTGGCCCCCGGAGACGCCGGCCGCGCCGTGTATCGCGAAGTCGACGCGGCCGACCGTCCCGCCGGTCATGCCGGGCCAGCCGGACACGTCGCGACGCCGAGCGGCGATCCCACGCTCTGGCCCGAGTTCGTCAAGCCGGGCGTGGCGTGGCGCGGCAAGCCGTTCTGGAGCTGGAACGGCTTGCTGAACCGCGACGAACTCATCCGCCAGATCCACGTGATGAAGGAGATGGGCTTCGGCGGGTTCTTCATGCACTCGCGCACCGGGCTCGAGACCGAGTACCTCGGCGACGAGTGGTTCGACCTCATCAACGAGTGCGCCGACGAAGCCGAGAAGCTCGGTATGGAAGCGTGGCTCTACGACGAAGACCGCTGGCCCAGCGGCACCGCCGGCGGACTCGTTACGGCGGACCCCGCGCACCAGGCGAAGTTCCTCGTCATGGACGTGATGGCGGCCGATCATTTCGTGCCGTCGGCGGACGTGGTCGCGGCGTTCATCGCGCGCGTCGACGGGCTCCGCGTTGACGATTGCCAGCGCATCGACGCGTCGAAGCCCTGCCCGATCCGCGACGGCCGCAGCGTGATCCGCTTCACGCAGCGGCCGATGAAGCCGCATAGCTTTTACAACGGTCACACCTACGTCGACACGCTCTCCCGCGAGGCGACGCAGGCGTTCATCGACGTCACGCACGCGAAGTACAAGGACCGCTGCGGCGACCGGCTCGGACGAAGCATCAAGGGCATCTTCACCGACGAGCCGCACCGCGGCCCGCTCATGTGCGGATTCGGCATCGCCGACGCCGAGCGCGGCCGGATGATCCCGTGGACGGAGAAACTCCCGCAGGCTTTCCTCGATCGCTTCGGCTACGACCTGCTCGATCATCTCCCGTCGCTCCTGCTTCAGCCCGACGGCCGCGCGGTTGCTCAGGTGAAGTGGCACTTCTGCGAACTCACGCAGCAGATGTTCCTCGACTGCTTCGCGAAGCCGATGCTCGACTGGTGTCGGCAGAACAACGTCATCCTCACCGGGCACGTGCTTCACGAAGATTCGCTCAGCAGCCAGGTCGCCATGCAGGGATCGCTGATGCGGTTCTACGAGTACATGGATTACCCCGGCATCGACATCCTGTCGGAGGGGAACCGCTGCTACTGGGCGGCGAAGCAGCTGCAGTCGGCCGCGCGGCAGCTCGGGCAGAAATGGCTCCTCAGCGAACTCTACGGCTGCACCGGCTGGGAGATGACCTTCAAGGGCCACAAGGCCGTCGGCGATTGGCAGGCACTCTTCGGCATCAACCTGCGGTGTCACCACCTTAGCTGGTACACCATGCGCGGCGAGTCGAAGCGCGACTACCCCGCGAGCGTGCTGCATCAATCCGCGTGGCACGCCGACTACGACTACGTCGAGACGTATTTCTCCCGTCTCGGTCGCGTGCTGAGCGCGGGTGAACCGGTGTGCGATCTGCTCGTCGTCAACCCGGTCGAGAGCATCTGGTGCCAGGTGCACGCCGGCTGGCTCGAAGGGCTTCGGCCCACAGTCGAGTGGGTCACGCGCCTCGAACAACGCTACCGCGACACCTTCCACGCACTCGCGGGCGGGCAGATCGATTTCGATTACGGCGACGAAGAGATGATGTCTCGTCACGCCCGCGTCGAGATGGATCCGGACGGACCGCGGCTCGTCGTCGGACAGCAGCGATACCGCGCCGTGCTGCTCAGCGGCATGGTGACGATCCGCTCGAGCACCGTCGCGCTCATCGAAGAGTTCGCCGCGAACGGCGGCCGGGTGATCGTGGCGGGCGATGCGCCTGCGTACGTCGATGCGCTGCCCGACGCGAGCCTCGCACAGCGCTGGCAAAACCTCGCCGAGCATGTCGCCGCTGAGGCGAAGCCGCTCCGCGCAGCCGTCGTTGGAGCAGGTCTCGGACTTGCGTCGGTCACGTCGGGCTCCACCGGTGAAGCGATCGACGATGTCTTCGCCCAGATGCGGCGCGATGGCGACCGCACGATTGTCGTCGCGCTCAATGTGAATCGCGATGTGGCGCATCGCGGCGCGAAGTTGCGCCTCTTGCAGCAGGCGTCGCGCGTCGAACGGTGGGATTGTCGCACGGGTGAACGACAACGCATTCCGTTCATCGCTACGCCGCGATCGACGTCGATCGATCTCGACTTCGAGCCTGCACAAGAGCACGTGTTCGTGCTCTACGCCGACAATGCATCGGATGGCGACGCGGTGAAGCTTCTCGCCACGAGCCGCGCGACTGCGCCGGAAGGCGAGACGCTCGCGCTGGAAGGTCCGTTCGAGGTGACCCTGGACGAGCCGAACGTGCTGGTGCTCGACGCAGCACAGTACCGCATCGACGGCGGTGAGTGGCAGGGGCCGCTCGACATCCTGAAGGCCGACCGCGCCGTGCGGCGGCACTTCAACTTGCCCGTCCGCGCGGGCGACATGGTGCAGCCGTGGTATCGCAAGCGGTTCTCGCCCGAGGCGTCGGTCGTGGCAGGGCGGGTCACGCTGCGCTTCAGCTTCGAGGTGGCCGCCATGCCCGGCACGCCGGTGCGGCTCTCCGTCGAACGTCCCGAACGCTTCGCGATCGAATTGAACGGCCAACCGATCTACGAACCGACTGGCGAGCGCTGGATCGACGAAGCGTTCACGCCACTCGCCGTGCCTGCGAGCGCGCTGCGACTCGGCGAGAACACGATCGAGATGACCTGCAAGTTTGTCCCCAGCGACGACCTTGAAGCGATCTATCTGCTCGGCGACTTCGGCGTCTCGCTCGAAGGCATGCGAGCGACGGTGACGCCGCCCGTGACGAAGCTCAACGTAGGCGATGTGACCAAGCAGGGCTTGCCGTTCTACGGCGCGGGCATCCGCTATCGCGTGCCGATGCCGCAGTCGCTGCGCGGCAGGGCCGTGCGAATCTGGCTGCCGAAGTTTGAAGCAGCACTCGCACGCGTCAGCGGAGCGACGGGCGAGCCGAAGTTGATCGCGTTCCATCCGCAGTCAGCTGATCTCGATCCCGAAGCGACCGCTACTGACCTCGTCGACCTGCAGTTGACGCTCACCCGCCGCAACACGTTCGGCCCGCTACATCAGCTGCCGCTGCGCGCATCCGCCTATGGTCCGGCCAACTGGATGACGGACGGCGAGGGCTTCGCGAGCGACGAGTTCGTCCTGCTGCCGAGCGGCCTGCTCGCGTCGCCGCAGATCGCAGCGATCAAGTTGTAGTTCGCACATCGGCCGCGCGTTTGTCGCCGCGGTACAGTTCGCACACGAAGGGAGTGACACCGTGATGAAAAGGAGTCTGACGGTCGCCGCCTTGCTGGGCGTCGCCGCGATCTTCGCCATGTCTGATGAAATCATCGCCCAGACGACAAGGCCTTCGTTCCCGCCGCGCGAGCCGATCGTAATGCCCGACCCCGCGCCGTACGCCATCCCCAACGCCGACAGCACCGCCACCGACGCGCTCGGCCGCACGCTGCCCGACTACGCCGAGGTAGGCGGTCCGAAGGCCGGTCGCTACGTCGGCATCTTCTACTGGCACTGGCACCACGACAATCGCTGGTGGCGCTACTACGACATGACGAATTACCTGCGCGATCACCCGCGCCAGTGGGAGTTCACGCCAACGCCCGAAGGCGGCCCGAACAACCAGACCTTCTACTGGGCCGAGCCGATCTTCGGCTATTACCGCTCGACCGATCGCTGGGTCATTCGCAAACACCTGGTGATGCTCGCCGACGCGGGCGTCGACTTCCTCTGGCTCGACTACACGAACTCCAGCGTCTACGACGATGCGCTGCTCGCGCTGCTCGAGGTCTCGCGCGAATTGAAGGCCGCCGGCGTGAACGTGCCGCGCATCACGTTCTTCCTCAATCACCAGCCAGACTGGAAGCTGTACCACCTCTACACGAAGTGGTACTGCGACCCGCAGTGGGACGAGTTCTGGTTCCGCTGGAAGGGGAAGCCGCTGATGATGTCGCCGCCGGTCGACGCGACGAAGCTGCGCGACGGGCAGGACCCGGCGATCGTGCCGCAGGTGAACGCGTACTTCACGATCCGCCCGACGTGGGCGTACCGCCGCGCGGACAACGAGCCCGGCCTGTGGCGCTTCGTGCACACGGCCGACGCGCCGCTCGTTCGCAATCCGCAGACGGGCGAGCCCGAGCAGCTCGTCGTCAGCAAGAGCACGGGCGGGCCGATCCACAAGGCGTTTTCGGAGGGCGGCGTGAACTCCGTCCCCGGCGTAACGAAGGTCGACGCCGACTACGACGACGGCTGGAACCTGCCCGGCATGGAGAAGGGCATCTTCTTCGACGCGAGCTGGAAGCACGCGCACGATGTCGCGAACGATCCCGCGACGGCGTTCCCGATCCTGCTCGTCACCGGCTGGAACGAGTGGACCGCCAGCGTGTGGGGCGGCCACGAAGGCCTGAACTGGCTCGGCCGAATCAAGAACTCCGCCGAGAAGGGGCACATGGTTGACGAGTTCAACCAGACCTTCAACCGCGACATCGAACCGATGCGCGGCGGCTATTTCGACGCGTACTACTGGCAGTTCGTCGGACACATGCGCCGGTACAAGGGCATGCAGCCGCCACAACCGGTTTCGCCAGCGAGGCCGATCAGCGGATCGACGCCGCTCGCGGGTTGGGACGACGTCACGCCCGTCTTCCGCGATGCGCCGAACGACACCGCCAATCGCGATCACGACGGCGTCGCCCCGCCCGAAGCGCAGACGCGCGAGGTCGCCACGTGGGACGAGCGGAAGAAGTTGCCGTTGATCCACTACGTCAACACGACCGCACACAACGATATCGCCGAGGCGCGCGTCGCGCGGGACGAAGCGACCGTCGCGTTCCACGTCCGCTGCGCGAAGCCGATCGACTTCACCACGCCGAATCCGCTCTGGCTGCTGGTCGATGTCGACGACGATCCGAAGACCGGCTGGAACGGCTACGACCTGCTCGTGCGCCGCGACGCGAAATCGGGCGAGCACACGCTTCTCCGCTACGCCGGTGGGAACGGCGAGTGGAAGTGGGACGGCGTGCAGTCGGTGAAGAGCGCGAGCGACGGAACCGACCTCGTGCTGCACCTTCCGCGCTCCCTCTTCCCGGCCGGCCCGTTGAAGTTCGGGTTCAAGTGGGCGGATGCGCAGCCTGACGAGCCGTCGATGGAATCGTTCTACACCGACGGCGACGTCGCCCCGAACACGCGGCTGCGCTTCCGCTTCGTCGAGCCGATCGCGACCCGATGAAACCGCCGGCCGAACAAGCTCGCGTCGGCGCGGCGGCCGATGTCCGCTCGCGCGGGTGGGTGACGTGGCGCGCGGTCGCGCTCGGCACGGTCGGCGCGCTCTTCGTCTGCGCCGTCACGCCGTACAACAACTACGTCGCGAAGAACACCGACATGGTCGGCGGCTTCCTGCCGCTGGCGCTGGTGATGTTCTCGTTCGTCGTCGCGGTCCTGGTGAACGCGCCGCTGTGGAAGTGGATGCCGCGCCGCGCGTTCGCGATGCGCGAACTCGCGCTCGCTTCAGCGATGGTGATGGTCGCGTGCAGCGTGCCAGGCCGCGGGCTGATGGGCATGCTGCCGGCGAACCTGGCGGCGTTTCAGGCGCGTCCGGCGAGCGATCCCGCGGCGGCGGAGATCATGCAGAACCTGGCGCTGCCGCGCTGGCTACTGCCCGACCCGATCGATCGCCCCGTCGATGACGTCGTCGCCCGTGCGGTCGATCCGACGTTCCGCGACTTCCTCTCGCGCCAGCCGCAGACGGACGATTACACGTGGCAGTTCGTGCGCCGCCTCGGTGCGTGGTGGAGGCCCGCGCTGGGCTGGGGCGCGCTCTTCGCCGCGCTGCTGGTGATGGCGCTAGGCGGCATTGTCATCCTGAATCGGCAGTGGGCGGAGAATGAACGGCTCGCGTTTCCGCTGGTGAGCGTCTACGCGTCGCTCATCGACGAGCCGCGACCGGGCCGGGCGTTTAACGAACTGTTTTCGAGCCGGGCGTTCTGGCTCACTTGCGGGGCGGTCTTCGTCGCGCACGGCATGGGGGCGCTATCGAACTACTTCCCGCGACAGGTGCCGAGCCTGCCGCTCTCGTACGACCTGCGCGGGATCCTTTCCGCGCCGCCGCTCTCGGAATTGCCAGACCCGGTGAAGTCGGCCCGCGTGTTCTTCAGCGTGATCGGGCTCTGCTACTTCATGCGCACGCAGATGAGCTTCACGCTCTGGGCGGCCGTGCTGATGCTCGGCGGGCAGGCGATCGCCACCACCGCGGCGGGCGGGGAGTTCCCGATCCGCGCGGGGTACTACCAGTCGCTGGGCGCGCTCGTGGTCATCCTCGGCATGATCGTCTGGACCGGCAGGAGGCAGTGGTTCCGCGTGCTGCGCGCCATGGCGGGGCGAAGCGGGAGCGACGATCGCGCGTCGATGTCGCCCGACTTCCTCAGCGACCGCGCCGCAGGCTGGATGTTCGCGATCGGACTTGCGGGCGTCGTCACATGGCTCGCGATCGTCGGCGCGGGACCCGTTGGCACGCTGTTGAGCATCGCCATCATGCTCGCGGTGTACCTCGTCGCGGCGCGGATCGTCGCGGAGACGGGCTTGTTCCAGGTGATGATCTCGATCGACTTCGGCCCGCCCAATCAGATGATCCTGCAGGCCGTCCACGGCAGCGTGACGGCGGGGTCGGCACAGCGGAACTACTTCTGGGCGTGCTTTACGAACTACTGGTTCGTGCAGTCGCTCCGCGAGAGCACGCCGCCGTTCCTCGCGAACGGGCTTCGACTGGTCGGCAATGCGGAAGAGCAGGCGCACTCGTCGTCAAGCGATGTGCGCGAGCGTTCGCGCGGCGCGTGGGGCGTCATCGTCGTGCTCGGGCTCACGTTCGTGCTCGCCTATTTCGCGTCGGGCATCAGCACGCTGTGGGTGGAGTATCGGTACGACGTCAGCATCGACCGATCGGCCGAGTCGCCGATCAACTCGTGGGCGGCGGTCGCGGTGCCGGAGTCGCTCATCCGCGGGCTGGTCGGCGGTTATGCGGCGACTGGCCCGACGCCGGTCGAGCGGAACCTGCTGCTCACGTACGCGTCGATCGGCGCGAGCGTGGCGCTGTTGTTCGCGGTGTTGCGACTCCGTTGGGCGGCGTGGCCGTTGCATCCGTTCGGCGTGCTGCTGGCGACGGCGCCGCCCGTGCAGGCGGTGTGGTTCAGCCTCTTCATCGGCTGGCTCGCGAAGACGCTCCTGCTGCAGTACGGCGGCTCGGCGGCGTTCCAGCGCGCGAAGCCGGTCTTCCTCGGATTCATCGTCGGCGAGGCCGGTGCGGCGGCGTTTTGGTTGCTGGTGAACCTTGTGCTCGCATCGATGGGACAGCCGTTCGTCGCGGTGCGTTTGCTGCCAGGGTAGAGCGACGGCCGGCCGCGTAGTCGTAAGCCGCGCGGTTGGTCGCGCGAATCGGCCCTCACCCTAACCCTCTCCCGGGGTACCGGGAGAGGGGACCACGCAATCACTTCGTCGTTCGCGGCGTCAGCTTCGCGCGGTAGTTGAATCGGCCGTTCGGGGCGGCGTCGCCGTTCAGGGCGAAGTCGCGCCAGTCGCCGAACTGGTGACAGCCATCGGCCCACTTGAAGTCGAACGTATCGCCGACCCACTTGCGCGGCAGGCTCAGTTCGACGCCGTCCTCGCCGCTCGCGATCGTTGCTGTCTCGCCCGTGCTCTTCCACGCATCGGCGCCGTCCACGTTCGACTCGACCGAGCCCGGCCCGGCGCGGTTGATCGCGAGGTCGTAGCCCATCCAGCCGGTCTTGAAGTTGTTGTCGGCATCGACGTACAGGATCGGCAGCGTCTTGCCGTCGGTGCCCGCGTCGAGCTTACCGTGCGTGCGAACGCTGAAGCTCACCGCCGCGTCGTCGAAGCTCACCTTCGCCGATGCGAGGTCATTTCGGCCCGTCGTGTTCAGGTAGTGATGGACCCAGCCGAAGCTCCATGCGTCGCGATGCGCGGGATCTCCGAGCGTGTCGCGGAACTCGGGCGCGACGGGCGTCCAGTCGTCGAACTTCCCATCGATCGCGATCGCGGCCGGCTTCACCGGCTCGATCGGGCGAACGCCCTTGTACCGGCGAATGCCGGCGACCATCTGGTAGTAGTAGTTGTCGCCGTACCCCGCCGGTCATCGGCTCGACGTCGCGGTTGAACTCGGGGTCGTACACGTCGACGAAGAACCGCTGTCCCTTGTGCAGCGTGCGACCCACGTAGGGCATGCCTTCGCGGTCGTTCACGATCGACATCGCGATCCACTCGTTCCACTGCGTGATGAAGAGAAACTCCGGGTCGAGCTTCAGCGCGTAATCGAACTGCTCGGCGAACTGAATGCCCTCGCCCGATCGCTCGCGGTCGCGCGGCGGCTGCACGCCCTTCGACATGCTCTTACCTTTGATCGTCGTCGGGTGATGCCCGGCCGTCACCGACGCCTGTTCGGCGCGGCCCTTCTCCTCGTGCCAATTCACTGCGTATGGCACCTCGGCGAGCCATGGCCACTTGTCCTTGCCGTCGCCGAACCAGCCGTTCGGGTCGGTCCATGCCCAACTCGTCCGCAGCGTGAAGCGATCGGCGAGCTGCTTCAGGCTGGGCGGAAGTTTCGCCGCGTCAGCCAGCAGTAGCGGCTTGCCCTTCCACTGGAACCACAGGTCGCGGTAGAGGCCGGGGTCGTAGAAATCGCGGACCAGGTCGCCGAGCACGCCGCCATCGGTGCTGGCCCAGCAGAGGTGCGCCACCTGCGGGGCGGCCTGGCCCGACTCGCGAAGGCTCGTCAGCAGGTCGGCATGGATGAGCCACTGCTCGAGGTAGCCGAGGTTGTTGCTCGTGTCGTACAGAAGCACGTCGACGCCCGCATCGGCGAGCATCTGTGCGTGCTTCCGCAGGACGTACTCGTCGCCCGAGTTGTAGTAGCCGAAGAGCGATTCGCCCCAGTGGTGCCAGCCGTCCTCGTAGGGCGGGTCGGCCGGGTTGCGGCTGGCGATCTCGGAGATGACGCGGAGCGGCTCGCGACGGTTGATCATCGTGCGTGAGAGGTGTTCGTGCCACACGTAGTAGAAGAGGCCGACCGTCTTGTTCGCGCTGGGCGGGCCGACCTCGTCGAACGTCGGCAGCGATCGGCCGAGCGCGTCGGTGCCGACCCACGTGTCGGCCATCACGTCCCACGTCACCGGCGGCAACGAGCCGACCGGCGCGGGCGGCGTCACTTGCACGGTGACCTCGTTCGAGAGCCACGGCGAACTTTTGTCAATCGCCGGGCCGTTCACGTACGACGCCTTCGAGCCTTCGATTCCCGCGACGTCGAACCGTACATTTGCCGCGCCGGCCGACTTCATCGGCACGCGACTCGTCGCTCTGCCTGCCTCGTCAGTCACCGCGATCGGCCCCCATCGGACGCCGTCGACATAGCTGACGACGCGAACGCGAGACATTGGCTTGCGACTCGCGTCGAGCAGTTCGAGTTGAAACGTCGCGACGCGACCTTGTTGCACCTCGCCGGGCTGGTTGAGCACGGTGAGCGAGCCGACGGCTCCAACGGTCTGCGTGGCGGGGACAGTTGTCGGTGTCGTAGGCGGTGCTGTCACGGGCAGGGCGGCGGCGACCGCAACTGGAGTCGTCGTAGAAGCCGTTGTCGATGGTTCGGCAGGCTGCGTAACCGGAGTGCTTGTCGGCGAAGCTGCCCTAGGGGAAATCGCCGCACTGCCACGGCAGCCAGCCAGCCCGGCACAGACGGCCATCGTTGCCGCAAAAAGGGTCGAAGGCCGACGGCAGGCGCGTGTGGACGGCATAGGTAGATCACTCCGCATAACTGGCCCCCGGCGAATCGCATGGCAAACTAAGTTGCACGTGATACTATTTTACATGGCTATGGGATTCCAACCTGGCAACGATTGTGAACAGCCAAACGCTCGACGGCGGTCGCGTCGACGCTCCCTTGCGCTGGCCGTGCGGATCGAAACGCTCGAGCAGCGTCGACTGCTCGCCGCGCTGACGGCGGCTTGGGACACGCAGCCCGACACGTGGGTCGCCACCGATGGGCTCGGCCGGGCGCTGCCGTCGGCTCGGCAGGCCGCCGCGCCGCGCGATCGCACGGTGGGCGTTTTCTACTTTCTCTGGGCGGGCCAGCACGGCTCGACCGTCTACGACATTTCGAAGCTTCTCGCCGACAACCCGACGAACCCGGCCTACGGGCCCGAGGGTCGGCATCACCACTGGTCCGAGCCGCTCTTCGGCTATTACCGCGGCGACGACCGTTCCGTCATCCGAAAGCACCTGCAGATGCTCGCCGACGCCGACGTCGACTTCATCGCGCTCGACATGACGAACAACATCACCTACGGCGAGTCGACGCGCCCGTTCGACTCGCTGCGCCCGGTGATCGAGACGATCGCCGACATGCAGGCGAAGGGTTTGCGGACGCCTCAGTGGATCCCGTTCGCGTCGGCCACCAGCGCGACGTGGATGTGGAACAACATCTACTCGACGAATCAGTACCGCAGCACGTGGTTCGAGTGGAAGGGCAAGCCGCTCGTGATGATGAAGCAGCTCGAAGCGCCGCCCGCCGCGATGGCGCAGGCGTTCACGGTGCGGCAGAGCTGGGCGTGGAACAATTCGTCGTGGTGGGGCACCGGCGCGACGGCGGGTCAGGACCGCTGGCCGTGGATTCAGGACAACGCGACGCAGTACGGCTGGACCGGCGACCCGAGCGTGCCGGAAGAGATGGCCGTCGCGATCGCGTCGCACCCCGTCGGCAACCTCGGCCGAAGCTACCGCGGCACCACGCAACCGACCGGCACCGGCGTGCGGTCCGACCTCGGCATCCGCTTCAACGATCAGGTCATCCCCGCGCTGAACCTCGATCCGCAGGTCACCTTCTTCACCGGCTGGAACGAGTGGACGGCGCAGCGGTTCGTCCGCTCGTCGACTCAAGGCGCGGTGAACTTCCTCGGCCAGCCCGTGCCCGTCGGCGGCACGTACTTCGTCGACCTCTACAACAACGAGTTCAGCCGCGACGCCGAGCCATCGCGCGGGCCGCTCGGCGACAACTACTACTACCAACTCGTCAACTACGTGCGGCGGATCAAGGGCGTCCGCGCGGTGTCGCCGATCACGCCGGGCTCGATTGCGATCGACGGCACCTTCGCAGACTGGGCATCGGTCGGCCCGGAGTTTCGCGACGACATTGGCGACCAAACGAGCCGCAACAACCCCGGCTACGCCACCGGCGTGACGATGCTCAACACCACGGGCCGGGCGGACATCGTCGCCGCGAAGGTCAGCTACACGGCAGCCGATGTGAGCTTCTACGTCCGCACGGCGAACGCGCTTCCATCGCCCGCGCTGAGCAACGACTGGATGCTGCTCTACGTCGACGCCGACCGAAACCCCAGCACCGGTTGGCTCGGCTACGACTACGTCATCAACCGCTCGCGCACGGGCTCGACGACATCGGTCCAGCGCAACGTCGGCAACGCCTACAGTTGGACCGAGGTCGGCACCGTGCCATTTCGGCGCGACACGGACGAAGTGGAACTCACCATCCCACGAACGATGCTGAACCTGCCGTCGAACAGGGTCGGCATCGACTTCAAGTGGGCCGACAACGTGACGGCGGCGCAGGACTGGACCGACTTCACGCTGAACGGCGACGCCGCGCCGAACAACCGGTTCAACTACCGCGCGAACTTCACCGCGACGGCCACCGCGCCGCCCACGCCGTGGCGATCGGCGGATATCGGCGCGGTGCCCACGTTCGGCTCCGCCGCGGCCGAGTATGCCAACTCGCTCACCGTGCGCAGCCGCAGCGCGGACTACGTCACCGCCGCCGATCAGGCGCGGATCGTCTACCAGACCGTCACCGGCGATTTCGACCTCACCGTCCGCGTCGCGCAGCTTGAACGCGCGAGCGACTGGACGCGCGCACTGCTCACGATGCGCGAATCGCTCGACGCGGGCTCGCGACACGTCAGCCTCGCCGCCACCAGCTTCAATGGCCTGCAGCAGATCGTCCGCTCGACCGCGAACGCGGTTCCCACCACGAGCGGCACGACGGCGAACACGCCATTCGAGCCCGTGTGGCTACAACTGAGCCGTCGCGGAAACACCGTCACGCTATCGCAGCGCACCTCGGCGAGCGGGCCGTGGGTGCAGGTGGGGCAGGCGACAGTCGCGTTCGCTACCGCACAGGTCGGCGTGGGCACGTCGAGCACGAACACCGGCGTCGATTCCATCGCGCGGTTCGACGAGGTGAACCTGAAGACCGACTTCGTTGCCCCCACGATCGTCAGCACAACCTACGACCCCGAGACGGCGCAGCGCGTGAAGCTGACCTTCTCGGAAGACGTCAGCGCATCGCTGTCGGCCGGCGCGTTTTCGATCGTCGATCGTGCGACGAGCCAGCCCATCGCGGGCGCATCGGTCGGCGTGACGTGGGATGCGGTGCGGCGCGAGGCGACGATCACTGCGAATCCCGCTCTCCCGCGTGGCCGATATCGGCTCACCGCGCCGGGCAGCGCGATCACCGACGCCGCGGGCAACCCGCTCGCGGCGGGCGTCTCGGTCGACTTCGTCATCCTGCCCGGCGACGCCACGCGCGACGGCGTCGTCAACTTCGACGACCTGCTCACTCTCGCTGCCAACTACAACACGGTCGGCAGGGGGTTCAGCCAGGGCAACTTCAACTACGATGCAAACAGCGCGGTCGATTTCGACGACCTGCTGCTGCTCGCGGCGAACTACAACACCTCGCTCGCCGCGTCGGCCGGCGCGCCATTGCTGGCACCGCCACCGCCAGCCCTCGGCGCGGGCGATGACGACGCGGGCAGTGGCAATCCATCGGGCGAACTCCATGATATATTGTCGTAGAAGTCGTGACGGGATCGAGTGAGAGTACATGGCCACCAGTGAATCCAGCGTCCGCAGCACCGCCAAGCCGCAACGCGGACGCCCGCGCCGCGTCGCCACCGATGCAGCGGATGGGCAGGCGGATTCGCTGGAGCAAACGAAGTCGCCGCGCAAGAAGTCGCCGTCCTCCGCACCGCCCAGCCAGCAGCGGCCGATCACGTCGAGCGAACTCGCCGCGCTGATCGGCGTCTCGCGTACCACCGTTTCGATCGTCCTGCGCGGCGACGCCGACCGTCGCATGATCTCCGCCGCCACCGTGCAGAAGGTGCTGGAGGGCGTCCAGAAGTACAACTACACGCCGAACCCGCACGCGCAGAACCTTCGCAGCCGGCGTTCGATGTCGGTGTCGGTCGTGTGCAGCAACTTCGCCCTCGACTGGGCGGACCGCCTGCTCTACGCGATGGAGCCGGCCGTCGAGGCGGCGGGCTACACGCTGTTCGTTGCGGCGCACCGATCGAACACCGAGCGCCACCGCCGCATCCTGACGGCCGCGGCGCAGCGGCGCGATGCGGGCGTCGTCTGCATGCCCATCCCGGGGCAGGAGGACGCGTACCGCCAGCTCGTGCAGAGCGGCATCCCGCTCATCTTCCTCGGCGACTACCCCGCATCGATGCCGCACGAGAGCCGCGTCGTGTGGGATGCGTCCGACGCCGTCCGCACCGCGCTCGAACACCTCATCGCAATCGGCCGACGCCGGATCGCGTATGTCGGCACGCGGCACACGCTGGCGCTGCACGTCGCCCGGCGCACCGCGTACGCACAGACGCTCCGCGATGCGGGCCTCTCCGTCGATCCCGCGCTCGTCGTCGAACGCCCGGACGGCGAACGAGAAGTCGGCGCTGTCGTCGCGCCGGCGATGGATGCACTGCTCGCGCTGCCGCCCGACAAGCGGCCCGACGCCATCTTCTGCATGAATGACGGCCTGGCGTTCGAAGTGATGCGTCAGCTCGATTTGCGCGGCGTCGAGGTGCCGAAGTCGATCGCCGTCGCGGGGCTAGGCGATTTGCCGATGGCGGCAGATTCGGGCATCGGGCTCACCACCGTCGCCGAGCCGGTGCGCGAACTCGGGCAGGCGTGCGTCGACGCGCTGAACCAGATCGTCCGCTCGCAGCGCGACGTCGTGCAGCAAACCCTCGGCACCCGACCCGACGCGCTCCGCGTGCGCCGATCCACCGTCACGCACGCGGCTTCAGCGCATTGATCCTTCGGGCGGCCTGCCATTCAATGGACCACGCATAAGCTGACGGAGAGGAACCCGCCCGATGATGGATTCGCCCAAGCCGTTTCGGCCGACATCGACCAATGACCGCGCATTCTGGACCAGCGCCGCCGCCCGCATCGCCCGAAGCGATCCGGGCCTTGCCGGCGTTGCGGACAAGGTCGAGCAGCTGCCGGATCGCCCGCCTATGCCACTCGCCGCGGACTACCTTGCCGCCAAGCGATCGAACGAACGCAAGCGGCTCGACGACCATTGGCGCATCACGCGGCATCGCCTGGCGCAGCTCGTCATCCGGCGCGGCACGAAGGGGCTCGATCCCGCAGACGCCGACGATCGATTGCTCAACTGGCTGTTCGCGTTCGTCTACGAGCCGACGTGGGTCGTCTCTGCGCATCTGCCCGGCTTCGATTTGCCCACGAGTGGCGAGCCGCAGTTCGACCTCGCCGCGACCGAGTTCGCGATGGAACTCGCGGAGCTGCGCGAGACGCTGCTGCCGTGGATCGACGCGCAGAGCAGCACGCTGGCGAAGTCGATCGTCCGCGAGATCGATCGCCGCGTGCTGACGCCGTTCGGCGATGGCGCAGAGGTGTGGTGGCACGACCCGGCCGGCAAGCGGAACACCAACAACTGGGCTGGCGTGTGCGGCGGCAGTCTTCTGACGGCGTGCGAGTCACTCGCGGCGCAAGGCTTCGATCGCCCGAAGGCCCGCGCTCGCGCGATCGATTGCGTGAACTACTTTCTTCGCCGCGGCTTCACCGAGTCTGGCGAGTGCGACGAAGGCATCGGCTACTGGGGCTACGGCGTCGAGTTCGCGTGTCACGGCATGATGCGGCTCGCCGACCTCGCGAAGGAGATCGACGTTGATCGACTTCGCGCTGTGGCCAGCTACCCCGCGCGATCGCACCTCTTCGGGCAAGTCTTCTTCGCCGCCAACGACACGGCGCGAACCGCATCGGCGGGCGTCGGCTCGCGATGGCTCGCCCGCGCGACCGGCGACGAGTTCCTGAAGTGGTGGGGGCTCTCCTACCCGGTTTCTTCGGTGCACACGCTCGCGCAAATCCAGCGCGCGCTCGCCGAAGAGCCAGCCACCGAGAAGCCTGCCGCGGCACCGACTCACCCCGTCGCACGGCAACTCGCCGATCAGCAGGTCGCCATCTTCCAATCGCGCGTGCAGGGCAAGCTCGTCACGTTCACGCTCACCGGCGGCAACAACGCCGAGAACCACAACCACAACGACCTCGGCACCTTCCAGTATTTCGTCGATGATCGCGCGCTCATCCCCGACCTGGGCGCGCCGCAGTACGTGACCGATTTCTTCGGCCCGAAGCGGTACACGAAGTACCTCGTGGCCGCGAGCGGCGGACACTGCTGCCCGAGCATCAACGGCCACGAACAACGCAGCGGTGGGGCGGCGCAGACGAAAGTGCTCGCCTACAGCGACGACGCCGCAAGCCCGTCCTACGAACTCGACTGCACGCCAGCCTATCCGCCCGAGGCGGGCCTTCGCCGCTGGACGCGTCGGGCCGCGTTCGATGCCGCCACGGGCGGCGTGCAACTCACCGATCGCTACGAAGTGGATGGCGAAGTCGTCCACCGCATATGGACCGACGACGGCGAGCCGCGCGTGAACGCCGACGGCGTCGTCGAGACGGCGTCGATGCACCTTTCGATCACGCCGAAGCCGACGACGATCGACGTCGTTGCGATCCGTGCTGGCGACGAGCGATTGCTCCTTCGCGAGTGGGAGCCAGATCACCTGCTTTACCGCATCGACGCGACGTTCGACGTGAAGCAGTCGATCGCTGTCGAGACGTCGATCAGCAAACGCTGAAGCCGCGACGTCAGCCGTGGTCGGCGGGGAGGTCGACGCCGGACCAGGCGCGCGTCCACGTCGTCGGCACGTCGGCATCCGCCCAGAACGGGTCAGCCGCGGGCAGGCCGAGCGGGAGGAAGATCGTCGACGACAGGTAGAGCGAACCCGTCGAGATGTACCCCTCGCCCAGACCCGGCTGATGCCCGGCGAGGCCTATGCGGAGCCAGCCCTTGTCGTCGTACGTGCTCGGCGCTTCCATCGTGCGGCGCAGCACCGAAGTGAGCGCGACGCGCACCTGCGCGGGCGTGACTGTCTCCGGCAGTTGCTTGCGCAGCGCCATCATCGCCAGCAGCTGGAACGCGCCGCCGCGGTAGGTGATCGATCGGCCGGTCACCGGGTACGAGCCATCGGGCGAGATCATGCGTTCTTGGATTTCGGCCCAGCGCTGCGCGCGGCTGATCCACTCGGGCATCTGCTTGCGGATGTAGTTCCCCGTCCAGTCGGTGCGATCGGCGAGCGTCTCGGCCGTGTCGATCAGCATGGGCTGGATCACGAACGAGTTGTAGTAGTCGTGGTGCAGCCGATCGCCGTCGTTGTACCAGCCGCCGCCGGCGTACCACTGGTCGTGCTGACGCAGCGCGAACTCCACGCGCATCGGGTCTGGCGCCTCACCCGCGAGCCTCAGACACGCTTCCGCGATCGACGCGAAGAGCAGCCAGTTGTTGTAACCCGGCACCTTCGTGCGGAGGAGCTTCAGTGCCTCGATCAGCCGCTTCTTGGTGACGGCATCGAGTGGCTCCCACAGCGTCTTCGGCGCGCGAAGCAGGCCGTGCGCGAGGAACGCCGCATCGACGATGATCTGCGAGCCCGCGTTGAAGTCGACGACGTCCGGGCTCTGCGGGTCGAGGATGTTGTGGATCGCCTCGCGGGCGATGGGCGCGAGCTGCCGGGCGGCGTCGTCCTCGCCCAGTTCGATGAACGGCGCGACGCCCGCGAGCGTTCGGCCGACCGCTTCGAGGTACGTGAACAACTCGCGCTGGCCAGGACCTCCCTTGTCGACAGGCTTCTGCTCGACGGGCATGTCCCGCTTCAGCCGATGCTCGGCGGCGGCGCGAAGCACGGGCGAGGCAAGCTTCGTAAGGTGATCGATCCACAGGCCGCGTGTGTCCATCCCGCAGATGGTACACATCGATGCGGAAAGGATGCCAGTCAGCGGATAGTAAGTTTCTCGATAAACTCAAAACGCTGTCGTGGCGCCGTGCCGCGGCCGCAGTCGGCGTCGCGACGCTCGCACGGAACCCGCAACAGAATCGGTGGAACTGCGAACGGATGAAGGCGCGTAGCCGCGCGGGGACGCCCTGCCTGCACGGCACGCTGTCGCCACCGTTCGCGCGGCTCCGCCCGTTGTGGCTGCGACCGGGAGCGGCGCTGAAGCGTGACCGGCGCCTGCGAAGGCGGCAACCGGAGCGATTCGACAATGAAGCCATTTCTGCAACCTGTTGTCAGCGCGTTCGCGATCGTGCTCGCCTGTACTACCTCACGCTCGCTGGCGATCGGCCCATGCTGCGCGTCGGCGGGGCGTACGTGCACAACGGCGTCTTCATGCTCGCCTATGCGCGCGGCGAGTCGGCCGTGTGGCTTCACGACTTCGACGACGTCGTCACCCGAAGATCCTGGCCAACCACAGAGATGAACGCCCGCATGACCGCGTCGCACTCTTGGAACGTCTTCTCTTGAGGTTGCCCGTTCTTGATCCGCTGTTTGCATTCGAAGTGGAACTCGTTGAAGACCTCGGCGATGGTCGTGGCGGGGTCGGCCCGGGCCGGGCTCCGGTTACGAGGCGCGATGTACGCAGCCAGTTCGGCCGTCGCTTCTTCGAGGGTGCATCCCTTCTCCCCGAAGTACACCGACTTGCTGTTGATAGTCTTGACGAACCGCCCGGACTTGTGCCAGCTCAGCTTCAGGGTAATGGGCTTCCTGATCTGGGTATTCGAGATGCACGAGCACCGACATGCGGATTAACTCGTGTATCCGTGTACAGATCATGGTACAGGTATCGATTTCTGCCCAGCCCGAAAGGCCCCAAAAATCGCGATTTTCAACTGTTTTTCGCTTAACGCACCCGGGTGGATTCGAACCACCGACCGCCGGATTAGAAATCCGATGCTCTATCCAACTGAGCTACGGGTGCAGCTGAGTTTCAATCTGATCCACCGCTGACGTCCCCGGTGAACCGACCACCGACCCAAGTGATCTTACCTCGTCGGCGTCGTCGTGGGAGACGAAGTTGGCATGACCGACATCGCCGGAGAGGTCGTCGGCTCGATGTTCCGCGGCTGGACGTTCGGCAATGCTGTCGATGCGCTCGCCGTCCCGCTCGGCTGCGTCGTCGTCCGCAGCGGGACGATCGCCACCTGCAGCTGCGGCAGGATCGCCTTTCTCGCTTCCGCAAGCTGCTTGTGCGCCGGGCGGGCGTTCGCGTCGTTGAGGACCATGTCGTAGTACTTGGTCGCATTGGCCCAATCCTGGCGGGACTCGGCAATTGAGCCGAGGCTCAGCAGCGCGGGAACGGCGAACGCGGGCAGGTCGGCGTGGTTGGTCAAGATCTGCTTGTAAGCCTCCTCGGCACGGTCGAGGAAACCGGACGGCTTCCGCGAGAGCGGCCCCGAGCTGGGCCACGCCGTCTCCGGGAGTTGGGCGAGCGTCAGGTTGAGGTCGCCGCGCGTCGCGAGGGCCATCGCCTTCGTGAGCGGCGTCGCGCGTTCGGAGGTCAGCCCGACATCGATCTGCCCCTCAATCGCCGCCGCCACGTCGAGTCGCGATTTCACGTCGGCTTCAGCGCTGTTCGGCGCGAGCAGGATGCCTCGCGACTTCGCCACCTGCAGCGTGTCGTACGCGCTCGCGACCGCCGCTTGCACGTTAGCGATCTCCTGGCGGATGGCACTGTTCCGGTAGTTCCACGCCCAGTACCCCGCGGCGAGGACGACCAGGACGAGCAACAGCCGGTCGACGTTCTTCGCGAGGAACTTCGGCAGCGTGTACTGAAGGAAGACCTGGAGGTCGGTCTTGTCGTGAGCCGGGTTCGGCGTGCCGGTCGATCCGGCCGCAGCGGCAGATCCCTGCGCGGCAGCGCCTGCTCCACCAGCGGGGGCGGGGAGGTTCTCCTTCGACGATGCCTGCGACGGTTCGGCCATAGAGCCCCGCAGTCTATCACGGCCTGAATCCGATGCCACCGGAGGCGGGCGCTGCGATCAAGCCTGCTGGCGCCGCGCACAAGCCTTAGCCGCTGCGATCACGGCCCGTCAGCCATCGACCAACTCATGCGTGTCGCGCGCCCAGTTTCGTCCAATTTCGTCCAATTCCCTCGCAATCATCCGAAAACCACTCTTGTTCCGGTGGTTCCTGTTCGGACGTGTCGACCCGATCGGCTCGCCCCAAGCCACTCCGCATCATGCTCATGATGTCATCTGCGAATCAAGCACAAAACCAAGCCTCGGGCAGCGGCAGTGACAATGGGCTGTCACCTGTTTTTCCCAAGTCGGCTAAAGTCGGCAAGTTGAGCGCATCAGTCGCCCGAGTCAGGCAGGCCGAACTGCTGCATGGAGAGGTCGCTGTCAAAGTGGAAGTCAGAGCAGCCCTCTGATTCGAGCCATTGTAAAAGCGCGGGAAGCCCGACGGTGGGCGCATTGAAGTGGGCGTACAGCGCGATGAGAGGCGGATCGGTTTCAAGCGGGTTGGCGCTCCCCGCGTACAGCGGCGCGACGTCCTTGCGCAGCTCGTCGGGCCACACGCCCGCCAGCGGATTGACGAACTCGTCGTAAGCCTGGCGAAGGCGTCTCTGTTCCTGCATGCGTGCCTTCATGCGATCTTTGTACGCGCGCTCTCGCTCCGCCTCGCGAACGGGGTTGGTGGTGGGCGTCCCGGCATCGGCGATGTCATCCCCTTCTTCGTCGGCTAGCGCGGCGTAGTCCACGTCCAGTTGATTCAGTTCGCGGTATCGAGCGGCGAACGTGCGAACCAGTGCCGCGTCGACGCCGGGCTTGGCGCACAGCGCTTCGACGCTCTGATCGCGCGCGGCAACCGCGCGGCGATGAATCTCGGCGGCGAGCCGCTTCGCCTCGGCGTCGTCGCCGAACTGAGTGGCCTTTCGTTCGGCGGCGCGTAAACGCTTGGTGTCCGGGTCTTCGCTGATCGCTCGGGTCAGCGCCGATTGGACGTCGACCAATGTCTTCCGGACGTGCTGCTGCGATGCGCGCACGTCGGCGCGCCGCGGATCGGCAGCAGCAGGTGTCCAAGGCGGGATGAGATAGGACGTGCTGGCGAGGACGCCGACGCTTTCGAGTTGCGCGCGGATCCGGTCGGCCTTGTCGGCGGAGGGCGCGGCGCAGGAGATGGAGAGCGACATCATGCGGGACGCGACGTCGACGCGGGAAGCCCCGGCTGAGTCCATCCGTCGGGCCCACGCGCCGCCCACCTGCCGGTCGGTTCCGGTGCAGGTAATGAAGACGTGTCGGCCCACTCGCGCGGCGGACTCGCCAGGGGCGAGCGTGGTCGAGATGGACGTCCATGCCTCGCGTGCAGCGCGGTCGCTGCCGAACCGCGCCACCACGTGCCGGACGACGTCGGCCCTGCGAAGATTAGCCAGCGCAGATCCGCCGGTTGGCTCAGTGGTCGGCTGCGTCGACGCAGATTCGACCTCATCGATGTCCATCTCGGCGAAATCACCGAAGTTGAAAATGGGTTGGACGATCGGGGTCCCGGCCGACGCGGTCTGCACTTCGCGCAGGTTGAGCGGCGTTCGAGGTAATGCCATCTGCATTGCGAGCGCTCGCGCCAGGTCGCCCCCACGACCGATCACGAAGAGCGAGCCGAACACGACGGTCGCGACGATCGCGCCGAGGTGAACGACGGTGAACCCGGCAGTGCCGAGGAAGCTGAGCGGCCGCGTGTTGAGCGACTCGAACACCTGCAGGCACGATCGCGCCAGCGTGGGAGGGCTTGCCTTCGCGAACAAACGCGACTCCGACCGGAGCCGGCCCATGATGGTCAGCGCGGTCGGCACCGGCACCTTCTCCACATCTTCGGCATGTGCGGCCACGCCTTCGCGGCGAAGCTTACGCACCAGCGACGCGAGTTGGTACGACATCGGCGCACCGATGAGCAGCACGACGCCCAGCGCGATGAACGCGGTCCCCGCGCCGGCCAGCGTGCCGAGAGCGAGCAGGCAGCACGCGGCTGCGACCCGGAAGACGACGTCGAGGATCGGATGCCGAGAGAAGAAGAGCAGGTGCACGACGTGCCCGCCGTCCAGCGGCAGGATGGGCAGGAGGTTCAGGCCGTTCAGCAGCACGAACGCCATCGCGAACTCGATCGTCAGCGGCGATCGAAGAATCAGGCCTGTTACGCCAAGGATGGCGCCGATGATGATGCCAGGCACCGGGCCCGCCAAATAGACGATGAGTTTCTTCCACGCCGGCACGTTGTAGTTCTGACCGACGACGGCCGCGCCGAGCATCGGCACGAAGAACATGCGCACGTTCCGGTAGCGAAAGACGCGCATCGCGAGGAAGTGCCCGAGCTCGTGAATGAACAGGACCGGAATCAGCATGAGCGCAAACTTCCAGTCGAAGCCCATGCCACTGCGCGCCGTGACGATGAACAGGAACAGCGTGACGCCGAGCAGTGCCCAGCCGGCCAGCGCACCCGCACGGCGAGATTGAATCCGCTCAAGCTCGGCGACGGCAGGGATCAGCGTGGGGTCGACCGGCGGCGCGCCGGCAGGCGCAGCCAAGGGCGGCGGCGTCGAGGGATCGAACGGGGCACCAATCGACGATTCGAGCGACACACCCGCTGGGGCAGCCACTGCGGGCGCCGGCGCAGCCTGTCCGGCGGTCGTCGCCGCGAGCGCGGCGGAGCGCATCATGTCGGCCTGCGCTTGTTCGTGTTCTCGATAGGGGCGATGCACGCCGCGACGCATGAGTTCGGCGATGCAGCACTGGTGAAAAGCTTCCTGAACCTGGCGCGCATCGTCGATGGAACGGAGTGGAAGCGCGGTCGATCCGGAAGCTGCAATCGCCTGGCGATGCCGATCGAACAACTCCGCAGCGCCAGCTTTCGGGATCGCGACCTGCACGACTGGGTCGCGACGATCCAACCACGACGATGCCCCGGTCGTGTAGATGAAGCGGCCGTCAGCGAGCCTGGTGATGAGGTCGCAGTGCGCGTGAGTTCGCGGGAAGGCCGTGCCCTCGCGTCGGAGAACCGCCCTCCCGATCGTGGTGCCGTCGCGATGCAACATCGCGACCGTCCACTGCAAGTTGGTGGAGACGACGTCGAGGATCTCGTAGCGGATGGACGTGTCGTCGCGAAAGCCGGCGCGTCGAAGGTCGTCGACGAGCGGCGGCAGCTTCGCGGCCGGATCGACTGGCGAGGTGAAATCACCGGAGACCTCGAAAGGCGACAGGCTCGGGACGTTCGGATCGTTCACACCCCCGGGGATCGCCACGCGAAGCAGCTTCAGCAGCCACGCGAAGAGCACGGCGGGCGAGCGCGTGTCTCGCCACAGTTCGGCGAAGCTGCACCGCGCCGAATTGGTCGCGTGGTACTGCCGCGTCCCATGTGGCTGAAGCTGCTCTGCAGATGTCGACGACGTTGTAAATGTGGAGGTGTCCCCATCAGACATGCGCGATGACCCATCCCTTTCCGAGAAGCATCCTCGCAAGATAACGCAGGCGGAGGCCGCGCTGCGAGTAAATTGTTGTCTGGCGACGGCCTTCGCTGTCTACACGCAGCCGCGTGCGAGTCACTGGCTGAATTTCACCGTGCGAATCGCCGGCGTGGGCGTGGTAAGCCAGGTGACGGCGGCGTCGAAGATCGCCCAGCCGTTGGTGTTGAGGGCGCTGGCGGAGACGCCGCCGTTGCCGCCGGTGTCGGGGCTGCACATGAACATGCCGACGCGGCGGGCCGGGGCGGCGGTGCCGTTGTAGAGGGTCGCGCCGGTGTCGTACGCGAAGAGGGCCGCCTGAGTGGACGAGCCCTGCACGTTGGCGATGCGGGTCGCGCCGGCGGGCAGGAGACCCCACGACAGGCCGGCGCCGCTGACGGTGTTCGACAGCGACGTCACCGTCTGCGTGCCCGACGCGAGACCGGCGGCGAGCGCGTGCGAGGCGTTGGTGATGTTGATGCGGTTGCCGACGTTGCTGCAGCCGAAGTTGGTGCTCTCGGTCGGGCCTGTCATGGACATGTCGTCGTAGAGCATCGGCTCGTAACACAGCACGGGCACGGCAGCGTCGCGGAGCTTGGTGTTGATGAGCGTGGAGGTGCTGGTCTCGCTGACGACGACGAGCCGCATCTCCAACGCGTCGGCGGCGGTGACGGCGGCGTCATCGGTGACGACGACGCTGAAGCCGAGGTTCTGAAGGCGGTTCCTGACGGCCGTATCGGAGGCGACGAGCGTCGTGTTGCCCACGACGAGCATGACGTTCATGTTCTTGTAGGCGACGACCGTGGCGTTCAGCTGAGGCGACTGCAGGCCGATCACGCGGGCGAAGGCGAGGTCGACCGCGTTCCCGCGCGAGGCGTTTCGCTTCGCGCTGACTCGCACCGCGTTCGGGTTGGCCGAGCCGGTGGTGAAGGTGCGGCTCGCGGTGTTCCAGAAGCCGGTCGTCACGTCGGCGGCCTGGAGGTTGAAGGCGGATCCGTCGATCGTCGTCGAGCTTGCGGAGGCGAGCGCCTTCGTGCTGGCGGTGCCGTCGACGAGACCGGTCGCGGCGTAGCGTGCGGCGGACTCGGCGACGTCGAACAGCTCGCCTCGCGCCTGCACGTAGCGGCCGTAGTCGATCGCGAGCGACATGAACCCGACCAGCGCCGTCAGGAAGACCGCCGAGTACAGTAGGGCGCTGCCGTGCGGCGATCGTGCGAGTCGTGCGAGCGCTGCGCGCCGGCCCGCTGTACCGCCATGCGGTGTTCGAAGCCCTCGCCTGCTCTCACAGAACGTCACAGACCGAACATCGGATTTGTTTCTAACGCACTCCGCTCTGCCCGCGTCGGATTGAGACCGCTTCTTGCTCTTGTCGCAAAAAGGCGTTGTCCCTGCGGGTTGTGATGCTGTGCCGCAACGATCTACATCAGATGAGAGCAACAAACTATCTGCTGGCGATCAGCGGTCGCGTCCGGAAGTTGCCGCGACGACGGTGAGCAACTCTGTCGGATTGATCGGTTTTGTCAGGTGCGTTTGGAAGCCCGCGCGGATCGCCTGGACGCGGTCTTCCGAACGTGCGTACGCCGTGAGCGCGATGGCCGGGAGTTGGCGGAGGCGTGGGTTGGATTGGCTGCTGCGGACATGGTGGATGAGGTCGTAGCCGTTCTCGCCGGGCATGCCGATGTCGCTGACGAGCACGTCGAAGGGCTGCTCGCCGAGCAGTTGCAGCGCCTCTCGAGCAGAGCCCGCGAGCGTGGCGCTGGCACCGGCAGCTTCGAGGAGGAACTGCAGCAGCTCGCGCGCGTCGGGCTCGTCGTCGACGACGAGCGCCCGCAGGCCGTCGAGCCGCGGACGATCGGCCGCTGCCTTCGGCTTCGACGCGACACCCGCCTCGGCGTCACCGGGCAAGGGTTCGTCGATCCCCGCGGCAATCACGGCCTGCGGGTCGACCCGTGCAGCCGCCACGCTCCGCAGCGGCAGCGACACCTCGAACCGCGCGCCGCGGCCGGGCCCGTCGCTCTCCGCCCGCACCTTGCCGCCGTGCAGCTCGACCAGTTGCTTCACGATCGACAGCCCGAGCCCGAGCCCGCCGTGCCGTCGCGTGCTGGACGAATCCGCCTGACGGAAGCGATCGAACACGAACGGCAGGAACGCCGGGTCGATCCCCTCGCCCGTGTCGGAAACGTTCACCGTGGCGAGCGCGGCGCCCGCGTCCACGTCGAGCCTCACGTCTACCCGTCCGCCGGACGGCGTGAACTTGATCGCGTTGCTCAGCAGGTTCCACAGGATCTGCCGCACGCGGTCGGGGTCGGCGAGCACCATCGCCTCGCGTGCGTTCGCATCGGTGTGCAGTTCGAGCGACACGCCTCGCGCCTGGGCGGTGGGGCGTTGCCCCTCGATCGAGTCGACGACCAGCGTCCGCAGGTCGACGTTCAGCATCGTGAGTCGAATCTTCCCGCTGATGATCCGACTCATGTCGAGGAGATCCTCGATGATGCGGGCCTGCGCGCGGGCATTGCGTTCGATCACGTCTAGCGCGCGGGCCGCGAGGGCCGGGTCGTCCGGCCGACGCTGCATGATCTGCGACCAGCCGAGGATGGCGTTCAGCGGCGTCCGCAACTCGTGGCTCAGCGTGGAGAGGAACTCGTCCTTCATCCGCCCGGCGTGCTCGGCCTCGGCGCGGGCGGCGCGCTCGTTGGCGTTCGCTTCCGTGAGCGCGGCCGTGCGATCGGCGACGCGCTGTTCGAGTTCGTCGCGCGCCTGGCGAAGCTGATCCTCGGCGCGGGTGCGTTCGACGATCTCGCTCGCGAGCTGATCGTTGGCCGCGCGGAGCTGCGCCGGGCTCGGCACGAGCAGCGCGACCGGCACGAGCCGCCAGAGCGCCGTCGCCGTCCCGACCGACGCCGCCGCCGTGACCGCCTTCACGAGTCCGTCCACCCGATAGATCGCCGTCCACATCGCGACGATGTTCATCACGTGCGTGAGCCCGCACGCGAGGATGAAGATCGCGAAGCACACGAACATCCAGTTGAACGCCAGGTCGGTGCGCTTGCGGACGAACCGCAGCAGCGCGATCGGAATCGTGAAGTACGCCGCCGCGATCAGCCCGTCCGTGATCAGGTGCAGCCAGATCACCGACGACTCTTCATTCATGCAGAGCCGACGCGGCGTGTACTGGCGCAGCAGGTCGGTGAAGAAGCCGAGCCCGAACGACGGATCGGCCGATGCCGCCGCTGCGACGGACGTGGCCGTCGACGCCCCGGCGTGCCCGTGTGCCGAATGGTCGTGCCCGGCCGATTGCGCGTACGCGAGCGTCGCGGTCGCGCCGAGACATAGCGCGACGCACGACAAGCGTGCCAGCACCGCCGCCCATCGATTCGTCCGTGCTTCCGGGTGCCTGCTCAGTGCGTCCACGCAGTCCTCGTGATGTCGGGATCGGAAATGTGCCCGCCGTGCGAGCCGACGTGGAGTCACGACCGACCCGCACGACGAGGCCGCGCGCACGGCGAACACAAATGCCGCGTCACGCTCAATCGCAAAACCTACCGGGGACTTGCTACGCGCGGCATCAGGGAAACTCTGAGAAACCGCCGCGCGGCCGCTCCCCGCGCCGCGCAGAAAGACGTCATCCTCCGGAGACCGTCAGCCCCCGCGCCTTGGAAACGCGTCCCGCGACTCGCTCGCGAATCGAAAGTGGAACATTTTGGAACATTCCTCCGTTTCTCAACTGATTTTCGAGAGCTCGATGACGCATCGATGGAACATTCGGGAACATTTCGGAACATTTCCGCGCCTCGCCCAGCGCATTCCGGAACGTTCGGGTGCGTCCGGATGCAACGGCCGCGCGACCTGACGCCCGGCATCGCCGTTCCACTCTTCGCGCCGCAAGCGGATGAGCCGGATTGTCAAAGAATACGGGTAGTCCCCCGACATGGCGCATTGTCGTCGATCGATCGGTTTCATTGGAAGCCCATTTGCGTCTGTACGCGTGGCCGAACTGACGACCGCGCCACAACTTGGGCCAGCCAACAGAAAAATCCGCGAGAACGCCTCGGCGTCTTTTGTCACGCAACGGCAGAACGAGCCGGTTAAACTGCCCCGCACTGGCGCTCGCCGATCGGCGACCGCCCCAGACGCATCGGCCAGAGGCAGCGGAGGGCACAAGTGACACAAAAAACTAGCTACGTCCCCGTTTCATTCCCTCCCCGTTTCATACCTCATCCCAATGCCGAATGAGAAGGTCTGGAACCAAGACGCCAACACGACCGACCCACCCGACGATCCGGATTGGCGACTACCCGCAGACCAGAAGCACTTCCCTTGGGCGCTATGGCAACGTGTACTTCGTGAACCGAAAGCACAGCGCTTCGACAATGTTGAAGCAACCCTGCGAGAAGAGATCGGCGACATGTGGAAACCGGACGGCCACGCAGCGACGGCAGATGGGATGGAACGATCGCGTCGGGTGCGAGACAAGTACGGCGATAAGCAGGAGCCTGCCCAAGCGGGAGTGAAACGGGGACGTAGCTAGTGGAGAGTGGCACAGAACTAGCTACGTCCCCGTTTCATTCCCGGAACTCGATGTCCCGAAGGGCACGAACACTCCCAGGGAAACGAGAGATGCGTATCGCGCCCAGAAGGGCAAGAAAGGACGACGATGAAGCCGGACAAGCAGCTACAGATGGATGCCGACAGATTTCTGGACGAGTGCTCACGTATAAGGTTCTTCGTTGCGTGCGGCACGCCGGGAAGATTTCAGTTGTCGGTCCCTCACGAAGTAGCGTTAAGTATCGCTGTTTCAGATCGTGTGTTGAAGTCGCGGGCTACAGATGAATTCTGCACGCAATCGCGAAACGACGTCTATAGACGCTTCGGAGCGTGTAGTAGCTATATGAAGGACGGAGGACTTGCGGAGGAAGTTGAGGTGATCGCAAGCAAGATGCGAGACGCGACTTCGCAGATCGCCGACCCGGCAGCAAAGGCGTGGCCGTCTTCATCGACTGCCGCAGTACGGGATCAATTGGCATGGATCATCGGCATAGCCGCGATGTCATTTCGCTTCGGAGCGGCCGAGAACAATCTGTATGTGGAGATGGCGAACGTGTTGAAGGATGGGCACTTCGTGTCCGGGTGGCGCGGAGACTATCCCAAGGGATCGCTCGTAATCTTTTAACAACGGAGCAGCTTGACTACTGTCTTGTTGCCGCGCGGTGGCAACGTTCGTCAGCGTCGACGACGGCGACGCCATCCGCGGCGTGTCGTTCAACCCCGCCACCGGCGTCGTCACGCGCCTCGACCCGGACGAACGCCAGGTCAGCAGCCAGCAGTACGTCCTCCGCACCGACGGCCAGCGCACGGGCAGCACCGAGAAGACGTACAATCCCGATGGCTCGCTGTTCAGCTCGCGCACCATCACGTGGGGCTACGACGCGCTGAACCGCCTCACCAGCGAGTCGGTCGACCACACCGCGCGAATGAAACGGGGACGTAGCTAGTTTATAGGTCACGCATTCGCGACCGCCAACGCTTCGTCGAACCGCGCCAGCAAATCGTCGGGCGACTCTAGGCCGATCGACACGCGCACCAGATGGCGCGACACCCCGCACGACTCGGCCCAGTCGAGCTCGCCGTAGTGCGCCAGCAGCGTGTACGGACAGGCCAGCGTGTATTCCGATCCGAGGTTCGGGCCCTTGCAGACCCGCAGCGCGTCGAAGAACGCCGGCGTCGTCCTCGGCGCGTCACGCAGGACGATCGAGAGCAGCCCGCCGTATCCGCCGCCCGGCCGCTTGAAGGCGTCGTAGCGGTCGCGCGTCTGGAACTTCGGGTAATAGACCGATTCGACCTGCGGACGCCGGCGTAGACCTTCCGCGACGGCCTCGGCGGATCGGTTGACCTGCGCGACTCGGGCTTCGAATCCGCGGCTGTTGAGTTCGAGCGTCTCCGCGTCGGCGTCGCCGAGCAGGTCTTCGTAGACGTCGGCAAGGGCCGCCCGTAGCGCCGCGTACATCGGCCCGCGCGGGTTCAGCACCAGCGCACCGCCGGTCACGTCTCCGACGCCGCTGAAGAACTTCGTCAGGCTCGTGCAGACCCCATCGCAGTGGCTCAACACGTCCACGTTCACGGGCGTGGCGATCGTGTCGTCCACGATCAATGCCGTGCCTGATTCCGATGTGACGGCCCGCAGCCGATGAAGGTCGGGCGTCTGCAGCAGCGGATTCGACGGCACCTCGGTGAAGACGCCCGCTACGCCCCCGGAGCGAACCTGCCGTTCAAGCTCGGCCAACTCCGCATCGGCACCGGTCGCGCAGAGCTGGCCCGACGCGCCGAACTTCTGAAGGATCTTGAGCGTGTCGACGTAAGGGAAGCCGACCTGCACGCTGGAGATGCGTCCGCGCAGGGCCGAGAGCGCGCGGTGCGCGTTGTAGATGGCGGTGATGCCGGTCGGAAACAGGAACACGTCGTCGGCGGCGGAGCCGTAGGCGCGGGCCAGGCGTTCACGCACGACCGACTTGGATTCCGCACCCGTCGACGATGCCTTCAACGGCCCCGGCCAGGCGGCCAGCGCCCGCTCCGCAAGCCGCGACGTGATGCCTTCGCCCGTGTGCTGCCAGTAGCTCTTGGCGACGGCAGCCTGCGCGGCATCGAAGATGCATGCCACGTACCCGCCCGCGTCATGAACGCTCAGGCAGCCGCGGCTCGACTTGTCTACCAGGAATCGCTCGAACCGCTCCGCCGACCCGCGCGACGGAAACGCCAGGCACTTCGCCCCTGCAGGCCCGAACCGCTCGATGCAGCGCGCGAAGAGCGTCTGGCACAGCGGATGAAACACGAACCGCGGATACCCCGCCTGCAGGGCCGACATCACTCGCGGCTCGCCCTCTTCATACCCGATGTTGTCAGCCCAGGTCGGCAGGCAGACCGAGACGGCATGCACCGACGCAGGAATGGGCTGTCCCAGATCGATCGGCCGCCACAGAGGCTCAGTCCAGAGCGGTCGCACGTCGGTCAACTTCGGCATCCCGATCCGATGTTCGCTGAAACGCTGCCGAAGCGAAAGCCCGCGCCCGCTGGCAAGGTGCCTGCGCGGACGGGCAGAGAAATGGGGACGGGGAGAGAGATTTCCCATCCGTCCGCCCATCGGCAACCATGTCAGGCATGCGCCGCAGCTGTCCGTCAGTCCGGTCGCCACTCGTGTGCGTGCGGGTCGCTCGCGTGCTGGTCGCGCTCTGCCTTGTCCTTGTTCCGCTCGGTTGTCGCGAGGGGATGGAGACGCCTCGGGAGTCGGCCGCGGCGAAACCGCCAACCGTTGTCGGTCCGCTGATCGAAGTCCGGCCCTTCGATGCCCGGCAGGTCTACGAGACCGGCGCGTCGGGCTACACGTGGTACCGCTGGACGTTCGACCCGAACAGGGCCGACAACGTCGAGCAGGCGCTCGACTGGCTGTTTGCCGACCTCGACCTTGGCTACGTCCGCAACGCCTTTGACCAGGCGCTGGTCTCGGCGAACACCGTCCCTGCCACCGCCACCCGACCGGCGTCGCGACCCACCACCGGACCCGCTTCGGCGCGGTACGACATCGGCAAGCCCGACGACATCGAGGTCACCCCCACGGGCCAGGGCTGGCCTGCGCCGAGCTTTGCAATCGAGTCGTACCAGTTCGAGCGGCCCGACAGCCGCAACATGTGGGTTTACAACCGTGCCAAGCTCCGCAACCCGCGAACGCGCCTGATGACGTACGCGCACCTGTTCCCGCCCGCGTTCCGCAAGCCCAACGGCAACAAGCGGTGGGCGGGCTGGCCGGTCGACCATGAGTTGCCGTACGTCGACGACTACCTGGCCAAGTGGATGTTCGCCAACCTGCTGAACCTCCGACTGAACGAGGGCGCCGACGTCGACGTGCTGGACGTCTACAACGAGCCGGACGAAATTCGATTCGGGGCTCCGCCCGATGCGCCGGCCGATGCGCCGCCGGACGCCCGCGACGCGTTGCAGCGCGACGCCGTCGCCCACCTGTTGCACGCGGTGATCCCGAAGCTGCGGGCCTGGGTGGCTGACCCCAGGCGTAATCGCTGGGGCGTGAAGATGCCGCTGGTGATGGCTCCCAGCACGTTGGGGCCGCGCACCGCAGCGCGATGGTTGCAGTTCTGGCACGACCATGCCGACGACCCCGCCTACGCGTACCGCGACGCCTGGGCCAACATCGACGTGGTGTCGGTCCACCAGTACTACGGGGGCTACGACCCCGGCCCCTACGCCGCCATCAACCGCATCCGCGGCGACCGCGCGTTCATGCAGTCCGAGATGCACCTCGGCGACGACGTGCTGAAGCAGTGCCCGCTGCCGGACCCCGCGATGGAGGACCAGCTGCAGGCCGCCCTGTTGCTCGGGCGTTTCTTCGCCAACGCCGTCAACAATGGCGTCAGCGTCTACGACTATTACATGGGCGTCTCAGCGTTGGAGAAGCCCGAGTCGCTCCTACGTTACGAGGGCCGGAAGTTCACCCGGCGGAAGGTGTACTTCGCTTACCGGCAACTCACTCGCACGCAGCCGCGCGGCTCGCGCGTGGTCGCGTCGAGCCTGTCGGGACTGCCCGACGGATTCGACGCGGTCGCCTTCCGCCACGGCGATGACGACGTCATCTACGTGAACGTGGTCAACCGTACCGCCAACGCCTGCGCGCTGACGCTTCGGCTGCTCGACGCTGAGGGTCGTCTGCTGACGGTCGCGTCGGTCGCCGCCACCGAGACCAGCGCCGCCCGCGACGACGAGCCCGTCGACGGCGCTGCTGCGCCCGCCGCCGCCGCTAACGCCGCTGCCGATTGGACCGTCGACTCGCCAGCCCACGGCATTCGCTGCTTCGCCGTCCGCTTCCGCCGTAGGTGACCAACTACCGACTGCCGCATCCGACGACCCGAAGCGATGAGAGCACGCGGGGCGCGAGTAAAACGGGGACGCAGCTAGTTGATTGGACCCGCAGCGAACGATACTCTTTTTCGCATGCCCCGATCCGCACGCGTTGCCCCTGGCGGTGAAATCTTCCACGTCCTGAACCGCTCCGCCGGGCGGTTCAGGATGTTCAAGTCGGACAAGGACTTCATCGCCTTCGAGAAGGTCATCGCCGAGGCGATCGAACGGCACCCGACGCGCATCCTGTCGTACTGCCTGATGGGCAACCACTGGCACTTTGTTGTCTGGCCTCGCAAGGACGGGGAGTTGTCGGCGTTCTTCAAGTGGCTCGGCCACACGCACGCGATGCGGTGGCGGGTGGCGCACGGGTCGGTCGGCATGGGGCCGGTCTATCAGGGCCGGTTCAAGAGCTTTCCGATCCAGCGCGACGCGGGCCTTGAGACGGTGCTGCGGTACGTGGAGCGGAACGCGCTCAGCGCCGGCCTGGTGAAGCGGGCGGAGGCGTGGCGGTGGAGCAGCCTGTGGGTCCGCGAGCATGGGACGCCGGAACAGAAGGCGATGCTGACCGAGTGGCCGATCAAGCGGCCGAGCAATTGGGTTGCGCACGTCAACGAGCCCTTGAGCGATCGCGAGTTGGACCGGCTGCGGGTGAGCATCGAGCGGGACCGGCCGTTCGGGACGGATGCCTGGGTGGCGAAGACGGTTACGCGGCTGGGGCTGGAGCACACGGTGCGGAGCGAGGGAAGGCCCAGGAAGGTCGCAAAGTCGAGGGCGGCAGAGCGATAAACCTGTTCGTTGTGCTTAGTTGAGCGCGGTCTGCCGGTACCGAACGGAATCCGAAAATGTCGCTACAAACATCTTGACCGGAACCTGCGCCCCGATACCATACACCCACCTAACCCGGACAGCGGACGGTGGTGACTTGCCGTCGAGTCCGGGGCGGGGTGTGGTCCCGAGTGGGCCAGGCTTGGACAGGGCGACTTACCGCGTCTTCTTCGCGGTTTTCGCACGACTGCCAGGCCGCGCCGCTCGCACCCGAGGCATTGGATGCCTTCCCCGCAAGCGCGGAATCGGCTTTCGCCCCGCGTTCCCAAGTCACGATAGATCGGCTGGTCCACGCAGAGTGTGATCAACGGTCGGAGTGCGTGTGACCGAGCACATAAAGTGTTCGCCACGCTGCGACGAAGTCACTGGTCCCCGCAAGGGTTCAGTAAGGACGTAGTCGCACTCGCTCGGCGCAATTCGCAATTCGCTCCGCGCCTGCTCCGCTTCCCGTTTCTCCTCCGCTCCGGGCGTATCCCGATCCCAAGCCCGCGAGCCATCCCGGCCGTGGGCGGAAAGGCAGGCCAGCATGGCCCGCGCTTCTTCCTCGTCCTCTTCTTCTGCTTCCAGCAACGGCGCCGTCGTTGCGCCCGCTCCCGTGGTTCGCGAGACCCGCGAGATCGCCACGCCCAATTACGACCGTGACGGCCGCGATTCGGCCCTGTCCCGCGCCGTGCAGCAGATCGAGCGTCAGTTCGGCAAGGGCGCCGTCATGAAGCTCGACGGCATGAACCTCGGCCCGATCGACGGCATCCCGACCGGCTCGCTGTCGCTCGACATCGCGCTCGGCGGCGCCGGCATCCCGCGCGGCCGCGTGCTTGAGGTGTTCGGGCCGGAATCCTCCGGTAAGACAACTCTCGCCCTCACTATCGTCTCGCAGGTGCAGAAGGGCGGAGGCGTCGCGGCGTTCATCGACGCCGAACACGCGCTCGACCCCGGCTGGGCCAAGAAGATCGGCGTCAAGCTCGACGAACTCCTCGTCAGCCAGCCCGATACGGGCGAACAGGCGCTGGAAATCTGCGAACTGCTCGTCCGCTCGAACGGCGTTGACGTGATCGTCGTCGACTCGGTGGCGGCCCTTATCCCGAAGGCCGAAATCGAAGGCGAAATGGGCGACAGCCACGTCGGCCTGCAGGCCCGCCTGATGAGCCAGGCGCTCCGCAAGCTCACCGGTGCGATCAACCGCAGCAAGTGCACCGTGATCTTCATCAACCAGATCCGCGAAAAGATCGGCGTGATGTTCGGAAGCCCCGAGACCACGCCCGGCGGCCGCGCGTTGAAGTTCTACTCGTCCGTCCGCATCGACGTCCGCCGCACCGGCAGCATCAAGGAAGGCGAGGTCGCCGTCGGCAACCGCACCCGCGCCCGCGTGGTGAAGAACAAGATCGCCCCGCCTTTCCGCGACGCCGAGTTCGACATCATGTTCGACGGCGGCATCAGCTACGAGGGCGACCTGCTCGACCTCGGCGTGCTGACCAACGTCGTCGACAAGAGCGGCGCCTGGTTCAACTACAAGAGCACCCGCCTCGGCCAGGGCCGCGAGAACTCGAAGAACTTCCTGAAGGAGAACCCCGACCTCGCGAAGGAGATCCGCGCCGCGGTGCTCGACGCGAAGGGCCTCGTCCGAGGCGCCCAAGCCGAGGCCGGTCGCGGTGACGGGGCGGAGCCCGAAGACGAATGATCGTCGCGGCGCGAGGTTGTCGCCCACGAAGTCGCACGAAGCGACGCGAAGAAGGGCAACGCTGCGCGACGATGACGGTCCCGCAGTCCATGCAGGTATCGCGGTTGGTAGTGCCGCGCCGACTGAGTTAGAGCGGTGCGGATTGTTTTAGCGGTCGTGCCACAGGTTCAAGGCCGATCGCTATGACCCATCGCGCGTGATTGCAGCTCTTCCGTCTTCGCGTCCTCTGTGCGTCCTCGTGGGCAACGTTCCGACGACGTTTGTGGATCGATTTTCCCTAACGAAAGTCTGACCGACTTGGTTAAGCTTCCACCCGTTCGAAGGCGTCGACGCACTCGACGCCTTCGAACGCGGATTGGAAGTCCGCGCGCGATCAAGCTCAGGTTCGCCGAGTCGCGCCAAGTCGTGCAGCAGTTTCGCGGAGCGCATTCATCATGCCTCTCACCTCACGATTCATCCGCTTCGCATGCTCGGGCACGCTGCTCGGCGCATTCGTCGCGTTCAGCTTCGGCGCAACGAACGCCGAACTGCCTTTGCATCAGCAGACGTTCGTCGCCGCCTTCGAGGCGGATGCCGCGGGCGATCCAGTCAATCTGCAGAACCAGTTTCGCACCATCTCCGACCGCGCGGCGAAGTCGATCGTCGCGATCACCGTCCTCCCCACGCTGCCCGACCGCGCCGCCGAGCTGTACGCGGGGCCGCTGACGGGTGACAAGCTTTCCGAGATCGCCGGCACCGTCGCCCGCAACGTCGGCAGCGGTTTCGCCATTGTCTCGGGTGACGCGACCTCGACGCGCACGATCGTCACCAGCGAGCACGTCGTCTCCGGTGCGGCCGCCGTGTTCGTCACGCTCGACGACGGCCGGGCGCTGCCCGCGATCGTCGTCGGATCCGACCCGCGCGGCGACGTCGCCACGCTCCGCATCCCGGTCGACGTGCCGGGCCTGAAGGTCGCCGAGTCGGGCTCCGTTCGTCGCGGCGATTGGTGTCTCACCGTCGGCAACCCGGCCGGCCTGGCCGGGCAGGGCGGGTTGACCGCCGCCGTCGGCACCGTCGGCGCGGTGAACCGCTCGCTGCCCGCGCTCTCGCGACGCGAGAACCGCAGCTACGCCGACCTCATCCAGATCAGCACCCCGATCGCCCCCGGCAACTCGGGCGGCCCCGCGCTGAACCTCCGCGGCGAGGTCATCGGCATCGTCTGTGCCGTCGTCCCGCCCGGCACGCAGGGGCAGGGTGTCGGCTTCGCCATGCCGCTCCAGACCGGAACGCTCGCCCGCATCGATCGCCTCGCGCACGGCGACGAGGTGGTCTACCCGTACCTCGGCGTGAACGTCAGCGATGTGCCGTTCGTCGACGACTCGCGATCCCGTCTCGCCGGCGTGCGCGTCGATGAAGTCGACGCCCGCGCTCCCGCCGACGGCGTCGTCCGTCGCGGCGACGTGGTCCTCAGCGTGAACGGCCATCCGATTCCTGACGACGACGCCTTCTCCCGCGTGATCGCCGAGTGCGCGGTCGACGAGGCGCTGCTGCTCAAAGTGCTCCGCGCCGGCGAGCAGGTCGAACTGAGCGTGAAGCCCCGCAAGCGCGAACTCGTGGCGCTGCCCGTCACGAAATACACCGCGAGCCTCCACTGGGCCGGCGCGACGTTCCGCACGAAGTTCGAGGGCGACCGCGCCGTCGGCATCACCGTCGTCTCGCTCGACCCCAACTGCCGCTTCGCCCGGGCGGGCCTGAAGCCGGGCGACGCGTTCGGGGAACTGCTCAATCAGCCGACGCCCGACGTCTCGCAATTGCTCGACGTGCTGTGGAAGCAGGCGAGCGAACGATGAGCCGTCATCGGTGAACGAAGCGGGTGACCGACGTGGACCGCGTCTACAAATCCGACATCCCCGCCGCGGTCGCCGCGCTGGAGGCGCTTCGTGAGTCGTTCTCGCGAATCGATTCGCCGACCGATTGGGCGTCGCTTCGCATCGACCCACTCCTGGCCCACGCGCGATCGCTTGAGCGGGTTTTGAAGTCCAAGCGGTTCGCCGCAGAGGCCGGCCGACTCCGCCGCGGTGTGTCGATGTTCCGCTCCGACCTCGTTTACCTGCGCGAGAACGTGAAAGCGCTGCGGGCCGAACTGGCGCGGTTGAAGTAGGGTGCATCTCTGATGGACCGTTCCCGCGCGGCATCGCCAGCCCACCACGCCCTCGATAGACTCGCACCACCATGGGGACCGCCACCACGCCCATCATCGACTATGCCCCGCGCCGGGCGAGCTTCGTGCGTCGCCACGCGAAGCGGCTCATTCTGCTGACGGCGCTGCTGTCGATCGCGGTCGCGGCGTACCTCGTCCGCGAGCCGGTGGGGCGGTGGGTGATGTGGCAGTATTGGTTTCGGAAAGTGGTGGCGGTAGAGGTGGTGAATTCCAACTCGGCAACGACGTTGCCAGCAACGAGGCCGACCAGAGAACACCTCCACGCATTGGACCGCTGGTTCGAGCGCGATGTCCGAACAGAAGATGTTCTCGCACCGTCGAGCATCGACCGCTTGCTGTTCGCCGGCTTGATGAGCCGACCGGACGGTGAGCCGCGGTGGGTGATGATCTTCTGCAATGAGGAGATCAACGTTGGAGCGCTCGATCACGAGATTCAGGCGTTGGTGCTACGACCACCCAGTGTATTCAGTGGTGTTCCGCAGACGCCATCAATGAGAGAAGTGCAAAGCGGCGACACTCGAGACTCGGGCTGGATGTTGTACGAGCCGGGCGTCGCATTCACCGCGTCCCGATATGGGAGCGCACTGCTGATCCCGATCGAGGCCGCTCGGCCAGCAAGTCCTGGGTCGCAAGCGTCAAAGTCACCCGGACGAAGCGCGGTTCGAGGCGTGATCTCGGTCACACTGGCAAACGATAACCGACTGAAGTGCACAGTCATGCACAGGGATCCCGCAAGCGTCGTGTTTCAGGCTCAGAGCGGGTTGCCCGATTTCGTTCCGACCATCGTTCGCGATCCGTAGCGTGGACGCACGCTCATATCGGCAAGTGGCGTTTGGGATTCGGTTGCGCGGCAAGGCAGGGTAGAGCCGTGGAGCCGCGACGGACTCGCGGGGCTCTCTGAATTCAGTTGTGCGGGACTTCGCTGTGAAGCGACCTCTCCCAGTCACGAGCCGACGTCCGCTCAACTTTTCCTCCCCCTGCGACCGATAAACCCATGAGATGCTGAAGAGCGTCCGGGACTTCCTGTTCAGGCGTGCGGCGGAGCTGCGAGAGACCGCTGCCGACGCGTCGGCACGCGCGAATCGGGCGGCCGACTCGCTCGCGAACGACGTCAGTCCGGAAGAACTCGATGCGGCCGTCGCTTCGGCCAACGCAGCTCTCTCGGCGCCGCAACGCGAAGCAGCACCGCAGCGCGAAGCGCCTCCGCAACGCGAACCCGACCGGGCCCAGCCGACGTCGGTTCGCGTCGACGACCGCGCGGGCCAGCTCATGCTCGCGGCATCGGAGCTGCGGAACAGTTCGGAGCTGGATCGCCTGCTCGGCCGAAAGGCGGTCAACCTGGACACGCCGGAACTGCAGCGGATGGTCAGCGGGAAGTGCGTGCTCATCACCGGGGCGGGCGGGAGCATCGGATCGGAACTCTGTCGGCAGGCGGCGCGGTTCATTCCGTCGCGGCTGGTGCTGGTGGAACGCGCCGAGAACGCGCTCTTCGAGGTCGACCGCGAACTCCGCGAACGCTGGATCGGCGTCGACGTCCGCCCGTGCGTGGCCGACGTGACCGACGTGACGCGGCTCCGCGCGGTGTTCGAAGAGCATCGGCCCGACGTCGTCTTCCACGCGGCCGCCCACAAGCACGTGCCGATGATGGAGCTCAACCCCGGCGAGGCGATCAAGAACAACGTCTTCGGCACGCTGAACGTGGCCGAGGCGTCGCGGGCGTTCGGCTGCAGCGCGTGCGTGCTCATCAGCACCGACAAGGCGGTGAACCCCAGCAGCGTCATGGGCGCGACGAAGCGCGTGGCGGAGATGGTGGTGCAGGGAGTCGGTTCGCAGTTGGCGGTTCGCAGTTCGCAGTGGGACGTCCCGCGAACTGCCAACCACGAACCGCGAACCCGCTTCATGGCCGTCCGCTTCGGCAACGTGCTCGGCAGCAGTGGCAGCGTCGTGCCGATCTTCCGCAAGCAGATCGACGCGGGCGGGCCGGTCACGGTGACGCATCCGGAAATGCGGCGATACTTCATGACGATCCCCGAGGCGACGCAACTGGTCATGCAGGCCGGCGCGATCGGGCAGGGCGGCGAGATCTTCGTGCTCGACATGGGTCAGCCGATGCGAATCCTCGACCTCGCGAAGCGGATGATCGACCAGGCCGGCCTCGTCGAAGGGCGCGACATCGAGATCCGTTTCACCGGTGTCCGCCCGGGCGAAAAGCTGTTCGAAGAACTCGCCGGCGCGAGCGAGAAGACGCGGCCGACCAGCCACCCGAAGATCCGCGTGTGGGAGCTGCCCGTCGTCGGCGCGGACGCGCTGCGAGCGATGCTCGACGAACTGCGCGGCGTGATCGACGCGAAGCCTGACGTGGCGATGCGAACGCTCCGCACAGCGCTTCCGGAGTACGCGCCGGAAGTCCACGCTCGGATGCGCGTCACAACCGATACAACCGACGAGCGGATCGAAAGCATCGCGGCTTGAGCCGGCTGTCCCAGCTCCGCTGGGGCCGTCCGCACGTGTCGCGAAAATCGCTTTCGCCTCGCACGCGACGCGCGGCGCGGTTACGCTTCCTCACATCAGGGAGACACCGCACATGACCACGCGTCGCCACGCGCACCGATCGGGGAGCCGCGCGTACGGATCAGTACGCCGCGCCACCCACCGAGCCATTCGCGAAACGCTGGAGCAGCGATCGCTGTTGTCCGCAACGCTTTCCAATGGCGTCCTTGCCGTAGCGGGGACTGACGGGGCCGACAGCGTGACCGTTTTCGCTCACCCGGTGCTGATCAACCTGCTGAACGTCGACGTGAACGGCAGCGTGCAGGCGTTCGTCGTGGGCGATGTGAAGCAACTCTCGATCGCGACCGGTAGCGGCAATGACGTCGTCCGCATCGACGGCTCGCTCGACGTGCTACGGCTGCGCTCCGACGTCGACCTCGGCAACGGCAACGACCGCTTCTACGGCGGCGCGGGTGCGGATTACGTGAGCGGCGGACGCGGCAACGACCGCATCTACACCGCCGGCGCGGACGACGTCATCTCGGGCGGCGCGGGCCATGACCTCATCGCCTCCGGTCGAGGCAACGACATCGTGAACGGCGACGCCGGGCGAGACTCCATCGATGGCGGCGAGCAGGCTGACAGCTTGTTCGGCGGAGCGGATGACGACGTCATCGACGGCGCAAAGGGCGACGATCGCCTCTTCGGCGACGACGGCGACGATCAGCTCCGTGATCGCTACGGCGCGAACCTGCTCCGCGGCGGCGCGGGCGACGACCGCATCGACGCGGCCGGACCCGGCGCGAACTGGAAGATCACGCGAAACAAGTCGATCACTGGAGTCGTCGCGACGGGCGACGACGGCAACGACACCATCCGCACGACCGGCGCGAACGCCGGCAAGGTGTACGGCGGTGCGGGGAACGACGACATCGAAAACCTCGCCGGCGAAGCCCACGGCGACGACGGCGACGACCGCATCACCGCCATCCGCGGCTTCGGCGACGACGGCTCCGACCTCGTCATCGGCACCGACGGCTACGACGCCCTCTACGGCGGCCCCGGCAACGACGCGATCTACGGCGGCAACGGCGACGACACGCTCTACGGCGAGGCCGGCGACGACAATTTGTACGCCGGCGGCGTCGACGACGCCGACCGCACCGACGACGGCCGCGACTCCGCGATCGGCGGCGACGGACGCGACTGGTTCGATCCGCGCGCGAACTGGTTCTACACCGACCGCGCGTCGGACGATTCGACGCGGCAGGTGAACGTGCGGAACGATCCAAGCTATGGGTCGCTCACGCTGAGCGGCGGCACTTTGACGGCAAACTTCCGCGGAACACTCGACCTGGGCGCTGGTTCAGGCCTGACCGCGTCGATCATTAACATTAACGCCAGCGGTATGGTGCTCACGGGCAACGTGCCCGAGGCGAGCTACAGCCCGATGCCGACGAAGGCGACCCGCGATATCGGCACCGCGGCAGTGCTGTCCGGTGCATACGCGGGCGATGACTCTCTTCGCGGCACAGCCGCCGCAGATTCGCCGGTGCCGCTGTCGACGGCGCAGCGTCGAGCGCTGTCGCCGCAGATCGTCGCGATGCCGTCCGACTGGCAACTCGAGAAGCACTCCACCGCCCGCGACGGCGTAGTGTGGTATCGCGTCTGGCAGAAGGGTGATGTCGCAGCGTTGGATGCGGAGCACATGGCAATCAGTTCGCTGGAGCTGTCCGATCGCGACACGACGCGCTACGTCGTGCCAGTCAATGGCCTTGTTCTGAACTCCGGCGGCTTGACGCTATCCGGCGGTGGGCTTGGAAATTCCTCCGCGTCGATAACGAGGGTCATTCCCGTGAGCGGCGCGTTCGAGGTCGGCTTCGTCGCCTTCGACGAGGCGTCGCTCATCGTGAGCGGCAAAGTGCTCAACAACGCAACGTGGAAGTGGGCCACCGCGCCGCTTGGTGCGGGCGTGTTGCCGTTGCCGTCGGGTGCGTTTATCCGGCGCGGCGCGGAAGGCGTTGCGTATCAACTCGCGACCCCGGTCGGTAATCGCGTTGCGACGGTGAGTGCGCCTTGGAAGGGTGCGCGGGGCATCTACGCGACGCGCGGCGGAGCCGACTTCGCGTTCTGGTTTGATTCGAACGGGACGAGCGGCGCTGTGGCGATCTGAAGCGTTGGCCATCAACGCGAACTGCCCCAGCGAAGCTGGGGCAGCCGGTCGATTGGGGGTTGAGTGCGGCGCGGCTACTTCTTCTTCGACGTCTTGGCGGGTTTTGATTCCGCCTTCGTAGGTGCCGCGGGCTTCGACTCCGCTTTCGTCTCCGTTGCCGGCTTTGCGTCGCTCTTCGTGTCCGACTTCGTCTCGGTCGTCGACGCGGCCGCGGGTGCCTTGTCTGCCTCGGCGGCTTTCTTGTAGCCCTCGTTGCGGTAATCAGTCTCGTAGAAGCCGCCGCCCTTGAAGATGATGCCGGCGCCGATGCTGATCTTCCGCACCACCTTTTTCTTCCCGCACTCCGGACACGTCTTCACCGGCGGCGCAGTGATCGAGTGGAATTTCTCGAAGTCGTGCTTGCAGGCCTCGCAGTGGTATTCGTAAGTCGGCATGAGTAGTTGATAGAGGACGAGTTGATAGTTGATAGCACGGCCGTCGATAGCTGATCGCTCGTCGCTATCAACTATCAACTTCCTGGCTATCAACTACTTGGGAGCACTCACCGCCACCTGTGCCGGGCGCATCAGGCGGCCCTTCAGCTGGTAGCCCTTCTGCAGCACCATTGTCACCTTGCCTTCGGGCAGGTCGCTGGGTTGCTGCATGAGGGCTTGATGCTGATTCGGGTCGAAGTCGTCGCCGACGGCGGGCTCGATGGGCTCGACGGCGTGCGTCGCCAGCAGCTTCTTCAGGTGCGACGAGACCAGCTCGATGCCCTTGTGGATATCGCTGGCCGACACCTTTTGCGGGTCAAGCGCGAGGGCGCGGTCGAAGTCGTCCACGATCGGCAACATCGACTCCAAGACTTTCTGGTTCGCGTACTGCATCCGCTGATCGAACTCCGCCTCGAGCCGCTTGCGGCTGTTGCTGAAGTCGGCCTGCGTGCGGGCGAGCTGCTCGATCAGCTTCTCGCGCTGCGCCTTCGCCTCGTCCAGCTCGGCCTGCAGCTGCAGCATCTCGCCGACGGGGTCGAGGACTTCTTCGGTCGAGTCGTTCGACTCGGAGGTTGGTTGAGTGGGGTCGGACATTCTGGTTGCCTGTCACTTGTCCCTGGTCACTTGTCACTGGTCATTGGCTACAGGCCCGATTCTTCCGTCACTTGGTATGCGACCAATGACAAAGGACAAAGGACCAGTGACCAATGACTACTTCCCGAACATTCCCTTGAACATCTTTCCGATGCCCTTCTTTTCGCCACCGGTGGAAACCGGAGCGTCTTCGGTGTCGGCGAACTGCAGCAGCAGGTCGCGTTGCTTCTCGGTGAGCTTCTTCGGGATATCGATGATGACCTGCACGATCTCGTCGCCGGTGCGGTAGCTGCGGAGGTCGGGGAGGCCCTTGCCTTTGATCTTGAAGATGTCGCCGTGCTGCGTGCCGGCGGGGATTTCCAACCGCTCGGCACCCTTCAGGCTCGGCACTTCGATCGTCGCGCCGAGGGCGGCCTGCGTGAAGCTGATCTGCACCTGGCACGCGATGTCGTTGCCGTGGCGCGTGAAGATGTCGTGCGGCTTCACAACGATGTAGCAGTGGAGGTCGCCCGCGGGGGAGTTGGCCTCGCCGGGCTCGCCCTCGCCTTGGACGCGGACGGCCTGTCCCTCCTGCACGCCGGCGGGGATCTTGATCGTGACGGTCCGCTTCTTCGCCTGGCGACCACTACCTGCGCACGCCGTGCAGCGATCGCGGATGACCTGCCCGCGGCCGCGGCAGTTAGGGCACGTCGTCACCATGCGGAACATCCCGCCGAGACCCGCCTGCGCGACGCGGCCCTGTCCGCCGCACTGCGTGCAGATGGCCGGCTGCGTGCCGGGCTTCGCGCCGCTACCGGTGCAGGTGGTGCAGATGTCCTGGCGTTCGAATTCGATCGTCTTCTCGGTGCCCGTGGCGACTTCCGCGAGCGTGAGTTCCACCTGCGTTTCGAGGTCGTACCCGCGCGACGGCCGAGCCTGTCCGCCGCGTCGTGCGCCGCCGCCGCCCATCGCGCCGCCGAACATCTCCTCGAACATGCTGAAGATGTCGCCGACGTCCATGTGCTGGAAGTCGTGCGTCTGCCCGGACACGCCGGCGTGGCCGCCCTGGTCGTAGCGCTTGCGCTTGGTGTCGTCGGAGAGGACCTCGTACGCCTCGGCGGCTTCCTTGAACTTCACCTCGGCGGCGGCCTTGTCGCCGTCGCCGACGCGGTCGGGGTGGTACTGCATCGCCAGCTTGCGATAGGCGCGCTTGATCTCGTCGGCGCTCGCGGTGCGGGCGACGCCGAGGACCTCGTAGTAGTCGCGCTTCTGGGCGTTGGCGGTGGGCATCTTCTATCTTTCGGACGTTACGGCTGATGGTCTGTTTCGGACCGCATTATCGGTCCCGGTTCGCGCGTCGATCGGGATCGACATGCTACGCGTGATTCGGCTCGCTTCTACTTCAAAACGACGGTTTCCGGTTCTCTCGCCGAGCCATCGACTGCGTCACGACTTCGGTTGACTCGTTGCGGCCGCTTGCCGATGTACCACTGGAGGCGATAATCCCGCTCCCCGTGTGGCGAGCGGATCGACTCATCGCGACTTCACACACTGCTTCGTACTTCCTGACTCGCACACCGTCTCTCGCATCCGAGGTTCCATTCGTGCTGAAGGCGTTGCTTCCCGCGTCGATGATCACCCGGTTCCGGCCCGCCTGGCGAAGGTTCCGCCAGAACCGGATCCGCACCTATCAACGCGCCGCCAACCTGTTCGGCTTCGCCTACTCGAAGAAGAAGGACTACTACTCCGTCCTGCCCATCCTCGAGACGCTCTACCGCAACGAGAAGCGCTGGAACAAGCCCAGCGATCTCGTCGGCGTCGACTACGACATCGAAGCCATTCGCGGCCTGTTCCGGGAACTCATCACCACGCAGGCCGAGCCGATCTTGCCGAAGGCTCGCTACACCGAGGCGGCGTCGCATGGCTTCGGTCCGGGCTATCCGCGGCTCGATGCCATCGTCAGCTACTCCATGCTGCGAAAGCTGAAGCCGAAGCGATACATGGAGGTCGGCTCGGGGCTATCCACTTACTGCGCTCACCTCGCCAGCGAGGCGAATCAGCGTGAAAGCGGCAAGCCGATCGAGATCACCTGCGTCGAGCCTTATCCGAATCCGCCGCTGAAGGCGTTGAAGGGCGTGCAGCTCATTCAGGACTTCGTCCAGAACGTGCCAGCCGACGCGTTTTCGAAGCTCGAGGCGGGCGACGTGCTCTTCATCGACTCGACGCACGTCGTCGCGATCGACAGCGACGTGACGTACCTGTTCATGGAGATCGTTCCGCGCGTGAAGCCGGGCGTCTGGGTTCACATCCACGACATCCCGTTCCCGTACAACACTCCTTTCCCGGCCAGCACCTGGGTGCTCGGCGATCGCTGGCCGGTCTACTGGCAGGAAGCGATGCTGGTGCAGTCGTTCCTGGCGTTCAACGACAAGTTCAAGGTCCGGATGAGCGTCCCGCTGTTGCGCCAGAAGCACGAGGCGGAGATGGCGAGCCTCATTCCCGACTACGTCCCGGTCGCCCAGGACGAGAACCCGCCGAGCGCGCTGTGGCTTGAACGGGTCGGCTGATCAACTCGCACAACAACTCGTCGTCTCAAGAACAGAGGAGGCACGAAGACCGAAAGCGACATTCAACGCTATCGATCTCCGTGCCTCCTCCACATACATCTCTTCTTCGTGCCACCTTCGCGCCTTAGCGCCTTGGTGGCTCTTTCACACGCTCACGCGATCGCGCCCGCCACCGCGTTCTGCGGCTTGCCGTCCTTTTCCTTGTACTCGGTGATGAGCACTTCGGTGGTCAGCGCCAAACCAGCGACGCTGGCGGCGTTCAGCAGAGCGGTCTTGCTCACCTTCGCGGGGTCGATGACGCCCATCTTGTAGAGGTCGCCGTACTCGCCCGTGGCGGCGTTGTAGCCGAAGCCTTCGCCCTTGCCTTCGAGGATCTTCGAGACGACGACTTCGCCGTCCTCGCCGGCGTTGTCGGCGATCTGGCGGGCGGGGCTCTTCAGGGCTTCGATGACGATCTGGTAGCCGAGGGCTTCGTCGCCCTTGGCCTTTTTGGCGGCTGCTTCGACCGCGGGGATCGCCCGCAGGAACGCCACGCCACCGCCGGGGACGATGCCCTCTTCGGCGGCCGCGCGGCTCGCGTGCAGCGCGTCGTCGATGAGGTCCTTGCGCTCCTTCATCTCGGTCTCGGTGTTCGCACCGGCCTTGATGACGGCGACGCCGCCCGTCAGCTTCGCGAGGCGCTCCTGGAGCTTCTCGCGGTCGTAGTCGCTCGTGGTGGTCTCGATCTGCTTGCGGATCTGATCGGCCCGGGCGTCGACGTCCTTCTTCTTACCCGCGCCGTCGAGGACGAGCGTGTTGTCCTTGTCGATCACGACCTTCTTCGCCGTGCCGAGGTGTTCGATCTCGACGTTCTCGAGCTTCACGCCGAGGTCTTCGCTGATGAACGTGCCGGCCGTCACCACGGCGAGGTCGCCCATGATGGCCTTGCGGCGATCGCCGAAGCCGGGGCACTTCACCGCGCACACGTTCAGGATGCCGCGCAGCTTGTTCACCACGAGCGCCGCGAGCGCTTCGCTCTCGACGTCTTCCGCGATGATGAGGAGCGGCCGGCTGCTGGTGACGATCTTGTTCAGGAGCGGCAGGATCTCGGCGAGGTTCGACACCTTCTTCTCATAGAGAAGGATGTACGGGTTCTCGAGTTCCGCTTCCAGGCTCGTGGGGTTGGTGAGGAAGTAGGGCGACAGATAGCCCTTATCGAACTGCATGCCTTCCGTGTACTCGAGCTCGGACTCGGTGCCCTTGCCCTCGTCGACGGTGATGACGCCTTCCTTGCCGACCTTGTCCATCGCCTTCGCGAGGAGGTCGCCGATGTGGGTGTCGCCGTTCGCGCTGATGGTGGCCACCTTGCGGTAGTCGTCGGCGCCCTTCACCTTCTTGGCGAAACCGGTGATGGCTTCGGCGGCGACGTCGGCGGCCTTCGAGATGCCGCGCTGGACCTGCACCGAGTTCACGCCGGCCGTCACGTACTTCACGCCTTCGGTGAAGATCGCTTCCGCCAGGACGGTGGCGGTGGTGGTGCCGTCGCCGGCGACGTCGCCCGTCTTGCTGGCGACGGTGTTGATGAGCTTGGCGCCCATGTTCTCGAACGGCTGCGGCAGCTCGATCTCCTTGGAGACGGTGACGCCGTCCTTGGTGATGCGCGGCGAGCCGTACGACTTCTGCAACACGACGTTGCGCCCGCGCGGCCCGAGGGTCGCCTTCACGGCGCGGGCCAGCTTGGAAAGCCCCGCCGCGATGTGCACGCGGGCGTCGTTGGAGTAGGAAAATTGTTTGGAAGCCATGTCAGTGGTCCTTAGTCAGTAGTCACTTGTCAGAAGGGGAGTCCGTAGTCAGTGGTCTGTGGTCAGTAGCTAGGAAGACAGTTGTTTGGATTTGTCTTCGCTACTGACCACTGACTACGGACTACTGACCGTTCAGAATCACTCAATCACGCCCAGCACGTCGCTCTCGCGGAGGATCACATACTTGATCCCGTCGATTTCGACTTCCGTGCCGGAGTACTTGCCGTAGTAGACGCTGTCGCCGACGCGGAGGCCGATCTCCATGCGGGCGCCCTTGTCCGAGAGCTTGCCGGGGCCGACGGCGATGACCTTGCCCTTGGTCGGCTTCTCCTTGGCCGCGTCGGGGAGGAGGATGCCGCTCTTGGTCTTCTCTTCCGCGTCCGCCTGGCGGACGACGATGCGATCGTTGAGGGGTTTGAGGGTCATGGTGTGTCCTTCACTTCAGTCGTTCAGAGTCTTTCGATTTTCGTGGCACGGGCGTCTCGCCCGTGTTCTGTTCTCGCTCAGTTTCCACCGACTTGTCAGTGACAATAGAACGAGGCCTTCTTCTTACCGTGGTGGAGTGGATTCGCGTCTTCGATCAGGTAACCAGAAACCGTGTATCCGGGATCAAGCTCGACGAGATACAGCTGGCCGCTCTTAAGCTCTGCGTGCATCGAGAAGATGCCTACAACAATCATGCATCTGCCAAGCGGTCCGATCTCAGGCTCGAAAACTGTCCAGGGGATGCCATCAGCTACGAGAGATCTGTCCTCGTTTAGCAAGCGGCCCATAGGATTCTCCAATCACATCATCTCATCCATCCCACCATGATCATGATCATGGTCATGCCCGCCGCCCGCGGCCTTCTTGGGGGCTTCGACGATGATGCAGTCGGTGGTGAGCAGGAGAATCGCGACCTCGGCCGCGTTCGCGAGGGCGGTGCGTTCGACCTTGGTCGGCGTCAGGATGCCCGCTTTGATCATGTCGACGTATTCGCCGGTCAGGGCGTTGTAGCCGATGCCGTCCTTGGCCTCCATGACCTGGCGGACGACGACCGAGCCGGACACGCCGGCATTCTCGGCGATCTGCTTCAGCGGGGCCGTGAGGGCGTTGCGGATGATCTTCACGCCGAGCGATTCATCGCCTTCCAGCTTCAGGTTCGAGCCGCCGTTCAGGGCGTGCAGGGCCTGGATCATCGCGGTGCCGCCGCCGGGGAGGACGCCTTCCTCGACCGCCGCGCGGGTGGCCTGCAGGGCGTCTTCGATGCGGGCCTTGATCTCCTTCATCTCGGTCTCGGTGGCCGCGCCGACGTTGATCTGCGCTACGCCGCCCGCGAGCTTCGCGAGGCGCTCCTGCAGCTTTTCGCGGTCGTAGTCACTGGTGGTGATGTCGATCTCGCGACGGATCTGCTCGATGCGGGCCTGGATGGCCTTCGACTCGCCGGCGCCTTCGATGATCGTGGTGTTGTCGTTGTCGATCTCGACCTTCTTGGCAGTGCCAAGGTCGGTCAGTTCGACCTTGTCGAGCTCGATGCCGAGGTCCTTCATGATCGGCTTCGCGCCGGTGAGCGTGGCGATGTCTTCGAGCATCGCCTTGCGACGGTCGCCGTAACCCGGAGCCTTGACGGCCGCGACGGACAGGACCGAGCGGAGCTTGTTCACGACGAGCGTCGCGAGGGCTTCGCCGTCGACGTCTTCGGCGATGATGAGGAGCGGCTTCTTCGCCTTCTGGATCTTCTCGAGCAGCGGGATGAGCTTGGTGGCGCTGCTGATCTTGTCCTCGTAGACGAGGATGAGCGGCTTATCGAGGACGACGGACATGTCGTCCGGGTTGGTGATGAAGTTGGGCGAGAGGTAGCCGCGATCGAACTGCATGCCTTCGACGACGTCGACGACGGTGTCGAGCGACTTGCCCTCTTCGACGGTGATGACGCCGTCCTTGCCGACCTTGAGGAACGCGTCGGCCATGATGTTGCCGATCTCGCGGTCGTTGTTCGCGCTGACGGCGGCGACGTTGGCGATGTCGTCCTTCTTGGTGACGTTGATCGGCTTCGACTGCCGGGCGAGGTCGGCGCTGACGGCGGCGACGGCCTTGCGGATGCCGCGGGCGATCGCCATCGCGTCGGCGCCGCTGGTGATGGCCTTGTAGCCTTCCTTGACGATGGCTTCGGTGAGGACGGTCGCGGTGGTCGTGCCATCGCCGGCGACATCGCTGGTCTTGCTGGCGGCTTCCTTCACGAGCTTGGCGCCGATGTTCTCGAACTTGTCCTTCAGCTCGACTTCTTCGGCGACGGTGACGCCGTCCTTGGTGACGGTGGGGCTGCCCCAGCCCTTATCGATGACCGCGTTCTTCCCGCGCGGCCCGAGCGTGACCTTGACGGCCGACGCGAGCTTCGAGACGCCGTTCAGCAAACCCTTGCGAGCTTCGGTATCAAACGAGAGGAGCTTGGCAGCCATGGTTCGGGGTTCTCCGTGTCTACTGACTACTGATGTGTGACTGTCTGGTGTAACCGAGGTCGACAACGCGACTGTCAGAACGCGCCGATCGACGTGTCTGCTGAGAGGCAAGCAAGAGCGATGCCGGGGGCTCGTTACTTGTTACTTGTTACTGGGCATTGGGTTGTGGCGAGTGCTGGCTCGGGGTGGCACTGTCAGGGTGGCAGAATCCGGGTGGATTGGCAGGTGCGGGCTGGGCTTTCTCGTGACGGCGGAGGTGTCGTGCCCCTCTCACGCCGGGGTGCTATGCACCCGGATTCGAGCAGTGTCATCCGCACTGAAGTCCAAATCGTTCGACAACCCCATCCGCGGAATCCGGGTGCACAGCACCCCGGCGTGGGGGCATCAGAGCAGAACGTCGTTCGGCGCGTCGTCTGTCTGATCATTTCCTGACGCGACGATCGGCGCTGGTGCTGCTGCGGGCACCGAAGTGTTGTACGCCGACGCCAACAACAGCAGGTCATCGAAGTTCACGCCGCCGTCGTAGTTGGCGTCGCCCTGGATGAAGAACATGTCGGTGAGCGAGTTGTAGTTGCTGGCGAGCCTGAGCAGGTCGTCGAAGTTGGTGTTGCCGGAGAGGTCGAAGTCGCCCGCCGTGGTGTAGCGGAGGACGGCGTCGACGGCGCCGATCGTGAACGGGCCGGCAGTGGTGATCTTGATGTCTGCGCCGTCGCCGAGCCCGACGCCGTCGGCTGCGCTGCTGGCGGCCGCTATGCCTGAGATGACGCGCGGCTTGTTGCCCAGCGTGCCCTGATACAGCTGTTCCTGAAATGCGAGTTCATCGAAGTTGGTGACGCCGTTCGCGGTGATGAGCGTGCCGTCGCCGATGTCGATGGTGCCGGCGTTGGTCCAGCTGTTTGCGACGCGGACGGCCGAGTGGTTGGTCAGGCGCACGGTGCCGTTCGCCGTGACGTTGAGGAAGCCGACCTGATCGCTCGCGGCAATCTCGACGACCGACGTCTGCGTCACGGTGGGGCGGGCGCGGACGACGTCGTCGCCCGGGCCGCCGTCGGCGATCACCTTGCTCGTGCCCGGCGTGCTGTAGATGTCGAACGTGTCCGCGCCGCCGTTGCCGTGCAGGGTGAACGTCGTGCCGGAGAAGCTGTTGGTGAAATCGAACAGGTCGTCGCCCGGGCCGGCGTAGAGGTCGAACGACTCGACGCCTGAGTGCGAGTGAAACCCGGTGCCAATGCGGAAGACGTCGTTCGGCTCGGTCGCGCCGAAGCCGTAGTTGCGCCCGACGGTGCCGGAGTTGTCGTCGCGGAGGACGTACGCGTCCACATCCGGGCCGCCGTTGAAACGGACGGAGCCGGTGATGGTGTTGAGGTTCTTCCCCGCGGGCGCGAGCGTGACGGTGTCGTTGCCCGCCTCGCCGTTAATGGTGACGTCGACCGGCGAACTGGCGATCTCCACCGCGTCGGCCCCGGCGCCCGCGTTGATGACGAGCGAGTCGGTCGTCGCGAGCGGGTAGCTCGTCGGCGCGCCGTTCAGCGTGACGAGCAGATTCAATCCGCTCACGGACACGATCACGAAATCGTTGTTCGCCGTGCCCGTCACCGTGACTACGGCGAGCAGGCGACGCGCTTCACACGATTCGATCCAGGGACGATCTGACCGGCGACGACGATGCATTCGGTTCCTCTCCATGAGACCTGTGGATCGTAATGCATTGCGCGAGGGCGGGGGAGAGAAATCGCGATGCGAAGAGCGAGTCTGGTCCCTCCCCCGCTTGCGGGGGAGGCTAGGTGGGGGCGGGAGGAAGTGCGGGATGGCGTTCGAACTCGATCTGAATTGACACGGCGACCGTGTCCGACGCTGGCCCCCACCCCGGCCCTCCCCCGCGAGCGGGGGAGGGGGATGAGAAAACTAGCGGCCGACCGTTACGCGCTCTCGATACGCCCCGGGCGTCGTGCCCTCCTGTTCCGCGAATACCACGCTGAAATAGCTCGCGCTGCGGAATCCGCTCGCGAGGGCCACCTGCGGCAGGGTGAGTTCGGTTTCCACGAGCAATTGCTTCGCACGGTCGACCCGGCAGCGCGTGATCTCGTCGAGGATGCTTCGCCCGAGCCGGGCGCGGAAGCGGCGTTCGAGTTGCCTGCGCGAGAGCGGCACCTCGCGCAGCACGTCGTTCACGCCGATGGGCCTGCCGGCATGGGCGTGGATGAAGCGGACAGCGTCGACGACGTCGCGATCGTCGAACGCCATCACGTCGGTGCTGCGCCGCGTGATGACGCCGAGCGGGGCGATGTATGCACTCCGACTCGCGAGCGGCGCGCCGAGGATGAGTCGTTCGAGCATCGCGGCCGCTTCGAAGCCGATCCGTTCGCGGGCGGTGTTGATCGTGCTGAGCGGCGGGTTCGCGAGCGACTGCACGAGGTCGTCGTTGTCGACGCCGAGCACGGCGACCTGGTCCGGCACGCGTACGGACATCTCGCGGCACAGGTCGAGCACCTCCACGCCCGCGCGGTCGTTGCAGGCGAAGATCGCGGCCCGCGGCTTCGCGCGATCGGAAGACAGGAACGAACGCAGTTCCTTCACCGTCGATGCAAACCGCGGCTCGCGCCCTGACTCGATGACGCGGCGATCGAACCCCTCGCGTCGCAGCCGTGCGAACTGACGCTCCTCCGGCGCGTAGTAGAGCAGTGACGCGTACCCGCGCTGCAGGAAGTAGTCGGCCCCGAGGCGCCCAACCGCGACGTCGTCGCTCACGACCGATGGAAATCCGCGCAGCTCTAGCTTGCTGCTCACGTTCACGACGGGCAGCGCACGGCGTTGCATCGCGCGCGCCTGGTGAGGCGAAGCCGTCTGCACGATCAGGCCGTCGAAGTTGCGGAAGTGTTCGCCTATGTCGTCGTCGTTGACGCCTTGCACGCGGCACGTCCACGCGCGGGCGAACGCGAAGCTGGTGATGCCTCGGATGACGCCGCGCGAGTAGCCGCCCGCGCTGTTGACGATGACGCCCACGCGCAGGACGCCGGGCAATCGTGCGGGGGTGGCCATGTCGCAAAATTAAAATGGATGGTCGCAAACCTCAATCGAAGAATCGCCGATCTCACCCAAGGATGTGTGCGCGGGACCTGGCCGAGTGACCGGGTCGCCGCGCAGGAAGCGAACGAGTCGGAACGGAACCCTATGCGAGTCCTCATCAGCGGCGCGGCCGGTTTTCTGGCGTCTCACCTTACCGACAGGCTCCTCTCACAGGGGCATTCGGTGGTGGGCGTCGACAATTTCATTACCGGTCGCAAGGAGAACATCGCCCACCTGAAGGGCAATCCGCAGTACACGTTCGTCGAGGCCGACGTGACGCAGAATTTGAAGATCGACGGCCCGGTCGATCGCATCTACCACATGGCGTCGCCCGCCAGTCCGATCGGGTACGTGAAGCACCAGGTCGCCACGCTGAAGGTGAACAGCGAGGGCACGTGGAAGCTGCTCGAACTTGCCGAGGCGAAGAAGGCCCGCTTCCTGATGGCCAGCACCAGCGAGTGCTACGGCGACCCGGCCGTCCACCCGCAGCCGGAAAGCTACTGGGGCAACGTGAACCCCATCGGCATGCGCAGCATGTACGACGAGGCCAAGCGGTTCAGCGAGGCCTGCACGATGGCCTATCACCGCGAGCGCGGCGTCGACACGCGGATCATCCGCATCTTCAACACGTACGGCCCGCGCATGGACCCGGTCGACGGCCGAGTCGTCATCACGTTCATCCGGCAGGCGCTGCACAACGAGCCGCTCACCGTGTTCGGTGAAGGCAAGCAGACGCGTTCGCTGTGCTACGTGGCCGACCTTGTCGAGGGCATCAACCTGGTGATGGAGTCCGACTTCCACGAGCCGATCAACCTCGGCAATCCGTCGGAACTCACGATCCTCGACATCGCGAAGGAAGTGCTCGCGCTGATCCCGCAGAGCAAGAGCACGATCGAGTTCAAGCCGATGCCGCCGGACGATCCGAAGATCCGCAAGCCCGACATCACGCGTGCGAAGCAGATCCTCGGCTGGGAGCCGAAGGTGTCGCGCCGCGAAGGCCTCCAGAAGATGATCGACTTCTACCGCGAGACGCTGCTGAAGTCGTAAGCATCGCAACGCCGCGACGATTCTTCATCGACCGATAAAACCGCATCCCGCACGCAAAAGCGTGCGGGATGTTTCTTTTCAGGTTTTTTCGACGGAGAGCGGTTTGCCGTAGGAAGACGCGAATCGGAAGTGGAAGTCGTGAGACAGTCGCAACCACATTCAACAGGTACGCCTTGCGCGACGGCGCAGCGGGATCGGTCGCCTGCCCGTCGACTCGCTGCCCGAAGAGGCTCGGCGATGGTGTACGGATTCTTCGGGGTGATCGTGGTGATGGTGATGGCATCGCTCGCGGTCGACTGGGGTCGAATGCAGGTGGCGAAGGCGGAAGTGCAGGCGGCCGCGATCGCCGCAGCCCGGGCGGGCGGGCAGAAGTTCATGAACGACGCCAGCATGACCGACATCGTCGCCGAGGCGATCTCGACGGCGCGGCTGAACAGCATCGACGGCACGTCGGTCACGCTCCGTTCGGGCGACATCAAGATCGGCGTCTACTTTCCCGACACCAAGACCTTCGTCGAGACCGGCGATACCACCATCGCGAACGCGCTCCGCATCAACCTCACGCACCAGTTCGGCCGGGACGGTTCGCCGCTGTCGTTCATCCCGCTCTTCAGTAGCGAGGTGCGCGAGGTGACGGCGCAGTCGACGATCATGATCGAAACCGAAGGCTTCGATCCGAACAGCTACAGCTATCTGCTGACCACCCCCGGCACGAGCGGCGGAACGCCCGGCACGAGTGGCTCGACGACGACCACCACGACCAGCGGCGGCGGCGGCGGCGGGACAGTGATCACCGAGGCCGACGCAGGCACGATCGTCAGCAACTGGACGCCTCCGCCTCCCGACCCTGCGCCGGCGCCCGATCCCGCCCCGGTCGACACGACGACGACGACGACGACCTGGTCGACTCCCGACACCACTTGGAGCACTCCTGAGACGACGACGGTGGTCACCTACACCCCGCCGCCACCGCCTCCCGCGAAGAAGATGGTCGTGGTGAACTGATCACGATTGCCGAACGACTCGAACTCTCTTCCCGAACGCCCGCCCGGCCCCGTGCCGTTCGGGCGTTCGCCCGTTGTGGACGGCCGATCTGATCGGGCGTTTCAACATCCGTGAAAGCTCGACGCGGTTTTTGTCGTAACCTATCGTTTCAGACATCTCTGAAAGAAGGAGCCACCCGTCATGCCCGCTGTCGCACCCGTCGTCGAAGCCACGCCCGCCGCCAAGACCGCCAAGCCGAGCCCGGAGGAACTGCTCCGCAGCGTCCAGGACGACTTCATCCGCAAGTGGGGCGAGATGGGCCAGACCTGGGGCATCAACCGCACGATGGCAGAGATCCACGCGTTCCTGTTCATCACCGGGCAGCCCCAGTGCACGGACGATGTGATGGAGCGCCTGAACATCAGCCGAGGCAACGCCAGCATGAGTCTGCGGGCGCTGTGCGACTGGGGCATCATTCGCCGGATGCACAGGCGCGGCGAGCGGCGCGAGTACTTCGAGAGCCTGACGGATGTGTGGGAGATGTTCAGCATCATCGCGGCCGAGCGAAAGCGCCGCGAGATGGACCCGGTGCTCGAGACGATTCGCAACTGCAAGCAGACGCTCACCGAACTGGCCAACGGAAAGGGCGCGAGCAACGAGGCCGTCCGCATCACGCTCGGCCGACTCGACGGGATGGAAGAGTTCATGACCGTGACGAACAAGATTTTCAACGCGTTCGTCAGCAATACGAAGGCGGGGCTGAACAAGGTGGTGAAGGTGTTGTTGAAAGCGCTGTGAGCGCAAGTCTGGCTCCCTCCCCCGCTCGCGGGGGAGGGCTGGGGTGGGGGTCAGCGTCGGACATAGACGATCTATCCGAGCCTGTGACGATCGAGTGTCGTTTCGCTCTTCCGCCCGCCCCCACCTAACCTCCCCCGCAAGCGGGAGAGGGACCGGAAGCGCGCTCACTCCTTCGCTTCCAACATCGCCATCGCACCCACGCCGTCGAGCGATTGCATGTCGCGCCCGCCGATCGCGCTGATGTGGCCGGCCAGGCCTTGCGTGTTCTTCAGGATCAGGTCGATCATCTTCTCTCTCGCGGCCCACTGCTTTTCGAACGCCTTCCGCTCGTCGTCGATCTGCTTCTTCATCGCGACGAACGTGTCCACGATGTGCTTCACCCGTGCGGCGAACTCCTCGCCCATGATGTAGTCGTACAACTCCGACTGCTTGTCGTGCTTGCCGTCGTAACTTCGGCGGATCTGGGCGGCATTCAACAGTGAGAGCCGGATCGCCAGCGCCGTCGGCACGAGCAGTGCGGGGGAGACCACCCACACTTCGCGGATGCGCGCCATGCCGCAGAAATCTTTCGGCGGTGCCGTCGTCACGATCACGGCCGCGTGCGCCTTGCTGGCCATGCGGTCGGAGCGGGCTTTGTCGATCCAGCCGTCGTTCCACGCCTTGGTGCGCTTGAATTCCCACTGGATCACGCCGCAGTCGTAGCTCTGCTCGCTGCGGACGACCTGCTTCAGGTCGGCCCCGCGTTCGCCCTTCTTCACTTCAAGGATTTCGTCGGTCGGGAACGCCTTCCGCAGTTCCAATTCGAGGTCGCACTCGAGTGTCTCGCCCTGGTGCTGCTGGCTACCCTGCTCGGCCTTGCGGATCGCCTCGTCCAACTGCTTCTTCACCTGATCCATCTGCCGCTGATGGTCGGCCTCCTTCAGGCGGAACTCTTCGTCCTTCGCCTTGGCGGCGAGCTGCTTCGCCTCGTCTCGCGCGCGGGCGAGTTGCAGGTCCATCTCCTTCTGCATCTGCTCGATCGACTCCTGCTTGAGCCGAAGTTCCAGCTCCGCCTTCTGCGATTGCTGCAACTGTTGGCGCGATTGATCGAGCTGCGTGCGGAGCTGTTCCACGATCACCTGCACCGAGGCCGACGCCTTCTTGGCTTCTTCTTCGGACAGCTTCTTCCGTTCGAGGTCGAGCTTCTGCTTGATGACTTCCTCGACCGACTGCTTCTCTCGCTGCAGCAGCTCCAGATCGGCCGCGAGCTTCTTCCGGTCGGCGTCGATCTTCGATTGCAGCTGCGCCGCCTGTGCGTCGTACTTCGCGCGGAGCTTCGACTCGATCGAATCGGTCATCGCCGCAGTGATGGCGAACGCGTTCGAGCACTTCGGGCAGCGGATGAGTCCGTCTTGGTCGGTCATGGGAAATGTGGCCGCAGATGAGACGCGGATGGAACGCAGATGAATTCAGGGCAAGGAGGCGATGCGCACTCGCCAGCCTCTCTCTCTTATCCGCGTTCATCCGCGTCTCATCTGCGGCCACCTTAGCACCGTCGACACAGCTTGACCAACCGCGGCCAGCCGCGACGATGCGCGATCATGCTGAAAGGCAAACTCATCCACCCGCAGATCCTCGGCGCACTCGGCCGGGGCGGACACAACTCGCGCGTCCTCATCTCCGATGGGAACTACCCGCACTACACGAAGCGCGGCCCGAACGCCGAGATGGTTTATCTGAACCTCGCGCCGGGCGTGCTGAACGTGACCGACGTGCTGAAGGTGCTCGCCGAGGCGATCCCGATCGAGCTCGCGACGGTGATGGACACGAACAAGACCGGCCCGTATGCGATGACGGAAGACCCGCCCATCTGGGCCGAGTTCCGCATCATCCTGGATCGCGCCGGCTGCACGGAGCCGTTCAAGAAACTGATGCCGCTCGACTTCTACGCGGCAGCTGGCTCGCCCGATGTCGTCCTCGCCATCGCGACGGCAGAGCAGCGGATCTATTCGAACCTGCTGTTGACGGTGGGCGTGGTGCGGTGAACGCGTGAGCGCGCAGCGTGGCCTCATGTCAGGCCGCATAGCATTCCACGCGGTGACTTCGCGCTGTAAAACCCATCGCACGCCATGCCCGACCTCTCCGTCAACCTTGCCGGCATTCAGCTCGCGAACCCCACGCTCACCTGCTCGGGCACGTGCGGCTACGCGTTCGAGTATGCCGACTTCATGGACCTCTCGAAGCTCGGCGCGTTCGTCACCAAGTCGATCACGTACGAGGAACGCCCGGGCAACGAACCGGCCCGCATCGTCGAGACCCGCGCGGGCATGCTGAACGCGATCGGCCTGGCGAACGTCGGCCTGCAGCGGTTCCTCGCCGAGAAGATGCCGCTCATCCGCAAGATGCCGTGCCCGGTGATCGTGAACGTCGCCGGCCACAGTACGGACGACTACGTGAAGACGTGTGCCGCGGTCGACGCGCTCGATGGCGTCGTCGGCATCGAGCTGAACGTGAGCTGCCCGAACGTGAAGGACGGCCTGACGTTCGGCACGAGCCCGGCGCGGCTCCGCGAACTCGTCGCCGAGATCAAGCGAGCTGCACCGAAGAAGCCGCTCATCGTGAAGCTGAGCCCGAACGTGGAAGACGTCACCGCGACCGCGCGGGCAGCCATTGAGGGCGGCGGAAACATGCTCGCGATCACCAACACGTTCACCGCGATGGCGATCGACATCTGGAAGAAGAAGCCGCGACTCGCGAACGTGACGGGCGGGCTGTCCGGTCCGGCGATCAAGCCGATCGCGCTGCACCTCGTCAGCCGCGTGTATCGCGCCGTGGCGAAGGACGCCGGCGTGCCGATCATCGGCATGGGTGGCGTGCAGACCTGGCAGGACGCAGCCGAGTTCGTCCTGGCCGGCGCTAGCGCCGTCGCGATCGGGACGGCCCTGTTCGTGGACCCGCGCACCCCCGAACGTATCTGTGACGGTTTGAATGACTACCTCCAGAAGCAGGGCGTTTCCCGTCTTTCCGACTTGACGGGAGCGCTGCAGATCGGTTGATTTCGTCGAACCATGTACGCGTGAGATGCGTACCATTCACTGAAGCTGAATGACTGCACTCGACGTCCAATCTGACGACCGCAACGATCGCGACGAGCGGACCCACGGCGAACCGTGGGGCCAGCAGGGCGTGCTCGGCATGGCTGGGCCGGCGCTGGCGAAGATCTCGGTCCTGTGCATCTTCATTTCATGTCTGCTGTGGTACCGAAGCCAGACAACGTGGGACCGTTTCGAGTGGTCGCCGCCGGGGCGGTCGATCGAACTCGCGAACGTGATGGGCCGCGTGAAGCTGATGGTCTCCCCGCGCGAGGGCCGCTACGCTGGCGGGGCGCAGTTCGACAGCTCATACATCCCGTCGAACGTCCGCGACGGCTGGGAGCCCGGCCTGGCGAAGACGATCGGCTTCGAGGTCACCAGCGAGTTCGACTCGCGCGGCCAACCCGCGACGGTGCTCCGCATCCGCTGGCACTTCATCATTGCCGTGCTCGCCCTCTATCCGGCCGTGTTCTTCGTCCGCCAGTGGCGACGAGCGCGTGCGCGGGAAGAAGCGATGGCCTGACCCCCCCCCTCACAACACCTCAAACCGCGCCTGGAAGAACCGCAGGTACTTCGGCTCGTACACCATCTTGAGCCCGCGCACCTTCTCGCGGTGGTCCCACACCTCGGCCACGCTCTCGGCGGTCACGTCCATGTGCGCTTGCGTGTAGACGCGGCGCGGGATCGTCAGTCGCACCAGTTCCAGCTTCGGGTAGTAGTGGTCGCCCGTGTCCTTGTTGCGACCGGCACTCACGATGCCGCGTTCCATCGCGCGGACGCCGCTGTCGGCATATAGCTCGGCCGCCAGAGTTTGCGCGGGGAACTGGTCCTGCTTCAGCTGCGGGTAGAACGCCTTCGCGTCGAGGTACACCGCGTGGCCGCCGATCGGCTTCACGACGGGGACGCCCCAGCTGATGAGCTTTTCGCCGAGGTACTGCACTTGCCCGATGCGGGCGCGGATGTGGTCGTCCTGCACGCTCTCGACGATGCCGCGCGCCATCGCCTCCATATCTCGCCCGGCCATGCCTCCGTACGTGTGCAGACCCTCGTACACCACGACGAGGTTGCTCGCGTCCGCGTACAGCTCGGCGTCGTTCAGAGCGAGCCAGCCGCCGATGTTGACGAGCGCATCCTTCTTGCCGCTCATCGTGCAGCCGTCGCTCATCGCGCAGAACTCCTTCAGGATCTGCGCGACGGTCTTGTTCTTGTAGCCCGCCTCGCGCTGCTGAATGAAGTAAGCGTTCTCCACGCACCGCGTCGCGTCGAGGAAGATCTTCAGCCCGTGCTTGTCGGCGAACGCCTTCACCTCGCGCATGTTCTGCATCGAGATCGGCTGCCCGCCCGCCATGTTCACCGTCGCGTGCACGCAGATGTACGGAATCTTCTTCGCGCCCACCTTCTTCACCAGCGCATCGAGCTTGTTCAGGTCGATGTTCCCCTTGAAAGGCACCTCGCTCGCCGGGTCGTGCCCCTCATCGCAGATCACGTCCACGAACGTTCCGCCCGCGAGTTCCTGGTGGAGCCGCGTGGTGGTGAAGTACATGTTGCCGGGAACGTAGTCGCCGTCCTTGATGAGGATCTGCGAGAGGATGTTCTCCGCGCCGCGGCCCTGATGCGTGGGGACGGTGTACTTGTAGCCGTAGTACTCGGTGATGGCGGCTTCGAGGTTGTAGAAGTTCTTCGAGCCTGCGTACGCCTCGTCGCCGAGCATCATGCCCGCCCATTGCCAGTCGCTCATCGCGCTCGTGCCCGAGTCGGTGAGGAGGTCGATGTACACGTCATCCGACCGCAGGAGGAACGTGTTGTACCCCGCCTCGCGGATGGCCTGCTCGCGCTGCGCGCGACTGGTCATCTTCAGCGGCTCAACGACTTTGACTTTCCAAGGCTCGGCCCAGCTACGACGGGGAGGACGGGGGGTCATCTGCGAAACGCTCCAGGGTGTGGATGGCGTGATCTCTGCCGATTCATCTCGACCGCACACGTTGCGCGGACCAGAACGGATCGACGTCGCCCGACCGAAGGAGGGTGACCCACGGCCGAGCGAGTCGCGGAGTCTAACCATCGCGAGCGCGGTCTGTCGAACCGCTGCCGACAGGCCAACCCCACGCCGGCCAAGACTTGCGATCGCTCCGGCGATTTGAGTAAACCGCAGTTTGAATCCCCCTGACATTTGCTGCCATCGACCCGCGCTCTTGAGCGATCCGCGGGGGTGTCTTGACGCTCAACCCTCATTTCCAAGCGGCCGTCGGGGTTTCTGGCGTGTCAGTGCCTCCTTCGGCTTGAGATGACAGACCCGCGACGGCCATGCATGGCGGTGAATGACAGTTGTCGCTGCGAAGTAGCCGCCGCGTCCGTCCGATTGTGAGAGAACCGTCGCCTGCACAACGAACGACTTGCCGCAAATCGGCCCGCCCATTGTGCGCAGCGCGTCGATTCAATTGAAAGCGCATCGGCCGTCAGCGACCTGGCCCAACCCCCGGCGCGACAAGACGTTGGGCTGAACCAATCGAAAATCCGCATCTCGTTGCATCTCGCCCGCCCGCAGAACTACTCGTGCCCCCGGCCCCGCTTGATCGCGTCCAGCACCCGATCTGTGTTGGCACTCGCGCGCTCCGCAAAGGGCTTGCGGAGTTCGATCTCGAAGTGGCGAGGGTCTTCGCCGCCCGGACTTCGTTCATGTCAACCTTCGGAAGCCGGCGGAAGACGGCCGGGAATGCGGCATACGCCGTGAACGCCGATCCAACGAGGGCAGTGTTCATGTCCGCGAAGAAGGATTACGTAACGGCGCAACCGTAAAGCGCAGCACCATGCTGCCGTGAAAGCGGCGTTTTGCTTCCGCCCCGCCCAGCCCGTACCTTCGCTCGCACGATGCGAGTCGTGAAGGATGCAGGGCACGTGCAGACGTTGATCGACGCGCTGGTGGCGCACGTCCGCAAGGCGTTCGACCCCGCGAAGCCGTTGAACGTGGTGGGCATTCGCACTCGCGGGGCCGTGCTGGCGGACCGGCTCGTTCCACTGCTGCGGGCGGCGGGGTTCGATCAGCTGGATCACGGCGTGGTCGACATCACCATGCATCGCGACGACGTCGGCATGCGCGGGCCGAAACCGCTCGTGCGGGCGTCGCGATTGGATATCGATCTCGACGGGAAGCCGCTCCTGCTCGTCGACGACGTGCTCTTCACCGGGCGATCGATGCGCGCAGCGCTCGACGCGGTGACGGAGTTTGGAAGGCCGGCGTCGATCCAGATTGCCGTGCTGATCGACCGCGGCGGGCGCGAGTTCCCGATCCAGCCGGACTTCGTGGGCGAATTGCTCTCAGATGTGCCGGGCGATCACCGCGTGAACGTCCGCTTCACCGAGCTGGATGCGCGCGACGAGATCGTCATCACGCCCGGCGTGGAGAGCGAGGTCGCCGCCCGCACCCGCGAGGTGCCGTGGACGCGCAGACACCTGCTCGGGCTGGAAGAGCTGAGCGCGGACGAGATCACGTACATCCTGGACACCGCGCGCAGCTTCGCCGAAGTGAGCACGCGCAGCGTGAAGAAGGTGCCCGCATTGCGCGGTCGCGTGGTGGTGAACGCGTTCTTCGAGGACAGCACACGCACGCGAACGAGCTTCGCGCTGGCCGCTTCGCGGCTTAGCGCAGACGTGATCGACTTCAGCGAGAAGGGAAGCAGCGTCAGCAAGGGCGAAACGCTCATCGACACTGCGCGGAACATCGAAGCGATGGGCATCGACGCGATCGTGATCCGCCACATGGCGGCGGGGTCGGCGCAGCTCCTCGCGCGGACGGTGAAGTGCAGCGTGATCAACGCCGGCGACGGCGCTCACGAACACCCCACGCAGGGCCTGCTCGACGCGTACACCATCCGCGAGCGCTTCGGCGGAGAGGTGGCGGGGAAGAAGGTCGCCATCGTGGGCGACATCGCGAACAGCCGCGTGGCGCGGTCGGATTTGTGGGCACTCACGAAGCTCGGCGCAAAGGTCTTCCTCGTCGGCCCCGCGACGCTGTGCCCGAAGAGCTTCGAGAAGCTCGCGCCGGGCGTCACCGTCACGCACGACTTCGACTCCATCGTCGGCGAGATGGACGTCATCAACATGCTCCGCGTGCAGAACGAACGCATGAAGAGCGCTCAGTTCCCCACGGTGCGCGAGTTCACCCAACTGTTCGGCCTGACGTGGGACCGCTTCCGCCACTGCAAAAAAGACGTGCTCGTGATGCACCCCGGCCCGATGAACCGCGGCATCGAGATCCACAACGAAATCGCGGATGGCCCGAACAGCGCGATCCTGAAGCAGGTGGAGTACGGATTGGCGGTGCGGATGGCGGTGCTATACTTGTGCATGCAGACGTCGTAACGATGCCCGGGAGGTGCGGCCGTGACCTATCAAGCCATCGTCAGGAAAGGCCAGCTCGACTTGTCGCGCCCCATTGAGCTTCCCGAAGGCGCGGAAGTGGAAGTCGACGTGCGCCCCGTCGCGGGGTCGCAGCCGGCGCGCGGATCACTCGCGGCGCTTCGGGCTTTGCACATCGAATGGGCTGGCGACAAGGCGGAGTTCGACGCGATGTTGAACGACCTAAGCCGTGAGAAGTGGGAAGACGTCGAGCGAACCAGCCAGCGTGACGAGGATCGCGCCCTGTGACTCGCTATCTCCTCGACACGAACCACGCGGGCTTGGCACTTCGTCGCAGCATCGACGTCCTGCAGGAACTGCAGTCGAAGCTTTCGGCCGACGATCGGATGTACCTGTCGACGCCTACGGTGGCTGAACTGTGGTACATGGTGTTCAAGAGCGATCAGGTAGTCGCGAACAAGGGACGGCTGGAACGATTGCTCGGCGCGTTGGACCACGCCGAGTTTGATCTCGCCGCGGCCGAGGAGTTCGGACGCATCCACGCCGCCCTTCGCAAGCTGGGCCAGCCGATTCCTGTCGCCGACATGCAGATCGCGGCCGTCGCGCTGACGAAGGGGCTCGTCCTCGCCACTGCCGACGCGCACTTCGCTCGCATCCCAGGGCTCGTCACCGTAAACCTGTTGCTCTAATGCCCTCCCTCCTCATCAAGAACGGCACCCTCATCGACCCCTCGCAGAAGCTCTTCGCGAAACGCGACGTGCTGATCGTGGATGGGAAGATCATAGCCGCGGGCGCAAGCCCCCGGCCCGACACGCAGGTCATCGACGCCACCGATAAGTACGTCACGCCCGGTCTCATCGACGTACACGTCCACTTCCGCGAGCCGGGCGATGAGGAAGAGGAGACGATCGCCAGCGGCAGCGCCGCGGCCGTCGCGGGTGGGTTCACCACCGTCTGCTGCATGCCGAACACCAAGCCCGCGCTCGATAACGAGGCGTCGATCGAGTTCGTGCTGCGCGAGAGCGAACGCGTCGGGCTGGCGAACGTGTACCCGGTCGGCGCGATCACCAAGGGCCGCGAGGGGAAGGAACTCGCCGAGATCGGCAGCATGGTGAAACGCGGGGCCGTCGCGATTTCCGACGACGGCGTCGGCGTGGGCGACCCGTCCGTCATGCGCAAGGCGCTGCAGTACGCCAAGATGTTCGACACGCTCATCATGCAGCACTGCGAGGAACACCTGCTCGCGGGCGGCTCGATGAACGCCGGCCTCGTCAGCACCCGGCTCGGCCTTGTCGGCATCCCGGGCGAGGCGGAACAGCTCATGATCGCCCGCGACGTGCTGCTCAACCGCACGATCGGCTGTCGCTATCACGTGCAGCACATCTCCACCGCGCACAGCGTCGAACTCGTGCGGCGCGCCAAGCGTGACGGCATCCCGATCACGGCCGAGGTGGCGCCGCATCACCTATTGCTCACCGACGAATCGTGCGGCACGTACGACACGAACTACAAGATGAACCCCCCGCTCCGCACGCAGGCGGACGTGGAGGCGTGCATCGCCGGCGTCGTCGACGGCACGATCGACATCCTCGCCACCGACCACGCGCCGCACCTCGCCGAAGAGAAGGAACTCGAGTTCCAGTACGCCCCGTTCGGCATCATCAGTTTGGAGTGCGCGCTCGCGCTCTACATCAAGGCGCTCGTCACGCCGGGGCACATCGATTGGCTCAAGCTGATCGACCTGATGAGCACGCGCGGCGCGCAGCTCGTGAAGCTAGACCGCGGCACGCTGCGCGACGGCGCGATCGCCGACGTGACGATCATTGACCCGAACCTGAAGTGGACGGTCGACGTCGCACAGTTCAAAGGCAAGAGCGACAACTGCCCCTTCCACGGCTGGGAACTCGCGGGCCGGGCCACGCACACGATCGTCGGCGGCCAGGTGAAGTGGCAGCTCGCGTAGCAACCACCTTTCGCCTTTCTCCTTGCTCCTTTATCCTCATCCCCTCGGGCCTTTAGCTCAACGGTTAGAGCAGGGGACTCATAATCCCTTGGTTCTGGGTTCGAATCCCAGAGGGCCCAATTCGCGACCGACGAATGGAAGCCTCGCCGTGAGCATGAGGCGAGGCCGATCTGGCCGTTCCAAGCCGCGGACGAATCACGCGAACTTCACCGTGATGCTGCCCGACTTCTTGCCGACGCGGCTCAGGGCAAGGTCGTGCGAGTCGTGATAGTGGCTTGCGAGCGTCTGCCAGTCGAAGGCGGCACTTAGGCTCTCGGCCTTGTTGCGCATGTTGATTCGCTCGCGGCGGCTCAGCTTCACGAAGTGGTACATGAAGTCGGCCAGTTCGTCGGCGCTTTGATCGAAGCCCTTGTACCGGCGGTTGATCACCTTCAGGCCGTCGTCGGGCATCAGGCTCATCGTGCCCTGCACGTACGAGCCGAAGCCTGACAGGTCGCTCGTGACCGCAGGAATGCCGCTGACGATGCTCTCCATCGGCGTGTAGCCCCAAGGCTCGTAGTAGCTCGGGAAGACGCCGAGGTGACAGCCGCGGATGAACTCGTCGTAGTCGAGTCCGAGCAGGGGGCTGGTCGCCGTCGCGAACTGCGGGTGGAAGACGACCTTCACGGGGTCGCCGGACCCGTTCAGCAGGTGGCGATGACGAAGGTGGTTCATCACCGGGTCGCGCGCGTCGTCGACGAGGTCGTGCGTGACGATGTGCGGCTGCTTGAACCGCTTGAACGCGGCCGCGAGGCGCCGCAGGGCAATCTGCACGTTTTCATCGATGAGATCGCCGCGCCCGGGCTGACGGCCCGATGCCGTCGCGAGGAAGATGCGCTTGCCGATCTCGTGCTTGATCTCGTCGCAGTAGCGCGCGAGTTCGTCGAGGCGCGCCTGGTTCTCGAGGACGTCGACGTTCACGTTCTTCACCGCGCCGCGCGCGATGATGAATGCGACGATGGTCGGCGGGTCCTTCTCCTGCTGCAGACGCTTGTTTAGGCGCCAGAGCGATTCGATGTAGAGGTCGAGTCCCTTGTTCTTGTACTCGTACCGGCCGGCCGTGAAGAAGTAGAGCGTCTTGTCGAGGTCGAAGTGATAGCTCGGCCAGAAGTGGCCCATCGTGAACTGGTGGATGCGCTCCTTGTACTCACGATGGAAGTGCTGCAGCTCGTGCGGGGCCTCGAAGCGTTTCACGTCGATGCCGTTGGGCAGGATCGCGTCGGGCACGCGGCCGAGCAGCTTCTCAGCTTCGAAGCTCGTCACCTGGCTCACGGTGGTGAAGACGGTGCTCGCGTGCGAAGCGGCCTTCTCGATGAGGTGCCGCGGGAGGATGCGGTACTTGTCGGCTTCCGCATCGGCGTTGAAGAACGGGAGGTGGTCGTAGAACGCGGGGTTGTCTCCCGCGAGGTATCGGCCGAGCAGGGTGGCGTGCGTGGTGAAAACCGTCGCGATCGGCAGCCGCAGGTGCGCGATGCGCGGCACGGCGACGCCGGCCATCCACTCATGGAAGTGGGCGACCACGTTCGCGCTCGGGAGCTGCTCAGTGAAGATGCGGAAGAATTCCGTGACGGTGAAGCCGAACGCGACCACGTCGTTCACCTCGCCGTCGTCGGCGGGGAGGCTGATATGGTGGTCGGCGTGCATGAGGTACTTGTCCTCGTGCAGGCGACCGTACCGGCCGCGATAGTCGAGCAGGATGACGTTGGGCCGACCCGGCACGAGCCATCGGCCGAAGTGACACGCGATGCCTTGCTCGCGAAGCTGTTCGAAGACGCGCTCGATCGCCGGCGGGGGCGGGCCGGCCTCGAACTCGGCCGCGGCGGTCGCGGGGTTGTACGGGCCGATCAGGAAGTAACGCTGATCCCACCGCTGCTTCATCGCGGCGGCCTTGGTCTTGAGGACGGTGTAGATGCCGCCCAACTGCCAGCAGACCTCCCAGCCCACCTCGAAGAGGACGGGCGGCTCGGTGTAGTGCGACTGATCTGGTTCGCGTGGCTTGTGGGTGTGCGGGTCGTGCCCATTGGTGTTGGGCGGCGTGACCTCGGCTTCGACCATCACCGGGCGAGCCGGCGCGTGGACGTGGGGCGTGCCGTGCGATGCGCGATCCGGCGCAGCGGGCACCCTCTCCGGCGCACGATCGGGGGTCGGCCCCCGGTCAGACGCAGGCTTCGGCGCGGCGATCCCGCGCGCGATGGGCCGAACGGACGACGACTCGTTTCCTCCGCGCTGCTTCTGCATGACGCCGCGCATGGTAACGCGCGATTCGGGCCGAACCAGTCGGCTGCGGTACTGGTTCAAGGAGGAACGCGAATCCGATAAAGCAGAGGACCCCGGATGCGGGGCATCCGGGGTCCACGGAGTTGACGAAGGAGAGTGCGACGATCAAGCGATCAGCGGTGATCGCGGGATCGATCAGCGGCTCTTGCGACGGAGGGCGACGAGGCCCACGCCGGCGAGCAAGCCGAGGGTGGTCGGCTCTGGGATGGCGATCGTCGAGACGACGTAGTTGTCGAAGAAGCCGGCGTCAGCACCGGTTGCCGTGGTGGTGCCGGTCGAGACGCTGATGTCGGCGTCGCCAAAGTTCGTCTGCGACGAAGTGCTGTAGGCGAACGGGATGTTGCCAACGAACAGCGCGTTGTTCGAGTAGATGTCGACTTTCTTCGTGGCAAAGTTCAGGCGCGGTTCGAGGTTGTAGAACGTGCTGGCCGTCAGGCCGCTGGCAATCGTGACGTTGAAGTTCGTGGTGACGGTCGGATCGAACTGGCTAGTCGTCGTGTTAAAGGGGGCGACGACCGAGACGCCGATCGCATTGGTGGACGAGTTACGCGAAAGGCCGAGGCGGGTCAGGCGAGCGCCGCTGACGCCATCGAAAATGTCGATCGCGTAGACGGTGGACGAGGCGGCGGCCGTCGCGGCCACGGTGCGGGCAATGTCGAAGTTCACGCTGACAACTTCGCCAGCAGCGGGCGTGTAGACGACGTCGGGCCAGACCCAGTCGGTGACGCTGCCCGTGCCGCCTGCGACGGCGGTTACGCCCTGAGTGCCGCCCACGCCACTGGTGGCACCGACGGTGAAGCGAGTCGCGACGGTCGCGCCGCCGAAGCCGTTCTGGCCGCTCAGGTTGCCGGTGGCAAAGCTTTCAAACCCACCCGCACTGTAAAGGACTGCTTCAGGGCCGTTGGACGAGGTGTGCGACGTACCAGTGGAGACGGGCAGGCTCCGGAGCGAGGTGAGGCTCGCGGTCGGGAAAGCCTCATAGGCGCGGGCTGCGAAGGCGCCGGAATACAGTGCAAGAACAGCCGCGATGGCGGCGGCAGACTTCATTTGAAACGACATGGGAAATTCTCTCCTTCTGGTTGGAATCGACGTGAGTAATGCCAGCCGTCGCGATGTGCACTTCCCCGACGGCCGACGCTGGAACTTAGCCCGGCCCTAACACCGTTGCAATGAAAATCCTGCAAATTTTATACGGGGGGCACCGATCTGGCCCGGTGCGCTGTTTTCGCTCGGATTAAACGGCCCGATGGCAGGATCTTTGATGTGTTGGGCTGCTTTCGGCCATGATTGGGCAGGATGTCCGCTCGGGCTCAGCTGTCTAGCGACGCTTGGGTAGCCGAATCCGTATGGGGCCGCGGGCTGTCGAGGCATCAACGATCTTGTCACCCTGTGTCGCTTCGATGCGATGCGAAGCGGCCAATCTCCGAGCTGCCCGCCGGGCGGGTTCCATCAGTTCCCGCCAGTTTTCCGGGTCCACCGCGCGTGCCGCCTCGCTCGGGCAGATCGACGCGCCCGCGGCTCGTTTCGACAGCAAATCAAGGATCGCCCGTTCAAGCTCCGCATCGACGTCCCGCACCCCGCGACGCCGACACGCGTCCGAGCAATACTTCACCTCGGCCCAGTTCTTCTCCCACTTCTTCCGCCACGTCATGACGCGGCCGCAGGCGACGCAGAGCTTGGTGGGGAGGGTGGGCATGGGCTGGCCAGAGAGAGGAAGAGACGAAGAGACGAAGAGACGAAGAGACGAAGAGACGGAGTGTAGGGCTGACGAGAGGGCATGATGAGGGAACGACTACTCACATCGCGTCGTCGTTTCCTTCCACTTCGTCTCTTCGTCACTCCGTCACTCCGTCACTCCGTCTCTCCGTCTCTGCGTCTCTTCCCCCTACACTTCCCTCATGGCCAAAGCCAAGCGCGCCCAGTTCCTCTGCAACCAGTGCGGCAGCGTCCACCCGAAGTGGATGGGCAAGTGCCCGGACTGCGGCGCGTGGGACTCGCTCGAGAGCTACACGCCGCCCACGGAGGACGTGCGAAAGAACGCGCTCGCGCCCATGAGTGCAGGCACGGGCGACCTCGCCAGCGGCGCGACGGCGCTGCGGATGGACCAGATCGACCTCGCCGAGGTGCCGCGCGTGCCGACGGGGATCAGTGAACTCGACCGCGTCCTCGGCGGCGGGATCGTGCCCGGCGCGGCCATCCTCGTCGGCGGCGAGCCGGGCATCGGCAAGAGCACGCTGCTGTTGCAGATGGCGGGGGCTGTCGCGGAAGGGACTGAGGGACTGAGGGGTAAGGGACTGAGGGACGGACGCACGCCGGCGCAAGCGCATTACCCTCAGTCCCTCAGTCCCTCAGTCCCTCAGTCCCGATCTGCCGAGCCCCTCCCCACCCTCTACATCACCTCCGAAGAATCCGCCTCCCAAACCAAGCTCCGCGCGAAGCGGCTTGGGCTCGATGCGTCGAAGCTGCTCATCCTGGCCGAGACGAACCTCGAGCGGATCGTGCATCAGATCAGTTCCACGGGGGCGAAGCTCGTCGTGATCGACAGCATCCAGATGATCTACAAGCCCGACTCGCCTGCCGCGCCGGGGAGCGTGTCGCAGCTGCGGGATTGCTGCACGCAGCTCGTCTACCTCGCGAAGACGGCCGGCGTGACGGTGGTCTTCGTTGGCCACGTCACGAAGGCGGGCACGCTCGCGGGGCCGAAGATCATCGAACACGTCGTCGACACCGTCGTCTACTTCGAGGGCGACCGCTATCACTCGCACCGCATCGTCCGATGCGTCAAGAACCGCTTCGGCAGCACGCACGAGGTGGGCCTGTTCGAGATGACCGGCAGCGGCCTGACCGAAGTGAAAGACCCGAGCGCGCTCTTCGCTCGCCCCTACGGCCCCGAGGGCCCACCCAGCGGCAGCGTGCTGACGGCCGCGCTGACGGGGTCGCGCGTGATGCTTCTCGAAGTGCAGGCACTCACCGCGAGCAGCGTCGTCGGCGCAGCGCGGCGAAAGGTGAGCGGCGTGAGCAGCGACCGCGTCGCGATGATCATCGCCGTGCTGGAGAAGCGGTGCGGCCTGCGCCTCGCGGCCGAGGACGTCTTCGTCAACCTCGTCGGCGGCGCGAAGGTGCCAGAGCCGGCGATCGACCTGGCGGTCGCCCTCGCGATCGCCAGCGCCTACGCCGACCGACCGCTGCCCGCCGGAACGATGGCGGTGGGGGAGCTAGGCCTCGGCGGCGAGGTCCGCAGCGTCACGCAGTTGGAGCAGCGATTACGCGAAGGCGCAAGGCTCGGCGTCGGCAACGTCATCCTCCCCGCGTTCAACGGCGCGCTGCCCAAGTTAGGCGGCGTCAGCCTCCACGGCGTTCGACGGCTCCAACAAGCCATCGCCGACCTGTCGATCGACGTGCGACGGCGGAAGAAGCGGGAAGAGGCGGAAGAGGATTGAGTCCCCATCACACCACTTTCGCTGGTAAGCTCTTCAGCATGTCGCCAGATGAAATCGTGCAAGTGACGATGTCGCGAGCTCTGGCCTCTGACCTTCACAAGTTGAGCCGCGACTTGCTGCATTCGCAGCAAGTGTCCTGTGGTGCGGTGCGAGAGCAGCAGGTGACAAAGTTTCTTGAAGATGCTTCACACTTCGACCAGGCGCTCTCGCAAGCGCTAGGAACTGGCGTAAGCGAAGCCCATGCAGACGCACGAGACGATCAGCATTGACCACCACAGGTTCGGGCGAGCGCTGAACAGGAAGCTGCGCTTGGGCGCGATTGCTTTCATCGTCGGCTTCGTCGCCACACTGTCGGTCGGCGTTGCATGGCTCCTACCGGTAGTCGCTGCAGGGCGTGGAGTCCTAGCATGGCTTTTCGAAGGCGTTCGACTCGTGATAATCAGTGGCTTCGCCGGGCTGTGCGTGATGGCCGGGATCGTCTACCTGCTAGACGTACTCGACCACGCGGCCGGTGTGTATCGATGTCCGTATTGCAGCCGTCGGCTGAGCCGAAACTGGGCTCCCTGTGCGTGCCGGCCCCAGCGAGAACACGATGCGTGGCGACGCCAAAGGAGTCGGCGATCCGCACGCCGATCGCGCGCGGCAACCTCGGCGCTTCAGTTGTGGCTCGGGCTGCTTCTCTTGGCAGTGGTCATCGTGTGGCTCGTCCCAACTGCCCGACGACTTGGATTTGCGCAGGCGCTGCTTAGCTTCCACATCGTGCTGATGCTCGCTTTGGCGATCGGGAGCGAAGTGGCAGTGCCGCTCTCAAAGCGTCTGAGATGGGCGAAACGTTTGCGTTTGCGCTACCAACTCGTTCAGCCTGCATTCGCGTTGCTCATCCTTCTGGAGCTTGTTGTGATCGTCACGTTCTTCGGATGATCGTGGGCCCGATTCCTAGTCAGACCCGCGTCCTGAAGACCGGGCGCATGGACCCATGAGCCAAGTTCGCGGAGTTTGCCCCCCCCCTCACCACCCATACCGCTCTTCCTTCCAAGGATCCCCGTGCATGTGGTAGCCGTTTTGTTCCCAGAAGCCGGGGGCGTCGGTCGTTCTCAGTTCGATGCCGCGGATCCACTTCGCGCTCTTCCACAGGTACAGCCGCGGGACGAGGCCGCGGAGGGGGCCGCCGTGGTCGGCCGTCAGGGGTTTGCCGTCCCAACTGTGGGCGAGGATGCAGTCGTCGCCGGTGAAGTCGTTCAGCGGCACGTTCACCGTGAAGCCGTTCTCGGCGTGGCACATGACGAATTTCGCGTCGGGCCGGGGCTTGGCGCGGTCGATCAGGAGCTTCGTGCTCACGCCCGCGAAGAGGTTGTCGAGTCGGCTCCAGTGGGTGACGCAGTGCATGTCGCACTGGACCTCCGTCTGCGGGAGGGCCATTAGGTCAACCCAGCTTAGCTCGTACGGCGATTCGACCGCCCCGAACACCTTCAACGACCACCCCGCGGCCGTCGGGTCGACCGTTGGCACGCTGCCGTAGTGCAGGACCGGCCACTTCGTCGTCAGCGATTGGCCGGGCGGGACGCGGTTCTCGCGGAGCGTGTCGGGCGAAATGATGGTGGGGCGGCTCATTTATCAGTTATCCGTGGTCAGTGGCGAAACTTTCTGCATGATAGGCCAGATCAGGGCAATTCTTGAAGCAGGGAATCGTCGATAGGGTAGAGGGGTTACACAGAGACGCGGGATGCGAGCACAGATCGCACAACTTGCAGCCTTGGTGATGCACGGCAACGCCAGGTTCGACTACGGCCACGACCCGGCCGGGTTCTACGGGCATTCCACCGTCGAACCGTGCTCCGGCGTCACGTTCTGCGATGCCACGCGCCACGACATGCCGATCGTCGCGACCAGCATCGCCGAGTGGTTCGACTACCTCGCCGACGTCGGCACGCTGCACCTCCAGCTCCACTATCACCCCGCCAGCAAGCTCATCACGGGCGATCGCATGCTGGCCGGGTTCGTCAACCAGGGCGGGCGCTGGCTGATCGAGCAGTGCGTCGGCTTCAAGAGCGACCTGTGGGAGAGCAGCTGGGAGCCGATCGGGCACAAGTGGAACGCCGAGTACGGCCGAATCCAGACGGGTGCCCCTGCGAGCCCGAAGCTGAACACCGAGCCGCTCGAGCCGCTCGTGCACGACATGCTCGACGTCACCACGCAGCTGGCCGAGGTGGCGTCGGCAAACGACCTGCCGGACTTCGTCATCCGCTTCGAGACGGCGGCAGAGCTGCTCGAAAGCTTCGACCCGCCCGAGCCCGAGACGCATCCCGACCTCGCCCCGACGGGCCTGTTGCCGCTCGAGGCGCGGAAGCTGCTCGGGGCGATCGATGCCGCGTGGGTGTATACGCCCGACGCGTCGTGGAACGACGTTCAGATCGTCAAAAAGCTCCCGGATTATCAGAACCTGAGCGACGAGCTGTATCGCCTGTTGACGCGCGGGCTGTGCGCGGTGGCGAACAGCACGGCGATCCCGCTGGCCCGCGGGCGATGGTAGGGGCGGTTCGCGGTTTGCAGTTCGCAGAGCGCGGTCGCGCCCGTGCCCACGACAGCCGTCGCTACGAACTGCAAACCACGAACCGCAAACGCCCGGCCCTTTGCGGGGCCGGGCTCACCTGCTCTAATTCCTCGCCCCATGAGCGATTCCGCGCCGTCTACCCAGAACCTGAACGTCGCCCACATCAAGCCGATCGTCACGCCGGCGCAGCTGGAGCGCGAGCTGCCCGCGTCGGACGGTGCGCTCGCGAGCGTCCGCGCGGGGCGCGAGACGATCCGCCGAATCCTTCGCCGGGAAGACCCGCGGCTGCTCGTCGTCGTCGGGCCGTGCTCGGTGCACGACGTCGCGGCGGCGCGGGAGTACGCCTCGCGGCTCGTCCAACTTCGCGAGAAGGTGAAGGACCGGTTCGAGGTCGTCATGCGCGTCTACTTCGAGAAGCCGCGCACGACGGTCGGCTGGAAGGGCCTCATCAACGACCCGCACCTCGACGGCAGCTTCGACATGAACGTCGGGCTCAAGCTCGCGCGGAAGCTGTTGCGCGACGTCGCAGAGATGGGCCTGCCCACCGCGACGGAACTGCTCGACCCGATCGTGCCGCAGTACATCGACGACTTGGTCAGCTGGGCCGCTATCGGCGCGCGGACCACCGAGAGCCAGACGCACCGCCAGATGGCGAGCGGGCTGAGCATGCCCGTCGGCTACAAGAACAGCACCGACGGCAATCTGCAGGTCGCGATCGACGCCTTCCGCGCCGCGATGAGCCCGCACCACTTTCTCGGCATCGACGAGAACGGCGTCACCTGCATCGTCAGCACCCGCGGCAACAAGGACGGCCACATCATCCTTCGCGGTGGTGGCAGCCGCACCAACTACGACCCCGCCGCGATCAAGGAGGCCGCCGACAAGCTCACCGCGTCGAAGCTGCCGCCCGTGGTGATGGTCGACTGCTCGCACGCCAACAGCGGCAAGAAGCACGAGAACCAGACGGCCGTCTGGCAGAGCGTGCTGGAGCAACGCCGGGCGTCGAAGGACTGCCCTATCGTCGGCGTGATGATCGAGAGCAACCTCGTCGAAGGCGCGCAGCCGATCAGCGACAACCCGACGAAGCTCGTCTACGGCAAGAGCATCACCGACGCGTGTGTAGGCTGGGACGAGACGGTGCGGATGCTGTCGATGCAGTGATCCTCATACGTACGCACGCGCGGCCAGCGCTCGGCTGGGCTTCTTCGGGTCGACGATGACGTCGAGCGTGTCGCCACGCTTGGGGACGCCGAGCGAATCGGGGTAGGCGACGCTGAACACGCGCTGCCCGAGCGACGAATCCGTATGCGCGAGCTTCAGGATGCGCGCTCCGGGCGCGAGCGGCGCCCGGGCCGCGTCGGCGACGACGCTCGCCTGCTTCGCTTCGCCGTTCTGCCAGAGCTTCAGAATGTACTTCCGCTGCGCAACCGACAGTGCCAGGAACAGTCCGAACGCCGGCAGCAACGACAACGGCACCCACAGGTGACTGATCCATGGTCGCGGGGCGCGATCGCTGAAGTCGCGGAAGTCTTTCGGCATCACCTTCAGGTCTTCGATCCGGTCGCCCACGCTGAGCGGCGGCTTGCCGGTGTTGGCGGGTAGGTAACCCTCAAACACCTGCGGCTCGTCGACGCCCTGAACCTTGGCGCGCAGCTTCACGCGCATGGTGTCGGATCGCGACCGCGCCTGCTGATTGGTCAGGCCGTCGATTTCAAGCACGGTGGCCGGCGCGGGAACTGCCGCGGCGTCGAAGGCCCGCTCAGCGTTCCCCGAGATCACGCCGGCCAGTGCGAGGTACGCGAGCGCGACGAGCGACAGCGCCGCCGTCGCGCCGGCCACGCGGACGGGCGTCTCCTTCCAGCTCATCTTCGTCGCCGCGGGCGTGATCGGACGCGGGGCGGCAGGGATCGCCGCGGGGATCGGTTCGCTCATGCGACGCGGCAAGATAGCAGAGAGCCGTCCCGTCTTCGCGTTCACCCGCGAAATCGCTACGATTTCCACCCCCATGGCCAAGAACATCAAGCCTCGCAAGGACGACTACGCGCAGTGGTACCTCGACGTGATCAAGGCGGCCCAACTAGCGGACTACTCGCCGGTGAAGGGGTGCATGGTCATCCGTCCGGAAGGCTTCGCCATCTGGGAATCGATCCAGCGCGAGCTCGACGCCCGCTTCAAGGCGACCGGCCACGTCAACGCATACTTCCCGCTGCTCATCCCGCAGAGCTTCCTGGCCAAGGAGGCCGAGCACGTCGAGGGGTTCGCGATGGAGTGCGCGCTCGTCACGCACACGCGACTCCAGAAGGACCCCAGCGGCAAGGGCGTCCGGCCCGATCCGAATTCGGCCCTCGAAGAGCCGCTCGTGATTCGTCCCACCAGCGAAACCATCATCGGCCACATGTACGCCGAGTGGATCCAGAGCTACCGCGACCTGCCCGTGCTGATCAACCAGTGGTGCAACGTGATGCGCTGGGAAATGCGCACGCGCTTGTTCCTGCGCACCGCGGAGTTCCTCTGGCAGGAGGGCCACACCGCGCACGAGACCGAGGCCGAGGCGATCGAGGAGACGCTGAAGATGCTCGACGTCTACGCCGACTTCGCGGAGAACGTCCTCGCGCTGCCCGTGGTGAAGGGACGCAAGACCGACAGCGAGAAGTTCCCCGGTGCCGTGACGACGTACTGCATTGAAGGCCTGATGCAGGACGGCAAGGCACTTCAAGCAGGCACGAGCCACCACCTCGGCCAGAACTTCGCCAAGGCGTTCGACATCAAGTTCCTCGGCCGAGATCAGCAGCAGCAGTTCGTGCACACCACCAGCTGGGGTGTCAGCACGCGGCTCATCGGTGCGACGATCATGGCGCACAGCGATGATGAAGGCTTGATCCTCCCGCCGCGCGTCGCGCCCATCGCGGTCGCGATCGTCCCCATCTACAAGACCGACGAAGAGAAGGCACAAGTCGTCGCGTTCATCGAAAAACTCGTCAACCAGCTGACAGGCAGTGGCACTTCAGTGCCGCTGACGGACGCAGCACAGAAGCAGATCATCGCCAGCGTCATCCACGACAAGGTGACGAGCCAGAAGATCGTCGTCGACCTCCGCGACGCCCGTCCCGGCGACAAGCAGTACCACTGGGAACAGCGCGGCGTCCCGTTCCGCATCGAGGTCGGCCCGCGCGACGTGCAGGGCGGCGCGTTCATGCTCAAGCACCGCCTCGACCGCGCGAAGGAAGTCGTCAAGCTCGAAGACGCGTCGCGCGCGTGGCTGCAGACGAAGCTCGACGCGATGCACGTGGCGCTGTTCGACCGCGCGAAGGCGTTCCGCATCGCCAGCACGCGAGACGCAGGCAGCTACGACGAGATGAAGAAGATTCTCGCCGAACAGGGCGGCTTCGTGAGCGTCTGGTTCGAGCCCGACCGCGCGGCCGAGGCGCGGATCAAGGAAGAAACGAAGGCCACCGTCCGCTGCATCCCCATGGAGCAGTCGGGCGCGGGCACGTGCATCCACAGCGGCAAGCCGACGAAGACGAAAGTGCTGTTCGCGCTGGCGTACTAAGACCTGCGGTCGGCAAGTTGTAGGGTGCACCTCTGATGCACCATTTCCCTGAATGAAGACGGTGCATCAGAGATGCACCCTACGATGAACCATGGCACGTCTGCGCGAAGTCATCCCCGTTCTCCGCACGGTCGGCCCGTGGACGTTCTTCAAGCGGATCATCCGCGAGGTTATCGATGACGACGTCTTCAGCATGGCCGCTAGCGTGGCGTACTACTGGCTCTTCGCGATCTTTCCGCTGCTCATCTTCCTCGTCTCACTGTTGCCCCTGCTTCCCGTCGCGATGCGCGAGGACGTAAAGAAGCAACTGCAAGCGCAGCTTACTCAGTATGTTCCGCAAGCGTCCGCTGGCGTGATGGAGAACGTGAAGTCGGTACTGGACACGCCTCGCGCGGGGCTGATGAGCATCGGCATTCTCCTCACGCTCTGGGCGGCCAGCAACGGCATCAGCCAGACGATGGCCGCGCTTGATCGGTGTTACGACATCGCTCGGCCGCGCGGGTTCTTCGCGCATCGCGGCGTCTCCATCCTCATCACGATCGGGTTCGTCTTCTCGATCATCCTCGTGCTGCTGCTGATCCCCATCAGCGGCGTCATGCTCGACATCCTCACGAAGACCATCCCCGCCGACCGCATGCCCGGCTGGCTGCAGGGCGGGGCGCGGTGGGGCATCGACATCGCGCGATACTCGGTGGGCCTGACGCTGGTGATGCTCATCATCAGCAGCGTGTACCAGTTCGGCGTTGCCGTGCGTCGCCGTTGGACGCTGATCACGCCCGGCGCGGTGGTGTGCGTGGCGTTCGTCGTGCTGTCCGGGTGGGGCTTCAGCGAATACCTCAACCGCGTCGGCCAGGCGTCGTACACGGCGACCTACGGCGCAGTGGGCGGCGTCGTGATCCTGCTGCTGCTCTTCTACATGTACGCGTGCGCGTTCCTGATCGGCGCGGAGATCAACAGCGAGATCGACTTCGCGATGGCGGGCGTGGACAGCACCGACCCGGAAGACTTCGACCCCGAGAAGCACCCGCTGCCCACGCACGTGAAGCCGAAAGAGCAGGCCGCGCTGGAGCGGTACCGGGTGCAGTTGATCGAGCGTCGTCGCAAGCCGCCCGCGCGGAAGCGCGGGCCTGCGCCAACTTCGGATTCGCCCAAGCCGGCCGAAAACGAAAAAACTCAGTCGTAAGAGAGAAAATGCTCGTTTGGGTCAGGGGGTTCGGTTATAGCTTTCCCGCGGCCAACCACCGTCCGCTCTGATCTGGCTGCTCATTCGCGACGCGCGCACCGAAGGATCGACTCGCCATGCTTCGACACAACCTGCTTCACCTTCGCGTCGCCGCGACGACGGCCGTTGCCGCGTTGTCGCTCGCGGGCTCTGCCCGTGCGGGCGATTTCGTCTATCGCCCTGGCACGTCCGACCCCACCGTCGGCATGAACATCTGGAAGGTGACGACGACGGAGAACGTCCCGCTCGTCGAGCAGCAGGTACAGCAGATGTATGCGTCGGGGCTTCGTCAGGTCACGATCATCCCGATCACCTACGTGAACCCGACGACGGGCGCGTTCAGCTCGACGAACGCTGACGGCACGCGCGGCGGACTCACGAACGCCGAACTCACCGCCAGCATCGCCAAGGCGCGATCGCTCGGCATGAGCGTGACCGTGAACCCGATGGTGCAGCGCACCGACGACGGCAGCCGCTCGCTGCTCTACTTCGATCCGCTCGTCACCACGCCGGGCAGCAGCACGGAGACGTTCTGGTCCGGCTACAACTCGACGCTGACCAACTGGGCGACCATCGCGAAGAACGCCGGCGCACAGCGGTTCAACGTCGGCTCGGAACTCGAGGCGCTTGAGGGCAGCAACCCCAACATCCCCGTGACCAACCCGAGCGCGACGCTGACGGGCCTGCGCGATCGCTGGTCGACCACGATCAACGTCGCCGACGCCGCGCTGGGCGGCACCGCCGCGACGACCAAGCTCGGCTACCACTCGAATCACTGGTCGTTCTCGAACGCGAAGACGAAGTTCACGATCTGGGACAATGCCAAGATCGATTACGTCGCGCTGAGCGCGTACTACGACTACGACCCGCCGTTCAGCCAGCCCGGCTTCACGTATCCGGGCCGGACGGGCCTCGCGACGCCGACACAGTCGGCCACGATTCAATCCGCGAGCGATCCGGCGTTCGTCAGCCTCGTCGAGGCGAACTTCAAGGCGTGGATCGACAACGTCGTGCTTGGCGTGTCGACGAAGCCGATCGTGATCCAGGAGTTCGGCATCGCCCCGTACAACCAGGCGGCGAGCGAGCCGTGGGAGTTCAACTGGAACGGCCGCAACCAGTGGCTCGATGGCACGCCGCGCACCGCGGGCAGCCCGTGGCCCTACGACGCGTTCGAGGCGCGCGACGCGATCGAAGCGGTGCTGCGATCGCTCGACGGGAAGTCCGCGCGGATCGAAGAGATCAACTTCTGGCTCTGGCAGTGGTCGGGCGGCTTCAAGGGCGAGCCGTTCGGCATCAAGCCCGGCTACACGCTCACCGACGACCCGACGACGACGCTCTTCGACGAAACGAAGAATCAACTCGGCAGCGATGCGCTGTTCAGCTACCTGCAGACGGTGCCCGAACCATCGGTGATGGTGGCAACGGTGCTCGTGCTCGGCGGCGCACTGCAGCGCCGGCGCTTCGTGTAGTGCGAGTCGTATCCACTCAAGCCCCGCATGCCAATGCGTGGGCTTCGTCAGCAGTTCGACGTTCGCCACGAAGCCCACGGATTTGCATCCGGGGCTTGGGCGAACTCGCTCAGCTCAACTTCGGCAGCGCCGCCTCGATCTTCGCGCGGTGCTGCTCGTACATGGGCGGCAGCTTGAGCGATTCGCCGAGCGTCTCCGGCGACTCGTCGGCCGCGAAGCCCGGCGCATCGGTCGCGATCTCGAACAGCACGCCACCCGGCTCGCGGAAGTAGATCGAGCGGAAGTAGAACCGCTCCATCACGGGCGACGCGTGCAATCCGTCCGCTTCCACCTGCCCGAGCCACGCGAGTTGATCAGCATCAGTCGCCGCGCGGAACGCGATGTGATGCACGACGCCCGCGCCGCTCTTGCCTCGTTCGGCGTTCTCGTCGGCGATCACGTCGATGATCTGCCCGTGCGGCGCATCGCCCGCGTAGCGCCGCCGATTGCCTTCGGCGCCCACGAGCTTCAAGCCGAGCCGCTCGACGAGCACGTGCTCGGTCGGCTTCAGCGTGCGGACAGTGAGCGTGGCCGAGTGAAATGCGCGCAGCGCGTGCTCGGCGGGCACATCCGATCCCGCCCACGGGCTCGGCGACGGCGCGTCAGACTCGATCAGCTCGAGCCGCGTGCCGTCGTGGTCTTCGAACTCGATGACCGCTTCGCCGAATCGAGTCGATCGCCCGAAGACGGTGACGCCTAGCGACGCGAGCCGCGCCGCCCAGAACGCGTTGATCGACCCGCGCGGCACGGCGTACGCCGACGCCGTCACCTGTCCCGCACCGACACGCCCGCGCCGCGCGCCGGGCCAAGGGAAGAACGTGATGATCGTGCCCGGCGATCCCACGGCGTCGCCGAAATAGAAGTGGTAGCTGCCGGGGTCGTCGAAGTTGACGGTCTTCTTCACGCACCGAAGGCCGAGCGTGCGGGTGTAGAAGTCGATGTTCGCCTGCGGATCAGATGCGATGGCGGTGATGTGGTGAATGCCGCTGGAACGTGGAGAGGCGTCGCTCATGGGGCAATCATTGGCGGGCAAAGTGCGATTGGCGAATCGCGGCCGCGCCGAGGTAAGTTGCCGGTGTGGGCTACTTCAAGCGACCCGTCCGACGCGGCAAGGCACGCAGCGAGCGCATCGCGTTCGCCGAGCCCGCACGCGCGATCGATCCCGCCCGCTGGGTCCTCTGCACCCGCCGCCTGCTCCGGCCCGCCAGCGACCGCTACGTGCGGTTCGTCGTCCTGAACCCGAGCGGCAACACCGTCGGCCTATTCCAATCGAGCGACCTGCTCCACGCACAGCGCGATTGGCCCGCGTCGGTCCACGCGACCTGCGAGGCGACGTTCCGCTGGTTCAACGGCGCATTCCGCGTCCCGAAGCGACTCCCGAAGACGGCCGTCTGCTGGTTCCGCGCGGATGCGGTGGAGCTGATCAAGCGCATGCGCACGCTCGTCGAGCTGTACCGCCTCGCGGGCTACCAGGTGTTGATGCAGACGACTTCCACGCCCGGTCGGATCGTCTATCGCGATGACCACCAGGTGGCAGCGATTCCGTACGCGGATCGTCGTACGACGTCGAACGCGGTGTGAGGTGATTCACCGCGCGAGGCGGCAGATCGTGCGGATCGTCATCCGTGCCACCTTCGTCCAATGCGGCACGTCGAGCGTCGACAGGCGGTCGCGCGAGGTGTGGTAGTTCGGGTTCCGCACGACGGCCGTATCCGTCAGCATCACCGCCGGGAAGCCGGCCGACCAGTAGTTGCGGTTGTCGGAGAGGGCGGCGACGCCCTCAGGCTTCATCAGCAGCATCGGCGCGACGGGGAACAAACCGCTCGTGATGAAGCGCCACGTGAACGCCCACGCGAAGCGTAGAGATCGCGGTGTGCCGACGACCACGATCGATCGCCCGCCGAAGTAGGCGCGGTCGATGCGCGAGAGCCGATCATCGTGCGGCGGCTTCGGCGAGCCGCGCGGGCAGTAGTAGCCGAGCGATTCAAGACAGACCATGCCGAAGACATTGGTGCCCGTGGCGCGCAGTTGTTTCGCGTGCCGGGCCGACCCCATCTGCTGCGTGCCGAAGAAGGGCGGCTCTTCGCAGTCGAAACTGACGAGCCGCACGGTGCGACGACGCTTGGTCATCGCCGCGAGTGCCCGCGCGACCTCGATCAGCACCGCGACTGCCGACGCGTTATCGTCGGCGCCGGGCGTGCCGAGGGCGGTGTCGTAATGCGCGCCGACGATCAACTCAGCCCGATCGGGTTTCGAGCCGGGCAGGACCACTTCGATGTTCGCCGCGGGTCGGATGGGCGTGTCGTATGGGTCGACGACGGGCTCGACGTTTGTCGCGCTGCGCAGTTCTCGTGCGATGTACGTGCGCGTCGCATCGAGCGCACTCAGGTGCGATGCATCACGCGGGCCGATCAGCTCCGCGAGCACGTTCACGTGCTGCACGAGCCGATCGCGAAGTTGGTCCGGGTTGGCCACGCGATGGCGCAGTCGCTGATCCGATCGCGCATCACGGCGCAGGCATCGTCGCCGGCGCGGGGCCGTTCAGCATCGCGCGGTCCTTCTCGGCCTTCACGAGTGCCTCGATCTCTTCCGGCGCGGGCGTGGTGTTGTAGCGCTTGATCTGGCGGTCCCACACGAAGCTGCGACCCGCGACGAAGCGGAGCTGCTTCGAGCCGGCGTCGTAGATGTACGCGCTGAGCGTCTGCGCGTCGACGTCCATGACGTACGTGCCCCATTGCGACGCGGTGAACTGCGCGGGCATGAGGAAGAATCCGCCGCCGCCCGCGATGGGCATCGGGGCCTGCTGCGCCATCGCTGCCGGAAGCAGGTTCGGCGTGTTGCCGCGACCCAGCAGCACGAGCAGCATGGCCGCCAGCAGCAGCGCGTTGAGGTACAGCCCCGCGGTCATCCACCCGTTCGATCGGCGTCGTCGTGATGAGGTTCGCATTGTCCCCGATTGTAGAACGAGGCGGGCCGAGCGAGTAGTGTCGATCCAGTTCCCTCTCCCGGTACGCCGGGAGAGGGTTAGGGTGAGGGCCGTCTGCATGTCATCGCGGACTCAGGCCCTCACCCCGGCCCTCTCCCGGGGTACCGGGCGAGGGTGAATGGTGTGACCGACCCCATCCCCGCCAACCTCCGCCCGACGATCGACACCGTCCGCCGCGGGCATCCGTTTCAGGTGGGGCGGGCGAAGCACGTCGGCGTGTTCCGCATCTCGCTCCCAATCGCCGGCCTGAGCAGCGACCTCGTCGGCATGCGCATCCTGCACGTGGGCGACACGCACCTGCACGCGGACAACTGGGAGCCTGTCTTCGATCGCCTCATCGAAACCGTCGCCGAGCTGAAGCCCGACCTCTTCTGCCACACCGGCGACTGGATCGACGACAAGTTCGACTACCGCCCGAGCGTGCCGGTGCTGAAGCGGCTCGTCGACGGGCTCGTGCCGCACGCCCGGCTCGGCGTGTGGACGTGCATCGGCAACCACGACGGCGACCTCCTCGCCCCCACGCTGATCGACCTCGGCGTCCGCGTCCTGCTCGGCGAGACGGCCCGCTTCGCCACCAGCGACGGCGCACTCGAACTCGTCGGCCTGCCCGGCGTGTCGCGCGACGACCTCACCGAGAAAGTGATCGCCAGCATCGCCCCGAAGGACGCCGGCACCACGCGCATCACGCTCTGCCACTTCCCCGATGCGATCCTGAAGACGACAAGCCTCGCCACCGACCTTCAACTGAGCGGCCACACCCACGCCGGCCAGTGCTGCCTGCCCGGCGGCCGACCGATCATCACGCACGACAAGCTCCCCAAGGAGATCAGCGGCGGCCTGCACCGCGTGAACGACGCGTGGCTCCACATCACCAAAGGCGTCGGCTGGACCGGCCTTCCGCTGCGCATCTTCGCCCCGGCGGAAGTGACGGTGATCGAATTGAAGCGGGCGTGATCGACAGAGCCCTTTCATAACGAAGCCGCGAAGATACGAAGCCACGAAGAAGCCATTCTTCTTCGCGCCTTCGTTCCTTCGCGTCTTCGTTGCGAGAGCGAATACGAAGCCGGGTCACCCAGGCCGGTTTACGACGCCGATTCAAATGGCCCATCTCGCCGGTGAAAACACGAAATGCGCTCGAAAGCGCTCGATTGCGCTCGATTGAGCGACAACGATTTGACATCAAAGCGCGTCAGCCCGCACTCGGCGAACGGCACGACGATTTATCAAAGAACAACGAACCACCGCACAGTATGGTCGCGCATGCGAAACGAAATCCAGCCGGAAAATGAGGGCCACGGATGGCGGAGCGACATGAGGGTGTCACCGGTCGATCCGTGTCGAGCGGACGCCGACCAATCTGCACGCGTCATCGAACGGTCGCTGGCCGCGTCGGACGCTCGACGATAAACCGCGGGTAGAAACTAGCTACGTCCCCGTTTCATTTCCTAATCGGGTGAAAGGGCTCCCGGATGTGAGAGAAGGTTGCCCGGCACCGGTCGATCGCGCGCCGAATGTTGACGAATGCAGCCCGCACCGCGAGAACAGACCGGGTGGCACGGCTATGTACGCATAGCTGTGCGAGCGGGCTGACTGCGCCGACAGCGATCAAGCACAGGTATGATTACATGCCTTCGCCACTCGCCGGCCAAGCGGGCTCGGAAAGGCGACATGTCACACTTGATTGAAGATGAAGTCTTCGGACTGCTCGTACACGACAAATGGGGCGATCTCGTCACGCTGCGCAAGTTTGCCGGGCTACCCGAGTTTGCACGTTCTGAGGACGAAGCCTTTGAAGAGGACGTCCCGCTCGTCGACAGTTGGCAGCGACACATCCCAATCCTCGCACCGCGAGCGAGAGAGTTTGTGTTACGTGGCTCGCTGCATCGAGCAGGCGTATTCGAGGTCCACGTGACTACGGACGGAGCCAAGACCCCAACTGCGGAGCAGCGCGCCGCGTTTCAGACGTTTGTTGCCAATGAAGGACAAGTCTGCCGAAACGTCGTCAATGCCATGTTGCGGTTCTACGGTGCCATTGACAGAACGATCGGGTTTCCAAAGCGCGTTGATGTGACGATTCCCGTGAACCCCGACGTAACGGCCTTGGCAAACGTATTGCAGTTCGATTGCCTCACACTGCCGCAAACCGTCGTGCTCGGTATCTCGCCTCTCGTCTTCAATTGGCGACCTGCATGGGACGAAGAGCACGGGCTCAAGTCGCTGGTCTACCGTGGAGAGGTGATCGCGGTTGGGACCGATGAAGTGGACGAGATGGAATGTTGGCCGAGCGACGAGTGTTTCAGCCTCGTCTGGAATCGCGAGGTCATGACACCAGCCGAAATCGCGGCCTACGAAGCTTACCGCGACAACCACCCGAAGACTCGCGGTGGTGGGATGCTGGGATAGTCGTTTGTGACTTCACGCTACTCGCGACTTCTTGGCCCCTTCGCCACTTGGCGCTTCAGCCCGCTCGCCGGCTTGATCACGCCGCCACTTCTTCTTCCACCGCTTCCGCGTCCTGCGCGGCGTCGATGGCCGACTGCTTGATTCGGCCGCCGGCTTCGACTTGTTCGAACTTCACCTGCACGCGGGTGCTGACGCCCTGCGTTTGCTGGGTGACGCCGTACAGCGTGTCGGCGATCTGCATCGTTCGCTTGTGGTGCGTGATGATGATGAACTGGCTCGTCGCGAGGAACTCCTGCACGATCTGGCCGAAGCGGACGTTGTTCGCCTCGTCGAGCGGGGCGTCGACTTCGTCGAGGATGCAGAAGGGGCTGGGCTTGGCCTTGAAGATGCTCATCAGGAGCGCGATGCAGGTCATCGCCTTCTCGCCGCCGGAGAGCTGGCTGAGCGTGACGGGGTTCTTGCCGGGCGGGCGGGCGATGACTTCGATGCCGGCGTCGATCGCGTCGACGCGCTTCATGATCGGGCCGGCCGTTGGGTCGGCGCCTTCGGGGAGGACGGCCTGCTTGTCGACGAGTTCGGTCTCGAGGATGACGTCCGCCTTGCCGCCGCCGAAGAGCTTGCGGAACATCTGCTGAAAGTTCTCGCGGACGGCCTTGAAGGTCTCCTCGAACCGCACACTGCTGTCGCGGTTGAGCTGCTCGATGAGATCTTCCAACTGCACCTTGCTGCTGGCGAGGTCTTGAAGCTGCGAGGCGTATTCGCCGGACCGCTTCTCGAGGTCTTCAAGTTCGCCGATCGCGTCGAGGTTGACGTTGCCGAGGCGCTGAATCTTGTCGCGAAGTTCCTTGATCTCGGCCGCGATGGCGTCCCAGTCCACGACTGTCGGTTGGCTGACTTCCTCGGTTGCGACTTCGCCTTCGACTTGTGACCCGACCGGCACGGGCGCGTTCACTTCCGCGTACTTCTCCGCGATCTCGATCGACAGCTCCTCGCGGACGCGCTGCTGGAGCGAGTCGAGCCGCACGCCGGTCTCGGAGAGTTCGATCTGCAGCTTGTGCAGCACCTGCTCGATCTCGGTGCGTGCCTCGCGGGCCTGTTCGACGCTGAACGCGAGGTCCTTCACGATGCCGGTGATCTCGGCGATCTGGCCGTCGAGTTCGGCGAGGTGGCTCGTGAGTTCGTCAGCACGGCTGCGGAGCGTCTCCTGCAGCTGCTCAGCGCCGCGTTGGTCGAACTGAAGCTGCTCACGCCGCGATTCGATCTGCTCGATCGAGCTGGCGATGCGGGCGATCTGCTGCGTGAACTGCTGGACCTGCGACTCGCTGCTGCGGAGGCGTTGCTGGGCGTTGATCTGCTTCTCTTCGAGCTGCCCGAGCGTGACGCGAAGCCCGGTGAGCGCCTCGGCCACCGCGCGGGACTGCTCGGCCAGTGTGCGTTGCTCGGCCTCGAGCGTCTGCACTTGCTGCTGGTGATGCACCTGCGCGTCGGCGTACTGCTGCTTCTGCCCGGCGAGCGTTTCGGCTTCGGCGTGGAGCTTTTCGATCTGCGAGGCGATGCCGTCGATCTCGCGCTGCACGACCGGCTGTTCCCGGCCGATCGCGTCGAGGCGCTGCTGGGCCTGCTTCTCCTGCATGTTCAGCTCCACCTTCGCGGTGTTGAGCTTGTAGATCTCCTGCCGGAGTGCAGCGAGCGCCTGGTCGAGCGCGCGGGCCTGTTCGTTGCCCTGCGACAGTTCCTGGCTCAGCTCGCTGATGCGGGCGTCGAGTTCGCCGATCTGCTGGGCGAGCGCTTCGAGTTCCGAACGACGCGAGAGGATGCCCATCGATGCGCCGAGCGGGCCGGTGCGGAGCGTGCCGTCGGCTTCGAGCACATCGCCGGCCGGCGTGACGTAACGCCAGCCCGCGGGGCCGTCCTGATTCAGCGTGAGCGCGTCGTCGATCGAGTCGACGATCGCGGTCGTGCCGAGCAGTTGCACGGCGAGCGACTTGTCGGCCGGCTCAAAGCGGACGAGGTCGAGGGCGAGGCGGACGGATTGCGGGTGAACGCTCCAGTCGTACTGTGATTGCGGATTGCGGATTGCGGATTGCGGATTGGACGAGATCGGCGTCTCGTTGAACAGTTCCGGCTTCGACGAGCACTCCACATCGCCCACGCTGAGCGTGTCGGCGAGCTGGGTCACGACCTTGTACAGCCGGGGCGAATCGCACTCGGGCGTTTCGGCGTCGGGCGCGCGGTTGATCGACGAGCCGGGCAGGTCGAGCGACGTCTCGATGCCCACTTCGATCGGCTCGGGCATCGACGCGATCGGGCCCGTGATCTCCCACGGGACGAGCTCGACGACTTCTTCGAGTTCCGGCGCGGCCCGCATCACGTTCACGCGGCCGGCGAGGGATTCGAGCTGCGCGTGGTACTGCCGAAGATCAGCGGTGCTATCCGCGACGAGCCACTGGTCGCGGCCGTCGAGGGCGGCTTCGATCACCTTCGCGTGTTCGACGTCGACGCGCAGCAGGTCGGCCACCAGCCCGCGGAAGAACGGGTATTGCTCGCGGTTCTTCAGGACCTGCTTCACGGCGTCGGAGATGCCCTCGCGGCGGTTCTCCATTTCCTGCAGTGCCTTCTGGCGACTCTGCAGGCCGCTGCGGTGCTCGCGTGCGCCGGCGAGACGCTCGGTGATGCTCTTGAGGGCCGCCCCGAGGTTGCTCGCCTCGGCGGTGCGGGCTTCGGACTGCGATTGCAGCTCAGCGATCTTGCCGTTCGCTTCTTCGATCGCGGCGAGGACTTCCGTCTTGCGGTGCTGCGCGCTCTCGGCCTCGGCGCCGAGCGAGGCAAGGCGATCGGTGAGCCGCGTCTGCTGCGACTGCTGATTCGCGACGAGCGATTCGATCGAATTGAGACGACCGTCGATGGCCGACTGCTTCCGCACAGCGTCGAGGTACGCCACCTTGTGCTGCTCGAGCGTCTGATTGATCTCGTTCGCGCGGGCCTGTGCGGCGCGGTGTTCGGCCAGCTTCTCTTCGATGGCCTGCCGCTGTTCCGTCACACTGCCGGTGAGCGATTCGAGGGCGGCGCGCACTTCGACGATGGTCGCTTCGACCTCACCCAGCCGTGCCTCGGCCGTCTCGCGGTCGCTGGCGAACTGAACCTGCTGCTCGCCGAGCTGGTCGAGCTGCCGCCGGGCGTAGTCAGCCTGCTGGATGGCCTGATCGATGCGCGCCTTCGTCTCCACGAGCGCGTGGCTCGCGTGTTGTCGCGCCTGGTTCTTCGCTTCGGCTTCCTCACGCTTCAGGGCGAGTTCGTTCTGGTTCGTCTGCAACTGCCCGTCGGCATCGTCCATGCGGAACTTCGCGTCGGCCTCGCGCTCGGTCAGGTCGGCCCGCTTCGTGCTGAGCGTGTGGAACTCGTGCAACGCGTGCTGAAGACGCAACTCGCTGAGCCGCGTCGCGTATTCCTGATACACGCGGGCCCGGCCGGCCTGCACTCGGACGCCTCGCAGTCGGCGGTCGATCTCGTCGGTGATGTCCTTCAGGCGGGCGAGGTTGTCGTCCACCTTTTCGAGCTTCCGCTGCGCCTCCTTGCGGCGCATCTTGAAGCGAGAAATGCCGGCGGCCTCTTCGAAGATCTGGCGCCGCTCGACCGGATTCGCTTCGAGCAATCGCGCCACACGACCCTGTTCGATGATGCTGTACGCGTCGACGCCGACACCGGTGTCGAGGAACGCTTCCTTGATGTCCTTCAGGCGCGACGGGGCGTGGTTGATGAGGTATTCGCTCGTGCCGTCGCGGTAGAGGCGACGGGTGATGCTGACGTCGTCGGCATCGACGGCGAGCAGGCGATCGCCCGATTCGCGGCGCGGGTTCTCGAAGACGAGTTCGACTTCGGCCACGTTGGCGGGCTTGCGGGCGTCGGCACCGTTGAAGATGACGTCGAGCATCGCGCCGCCGCGGAGCGACTTGGCGGACTGCTCGCCGAGGACCCACTTGATCGCGTCGACGACGTTGCTCTTGCCGCAGCCATTCGGCCCGACGACGCCGGTGATGGGGGCGTCGAAGCGGAACTCGGTGCGGTCGGCGAACGATTTGAAGCCGTGAAGGACGAGTTTCTTGAGTCGCATCGGGTTTGGCGGTCCTCCTGACCTTCGACGACTCTCCACGAGCAAATCGACGGTTGCGCATCCCGAGCGAGTGGGGCATCCATGCCGTGTTAGCGCACCGCCGCGTCTCGAAGGAGATCGGCCAGACTGTTCAGGAAAGAGTAGGGATTTCGCCCGATGCCGCAACGCCAAAGCGTTGTGGCGACAGAGTTAGGGAAGAGTCAGGGTGAGGCTGGGGCGACGACAAGGGGCGTGACGGCATGGAGTGGGCGCGCGTCGCGGCCCGGGGAGGTCGAGTTGCAAGGGAGCACATCGTCCCGGCTCACGCCAGGACGGGCGTTTCGATGCTGTCGAGCGAATCGCCGGCCTTGTAGTAGGCGAGGTCGGTGCCGGCTTCGCCGAACATGGCGTCGGTGGTGTTGACGCCCGCGCAGAAGAACGTGTCGTTGCCGTCGCCGCCGAAGAGGGTGTTGTCGTCTTCGCAGCCGTAGAGCATGTCGTTGCCGGCGTTGCCGTAGACGACGTCGTCGCCGAGTTCGCCGCGGAGGGAGTCGCGGCCGGAGTTGCCGGCGAGGGTGTCGTTGCCGGCGTCGCCGCGGAGGTGATCGCGCCCGAGTCCGCCGCTCATGCGGTCGTTACCGGGATCGCCGAAGAGTTTGTCGTCGCCGGCATCGCCGAAGAGTGTGTCGTTGCCCGAGCCGGCGTTGGCCCAGTCGTCGCCGTCACCCATGCGGAGCCAGTCGCCGCCGCCGCCCGTGTAGGCGATGTCGACGCCCGCGCCGGCGTTCACGCCGACGGGGATGCTGGTCGCCCGCGTGTCGATGAAGTCGTCGCCGCCGGCGCTGTTGATCTGGATGGAACGCACCTTCTTCACGCCCGCCTCGAAGTCGAAGCTGAGCCCGTTGCCGTCCGTGATGCGCCACTGGTTCGCACCGAGCGAGGTCACGACGAAAGTCTCAGCGGTATCGGTGCCATCGACGATGACGCGGCGATCAATGATGGCCGCGGTGGAGAGGAGGCGGCGCGATTCGAGAAGCTCGGCGGGGAAGCGGTTCGACATGACGAATTATCCTCTCGCGGCAAGTGCCGCAAACGCAAAACGACTACCTCGCAGACACGTCCGTGCGATCAGCACCACACCGCACGCGCGAGTGTCCCCGCCGGAAAGCGGGACGAGATGTTGCCACGTTCAAGCATATCGGCGACGAAGTCCGCGTCGATGACTCAGCGTGTTGCAAAATGATGCGAATTGGACGGCATCGATGGATCGCGCGGCCTGCCCAGCGGTCGGCGAAACGCTCGTCGGCTTCGCGTTTTCTCGCGTCACTGCGCCCCGAGCTTCCACAATCCCGGCGTGAGCAGTTCGATCGAGTGCCCGTCCGGATCGCGGAAGTAGATGCTGCGGCCGGCGCGGTCGGCGGGCGTTTCGTCGCCCGAGTTCCACGTCACGCGGCTCTCGACGGCGAGCCCCATCGCTTCGAGCCGCGCGAGCCACGCCGGTATCTGGTCGCCGTCGATGGAGAACGCGATGTGCTGCACGCCAGACGCGCCGTGTCCCGGCACGGTGCCGCCAGACTGTTCGACGGCGTCCTCGGTGTGGCCCTTCTGAAACAGCAGCAGCACCTGCCTCTCCGCGATAGCCAGCGCGACGAGTCGCGGCGGCACGTCGAGCAGGATGCGTGCGTCGAATAGCTTGCGATAGAACGCGCTCGACGAAGCGAGGTCGGAGACGTAAAGACCGGTCTCGACGATCCCGGAAACAACAGCGGGTGGCAGCGGTCGCATGCGAATGGTAGGCCCTGTCTCAAAACGTATCGAGCCCACGATGGGCCGGAATGAGGTCGCATGCTAGGCGTCGAGTCGAAGCCGTGTTCGACCACACTGCGAGACTCGACAACAACGCAGGCGACCTCATTCCGG